>Ga0308161_1000012_pt1 | contig 711811 bp, 597 predicted proteins | sample PhyFR2_FD_201034 | JGI IMG/M metagenome (GOLD analysis project Ga0308161, IMG submission 201034) | Phyllosphere microbial communities from UC Gill Tract Community Farm, Albany, California, United States - DLSLF.R2 | ecosystem: Host-associated > Plants > Phyllosphere > Unclassified | place...
CAGGTTTCAGGTTTCAGGTTTCAGGTTTCAGGTTTCAGGTTTCAGGTTTCAGGTTTCAGGTTTCAGGTTTCAGGTTTCAGGTTTCAGGTTTCAGGTTTCAGGTTTCAGGTTTCAGGTTTCAGGTTCTGTGGCTTCGACTTCGCTCAGCCAGACAAAAAGGACGTACCGTCATTTGAAGTATAATCTCTTTATACCTGAAACTTCAAACTTCAACTTGAAACCTGAAACTTGAAACTTCAAACTTGAAACGTCAAACTTCAAACTTGAAACTTCAAACTTGAAACCTGAAACTTGAAACCTGAAACTTGAAACCTGAAACTTGAAACTTCAAACTTGAAACCTGAAACTTCAAACAAAAAAACTGAAACAAAAATTCTACTTCTGACGTTTCTTTAAAATCTCCACAACATCATTCAGCTGAAATCCTTTCGCCTGCAATAAAATTAGATAATGAAACAGTAAATCGGCGCTTTCGCTGAGAAACAAATCGTCGTTGTCATCTTTTGCCTCGATAACAACTTCTACCGCTTCTTCGCCCACTTTTTGCGCAATTTTATTGATTCCTTTTTCGAATAAAGAAGCTACGTAACTCTTCTCTGAATCAGCATTCTCTCTTCGAGTTTTGATTGTATTTTCTAATTGAGAAATAAAGCCATAATTAGCTGCATTTGGTTCCTGCCAGCAAGTATCAGCACCAGTGTGACAAGTGGGCCCGACAGGTTTTGCCTGAATTAAAAGCGTGTCTCCGTCACAGTCATTCTTGATATCTACCAACTCCAAAAAATGACCACTCTCCTCGCCTTTTGTCCAAAGTCTTTGTTTGGATCGGCTGTAGAAAGTGACTTTTTGGGTTTCTATTGTTTTCTGAAGTGATTCTTCGTTCATATAACCCAGCATCAGAACATTTTTAGTTTCCGAATCCTGAATTATAGCCGGAATTAATCCGTGTGAGCTTTTTATATCTATGTTCATTTTAGATTTTAGATTTTAGATTTCAGATTTTTCAAACCTGAATATATTGATATTTTGATTGATTTTTGATATTGAAATTTACAACCTTACTTCAATACCATTCTTTCTTAATTCTTGTTTCAACGCCTTTATCTCGATTTCTTTAAAGTGAAAAACGCTGGCAGCCAAAGCGGCGTCTGCTTTTCCTTCCTTAAAAGAATCTGTGAAATGCTGAATATTTCCCGCCCCTCCAGAAGCAATTATCGGAATATTTATTAAAGTCGATAATTTAGCCAATGCTTCATTTGCAAACCCGTTTTTGGTTCCGTCATTGTCCATGGAAGTAAATAAAATTTCTCCAGCGCCACGCTCAGCTACTTCAACCGCCCAATCGAATAAATTTAATTCTGTTGGAACTTTTCCGCCAACTAAATGCACAATCCATTGTCCGTCGATTTGTTTGGCGTCGATTGCAACAACCACACACTGACTTCCAAATTTCTGTGCTAAATCATTGATTAACTGCGGATTTTTAACTGCAGATGAATTGATTGAAACTTTATCAGCACCGTTATTAAGCAGAATGTCAACATCTTCAACAGATGAAATTCCTCCGCCAACCGTAAACGGAATATTGATTTTTTCAGCAACGCTTCGCACCATGTTAACCAACGTTTTGCGTCGTTCTTCTGTAGCCGAAATATCCAGAAAAACCAACTCATCCGCTCCTTCAGCAGAGTATATTTCTGCCAGTTCCACAGGATCTCCGGCGTCGCGTAAATCTACAAAATTAACGCCTTTTACGGTTCTTCCGTTTTTTATATCTAAGCAGGGTATGATTCTTTTTGCAAGCATTTTTCTTTTTGTTTCACAGAGATTCACGAAGTTTCACAGAGATACGCAAAATTTTGTGAATCTTTGCGTCTACTTTGTGTGTCTTTGTGAAATCTATTTATTTAAAATATAATTTTCAAGTTGTTTTAGGGAAATCCTTCCTTCGTAAATTGCTTTTCCAATGATAGTTCCTTCACAGCCTAATTCGGCAAGTTTTGGCAGTTCATCAAAAGTTGAAATTCCGCCAGAAGCGATTAGTTTAATCTCGACTCCGCTCGATTTGACATTGCAGTTTTCTAAAATCTTAACATACAAATCAAAACTTGGACCTTCTAACATTCCGTCTTTTGCAATATCGGTGCAGATAACGTACTGAATTCCTTTACTTTGATAATCCTGAATAAACGGAACCAAATCTTCATTTGAATCTTCTAACCAGCCGGAAACCGCTACTTTTTCATCTTTCGCATCAGCACCTAAAATGATTTTATCTGAACCGTATTCTGAAATCCATTTCTGGAAAATTTCCCTGTTTTTTACAGCAATACTTCCGCCAGTGATCTGATTTGCACCACTTTCAAAAGCAATTTTCAAATCAGAATCCGCTTTTAATCCGCCGCCGAAATCAATTTTCAAACTGGTTTGTGTGGCAATCTGTTCTAATATTTTATAATTGACAATTTTGCTTGATTTCGCACCGTCTAAATCTACTAAATGCAAATATTCGATTCCGTGTGCTTCAAAAGATTTTGCCACTTCAAGCGGATTTTCATTGTAAATTATCTTCGTATCATAATCTCCTTTGGATAAACGAACACATTTTCCGTCAATGATATCTATAGCTGGTATTATTCTCATATTTTAGTTTAAAGTTTGAAGTTGAAAGTCTAAAAGTCTTTTTTGATTTTCAAAACTTGTTATTTTTTTGTTTGAAATTGAATTTACATCTTTAGAAAATTTCCAAGGATCTTCTCGCCAGCGTCACCACTTTTTTCCGGGTGAAATTGTGTTCCGTAAAAATTACTTTTTTGTAAAGCTGAGGCATATTCTACGTCATAATTCGTTGTTGCAATGGCTTCATCGCAATATGGGACGTGAAAACTGTGTACCAAATACATGAATTCATTTTCAGCAACATCTTTAAACAAATCCGATTTTAAATTATAAATCTGATTCCAACCCATTTGTGGCACTTTCACATTCTCAGTAAACTTAATCACATCAACATCAAAAATTCCTAAGCCTTTGGTATTTCCTTCTTCAGACGATTTACACATCAATTGCATTCCGAGACAAATTCCTAAAACAGGTTGCGTAAGCTTCGGAATTAAACTATCCAAACCGCTTTCAATCAGTTTTTTCATCGCAGAACTTGCTTCGCCTACACCCGGGAAAATGACTTTGTCCGCAGACTGAATTTCTTCGGGATTATTACTCAAAACGGCTTTAAAACCCAGTCTTTCAATAGCAAACATAATGCTCTGAATATTTCCTGCGCCGTAATTTATGATAACTATTTTCATTTAAATTTTTGTTTATTTTATTTTGTTTCAGGTTTCAGGTTTCAAGTTTTCTACATCAGCTTGAAACTTAAAACTTGAAACAAAATTTTAAAGATCCGTGTAATGTGCGATCATTTTATTTACCAATCCGTTTTCATTGAAAAACATCACTTCCACCGCTTTTTTATCCATAATAGATTGGTAATATAATGCAACCGAATTAACGCCTGAAGTCACATCTAACAGTTCAAATTTTAAATCCGGAAATTTTTGTAACGCTTTACTCCAGTAGGCTTTTACATTTTCTTTACCCTGAAGCGAACCGCTTTCAATTCCTCCCGCGAGTTTAATCATTGGCGTTGTAATTTCGAGATCATCAGCATAATGCTTCATAATATCTTCTAAATCATGCGAATTCCATGATTTAATCCATTCTTTGGCAAAGTTTTTAGCGTTCATGAATTTTTATTTTTAGCTTTAAGCTTTACGCCGTAAGCTTTAAGCGTAATGCCTATTGCTTACAGCTTAAAGCGTTTTTACAACATTCCCTTAGTAGACGGTAAAATCATTTTCTCTGTATCTCGTTTTACAGCCACCTTTATCGCTTTCGCGAAAGCTTTAAAAATCGCCTCAATTTTGTGATGTTCATTGATTCCTTCTGCTTTGATATTTAAATTGGCTTTTGCACCATCTGTGAATGATTTGAAAAAGTGATAAAACATTTCTGTTGGCATTTTACCTACCATTTCACGTTTAAATTCCGTTTCCCAAACCAGCCAGTTTCTTCCTCCAAAATCAATTGCTGCCTGTGCCAGACAATCATCCATTGGCAAACAGAAACCATAACGTTCTATTCCTAATTTATTTCCTAATGCTTTTGCGAAGACTTCCCCTAAAGCAATTGCGGTATCTTCAATAGTATGATGTTCATCAACTTCTAAATCTCCTTTGACCAAAATTTCCAGATCCATTTGGCCGTGGCGTGCGATTTGATCTAACATATGATCAAAAAAGGCAATGCCGGTTTCGATTTTGCTTTTTCCTGTTCCGTCAAGGTTTAAATTAATGTAAATATCAGTTTCATTAGTTTTACGGGTTATGGATGCAGAGCGTGCTTCGAGCTTTAAAAATTCATAAATCGTTTTCCAGTCCATTGATTGTAAAATAATGGTCCCATCAAGCTCTTCACGTTTGGATGAAATCTCATTACTGCCTACTCCATCTGTGGTGTTCATGAAAATTGCTTTTGCACCCAGATTTTTTGCCAGTTCAACATCGGTCAAACGATCTCCTAAAACAAAAGAATTCTCTAAATCATATTCCGGATTATTCAGATATTTTGTCAGCATTCCGGTTCTTGGTTTCCGCGTAGGCGCGTTATCTTCGGGAAAAGAACGGTCTACAAAAATCTCATCAAATTTAACTCCTTCGTTTTCAAATGCTTTTAAAATAAAATTTTGCGTTGGCCAGAACGTATCTTCAGGAAAACTAGCTGTTCCCAAACCGTCCTGATTGGTTACCATTGCCAATTCGTAATCCAATTCGCTGGCAATTTTAGCCAGATATTGAAATGCTTTAGGATAAAATTCTAATTTATCTAAACTGTCTAACTGATATCCTTCCGGTTCTAAAACAATCGTTCCGTCACGATCGATAAAAAGTACTTTTTTCATTTTATATTTCTTATAATTTCTAATGCTTTCAGAGTAAAATTACAGGCATTTTATATCTTCTTTCATTTTTTTTAATCTCTTATTTGCTTCCTCTTGAGTAATTTCTTTGCCATAAATTCTAAAACTAAATACTCCATTTTCCATAAAAAACTCAACATAAGTAATTTTGTTTTCTTCAACATTTATTTGGTTTCTTTCTACTTTTTGATTTATCTTAAGACCACCAAACGAAACAGAACATTCGTGATTTCCTACTGGAACTTCATGTACAGAATACCTTTTATTATTCAATTTACAGACAAGTACTCCATCTATATATGTATTAAAAGAAGCTCCTGATCCCGTTAAACCAGTTGACCTTAAAAAATATACCTTGCTTTTTTTCGGCATGTTTAAACTATCCTGCGCTTTAGATACGCATGTAATTAGTAAAAAAAATGCAATCAAAATTCTTTGTAGATTTACTATCTTCATTTTAAACAAATCTATTTATTTAAGCTTAACAATATTTGTATTAATTTATCATTTTCCTCTGGTATTCCAATTGTAAATCGAAGGCAGTTTTCGCATAAGGGTTGTGTCGTTCTGTTTCTGATAACAATACCTTTTTCAATTAATTGATTGTATCGTTTATTAGCGTCATCTACTTTTGCCAAAATAAAATTGGCTTCAGTCGGATAAACCTTCTCTACAAAATCAACTTCAAGTAAGACTTTAAGTAATTCCTCTCTTTGCTTTACGATTTCAGCAATTTCTGTTTTAATTTTATCTGAATCTTTTAAACGCTCGATTGCTCTTTGCTGCGTTAATTCATTTACGTTATAAGGCGGTTTAATTTTGTTTAAAACCGAGATCACTGCTTCTGAAGCATAGCAAATTCCTAGACGAATTCCGGCCAGACCGTATGCTTTTGAAAGCGTTTGTGTGATTACCAAATTTGGATATTCGTCTATTTCTGTCAGCCAGCTGTCTTTTTCTGAAAAGTCAATATACGCTTCGTCAATTACCACCAAACCTTTGAAATTCTGAAGCAGTCGGACAACACTTTCATCTGAAAAGGAATTTCCCGTTGGGTTATTTGGCGAACATAAAAATAGGATCTTCGTATTTGCATCAACAGCTTCAAGGATTTTTTCGACCTGAGGCTGAAAATCCGTCGAAAGCAAAACTTCTCTGTTTTCTACATTATTGATATTTGCCAGAACACTGTACATTCCGTACGTCGGCGGAAGCGAAATAATATTATCTGTTTTTGGCTCGCAAAAAGCTCTGAAAAGCAAATCTAAAACTTCATCACTTCCGTTTCCTAAAAGGATCTGACTTTGTTTCACAAAATTATTTTTAGCTAAAATCGCTTTTACAGAAACCTGTTGTGGATCCGGATAACGATTTACACCATTTTGAAACGGATTTTCATTGGCATCCAAAAAAATCATCTCTGCAGTATCAAAATCTTCAAACTCATCGCGCGCAGACGAATATGGCTTTAAGGATTTTACGTTTTCACGCGTTATTGTATTTATATCAAAAGTACTCATTGCATATTTTCTTTTCCTGCAAGGTTTTCAAAACCTTGTAGGTATTTATAAGTATTTAAATTCTCTAAAAATTAGATCTGCGTATTTAAACCTACGAGGTTTTGGAAACCTCGCAGGAAGCCAAACGCAAGGTAACAGCATTTTTATGCGCTTGCAAACCTTCGGCTTCAGCCATAACTTCAATCGCTTTACCAATCTTCTGAATTCCTTTTTCTGAAATTTTCTGAAAAGTCATTGATTTCATAAAACTATCCAGATTCACACCGCTGTAATTCTTTGCATATCCATTCGTAGGCAAAGTATGATTGGTTCCTGAAGCGTAATCACCGGCACTTTCGGGAGTGTAATTTCCAATAAAAACAGAACCCGCATTTATAATTCCGTTACAGTAGAAATCATCATATTCTGAGCAGATAATAAAATGTTCCGGTCCGTATTCATTAATGAGATCCAAAGCAATTTGATCGTTTTCTACATAAATAAGCTTTGAATTCCCAATTGCTTTTTCTGCGATTGCTTTTCTGGGAAGTACTTCTAACTGAAGCTGAACTTCTTTTTCAACAGCATCAATTAGTTTTTTTGATGTGGAAACTAAAATTACCTGACTGTCTGTTCCATGTTCTGCCTGAGACAATAAGTCTGAAGCTACAAAAGCAGGAATGGCAGTATCATCGGCTACGATTAATAATTCTGAAGGACCGGCAGGCATATCGATGGCAATTCCAAATTGAGTTGCCAATTGTTTTGCAACAGTCACAAACTGATTTCCGGGTCCGAAAATTTTATAAACTTTCGGAATAGATTTGGTTCCAAAGGTCATTCCTGCAATTGCCTGGATGCCGCCAACTTTAAGAATTTTAGTTACTCCGCATAAGTTTGCCGCATATAGAATTGCCGGATTAATTTTCCCTTTTTTATCCGGAGGCGAACACAATACGATTTCTTTACAGCCAGCAATTTCAGCAGGAACGGCCAGCATTAAAACGGTAGAAAACAAAGGCGCTGTTCCGCCGGGAATATACAAACCAATTTTTTGAATTGGTCTTTTTTCCTGCCAGCATTTTACACCTTCAACTGTTTCAAGCGTAATACGTTCTGTCTTTTGAGCCTTATGAAACTTATAAATATTGCTTTTCGCTAATTCTATCGCTTCTTTTAATTCGGCAGGAACCAAAGCGATAGCTTCGCTGATTTCTTCCTGTGAAACCTGATAATTGTCTAATGAAATTCCGTCAAAAATAGAAGTGTATTTCGCAACAGCTTCGTCACCTTTCTTTTGTACTTCTTTAAAAATTTCTTTCACAGTAAGCTCAATATCATCGATAGTCTGAGTCGGTCTTTTTAATATTTCGGACCAGCTTTCTGGTTTCGGATTGTCTATTTTATTCATTTTTTTAATGCTTTATGCTATAAGCTTTAGGCTTAAAGCTTTCTTAACTTTGCGATTTTGGCTTAAAGCTTATTGCCTGAAGCCGAAAGCGGGCGAACCCCTAAAGAACCATTTTTTCAATTGGACAAACTAAAATTCCCTCAGCTCCCACTTCCTTTAACTGATCGATTACATCCCAAAATGTATCTTTGTCAATTACAGAATGAACACTGCTCCATCCTTCCTGTGCTAAAGGAAGAACGGTCAGACTTCTTAAAACGGGAAGAATTTTTCCGACTGCATCAATTTTGTCGTTTGGAACATTCATCAAAATATATTTTGAGTTTCTGGCTCTTAAAACCGCCTGAATCCTAAATTTTAACGTATCGATATGTTTCTGGATTTCTGGAGAAACTTTTGGTGAAACCGCAAGAACTGCTTCACTTTTCAGGATTACTTCTACTTCTTTTAAATTGTTTTTAAAAAGCGTACTTCCACTTGAAACAATATCTACAATCGCATCTGCAAGTCCGATGTTCGGGGCGATTTCTACAGAACCTGAAATTTGGTGAATGTCTACTGTTATTCCAAATTTACTGAAATATTCGTTGACTGTATTAGGATAAGATGTTGCAATTCGTAAACCGGCTAAATCCTGAACCGATTTGTAATCCAAGGTTTTAGGGACAGCAACAGATACTTTACATTTCGAGAATCCTAATTTCTGAACGACTTCAATTCCTTTACCTTTTTCTACCAAAAGATTATCGCCAACAATGGCTAAATCTACAACTCCGTCTATTAAATATTGTGGAATATCTGAATTTCTAAGGTATAAAACTTCAAGAGGAAAATTTGAAGCTTCGGCTTTTAACTGATCGATTCCGTTGTTGATTGATATACCGCAGTCTTTTAGAATTTGAATGCTGTCTTCGTTTAACCGACCTGATTTTTGAATTGCAATTTTTAAAGTACTCATTTTTAGTTTTTTGTTGATTAATAGTTTGAGTACAAAGAGAGTTAGAATTAAAAAACCCGTTTGATGTACTCAAACGGGTTTTAAAATATGATGATTTACACGCATACCATTAACACATCGCTTGAGGGCAATAATGTAAATGATGATGATGTAATTGAATTGAAATCATGATTTGTTGTTATTTTTACTTCTTTGATTCGGTTGCAAATATAAGAGATAAAATAATTAAAAAGCAATTTTAATTTTAACTTAACGAGAGTTTATTGTTAAAAAACGTTTTTTTGGAAGCTTTGGTTTACTATTACAGAGTTTATTCTATTCCTTATTATATTCCTCAAAAACCAGTAAAACCGTAGTTCCTTTATTTATTTCACTTTCAATTCTGAACTTAATATGCAGTAAATCTGTCATTCTTTTTACAATAAACAATCCCAGTCCGGTTCCTTTTATTTCGGCGTGGCTCAAAGATTCTGACCTGAAAAACGGATTTAATATAGAGTTTAAATCCTTTTTCGCAATTCCAATTCCGTGATCAGATACAGTACAGATTATATTTTGATTTTCCCTCCCTAACAAAATTTTGATTTCACTGTCGGCTTTTGAATATTTAACTGCGTTTGAAATGATGTTCCGGAGAATTGTAATCACTAAATAAGTATCAGAATAAATGTAAAATTCTTCAGGAGCTTCTAACATCACATTAATATTTCGTGCGTTAATTTTATCAGCATTTAATTTTAAAACGTCTAAAACGGCGGCATTGAGATAAATAATTTCTTTATTGACATTCTGTTTTTCGTTTTCAAAACGCGCCATCAAAAGCAACTGATCTACAAGAGAATTTAAGTGGTCAACTTCATTAATACAATACGTTATTTTTTCTTCATATTCTTTACTTTCCCGTGGTTTACGAATTAGCACTTCAAGTGTTCCTTTAATAACTGTAAGCGGGGTTCTTAACTCGTGTGAGGCATCAGATGTAAATTGTTTTTCGCGTTCAATTGCATCTTCAATCCGGTTTAGTAAATTATTAATCGTTTTAGAAAGTACAAATAATTCATCCCGTGTTTTAGGAAGCGGAATTCTTGTTTTTAGGCTGTCTTTTGTAATCGCTTTTGAAGTATGAATAATATCATTTATAGGTTTTATACTTCTTCCTGCATAAAATCTCGCAAGAAAAAATAAAATAAAAAGAATGAACGGAAAAGCAATCATTAGGGTATCCAAAAGATTATCTAAAACTTTAGATGAATCTGAAAGTGACATTGCAATGATCAGATAACCAATTTTCTTCGATTCTATATGAAGCGGAACCTGGATCTGCCGGATCTTATTTCCCAATAATTTGGTATCAAAAAGCTGAAAGTGGTCTTTATTTTCATGAAAAACCAACTTTTCGTTTTTTAGATTTGGTGATTTCTCGATTATTTTTTTATTCAAATCCAAAAACTGAACGAAAACGGGATTCACATCGACAGAATTATGTTCTCTTTCCTCCCATTCTTCAGCATCCATCAGGATTACATGGCCATTTTCAATTCTTATTTCTGTCAGATGATCCTGAATTTCAATGTTCAGATTCTCATCAATATGATTGTACACAGTAAGTTTTACAATAAAATAAATAGCCGAAAACACCACTAAAACCAAAAGTCCCGTACCGACGATATAATTTAATGCAATCCTGTTTTTAAAAGATAATGCTGTCATTGTTAATCATTGGCAATATAACCGATGCCACGAATGGTTTTAATATAATCTTCCTCAATTTTGAGGTTTAATTTTTTACGAATCGCATTCATAAAAACATCAATAACGCCGGTATCATATTCAAAGTTGATTTCCCATACGTCTCTCAGGATCTGATTTCTGGTACAGACTTTTCCTTTATGCTGAATTAAATAAGCCAGTAATTCAAATTCACGCTGCGTTAATGAAATTTCTTCTGCACCTTTATACACAACATGTTTTGATAAATTCATCGTAATATTGCCAAGTGTCAGAATTTCGGTTTGTTTTTTATTTCTAAAATGAACTTTAATTCGTTCTACCAGTTCCTCAAAACTAAATGGTTTTTTAATATAATCGTTTGCTCCGGCTTTTAAACCCTCTATAGTTTCCTGCACCGTATCTTTTGCGGTCAGAAATATTATTGGCGTTATCTGATCCTTAATCCGAATGGCTTTACACAAGTCCAAACCATTAATTTTCGGAATCATCCAGTCTAAAAGAATTAAATCAAATTTATGTTCCTGAATGAGTTCAAAGCCTTTGGAGCCGTCACTGGCAGTTGTTATTTTATAGCCTTCCTCTTCTAAACCTTGTTTTAAGAACTGAACAATTCCGAGTTCATCTTCCACTATTAAAATATGCATTGATCGTATAAGATTAAGATTTACATCTGATTTTGCCTTTCAAAGATATAGAATTTAGACCTCAGATATAAATCAATTATCAGAAATAAGAAAATCAGCATCTTAAGCAAACTTTAAGTTAGTGTTAAGTAAGGTTAAAGTTTAACTTAATCCGGCGTTAATCAACCCAAAGTAATTTTGTAAAAAAATTAATCAGATGGATTTTTACAAAAAGTTTTCGCCTTTTTACAATCTTGCCGTGTTATACTTCAGCGTAAGTTTTATACTTAGAATTGTATTATTTTTTCATCCCATTACGCAAAGTTCATTTACGATTTCCGAAAGCATTAAAATCTTTGCATTAGGCCTTATATCTGATTTCTTTGTTTTTGTTTTAGCCTCCGTCTTTTTATGGCTTTATTTGATATTTATTTCGAATTCAAAATATAATAAACCGTACGGATATATAATTCTGGCAGGTCTTGTTTCTTTATTACTTTATACTGCATCGGGAAAAAGTATTTTTGACGAATACGGCGGTGCTTTACCGAGAATCATTTTGATTTTTGTTTCACTAAAAACATTTTTATTTTCCCTTTTCCTGTTTTTACCGAAACACAGAGATAAAATCAGGTTCTGGCTTTTTGCATTTGTGATCTTTTTATATGTATTACTAATTCTGCAAAATGGAATTAGTGAATTTTTCTTTTGGAACGAATTTGGAGTTAAATATAACTTCATAGCCGTTAATTACCTCATTTACACTAATGAAGTAATAGGAAATATTATGCAGTCTTACCCTGTAATACCAATATTCTCTGCCTTGTTTGCCGTTACCGGAATTATAACTTATTTCATTATAAAAAACTCTAAAAATTACATTGATAAGATTCCGGATTTTAATGAAAAATTAAAAATAACAGCTCTTTACGGCGTGTTATTTATTGTTTCCCTAATAGCAATTCCAGGGCTGGCAAGAACTGAAAATTCAAAAAATATTTTTGTTAATGAATTACAATCAAACGGAATCTATAAGTTCTATCTGGCTTTTGAAAACAATAAATTAGACTACTTTAAATTCTATAAAACAATTCCAAACCAAAGAGCATTTGCTATTTTAAAAGAGCAATTTCCATCCATTTCAGGAAATAACACTTTACAGGAAATAAAAAACGATTCTCCCGAGGAACACAAAAATGTAGTTTTAATTACAGTCGAAAGTCTTAGTGCCGATTTTATGAAGATGTATGGAAACAAACAAAACATTACACCTTTTTTAGACAGTCTGGCGCAAAAAAGTTTAACTTTTACCAATTTATATGCAGCAGGAAACAGAACAGTCCGCGGTCTGGAGGCCGTTACCTTATGTCTTCCGCCAACTGCAGGCGAAAGTGTTGTAAAAAGAGAAGACAATAAAAATAAATTTTCTACAGGATCTGTATTTCTTAAAAAAGGCTATAATGTAAAATTTATGTACGGCGGAGATGCGTTTTTTGATAATATGCAGAGTTTTTACTCCGGAAATGGTTACCAGATTATAGACAAATCCAGTTTTTCTGCTAATGAAATAACTTTTTCGAATGTTTGGGGAGTTTGCGATGAAGACATGTATCACAAAGCAATCCAAATCATGAACGCTGAAGCGAAAGAAAACAAGCCGTTTTTTAATCATATAATGACGGTAAGTAATCACAGACCATTTACCTATCCGAATAATAAAATTGATATTCCGGGCAATATTAAGTCACGTGACGGCGGCGTAAAATATACTGATTATGCACTTCGCCAATTTTTTAGCATGGCAGAAAAGCAATCGTGGTTTAGAAATACTATTTTTGTTATTGTGGCAGATCATTGCGCTTCGAGTGCGGGAAAAACACAACTTCCATTAGATAAATACAGAATTCCGGCAATAATTTACTCTCCGGGAATAAAGGCAGAAAAATACACAAAATTAATGTCGCAAATTGATATTATGCCAACCTTATTCGGATTAATGCATTTCAATTATGAAAGCAAGTTTTTTGGACAGGATGTTTTTAAACCAGAGTACCAGCCCCGAGCCTTTATCGCCACTTATCAGGATTTGGGATTAATAAAAGATAATGTCCTGACCATTTTATCTCCGAAAAAAGAAATTAAACAATTTCAGTTAAAACTAAACGAGAACTCAGGAGATATACCTGAGTATCAAATTCACTATGATGAAATTCCACTGAAAAGTGAAAACAAAAATTTGGTTAACCAAACCATTTCATATTACCAGTCAGCGTCTTATGTATTAAAAGAGAAAGAATATCAATTTAAAGATCTGCACACTAAAAGTACTAAGCTATACGCTAAAACACTTTAAAATTACAAATAAAAAAAGCCTCAAATTCTTTCGATTTTGAGGCTTTGTATTTTGATTGCTAAATCACATAACAAAGAAATTTAATCATTCTGATTTTTAATTCCAAATAAATTTCCTTTTTGAAACATTTTTAGATCATCCTGAAGAGATTGATAATTCCTTTGTGTAACAGATGTGGCATCCAGATCACTTAAGTCTGGTTTACCCGCGTTTACCCACGCAGTATACCAAAAACTTGCTGTTGCAGTTATGGCTTTTTTCATTTGACTTTCAACCATTCCGTTTAGATCTGCGTGTAATTTTGTAGCGTATTCATCAGAGAATTTAGCCGAATTGTATTTCGTTTTTACGATTTTACCTTCTGCATCCACTTCAAAAACTTTATTTTCTGGTGTCGCGGTACGTAGTTTTTTATCCACTTCTAAAAGAGGCTGAACTAAACTGTGTGTATCTTTAATCATGTCCCAGGTTGCTTTATGCACATCTTCGTAATAGTGTGCTTCAGGAACATTTAATTTATAATTTTTAGCAAATAACTCCGGTAATCTGCTTTCCCAAAGAGAATGAATTCCTTTTTGATCACTCAATTGTCCGTCGTGATTAGCAGAAGTATGTAAAGGCATGTGTGCGTCTCCAATATAATGTCCTAAATCTGCAGCCAGAAAAAGAATTTCTGCTCTGTTTTTGTCTTTAAACGCTTTAGTAAGTTTTGCCATCATATCTTCAATATACCAAGGCAAAATACCATTATCATTCAAAAACTTAGCATCGTATTTCTTTGTTGCTTCATCGAGTGTCTGAGGCAAACTTTCCATTGGACCAAAATTCTCCAGATCCATATAATGTCTCGCATTTTCTTCTTTATATTTTAAAGCATATTTGCGAATGTCCGGAACAGAAGCTTCCTGTGTAATAAAATCAATGTGGTTGTAAAAGAATACCTGAAGTGGTTTTGGTAAAGCCATTACAGCAGCCTTATTGATTCTTTCATGGCCTACAATTCCCCATGAAAGAGTTAAAAAACCAATACCTAATGCAAGAAAACCGATTAGTTTTGGTCTCATTCTAAAGTTTTTCATTTTTGTTTTTTTAATTGAGTGCAAATTTACTTTATTTAAAGATAATTTAAAAGAGAACCATTTAAGTTTATGCTTATTTAATTTTTGACGTTTTTTAAACCAATTAACTATCATAAGTTTATATAGTCTGTCCTTTTTTATTTGTAAGTTTGTTTTATACTAAAACCATTTTTATGCGCCAGATTACATTCATTTTTTTAATTTTTATTTCGAGTTTAGGTTTCGCACAAAATCCTGAAATTCAACTTAAAAATGTAAGCGATACCATTTTAAATCCAAAAAGAGTACTTAAAGTTGCTGACCCTTTAAACGCAGAAAAAACAATGCAAAAATTGTTTCCGGGAAAGCTCTATCATTTTGAAGACAAAAATACATTCATCGCCTGGAACTGTAAAAATTGTAAACCACAAGCTTTTACAGATGTAAATGGCGTAGAGGGTGACGCCCTTTTTCCTTATGAAAATGGCGTTGCGACCCGACTTCTAGCTAATATCGATTATTCTGATTCTAAAGGAAATCAATTTAAAATACTGGCGTTCAATCATTCTGTGCATGATGAAGACGGATTGCAGACTGGGCGTTTTTCCGGCGGTTTATTAGGATTAGCAAAATTTGCAAAAAATAATAATGTATGGGAAATGAGATCTTTTCAACCCGCTGTGGCCGCATTCGGAGCGTTTGCACAATCTCCAACCCCAAAGCTGGTTGAAATTGGCGAAGATCAGTTTGCTTTTACTTTACTTCATGTTAATGGCGGTGCAGGCGGACCTTTTGAAGGTTATCTGTATTTAGTAGCCGGTTTTGAAGGTAAATACCAGCCTATTTTAGAAGTCAGTAATTACCAGCTTACCAATGTTGAAAGTGTCAACTGGTCAAGCACCTACACAGTTGTAAATGAAACTACTAAAAAACATTTTAGAGATATAATAATCAAAACGAAGGGTTATTTTAATAAAGCGGCCCAGGCTAATGATGAATTTGAAGTTGCATTACCGGATGAATTAGCATCTATGGCAAAAACAAAAAAGTCATTTAATTTTGAGATTGAAAAACGCTTTTCATTTAAGGGGAAATTTTATAAAATAATAGATAAACCAGTCGTTAAATTTTCTAATGTCAAATAGTTTAAGCGAGAAAAAGAATTGACAGTAAAGCCAAAACAGCAATAAAAACCCAAAGTAAAACACCCTGAAGTAAAGGCCTCACTCCTACTCTTTTTAAAGTAGACAGGTTAAGTGTTGTACCAATTAAAAACAATGTAACAGTCAGTCCGATTTTTGCGACCCCTACTATGGGAGCAGAAAAAGCGGCTATTCCGGCAAAATAGGTATTTAAAAGCATGGCAAGAATGAAGAAACCTATAAAATAGGGGATTTTGATTCTGGTCACCACATTTTTGGATTTTCTGTTAAAAATAAAAGCGGTCAAGAGCGAAATCGGAATAATCCATAATGCTCTCGCTAATTTTACCGTCGTAGCGACCTGCAAAGCTTCGACACCGTACTTATTGGCCGCACCAACAACCGAACTCGTATCGTGAATAGCTATTGCACACCATAATCCAAAATCTTTTTGCGATAAATCTAATTGGTGTCCGATATATGGAAAAGCAAACAATGCGATTGAATTCAATAGAAAAATTACGCCTAAAGCTATCGAAGTCTGGCTTTCATTTGATTTGATTACTGGCGCAATCGCTGCAATGGCACTTCCGCCACAAATTGCTGTTCCACATGAAATTAAATGAGACGTTTTCTTCTCTGTTTTAAGCCATTTCCCTAACAGAAAACCAAAAATTAATGTACTGAATATTGAGAATACAGTCAGAATAAAACCTTCTTTTCCAGCTGAAACTGCGCTCGTTGCATTCATTCCGAATCCTAAACCCACAACCGAAAACTGTAATAAAAATGTAATGGCTTTATTATTGAATTCGGCAAAAGGATTTCCGAAAACATTGACTACTAAAACACCGAATAAAAGCGCGATTGGAGGAGAAATAATCGAAAATATACATAAAACGATTACCGCAAAAAATAGTATTTGCTGTAAAGAATTATTAATTTCAAATAATCGTGATGCTGTATGTTGTTTTGATTTCAAAATATTGATATTTACTCTGCAAAGTTCCGTTGTTTATCGCGAACTTGCCAATCGTAAATAACCATAGGCTATAACTTCAGGTTATAATAAGCCACTATATTCTGAATAAACAATTCTGATAATGGATCAGATTTTCCGAGCAACGTGATGATGTAAAAGTATCTTTCAATGGATAATTTTTCGATATCCAATACGATTAACTCTTTATTTAGCAATTCTTTGCTAACCGCGTGAATGGACATAAAGGCAAAACAGTCCGAATTTAGTAAATAAGATTTTATGCTTTCGGTATTTCCTAATTGCATTTCGATTTGTAAATCGGAAAATTTAATTCCTGCTTTTTTCAATGCAAATTCTATAACTTCCAATGTTCCCGAGCCGCGTTCGCGGGTTATAAATTTCATTGATTTTAAATCGGTTACAGAAATTTCATTTTGTTTCGCTAATGGATTTTGATTTCGGCAAACCAAAACAAGTTCGTCTTTTAAAAACGGAATGTACTTTATAGATTGATTTTTTGATTGCCCTTCAACAATTCCAATTTCGATCTCTTTGTTTATTAAGGCACTTTCTATTTGTTCTGTATTTCCATTCAGTAAATTGACTTTTATGTCCTTTTGTTTTTGATGAAAACGTGCCAGAACTGGAGAAATAATATATTGCGAAATGGTAGTACTTGAGCCTAAACGCAATAATCCCTGACGTTCCTTACTGAAGGAACTCATTTCAAAATCGATTTCACGATATATTTCAAATATATTTTTGGTGTATTTGAGGAGAATTTTTCCGGCTGGAGTTAAAGCGATTTTAGAGCCGTTTCTTTCAAAAAGTTTGGTTTTGTAAGTTTCTTCCAGTTCCTGAATATGTTTGGAAACCGCTGGCTGAGAAATGTATAATTCCGTAGCCGCTTTAGTAAAATTAAGGCGGAGCGCTACAGTGTAAAATACTTTTAGCCGGAAGTCCATTTATTTTTTGCTTTTCTTGTTTCAGGTTTCAGGTTTCAGGCTCTCCAACCTCTATCTCTTTGCAACTTTGAATCTTTGTCCCTCTATTAAAGCAACCCATTATATTTTCTCACAAACCACTCTGTAGTCAATAAAACAGCAATTAAAATCAATAACCAAACCCAATCAATAATTGGAGTTTTGCTTGAAATATTTTTTTCTATTGATTTATACTCATTATTTTCCAAAAGTGTATTAATCAACTGATCTGCCTGATTTTCGAAGAAAGCTTTTCCGTTTGTTTGTTGTGCCAATTGTTTTAATTTCTCAACATCCGGATTTACAAATTGCTTTTCGATATCAAAATCTAAAATTTCAAAATGCCCGGCGTAAGAGGTGTTCGAATTTAGTTCTTTTACTGTAAAGTTATATTTTCCGGCCGGAAGTCCTTCTAAGTTAGCGGAGAAAGAATTACTGCCTTTTAATAAATCATAATTTTTAGTTTGCTTTGTGGCTGCATTTACAACACTAATTGTAAGTCTCGCTTTTTCGTCAAATTCATAATTTTTATTGAAATATTGGGCATTGATCACAATTTCTTCTCCGGAATTGTAAAAACTTTCTTGTGTTACCACAAGTGATTTTTTAGAATTTGCTGATGCTAAATACTGAATGATTTTATCCATAAAGATATCGTATTTTTCAAAAGACTGATTGTCAACGTGACTTTGCAGGCGCCATTTCCAGCTATTTTCCCCTAAAAGAAAAGCCGTTCTTTTTCCCTGATTTTCGGCGAAAGCCAATAAAGGAGCGTTTGTAGCAACATTTCTAATTTTTGAAGAAAGTAAAACAGCAACATTTCCATTTGTCGAAATAGTCCCAAACGGATTTTGTACTGGAGGAAAATTTTCAAATCCAATATTATCAATTGCAAAAAGATTAAAATCAGAATGAAATTCAGAAAGAAAATCTTCTCTTTGTCCACTCATTTTAAAGACCAGATTATTCTGGTTTTGGTTTAAAAAATTAAAATCAGTATTGTTTCCGGTTATAATAAATGTGTTTGTAGTTTTTAATTTATCATTATCAAAAATGGATTTGAAAGTACTTGTTGGCTGATATAGAACCAAAACCGATATGTCCTGTAATTCATTAACCTGATTGGGTTTAACCAATATTACTTTACGCTGGGCATTAACTTCAACTGAACGTTTTAACGCTGCAATATCCGGATGATTTATTGCTGATACAATCGCAATAGTTGATTTCTGATCGATTACTTCGACTGCAAAGTTTTTGATGTTGTTATAGCTGTTTTTTTCTTTTGCTGTAGATTGTATGCTTGCTTTATAAATCTGTAATCCCACTTTATCAGCCGGCAAAAGTAAATTTAACGAAGCTGTTTTTTTTGAAGGAGAAAACGAAACTTTTTCTTTAGCCACAATGGTATTTCCCTGCGAAATAGTAAATTCTGCATTTTGAGTTTTTGTTCCTGCGTATTGCAGAAAAACTTCAACCGGAAATTTATTTTTATGAAAAGCGTATTTATTTACGTTTAACTGATTGATTTTTAAATCAAAAAACGTAGTTGTATCTCCTACAACCAAAGGATAAACTTTATTGACAGGATCAAAACGATATACATAATCGTTTCCTGTAGTCTGATTTCCGTCTGTGATGATTACTGTTGGAAAAATCAGGTTTTTGTTGATGTTTTTTAAATTTTTAGCGGCTTCGTCTAAATTGGTCTGATTTCCTTTAAAATCAAATTTATAAGAAGGCTTAAATTCAGCATCAAACTGGTAAGACTGAATTTCAAATTTTTCTTTTAAAGCAGGATTTGAAACGATTTTTTTATACAATTCAACAACCTTTTCATCTGATTTTAAAGCTGCTATAGAACTCGAATTATCAACAACAATTGCCAAAGGCGTTTTGGTTATTTCAAGCGAATTCTTGGTAATTATCGGATTGATTAATAAAACCAATAATCCGAAAATGGCGAGAAAACGTAAAAAAGCCAAAAGTATCATCACATTGGACTTACTTTTGGCTTTAAAAAAATATTGTAAGTACGACAAACCACCAGCAATTACTAAAGAAAGCAATAATAAAAGAATCGTGTTTGTAGTCATATATATTATGTTTATTGTTTTTAGTTTATAGTTTTTGGTTGCAGAACAATAAACAAAAAACCATAAATAGTTAACTTATTAAGTAAGCATTCCACCACAAACGTTAAGAACTTGTCCTGTAATATAACCGCTCATGTCTGATGCCAAGAAAAGACAGGCATTTGCTACATCTTCCGGACTTCCGCCACGTTTTAACGGAATACCTTCTCTCCATCCTTTTACTACATCTTCTGATAATTTCGCCGTCATTTCTGTTTCTATGAATCCCGGAGCGATTGCGTTGCAGCGAATGTTACGGGAACCTAATTCAAGCGCAACAGATTTTGTGAATCCGATTGCTCCTGCTTTTGAAGCGGCGTAATTGGTTTGACCTGCGTTTCCTGAAACTCCCACAACAGAACTGATATTGATAATAGAACCTGCTCTTTGTTTTAAGAATGTTTTCTGAATCGCTTTTGTCATATTGAAAACTGATTTCAAGTTTACATCGATTACCTGGTCGAAATCTGCTTCAGACATACGCATCAACAAATTGTCTTTTGTAATTCCGGCATTGTTGATTAAAATATCAACTGTTCCAAAATCTGCTAAAACTGCATCTACAAAAGTCTGAGCTTCATTAAAATCAGCCGCATTTGATTGGTATCCTTTTGCTTTTACACCTAATGCATTCAATTCTGCTTCTAAAGCTTCTGCAGAGGCTGCAGATGAACTATATGTAAATGCTACGTTTGCTCCGTGTTTAGCAAAAACTTCAGCAATTCCTTTTCCAATTCCGCGACTAGCGCCTGTAATGATTGCTACTTTTCCTTCTAGTAATTTCATATTAAGGTATTCGTTTTATTTTTTGAAGTACAAATATAGCGTATTTGGGCGTTTAATAAAATTTGTAATACAAAATTTGGATTAGAATTTATTTTATCTTTCAACGAAAAAAGACAGCTCATTAAATTGAACTGCCTTTACCAAAATAAAAAAATAAAACTAAAATTTTAAATGTGATTTTGTCTTGTTATAAAAAACATAATTCCAAGAACTACGGCTACAATCATCATTCTGTAAATAGAAAATTTAAACTCATTTGTCCCTTCCGCACCATCTTCCTTCTTTTGGCGTATCAAATTCCAAATTGTAAAAGGAATGATAACAATTATAGACACATATAAATAATACCTAACGTATTCATAATATAATTCTGTGAGACATAAAAGTACAATGCCCCATTACACAAAAATAATGTTAGTCGTTGTTACGTGTTTCATTATAATTTATTTATAGATATTAAACATTCTTTTTAAGTTCTGTTTCTGATTTTCTTGATTTAGAAAAAGCAGTTCACTGAACTGCTTTTTCTCTATATAAAAACTAAAATCTTATAATTGATAACCGGTCATTCTAAAACTATTTGCACCACTTGTCATAGTGTAAATAACATTTGTGTACGTAATTTTAAAGTTTTCTTTCTTAATATAAAACCCTTTTGGAGTTAAAAATTCTTTGTCAAGATCTGTTAAGAAAGCTCTTCCGGCTGCTGCAGTATTCCACCCGTCATCCATTAAAACGATGGTTTTATTTACAGCATCTTCTTTGGTAGTCAGCCAGTGAACAATCGTAGCTTTTCCGCCATTAAACTGATACTGAATGTAAGTACCGTTTGGAACGTTATTAAATACAATCTGAACTCTGGCAATAGATTGAGCTGCAGGCAAGGTTGCGTTTACTTTATTAATTAAAAACTTAAAATATTCACTAGTTGTCGGTGCACTGTATAAGTTGGCCGCAATGTAACCTATAACCATTTGTGGGTTTCCTTTACCGCTCAGAAAATTTCTGTAATCATCTGTCACAATTGGGGGTACGGTAGTATATTTAATAGTTGCACTCACACCATTTGTACCTTTTGCTACAAAATTATTAGTGGCACTTTCATAAACGAAATCAGTCAGTTTTTGACCTTTTACATCTAATGGAAGTTTAGAAAAAGCACCTGTCGGGTTAAATGAAAAAGCCAGATCGTAGCTTTGATTCACCGCTGGGTCTAAAGAATATCCGGTACCAAAACGTGCATTAGTATTATAATCAAAATCATAACTTTTTACAGTTGAACCGTCATTAATTTCCAACAATCTAAACAATGGGCTAAACATATCGCCTGTTATATTTTTAATTATTGGTGTGTTATTTGGTAAATCTGTCCAGTCTTTTGCAGTTGCTTTTACAAAGCGCAACATGTGGCCATTTCTATTGGTTTTAAATAGGATATCGCCGTCTTTTTGTCCATAGTAAAAAAACTGGAAATCACCTAAATAACCTTTTGCAAGAAGTCCGGCAGTAGGATAATTGGCTGCATCAGATAAAAGATGTATTCTGTTTTTGGTTGTAAAAACAAGACTTACAGTACTTCCCATCTGGATTTCGTACTGACTTCTGTACGTTCCCGTATCACTGTTAAAGTCTGAAGCCATATCCACTTTTCCTTCCGGAAGAAATTTAAATAAATGCGTCCAGCCTCCTAATTGAGTACTGTCTGTGTAATAAACTGCTTTCCAGCCCTCTGAAGAAGAAAGTAATAAATCATTCAGTTCTTTTTGACGGCCCGCTATTCTTTCTGTAGCATTTTGATCAAATTTTGACTCTACTTCCGGACTTGAACATGATGCTAACAGCACGGCTGCCAAAGCAATCATTAAATAATTATATATATGTTTTGCTTTCATAATATTTATTTTAGAAAAATTATTAATTATTTATTACAGCATCTGTGTTTTTCTGAGCTTCATCTCTTAGAGCGTAAAAATCAATGTTATAAGCATCTTTATAATATTTTACTACAATAGCTTCTTTTGCTTTAATATTCGCTTTTGCTGTTGCATCTGTAATACTTGCCAAAATCGCATCATATTCTGCTTTTGAACTAGTCAAAATTGTAGCAGCAGTTTCCGCGAAATCTTCGTAAATATTTAATCTTGCATAGCTTGTAATAAAACCTAAAGATCTTGAAGTTGCAATTGCCTCTACATACCAGCTTGTTGTATACCCCGTTGGCGTTAATTTTGCCCACGCCTGCTCATCAAAAGGTTTTGTCTGGTTTAGAATATGTACATACTCATGCTGAATAGTATGAATAAACTGTGTTACGCTTGCTCTGCTTTTTTTGTTTAGATTATCAATCTGAAAAAGAGAAACTTTCTGTCCTGCTTCTGCAAGTCCAAGTGTAACAGTACCATTTGTATTTAGATTGATACCTCCTACCAATACGAATTCTCGTGGTGCAATTTTTTTAACGAAATCTGCTCCTCCAATAGTAGAATAACTATCGATCCAGATTTTTTTAACTACTTCCATTGCCGGCTGTACCTTTTCGACCTGCGGTGGATACAGATATTTATTATTGTCTACCAGATTTTGATTCCACTCATAATAAACATTGATGTTGTAGGGATCCAGAAAGCTTGTGGTAATCCATTTATCCAACTCTGTTTTTTCGGGTGTTGAAAAATCTAACTGGCTTTCTTTCGGCTGATCTTCGTGTGCGCAGGCAGACAGAAGTAAAACTCCTGCAATTATTACTGTTTTATATGTCTTTAATATTTTCATAGTACTTTCTAATTAAAAAATTTACCTAGGATTTTTTTCAATACCGTTATCCGAAGCTCTTTGCGGAATTTGCAATGCTCTCCTTTTATCGTCTTTTTCAAGAATATTCTTCTTAACTATTTTCCCAAATTCTAACGTATTGTGTTCTACTACAAGATTAAAACGTTTAATATCGAACCATCTGTGCCCTTCACGGATAAAATCTCTTCTGCGTGCTTCTGTAATAGCCTTGATGTAAGAAGTTTGTAAATCTGTCAAAGCATAAAATGGTGTAAACTCATTTGGAACAACAGGATATTTAGTAGTTACAACGGCCTCATTTAAGATGTCTGTTGCAGGATTATATCCGCTGGTTCTGGTTCCTAAAAAGTAACCCAGCTCCGTATTCGCTTCTGCTATTCTGTTTTTCATTACCAATGCTTCAATTCTGTTCAGATACATTTCATCATAACTAAATAAAACTGTGGCAGTGTAAGGCTCACCGGTACGGGAGGTTAAATTGGTGTATTTAAAATATTCATACAATTTCGGAACAAAAACATTGATACCTCCAAAATACTGGCCATTTGGTCTGATCAGGTGTGCTTTACCCCACATATTTGTTTGAGTACCAAATATTTCATCAGATCTATTGCCCGGAAGCGCAAATCTGTAAGATGCAGATCGGTTTGCAACTGAATTTGGATAAGCTACCAGCAAATTAGTTTCCTGCTCTGCTTTTGAGTATTCAATTGGCATTTGTGCAAAAGCAACAGCATTAAAAGCAGCATAATTTCTAATTTTTGCCGGTTTAGAACCAATGCTTTCAGAAAACTCCAATACTTTGTCCCAGTCTCCTTTTATCAGATAAAAACGACAGGCAAAAGCTCTTGCTGCTTCAACATTAAAGTGATATTTTGGTTCCTTGTATTCATTGGTTATATACTTTAAACCTTCGGTTATATCCTGTTCAATAAAGTCATAAACTTCTTTTATCGTATTACGTTTGTACTTTACCAATAAGGCAGTTTCCGGTTCTTTAATGTAAGGAACGCCTAATTCTGTTGCTGCAGTAGCCGGATTATAACGGTTTGCCCACAAAGAAACCAACATAAAGTGAGAATATGCCCTAGCAATTAAGGCTTCTCCTTTTTGCGGATTTAAACTGGATGGATTTCCTAATTGCTCAATTGCATCAAGCGCTATGTTTGCGGAAGCGATCGCTCCATAGGCTGCTGACCAATATTGAGATTCAGAATCTGTACCAATCTGTGTATGCATCTGCCAGTTAAAACTTTCCTCGTTGTACAAACTGGGAGCCTGAGTAGTCTCAGTATCAAAAACATTATCTGACATGGCTTCTGCAAACGGCGTAAATGATCTGTTGGGATAAGCAGTAACTAATAATTCGGAGATTTTTTCCGGTGTATCTATTTTGGTTCTGTTATCTGGTACTTCTGAAAGAAAATCATCACAGCTGGTAATACTAGTTAATAGTATTAATGATAACATTATTTTTATATTTTTCATAAATCAGTCTATTATTATAATGAAATATTTATAGCAAAAGTATATTGTGACGTAATTGGAAAAGCAACTCCTCCAGTATTACGGAATTCAGGATCTTGTCCGTTCAATTTCTTGTCTGAATAAATCAGCCAAGGATTTACTGCTGAACCTTTTAAAGTAAATGAACTCACACCCAGCTTTCTTTTAAAGTCATTTGGAAATTCCCAGCTAAGTGAAATGTTTTTCAATCTCACAAAGTCACCACTCGCAATTCTTACATCAGAGAAATTGTAAGTATTAAATGCAATCTGCAAGTCATTTTCTCCATAGTTTCTGTTTAGTAATCTGTCTGCAATTACAGGAACATTGGTAAAGTTCTCGTCTCCGGGATTAATCCATCTGTTAGAAAATTCTTTTGTAAATACGGTCTGATCTGTGTATTTGTTACTGTAAACAGGATTTAATCTTACTTTATTTCCTCCTGATCCTACTACAAATACATAAAGTGACCAATTTTTATACGTAAAAGTATTAGCAAGACCAATTGATTTATTTGGTTCTACCGATCCTTCATATTTCAAATATTTCGTAACATCATTTGTATCCTGAAAATTAGCCTCAGTAATATTATTCTCAGCACCATCCTGAAGAATAAATGTTGGTAAACCTTCATTATTTAATCCTTGAAACTGATAAGAATACAATGAGTTTCTTGGATGCCCTACTGTATTTCCTCCATTTGCTGCAATCAAATCAAAAACAGCTGGTTTATTTGCTAATTTTGTGATTTTTTGATCGTAAACAGAAAAATTTAATGTCGTTGACCATCTGAAATCTTTTGAAATAATGTTCTGAGTAGTAAATCCAAGTTCAATACCTTTTGTTTCCATATCTGCATTATTTCCTTGCTTAACAGATTGTCCGCCAACGCCTGATGTAATTACATAATCAATAAGATCAAATGCTTTACGTCTGTAAACATCTGTTGTAAGCTGTACTCTGTTTTTAAACATTCCCAGATCTAAACCAATATTAGTCTCATATTGTTTTTCCCAGGTAAGGTCCTTGTTTTGTAAATCCTCAATTCTAATGGCGTTTTCTCTGTCTGAAGTTGAAAAACGATCTGTAATAAAACTTTTGAAAATTGCCAGTGAGTTTGTTGCAGGTCCTGCAGTTGCTGTTAAACCATAAGAAGCTCTAAGTGCAAGGGTATTTACAGTTTCAGAATTTTTCATGAAATTTTCTTCTGCAATATTCCATTTACCACTCACCGTGTAAGTTGGCAGCCATCTCGAAGAACCTGTATCTCCTTGTCTGTTAGAACCATCATAACGACCCGTAATAGAAGCTGTGTAACGACGATCGTAAGTATACCCTACTTTTCCGAAGAAACCAACTGTACGCTCTCTTTCATTTCCGAATTCATAATACGAATTTCCTTCGTTTACCAGTTTTTCAATCATTTTAGGATCAATAAACGAGCTAAGTCCTTTTTCGAACTGTAAACCTACGGCAGTAAAATTGTCACTGTTTCTGTCTACCGATCTAAACTCTGTACCGAAGAAACCTTCTAATTCATGTTTTTCATTTAAAGTATTTCTGTAAGTGATACTGTTTCTAATGTTATATGAAGTCAGATCATTTGTGAATTTTCTTAAAAATCCGCCATTTGGCAATACAGAAACTTTTGGTGCAGTTAAATCGTTTGGATTTTGATATAAAAACACGTTATCTCTCTGAATTGTGGTATTCAAAGTTTCACCTACACCAGCATTATAAGCTCCTACAACATTCGAATCTTCATAAATTTTATGTTCTCTTGACGTATTTGCATAACGTGCAGAACCAGTAAAATTATACGTTAAGTTCTTAGTTAGTTTATAATCTAAATCTGCCTGAAAACGAATATCTTTTACCTTAATATCTAAGGTATTATTTTCTAATTCGTTGATGATATTCATTGGAGCCCAGTTATTTTGATAATATTCTAAGTTACCATTATCATCATACGGTCTAAGCGTTCTGCTCGTACTCAATACATAATTAAATGGGTTGATATCAAAATCTCTGCTTACTTTTCCAAATACAACATCATTTTTACTTTCATAAGCACCCGGAGCCTGTTGGTCACGTGCAGAAGCCAGGGTAGATAATGTAATATTTAATCTGTCGTTAATATAAAAAGTACCTTTTATATTAGAAGATAATTGTTTAACATTGTCGGCAATAGTCCATCCCGGATCTGTATAATATCCCAAAGAAGCATAGAAAGTATTATTTTTTCCTCCTCCTGAGAAGCTTAACGAATGATTTTGAGTGATAGAAGGTCTGAATAAGACTTTGAACCAATCGGTATTACCTAATTCATATTTTTTCAAAAACTCATTTACGTATGGCTGCTCATTTCTAACACCATATTGCCCGTTTGAGCTCTCGTAAAGATTAATTTGTTTTGCTAAAATACCATACACGCCACTAAATCGAGCCGTTAATGAAGAACTTTGATCCAAATATCCTTTTGCTCTCATTTCCTGAAAAACACTCATGGATTCCTGAGAATTCAAAACGTCATATTGTGTATAGCTCGGAACTGTTCGTACAGTATTTTCAACAGAATAATTAATTTTTAGCGGAGAATCTCTTCTTCCTTGTTTTGTTGTCACTACTACAACTCCATTTAACGATCTTGAACCATAGATTGAAGTAGCAGATGCATCTTTAAGAATTTCAATACTTTGAATATCATTTGCGTTTAATCCTGCAACAGCAGAACTTAATAATGTAGCTGAGTTTCCAGATGCTAAATCCTCAAAAGTGACATTGATAATATCTTCCTGAACAACACCGTCAATTACCCATAATGGTTTTGTATCTCCAAAAATGGAAGAGGAACCACGAACGGTAATTTTAGGAGTTGCACCAAAAGACCCTGTAACGTTTTGCACAGTCACACCGGCAGCTTTACCTTCAATCATTCTGCTTACATCTACAACTCCGTCCACTTTTAACTCTGCACCGGAAATTTTACTGATTGCTCCCGTAAAAGTTCTTTTTGAAGTTTTTTCGTATCCGGTAGTTACAATAACCTCTTTTAAGTTTTGTCCGGCTTCTGTCAACACAATAGTAGGTGTTGTATTTTCTGTTCCTATTTCTTTAGTCTCCATACCTACATAAGAAATAACCAGACGATTTACATTGGCAGGCATTTCGATTGAAAAATTCCCATCAAAATCTGTTAAAACAGCAATCTTGGTTCCTTTTGCCATTACAGTTGCACCCGGAAGCGGACTCCCGGTCTGGTCTGTAACTTTTCCTTTAATGATCGGTCCAAAGGTTAAAAGCTCAAACAAAGAATCGTGATTATTTGACGTAGCAAACGAACCAGCTGCACTTTTTTGAAGCACAATCTGATTGCTTACTTCTGAAAAAGTAATATTAAATGGCACTAATATTCTACTGAGAATACTAGCCAAAGTTTCCTGATTTGCTTCTATACTTACTTTTTGAGTAAGTTGAGGAAGTCGTGAGTTATAAGAAAATTTTACATGAGCAGATTTTTCAATCTTAGACAAAGCGTTATCTAAACTTAAGTTTTCGACTATAATTGTAACCTTAGTATCTAATTTTTTCTGCCCATTTACATTATTTGCAAATGTCACACTTGAAAATACAAGCGCTAACACAAACTGAAACAGCGTTATTTTCATGATTTGGTGAAGTAATCGTTGCTTGACAACAGGTTTTTTCATAATTTTGGTTTGTTTTGATTAATACTATTCGAGTGTATTCTAAGAAACATCATAAATTACCCTTTACAGAGAGTGATTTATCAAATCTAAGTGTCGATTATGTTACAGCATTTTCGGCACTTTTTATGTATTCATTTTTTACATAGGCAGTTATCTATTTTTTTTAGTTTCGACAATCAGTTTTTATTTTGGTTTATCTTTAATTAATCAGACAATTATAATTTTCTAGTTACAGCCGGAAGTTATAATTAAAATCTGATTACCATTCATTTCATAATTTGTGTCGTTGCCAATACTTTTGCAGATAATTTTCAGCTTTTCTGCCAATGGCTGATCACTAAGTGAAGTGGTTAATCGGCAATCTTTCAACTTTTCGTGTGGAAAATCAATATCAACCAAATAAGCCTGCTCTATTGTTTCAAGTATCTGAGCTACAGGAATATCATTAAATTCAAAACTAAGTTGTTCAATATTTCTAACGCTGTTTACCAGAACAGGGTCTTCGGTAATGTTGGTTATTTTATTGAACACAAAATCTTTACGCACAAAACGCAACGCCTGATTTGGAAGTAAAACAATTTCCTGTTCTTCGTTGGCACTTGCCAAATCGTTTGATTTTACCCTTACTTTACCGGTGCGAACAAGAACTTCAACATTTTGCTGGTCTGGATAAGCTTTTATGCGAAAACTTGTTCCAACTACTCTCGTAACGATTTCGTTAGCATAAACGAAAAAAGGCTTTTTAGGATTTTTACTAATTTCAAAGAAACCTTCGCCGGATAAATACACCTTTCTTTCGTTTCCGGTAAAGATTTTAGGGTAACTCAATTTACTATTTGGTTGTAATAATACCGAACTGCCATCCGATAAAGTGATGATTTGTGATTTCTCGGAATTATTGGTTTGTTCGACCAAGCCTTCATTATTTTCCTGAACCAGTTCATTATAAGTAACAATATTATCATTGTCTAATACGTCATTTCTGAAAAACCATATTGAAAATATGCCGACTAACACAGCTGCCGCAATGCCGCTGATCCAGTATCGTTGTATTTTAAGTTTTTGAATTTTTGAATTCTTTTGAGAAAGTTCTTCCCGTTGCTCAATTTTAAGCCAGGTTTCCTGTAAGGCCTGATGAACCTGATGGGAAGATAATGTAGAATCCGGAACTCTCATTGCCAACAATAAAAGGCGTGCATCTTCTACTAATTTAGCTCTGTTGAGATTTTCTAATGTCCATTCTTCCCAGCCTTGTTCATCAACTTTAGATAAAATCCACAATTGAAAAGATTCATCAGCAAGGAAGTCTTCTATTTCGGTATAATTGTTACGTTTTTGCATCTTACTATTAAGGTTACAAAAACATAGAGGACATTTTTTTTATTATATACTCACCTATTTAAGATTTTTTTTTGATTATTTCTTAAAATTTTAAAAAAGTCCTGAAGATATAAGGACTAAAAGAGGAATACTTCCTTTCCATTCTTTTCTAAGACTTAATAAACCACGGTGCAGAAGATTGCTGGCCGACTGGTAATTTACATCCAATAAATCGGCTATTTGCTCTACACTTAATCCCTGATGGTAACGTAAATACAACGCTTCCTTCTGGCGGCCAGGCAAATCGTTTAATAATTTATTTAAATAAAGAACACGCTCGGCAGTAATTTCATCTTCGACCAGATTATTTTCAATAGAGAAATCAAAGAGAAACTCTAAAACATCTGTCGTAGTTGTTTTTCTAAAAACATGATCTCTCTCATGCAGACGCGCAATCCTTTTTCTAACACTCGAAAGTAAATATGCTTTTACGATTACATTATTCTGTAACGCGTTACGGTAAAGCCATATATCTGCAAAAACATCCTGAATACAATCCTGAACTTTTTCAGCAAATGGACTAAGAGAGTTTCCGTAACTAATTAAGTCTTTATAATATTTTTCAAAAAGTAAAGAAAATGATCTCTCATCACCATTTTTCAAATTATTCCAAAGAATAAAATCATCTGACATCTTGTTGTTTAAAATTTGGCTCATATAAAAAACTTTGTGGCGTAAAAATCAAATTATTTAAGCAAATCTATTTCTTAAAATAATATAAATTGTTACAGGGATTAATTGTATAATTTAAAATTTGATTCATAAACCAGCCTTTCGTAAAATATTTCATTTAACAAGTATTAAATAATAATTTTACATGGATAGCAATTTCATTTATACTAAATGAAATCAAATTTTAACATTATTTTTTGTTTTTGTGTGATAAATATAGAAAAGCAAACTAATAAAAACCAATTAATTACAAAATAATGGTGTTTTTTCTAAATTTATCAGTATTTGCCTTATATTTTTTATTTAAACTTAATTTTACCCTAATTTAAATTTTAAATAACAAACGGACTTATTCTCTGGTACTGAAAAAGATATTTAAAGAAATTTTCGTTTCATACACATTTCAAATACAGAAAGTATTTTTGATACATGCATTGAATTGCTCAATTTGCCCCAAAAAAAAAGCCTCACAATTTCTAGTGAGGCTTTAATATTTATTTTAATTATTGAATTAAAATGCTACATTCCATCGTGGTAATTTTGCATTTCCATCTAAGAAATTTTGCAAGACTTGACCTTCTACAGCAGTTGGAATAGCTTTTACATCTGCATTGAAAGTTTCGTACCAAACTACTTCAAGAGAATCAATACTCTCCAGTTTCATTTGAGCCGGCCAAGAGTATTTTCTTCCTGTTTTAGCAAACTGATGTCCGTTTACGATTTTATCGTACAATCCGCCATTCTTGCTTTTCAAAGTCCCGTCATTCTGTACAGTCCCGGTTGAACCGACCATTATCAGTTCTTTATCAGCACCTTCAACAGCATATACAATAAAAATTCCGGCACTTCCTTCCGGAGCGTTACAAACTTCTTCTAAACTATCTTCTATTGTAAAAGTAAAACTATTGCTTACTTTAAATTTTTCTAATTCTATACTCATATTTTTATTTAAGCCTCTGAGATACTGAGGTTCTAAGATGCTACGTTTTTTTTCTATTTATACCTCAGTATTTTTTAAAATGGAAAAAAGTCTCAACAAAATATTGAGACTTTTTTGAATTTATTATCTAAGATTGGAATTATTATCCAAGTACTTCTTTTACTTTTTTACCAATTTCAGCTGGCGAATCAACAACGTGGATTCCGTTGTCTCTCATAATTTGTTTTTTAGCAGCAGCAGTATCATCAGAACCTCCAACGATAGCACCTGCGTGCCCCATTGTTCTACCAGCAGGAGCAGTTTCTCCAGCGATGAAACCAATAACAGGTTTACGGTTTCCATCAGCTTTTACCCATTTAGCAGCATCAGCTTCAAGTTGACCTCCAATTTCACCAATCATGATAATAACCTCTGTTTCAGGGTCATTCATTAATAATTCAACAGCTTCTTTAGTTGTAGTTCCAATAATTGGATCTCCACCAATACCAATAGCTGTAGTGATTCCTAAACCTTGTTTTACAACCTGATCTGCAGCTTCGTAAGTTAAAGTTCCAGATTTAGATACAATTCCAACTGTTCCTTTTTTGAAAACGAAACCTGGCATAATACCCACTTTAGCTTCTCCCGGAGTAATTACACCTGGACAGTTTGGACCAATTAATCTCGAATTTCTTTCTTTAACATAATTATTTGCTTTAATCATGTCTGCTACAGGAATTCCTTCTGTAATAGCAATAATTACTTTAATTCCAGCATCAGCAGCTTCCATAATTGCATCAGCAGCAAAAGCAGGCGGAACAAAAATGATCGAAGTATCAGCACCAGCTTGATCAACAGCGTCTTTTACTGTATTAAAAACCGGACGGTCTAAATGGCTTGTACCACCTTTTCCCGGAGTTACACCACCAACAACATTAGTACCGTACTCAATCATTTGAGAAGCGTGGAAAGTTCCTTCGCTTCCTGTAAATCCCTGAACAATTATTTTGGAATCTTTATTAACTAAAACACTCATGATATATATTTTATGTAGTTTTTAAATTTGTGTTGCAAAAATAAGGTTTTGTAATGTATTTTGACTCTTTTATTATCAAAAAAATATTAAGAAAATTGACTCATCTGGTAACCTCTGTAAAGTTTATCATCTTTTATCTGCCAGATTGTTGAAAAATGCGCTAAAAGCATTTCTTCTCTCGGATTTTCGATCGTTTTAACAAAATGAGAATATCGTACTGATACTAAATCATCTTCGGTAAGAATGTGAGTAATTCTGACCTTAGAACGCACGTAAGCACGACTCAGTTCGTTTGCCATTTCGAGAATGGAATTGTAGTCCATCTGAATAAAACCTTTACTGCTGTTCCATTCTAAAATAACATCAGGATGCAGATATGTTTTTAAAATTTCACTATCGATTAAGGCATCTGACTTATAAAATTTCTGAACAAACTCTTTAATAGACATATTACTTCAATTTATTTAAAATTTCAGGAATCTTCTTGATATTGGCTAGTTGTTTCAATTTTTCTCTCGACTCTTCAATTGGAGTACCAAAATACGATTTTCCTCCTTCTACTGATTTTGTAACACCAGTCTGCCCCATTACAACGGCTTTAGCCCCGATTGTAATACCGCTGGTAGTTCCTACCTGCCCCCACAAAGTCACTTCATCTTCAATAATTACACAGCCTGCTATTCCGGTTTGCGATGCAATTAAACATTTTTTACCAATAACCGTGTCGTGGCCTACATGAACCTGATTATCGAGTTTGGTTCCTGCTCCGATTGTTGTGTCACCTGTAACTCCTTTATCGATTGTACAAAGGGCTCCAATACCAACATTATCTTCAATAACCACTCTACCGCCAGAGATCAACTGATCAAAGCCTTCTGCTCTTTTTTTATAATAAAAAGCATCAGCACCTAAAACAGTTCCCGCATGAATAATTACATTATCTCCAATTATGGTATGATCATAAATGGATACATTGGAGTGAATTAAACAATTCCTACCAATTTTAACATTATTGCCCACAAAAGTATTGGGCTGAATAACCGTTCCTTCACCTATTTCTGCTGTAGGAGCAATTGATACATTAGCAAACTGAAAAGGTTTAAAATGCCTGGTAAGAGTATTAAAATCCCTGAATGGATCATCAGAAATCAGTAGTGCTTTACCTTCGGGACATTCTACTTCTTTGTTAATCAAAACAATAGTTGCAGCAGATTGTAAAGCTTTATCGTAGTATTTGGGATGGTCAACAAAAACAATATCTCCAGGTTCCACAACATGTATTTCGTTCATGCCTAAAACCTGAAAGTCCTTATCGCCAATAAACTTGCAGTTTAGCAAATTTGCAATTTCCTCTAAAGAATGACTCTTTTGAAATTTCATAAATTATAATTAGAAAATTTGTCAATTGAAAATGAGTCAATTAGAATATGAATATACAAAATTATGTTCATTCACACATTATCTAATTGACTCATTGTCAAATTTATCTTAATTAAAACTACTCTTTTACACGCTCCATGTATGAACCTGAAGCTGTATCAATTTTAATTTTATCACCTTCATTAATAAACAAAGGTACATTTATTGTAGCACCTGTTTCTACAGTTGCAGATTTAGTTGCATTTGTTGCTGTATTTCCTTTTACGCCTGGTTCTGCATAAGTAACTTCAAGAATTACAGATGTTGGCATATCTACAGATAGTGGTAAATCAGTTTCTGTATTAATCTGAACCATAACATTTGTTCCTTCTTTTAGCAAATCCGGAGCATCTAAAATGTTTTTATTCAAAGAAATCTGCTCAAATGTCTCAGCGTTCATAAAGTGAAATTCATCACCTTCAGGATACAAAAACTGGAAAGTATGTGTCTCAACACGTACATCCTCGATTTTATGACCTGCAGAAAACGTATTGTCTAATACTTTTCCTGATGTAAGGCTTTTAAGTTTTGTTCTCACGAAAGCCGGACCTTTACCAGGTTTTACATGAAGAAATTCAATAATTTTATAAATGTCGTGATTAAATTTAATACACAATCCGTTTCTAATATCTGATGTAGATGCCATTTGTTTTTGTTTTATTTAATATTGTTTAATCGCGTAATCGTTTATTTGTCTATTTGAATTCGATTAAACGATTAAACAAAAAACGATTAAACTTTTTATTTTTTAATAGTTTCCTGAATAACCTTTCATAATTCCTCGTGATGAATTTCTGATAAAATCAAGAATTTCATCTCTTTCAGGAGTTGCTTCCATTTCAGCCTCAATAATACTTAACGCCTGAGTGGTATTGTAATTCTTCTGGTATAAAATCCTGTAGATTTCCTGAATTTCCCTAATTTTTTCAGTACTAAAACCTCTTCTTCTTAAACCAACAGAATTAATTCCTACGTAAGACAAAGGTTCTTTTGCTGCTTTTGTAAAAGGAGGAACATCTTTTCTAACCAAAGATCCTCCCGAAATCATAGCGTGATCTCCAATGTGAATGAACTGGTGAATTGCAGCCAGACCTCCAATAACAGCATGATTACCCACCACTACGTGACCTGCCAAAGCAACACCATTTACAATAATAGCGTTATTTCCAATTTCGCAGTCATGCGCAATGTGAGCATAAGCCATTACCAAACAATTATTTCCTATTACAGTCTGTCCCGAAGCAATTGTTCCTCTGTTTATCGTTACACATTCTCTTATTGTACAATTATCACCAATTATGGCAAGGGAATCTTCACCACCAAACTTTAAATCTTGTGGTACTGCAGAAATTACAGCCCCTGGGAAAATGTTACAATTCTTTCCAATACGGGCCCCTTCCATAATCGTTACGTTTGAACCAATCCAAGTACCATCACCAATAACAACATTATTGTGAATTGTTGTAAATGGCTCTATTACAACATTTTTAGCGATTTTCGCGCCTGGATGAACATATGCTAATGGTTGATTCATCTGTATGTTTTATATTTTTAATTAAAATATTCGGATTTGAAGCAACAAACCTAAACAATAAATTTGATAATTTATGATTGTTTTCTTGCTATTTGCGCCATTAATTCGGCCTCAGTAACTAATTTACCATTTGCATAAGCGTTTGCCTGCATGTGACAAATTCCTCTTCTGATTGGAGAAATTAATTCGCATTTAAATATTAAGGTATCTCCCGGAAGTACTTTATGCTTGAATTTAACATTGTCAATTTTCATAAAGTATGTTAAATAATTCTCAGGATCCGGAACGGTGCTTAAAACCAGAATACCACCTGTTTGCGCCATTGCTTCTACAATTAGAACCCCTGGCATTACCGGAGCTTCAGGAAAATGACCTACGAAGAAATTCTCGTTCATCGTAACATTTTTCAATCCTACTACATGGCGGTCAGACATTTCTATAATTCTGTCAATTAACAAGAATGGCGGCCTGTGAGGCAGCATAGCCATAATCTTATGAATATCCATCAAAGGTTCCTGATTCAGATCGTAAGTAGGAACATGATTTCTCTGCTCTATTTTTATGATCTTAGCGAGTTTCTTAGCAAATTGAGTATTTACAAAATGACCTGGTTTATTGGCAATAATTTTTCCCTGAATTCGAACTCCAATAAGAGATAAATCACCAATAACATCCAGTAATTTGTGTCTTGCAGCTTCGTTTGGATAGTGTAAAGTCAGGTTGTCCAGAACTCCGTTTGGTTTTACAGAAATTTCATCTTTACCAAAAGCTTTCTTTAAATTCTCCATTGTAGACTCAGAGATTTCCTTATCTACATAAACGATTGCATTATTTAAATCCCCTCCTTTAATTAATCCATGTTCCAGCAAAGATTCCAGTTCATGTAAAAAACTAAAAGTTCTTGAGCTTGCAATTTCAGCTTTAAAGTCAGATATACTTTTTAAAGTCGCATTTTGAGTACCTAAAACTTTTGTACCAAAATCTACCATTGTAGTCACCTGATACTCGTCGCTTGGCATAACAAGAATTTCACTACCTGTAGCTTCATCAGTAAAGGAAATAACTTCTTTTACCACGTAAACATTACGGCTGGCGTCTTGTTCTTCGATTCCAGCTTTTTCTATAGCTTCAACAAAATATTTTGATGAACCGTCCATAATAGGAAGTTCAGAGGCATTTAATTCAATAATAATATTATCCAAATCGCAACCAACTACTGCAGCTAAAACGTGTTCCGGAGTTTGAATTTTAACTCCAAGTTTCTCAAGATTTGTTCCTCTTTGAGTATTCACAACGTAATTAGCATCAGCCTCAATGACTGGTTGACCCTGCAGATCAACTCTTACAAAAGTGAAACCATTATTAATAGGAGCAGGTTTAAAAGTCATTGTAACTTCTTTTCCAGTATGTAATCCAACTCCTGTTAGCGAAATTTCATTTTTGATGGTCTTCTGTTTAACCATTATTTCCATTTTTTGGGTTTATTATTTGTTTCTTTAATTCTTCTACTTCGGCAACAATTTTAGGCAGGTTTTTAAAATGAACATATGATTTAATATAATCGTTCAGATTAAAAGATGGACTACCCTGCAAAATCTCTCCGTCTTTTACATTTCTGGTAACTCCAGACTGTGCCTGAACCCTGACATTATTACCAATTGTTAGATGGCCTACAATACCAACTTGCCCTCCAATCATACAGTTTTCCCCAATTTTTGTAGAACCTGCAACACCGGTTTGTGCGGCAATAACGGTATTTTTTCCGATTTCAACATTATGGGCAATCTGAATCTGATTGTCTAATTTTACTCCTTTTCTAATAATGGTAGATCCCAGAGTTGCTCTGTCAATGGTAGTATTAGCTCCAATATCGACATTATCCTCAATAATTACGTTACCGATCTGCGGAACTTTATCATATTCACCTTCTTCATTTGGGGCAAAACCAAAACCATCTGCACCAATAATTACTCCGGAATGTATGATACAATTATCGCCAATAACCGTTTCTGAATAAATTTTTGCACCGGCAAAAACACAAACATCATTGCCAATTACCACATTATCACCAATAAAACTGTTTGGATAAATTTTTACATTATTACCTAAAACAACATTCTGCCCAATATAACTGAAACTTCCTAAATACAGATTTTCTCCATGTTTAGTTCCTTCAGACATAAAAGATTGCGGTTCAACGCCCGTTTTATTTAGTTTTACCTGATTATAAAAATGTAAAAGTTTAGAAAATGCTGCATACGCATCTTCTACCTTAATTAGTGTAGTATTTATTTCCTGCTCTGGAATAAAGCTGTCATTAACAATTGTTACTGTCGCTTTTGTAGTATATATATAGTTAATATACTTTGGGTTAGCCAAAAAAGTAAGCGATCCTTCGTCTCCTTCTTCTATTTTAGAAAGCTTAGAAACTTCTGCATTGGGATTACCAACAACTTCTCCTTCTAAAATTCCTGCTATTTGTTCTGCTGTAAATTTCATCGCGACAAAAATATAAAAAATAGATTTTAAATGTTAATTTTAGATAAGTTGTTTTGGAAAACAGATGTAATATTTTGTCACCAATTTAGATAACGATTTCAAATTCAGCTGATCAGAGGCTTCAACCACATCTTCAACTGTTCTGTCTTTTTTCAAAATACGAATCGGTTCTGCCTCTTTACTGTACGCCTGATTTTTAATTTTCCCCCTAAATATGAAATACCCTGCTTCTAATTGTGAAATATGATGCGCTTCTGCAAATTGCTCTTTTAGGGTCTGAGACTCTTCCATCGAAACTTTCTCTGCGCTTAATTTTATCTTAAGTAAATCTCTGTTTATAATCATTTTACACAAAGTACTCAATACAAAATCATCCTGCTTTTGCCACGCTTTTAAAGCACTGATAATATCGAAATCATCCAATTGAGAAAACAAATCCAGATTTTCGGCATCAAAATCATCCAGAGTTATTTTATTATGCATGAAATAAGATAACGGTTCACTGCATGGAAGTTCTACTCCTTTCAAGACTAATTCTTTTGCTCTTTTTAAAACCTTCATCAAAATTAATTCGGCAACAAGACTTGTTTTATGCAAATAGGCCTGCCAGTACATTAATCTTCTGGAAAGCAGGAATTTTTCAACAGAATAAATCCCTTTTTCTTCAATAACCAAAACGTCATTTTCTACATTCATCATCTGAATCAATCGTTCAGAATTGACATTTCCTTCTGCAACTCCTGTATAAAAACTATCTCGCTTTAAGTAATCCATTCGGTCCATATCCAATTGACTTGAAATCAATTGCAACATAAATTTTCTGTGGTATTCTCCTTTAAAGACCTGAATTGCCAGACTTAATCTTCCGTCAAATTCTTCATTTAACTGATTCATAAATAACAGCGAAATGGCTTCATGATGCACATCTTCTACAATACTTTTTTCCATAGCATGAGAAAATGGCCCGTGTCCGATGTCATGAAGTAAAATGGCTATCAATAAGGCACATTCTTCATCATCTGAGATTTGAACTTCTTTAAAACGAAGAGTATCAATTGCTTTTTTCATCAAATGCATACATCCTAAGGCATGATGAAAGCGGGTATGATTGGCGCCGGGATAAACCAAATAAGACAATCCCATTTGGGAAATTCGGCGAAGACGCTGAAAATAAGGGTGCTGAATTAAATCGTAAACCAGCTCGTTTGGAATCGTTATGAATCCATATATAGGATCGTTGAATATTTTTAACTTGTTGATCTGAGTCACTATCTGGTGATTTTTTTGGTCAACAAATATAAGTAAATAAGTATAAACAGTTTGGTGTTTTTTATTTAAATATGAATTGAATGATTGTTATGATTTTCAATAAAGTACAAATTCAACCTTCATATTTATAAATAAAAACATATCTAAACTTTGGTAATTTTATACTATTTTTAATACTTTTTAAGTTCTATAACTTTAAATTGCAGTAAAATTAAATTGATTTATGGATAAGATAAAAATACTTTGGGTCGATGATGAAATCGATCTTTTAAAGCCTCATATATTGTTTCTAGAAAAAAAGAATTACGAAGTTACTACTTGTAATAATGGTCTTGACGCGATCGCATTATTTGAAGAAGATAATTTTGATATTGTCTTTTTGGATGAGAACATGCCCGGAATGAGCGGTTTAGAAACACTTTCTGAAATGAAAGAGAAAAAATCTGCAATCCCGATGATTATGATTACCAAAAGCGAGGAAGAATATATAATGGAGGAAGCCATTGGTTCTAAAATCGCTGACTATTTAATTAAACCGGTAAATCCGAATCAGATTTTACTGAGCTTAAAGAAAAACCTGGATGATTCCCGACTGATTACCGAAAAAACAACATTAGATTACCAGAAGGAATTTAGAAAAATTTCGATGGAACTGGCAATGGTTAATTCGTATGAAGACTGGGTGGAACTTTATAAAAAATTAATTTTCTGGGAACTGAAATTAGAAGATATCAACGACACGGCGATGATCGAAATTTTAGAATCTCAGAAAGTAGAAGCCAATTCGCAGTTTGGAAAATATATTGAACGTAATTATGAAGACTGGTTTGAGCCAAAGGCAGAAAAGCCAATTATGTCGAACACACTTTTTAAAGAACTGGTTGTTCCGGAAATTAAAAAGAAAGACAAACCGATTTTGTTTGTTGTAATTGACAACCTTCGTTACGACCAGTGGAAATCTTTTGAAACAGTAATTTCTAATTACTATAAACTGGAGAAGGAAGTTCCTTATTATTCGATACTTCCAACTGCCACGCAATATGCACGAAATTCTATTTTCTCTGGTTTAATGCCTTTGGAAATGGAAAAAAAACATCCTGAATATTGGAAAAATGATGTAGAAGATGGCGGTAAAAACCTATATGAAGCCGAGTTTTTATCTGCTCAGTTAAAGCGTCTGGGTTTAAACATAAAGGAAGATTATTTTAAAATCACCAATTATGCCGGCGGTAAAAAACTTGCTGAAAACTTTAAAGCCTTAAAAGGAAACGACTTAGTAACCGTGGTGTACAACTTTGTAGACATGCTTTCGCACGCTAAAACAGAAATGGAAGTAGTAAAAGAGTTAGCTTCAGATGATAAAGCATATCGCTCTTTAACTTTGAGCTGGTTTAAAAATTCTCCTTTGTTAGAAATAATTCAGCAGGCTCAAGTTTTAGGATTCAAGCTAATCTTAACAACAGACCACGGGACAATTAATGTAAAAAATCCATCTAAAGTGGTTGGAGATAAAAATACAAGTCTGAATCTGCGTTACAAAACAGGCCGTAGTTTAACTTACGAACAGAAAGACGTATATGTTATTAAAGAGCCTAAAACCATCGGTTTACCTGCTATAAATATGAGTAGTTCGTTTATTTTTGCTAAAAATGATTTCTTTCTGGCTTACGTAAATAACTATAATCATTATGTGAGTTATTATAAAAATACGTATCAGCACGGCGGAATTTCATTAGAAGAAATGATTATTCCGTTTTTGGTGTTCAATCCTAAATAATATTTCGCCATGAATTTCACGAATTGACATGAGTTATTTTTTAAATAAAAAGTAAATTTTATTCGTGAAAATTTGTGAAATTCGTGGCAAAAACGCAAACCAATGAATATCGTATTTTCATTAGACCAAATCAGGGAAACCGCCGAGCAGATTTTAGCTCAGAATCCTCATAAAATAATTCTCTTTAATGGAGAAATGGGAGTTGGTAAAACAACTTTAATCAAGCAGTTATGTAAAAGTCTTGGTATTACGGATGCGACCAGCAGCCCCACTTTTTCTTTAGTAAACGAATATCAAATTCCAAATGGCAAAAAAGTTTACCATTTTGATTTTTATCGAATTAAAGAGGAAACAGAAGCTTTAGATATGGGCGTTGATGATTATTTATTTTCCGGAAACTGGTGTTTTATTGAATGGTCTGAGAAAATTGAAAGTTTAATTCCTGATGAGCATTCAACAATAAACATTCAATTACGGGAAGATGGAAACAGAGAATTAATACTAATGTAAAAGGTTAAAAAGATTTTTATTTACTTAAAAAATAACTTAACATTCCCCTTACAGTATTAGGAGATTTTTTGCACTAATTTTAAAACTTTTTACGTAATTTGTACCCTTAATTTTTGCACAACTCATGTCAATCACGTTAACTCCATTTACAAAACAGCAATTAATACCACAAGAAGAAAAACTTGAGGTTGGTCGTTTTAAAAGAGAACTTTTTATAGGAATACCTAAAGAAACCAGTTATCAGGAACGTCGCATTTGTCTGACCCCTGACGCTGTAAACTCCTTAACGTACGCAGGGCATCGTGTTATGATTGAGTCCGGTGCAGGAGAAAGTTCGAGTTATACTGACAAGGAATATGCCGATGCGGGTGCTGAAATTACCCAAGACACCAAAAGAGTATTTGGCTGTCCGTTCTTATTAAAAGTAGAACCGCCAACACTGTCTGAAATCGAAATGATAAATCCGGAAACGGTTATTATCTCTGCTATTCAGTTAAAAACCAAAAAGAAAGCGTACTTCGAAGCTTTGGCACAGAAAAAAATTACTGCATTAGCTTTTGAATATATAAAGGACGAAGACGGATCCTATCCTGCCGTAAAATCCCTGAGTGAAATTGCCGGAACAGCTTCTATTTTAATTGCTGCCGAATTAATGATCACAAACGAATTTGGAAAAGGACTTTTATTTGGCAACATAACCGGCGTCCCTCCTACCGAAGTGGTCATTTTAGGAGCAGGAACTGTTGGCGAATTTGCGGCAAAAACCGCAATTGGTCTTGGTGCAAATGTAAAAGTCTTCGATAACTCTATTACCAAACTTCGTCGCTTACAAAATAATCTGAACCAACGCATTTTTACATCAACCATTCAGCAAAAAGGATTATTAAAGGCATTAAGACGTTGTGATGTAGCGATTGGCGCTATGCGTGGAAAAGAACGCTGCCCGATTGTAGTTTCAGAAACAATGGTGGAGCATATGAAAAAAGGTGCCGTTATTGTTGATGTAAGTATCGATACAGGCGGTTGTTTTGAAACTTCAGAAGTGACAACACATGAAAAGCCTACTTTTATTAAAAACAATGTTCTTCATTATTGCGTACCGAATATTCCGTCTCGTTATTCTAAAACTGCTTCATTATCAATTAGTAACATCCTTACGCCTTATCTCCATCAGATAGCCGAAGATGGTGGTATTGAAAGTGCAATACGATGCAATAAAGGTCTTAAAAACGGGATTTATTTATATCATGGAATCTTAACAAATAAAGCTATTGGCGAATGGTTTGATTTGCCGGATAACGATATTAATTTACTTGTATTTTAAAGGAACTTTAATGTACCTTTGCAAAAAAATTATTTCATGAAGTTCGTACACCGTTTTGCATATTATTTGATTGGTTTGGTAATTGGTTCTTTTATTGTATCAGCCGTTTTTATTGGAAAAGACACGAGATGTAATTATTTTCCCAATGCACGAGTTTTAAATAATCTGAGAACAAAACCTTTTCAATATTCGGAAAAAGCCATTCAGGTTCTAAATGAAAAATGGGTTGACACCGCTGATGTGAAAAATACATTAACTTATGGTGATGTAGATTTTGACCAAAGTAATGTCCCCGTAAAAAGTGGAAAGCTTTATATCATTGAAGGAAAGACGGTTAAAAATCAGGAAATTATCTTAAAAGTTGTAAACTACGAAAACAAAGCAGTTTTAGAAGATATTGTAAAGAAATAACTCCTTTTTGTTTCGCAGAGATTTGCCAATTAAGCAGATCTATTTGTCTTATCTTTCATAATTTCAACTGAAAGGAGAAACCGCACTAGTATTTCCGCAAGATATAAAATCAATCTGTGTAATTTCCAGTGCAATCTTTCATTTAAGTGAAATGGTAAAGTATTCCCTTTGTCACTTTGTCCCTCTAATCCTTTGTCCCTAAAAAAAGTCACCATTCAATCTCTTTTAAACCTTTAGATTTTAAAAAATCATTGGTTTGACTAAAGTGTTTATTTCCAAACCAAAATCCTCTGTTTGCACTTAAAGGTGATGGATGTCCGGATTTTAAAATATGATGTTTTTTAGCGTCAATCAAAGTGGCTTTCTTTTGCGCAAAACCGCCCCAAAGCAGGAAAACGACATTTTCAGATTCCTCAGATATTTTCTTAATCACCGCATCGGTAAATTTTTCCCAGCCTTTTCCCTGATGACTTCCCGCTTCAGATTGACGAACTGTTAAAGTCGCGTTTAAAAGAAATACACCCTGATCTGCCCAACGTTCTAAGTTTCCTGTTTTCGGCAGTGGTTTATTCAGGTCTGTTTCGACTTCCTTGAAAATATTTTGAAGCGATGGAGGAAAAGGAATTTCGTCATTTACAGAAAAACATAATCCGTTTGCCTGATTAGGTCCGTGATAAGGATCTTGTCCAATGATAACCACTTTCACTTCATCAAAATGACAGTGATCAAAGGCGGCGAAAATCTGATTACCTTTTGGATAACAAATTTTCGTCGTATATTCTGATTTTACAAAATCAATAAGTTCCTTGAAATAGGGTTTTTCGAATTCTTCATTCAAAACCGGTTTCCAGGAAGAATGCATTTTTACGTCCATTATTTTTTTATGCTAATTTCAGAAATAATTAGCTAAAATCATATTAACTAAAGCATAAATTTAGAAAGAGTTATCAATTTCAATCATATTGTTTTTGTACTTTTGTTGTTGCTTTCATAAAGAAATTAAATGATCAGTATTACAGAAAAAACATTACAAGACTTACAATTTCCAACCGTTCTCGAAACCATTTCAGATGGATGCAATACCGATATTGGAAAAGAAAAAGCTTTACAAATAAAACCATTTAGAGACAAGGAAGAACTGATGCAATCATTGATGCAGACGTCTGAATATGTGTCTTCTTTTCAAAATAATAATGCTATTCCTAATCACGGGTTTGATGCTATAACACATGAAATTAAGTTTCTGGCCATTGAGGACAGTTTTCTGGAAGTCGGCAGTTTTAGAAAAATTGCTAATCTTTCTGCAACCACCAACGTCTTATTAAATTTTCTTAAAAAATTTGACGACTATTACCCAAACTTAAATGCAAGGGCTTCGCGCGTCGAATTGACAAAAGACATTATTAATGCAATTGACTCAATTGTAGATAAATATGGTGAAATAAAAGATAACGCTTCTCCTACTCTGTCTGGAATTCGCCAGAATATGAATCTGGTTCGCGGAAAAGTAAACCAAAGTTTTGGTCTGGCTTTAAGTCAATATAACGGACTGGGATATCTGGATGATATCAAGGAAAGCTTTGTACAAAACCGAAGGGTTCTTGCAGTATTAGCCATGTATCGCCGTAAAGTAAAGGGCTCGATTTTAGGCAGTTCCAAGACCGGAAGTATTGCCTATATTGAACCGGAGGCGACATTAAAATATTCCAGAGAATTAGCGAATTTGGAATACGAAGAAAAGGAAGAAATTACGAGAATTTTAAAGAATTTATCCAATATAATTCGTCCGTATTTATCACTATTAATTGAATATCAGGATTTTTTAAGTGATATTGATGTCGTTGCCGGAAAAGCAAAATATGCCAATCGCATAAACGGAATTCTTCCGCATATAACAGAAGAAAGACGACTTTTCTTTAGAGAAGCCTATCATCCTATTTTGTATCTGAATAACAAACAAAAAAAGGAAGTCACACATCCTCAAACAATTGAGCTAAAACAAGAAAACAGAATTATTGTTATTTCAGGTCCGAATGCCGGAGGAAAAACAATCTCCCTTAAAACAGTCGGATTATTACAATTGATGCTGCAGTCAGGGATTTTAATTCCGGTACACGAGAGAAGTGAAACTTTTTTGTTTGACAGAATATTAACGGATATTGGAGATAATCAATCTATTGAAAATCATTTAAGTACTTATTCTTACCGTCTTAAAAACATGAATTACTTTCTTAAAAAATGTAATAGCAAAACTATGTTTTTGATCGATGAGTTTGGAACGGGATCTGATCCTGAACTGGGTGGAGCTCTGGCTGAAATATTTCTGGAAGAATTTTATCATCGGGAGGCGTTTGGAATTATTACAACGCATTATTCCAATTTGAAGATTTTAGCAAATGAACTTCCATATGCAACAAATGCGAATATGATGTTCGACGAAAAATCTTTGGAACCTATGTACAAACTGGCTTTGGGTCAGGCAGGAAGTTCGTTTACATTTGAAGTTGCACAAAAAAATGGAATTCCGTTTGGATTAATTAATCGTGCGAAAAAGAAAATCGAAGTTGGAAAAGTCCGTTTTGATAAAACTATCGCAACGCTGCAAAAAGAGAGATCTAAACTCGAAAAAACTTCCCTTAATTTAAAAGAGGAAGAAACCCGTGCGCGCGAGGAAAGTAAAAAGATGGAAAACATCAATACCAGGATTCAGCAAAAATTAGAGAGTTATCAGGAGTTATACGACAGTAATCAGAAAATAATTTATATCGGACAAAAAATTGATGACATTGCTGAAAAATATTTCAACAATAAAAATAAAAAAGAACTTATTGGTGAATTTTTGAAAATTGTAGAGATTGAAAATTCCAAACGTAAAAAAGCTACTCCAAAAGAAGTAAAAGCAAAAGTTGAAAAACAAAAAGAAATAGTTGCTGAAGTTCAGATTAAAGTTGAAGAAATTCGAAAAGAGAAAAAAGAGAAGAAACTTAAACCAGTTGTAGAAAAACCAAAACCAATTTTAAAAGTTGGTGACAGAGTAAGAATGCAAGACGGAAGATCTGTTGGAAGCATAGATTCGATCGAGAAAAACAAGGCTACGGTTAACTATGGAATTTTTACTTCCAAAGTGAGTTTGGATGAACTGGAGTTGGTTGAAGCTGTAAAAAAATAATTTCTTATTGATTTTTTAGTTGTAAAAAACTGCTAAAATAGCCAAAAACTTAAATTAAGCCTTTTAATAAAAGATTTTAAAATTTAGACCAAAGAAGGTTGTTTATTTTTAAAGATCGATTAAATTCAATTTATGAAAGCGAATTTTTATTCATTTATTTTATAGAAATTAAAAATTCGATAGATAAATTAATATAGAATTTATTCAAAATAAATCTTTAAGATTTTAGCCTTTATAAAGTTTCATACGCAAAAATACAAGATGGATAATCTTCCAAAAAATAAAAAAATAATTCTTTTCGACGGAGTTTGTAATCTGTGTGATGCTGCTGTACAATTTATTATTAAACACGACAAAAAGGATGTATTCAGATTTGTTGCTTTACAATCGGATTTAGGAATTTCGATTTGCAAATATCTCGGAATTAGTTTTTCTAAAATGGATAGTATAATTTTATACAATCCCGGAACTGCTTATTTTTATAAATCTTCTGCTGTAATTGAAATTGCAAAAAATTTTGGAGGTTTTTGGAAACTGGTTCTAATTTTTAGAATTGTTCCTATTTTTATAAGTGATCGTATTTACGATTATGTTGCAAAAAACAGATATAACTGGTATGGCAAAAAAGAAAGCTGCATGATTCCTACTGCGGAACTGAAAGCGAAGTTTCTTTAAAATTTAAATTCATTTGCACAATATTGTCATTTCGACGAAGGAGAAATCTCCACGAGAAACTCTACAAAGATTGACCTATTGGAACCGCGCTGCTTACGAGGATTTCTCCTTCGTCGAAATGACAAACTAGATTTAAAAAGATATAAAAAAATCCCAAATTCACATCCCGAGACTTCGGGAGGAATTTGGGATTTTTAATTTTTGAAAACTTAATTAAAATATTATCTAATTAATTTTCTGTATTTCAGACGTTTTGGAGTTAAATCTCCGCCAAGACGTTTCTTTTTGTTTTCTTCATAATCAGAGAAACTTCCCTCAAAGAAATAAACTTCTGAATCTCCTTCGAATGCCAGAATGTGAGTACAGATTCTGTCTAAGAACCATCTGTCGTGAGAAATAATTACGGCACAACCGGCAAAATTCTCTAAACCTTCTTCAAGTGCACGAAGTGTATTTACATCAAGGTCATTCGTAGGCTCATCCAGTAAAAGTACATTTCCTTCTTCTTTTAAAGTCATTGCTAAGTGAAGTCTGTTACGTTCTCCGCCAGAAAGTGCTGACACTTTTTTATTTTGCTCACCACCACCAAAATTAAAACGGGATAAATAAGCTCTGGAGTTTACCTGCTTTCCTCCCATCATAATTAATTCCTGACCGTCTGCAAAGTTTTCCCAAATCGATTTATTCGGATCAATATTAGAATGCGACTGATCTACATACGCGATTTTTACAGTTTCTCCAACAGAAAATTCTCCGCTGTCTGTAGCCTGCTCGCCCATAATCATTTTGAAAATGGTAGATTTACCGGCACCGTTTGGTCCGATAATTCCAACAATTCCGGCTTGTGGCAGAGTAAAGTTCAAATTATCATACAATAATTTTTCGCCAAAAGCTTTCGCAACATTTTTAGCTTCGATTACATTTGTACCTAAACGCGGACCATTTGGAATGTAGATCTCCAGATTTTCATCCAGTTGCTTTTGATCTTCGTTTAATAATTTATCGTAATTCTGTAAACGCGCTTTTTGTTTGGTCTGACGTCCTTTTGCTCCCTGGCGAACCCATTCTAACTCGCGCTCTAAAGTTTTTCTGCGTTTAGAAGCCACTTTTTCTTCCTGAGCCATACGGTTTGATTTTTGGTCTAACCAAGAAGAATAGTTTCCTTTCCACGGAATTCCTTCTCCTCTATCCAACTCCAAAATCCAACCAGCAACATTATCAAGGAAATATCTATCGTGCGTTACCGCAATAACAGTTCCTGCATATTGCGCCAAGTGCTGCTCTAACCATAGAACTGACTCAGCATCAAGGTGGTTGGTAGGCTCATCCAGAAGCAATACGTCTGGCTGTTGCAATAACAAACGACATAATGCTACGCGGCGACGCTCTCCTCCGGAAAGGTTTTTAATTGGTGTATCACCTTCCGGCGTACGCAAAGCATCCATTGCGATTTCTAATTTGGTATCGATTTCCCAGGCACCAAGAGCATCAATTTTGTCTTGTAAAGCTGCCTGACGGTCCATCAATTTATCCATTTTATCAGGATCTGAATAATTTTCTTCAAGACCAAATAAATCATTAATCTGATTGTACTCTTCTAAAACTGCCATAGTTTCAGCAGCTCCTTCACGAACAATTTCTATAACTGTTTTAGAATCATCAAGAATTGGTTCCTGTTCTAAATAGCCAACGGTATAACCTGGCTGAAAAACCACATCTCCCTGATAATTCTTATCAACACCTGCAATAATTTTTAAAAGAGAAGATTTTCCTGAACCATTAAGACCCAAAATACCAATTTTAGCTCCATAGAAGAAACTCAAATATATATTTTTAAGTACAGGTTTGTCTGCTCCCTGATAGGTTTTACTCAATTTTTGCATTGAGAAAATTACTTTCTTATCGTCTGACATTCTATTTATTTTTAATTTTAATTATTTATTTTCCTGAATTATCCAATTTAAAAATAGATTAAACCCTGCCTTTTAAAGCATTGAAAACCCATGCATTTGCTAAAAAACCTACTCCCACTGCGCCAAATCCCCATCCCGAAACATCACTATATCTGAAGGCTCCAAGCCCTATAAGCAACAATCCCATAAGTATCATTATAAAAGTAGCCCATCCTAAAACGGTATTTTTATTCATTCCCATAATTGTGTAATTATTTTAAACGTAGTAAAATTTTTAGAAAAGCAAATATCGTGAATTTTAATGGCTTAATTAAATATTTTATAGAGCATTTCTTTTAGCAAATCTGATTGAGGTAAAGCATTGGTTCCTACTCCTTTACTCTTAACATCAATATCTCTCAAAGCGCCGACGATCTGACTCACTTTTCTCATCGGATAATTTTTTATCGCCAGATCATATTCCTTTAAGAAAAACGGATTTACACCAATTGCACTTGCCACGTTTTTAGGACTTTTATCTTTAAGCCCATGATATTTTAAAAGCTGCACAAAAAATCCGAAAACTAATCCGGTAGTCATAACCAGGGGATATTCTTTCGGATTGTGGGCAAAATTTTCAGCTATTTTATAAGCCTTTAACTGGTTTCGTTCGCCAATTGCTTTTCTAAGTTCAAAAACATTATAATCTTTACTAAACCCAATATTTTCCTCTATATGCTGCGGTGTAATCATCGTTCCCTGCGGTAAAATAATTTGAAGCTTTTCAAGTTCATTGTTAATTTTACTCAAATCTGTGCCTAAAAATTCGACCAGCATGGCATTTGCTTTTGGATCAATAGTATATTTTTTTCCGGCGAGAATACGTTTAATCCAGTCGCCAACCTGGTTTTCATACAATTTTTTGCTTTCAAAAACGACTCCCTTTTGAGCTAGGAGTTTGGTCACCTTTTTTCGTTTGTCAAGGGTTTTATATTTATAACAAAAAACCAAAACTGTAGATTCCATTGGATTGTCTGCATAAGACTCAATTTTATCAATTGTTCTGGACAAATCCTGTGCTTCTTTTACAATCACAACCTGGCGATCCGCCATCATAGGGTAACGTTTTGCTGTTGAAACAATATCGTCTACAGATACATCCCTTCCGTACAAAACGGTTTGATTAAAGCCTTTCTCCTCTTCTGCTAAAACATTCTGTTCAATATATTCCGATAATTTATCTATATAATAAGGTTCATCACCCATTAAAAAATAAATTGGCTTTATATTTCCGGCTTTTATATCGTTGACAATTTTAACTACTTCGTCCATTAAAAATTTTTTGTTTCAAGTTTAAAGTTTCAAGTTGTGCTGAATCCTAAAACTATTTTATATTTTTGTTTTATGCTTAAACTTAATTTCCCAGTCTACACTTTCCGATTCAAAAATAGCGAAAATAAAGTGTCTATTTTTGATGAAATCAGGAAAAAATTTATAATTCTTACTCCCGAAGAATGGGTTCGTCAGCACGTTGTTCATTATCTAATGAATGAAAAAAAATACCCCAAATCACTTATTAATGTCGAGAAAGTTTTAACAATCAACGGGTTGCGAAAACGCTACGATGTAGTAGTATTTAACTCCGATGGTTCAATACATATATTAGTAGAATGCAAAGCACCGGAAGTTAAAATTTCACAGGCAACTTTTGACCAAATTGCCCGTTATAATATGACAATGCAGGCACGGTTTTTGAAAGTTACGAACGGACTAAACCACTTTTATTGTCAGATGGATTTTGAAAACGAGAAATATCAGTTTTTAAAGAGCCTTCCGGATTATAAAGAAAACCATTAAAAACAAATAATTAAGTACTTTTGGATAAGATAGCAGTTGTAATTTTGAATTGGAACGGTGTAAAATTGCTCGAGCAGTTTTTACCGTCTGTTATTCAATTTTCAGAAGGCGCAACAATCTATGTTGCAGATAATGACTCTACAGATAATTCAGTTGAATTTGTTCAACAAAATTTCCCTACCGTAAAAATTGTAAAAAATACCGGAAATCATGGCTTTGCAAAAGGCTACAATGATGCGTTACAGCATATTGATGCAGAAATATATGCCTTGGTAAATTCAGATATTGAAGTGACTGAAAACTGGCTGGGTCCAATCTTGTCCATTTTTGATAATGAAAATCAAACCGCGATCATTCAGCCTAAAATTCTGGATTTTAAAAACAAGCAATACTTTGAATATGCCGGTGCAGCTGGTGGTTTTCTGGATAAATACGGATATCCTTTCTGTCGCGGAAGAATATTTGACACGATAGAAAAAGATAATGGTCAGTATGACGACAACATCGAATTATTTTGGGCGTCCGGAGCTTGTTTTTTTATTAGAAAAACTGTTTTTCACGAATTAGGAGGTTTTGATGAAAGCTTTTTTGCACACCAGGAAGAAATAGATTTATGCTGGCGTGCTTCTAATGAGGGACATATTATTAAATACAATTATCAGTCTGTTGTTTATCATGTTGGAGGTGCGACATTAGAACAGGGAAATCCGAAAAAAACATATCTGAATTTTAGAAATTCACTTTTAATGCTGGTAAAAAACCTGCCGAAGAGAGGATTATTTTTCGTGATTTTTTTCAGAATGATTTTAGACGGAATTGCCGGTATTCGTTTTTTTACACAAGGTAAATTCGGACATGCTTTTGCGATTTTAAAAGCACATTTGTCCTTTTATTGTCTATCTTTAAATTATTTGAAGAAACGAAAAGATTTTCAGATACAGCAATACTATACGGTAAAAAGCATCGTTTTCCTTTATTATATAAGTAAAATGACCATATTTAAAGAAATCTTTAACAGTATTCAAAATATTAAAAACTAAATTTGTAATCAAGTCTAATTAAAATTAAATTTATGAGAAAAATAGTTATCGCACTATCAGTATTAATGGCACTTACATCGTGTGTTTCTAAAAAGAAATATGCTGAGTTGGAAGCTAAAAACAAAGAAACTCAAGATTTGTTAAACTCTTGTACTGTAAAATTAAATACGTGCTTAGAAGAAAAAGCTGGTTTAGCTGCTACTGCAGAAAGCTACAAAGAACATAATAAAGATTTAATCAACAGCTCTAAAGATCTAACTATCTTAACTACTAAAGGTGCTGAAAATCTTGAAAAATCTCTTGAAAGTTTAAAAGAAAAAGATTTAAAAATATCCAGACTTCAGGATGCTTTAACTAAAAAAGACAGTGTTACTTTAGCATTGGTTACAAGTTTGAAAGGCGCAGTTGGTATAAACGATCCGGACATCGAAATCAATGTTGAAAAAGGAGTTGTATTTATCTCAATTGCTGATAAATTATTATTCAAAAGCGGAAGCTACGAAGTAAGTGACAAAGCTAAGTCTGTTTTGGCTAAAGTTGCTAAAGTTGTAAACGACAAACCAGATTTCGAGTGTATGGTTGAAGGTCATACAGATGATGTTCCATACAAAAGCAACGGAGTTATCTTAGACAACTGGGATTTAAGTGTAAAACGTTCTACTTCTATCGTTCGTGTGCTAACAAACGATCTTGGAGTTAACCCTGCTAAATTAATTGCAGCTGGTAGAAGTTCATATGTTCCTTTAGTAGCAAATGATTCTGCAGAAAACAAAGCTCGTAACAGAAGAACCCGTATTGTGGTTATGCCAAAAATCGATCAGTTCTACGATATGATTGAAAAAGAAATGAAAAAACAACAGAAATAATTTGTTGTCCAATTCATTATAACAAAAAAAAGCAGGTCAATGACCTGCTTTTTTATACTCTTAATTTACCTTAAAACTGATTCAACAGAAAATTAAGAATAAACATTATCTTAAATTAACTAACTAAATTTAACTAATAATAAAGTTAGGCATAAATTTTAAATTATTACTCAATTAAAGTTTTTTTTTACAAAATATCCACATCTCCCTTACCTTCTCTCACAATAACGGGTTCATGCTCCGAAAGATCAATGATTGTTGATCCTACATTATCTCCGTATCCGCCGTCTATCACCATGTCAACCAGGTTTTGCCATTTTTCAAAAATCAATTCAGGATCTGTAGTATATTCAATAACGTCATCTTCATCACGAATAGAAGTTGATACCACAGGATTTCCTAATTGACGAACGATTTCCAAAATAATATTATTATCGGGAACACGAATACCAACTGTAGTTTTCTTTTTAAATTCTTTCGGTAAATTATTATTCCCGGGAAGAATAAAAGTATAAGGACCAGGAAGCGCTCTCTTTAGAATTTTAAAAGTTGAAGTATCAATCTGACGCACATAGTCGGAAATATTACTTAAGTCGTGGCAGATAAAAGAGAAATTAGCTTTTTCTAATTTTACTCCTTTAATTTTTGCAATTTTTTCCAGTGCTCTTGAATTCGTAATATCACAACCTAAACCATACACCGTGTCGGTTGGATAGATTACCAATCCTCCGTTCTGTAAAACTTTAACCACTTTTGCGATTGCAGCTTCATTTGGTTTATCGGGATATATTTTTATAAATTCGGCCATTTTTTATTTTAATTTTTTTTTTGAGGTTTGATGTATCATAAAGTTACGAAATACTTCATATCTAAAGTTACATTTATCCCACTACATCAAGTTTGGCAAATCTCAACAATAACTTTTTAATTCCCCCAACTTCAAATTTAATTTCTGCTTTCTTATCAGCGCCAACCCCTTCCAGATTAATCACTTCACCTTTTCCAAAACGTTCGTGCATTACAATATTTCCAACTGTTAGTTTACTGTCAAATAAATTTGCATTACCGCTGCTTACCGGAGCATTTCCCGAAACAGGTTTTAATTTACGGATATTTAAATCAGGTTTGGGTTCATTATTAGTAATATAGCTTGGCGGAGTTCCTCCAACTGGTTTAGATAATCTCAGTTTAGACTTATCAACATCACCAAAAATATCACCATCAATTGGAGACTTGTATCTGTAATTGCTTTCAGACGGAGTCAAATACTCTAAAAACTGACCGTCGATTTCCTCAATAAAACGAGAAGGTTCGCTATCTGTTAGTTTTCCCCAACGGTAGCGGGACTGAGCGTATGTCAAATAAGCCTGATGTTCTGCACGGGTTAACGCTACATAAAACAAACGACGCTCCTCTTCCAGTTCGCTTCTGGTACTCATACTCATTGCAGAAGGAAATAAATCCTCTTCCATACCAACAACAAAAACATGCGGAAACTCTAATCCTTTTGCTAAGTGAATTGTCATCAAAGCTACACGGTCTTCATCGCTTGTATCTTTATCCAGATCGGTTGCAAGCGCTACATCTTCAATAAATTCAGAAAGTGCTCCTCTTGCGCCGTCAATTTCTCTTTGTCCTTCTGTAAAATCTTTAATACCGTTTAAAAGTTCTTCAATATTCTGAATTTTTGCCATTCCTTCGGGAGTAGCATCTTTTTTCAATTCCTGAACCAATCCTGTTTTTTTGGCAACGTGATCGGTTAAATAAAATGCATCCTGATTCTGATCAATAACCTGAAAACTCTGGATCATTGTAACAAAATCTTTCAGTTTATTTTTGGTACCTGTATTCAGTTTCAGATCAATCTTATCGATATTTACCATTACCTCCCAGATTGAGCGTTTGTAATGATTGGCAGCAATTGTTAATTTTTCGACCGTTGTATCACCAATTCCACGTGCAGGATAGTTAATAACACGAATAAGCGCTTCCTCATCTTTCGGATTTATAACCAATCGCAGATAACACAATACATCTTTAATTTCTTTACGCTGATAGAAAGACAATCCGCCATAAATCCTATACGGAATATCCCGTTTTCTCAAAGCATCCTCCATCGCACGAGACTGCGCATTAGTACGATACAAAATTGCAAAAGCGCCATTATGTAATTGATTCTGCATTTTTTGCTCAAAAATAGTACTGGCCACAAAACGACCTTCTTCAGCATCGGTTAGACTTCTGTGGACTTTAATTCTGGGTCCGAAATCATTTGCAGTCCAGACTACCTTATCCAGTTTGGTTTTATTGTGTTCCATTACCGTATTGGCGGCTTCCACAATATTTCGGGTAGAACGGTAATTCTGCTCCAGTCGGAACATAATTACACCTTCGTAATCCTTCTGGAAATTCAGGATGTTATTAATATTTGCTCCTCGAAAAGCATAAATACTCTGAGCATCATCTCCAACCACACAAATATTTTGAAATTTATCAGACAAGGCTCTCACAATCAGATACTGAGAGTGATTCGTATCCTGGTACTCATCCACAAGGATATAGCGAAAACGATTCTGATATTTTGCTAAAACTTCGGGAAAACGCGTTAACAACTCGTTTGTTTTCAATAATAAATCATCAAAATCCATTGCGCCCGCTTTAAAACAGCGTTCTACATATTGCTGGTAAATTTCTCCCAATCTTGGGCGTTTTGCCATGGCGTCAGCTTCCAACAATTCCGGATTATTAAAGTACGCTTTTACCGTAATCAAGCTATTTTTATAACTCGAAATCCTTCCTAAAATCTGTTTGGGTTTATAAATATCACGGTCCAATTGCATCTCTTTAATAATCGAAGAAATCAATCTTGCAGAATCCTGAGAGTCGTAAATAGTAAAATTCGAAGGATAGCCCAAATGATCTGATTCTGCACGCAGAATACGCGCAAATATCGAGTGAAAAGTTCCCATCCAAAGATTTTTTGCTTCGGTTGCACCAACGATATCCGAAATCCTGTGTTTCATTTCCCTCGCTGCTTTATTAGTAAAAGTCAACGACAAAATATTAAATGGATCCACTCCCTGATGCATCAAATAAGCAATTCTAATTGTCAAAACTCTGGTTTTTCCAGAACCAGCACCAGCAATAATAATCATTGGCCCGTCTTTTTTGAGAACAGGCGCTCTCTGCGCTTCGTTGAGCTGGTCAATATAATGTTGCATGAAATTTTCTCCTTTTATGCAAAAATAAGAATTTCTAAAGTAAGTTCCTAAGATGCTAAGTGACTATCCCTAAGTTTCGGGACTAAGTTTTTTTAGAAGTCCGGCAAAAAGCATTTTTTCAGTCATAGTCTCCCCGCTTTCGGCTATATCTCTCCACTACGCTGCGAGGATTACGTCTCAATCGAGGGCTAAGGACAAACAAGTATTTTTTTGAAAATGAAGGAAAAATCTTAAATTAAAAGAGTAGCTTTGCGAAACTTAAACATCATAGATGAACATACAGATTACAGAGACTGCAGAGAAAACATACTATCAGATTATAAGTAAATATTCAGAAACTAAAGCAGCTGCATTTTCAAAAAAGACGATTTCAATTATTGAAATAATTTTAAAAAATAATGGCATTGGCTCAAAATATAGGCAGACCTCATTTAGAAAATTCTTAATCTCAAATCAAGTTTATTTATTTTATAAAATAGAGGAACAAATTATTTATATCATTCTATTTTGGGACAATAATAGAAACCCTGCAGATTTAGAAATTATACTTTGTTCGTAATTTTTCTTTAAATTCATCAAAATTTATGGTTCTTCCTGCCTTAATATCTTCTTCACTTTTTTGAAGCTCCTGAATTAATATCTCTTCCGGAAATAGCAAAGTTGTAATTAATTTTATTTCCTGATGGGTAAAAGTTTTTGATTTCAATTTTCTGTAATAAGTAGCATGTTTTAAATTCAACTTTTGCATGAAAAATTCAGCTTTATAATAGGAACTATTAATCAATTCCGGAAGATTATTAATGTAATTCTCGTAATTTTGAACAATTTCTATCATATTATGATACTTAAAATATTATTATCTGACAAATATATATCAATAAAATGATATTTAAATAATTACTCTTGAAAAAATTTAATCTTCTTCCCTGAAATTTAGTATTTTATTTAGAAAACACGTCATACGCAAAACGAATCAAAGTTCCGACTACAACAACCAAAAAGAAAATGCGAATAAAACCGTTTCCTTTATTGATCGCTAGTTTTGCCCCAAGCCATCCTCCCAGTCCATTGCTTACTGCCATCGGAATTGCGATTGTCCATATAATCTTCCCTTTAATCATAAATAAACAAATCGAACCAAAATTTGTGGCCAGGTTTACCATTTTAGCATTCGCGGAAGCGTGAAGAAAATCAAAACCTAAAAGTGCAATAAAAGCAACCACGAAAAAACTTCCGGTTCCGGGTCCGATAAATCCATCATAAAATCCAATTATAATACTAATTACAACGGCATACATTATTTGTGTTGCGGGAGAATGATCCTTTGCAACATGCTGACCGAAATTCTTTTTTGCATACGTGTAAATAAACAATAGAGACAATACCACCAATAAAAGCGGTTTCATAAAATCGTTACTCAACATAGTTAATATTGTAGAACCCAGAAATGCCGACGGGACCGCCAGACACATCATTATGATTAATAATTTCCATTGGATAACTACATTTTTCAAATATTGAAAGGCCGCAAAAGCAGTTCCACTGAAAGCCGGAATCTTCAAAGTTCCTATAACTGTTGATACCGGCAGATGCGGCAGGAAAATCAATCCCATCGGAGTTTGGATTAATCCGCCGCCGCCAACAATTGCATCAATAAATCCGGCAGCAAAAGCTGCTAAACACAGAAAAAAAATAATGTATGATTCCATTAAAAACCTATTTTGATAACACAAAAAACTAAGCTTCAAAAGTACTGCTTCCTTTTTGTTTATTACTTAAAATTTAAAGTGGATTTTTCATCAAAAAGTATATTTTTGCTTAAAAATTATTCAAATGGATTTCAACAAAATAATAGAACTTGCAAGTTATACTTTACCAGCATTAGTAACAGGACTTGTTGCGTATCGTTTTTTCGAACTGCACATCAAAAACAATGACAGAAAACGTGCTTTTCAATTAAATAAACAAGCTCATTCTGAATCGCTTCCAATTCGCCTTCAGGCTTACGAGAGAATGACATTGTTTTTGGAGCGTATCAATCTGACAAAACTTTTGATTAGAATTGCACCCATTTCTCCCTTAAAACACGATTACGAAAATTTTCTGATCGACCAGATTGAAAACGAATTCGAACACAATTTAACGCAGCAAATTTATGTTTCGGAAGAATGCTGGACTATCATCACAACAGCAAAAAATGCAACCATTCAGCAAATTCGTAAAACTGCCATGAGCGATAAAGTAGAAAATGCAGATAAACTTCGCGAAGTGATTTTAAACGATTTATTAGAAAAACAATCTCCAAGTAACGCTGCTTTAAGCTTCATTAAAAGTGAAGTTGCAGATTTATGGTATTAAAAACAATTTTAGATTGCTGATTTTAGATTTTAGATTTTAGATTACTGACTTACAGATTCTAAAATCTAAAACTAAATCAAAATCTTATTGTCGCTCATAACCTCAGATTTATTCCGGGCATATTCGTAGCCTTGCTCCCACCAGTCTTTCATAACGGTTTTATTAAATATAAGTGCATTATCAGTGAGTTTTATCGGGGTATAATATAAATTAAGTTTTACATTTTTATTATTTGCCATAAGTTTTCCTATAGCAATATCATGTTTTTCTACCTGATCCAAAGCAATTCGGAACAAATCGATCATTAACGAAAACGGGTTTTTCCCAATAACCGTTTTAGAAGTATTTACTTCTGTTTCCAGTATAATGACATCTATTTCGGTTGCTCCGCGATTGATGGCTTCGCGAATAGGAACCAGACTCGAAAATCCGCCATCTCCATATTCGCAATTGTTTTTTTCGACCAAACTCATAAACGGAACATAATTACTGGAGATCCAGGACCACTCGCAAAATTCTTCGTACGTGCAGTCTTTAACCGATTTATATTCTGATTCGTTTTTTGTAAAATTCGTAACGGTCACCACAACATCTGTTTTTAGCTTTTTCAGCTGATTAAAGTCAGATAGGGAAAAGTTATTCTTAATATATTTTTTCAAACCTTTACTTTCGCCAAATGTTCGTTTCCCTTTAAAAAACTGACGGATTACATTAAAGTGATTGATGGTCACTATATCTACTCCATCTTTATTTTTAACCACAAACGGACAAATATTAAAAATACTTGACATGGTTACATTGGTATAAACCGAATGAATTTTCCGGATGTGTCCGAGAGCTAAATGCGGAATAAGTAAACTTCCTGTCGACGTTCCTAAAAACAAATCGTACTTCTGTTTTTTCTCTTCTATTAAATATTGTGCGACACCGCCGGCAAATGCGCCTTTACTCCCGCCGCCAGAAATAACTAATGCTCTCATAAATGGTAATGTAGGTTTTGTTTTTGGGTATTATGGGGTTAAATGTTAGGTGTTAGGTGTTAGAGAAAAGAAGCAAGAGACAAGAGGCAAGAAGCAAGAGACAAGAGGCAAGAAGCAAGAGGCAAGAAAACAGATTGTACTTTTATGAATCTTATTATCTTTTTTAAATATCTTTTTTCATATTATGTTACATATAAAATCTTGCTTCTTGCTTCTTGCCTCTTGCTTCTTGCCTCTTGCTTCTAAAATCTATTTTCTATCTTCTTTCCTCTTTCTTCTAAAATCTATCTTCTTTCCTCTAAAAATCACTCTTTCAACAAACGATTTAATTGAAACTGTTCATCGGAGCTCAAATTAGGTAAAATTCTAGTAAATGAAGCGCGCATTTCGGTATTTTTTAGTAAAAGTCTGATTGTGTCTCTTCCGAATTTAGAAAACTGCCACATATGATGGGTAGTTGCTCCAACTAAATTACTGAGCACCTGATCGTTAATAATTTTAAAAGCAATTAGTTTTTCCAAAGCATTTTGTCTTGTCGTAGCTTCATATTTTGTTGACGAAAAAGCAATTAATTCTGTAATTAAAGCTTCGGGATCATTACTGTAACCAGTAGTAGAAAGCGCTAAAGAAAGCCACAAAGTTCTGAGGTTATAATCATTAAAACCAATCCATGTCTTAGATTTATCCAGATAAGCTGTTCTGTGATTGGGAAAATTTCGCCATAGCCAATAAAGTGCTGTCTCCTGTGTCTGATACGATTTATCATCCAAAAGCGATTCGTAATCCGGTCTAAAATCTTCCGGAATTTTAGTCATCGTTTCCGCAATATTTTGTCTCACTTTAATATTATTAGTCTGCATTGCCAAAAGTAAAAGTGACTTCTTCTCTTCGTATTTTTCGTTCTCTAACTGATCTGTAACTGCAACTTTTACAGACTCATAAACTGCTGATTCCAGAACATTTTTAAAAATATCTTTTTTTTCCGGCAACGGATTCTTTTTCAGTTTATCAATTTCCAGTCGTTTCTGAATTGTTTTGTTCTGGCTCAACAAGGCGTTTGCTGTAGGTGTATCAAAAACAGTAGATTCTAGCCAGGTTTTTTGGAATTTATCCAGATCAAAACTGGATACTTTTTTAATTTCATCAAAGAAATTCTGTGTAGTTACTGTCTGATAGGAATATTTATTCAAATAAATTTTTATTGCTTTTTTAAAGGCTTTTTCGCCAATAGATTGATGCAAAACAAATAATGCCCACGCTCCTTTTTCATAAAAAGTGAGTGAACTTGCTTTTGCATTCAAAACAGGAATCGTATCTGTTCTGGATGCAAATTTTATTTGCTGGGCCGTATCGTATAATTTAGAATAAAAATAATCTTCTCCGTAGATATCTTTTTCTGCAAGCAAGGCAAAATAAGTAGCGAATCCTTCCTGAAGCCAATGGTGCGTGCTGCTTTTAGCTGTAATTAAATCTCCAAACCAATGGTGCGCCAGCTCGTGCGCGTCTACATTGGTATAATTTCGATCACAAAAACCCGTAGAATCGACCACATAACGGGTTGCAAAAAGCGTTGAAGTGGTATTTTCCATTCCGGCATATAGAAAATCCCTTACCGGAATTTGTCTGTTAATCTGCCACGGGTATTTTACACCGATTTCTTTCTCCAGAAAATCGAAAATACGTTTCGAGTAACGATAAGTCGACTCAAAATGAGCTGAATCTTTAGGTTCATAATAATATTCTAAGGGAATTTTACTCTTTGATTTAAATTCTTTTTTATCAAATTTTCCAATTGCGATCATTAACAAATAAGAACTCATTGGCTTTTCCATTTGAAACTGCCAGTGATTTACATCTCCATTTGTTGTTTTTTGCTTTAAAAGTCCGTTAGAAATGACCTGATACTTTTTGTCAAAAGAAATTCCGAGATTAAAAACCAGTTTCTCATTGACATCATCAAAACTTGGGAACCAGTTGCTTGTATATCTTCCCTGCCCTTGTGTCCAAATTTGTACTTCATCATTTTCGATATCTACAAAATACAAGGCTTGTTTTGGTTTTGCGGAGTAATTAAACGTTAAATGATTTTCGCCTTTTTTAAATGGAAAAACCAGTTTTAACTGTTTTGTAGTATTAATAAAAATGATTTCTTTTTCATTGATCTTCACATTAGAAAATTCCATGTTTTTAGCGTCAAGCGAAATGGTATCACATTCTTTTAAAACCTCAAATTGAAAATCGACAGCTCCGGAAACTGTTTTTTTCTTCGGATTTAAAGATAATTGGCCTGAAACCGATTTAAAATCTACATACTGCGTTTGCTGAGCAAAAAGAAAACCGGTGAATAATAAAAAGATATATTTCATTGAAATGAATTTGAAATCGAAAATCCCAAAGTTACAAACCTTTCATTAACAAATAGAATGAAATTTGTAAGTTTACATCATAAAACCACATCATCGTGCCTGAACTTCGAAAAGCCATTTTTAACTGGAGCAGCGGAAAAGATTCTGCTCTGGCCTTGTATAAAATCCTTCAAAATACAGATTATGAAATTGAATGTTTACTCACCAGTGTAAACAAAGAATATCAACGAATTTCGATGCACGGAATTCGTGTGGATCTCTTACAGGAACAGGCAAAAAACATCGGAATACCATTAAAAGTCCTGGAAGTTCCTGAAATGCCTACAATGGAAATTTACGAGAAAGTAATGACCGAAACTTTACTGGAAATTAAACAACACGGCATCACCCATTCTATATTTGGAGATATTTTTCTGGAAGACTTACGTGTGTATCGCGAAAATCAATTAGAAAAAATCGGTTTGAAAGGTGTTTTTCCTCTTTGGAAAATTTCTACTAAAGATTTAATTCAGGAATTTATTTCACTGGGCTTTAAGACAATAGTAGTTTGTGTAAACGAAAAATATCTGGACAAAAGTTTTGTTGGCAGAATAATCGATCAGGATTTTATAAATGATTTACCAAAAAACGTAGATGTTTGTGGTGAAAACGGTGAATTTCACACCTTTACTTTTGACGGACCCATTTTCTCCAAACCAGTTGATTTTGAAATTGGTGAAATTGTTTATCGCAAATATGAAAAACCCGCAAAACAGGAAACAACGAATACAGCCTGCGATACAAACGATGATACCGCTTTCGATTTTGGTTTTTGGTATTGTGACTTAATTAAAAAATAAATATTTCTTTGGAAATTATTGTGCTGACAAAAAATCATGCTTTAAATAATAAGACTATTCTTTGTTCAACATTTAATAGTTTATAAATGCTATGTTGCAACAACAACTCTTTTAGAATTACTCAGAATACATTTTAAGTAAATTCGTTACTGTATTCCAGTTTCGAATCGTAGCGGTCACATTTAACTTTTTCTCGATATATTTTTGGTCAAAACGCGTTTTACCGGCACCAACATCATACTTTATAAAAATTCTGTTTTCATCAATGCTGGCTTCATCCGGTTTAAACTGGCTGATTTTTAAGTCATTAATGTTTTCTTTTTTCAATTTCGTTGAAATAAATGCCACATAAAGTTTCTTAGTATCAATATCTTTTCCCTTCAGAAATGGATTATTGGAGAAACACGATTCCAGATCTTCTTTTGTAATCATTACAACCGGAACTTCGTGCCCGAAAACTTTAAAAATTTCCTGTTTGATCGTAAATCCAACTTTTGATGCCTCTTCATCACTATCAACAAACACATTTCCAGATTGTAAATAGGTTCTGATGTTTTGAAAACCCAGACTCTCAAGCATCGTCTTTAATGCTTCCATTTTCATCATATTATGTCCTGAAACATTGATTCCGCGTAAAAGAGCTAAATGTGTTGCCATTTTTTTGAGTATTTAAAAAAATAAAAAGAGCATCCAAAAATGAATGCCCTTATATTTTACAAATGTAGAAATTTATTTAACTTTCTCGTACTCTAAATCCGGTCCGTCGCAATTTTGCCAGGTACTGAATAGTTTTTTTGATGAGTTGATGAACAATATTTCTTTTGGCTCAGCAGAACAACTGCCGATAATGTCGTTATCTTTTTCGTAAGTCAGTTCGAACTGTATCTCATTTGGTGTCTTTGTAACCACATAAGTACCAGATACTGTAATCGATTTATTGTCTCTTAATCGCGTTTTAGTGAAGGTTCCGTTTTCATTAAAATCATACGATTCCTTCCATTCCAATGCATTAGAAAAACTGATTGCCGGTGTAAAAGCAGATGACATTTTTGTGAGTTCCCAGTTTCCAAAATAATCCACATCGCCAGTTGCCACCGCTTCATCGCTGGAGCAGGAAACTAATGTTATAATTAGAATAAGTAATATACCTATTTTTTTCATTTCGGTAGGTTTTGGCTGGTTATAATTTTATATACGTCATGATTTCTAAAATGGTTTGTGTTTCAGACATAACTATATTTTACAAACGTCATAAATTGAAATTTGTTGTATGTAAAAATAATTAATACATAAAGTTAAAATCTTACATTATTCTGTTAAAGTATTTCATGCTATCCATTAAATCAAATAAAAATATTAGGTAATAATTAACATTCAAAAACATGAATAAGGTCGAACATTTTCAAATTTCCCAATTAAAATCTATCTTCGCTTTTTAAATTTATTTTCAATTTAAAATTCCAAATCAGTCTTCAAAATATAAAATTGCCAATTAAAAACTTTACAATTAATGTCTGTAAATCTTCTTGAAACTCCTATAGAATACCTGAAAGGTGTTGGCCCAAGTCGTGGTCAGTTGCTTCGGAAGGAATTGGGTATTCATAAATATGGAGATTTGATTAATTTTTTTCCGAACAGATATATTGACCGGACCCGATATTACAAAATTAATGAACTACAGAATACAGGTTCTGAAGTTCAAATCATTGGAAAAATTATTCATATCAAGACGGTTGAATTTGCAAAGAATAAAAAGCGTCTTGTTGCCTCTTTTGTAGATGAAACCGGGCAAATTGAACTGAACTGGTTTCAGGGTCAGAAATGGATTCGCGAAAGTTTAAAATTAAATGAGCCAATCGTAATTTTTGGAAAATGTTCCCTTTACGGAAGCCAGTTCAGCATGGCTCATCCAGAAATTGAATTACTTAACGAGCACGAAAAAAGTCTCAGATCGGCAATGCAGCCCGTTTATCCTTCAACGGAAGCACTTTCTAATAGAGGCATTTCCAACAGAACCATAAATAAGCTGATGGAGCAGCTTTTTTTGGAAACTCAGGCTTTGTTTACAGAAACTTTTCCGCCATTTTTAATTGAAGAATTAAAACTCATCCCGAAACGGGCAGCTTTATTTAATATTCATTTTCCTAAAAGTGCTGATATTTTAGCAAAGGCACAATTCAGATTAAAATTTGAAGAATTGTTTTTTATTCAACTTCAGTTAATAACCAAAAATTTAATTCGGAAACACAAAATTAAAGGACATCCGTTTACAAAGGTGGGTGAACTTTTTAATGATTTTTACCAGAATCATTTGCCTTTCGATTTAACAAATGCACAAAAAAGAGTAATCAAAGAAATTCGGACCGACATGGGAAGCAATGCCCAGATGAATCGTCTTCTTCAGGGAGACGTGGGTTCCGGAAAAACGATTGTTGCTTTTATGAGTATTCTTTTGGCGATTGACAATGGTTTTCAGGCTTGTTTGATGGCCCCGACAGAAATTTTGGCCAATCAGCATTTTATTGGTTTATCTGAATTTGCCGCAACTTTAAATATCAATATTAAAATTTTAACAGGTTCAACCAAAACTTCTCAGCGTAAAATTATTCATGAAGAACTGGAAAGCGGCGAACTTAAAATTTTAATTGGTACACACGCTTTATTAGAAGATAAAGTACAATTTCAAAATTTAGGTTTAGCAGTAATCGATGAACAGCATCGTTTTGGTGTGGAGCAACGATCAAAATTATGGAAGAAAAACGATATTCCGCCCCATGTTTTGGTCATGACCGCCACTCCTATTCCGAGGACTTTGGCGATGAGTTTGTACGGAGATCTGGATATTTCTGTAATTGATGAATTGCCTCCGGGAAGAAAACCGATCCAGACCGTACATCGTTTTGATACCAATCGTTTGAAGGTATGGAAATTTCTTCGTGATGAGATTGCAAAAGGAAGACAGATTTATATTGTGTATCCGCTAATTCAGGAATCGGAAAAAATGGATTATAAAGATTTAATGGATGGTTACGAGAGTATTTCACGTGATTTCCCGCTTCCCCAATATTCGATTTCTATTCTTCATGGGAAAATGAAACCCGCCGACAAAGACGCTGAGATGAAACGTTTTTCTGAAGGAAAAACAAATATTATGGTCGCAACCACCGTAATTGAAGTGGGTGTCAACGTACCAAATGCCAGTGTTATGATTATTGAAAGTGCAGAAAGATTTGGACTTTCTCAGCTGCATCAGCTTCGCGGACGAGTGGGACGTGGAGGCGAACAAAGTTATTGTATTTTAATGACTGGACATAAATTGAGTTCTGACAGTAAAATTAGAATGGAAACCATGGTACAAACCAATGATGGTTTTGAAATTGCCGAAGTCGATTTAAAACTTCGTGGTCCCGGTGATCTTATGGGGACCCAGCAAAGCGGTGTTTTAAACCTTCAAATTGCCGATATTGTGAGAGACAGAGACATTCTTTCACTCGCCAGAAATTATGCAATGAAAATTTTAAAAGAAGACTCTGCTCTTCAAAAACCCGAACATGCTGTATTAAGGTCAATTTTTATCGAATTAACCAAAAAGAAAAACATTTGGAATTATATTAGTTAGAGTTTTTTTTTTGAAGGTTATAAGGTGTGAAGGGACAAAGGAACAAAGGGACAAAGTTGCAAAGGGACACAGACACTAAGACATGAGATATTGATTATTAAGTAATTTTATAATCAGGAACTTGAAACCTGAAACTTGAAACCTGAAACTTCAAACTTGAAAGAAACAAAACTCACCATTATACTTTGGTAATTAACTATTGTAGATGAATGTTTGTTGTGGCAACTTAAGTATTGAATGACAACAAAATTTAATATTTAATTAAACCTTTTACGTCATCTTAAGTCTAATAAAAACCTTTGTACATACAAGTGTTAAATAAAAGCCAACAGTATTCGATTTGCCAACAAAAAGTTAAATTTGCAGGCTTACCTAAAAAACAAAACCTAATTTCTATTTTACCTCAATTTTATGAAAGTAAAACACCTCATTTACACACTTTTAATTATTTTAGTTGGAGGTTTTATCGCCTACAGGATCGTTTCTAATAAAAGCAAGAATGACGATTCTAAAAAATTAAACGATAAAGATTCTCCCACAACTGTTAACGGAATTGTAATAAAAACAGCGACTTTTGACAATAATTTATCTCTTTCGGGATCTATCGAGGCAAATGAACAAGTTGAAATTCACAGTGAAGTATCAGGAATTGTAGAAGGTATTTTTTTTAATGAAGGTGCTAACGTAACTAAAGGTCAGGTACTTTTTAAAGTAAATGATATTGAATTAAGAGCACAGCTTAGACAGGCATCTACAAAAGAAGGTCTGGCAGCAGAAAATAAAAGAAGGGCAAAATTATTATTAGAAAAAGAAGCCATTAGTCAGGAAGAAGCAGATATTGCAGCAGCCGACTACGCCTCTGCTCAGGCGCAAAGTCAATTAATAAGAGCGCAAATTTCTAAAACTTCCGTACGCGCTCCTTTCTCAGGAAAAATTGGTTTAAGAAATATATCTCCCGGGACTTATATTACTCCTACTGTTCTCGTGGCAAAATTAGTAAATACCGGCAAATTAAAAATCACCTTTTCTATTCCGGAAAAATATGCCTCGCAGGTGAAATCCGGATCTGTAATCGATTTTACAGTCTCGGGTTCAGATAAAACGTATACTGCAAAAATTTATGCTATTGAGCCCGAGGTTGCCGTTGCTACGCGAACGCTTCAAATACGCGCTATTGCAGATAATAACGACGGAAAACTTTTTCCGGGAACGTTTGCAGACATCAAATTACCTTTAAACATTATCAAAGACGCCATTGTAGTACCTTCTCAAGCTATTGTACCTATACAGGACGGAAAAAAAGTATTTGTAGCCAATAATGGTAAGGCAAAAGAAGTAATGGTCGACGCAACAACAAGAACAGATTCTTCTATTTTAATTTTATCGGGATTAAAAGCCGGAGATACTTTAATTACAAGTGGCGTAATGTCTTTAAAGAACGAAGCGCCAATTAAAGTGAAAGTAAAATAATGGTAGATTTTAGATTTCAGATTTCAGACCAAACGTCCGTAATTTAAAATCAAACATCTAAAATCTAAAATCATAGATATGAGTTTATCAACTACAAGTATAAAGAGACCTGTTTTAACCATAGTACTGAATCTGTTAATTATATTATTCGGTTTTATCGGTTATACTTTTTTGGGAGTTAGGGAATTTCCTTCTATCGATCCGGCACAGGTTTCAATCCGCACTAATTATACCGGTGCAAATTCTGATATTATAGAATCGCAAATTACAGAACCTCTGGAGAAAGCTGTAAATGCTATAGACGGGATTCGAAATATTACCTCCTCCAGTAATCAGGGAAGCAGTAATATTACGATAGAATTTAATCTGGATAAAGATCTGGAAGAAGCTGCAAACGATGTACGTGATAAAGTTTCTCAGGCCATTAGAAATTTACCACAGGATATTGATGCTCCGCCGGTTGTTTCGAAAGCCGATGCGGATAGTGAATCCATTATTTCAATGACGGTCCAAAGTGATACCAGAAGTTCTTTGGAATTAAGTGATTATGCAGAAAATGTTATTTCGCAACGATTAGAAACTATTCCTGGAGTAAGTGCCGTTCAGATTTGGGGACAAAAGCGTTATGCGATGCGATTATGGATCGATCCTGCAAAACTTGCGGCGTATGGCTGTACCGTTGCTGAAGTCCGTACTGCGTTAAATGCTCAGAATGTAGAACTACCATCTGGAAAACTAACAGGAAACAACACCGAATTAACAGTTAAAACCATCGGGAATTTATCCAGACCCGAAGAATTCAATAATATTATCATCCGCACCGACGGAGATAAAATTGTTCGTCTAAGTGATATTGGCGGCGCAGAATTAGGCCCTGAAAATATAGAAACCGGCTTAACATCTTCTGGTCTCCCCATGATAGGTCTGGCAATTGTACCGATGCCGGGAGCTAACTATCTGGATATTTCATCAGAGTTTTATAAAAAGTACGAAGCTTTAAAAAATGATCTGCCAAAAGACATTAAACTGAACATCGCTCTCGACAATACGCAATTTGTAAAGAAATCAGTTTTAGAAGTTGTAGAAACTTTAGGTATTTCTATCGTACTGGTAATTATTATCATTTATTTATTTTTCAGGGACTGGGCAATTGCTTTCAGACCTTTAATAGATATTCCTGTATCGTTAATTGCTACCTTTTTTGTAATGTGGCTTTTAGGTTTCTCGATAAATGTATTAACGCTTCTGGCTATTGTTCTGGCAACCGGTCTTGTTGTCGATGACGGAATTGTTGTAACCGAAAATATCTTTAAAAAAGTAGAAGAAGGAATGTCACCAATTGAAGCAGCGATTAAGGGATCTAACGAAATATTTTATGCTGTTATTTCAATCTCAGTAACGTTGGCGTCTGTGTTTTTACCGGTAATTTTCTTAGAAGGTTTCGTCGGGCGTTTGTTTAGGGAGTTTGGAGTTGTTATTGGTGCTGCGGTATTAATTTCTGCCTTTGTTTCCCTGACATTAACGCCGATGCTGAATGCCTATTTAATGAAAGGCGGTGAACAGAAAAAATCGAAATTTTATATTAAAACAGAACCATTTTTTGAAAAGATGAACAGCGGATATGCGGAAGCACTTTCTAAATTTATGAATAAAAAATGGATTAGTTTCCCAATTCTAATTGTCTGTTTCGGATTGATTTACCTGTTTTTTACTATTCTGCCTAAAGAGACTGCGCCTTACGATGACCGTAGCTCTGTAACCATGCGTATGACGACTCCGGAAGGTTCTTCTTATGAATATACGAATCGTTTTATGCAGGAAATATCACAATTGGTTGATGATTCTATTCCCGAGAAAAAAGTGAGTCTTGTTATTACAGCACCCGGCTCGGGAGGTTCGGCAGCAAATTCGGGTTTTATCAGGCTTTCTTTAAAAAATCCGGAGGAAAGAGAAAGATCTCAGAAAGAAATTGCAGAAAAATTATCAAAATGGACAAAAAAATACCCTGATGCTAAAACATCTGTAATTCAGCAACCTACGATTGCAGTGAACCGTCGTGGCGGACTTCCGATTCAATATATTATTCAGGCACCAACATTTGATAAATTGAGAGAAAAGATTCCTTTATTTATGGATGAAGTGGGCAAAAGCGATGTTTTTTCTATTACCGATGTGAATTTAAAATTCAATAAACCGGAAATTAATGTCACTATTGATCGCGAGAAAGCAGAAAGTTTAGGCATTTCGATTATTGACATTGCGCAAACACTACAGCTTTCGCTAAGCGGACAGCGTTTTGGATATTTCATTAAAAACGGAAAGCAATATCAGGTTATCGGGCAATTTGACCAGAAAGACAGATCTAAACCCCTGGATCTGACATCGATGTTTGTAAAAAACAAAAAGGGAGAATTAATTCAGATGGACAACGTTGTAAAGGTTTACGAACAGAGTAATCCGCCACAATTGTATCATAATAACCGCTATATGTCTGCCACAGTTTCTGCAGGTTTAGCGCCCCGAAAAAGTATTAGTGACGGTATTGAAGAAATGAACCGGATTAAAGCTAAAGTTCTGGACGAAAGTTTTACAACAGATTTAAGTGGAGAATCAAGAGATTTCGTTGAAAGCAGCTCGAATACATCATTTGCTTTTGGATTGGCATTATTGCTTATTTTCCTGATTTTGGCGGCACAATTTGAAAGTTTTATTGACCCGTTTATTATTATTTTAACCGTTCCTATGGCGGTGGCCGGAGCATTATTTTCGTTATGGCTTTTCAACCAGACATGGAACATCTTCAGTCAGATTGGAACGGTAATGTTGATTGGACTTGTAACCAAAAACGGTATTTTGATTGTCGAATTTGCCAATCAGTTGCGAGAACAGGGAAAACCAAAATTAGAAGCTATTTTAGAAGCCTCAGAAGCACGTTTACGTCCAATTTTAATGACCAGTTTAGCCATTGCTTTAGGAGCACTTCCGATCGCAATGTCGCTTGGAGCAGCTTCTACCAGTAGAATCGGTATGGGAGTTGTAATCGTAGGAGGAACTATTTTCTCACTGGCTCTGACACTTTTTGTAATTCCTGCAATTTATCTGATGTGGTCTAAAGCCAGAAAACACTATCCGGAGTTTGATCATATCGAAGAATATGAAAGAGAAAGCAATAAATAGAAGTCAAAGATCTGATTTTTGGAAAAGAAAAAAAGAATATGAATATCAAAAAAATATATTACGCTATACTAATTGTAGTCTTTTGCGTTTTTGAGACAAAAGCACAGGAAGTTCTTACTATCGAAGATGCCATGAAAATAGCATTGGAGAATAATTTTGAAATTAAGATAGCAAGAAATAATTCCAAAATTGGAGAAACAAATGTGACAGTCGGGAATGCAGGAATGCTGCCTACTGCCGCTGCAAATGTGGTAGATAATAATGGAATTATGAATTCGTCCCAAACCCGTCAGGACGGAACTACCACCAAATTAGATAACGCCAAAAACAATAGTTTAACGTATGGAGTAAGTTTAGGATGGACTGTTTTTGACGGAATGAAAATGTTCGCCCGACTGGATCAGTTAAAAGAACTGCAAAAACTTGGGGATGCCGAACTTAAAAGAACGATATTGGTTAAAATCGGACAAGTAAATTCTGCGTACTACGATTTGGTACAGCAACAACAACAGCTAGCTGCTTTAGATACAACAATTGTCATTTCAAATCAACGACTGAATTTAGCGAAAAACCGTTTCAGCATTGGAAAAGCTTCAAAATTAGAAGTATTAAATGCACAAGTTGACCTAAATTCGGATCAGGTTGCTTTATTGAGACAAAAAGAATCGTACGCAAACTCAAAGATTTTATTGAATCAATACTTAGCAAGGGATCCAAAAATCGATTTCAGAGTTACGGACGAAGTTACAGTGGACAATAAATTAATTTTGGCAGATTTAATGGAACTGGCTCAAAAACAAAACCCGGGTTTAGAAGCGCAGGTAATTAATAAACGAATTGCCGAACTTCAGCTGAAACAAATAAAGGCAGACCGCTATCCTATTTTGAGATTAACCTCAGGGTATAATTTTTCTGAAAGTCAGTCGAGCTTAGGTTTTACAAGTGAAACATCTTCTAAAGGATTAAATTATGGTTTTAATGCATCTGTAAACATTTTTGATGGCTTTAATCAGCATCGTAATGAAAAGGTAGCAAAAATCCAGATAGAAAACTCGCAAATTGCTATTGAACAGCAAAATTCGATTCTTAACACACAGTTGAGTACTGCTTTTCAAACCTATTTAACAAATTTAGAGTTGATTGATTTGGAAGAAGATAACGAAGCTATCGCGAGACAAAATCTACAAATCACATTGGATAAATTTAAAATAGGAACCATCACAACTCTCGATTTTAGAACAGCACAATTAAATTATGTAAACGCCAAAGTACGTTACAGCAACGCACAATATGAAGCAAAATTATCTGAAATTGCATTAAAAGAATTAGCGGGAAATATTAATTTTTAATTTAAATTTGTTTTAAAAACAAGTTTAATGATATCCTATAATACCAAAGAATGGTTTACTTTTATTTTTCATTTTCATAAATCAGATACTGTTCGCAAACTGTATTCTATCATGATTGCCATTGCAGTTTACTCTGCCGTTGTCGGATATCTGGAAGTAGAATATTTTAAAATAGGAAAAAACGATTACATTCATAACATTCCTATTATGCACGGAATGCTTGGTTTTGTAATTTCTCTTTTGTTGGTTTTCAGAACTAATACTGCGTACGACAGATGGTGGGAAGGCCGCAAACTTTGGGGCGGACTTGTAAATAACAGCCGAAATTTTGCGATAAAACTTTCGGCAATCTTAAAAGATGAAAATGACCGAAAGTTTTTTAGAAAATATATTCCGATGTATGCCGATATACTTCATAAACATTTAAAAGATGAAGATACCAGCAAACAGCTTTTCGAAGACGTTGACTTAGAAATTGACCATCATAAACACAAACCCAATCAATTAAAGAGAATTATGTATCATAAAATCAATGATTTATATGATGCAAAAAAAATATCCGGAGATCAGCTTATCACTTTAAACAACGAATTGGTGGCCTTTACAGATATTTGTGGTGCATGTGAACGAATTAAGAATACGCCCATTCCCTACTCTTACAGTGCATTTATAAAAAAATTCATTTTCTTTTATACCATGACGCTTCCTTTCGGATATTCGGTGAGTCTTGGGTATTTTGTTGCTCCGGTTGTGGTTTTTATATTTTATGTTCTGGCGAGTTTAGAACTTATTGCAGAGGAAATTGAAGATCCCTTTGGTGATGATGAAAACGATCTTCCAACAAAAAAAATCTCCGAAAACATTAAAAAACATGTAGAAGAGCTGATTTAATTATCTTTAAAAACAGATATACAATCACTTTTAAATCCATAAAAAATGAGCTGGAAAAAACCACTTAATTTTTTCTTACTCCAAGGCGCAATCCTTATATTTGTAACCTTATTCAAGAATTAAATATCTAAAATGAAAATATCTTACAACTGGTTAAAACAATTTATTAAAACAGATTGGACATCTGAGCAGACTTCTGAATTACTAACAGATTTAGGTTTAGAAGTTGAAGTTGTCGAAAAATACGAAGCTATAAAAGGAGGTTTGGCAGGTGTTGTCGTGGGTCACGTTCTGACGTGCGAAAAACATCCCGATGCCGACAGACTAAATGTTACTACTGTTAATATCGGTCTGGAAGCTCCTGTCCAGATTGTCTGTGGCGCGGCAAACGTAGCGGCGGGACAAAAAGTACCAGTTGCAACAATAGGAACTGTTTTATATGATAAAGACGGTGCAGAGTTTACCATTAAAAAAGGAAAGATCCGCGGACAGGAAAGTCACGGAATGATTTGTGCTGAAGACGAATTAGGTTTAGGAACCAGCCATGACGGAATTATGATTCTGGCTGAAGATTTAGTTCCCGGAACTCCTGCATCTGAAGTTTTTCAAATTGCCAATGATGAGGTTTTCGAAATCGGACTGACGCCCAACCGTGCTGATGCAATGAGTCATTACGGTACTGCGCGTGATCTGAGAGCAGGAATGCTGCAGCGTGGCGTTAACGTCGAGTTGATTACTCCTTCGGTAAGCAATTTCAGAGTAGATATGCGTACGCTTAAAATTGATGTAAACGTTGAGGATTCTCATTTAGCGCCAAGATATTGCGGTGTAACCATTTCAGGAATATCTGTACACGAGTCTCCGGGCTGGTTACAGGATCGTTTAAAAGCCATCGGGTTAACTCCGAAAAATAATATTGTTGATGTAACTAATTATGTTTTACACGAATTAGGACAGCCTCTACATGCTTTTGATGCGGCAAAAATCAACGGAAAAGTTATTGTAAAAACTGTTGAAGAAGGAACCAAATTTGTAACCCTTGATGATGTTGAAAGAACTTTAAGCAAAGAAGATTTAATGATTTGCGATGAAAAAGGTCCGCTTTGTATTGCCGGAGTTTTTGGAGGTAAAAAATCGGGAGTTTCAGAAGGAACTACAACTATCTTCTTAGAAAGTGCTTATTTTGATCCGGTTAGCATTCGTAAAACAGCAAAAAGACATCAGTTAAGTACAGATGCTTCTTTTAGATTTGAGAGAGGTATTGATCCAACAATTACAGAATATGCATTAAAACGTGCTGCACTTTTAATTCAGGAAGTTGCGGGCGGTAAAATTACTTCTGATGTTATTGAGGTGTATCCTAAAAAAGTAGAGGACTTTTCTGTTTTATTAAATTTCAGCCATGTATCAAAAATTATTGGTCAGGAAATTTCAAAAGATACGATCAAGAAAATCCTGGTTTCTCTGGACATAAAAGTAAACAGTGTTTCTGATTCTGGTTTAGGTTTAACTATTCCTGCATATCGCGTTGATGTTCAGCGTGAAATTGATGTCATAGAAGAAATTCTGCGAGTTTACGGGTACAACAACATTAATTTCTCTAAGAAATTTAATGCTACTGTTGCCAATTCGCCAAGAACAGAAGATTATAAAGTACAGAATGTAATTGCTTCACAATTGAATTCTCAGGGATTCCATGAAATGATGGCGAACTCATTAACAACAGCTGCTTACGCTAAATTATCCACTTCTTTAAAAGAAGAACATAATGTTTCGATGCTGAATCCTCTGAGCAGTGATTTGGCGACGCTTCGTCAATCTTTATTGTTTTCGGGTCTGGAAGCTGTTTCATATAATATCAACAGAAGAAATTCTGATTTAAAATTATTTGAATTCGGAAAAACATATCATAAATATTTGAACGGGTATGAAGAGCACAAACATCTTTCACTATTAATTTCAGGAAACAGAAATAAGGAAAGCTGGGCAAATCCTCAAAAAACAACAGATTTCTTTTTATTGAAAGGATATGTAAAAGCAATTATTTCCCGTTTGGGAATTGAAAAGATTTCGAATGCACCTGTTCAGTCTGATATTTTTTCTGAAGGAACTGCAATCACTTATAATAATGATATTTTGGTTGAAATGGGGGTTGTTAAAAAACCTATTTTAAAGCATTTCGGAATTAAGCAGGATGTGTATTATGCTGATTTCAACTGGGATTTGGTTTTAAAAATCATTACCGGAAAAATCAAATACACAGAAATACCTAAATATCCCGAAGTTCGCAGAGATTTAGCATTATTGATTGATCAGAATACCACTTACGAAAGCATCTTTAATCTGGCTAAGCAAACCGAAAAATCACTTTTAAAAGACATTAATTTATTTGATGTTTATCAGGGTGATAGATTACCGGAAGGTAAAAAATCGTATGCCCTGAGTTTTACTATTCAGGATAATACTAAAACTTTAACCGACGCTCAAATTGACAAGATTATGTCCAAACTGCAACAGACCTTCGAAACAGAGCTTGGAGCTACTTTGAGATAGTTTTTTGTTATAGTAAGTTTATTTAAGCGCTAAGCCGCTAAAAATTATAATAAAGTCCGCAGAGTTGAAAAACAACTTTGCGGACTTTGCGCTTATAATACAGATGAAAATAATGGGGATTTACGGTTAAATATGAACAGTACACATCAAACAACAGCCAAAATACAGATAACCTAAGTGACTTCTTTTTTGAGTCCGAATTAATAAGTTATAGCCGCAAATACCGGATACTCGTTTATTTTTTCTCTTCCGTTAAGAAAAGTCAGTTCCATGAGGAAATTGCACTGCACTATTTCGCCACCTAATTTCTCTACCAATTCGCAGACTGCTTTTGCTGTTCCGCCTGTTGCCAGAACGTCATCGTGTATTAATACTTTGTCTCCTTTCTTAATTGCATCTGTATGCATTTCAAGACTATCAGAACCATATTCTAAGTCGTAAGAAGCCGAAATTATTTCGTAAGGAAGTTTTTTTGGTTTTCGAACGGGAACAAATCCTGCATTCAACTCCTGGGCCAACAGCATCCCAAAGAAAAAACCACGTGATTCTGCACCGACCACTTTATCAATTTTTTGATCTTTTAAAGAATCAACCAAAATTTTTAAGCAGCTTGTTCTCGCTTCAGGGTCATTTAGCAGAGGAGTAATATCTTTAAATAAAATTCCTTCTTTTGGAAATCCCTGAATATCACGCACATAATTTTCAATCTTCATTTTTTTTAATTTTTATGTTATTTTTTGCTTGTTTATCTCACATTTATGCCTATATTTGCACCCGCTAACAGCAAGTAACAAAATTACAAAAAATTAGCGAAAACAAAAAAGGCCTCGTGGCGCAACTGAATAGCGCATCTGATTACGGCTCAGAAGGTTACTGGTTTGAATCCAGTCGAGGTCACTCTTAAAAAAACGCTAAAACGTAAGTTTTAGCGTTTTTTTTATGCAAAATCCGCATTAAAAGACTTATTACCATAAAAGACAAACCCTCGCATTGCTGCAAGGTTTTGTCTTCAATTCTTTGACGAAAAATCATTGTGTAAACCCGTGGGGACGTTTTCGTCATCAGTATTCTGTCTGGCATTATATAAATCCCCTTTCGTTAAAATAATTTTCTAAATATGTTTTAAATTTTATCCAAGTTAAAATCTTTAATTTTAGATTTCATATAAAAAGACATTAGCATTGTGCTACTAAAAAAATCAATTAGAAGAATTTTGATTTAGATAATTATTGGATGCTAAGTTTCATGAAAATTAAATTTTAACTTTTAATATCATATCTTCAATTACAGAAAGCGAAATTTCCGGGTTGGCTCCCGGCGCTTCAGCAACAAGAGCTCCTACTGCACAGGCAAAATCAATTGAATCCTGTGGATCTTTTGCGTTTAACAATGAAGTAATCAAAGCGGCCAGAAAAGAATCTCCCGCGCCAACTGTATCGGCAACTTTAACTGGATATCCTCCATTTTCGTAAATTTCTCCTTTCCACAATAGCAAAGCTCCGTGTTTTCCTTTGGTCACGCACATTGCTGTTGCTTTAGTCTTTTCTTCAATGAAAGCCATATTTTCTTCAAGGCTTTCAAAAGGAGAATTCATCGCCTTTGCAATTTCAAGTAATTCTTCGTCATTAAATTTAATGAAGTCCGCCGATTGCATAAGCAGATTCAGGCTTTCATAAGAATAATGCGGTTTCCTTAAATTCACATCAAATACTTTGTATACCTCATTTTGAAGCAATTCTTCCAAAGCATTTCTTGAAACATTGTCACGACAAACCAAACTTCCGTATATCAATACATCTGCTGCTGCAACGGTTGTTTTAGCCTGATCATTCAAAACTATTTTATCCCAGGCTGATGGGTAACTGATTTCATACGTTGCCGATCCTCGTTCGTTTAATGTAACGTTAACCAAGCCGGTTGGAAAGTCTTCAGAAATTACAATCGTATCTGTTTCAAGCCCCAAATTGCTTACCTGGCTTTTTATTGCTTTTCCGTCTTCATCATTTCCTACACAGCTAATCATGGCTACCTCGCAACCTAATGTTTTCATGCGCAAAGCAACATTCAATGGAGCTCCGCCAATCTTTTTTTCAGTGGCAAAAACATCCCAAAGTACCTCTCCGTATGCCACCGCCTTAAGGCTTTTTCCGTTATTCATTCTAAAATTATTTTATTATTGTTTTTATTCGGGTTGTGTTACCTGAAGGTTTGAGATTGTGGTCGTTTGTCCTTCAGCGATTAAGCCCCATTTGTTTTTGTCTCTTCCGTAAATGCGGTTGGTCAGCGCAGCTTTTCCGTTGATATAAAATGCCACTACACTGCCCTCTGCTATTATTTCAACATCGTATTTTGTATTTATCTTAAATGGAAATGGCAAACTTGTTACTTCTTGTGAAGCCGAATTATAACCGCTTATTTTACCATTGGCAATATCTAAAACTACCTTATAATAGCTTCCTGCATCATTGGTATGAAAAACAAATCCTGTTGTTCCCGAAGCTTTTACTAAAGTAACTTCTCCTTTTATTCTGACTTTTTTTCCATTGCTTTTAAAAGTTACCATTGCTTTTTCTGAATCTCCAGACAAAGAATAAGTTCCGTTATTAGCTGATGCATTGGATGAAACCGCATCAACTTCAGCTGTTGCGTTCTTTTTAGAAAACAAAGCTGCAACCGATTTTAGTGATTGCGTCCCTAAAGTTCCATCTGAATTTTGAGTCAATTCATGGATTACCATATTTCCTGCCCAATCTTTATTACCTAAATCATTCTCAGGCGTCTTTCGGGCATTCCATCCAAAAACATATCTTTTATTTCCGTCAGAAGCTGTTTTTCCTGCATAAAAATATTCTCCGTCAATCCTGTCATTTTCAGGTTTTGTCCAAGGACCATTTAAAGATGAAGCCATTCTGTAGTGTGTTCCTTTATTCCCACTCCAATTTTCAGAAAATAGCAAATACCAGTAATTTCCCATTTTGAAAATATCCGCACATTCCATCATCAAATAATTATCTTCAGGAGTTGTAGTGTAAATCGGAGCCTGAACATCCCATTTTCCAGATGCAGGATCAGCACTTGTAAAATGCAGCAAAACGGCCTTTCTTCCCGGTTCTGTCTGCGTACTTACCAACATCGAATATTTCTTCAATTCGTCATTGTAAAAGACATGCGGATCTCTAAAATCATAATTGTAATAGCCCGCCGGAGCTGTAATTTGAAAAGTCGGCACTTTTTTCCAGTTTTTCAAATCGCTGCTTGTGGCGCATAAAACACTTTCTCTGGCATCTGACTGAACGAAAGCCGGGTTTTCATTGTGTCCTGTATAATAAAAGTAATAAAGGTTGCCAACTTTAACAAATGATCCTGTGCCTATAGCAAAATCCGGATCTAAACTTGTACCATAAGGAATGGTTTGACCTTCATACGTAAAATGCGCCAGGTCTGCGCTCTGATATTCATGAATATCATGAAATCCCTTTCCTGCCGGCTTATTTTGCGCATCATGCAGAAAGTAAATATGGAATTTTCCGTTGTCGAAAAAAGGCATTATATCTCCCGTATAACCCGCGCTGTAATACGGATCGTTTGCGCCCATCCATTGCGCAGGGGGAACCGGGAAAACATTTGTTATTTCAGAATTCCCTCCTGAAATTGAACCTCCAATATAATTTTCATCCTGACTGCATGAAATCAGTGAAAAGAAAATCGAGGCAATTGTGATTATATATCTATATTTCATTTTGATTGAATTCTAAGTGGATTATTTTGCCACTAGATAATTGATACTGTTTTGCGTCAGCAGTTTGATATTTGTAATAAATTCATTAGCCTGACTCGGCACCCCGCTGCTGTTGGTTTCGTTGTACCAATCGTAAGCTCCCATCGAGATTACAATAACATTTTTATTGGTACTTGTATTTGGAAATTCAGCAATCGCAACCCTTCCGTCCAAAGCGTTATCCCAAGCTTCACTTGCCAGATTGGTTCCTCCGGTCTGATTTCTCCACCCTTCTCCATTATTGTACCCGCCCCATTCCGGTAAAAACCACCATGCGGTATGATTTAGTCTGAAAGTTCCGCTTTGCAATAAATTGGCCTTTCCTGCTTCGAAAGTCGCTAATCCCTGAAATATTGGATGGCTTTCATGCCCCACAAATGACATTCCCCATGAATTTCCGTCTACAAATCCATTTGGAGGAAAATCACCAAAAACATTATTAGGCCCTTTTCCTGACGGAACAATTCCTAAAGCATCAACATACTGCGAAGCGAAAGAAGTCAAAAGCAGATTTCCTCCATTTGTTCTGAAATTTTTCAATGCATTAGTAACGGCGGGATTATAAGCGACAGAAGGCAAATTTATCGCCGAATCAAAATGCCACCAAATCACATTGATACCACTTAAATCAGCACCGTTTTGAATACTTTCAAAAGAAATATATTTAGCTCCCGGGAAATTATCGAACAACCAGTTTGCAGCCGTTATTTCATCCATATTTGTAATTCCGGATCTTGTTGCAGCAGTTCCCAAAAATGCAACAGTTAGTCCTGTTACCGGAACTCCGACATTTGCTGTATAATTAACGCTTTTCCCACTTGATGTTATTACAAAAGTGACTGCATTTGTAAAGTCGATTGTTGTACCTAAAGCAGGCGAAACAGAAACTCCGGCTGTTGTTTCTATAATTGGTTTAAGGGACTTTAAATCCGTATTTTCAGGAAGCGTCATATTAATTGTTTTGCTAATGTCGTTTACCGTTGCTGCAACACCATTAATTGTAAAACTCTTAATGGGACTTAAAACTGTAGTTGTTACCGTATAATCTTTGTATAGATTCCCATTCATAACTCTGAATTTTACCGGATTTGTAAAATTCATTGCCATATTCAATTCAGGATTTGATGTTGCCCCTTCTTCAAAAGCAACTTCGGGTTTTATAGCTGTAATATCTGATCCGTACGGCATCACTACTGTAATTTTTCCTGTCGCCTGATCAATATTTCCAGAAACTCCGTTTAGTTTGAATGAAAGTACGTTTGAAGGCGAACTCACATCAAACCCGCCATTTTCAAAACTATTTTCGCAGGCAGTAATCATAAAAATCGTTACCAATACTATAGACACTTTGTTCCAATATTTATTTAAAGCTTTTTTCATATTGCTGATTCTTTAAAAATTAATAACCTGGATTTTGTTTGTACAATCCCTGGCTGAAATTAATTTGCTTCAACGGAATTGGGCAATACTCCTCTTTATGCGCATCAAAAAAGGCATCCTGATAATACGTGCGTTTTGTTTTTTCTTTTGCATAAAAATCATTCATAACCTGATCAGTAATTCCCCAGCGGACAAGATCAAAGAATCGGCTTCCTTCCATTGCCAATTCTAAACGACGCTCCCAACGTAAAGCTTTGCGGGCAAAATCCTGTGTCCAGTTGCAATTGCTGCCGTCAACATAAGTATTAATTTTGAAGTTGCTCACATAAGGCAATCTTCCTGTACTTTGTGCTGCTCTTCCTCTGATTTCATTAATCAGCGGCAAAGCTTCAGATTGTCTTCCCAGTTCAATCAAAGCTTCGGCACGCATCAAAATCACATCGGCATAACGAATCTGAATTCTATTTTTTGAATTTCCGTAAAACGGATCAATATTTACGACACAGCTGCAATTTGGGGCAACGTTTTCTTTTAAAGAGGCATAATAACCATAAGTTCCCGGAGATCGTACCCAAGCTTCAACATATAGAAATTCCGGATCATATTTATAGGGCAGACCAGGCATCGCAACTGTATGATACAATCGTGGGTCAACCGTAGTAGCATCTATATTTTTATAATCAAAATCTTCGTTGTTGTAAGTATCGAATTCAGGCAAACCATTTGCTCCTGTTTTAAAAGCATTCACCAGGTTCTGGCTTGGTTTATGAAAATCACAACAACCTAAACCTTGCGGCGTAGAAAGCACATCAGAAAAATTCAATCTTCCGTATAAAGTTCCATCGTTATCAGAAAATTGAATCGAGAAAATAGATTCCGGACCGTTCTCATAAGTTCCCGGCAAAAAGTTGTTGGCAAAATCAGGTTCCAAAGATGCTTTTCCAATTACTTTGTCCGTTGCAGCGATTACTTCCTGCAAATGCTGCTGGTTGATTGCTGTAACTTTAAAAGTTTCATCCTGAGTATAGGCCTGATACAATCTTGTTTTTGCTAAATAAGCATAAGCCGCTTTTTTATTGGCACGCCCCACCTGCGACTGTGCATCTGGCAAGTTATCGGCTGCAGCCTGAAAATCTTCTGCAATTTTATCCCACAGCTCCTCATTTGAAAGCACTTTGTTTGAAATCGTTTTATAATCTTCTATCGGAATATCTTCTGTGATATAAGGAACATTTCTGAACATGATTTTCAGCATAAAATAAAAATGTCCTCTTAAAAAACGCATTTCAGCCATGCGTGTTTTTTTTAGGGGATAATCCGCTTCTGAGAGTTGTTCTAAGGCTTTTAAGGCTTTATTGGCTCTTGAAACGCCTACATAGCTGATGTACCAAAAAGAATCTAATTCACCGAAATCCGGTCTGATATTATTTGATACTTCAAAAAAGTGAAAATCCTGAATATCATTTGTTCCGCTTCCTCCTTTGTAGGCATCATCTGAGCGAACATTTCCAAACGGCCATAAACTGTACGGAGAATCATAATGATCATTTCCTAATTGCGCATATGCGGCATTCATAAATCCTTCAACATTTTCAGGGGTAACAATATCTTTTTCTGATAATACACCACGGGGATCATTTTCTAAAAAATCGGAACAGGAAGCAAAGAAAACCATCGCTGCAAATCCTGCTGTATATAGTATTTTTTTCATTTTTTTAATCTTTTATTATAAAGTAAAATTAAGACCTGCAGTAAAAGTCGTTGGCTGCGGGTAGCCAAAACCTGCATTTTCCGGATCAACACCTGTAAAACTTTTAGCATCCAAAATCAGCAGATTTTGTCCGGAGATGTATAATCTAAAACTTTCCATGCTCAGCTTTTTCAGTAAATCTTTTGGAAGACTGTAACCAAACTGCAAAACTCTAAGTTTAAGATAACTTCCATTTTCTACATAATAAGTCGAAAATCTTGATTCTGCATTTCTGTCAACAGTTGTCAAGGCAGGAATTGTTGACTTTGTATTATCCAGAGACCAGGCATTCAATAATCGAGTTCCTTTATTTGAACCAACATCATCTACACTCCAGAAATCTGTCTGGTATTTTGTATTATTAATCACATCAACATCTGTCGCACCTTCCCAGAAAGTAGTAAAATCAAAGTTTTTATAAGATAAGTTCAAATTGATCCCATATAATAATCCCGGATTGGGATTACCAATCCATGTACGATCTTTATCCGTAATTGTTCCGTCGCCATTTAAATCTTTGTAACGAATCCTTCCAAGGCCTTTTCCTTCCTGAATTGCCGAGTTATCTACCTGATCCTGACTTGTAAACAATCCGTCTGTTACGTAGCCGTACATTGAGTTAATGGGACGTCCCAAAATATTATCATCTAATCCATCACCACCATAATTGTTTTTAACTTCATCAGGCAATTTGGTAATCTTATTTTCGTTAGCCGAAATATTTCCAGAAATATCATATTTCAGTCCAAAAGAAGTTTCATCGTGATAGCCTAAAGAAAACTCCCAACCTTTATTTTCCATGGAAGCTCCGTTTACCCAGCGATTTCCGCCCTCCCCGATAACTCCCAAATAAGGCGGCAATACCAAAATATCATCTGTTTTTTTGATGTAATAATCTACAGATCCGCTTAGTTTTTGTTTGAATAAACCAAAGTCCAAACCAATGTTGGTTTGCGTTGTAGTTTCCCATTTCAAATCATCATTTCCTGATTGTGTCGCAATAAAACCAGACGGAAGCAATCCATTTCCGTTTCCTGCAATATCGTAAGCCGTTCCGTAAGAAGTAGCCCATGTTGGGCTACCGCCAGCATAACTTGCCAGATAAAGTGAGTAAACAGCTGTATTGCTGATTTCCTGATTTCCGGTTTGTCCCCAGCCTGCTCTTAATTTTAAATCAGAAAAAACAGGAGCATTGTTTTTTATGAAATTCTCATTGCTAATCCTCCAACCTGCAGAAACTGCCGGAAATGTACCAAACTGATTGTTTTTTCCAAAACGAGAAGAACCATCGCGACGAATTGTAGCTGAAACCAAATAACGATTATCAAACTCATAATCGGCTTTTCCAAAATAAGAAAGCAAAGAATATACTGTCGAGGTTCCGCTTGTAAAAGATTCTCCTGTTCCTGCATCAGGATACATATAATCTGGCGTTTCGATCAAAAAGTCATTTTTACGCAAAGTATTTGTATCATATGTGTCTTTGTACATCTCCGTTCCGGCCATCAAATTCAGATTACTTTTTCCGAAATTCAAGCTGTAAATTGCCGTATTTGTCCAAGTCCATTTATCGCTTATAGACTGATCAATTGTAACCGAAGTCTGATCGTTTTGTAAATAACCCGATTTGTAGCTTCTTTGTAAAGTTCGTTTTTTGTAAAACCCGTAATCCATCCCGAAACTGGTTTTGATATGGAGGTTTTTAATAATTTCCAAATCAGCGTAAACATTACCAAAAAGGCGCAGGTAATCGTATTTATTGTCTTTATTATATTCTAAAAGACGTACTGGATTTTGTCTGTCGTTCATTCCTCCGACCGGTCCTCCCCAGCCAATTCCGTCAACGGTATGCACGGGAATAATTGGCAAAGCTCTCAATGCAGGATCTAAAACTCCAGGGTCTGTTACTTCGTTTGTGCGGTTTAAACTGAAATTTTCACCAATAACTAATTTTCCGTCGAAGTATTTATATGAACTGTTCATTCTCGCTGAAATTCGCTCAAAATCGGTAGTTTTTACAACACCTTCATTTCCGTAATAGCCCAATGAAAAAACATAATTTCCTTTATCAGAAGCATTTGAAACCGATAAGTCATAAGAATTGGCAATTCCGGTTTGAGAAATAGCATCGTACCAATCGGTATTTGAAGATTTTAACGTGTTTTGTATATCCAAATATTCAGGAACTAGAACTTTATTGAGTTGCGGCTTATTGTTATTTACTGACCAGTCAAACTGATAACGCAAATTATTGCTATTCGGATTTAGACCGTCGTTAATATTTGCCTGCCAAAGAGCCTGTCCAAACTGATTAGCATTTAAAACATTTAGTTTTCTCGAGTAGTCAGAAAAAGAAGCATACGTACTGAAATTGATTCTCATTTTGCCTTCTTTTCCTTTTTTGGTTGTAATGATAATTACACCGTTTGAAGCTCTTGAACCATAAATACTAGCTGACGAAGCATCTTTTAAAACCTGGATTGTTTCAATATCATTTGGATTCAATTCATGCATTCCTGATTTTGTAGGCATTCCATCGATTACATAAAGCGGATCTGTGTTGTTTAAAGTTCCAACACCACGAATTACTACTTTTGTATTTCCTCCGCTTGGCGAACCATCTGAAGTCACTTTTACACCCGCAATTCGACCCTGTAACGCTTTTATTGGGTTTGGTTCCGGCTGTTTCATGATTTCCTTCATGTTTACAACTGCAACCGCACCTGTAATATCTGTCTTCTTTTGTTTTGAATATCCTGTTACGACAACTTCATTAAGTTGATTGTTGTCTATTTTCAAAGTTACATTTATTGTTTTTTGCCCTTTTACGGAAATAGATTGTGGTGTATATCCAATAAAAGAAACAACAATTACAGCATCTGAATTTATATTCCCGAAAGAAAAATTTCCATCAAAATCTGTTACTGTACTGGTATTTGTACCCGATATAAGGACGGTTGCTCCCGGAAGTGGCATTCCGTCATCTGACGAAACTACTGTTCCTTTAATCCCGCTTTCCTGTGCTGTCATCATCAGCATTGGAAAGAAGAAAAATAGAAAATAAATAATTTTACTTTTCATGAGGTTAGTGGTTTTTAGTTAGTTTATATTTAATTGATTAATTACAAGGCTGCTCAGTTCAACTCCTTGGTTTGAAGAAACTGACAGAGAAGTGAATGGCTGGTTTGTAAAAAAGATTTCGGTTATTACTTTCTCGCCATTATTGTAAAATATCTCAATGGATGTTTTATCTAAAATGATTTTAAAAACTCCTTCTTTTTGATTTGCGTCTAAAGTTGCTTTGGTAATTGTTGAAGCAAATTTTTCTGAAAAATTGTTTTTTCCTGCTTTCGAACGATCCAGAAATAAGTAATGATCTGAATTATTTAATCCGAACGTTAAAGATTCTCCGTTCGCGTTTGAAAGTGTAAAAGTGTAAGTGTCCTGTTTTAAGTTTTTTACATTAAAATTGACCATTGCCTGAGTCAAATCGATTTTTCCTGATTCCAAAATTGAAAGTTTTCCTTTTCCTTTCAAGCTTTTTCCTTTGATGGTTTTGGAAACATATTTATTAATTTCTTTTACCGGATTGGTAATCAAACTATAATCATTTCCTTTTTTGATTAACTGAATTTCGCGGGCAATTGTAGTGCTGCTTCTCCATGCAAATGTTGGAACATCTTGCGCGTACTCCCAGTTAGACATCCATCCGATAAATAATCGACGTCCGTCGGCACTTGGAACATTATTCCAGGTTACTCCGGCATAATTATCTTTTCCATAATCAATCCAAACTGCTTTTTCCTGTTCTACTCTTTTGGCAAAATTAGAATCCAATGTAAAAGTTGTGCCATCAAAATCTCCAATAAAATATTGTGTCCCAGAACCTCCGTTAGCGCCGCCGGGATTTAAACTCTGAATTAAAACCCATTTGGTTTCATTCGTTCCTTTAACTTTTATGGGAAAGAAATCCGGGCATTCCCAAACACCTCCGTGAGCTCCGATATTTTTTCCGAAATCAGATAAATATTCCCAGTTTTTAAGATCTTTTGATTTGTAAAACTGAGATCGGTCCTGAGCAGCCAAAACCAATATCCATTGTTTATGGGTTTCATCCCAAGAAGCTTTTGGATCACGAAAATCACGAATTCCAGGGTTTTTCACGACAGGATTTCCTTCCTTAAATTTCTGCCATGTAAAACCATTGTCATTCGAATAGGCAATATCCTGCTGCTCCACATCGATTTTGTTTTCTTTTTCTTTTGTCATATCATGCAGCGTATAAATCGCTACAATCGGAGCTGTTTTTCCTGTTCCTAAACCTGAGGTATTATTTGCATCAACAACAGCACTACCGGAAAAAATATATTTGTCATTTTCCGGATAAATCGCAATAGGCTGTTCTTCCCATTTCACTAAGTCTTTGCTAATTGCATGTCCCCAATGCATTGGTCCCCATTTATTTCCATCAGGATAATACTGATAGAATAAATGATAATATCCGTTGGCATAAAACATTCCGTTTGGATCATTCATCCAGCCTTTTTTTGGCGTAAAATGAAAATGAGGACGGTACATTTTTTCTTCTGCAGAAGTTGAAACTGTAACTTCTGTTTTTTGTGCGACAGCCGAATATGGTTTACAGCCTGCTATTGAAAGTACGAGTGCACTATAAAATGTCAGCGATAGATGTTTCTTTGATTTCATTTTTTTTGATATTTTTTTTGGTTAGATTTTCACTTAATATTTCCAAGGAAATCCCTTTAGTTTCCGGCATTATAAAAATTACAAACAGTAATTGTAACACCATCATAATCGTAAAAATTAAGAATACAACATCAGGTCCAATTTCTGAGAATAACATTGGAATTAAAGATGGAATAATTGCTGCCAGAACCCAGTGTACTGAACTCCCGAAAGCCTGTCCAGACGCACGGATATGATTTGGAAAAATTTCTGAGATAAAAACCCAGATTACAGCTCCCTGACCAATGGCGTGAGAAGCTATGAATAAGAAAAGGAAAACTGGCACAGATAATCCTCCCCAATTGAAATAAAACGAAGCCGAGACTAATCCTAAAGAAATAATATATCCTATAGAACCAATGTACATTAACAACTTTCTTCCTAATTTGTCAATTAATGCAACTCCTATTAAAGTAAATATAAGGTTTGTGATCCCGATTCCTATACTGCTTAACAAAGCTGTATTTTGTCCTAAACCTGCCTCTTCAAAAATCCTTGGCGCATAATACAAAAAGGCATTGATTCCAGAAAATTGATTAAAAAATGCAATTAAAAAAGCCAGCATTAAAGGAAAACGGTATTTTTTCATGAAGATGTTTTCATGTTTGGTCATACCATTTTCTCTAGAATCGTCCATGATATCTTTTAGGCTTGCTGTCGGATCTATTTGAAACAACACTTTGCGTGCTTCTTCATCTCGGTTTTTAGACAGCAACCATCTTGGGCTTTCCGGGATTGTAAGTATAAAAAGTATATAAATAAAAGATGGAATTGCCTGAACTCCTACCATCCAGCGCCAGGCGTTTTCTCCGATATCTTTCAATAAATAATTGGATACAAAGGCAATTAAAATTCCCAGTACAATATTAAACTGATACAAGGCTACTAATCTTCCGCGTTTGTCAGCCGGAGCAATTTCAGAAACATAGGCCGGAGCAGCAATGGTTGAAGCACCAACTCCCAAACCTCCTATAAATCTAAAAAAAGCAAAAACATAAGGATCATTTGCAAAAGATGCACCAATAGCTGAAATGAAATATAAAATTCCGATCCAGAATAGTGTTTTTTTACGACCTATTTTGTTGGTTGGAATTCCTCCAAAAATAGCACCTACAACTGTTCCCCAAAGTGCCATTGCCATAACAACGGATCCATGAAAAGCATCAGATGAATGCCAAAGAAGCTGCAATTGTTTATCAGCTCCAGAAATAACTACGGTATCAAAACCGAATAGAAAACCTGCCAGTGCAGCAGTAACAGACCAAATCAATATCTTGTTCATTGTAGATGTATTAAAAACTTATCGCTAAGATATCCGCAAAAAAAACAACTTATTTTTAATGATGTTACAATTTAATTCTATAAATACTGATAGTTTGACATTTACACAACAAAAGCCTTATTTACAAGGCTTTAGACAATTTAAATTTTATTTACGAAAACCGTGTAGTTTCGATTTTGTTACATAAGGTTTAAAATTGATACCTGTTTTGTATCAATTTTAAACCAATATCAATTGGAAGATTTATATTCCTTTGGTGAAATTCCAAATTTATTCTTAAAAGCTGTAGAAAAGTAGTTTGGAGAAGAGAATCCCAATGAGTACGCAATTTCTGAAATATTCATATTATTGGACTTTAAAAGCTCTGCTGCTTTCTCTAATTTTACATTATTAATGTGGTCACTGATATTAATTCCGATGATAGCTTTTACCTTTCGATATAACTGAACTCTTGAAACCCCAAGTTTATAAGCTAAATCTTCAACAGAGAATTTAGGATTTTCGACATTCAGCTTAATAATATCATTCATTTTAGTAATAAATGACTGTTCCTGATTGCCAAATTTAGATTCCGGTTCAACGCGATAAATGTTATTGGTATAATAATAACGAAGCTTTTCTCTATTGAAAAGCAAGCTGGAAATAGATTGTTTTAAAATCGAAAGGTTAAAAGGTTTTGTCAGATATTGATCGACACCACTCTGTAAACCTTTCAAAACTGATTCTTTATTGCTTTGTGCTGTTAAAATAATAATAGGAATATGTGACGAACGCAAATCTTTTTTGAGTTCTTTGCTAATTTCGTATCCGTCTTTGTCAACCAGATTAATATCACAAATGATAATATCCGGAACGATTTCCATTGTTTTTTCAATGGCATCACTTCCGTCTGAAGTATAAACTACGTATTCAACGGATAGTTTGGCTTTTAAAAATGTGACCAAATCTATATTGTCTTCTATAACTAAAAGTGTATGCTTTTCTGATTCAGAGATTGCGATGCCTTGATCTAAATCTTCTTCTATATCTAAATTCTCTAATATTAGATTCGAAGTGTTATTTAAACTTTCGTCTTTATTTATAATTTCAGAAGGCTGCAAATGACTGTTTCCTTTTAATAAGGTAATTACAAACTCACTTCCTTGTTTTGATTTGAGTTCGAGAGTTCCGTGATGCAAGAGCACAAATTCTTTGGAGAGATGAAGTCCAATACCTGAACTGTTTTTATTATTATTTGAAGCTTTGAAAAAAGGATTAAATACATTCGACAATTCATTTTCAGGTATTCCAATTCCCGAATCTTTAAAACTAATTTTAACCGTATTGTCCTGATTTTCTAAAATAGAGATACTAATTTTACCGTTATCAGGAGTAAATTTAAAAGCATTTGAAAGCAAATTGAAATATACTTTATCCATCAATCCCCTATCGATAAATAATTCCAGATTTTTGCTTTTACAAATAAGTTGAAAATCAATATTTCTGCGGGCAGCTTCCCCTTTAAAGTTAGTCATTACTTCGTTTGTAAAATCATAGATTTTAGTATTTGAGGTTCTTAAGGTAAATTTTTGTTCTTCAATTTTTCTAAAATCCAGCAATTGATTTATTAATCTGAGTAATCGGTTTGAATTTTTATGAATCAGTTTTACTTCGTCAATAAGTGCTGTTCCCTTAATTTTTTCATTCTCAATCAATGACTCTACATAACTCATAATAAGCGTTATGGGTGTTTTAAATTCATGCGAAAGTCCTGTAAAGAAATTCAATTTTGCTTCGTTGCTTCTTTGGGCAATTTGAGCCATTTCCTGAATTTCATTATTCTGATCAATTACCGTTTGATTGATTCTTTCGAGTTGCTTTTTCTTTCTCGAAATAGAAATAGTAGAATAAATACTGTAAATCGTTAAACTCAAAATAATCACCAGAAAAAAACTCAGCAACCGAACCAGATTATTCTGCGAAGCATATTCCTTTGCCTGTACATTTATTGCCCCTTGCTGTGACTCGATAACTGTTTGTTGCTGATCTACTTTATCCATTTGATTTTCGATAATCTCAGCGTTATTTTGATCGATAACAATGGTATTGAGGATATTATTTTTTGAAATTGGTTCTTTATTATACATTTTCAGAGCCAGTTTTAAGGCTTCATTTCCTCCTGTCGGATACAAAATAGTTCCGTCCAGAACACCGCTTTTCACCAATTCTATACCGCCGTTAACAGTATTTAATCCGTCAACACCAATAAATTTAATTTTCTTTTCTAATCCTAAGGTTTTGGCAGTTTCCCAGGCACTTAATGCCATACGGTCATTATGGGCAAAAATATATTCGATGTTTGGGTTTTGCGAAAGGATTGCTTTTAATGGTGCTTTAACTGATTCTCCCTCCCAATCGCCCTGAATTGTGTTCTCGACTTTAAAGCCATTATTTTCATTAATCACCTGATCAAATCCCAGGCTTCTTTCATAAGCAGGTGAAGAACCATTTGCTCCGGTGATTTCTATAATTCTACCGGAACCTTTGCTGTGCGAAATGATATATCGGGCTGCAATTCTTCCAATTTCAATATTATCAGCACCTAAATAAGCGGTATAATTTTCACCTTCAATTTTTCGATCCACTACAAGTACGGGAATTCCGGCTTTAATCGATTTTTCGACAACTGCCGTTAGAGGTTTAGATTGAATTGGAGATACAATAATAATGTCAACTTTATTAGAAATAAACCTTTCAATATCTTCTATTTGTTTTTCGACATTATTATTAGCGTCTTTAATAGTCAAGTCCACTTCTGGTCTTAAAGAAGCTTCAATTTTTATAGAGCTGTTCATTTGCTTACGCCAATCATCGGTGGTCATTGCCTGAGAAAACCCTACTTCTATTTTATCTCCCTGTTTTTGCTTACAGGAAATTAAACTTAAGGATGCTAAGAATAGCATCAAAGTATATTTTACAAATTGATACATGAAATTATGAGTTTATGTAAATGAAATTAGTTTTCAAAAAATACCTCCGTAGACCCACAACCTGTCAAAATAATTAGGAAGGATTATTTTGTAATGACAAGCGAGAAGGCAATATATAAAAGGTAAAATTAAACTTTTATTTGATGCACGCAAATTAGCGGTACAATATCTTAATACAAAATTTTATAGCAATACACCTTTGCAATTAATTTTTAAAAAAAACTTCCTATTTATAATTCAAAACATTCAGTTACGTTGTGCGTCATCAAATAAAAAAAAATATTGGTATGAGTTGTCTCAATCTCTCTACAATGTTTAACTGCTAATCCACCATTGAGTTTGCCTGTTCTAAACTGGGAATTTCTAGCGGTTTGGATTTTATTCTTGAACTATGAAATTTTCAGATAAACCAATATTTCTTTAACATCGCTAATCACTTCATATTAGATTTTTGGGAACCATTTCCCATACCAGATTAATTCAGGACGTGCGGGATTGAAGTGTAAATGGATGATTTATCAGTATATATAACGTTAACCTTATCTATCTGATTAGTTCATAGCTATTTTATAATTACAAATCATTATTCTGTAAAAAGAACTGTTCAATCCTCGTTAAATTTGATTAATAACAAGGAAAAAAACGTGCAAGCACGGCTATTGTCAAATTTGCTCTGGATAATCTCAACAAAATGCCAGCAAAATTTAATTTAAAAAGATATAAAATGAAAAATTCAAATAAACAGGAAAATTTCCGTCATGACGACAAGAATTTTCAAAACAGCGATCCAAAAGGTAACTCTTATGATTCAGAAAACCTTGATAATGAATCGGGCGCTGAATCGAAAGATATAACTGAAAAGGATATTGAAGAAGATCTTAAAAATAATGATCCTTCTGAAGGATTTGAAACTCAAATTGATACTGACAGCGATGATACCGAAAATGCCTCTTTTGAAACTATTGAACCCGATCAGGATAATCCCGTTAAAAAGGAGTTCGAAATTGGGAACCTTAGCAACGATGAGCTAAAAGAAGATGAGCAAAGCAGGGATGAAAAAGTAAATGGTGCAGTACATTTTAATAAACCTTCTGAGCGAAAGTTTTAATTCTAAGAATCTAACGCCACTCAGCTCCGTCAGTATTGTACCTAATAGTTCTCCAACCCATAAATGTGCTGGGGTTTTACAGGGTTACAATTCTGTAACGCGCTCAAAGAGCGCATCAAATTTTTCTGGGATGCTATTGCGAAAAGCATCATTATGATTATTGTTTTACCGTATTAAAAGCGCGGTTAAACTTTCTGATTGTAAAAATAAAGTATAATGAAAGATGGTATTGATACTGCAAGACACCTTAATGAAACGGCACAAGTATATTATGTATTTAAAGCATAATTGAAATGTATATGTATATTTACATCATCAAACTGTAGCGTTTATTATTGTTATCCAACCAAACCATTAAATGAATTTTATTAATCTAAAGTTTTCCAAAATAATTACGGCTCTGTTATTTTTTATTTTCTCACTGCAATGTGCTGCGCAGCATTCTAAAGAGGAATTACTTACCCTAATTAATAAAAAGAATCTGCCTTTAGAAAAAAAAGTGGAGTATCTGTGCGAGCTTAGTTGTCATTTTAGAAGAGCGGATACCATCAAGGCATATCAGTATGCCCAGTCAGCACTTGCTTTGGCACGAAATGAAGAGGCTATTGATCAAGAGGCTATTGCTTATGAGGCATTGGCAGATATTGCAAGGTATCAGGAGAATGTTCGCTGGCAGGTAAAATATGCAGATTCCAGCTTTTTACTGGCTGCCCGTTCCGGGAATCCTAAGGCTATTGCATATGCCAATTATGCCATTGCCTACCGACACGAAGCCGTAGGAATTACAGATAAGTATATCTATCACATGCTTAAATCGCTGGCTTATTTTGAAAAGCAAAAAATAAGATACGACAAACTGGTAAACGGATATGAAAATCTCGGAGGCAGTTTCAGCGACAATAATGATTTGAAGTTCAGCCGAAAATACAATAAAAAAGCGTTGGAATTAAGCTATGAAAGCCGCAATGCGTGTAACATTGCCAATGCTTCGACCAGTTGGGCACTATTTCTTGTAAAGACCGCAGAGCAAAAGTCACCTGCAGACCCAAAACTTCTAAAAACTGCTGAATCATATTATTTAAAAGCAATTAACTTGTTTAAAAAAGAACAGAAAAATGGTACACTCAACGCTTCTTACGGCAGGACCTGCCTGAATTTGTCCAGTCTTTATCTGTATCATTTCTTTGAATCGCAACCGGAAAAGACCTTATTTTATCTACACAAAGCAGAAAAGGCATGTCTTAAGATTAACGTTCCTGTACAACTCATGGTAATGTACGGACAGCAGGCACAGTTCTACACCAATCTGGGGGACATAATAAATACAGAAAAAGTATTGCAAAAGATCGAGTTGATCATAACACAAAATCCCACTGTTAATTCCCGATATCGTGCGCTTCTCTATAAAAACTATATGGATCTCGCTGAGCTTAAAAATGATTTTACCGCCTATAGAAAGTATTTCGCACAGTATGACAAAGCAGTTAGCATGATGATTGAAAAGGAAAACCGCGCCAAGGAGTACAATGCGTCGGTGCGATTTGAAACAGAAAAAAAATCACAGCAAATTGCAATGCTGCAGGAAAACCTTTCAGCACGCCAAAAAATCAACTACCTTTTTACAGCACTTTTAATTTTCGTATTCTTTACATTTTTATTTATGCTGCGCTCCTATCATTATCGCCAGAAATCCTATATTAAAAATAACCTGCTGCTTCAAAAAGCTAAAGAAGAGGCCATACTTTTATCTAAAATTAAAGAGGAAGAAACGGTTATTGCTGTGTTAGAATCGGAGCTTATGGAGAAAGAACTTCGCATTGCTCTTCAGGAGAAAAAATGGAATGAAGAGCAAAATAATAAGCTGCAACAGAAATTAATGACCAATAATCTGCATTTGGACAAGAAAAATGAAATTTTAAAAGACATTAAATCAAAATTATCTGAAATGAAAGCAGAAAAATCTGCTGATATTAATAGGCTTTCCAAAACAATAGACAGAAACATAGAAGTAGATGAGGAATTTGAACTATTAAAAACAAGCCTCGAGAATACAAATCCGGTATTTTTTTCAACGTTAAAAGAAAAAGCATCCGGCTCGCTGACCAAACTGGATTATAAATATTGCGGTTATATTAAATTAGGATTAAGTACTAAAGAGATCGCAAACCTAATGAATATTGAACCCCAAAGTATGCGAATGGCCCGGTATCGCATTAAACAGAAATTAAATCTGGACCGCGAAACAGATTTAGATTCTTATCTTACTTCTTTAGATTAATGACAGACTCCAGCCCTTTATATACAAGGCATTACGCATTCTTGTAGATAGAAAATAGATGCTCAAAAGTAAATCTGTAGACAGTTTGTATATGTCTATGTTGCTTTTGACAAATCAAATAGATGTAGTTTTGGATTGAATTTAAAACTACATCAATGAACAAGAAAACATTATCGATCGTTTCGTACATCACCATAATCGGATGGATTATCGCTTATGTAAATTACAACAATTTACCTGTTAAAGATTCTTTAGTCAGATTTCATCTTAAACAAGGATTAGGAATTGCCATATTAGGTATAGTACTTTCAGTTGCTTTAACTATAATTGCTATTATTGTACCTACTCTTGCCACTATATTGAGTTTATTACAACTTGGTATTTTAGTATTATGGATTATGGGAATCATTAATGCCAACAATGAGCAGGAAATTCCTGTACCTGTCGTTGGAAAATTATTTACTGATAAATTTGATTTCATTAAATAAAGTTATTTAGCCAGTACGAATGGAAACAATTTCCTACTGGCTTTCTGTCATTGAACCAAAAACCATTACTATGAAAACAGGCTGCTTACTTGGGATCTTGCTTCTCTTTTCTAATCTGATAAACAGTCAGATTATAGATAATAAAATACAAGGATACTATCAGGCCGAATCTGATTCTAATATGTATTCGTTTTTTGACTTTGATGGCAATGGTAAAGTAAATATCGCCGGCTTGGGGACCGGCGATTATTTTACCAAAGGAGACTCCCTTATTGTCTATCCGGATAAAAGCATTTTTAAATTTATAGTAAAAGGAAAGACGCTGACAGGAGTTTCGAAATGGGTTGGAAATAAAGCCTGGGTTAGAAAAGATAATACAACTACAAACAACAGGAAAGATGCCGCCCTGTCTCAAAATAAAGCAGCTTTATTATTTGAATATTATAAGCTAACCGGCAGTCCTAAAACACTTGATTTTATGCTGGATGAGAAAATTAACGACTCTCATACCGAAAAAATCAGCTTGCTTTGCAATAAAGGACTGGGAAAAGCCTGTCTGGATTATTTCGGAATACTGTTAATTCAGGATCAGGGATTGGGATCGCTGCTGAAACCTGAAAAAAGTACAAAAGCAAAATCTCCTAATAAAGAAATCATTGCTTTGGGAAATAAAATTATTGCACAAGGCGAACTGGAGGGTTATACTGTATTAGGTTCTTATTATTATATTCTGGGAGACCAAAAAAAGGCCGAAGAGCTTTGGAATACCGGGGCAGATAAAGGAAGCCAGAAATCGGCAATGGCCTTGTTTCAACTCGAAATAGGGCAATAAATTAAACATGATATCATTTATACTACTCCTTATGCAGCTTGTAAGTCAGTTTGTTTATGACTTATTGAACTAAATTGCCAAGTAAGCTGTTTATTAATTATATACTATTACCATCGAAATGAAAACAAAAACACTCCTATTATCCGCTATGGTATTTCTTTTCTTTCAATCCTGTAAAATGGAAAATACACCCGAGGAATACTTCGATATTACCACATTAAACACGAACATTTTCTTTGAGTTTGGCTCCCGGGATTTTAAAAGAATGCAGCAGGATAAAAAGGGGGGCCAACTTATGGCTTTTGATGATAAAAGCACATTTGTTGCTAAATCTTATGAAGATCATATTCTTCGATTTAAAATTCCTTATCTGCAACAAGCTATAGATAAAATTAAAGATTTAAAACCCACAGATGAAACGGCTCCCATGATAAACGCCTCACTGGATCTCTTTAATTTTGTAAAAAAAATATACCAAACCGACTATCTTAAAACAGCGCGCCTGATGGACCAAAACGTTTCACAGGAAGAAATTGACAAAGCCATCTTAAAAATAGATACCGATAATGTACCTGAGTTTGACCGCAGGTATAAAAAATTACGCGATCTTGCGCTTCCATACGCAGAAAAACACGGTATCAAGGTTAAAAACTTTTAACTTATCCCCTTATTTAGTCCAGACTTTTGATGCATTTTTGGGTTTCCTTATACGATATCATTTTTCGCAACTTTTGTTATCAATTCTCCTTTTTAGATTTGAATGTCTTTTTATAACTTCGTTTGCTGTTAAGGTTGGGGCACCTGATTAAATTTTAAACCACAAGTTTGGCAAATTGTATTGTATAAGGTTAAAAAAATTTCAATAAAATAATTTTCTGTATAATTAAAATTCTTTTTCTGATGTAGCTTTACATCTGATAAAAAACTTTAATCGATTTTCAACGATTTATATAAAATTAGATTTATATGATATTCCATTCGTTAATACAGATCTTTTTCATTTAATTATTGGTGCTAATTTACTTTCTATTTGCATTGCTGACTAACATATACAAACAGTTATAAAAATCTTTTACTAAGACAAAAGCATTTGTAAGTGCCAACACTCTCCTGCCTCATTTTGACTACAACATTCCTCATTTAGACTTATCTTTAAAAATCCTTTTTTATGAAATTTACATTTTAAAAATTTATTAAAAATCGAAAAATTATTAATACACAAAAAAAGCAGTGCAACATTCCTGCTTTAAAAAATGAAGGGAAATGAAATAGCCTGAAATTAAACAGTATTAATTAATTTTATTTAAATTTAAATGATGAAAAAAGAAGATCCGACCCACCGAAAATTTGATTCTCTTACTGATTTCCATAAGGTACTTGGTTTGCCAAAGCCACTACATCCTTTGGTCAGCGTAATTAATCTTGAGGATGTTAATGTGGTGCGAGAGGAACTATCTAACAGGATGATTCTCAATTACTATAAAATTGCATACAAAACCAGTGTAGCCACAGTTAAATATGGTCAAAGTCATTATGACTTTAGCGAAGGAGGCTTAATTTTTACTGCTCCAAACCAATTATTCGAAAGTCCTGATGAAATTAAAAGGTCCGGTTATGTACTGTTGATACATCCTGATTTTCTTTTATCGTATCCTTTGGCAACTAAGATAAAGGACTATGGCTATTTTTCATACTCTACTAATGAAGCATTACATTTATCGGATAAAGAGAAAAACATCATTCTCTCTATATTTGATATTATTTTGGATGAATTAAACAGCCGCATTGACGATTTCAGTCAGGATGTAATTATTTCACAGATCGAATTATTACTAAATTATAGCAGTCGTTTCTACAAACGCCAATTCATTACAAGGAAAACAGTTAACAGTGGTTTACTCGAAAATTTGGAAGTTATATTGGAAGACTATTTCAATAATTACCAAACTTCTACCCACGGTATTCCTACTGTTCGATATCTCGCAGACCTTTTAAATTTATCACCAAGTTACCTCAGCGACATGTTACGGTCGTTAACCGGCCAAAATGCGCAACAACACATTCATAATAAAATGATTGAAAAGGCTAAGGAACTATTATCAACCAGTGAACTGACAATTTCAGAAATAGCGTATCAATTGGGTTTCGAGCATCCGCAATCCTTTAGCAAACTCTTTAAAACAAAGACGAAAATATCTCCCGTCGATTTTCGACAATCATTCATGTAGTTGGAGAAGCTACCAGACTTGAAGTCAACGTCAAAAATATTCTGAAAAGCATTTGTATAAATGTTATGGATAAAGAGAAACAAATTCCACTAAAACTATACGGAATTTGTTTCTCTTTTTTTTTGCAACATATTAAAAATAAGCGTTTTAACAATCATTCTCATTTCGACTAAGCAAATCCTCAATTAGGATACGTACTACGGCGTAAATCTATCAACCTTTGTGTATTGTTAAACTAAAATATTAAACGATGAAAAATCAAATTTCAGTAATTGGACTTAGTACAAATCCTGTTATAACTTACAGTCCCTTAGTAATGGCCGTTTCTGACAGACCTGTGGATTTGCACCTGAAAATATCTGCACCTGTGAATGGAAATAAGCTTCCTATTCTAATTTTATCGCATGGTCATGGTCCCTCCACCTATCTTTCTTCATTGAGAGGATTAGCACCTTTGACCGAGTTTTTCTCTTCGAAAGGCTTCATTGTAATTCAGCCAACACATCCCGATTCCAAAATCCTGGGTCTTGATCCTACAGGTCCCGAAGGACCATTATTTTTGAAATCAAGAGTGAAAGACATGCATTTTATTCTTGACAATCTGGACCAAATCTTAACTACAGTGCCAGGACTGGAAAATCGTGCCGACAAATCACAAGTATCTGCTATAGGCCACTCACTAGGTGCTCTTACATTGGGAATGCTTGCAGGTGCCGAAGTAACTGACCATGTAACCGGAGAAACTATAAGTATGCCCGATCCCCGATTAAAAGCGCGAATTTTGATTGGAGCTCCTGGAAGTCCGGAAGGACTGAACGGTGATTTTGCACTAACAAATTATCCGATCTTAAAAGGCATTAACTATAAAACCATGTCCCTTCCTGCACTTATAGTATATGGTGATAAAGACATAAACCTCCATTTTTCAGACGTTGAAGCTTGGCGTGCAGATCCTTATCATGACGCTCCGGGAGATAAAAGTTTACTTACGGTATTTGGTGCAGAACACATTTATGGTGGCATTTCAGGATGGGATGTTGCTGAAACATCTGATGAAAACCCCGAACGTGTGGCTTTTGTCTGTGAATCTATTTTAGCCTACATAAATTCCTCAATGAATACTGGTAATGACAGTTGGGAACAATTAGAAAAAGATTTTCAAAAGGATCCTCATGCAAAAGCACGTATTGATAATAAATCATAAGTTCTTATCATAAATCTTTTCTGTTAGCATAACGAAATAAATATGTGTAGACTGATGAACTCGCAGTCTACACATATTTATACTTTATAAGGTTCTGTACAATAATCAGCCTTTTATCTGGCGAGTATAACTTTCAGGGCAGAATTTTGCGATATAAATTTATTTTTTCTACGCACCTGCAGTTTTTTAATTTTATGTGCTTTTCCATTACCTTTTTTTCTAAGTAATAACTTAGAATTTATTTTTTACTGCTTTTTTGGATTGTGTCTTTGTTTGCACGTTGCTTTGGGTCAGAGTGCGGTGTGTATACCGCCCCGTCTTTTGCACTATTTCCGGGCCCATTTTCTACTCCCGTACCCTTCGTTTCCTTTTCTCCGGACGTTGCACTTTGAGCGCCGGTTATCGATCCAGATCTTGCACTTCCAGCATTCACATCACCAGAATTTGCAGACTGGTATCCCGTTGACTGAGCGCCTGTCGGCTGAGTGTTTGATCCTACTGCACCATTAGTTACGCCCGCAGAATCACTTACAGTTTTTGCTGTGGAGTTTTCTGAGTGTGGGTTTGGGTTGGTGTAAATTTCATCACTGTACCCATCCTGATTTTTACATGAAAATAACAAGCAAGTCAGAGTAATACCCAATGTAATTGTTAATTTAATTTGATTTTTCATAATATAAGAATTTGGTGTCTATGATTCAAATCTAGATCAAGCACTACTTCGGATTTTATAAAATTTCAATTTAATATTACAACTACCTCATCTGTAACTTTTTCCTTTGCTTTTTCATTAGAATACATTTCTAGCAACTCCTAAACAGCTATTTTCACTCAAAAAATATCTAAGACATTAATTCAATCTCAAAAATTCTAAGTGCAAATTGGGATTTCGAATACTTCAGCTTAAAAAAGCAGTAACCAGTTCAATAACTTTACCAGGATTTTCCTCAATCATATAATGTCCACTGTCCAAAATCCCCTCGACTTTGCCATTACTTGCAAAATAAGGCAATCCCATTTTTATATAGCCGTAACTGGAATTGCTACCAATACCCAAAACGGGAATTTGTATGGGTTTATAGTGGGTAGCATCTTCTATATCTTGTGTAAAACTTTGATACCAGGCATTACTGGCCCGTATATTTTCGGGTTGGTCGTACACTGATGCATACACTTCCCTTTCAAAATCAGTCATTTTTTTATCATCCAGCATTACATATGAAAAAAGGTAGTCAAGCAAAAATCTGTATCTGCCCTCTAATAATTTTTCAGGCAGATTCTTAACCTGATTAAAAGCCATCCACCAAACATAAGGGGTGTTAATATCCATCTTATCGGTAAAAGTTCCCTTTGACGGTATGAGTGGCATTTGTAACATACCCTCAGTAGGATGCGCTCCATCCATTACTATTAACTTATCAATTGCTTCGGGATAATTAAAGGCGTAACTCATTGCTACCATGCCACCAATGTCATGGCCTAACAGATTCACTTTTTCAAATCCGAGATGCCTTACGAGATCATAGATATCTTTAGCCATTGTTTTTTTGTCGTAACCATTTTCCGGCTTTCCCGAACTCCCCATACCTCTTATATCAATAACCATTACATTATATTTTTTTGCAAGTTGGGGTGCGATTCGATGAAACGAATACCAGGTCTGAGGCCATCCCGGCAGACATAATAAGGGAGTGCCGCTGCCGCCTTGTACATAATGCAGCTGAACCCCGTTGACCGTTACATATTTATTTTCAAATCCGGGCCATTGTTTTATGAGCTCTTTATCAGAGTATTGGTCTGGACTATGCTCTTTATTTTCTACATTCATAATTTAACTTTTAAATATTATCTTTGACTTCAGACCACACCAAATCCGGGTATCTCTGGTTATCCAGTTCCTCGTGATGCACCAGAAACATACTATAAAGATATTGTGCCTGTTGCCATTTTGGGTATAGCTCATTTTCTCCCGCAGGGTCTTGTGCCCGTTGCATTTTATTATAAGCTGAAAATCCTTCCATAGAACCCATATCCACAAGTTCAAATTCTGTGTTCTTGAACTCCTTGCTTAATTCAACTAAATCAAGAGGACTAATTTGGAAACTCGCAATTCGTAAAAACCTTGGTGTAGTACTATCTAGTGCAGCTTTTGCTGTAAATGCAGCAGTATCGTCCATAGTGGTAAAATCCATTTTCCAGTCAGCTTTATTCTCGTAGTAGGCAACGGTTTGCGATTTCACATTAAAGAGCGGCGTATTGTATCGCAATATATCGGCAAAGCAGCCATTAAAAATAGTCGTCGCTTTTATAGGGCTGCTGTCCAGATGTCTTTGAAATTCTTTGCGTAAGTCAAAATTTCTGTTTTCTCCGTATGGTATACCGGTAAAGTCAGAGGAGAAATCCGAAGGTATAAAACGTTGTACACCAGCAGAAATAGCTGCATCTAAAATTTTCAACTGAGTATCAACAATTACATCATGCAGACCTGTAACTGCAGATACCACACACTGCGCACCTTGTAAAGCAGTAATCAGCTCTTCTCTATTAAGGAAATTAACCACAACAACTTCGATACCCATTTTTCTAATCGAATCTACTTTTTCGGGATCACTGCTGCTGCGGACAATTGCTTTAACATGAGCACCGTTCTTAATTAATTGGGCCGCAATTCGATACCCTAAATTACCTGTAGCACCAGCTACCACAATAGTATTTTTCATTGTCATTATTTTTATAATGCAAAGTTAAAACGCCACTGGCTTTTACAAAGCTACCATTTGGTAGGTAATTACTATTTGATGTTTTTTCGGATTCTGCTTAAAGCATTTGGAGTGATACCAAGGTAGGATGCAATTTGTTTAACAGGTACCCTCATCATCAGTTCTGCATCCCGGATAAATTCCAAATAGCGCTCTTGCGCCGACAAGGTTTGAAAACTAATGATTTGGTCGATCATGCGAATAGCCATGTTTTCCCAGGTAATCCTGCCAAACTCCTGCCATCCGGGGATTTGTTGATATAACATTTCCATGTCTTTTTTATGGATGCAATACAATTCTGTTTTTCGATAGCCTCAATATTAAAGCGCGTAGGGATTTGAGGGTTTAAACTTGAAATTTCTGTAAAAAATTCATCTTTGATAATTACCCATGCTGTTAATTGATCTTCATAATCTCCGTAGTAAAAACGCAAAGCACCTGATTTTATAAAATAATAATGATTGGCAATTTGTCCGGTTCTTAAAATAAATTGCCCCTTTTCAACTTTCAATTCCTGAAAATTTGACAAAATAACCTCCAGATCACTCTCTGTAATTTCTACTTTGGTCTTAATGAAATCAGTTAATTGCTGCATGGTTTATAATTGTATTATTTTGCTAAGATACAGACTGTATTTTGACTTTAAATAAATTAACGGATAACAATTTCTATTGATAATGGTTGTTCTTTATCAGTTTTAGAAATAAATTCCTCCATTTCATCGTAAGATCTTATTTCATGAATAGTGAGTTTCAGATAAATCAAATCAAATAAGTTTTATTGTTTACTATATTCAAATCCCTGTATTCGAATTAATAAAAAAAGTGGTTTATCTGCTGAAATCTCCAAAGGATTGAATAGTTGTATTTTTTGAAAACAAAAAAAGCCATTTCATCTTATTGATAAAATGGCTTTTAAGTGAACTGAGGAGAATTTAGTCTTTAATAATATTGAAGCCCATAATTCTTCCGCTTTCTTTTAAACGGAAAGTTTCTTTAACTGTTCTTGTAGTTGGGTTGTACTGGTTAACTCCAGAGAAACCGTCTGTGGTACTGTTGGATAAGAAATAAATTTCTCCATTATGAAAAAATGGATTTTGAGTTGTGTAGAAATTATCCGGCGGTAAATTTAAACGGGTCGCTTTTTTGGTAACCGCGTCGATTTCATTCCAGAACCAAACATCATCTCTGTATTTAACTCCGTGCTGTCCACCACCATAATAGGAAACCGCTCTTGATGGAATTGTAGTATATATTTTGCCATTGTGAGCAAAAAGCCTGTTGAATTCTGCAGGAAACTGATACGATTTCATATCAATAACGAAAGTAGTATCAAAGTTAACCTCTCCCTTTTTGATTCTAAGGATTTTTGAAGAAAGTGTAGAAGATTGTAGTTTCATATCACTTACAGAGGCAAAATACAAATCGCCTGTAACTTCATCCAGACTCCATAAAACGTGATCGATAAAGACACCTAAATTAGTGGTACCAGTCATTCTGGTCACGTTTTCTATTTTTTTTGTAGTAAGGTCATAGACTGCAATGGCAACATCAGCAGTTGATGGTGTTACCTGCCAGTTGCCGGCAGCTTTACTTCCTAACAATAAATCCAGGTATAATTTGTTGTCTCTTTTTGCGATAATCAACTGTCCAACAGATTCTAATGGCTGTCCTTCCGAAAGAGAAGAAAAATCAATCTCACCTGTTCTCTCCATAGTAGTTGGATTAAATGTCTGAAGTTTTAAACCTCCTCTAACTTTGTCCCAATAGTAACCTTCTGATGCACTAACTACTAAGTAATTAGTTTCATAAGCATTGGACATTGAAGGTAAGAAACCCTGCTCTACGATTTTACCAGAAGCATCAATTCCCATTTTATTGATTCCCTGTTTGGTATTTGAAACATCATTTACTTTAAAAAGCGTTTTATCTAATGTTCTTCCGCCCAGAGAAGAGGCAACCTGAAGAAAAGGAAGTCCTGATAAATTAATTTCTCTGGATTTGTTGTCTTTTAAGGCATAAACTCCACCGCTCCAGTTGGCCGCACCATTATAAATAACCCATGTTTCATTTTTAGGCAGTGTATCGTCTGTATTTCCGTTATCCGGAGTGGTATTATCGTCATTGCTGCTGCAAGAAAATAAAAGCATACAAGCAGCCATTCCTGCAAGTACTGATCGAAGTGAATTGCTTCTTTTCATAAGTGATCTGATTTTTTGGTTTGATTTAAAAAAAATTATATACTAATTTGAGATGAAAAGACCTTCCCGGCCTCTGCACATTAAAATTGTCATAGAGATTTACATTTCCGATATTTCTGCATTCTGCAGACAAAGTTGTTTTATAGGCAGAAAAATGATAATAAACTCCAATATCATTTGAGAACTGTCCTGTTCTTCCGTCTTTTGGAATTATTAATGAGGTCTGAAAATCTTTTACGGGACCAAACAAAGAAGGTTCCTGATTTTTAGGAATTGCCACCAAAAAGAATCGGTGCGTATAATTAGCGTTCCATGTAAAGCGTAAGCCATCACCTTCACGAAATATATTTTTGAAAGATGCACCGGCCCAGAAATTTCCAAACAAAAACGGAATATTAGGAACTCTTGAATCGTTAAGATATTTGAAAGTCGATTCCTGAATTCCAATTCTTCTAATATCCTGATAGGTGACATTAAATCCGGTATTCAGCCAATTTAGCGGAGAATAATTGGTTTCAAACTCAAAACCTTTTATTTCAGTCTGTTCGTAATTAATGTATCTGCTGAACGGAATATCATATTGTAGAAAAATCCCGTCTTTTGCATTTCTGTAAAACAAATTACCCGAAAAAACAAGACTGCTATTTTCTCTAATAATAGAATACTCACCGTTTACATTTATATTATTGCTTTTTTCAGGCTTTAAATCTAAATTTTCTTTAATCAGGACCGCATCTCCAAATACCTCAGATTCATCGGGAAGACGAGTGGCATATTCATACGAGAACTTAATTAAATAGTTTTTTTCTGCCCATTTAAGGCCGGCGAGATATCCAAATTGGCTGTCTGATTTTGAGGACTTCCATGCTGCACCATAATTATCTGTTGTATAACCATTGGTATTGTAATGATAGAATTTGGCGGCTGTAATACCTTCCAGTTTATCATCAAACCATAAAGAGCGCCAGGCTAGTGCCATATTATCTTTTCTGTATTCTGCCGGAATCGTCATTACATCAATCCCTTCAATTGGAGAAATGGCTCCTAAAGGATCACTCCCCTTTCTTCTTTGATATTGAAACAATTCACTAAACTCTAAAAAATTACGTTTAGACAACTCATATTCTGCGCTCAGCCTGGAAGAAACCAAATCGTAATTCAGCTTCTGAAAATTTCCTGACCGTATTTCACCCGCCTGCAAATTTTCTCCGATAATGTCGCCATTCCAGTTGTATCGAACGGTGGCTGTATCTATAAAACGGGTATTAAAATGACTGTAATTACTCAGGAAACTAACTTTTAATTTCTCCTCAAAAAATTTCTTTTTATAATGAACCATTCCGGTGTAATTCTGCTCTTTCGAAAAAGCCTGTCCGTAAACATTGACCATTTGCGCATCATTCTGAATTTGTTTGTAGAAATCAGAATAAATTAAAGTCAGACGGAGATCATTTGCCCATGATTTGTCTTTGATCCCAATAAAACCCTCACTATAATTGGATTTTGTCTGGTCGTGAAAACGCTTTACCTTTTTAAAGTCCTCATTTGTTGCATTCTGAATAGGTACATTTACTTTATAATCGTTATCGGAATAATTTAAAGAACCGTTGAATCCGCCATAAAAATTTCTTTTATTTTGGAGGTAAAAATTGGCTGTTGCACGATGTGTATTAAAAGAAGCAATTTCGTAAGATACTTCTCCAAAATTTTTGTTTGAAGTCCGGCTGACTAAATTTACACCTCCGCCCAGCGCGTCAGAAGCAAGATAAACCGGCATTACACCTTTGTAAATCTCAACTCTGTCGAGCATATTTACGGGTATTGTTCCTAAACTAAATCCGTGTCCGAACAACTCTATCGGTATTCCATCTTTAAAAATTCGTATTGCTTTTCCCTGAAGTCCGCCCAGATTGATCTGAACCTGTGAACCTATATTTCCATTTGTCCTTAACTTTACTCCGGAAGCACGGTTTAAGAAATCGCCGACATCTCCCGCTTTATCATATTGCTTTTTAAGATCGATAACCTGAACAGAAAAAGGCGATTGCTGAATTTGAGTTTTTATGGATTTGTTCTGCACCAGAACTTCTTTAAGATCAGCAGATAAAGGGTTTCCATCAAATATAAACTTGAAATGATTCTCTGTATTACAATCAACAGAAATTGTTTGTTTTAATTTAATTCCCTTATTATCTAAAGCTTCAATAATATGCGAACCCGATTGAAGAGAAACTTCTAATACGCCTGAATTATTCGTTATACCTAATGATTTATTATTTGATAGTATCGTTATATTTGATAAAGGTTTTCCGAGATTATCTTCGATCTGAAAACGAACCGGACAGGCATGCGAGTAAAAAATACCGGCCAGAAAGATCAAAATAAGGTTTAATTTAAGCACGAACTTCTTTTTATTTAAACTAATTATAAATTATATTTGCAATGCAAAAGTATTTGATTACTAAGCGAAGCATTTATGAAAGTGGAAGTTTTAATTATGAATATAGAAGTTTAAAATGGCGTTTAAAATCAATTCAAATGACTTTGCAGATTTTCTTGAACCTAATCTTACAGCAGATAACAGGTCAGTAAAAATGGAATTGGAAGATCAGCAGGATATAAAATTCGTCACTCCTAAGGGCGATATTTTATTTCACGAACAATCTATTTCCGAAAATTTATCCATTCTTCAGGGAAATTACCAATTTCATGATGATGTTGCACTGTCTGGCAGCGGTGAATCTTCTTTATTAGAAATGCATTTTAATCTTTCTGACCAGAAAATTGGTTATATACATCCACGTTCTGTTAAAGATTTTGTGGCGCCTATGTCTGGCAATATTACTTTTCTTTCCGCTCAGGACAATCATGCCCAAATTGATTTCAAAAAAGATATTCTGTACCATACTTTTGATGTTCATCTACCTTTGGAAGTGCTAAGCAAATATGAAGGGGAATCTAAAGTGATGGATCAGTTTCTGAATAATATTCAAAAAGGTACAAGTACTGCTTTATCCAGAGGAGAAATTAAAATTGGAGCAAAAATCTTTGGAGTTATAGAAGACATCAAAAATTGCATTTACAGCGGTCTGACCCGTAAAATTTATCTGGAATCAAAAATATACGAGCTTTTAGCTTTAAGTCACTATAGCTTGGATCAGAAAAAAGAAACGATAAAACTAAGTGTCAGCGATATTGAGAAAATAAAATTTGCTGCACAGCTGATTCGTGAAAATATTGATCGTCCGTTTACAATTGTAGAACTTGCAAGAAAAGTTGGTGTAAACCAGACTAAGCTCAAAGAAGGTTTTAAATCTATTTTTGGCGATACGGTTTTTGGTTATCTGCAAGAAATTAGAATGAGCAAAGCAAAATCTTATTTAACAGACACCTCGTTGTCCATTCAGGAAATCAGTCATCTTTCCGGCTACCAAAATGTTTCTAATTTCAGCATCGCTTTCAAACGGATATTTGGTTATCCGCCGACGAAATTAAGAATATGTATCTAGTACTACATTTAAAATTATAAATTTTTCTTTATTACTGCTTCAATATCAAATACTTATAAATTCGTATAATTATTTATTAATCTTGCGGCAACGAACTAATTAACAATAACAACCTTCACAGAATAATTGTTGTCACGACGATCTTTCTACCAGATACTCCATTTTCTGTGCAACCCGATATAAGCCGCTGGCAAGACCTCATCTTCCTTTAAACAAAAGCAAAAAAAAATCTCCCTGTACAATTCTGTACGTAAAAACGGACTTTAAAACTCCTTCCTTGTCTCATTAATTCCCAATTTTACATTATGAGCCGGCCGGCTAAGAGCATAATGATAATTTTTAATAAGCAACTGTGATTAAATCAGTCTTCATAACCGGAAGATTAGTTGCCACTAATGAATTATGTCTTATTACATGTTTACTAACTATTATTTATTTTCTAACCTTTATTTTTTACACTATGAAAAAAATATTAAAATTGACCAGCCTGCTGTTTCTTACGGCATTATTAAGTGTTTCCTGTGAAAAAGAACAGGAGCCAGAAGTTCCTCAAGCCACTTCAGAAGAACTCAAACCGGGAGAAACTGATCTCCAAAACGAAAACGCTAAACAAGAAGCAAGCACTGCAAAAGCAGCTGCTGCGGCCCGCACTATCACGCTGCAGACCAACACACTTTCTTGTCCGGGAGGTCTTTGTACTTCCTATGGCGTATGGTCTACAGGCGTTTACACCGTTTGGTTTACCATGAAATTTAATTCGGGATTTTACTGGAGCAGAGGCGGCAAATGTGGCTATGGTATATTGATTGGCGACCAGAATACCGGCGGCGACCCGGGCTGGGACGGTAATGGCGGAAGTGCCCGATTTATGTGGTACTGCCCAAATGGCTCCAATACTTCGAAAGGAAGCGGTGCTTATCTTCAGCCTTATGTTTACTATAAAGATCAGCCGGGACAATATGGTAATGACTTCGGAAAAAAATATTACATTCAGGAAGGGGTTACCTATAATTGCCAGATTTCGGTAAAGCTAAATACCGGTTCTAACACAGACGGTTACGTCAAATATTATGTGAATGGCACGGAGATATTGAACCAGAAAATACGCTGGGTCACAAACGATTCCAAACGTAATGTAAACGCTGTTAGTCTGCATACTTTCCGTGGCGGAAGTCAGGAATACTGGAAAGCTCCTGTTACCAGTTCTATTTATTATCCAAGTGCCTCCTGGGATGCTCTTTAGAACTTTTTGAAAATTTGTAGTGATAAACAATTGAGCCTGAGAATCTTGAATTCTCAGGCTTTTTTATTTACTTAAAATTATTTTATAGATAATTTTTCTTATCCATCTCTATCTAATGATCAAAACACTTCCATATTCTGCCTGTACTGACAGTTTTTGATATGCGACAATAATAAATTTATATATAACCTAATCTTTGCAGTACATAGTAAAATACACCGCCAAAAAAATAAAGTATGACATCACAAACATCAGCAGTATATCTAATATTTACACCCGGCAGATACAACTCAAAATATAATGAATAGTAAAGAGCTGTCAAAAATATATACCAAATTGAAAATTTAAAAAATGGTTCTTTTTTAAGATATCTAAAAAGCAATGTTGTATACGCCAGAACAAGAGGAATGCATAAAAAGTCGTTGACATAATTATTAATCCATTCCGGCAAATTTACCTCTAAACGCTGCAGAACATATATAAGTAATGCTATTGACGATAAAAACCAAAGTATATTTCTTTTTATGATGCGCTTCAAAGTCGCCTTACTAAAACAGATTGAATGTAGGACGCCAGGAGATGTTAATGAAAACCGATATTTTATATATAATTTTATCATGCTTAAAACTGACCTTTATCCTAATAACTCTATGAGATTATTTTCTATTTTTCATAATCTCTGAAAGAAGCGTCTAACCCGCTGCAACGGCGACAACAAATGCAATTAATGCACCAATAACCATAGCCAAAAATGTCCATACCCATTGTACTGTAGATGCCCAGAAACGGATTATCGAATTGGGATGTTCAAGGGCAGATTTAAAAATGCGGTCAAACCCAGTCTCTTTTTCAGGTCGCAGGTTCTGGAGTTTTTCCTGTCTCTTCTCCTCCTCTTCGATTCTTCGTTTGAGAACTATATTTATAATAGTTCCACAATTTTGACAATAATCCAGATTATAATTTAATGTACCACAACTTAAACATTTAATGTATGAATGCTCTCCCATAAATTGATTATAAAGATAATTAGCTCATGCGAGCTAATGCAAATATAAAAAATATTATTAACTTTGCTCACCTGAGCTAAATATAGATGAAAGATAAAATAATTAAGACTTCCGTTGCCTTGTTTAACGAATTCGGTGTTAGCAAAACCAGCTTCAGAAATATAGCGGCATCTCTAGCTGTAAGTGATGGTCATGTCCGGTATTATTTTAAGACTAAAGAATTGTTACTCCTCTCAATCTTCGAGCAGATGAACACCGAAATACTTCATTTAGCTGAGCATTCTCCAATTAATCAAAGCGACATCAGGAGTGCTCTGAAAGAAAATTTGAAGCATGCCTTTCTGATCATGATCCGATATAGTTTCTTTTTTACCGAAGCGCCGACTACTTTTAACCAGTTTCCGCAAATATCACTCTATTATAAAAAATTAGTTAGAGATCGAAAAAACCTATTTCTCACATTATTTAAAACATTAATAAAGGAAGGATTTTTTATAAAAACATTTTCTGATGAGTTACAGGAATATGCTTTTTACAGCATTTTTATAATTTCTGATTCCTGGATACGCCACTACATGATAACTAACAATAAGCTGCCCGATCTGGAGGCAGTAGAATTCCACAGCAGTGTGGCATTTAGTATTTTGGAACCTTATATCAAAGAGCATCCTAATGAATAATTATTTGACTGTAAGGGCATTTTATTAGTCTGCTCTTAATGATAAAACCCAAATTATCTGCGAGACATTTTTTATACTTCTTTTCTATTTATATTTAAAGCGTTCATTTAATAATTACATTTAGCAAAAAAATAATGGTCGAAACAGCCCGTTTAATTATCAAGCCTCTCAATTACGAACAGTTATTAAAATATTTACGTTTAGATAATTCCCTGGAACAGGAATTTGATCTTCATGATTCTGCCAGGTCGCTATCGCCTTCCCTTAAGGAAGCATTTGAACAATCCTTTCTGCCAAACGTTGCTGATCAGACAAAAAATTATCTGTTTTTTACATTGTGGACAGTTATCGATAAAGAAGAAAGGAGAATGGTCGCCGATTTATGCTTCACGGGTGAGCCAAACAGTGAGGGCGAGATTGAAATTGGATACGGAACTTATGAAAACCAACGAGGTAAAGGTTATATTTCTGAGGCTGTTGGAGGTATGGTCGAATGGACTAAAAGTCAGCAGGGAATAAAGGCCATTATTGCGTCGACTGAGAAAACAAATATTGCCTCGTTTAAAGTGCTTCAAAAAAATAACTTCATTAGAACTAATGAAAATGAACTTATATACCATTGGAAATTAATGTTGGACAGAAATGGTTGATTCCCCCGCTAACCTAAGTGTTCTTCAAACTTTTATTCACTGATTTATCGCCGCGCAAATGTCTTCTTAATACCGCTCTCTTCAAATAGTCTTGACTATAAACGATTCATTTTTTATTTTAAAAAATATTAGATTTAATTTGTTTTTAAAAGACGAAAAAGGAAAAAGTCGGGAGACTTTTAGAAAGCATCGTATTTTTAACCACTATAAAAAATACGCAAAGTCACAGACATTTGCGGAGCTTCTTAAGGAACTCTTTGCGGAGCGGGGAACATTCTTTTTCTGCTTCGTAGGTCTGTTTCAGCAAATAGGTCTTCATTCTAGAATCGGTAGATAGTGCTTTTGCTTGCTTTGGTGCTTATTATAAATTTCTTAATATTTTCATATTTCATTTTGTTGATTGATTAGTATATCGTTATTGCTTAGATACAGGAACTCCATACAAGGGAGTTAGTCAAGCATCTTTACAATAAATACTCACGAATCTGGAAAAGTGTAGCTTTTTGGCACTTTTTTTTCAAAAATATTTTTTTTGATTAGGAAAATAACTGTTCCAAAATGAGACACTGGTGTGGGAAGTTTCAAAAATTGCGGAATTTTCGTTTGAAGCACCGATGGGTATCTGTTGAACTTAGTGTATATGTGTGGTCACTGGGAGGTAACTTAAATCTTAAAATCTTGGTGTTTGGCCTCATCAAGAGCGATTCGGGGAGGGAGGGTAGCCATTAAAATTGTTTTTGTGTTCTATTGAGACGTCCTAGCTGATACAGGATTAACTTAATTCTATTTTGACAGTCTGGTACATTTTTAAGTGCTATAAAAACAAAAGCCACTCCGTTATGGAATGGCTTTTGACATACTTAAATTATTTCAAATACTTTTAAAAATTATTTATCAGTATTTGTTTTTAATAATTTTCCTTTTTTGTCAAGAATCCAATAAGCACTATTGTCAATAATGATAGATTTCTTTTTGAATCCATACAATTCAGGATTTTTTTCTCTTTCCTCCATACTAGGTATAGGAATTTCTTCATTTGAATTCTTTTTTACTTCTAAAGAAACGATTGGCTTACCATCTTTTATTTCTGAATAGAAAAGATAATCAGTATCAAAAATTATCGGATAAAATTTATCGTTCACAAATAACTTTCTATCAGTCATTAAAAAATCGTTTCCGTTAGAACTAATTAAATGAAATTTTATGGTCAAATCTGAAAGATGTTCAACATAAAAAATTACATTTCTATCTTTACTTTTAGAAATTTCATTATAAATTGATTTCTCAGCACCAATATCAACTACATATGGAATAACAGCATTATTAGTTTTAATAGCTGTACAGCTAATAAACAGTAAAACAAAACTTAAGCTAAAAATATTTTTCATATCAATAAATTTTAAAAACCACTCCATCTTTTTAGTGCATCTAATCCAATGTTGAAATTACCTGTTCCCGTCGCTCCTTTAGTTGTACCAACACCATTGGTTTGAACACCTGCTGGAGTAACTCGATTGATTTGTGCCTGACCACCAACTGGCGTATTGTACGCATCAATCGAATAAATTGTTACTCCCGAACTTGCCGCCGTATTTACGTCTTTCTCTGATGTTCCTGGGACATTTACTCTATTTGAATCTTTAATTAAATTATGACCATGAGCTTACCCTAATAATAGTTTTCCTCCCTGTGTATTGTAACTCACTCCTTCTTTATTTGTCAATGTAGTATACTCTAAAGATGTTAATCCATCTACTCCAGGTGCTCCTCTTACCGCCGAAACTTCTCCACTAGTTCTATCTAATACGATATTAGTTTGATGCTCTATATTTCTCGACTGGTCATTTACTTGTTGTAATTCATTTTGAATCTGCGTGTCATTAACCGTTACGAGTGTACTCATGTCACTACTTTGTAATTGAGCTGTAGCTTCTGCTGAAGTTGTTGACCCTCCATTTGCTTCTTTAACATCATTGAAATTATTGGAATCTATTAATCTAATATTATTTGTTGATGCTCCATCTTGACCAAGTACTTTACCAGTTCTATCATCAATATACCAATCAGGAGGCGAAGCCATCATTCCATCTGGGTCAATAAAGAATATCGGATTATTAAGAGCGTAAACATACGGACTAAATCTACGAGATTTCTCAGCCAATGGGTCAATATTCATCCAACGTCCAAGAGCAGGATCGTAATTCCTCGCTCCATAATCGTACATGTTAAGCCCCAGCTCGTCTTGGAGCTCCTTCCCGTTGTATTTATACTTATAAGGTTTCGCGACTATTTTTACAAGTTTTTACCTGTTAAATACAAAATATTTAAGAACATAATTTTAGAGGATAAATTTGCTGTTTTATTGCTCAAATCCAAAAGTAAATCTTCAAAACAGCTCTAAATCACTAAACTTTTACTAAAGCAGATTGTACGTCTGTTGAGTCTTTTCAGATGAGTCTGAGTGTCAAATTTTTCCTTTCGATATGATTTGTCCCGAAACGTTTTACCGAATGCATTTCCTCATCAATCAGATACCTGTTGTTTTTAAGTCTGTCTGTAAATATCTTTTTTGCTTCTGCTAATTTCAGAGTTTCCAAAACTCGATTCAGCGTTTTATTAGTTCGTTTCCCTACATTAAAACTCACCACATTTTTAGAGTTCTTTTCCAGAGCATAAACCAGATATAATTTTTCTTGTGTCTGATATACGTGCACAGCTCATCAACTTTATAAGTTTTGCCTCTGCTGATAATTGGTTTGGTAATACTTCTGGCAATTGATATAATTCTTTTCAATAATGTCGTAGCAGATATTTTCAGTATTCTTGCGGTGCTTCTTATTCCTAGTCCTTCTTTTGTGAACAACACTATCTCCTGATTGATATCCCTTTTGTAGGCGTTGTAGCTATAGTCAATCTCCTGTCTTCTTTGACAAACACAACATTTATAACGCTGATTTCCGTTAGATTGAAATCCATTTTTTATGCATTTACCATTGCAAAAATTACACTTTATTTTCATGACCTAATTTGAAACACTAAGTTAAAACAAAAGCATTTTAAGGCTTTTAAAAAGTCCAAAAATAGAAGAGACGACCAGTTGGTCGTCTCTTTTTATAGTCAATAATTAATAGTTTATATTCTTTTTCAGTTCGTTACGCTGTTATTTTGTAAAAACACCTAATCTGTAACATTACCGCAGAAATTTGGCAATTCATTACTAACTGTGACAAAATTTAAAAAATAAATTAAGGATGAACATTTCTGCTCATCCTTAATTTATTTTTTAGTTAATAATTTCACTTTTTTAGTCATTTAGAAATATTCTTACTTTTATAAAACTAAACTGAGAGAGTGTTAAATAATTACCGAATTCGACTTACTTATAATATTTGAATATAGTAATTCATCATAAACACTGTCCCATTCAATTATCTTATAATAAGCTTTCATTGCTAATTCAAATCTTACTGGCGCAACGTAGGATCTATAATATAATCTTTTTTCTTCGTCACCCTTAATTTTTCTCAAACGATTTTCAAAAAAATCCTCAATATATATTGGGTTAGTTCCTAATTTATATAAAGGCAATTTAATCTTGTCAAGATTAGATTTGTCGTTATGAATTACTACCCAATGTTTATGATGAAATTTTGCGTCAAAAGTATTTCCAAAGAATAGTATATTATCTGATAATATCTCTTCGATACTTGGCCTTGATTTATACAGTCCTTCAAAAAAAACAATAGTAAATGCGTCTTTTTTATGAGTACTAATTATTTGACCGTAACATAGTCTATCCTCGTTAAAATTTACTTCAAAAATATCGCCATTTTTTAATTTCATTTTTTACTATTTTTTTATTACATTTTTTTTATTTGATGTTCCTCCATTCGGGTTTGATTTATTTGTTGGCCCATTAAGCCTATCTAACGCCTGTTGTTCTTTTCTATCTAATGACGTTGGAAATTCGCCTCTTGCACTACCACGGTCTATTATTTTAAATTCAAAGTCAGCTTCTGGATGCGCCCTTGCATGTTCAGCTTGTCTAGCTATATATCTAGCTTCACTTTTAACCTGCCCTACGTATGGTTTAAGCCCTAATGTTCTATCAGTTCTTAAATAAATAATTCCTTCTGGACTTGGTATACTTGCAAGCATAGAAGCCATTGCTAATAATTGTTGAGGGTCACTCCATTGACTTAATGCCTCACTAAAAGACATTGCTAATGCGTTGGCATAAGTAGGATTCTGGATATAACTTATCGCATTTTGCCTAGACCATTGTCTTGTGAATCCTCCTAAAAGATGATTCATTTGATCGACCGTCTTAAACCCTAGAAGATTAGCCTTCATGTTTTCGTTCCAATCAACTCGATCTGACATAGAAGATGGTGTTACATCAACTAAATCCTTAAATTCTTTGAGTTTTGCATCAGGTACAACAATTACATCGTCGCTACCATCATTTGTATCTAATAATACTTTTCCTCTTCTATCTGTATACTTTGTGGCGAACCCATTACCTTCAGGCATTTCACCAACTAAACCTTTTGGATCTATATAAATTACAGGATTATTATGAACATATTGGTAAGGAGTTTCATCATCTGCTACTTCAGCATATGGATCTACGTTAAACCATCGTCCAATAGCTGGATCAAAATTTCTGAAACCATAGTCGTAGAAGTTAAGCCCCAGCTCGTCTTGAAGCTCTTTTCCATTGTACTTATACTTATAAGGTTTCGCGACTATTTTTACAAGTTTTTACCTGTTAAATACAAAATATTTAAGAACATAATTTTAGAGGATAAACTTACTGTTTTATTGCTCAAATCCAAAGTAAATCTTCAAAACAGCTGTAAAAATCACTAAACTTTTGCTGAAGCAGATTGTATGTCTGTTGAGGCTTTTCAGATGAGTTCTAAGTGTCAAATTTTTCCTTTCGATATGATTTGTCCCGAAACGTTTTACCGAATGCATTTCCTCATCAATCAGATAACTGTAGTTTTTAAGTCTGTCTGTAAATATCTTTTTTGCTTCTGCTAATTTCAGAGTTTCCAAAACACGGTTCAGCGTTTTTATTGGTTCGTTTCCCAACATTAAAACTTACAACAGTTTTTGATTTTCTTTCTAGAGCATACACCAGCCAGATATAATTTTTCTTGTATCTGATATAAGTACAAAGCTCATCGACTTCATAAGTTTTGCCTTTGCTGATAATTGGTTTGGTAATATTCCGGGCGATAAAGACGATTCTTTTTAATAATGTTGTCGTTGATATTTTCAATATTCTTGCCGTACTTCTTATGCCTAAACCTTCTTTGGTTAATAGAATGATACTTTTATTTATATCTGAATTGTAAGCTTGATAAGTGTAATTTTCTATAAAACGATGATTGCAGATTTTACAATAGTATTGCTGTTTATTGTTTTTTGTTCTACCATTTTTAACCCTTTTCCTCATTACATTTTGGGCAATTTACATCATCACTAACTCTGAAACACCATGTCGGACTTTTACTCATTTAGCTTATTTAAGGCAATATTAAAACAAAAAAAATGAGCATTACTGCTCATCTTTAAATTATTTATTTCTAAAATTGTTCAATTTCAAAAGGTTAGAATTTCCAAATCTCATATCACTAACTTTGAAACACTACCCGGAGCGGGGCAGCTTTTCATTAGGAAGTCTGTGGGGAGCGGGCAACTATGCAATTAATAACATTATAATTTTGCTCCCATTCAGCAATATTTTGCTCAAATAGACCTATGATATCGCCCGTTAGATACCAATTATGACTGTTTTTTGTTTTTTTTAAAAATTGTTTTTTAAATTTTTTAAACAAGTTATTTGCATCTTTTACAAATTCATCATCTTTAAATGTAAATTGACCATTTTCATAATATTTCGCTGTATAGTATAAACGTCCTGCTCCAATTTTATTTCCTTGAAGTTCAGAACTTAATAAAAATTCAACAGCATATGATCTTTCTGGGTTAAACAAATAGTATCCTTGCTTTTGAATAAAATCAAAATGAACTTTTGTTTCATCATAAATAACCTCAATTCTTTTTTGAGTAGTTAAATCAACACCTTTTACCTCATCTAAATTTGCTATTTTATAAGGATATAATGCATAATTATTTTCTTTAAAAAAATCAATAAACTTATTTACGTCAGAACTTGAATGGAAAAAATTAATCTGCTTTGAAATCATGTTTTATTTATTATACGGTACAAATATAGTTCTATTTGATCCATTGGGTTGATTTTTTGTCGAATTGTTAATATCTTCAATTGCTTTCCTTTCTCTCGACACTGCTTTTCCATTTTTATTTGCTTTTCCTACTTGCACGTTAAGTGTTTTTCCATCCTTAGAAGCTGTCAAATCTGTATAACGACTATTTTTATGACCTCCTTCGGTGTTCACTTTTCTTTCTCTTGTTACATCCCAACCTTTATCTTGAAGTTTCTTTTCATATTCACCTATTTTATGCTGATGAGCTTGGCTACCTTTTTTACCATTAGGATTAGGCACCTTTTTCGAAGCAACACTTTCTGCTTTAGTCAATTGTTCTACAACCTCTCCGTCCGCTTTAGCATTTTTACCTTTAGACACTATCATAATTGCTAGACTAGTTGCTAACTGAAAATCTTCAGAGGTTTCTTTTGACACTTCACTACCACTTAGTTGCCCTCCTAACCATTGGATACCAGCTGTAACAACTTCATCTAACGATTGTCCAAAATATCCTCCTTGCATTTTAACAGGCATTGAGTAATTTACTATCGTGGATTTTGAAAGCGGACTACTCTGTTTGCTCTTTCCTGGTGGATCTATCTCACCTAATCTATCCTCCGGAGCATTCCCGTCAGGATCAATATGTCTGACAGGATCATTGAAAGCGTAAACATAAGGTGAATAATCCGAGTATTCCTCTGATAAATTATCAAGATTAATCCATCGACCAAGAGCTGAGTCATAATTTCTTGCTCCATAGTCGTACATGTTAAGCCCCAGCTCGTCTTGCAGTTCCTTGCCGTTGTACTTGAACTTATTGCTGCCTTCCGGTATGGATACATAACCATTGTGCTTTAATCCAAAAGGATAATAATGCGTCTCATCAATAATCTCAAGAACCTGGGTTGTCGGGTTTTTAGCATAACTCACACGAACGTTTCCTAAATGATCTTTATACTGGTAAACATAAGAAAGCACTCCTGCAGTATTTTTCACATACCCTTCTGCGGTAGGGAAAAATTCCAATACATTGTCTTTGTACTGATAACCAGCTAAATAATTAGTGGTAGTGGTTACTGTACCTTCGGTAACTATTTTTTCTAGCTTTTGCCCCGCCGTGTTGTAAATATACTCAATACTGCCAGTTGTTCCAAATGTAATTTTCTTTGGCAGGTTTAGATGATTATAAGTGATCTCGGTAATATTTTTGTTTTTATCGGTGATCAGATTACCAAAATCATCATAACTATAATCATCATCGGTTTTATTGGCATCATTGAATCCGCTGCTGTTATTGGAATTATCTGCTACTTTAGATAATCGATTGGAATTTGTTTCATAGGTATAAACCAAATCATCTATATCTACCTTCCCTACCTGAGGATCGAAATCTCCATTTCTACTGAGTGTTTTGATGTTTCCGTTTTTATCATAAGTCAGGTTTTCATCATAAGCACTTGTTGTCAGTCCATTTTTTTCGTAGACCGCATTTTTAAGGCGGTTCAGGTTATCATATTTGTATCCGTACGCTCTTTCATTTAAGTTGGAAGCTGTTTTCCAGAAGGTTTCAGAGATATTGCCATTGTACAATGCTTTTATATCTGATATAGCTGTCTGAGTGATATCGTAGTTAATTTTAAAAGCAAATAAATCGACGGGATCTGTATCCTGCTGTAAATTAATTGTTTTATTAATTTCCTCAAGCCAACCTCTGATATTGTATTTGTAATCTACTTTCTGTAGTGGGTTTCCGGCATTGTTTCCTACTTTTTTATTTACAAGCTGTCCTAAAGCATCATAACTATTATCAGCCAGAAGTTCAACCGCTCCGCCGTTTATCTGATGCGTATGGGTAAGGAGACGATCTTGAGGAGAATAGGTAAATTCTTCCCTAACCACTATTTCCGGATTCCCGGAAGTTCTTTTATGTTTGGTAATCGTGTATAATGTTTTTCCTGTAAAATCTAGTTTGCTTTCACTGGAGTTATAACCGCCCAGATAATTCTGGGTATAATTTTTTATTGGTCTTGCTTTGTCATCATAAAAAATCGTTGAGGTTTCGCCCGCTGTAGATGAAACAGTCGTAACCGCTCTCGTCCAGGTGCCTGAAGACATCCCTTTTATGTTGGCTAAAACCTCCTGCCCTTCGATCGATGACGGAGCAGCCTGTGCATTTGGAAATGCGTAATTGTCATAATAATTTACGGTTAAAAGTTTAAAATTTACAGGCGCTATTACATTGCTGTAATAAGTTTCAATTCCGTCAATAGTTCCGGATGTTTGCTTGCTTTCAAATAAAACGGTAGCGATGTTCTGAGCATCCTGCAATGACTTACGGGTTGCAGCGTTTGAAGTTTGGCTGCTCCATCCGGTGTAAACCGGTCTGCCAAAAGCATCGTACTTGGTAATAATCCACCCGACGCTACTATCACCTGTAAAAGGTGATGTTGCAGGTCCCGTTGCAACGGGTCTGTCGAGTCTGTCATATACTAGAAATTCCCACTGCCTGCCGGGAAGCTTTTTTTCTGCCAAACGATTTTTATCATCGTATTTGTATTGATAGCATAAACCGTTCAGTACAGCAGAATCAATAGTTCCTTCGACTTTTGGCGGAATCACATAGGTTAAGTTTCCGTAGATGTCGTAAACATAATAAGTATCATGTTTATCAGCCCCATCATAGTTTCTTTTCAGTACAACCTGCCCTTCTTTATTTTTAAATTCAACTGTTGAACCAGAACCTTCTACCGGACTTGCAGAAGTGTTTTCGTCATAAGTAATTGTTTTATACAATTGATTTTCCGTATAAAATCCAGCATCGGAAAATGAAATATCATATAATCCGGAACCGGCGCTCCACGTGGCTGTTGCCTGATATAACTTTACCTCATCTGCTGTATTGGTCCGGTAATCCAGTTTTATTTCATGCCCGCTTCCCATTGCCCACGAATTCCCCGGAGCTGCCTGCTTTAAGATTCTGTTTAACGGTGAAGGTTCAAATTGTTTTTCTGAATATGGATTGGATGTATTATCATAGTTTTGTGTATTGTAGAAAGTTGCTGTATTATCTTTTGCATTGGTTTCGAATGCCATATTGGATGACGAAGAAACATACGGTAGATATTCCATATTCTGTCTCCCAAAATTGTCATAACCAATATGAGTAATAATATCTGTACCTGTAGCTGATTGCCTGTTGGCAATTTGCTGTATAGGCCTTCCCAATCCATCAAAATAAGTTATACTGGTGTGTACCTGTTCCAAAGAAGGAGATTCTATAACGGTATCTGTTGGTTCCTTATATTTTTTTGTAATTATATAATTATAATCTGAAGGAGTTACAATGTTACTACAATCTGAACTACTCCCTGCCATTTGCGGGCAATTATCAGAGTTATTGCGCACATAATTACCGCTTGGAATTGTACATTGTTCCACATAATTTGAAGCATCACCTAACCCATCTAAATCATTATCAGCATACCATTTTGTATTTGGATTCAGACCAGAATCTGAATCATTACAATCTAAATTATTGGAAACATAACCATTAGGCAGTATACTGTAATACACATTTACAGCAGCATTTCCATAACCGTCCCCATCGGCATCGTGATAAAAATATTGGGGTGCAATATTGGTTATATTTGCTGTGCTGTCATTGTAGTCTGATGAATTTCGCACATATCCCACTGGTTGGACACATTGTATTGCAGTTGTCGTTAACGCTCCATAACCATCTCCATCTGTATCTCTGTACCAGATTGTATTTGGACTAAGAGATGCATCACTGTCATTACAATCTAAATTATTTGTAACATAACCTCCAGGCTTAAAGCTGTAGTATACATTTGCAGATTCATTTCCATAACCATCTCCATCGGCATCCTGATAAAAATACTGAGGTGCAACATTAATGATATTTACTGTACCATCATTGTAATCGCCGGCTTGGCTAACATAGCCACTTGGCTGAAAACAGCTTGTCGCCGTTATCGCTGTATTTCCATAACCATCTCCATCGGCATCCTGATACCATACTGTATCCGGATTTAAAGATGCATCACTATCATTACAATCCAGATTATTGGAAACATAGCCACCAGGCACATAACTATAGTAAACATAAATAGCAGCATTTCCATAACCATCTGCATCTGCATCTCTGTAAAAATATTGCGGTGCAACATTTGTTATGTTAACATTACTATCATCGAAATCACCTGCCTGCCTTATATAACCAATTGGTTTTGTACAACTATTAACTATAACTGCCGAATTTCCATAACCATCTGCGTCAACATCCTGATACCAAATTGTATTAGGATTTAAAGCACTGTCACCATCGTTACAATCATAATTATTGGCTACATATCCGCCAGGCGCATAACTATAATACACATAAATCGATGGGCTTCCATACCCGTCACCATCTGCATCACGATAAAAATATTGTGGCGTAATATTGATTATATTTCCCGTAGTATCATCATAATCTCCTGCTTGTCTGATATAACCATTTGGCTGAGTACAATTGTTGACTATCACTGCCGAATTTCCAAAACCATCCGCATCTGCGTCCTGATACCAAATTGTATTAGGATTTAAGGTATTGTCACCATCATTACAATCATAATTATTGGCTACATATCCGCCAGGCATGTAACTATAATACAGATAAATAGAAGGGTGTCCATACCCATCGCCATCTGCATCACGATAAAAATATTGTGGTGCAATATTGATTATATTTCCTGTAGTATCATCATAATCTCCGGCTTGTCTTATGTAACCATTTGGCTGAGTACAACTGTTTGCAGTCACTGCCCCATTTCCGTACCCATCGGCATCAGCATCTCTGTACCAGAGCGTATTTGGGTTTAATGAACCGTCAGCATCATTACAATCATAATTATTTGTGACAAAGCCTCCCGGCAAATAGCTGTAGTATACATAAACCGATGGATTTCCATAACCATCTCCGTCAGAATCCTGATAGAAATAGTTGGGAGCAACATTGGTAATGTTTGCAGTAGTATCATTATAATCTGATGCAATACGTAGATATCCTGAGGGTTGTGAACAGGAGGCGACTGAAACACTTTCATTTCCATATCCATCTCCATCAGCGTCCTGATACCAAACTGTATTGGGATTTAAAGAGCTTTCTCCATCATTACAATCAAAATTATTGGAAACAAAACCTCCTGGCATATAACTATAGTACACATACACAGATGGATTTCCATACCCGTCTGTATCGGCATCCTGATAGTAGTAGTTTGGAGCAATATTGGTAATATATGAAGTAGAATCATTGTAATCATTTGCGTTTCTTACATAACCAACTGGTTGTATACAACTTACAACTGATACAGCGGCATCTCCATGCAGATCTCCATCAGCATCGCGATACCATACTGTATTAGGATTAATAGCTAAATCTCCATCATTACAATCCGTATAATTAGTAACATATCCCGAAGGTTTGACACTAATATAAACAGAGACTGATAAATTTCCAAAGCCGTCGCCATCATAATCCTGGTAAAAATATTCTGGGGCAATGTTTGTAATATTACCATTGTTGTCATCATAATCATCCTGATTACTAACATAACCTGGCGGCTGATTACATCCTTGCTTTATAAGAGTAATCCCTCCATAACCATCTCCATCTGCATCTCGAAACCATGTTAAGTTTGGATTTATACTTGCATTAGAATCATTACAATCTGTATTGTTTGTCACATAACCCGCAGGCTGCACACTATAATAAACGATTACATAAGGATCTCCATACCCATCTCCGTCAGCGTCGCGATAAAATGTCTTTGGCGAGGTGTTGGTTATATTGGGGGTCGTGTCATCTAAATCAGCTGTATTCCTAACGTACCCAGCCGGAGCGACACATTGTTTTACGGAATTGGATGCTATCCCATAACCATCTCCGTCAGCGTCACGGTACCATATTGTATTGGGATTTATACTGGCATCCAAATCATTGCAATCCATATTGTTGGAGACAAATCCATTTGGCTTTATACTATAGTATACAGAGAGATTGGGGTTACCAAAGCTGTCCAAATCGTTATCCCTGAAATAATATTGAGGCAATACATTGGTAATATTGGGAGTGTAATCATCATAATCATCTGAATTGTTTACATAACCTGCTGGCTTTGTATTACTGTATACGGGGTCATCATCATACAATTTAGCCCCATATCCATCACCATCTTTATCCCTATACCATGTCATACTTGGCACAGGAATTCTGAGCACAGGTGTATTTCCAGTGGGAACTGAATCCATTTTAACCTGACCATAACTAAAACAAAAAGTTATAAAAAATAGAATACACAATATAATTTTCTTCATAACTCTTAAATTAATTTTTATAATGATATTGGTTTTCGGACAAGATATTTCCTTGTGAATCTCTAACTACTTTTAGCCTGTTTTCAGCATCGTATTCGTAAATCGTTTTAAAACCTTTAGTATCAGTAACTGTACTCACTCCAACCATAGGTTTAAAAGTGTATGTTGACACCATTGTGTTGTTTAGGGAAATATCGTTCCTTAATATATCTAAGGCGTTTAATAAAGCTGTGTCTAAGTCACTACCCGAATCTGAGGCGGCCTGAACGGCCGTTATTAAATTTTGTGGTATAGCGCTATAAAAAATATTCTCTATTTTAGCAATTGGTTGCGTCCTATTATATCCCCATACTATAGAAATAGGAATGCCTCTCTCAGTTGTATATTGTAGAATGTTTCCCTTATCATCATATAAATCGTAAGTGATTTTTTTATCCTCACTTAAGTTTATACCGGCTAAACCTTTGTTGACATATACCGAATTAGGCAAAACTAAATTACCCGTAGCCGCGCTCTTGTCATAAACTGTCAGTTGCTCAGAAAGCTTATTTCCTGCTTTAAAATTTTGTATCTTCAAAGGAACTCCAATCCTGTTTGCAGTTTTTAATTCATTAATAAAAGGCTGTGCTGCCATTTCTGAATCTTGCGGATAGTAATATTTTGACTCGATTACTTCTCCTTTTGAATTGGTGTTTTTCTGCGACGACAATTGCAGGTGCAACGGATTATTATAGTTAAAAGTCGTTGTATTTTCGACCTTTCCCTCTAGAGTGTTCGATATATTGTAGAAATATTCAGATACTTCAGATGACTTTTGATAATACCACGGTATTGGTATGTTATATTCGGCCAAAACATAAGAAGTAGAAAGCCCTTGTGGAACCTGACAATCTGAAAGCATGGTCAGGATAGCAGGTTGCTGTAAAGGATTACTATTTTCGAACACATCAATGAAAGATCTTCTCTCCAGTTTATAGCCTTTGACAATTGCTGTTTTTGCATCATCTTCAAAATAATCATTACTTTCTTTTCTCACTAAATATTTACTATTGCCAACAGATTTATACTCTCTTTTTTCTAAGATTTTCCCACGCTTCCATCCATAATTAATTTGAAGACCTACATCCGGTCTTGTCCAGTCAGGGACTGTAGTGAAGTCATATTCGGTATAAAAGTTACCAGCTCCTCCAGAATTCAAAACAGTTTCTGATACATTTTTGTAAACAACAGTGTTCGATTCAATTCCCTGTTTGGATCTTGAGGTAATATAATAACCTTTACTGTAATCAACTTTAGGTATAACTGCCGTTTCACTTTGGGACGGGCATAGTCCCTGACTAAAATTGGCAAAAGTACCGGAAATAAAATCGGCAGATAATTCGTTAATTAATTTTCCGCTGCTAATTGAGGGATTGGCAAAATCATTGTAACTATAGGTTTTCCTTAATAGAAGCGTATTATCATAATCGAAATTTTCAATACTTATCACTCTTAAACCAGCTGCTGAAAGGTTCTTAGGAGTCATATCTTCCTCCATATAATTCAAATGGGCACCAATACTCATAAAGTCGCCATAAGCTTCTAGTACAATAGTGCATTCACCTGTAGATAAAGAAATTGGAACCGTAACGTTTGTATTGATATTTTTTTTTCCTGAATCATAATTGAGACCATTGGAATAAACATATACTCGGCAATATTTATATTTGATCGTTCCGGAATCTGATGGTCCATTGTTGTTTACTGTATAAGTCAAGTAATTATTTTTCGGATTTATTAATTGTCTATGAATAATCTTATATTTTAAACAGTTTCCTCCAGAACAATTTTCCCCTTCAAAATCTTGTTCACCATCCGAACCTTCCAATTGTGGAGGAGCAGGATTACTTGCCGCACTTTTACCGGTCAACGAAATATCTTGATTTTTAATTGCATATTTATTTAGCTGATCTACACCATAAAAAGTATTTGGTTCGTATGTAAATTTTGAAGATCCTTTAGTTGGAAAAAAAATATGTTTCAAAATTCCAATCTCTATAGTATTACTGTTAACAGATCTATCTGCGCTACCTACAATTCTAACTGTGGGTGAAGTTAAGATATGTTTGGGGATTAAATCAGTGTTGCCTGCTCCATTATTGTAACCGTAATAATCCTGCGACTTAGAATCTTTTGCAGGCATAATTAAATCGGAATATACAAAACGATGGGAATTTGAAGTATTATTATTTTCATACATTCTGTCAAGCTTTAACCTTTTATATTTGTAAGCATTAACGCCAGTAAAATCATTATTGAAATAAGAATATTCAAAAGATACTTTTTTAACTATATTAAATCCATCAAAAGCTTTTTGGCTTATTTTCACACTTTCAAGATATCCGTTTTGATTAATCAGGTCCAATCGCCCTTTTTTTAACTCAAACTCCACTTTTGACTGATCATCGTTAAAAGTGATCTCCTTTATTTTTTTTGTTCTGGTGATTGTATTCTCATTGCTTTTTCTAATCAGCCCCACAGTCTGGCTTTTTGTCGCATCACCACATCCACAATTTTTACCCTCCTCGATCACCCCGATGCTTTCAGATTCACTATATTCCACAACCTCACCATCGTCCTGATAGGTAAATTTTATTTTGTTATTTTTTGATGTCCTGATCTCATCGACATACCATGCGCTAGTATAATCATCATGATGCGTTAAAACCCTTTCGGATTTCTCTGTGGTGCTGGTAAAGAGGTATTGATTACCCATTTTATCGGTTATGATAAAACTTCCGATAACCGGTGCTCCCTGCACTTCTACTTTAAAGGCATCCGGTGGAAAAATTACAGGAACTCCTTCGTTCAGATAAAAATTTCCATTTGCCGTGGGGGATGAAAACGAGTAGACATCCTTAACTTTAGATTTTTCAAATTCAGTAAGCAGATTGTTGCTAAAGCCATAGGGGTGCTCTGTCATAAACTGTCTAACGTAAGCTGCATCGCGTTGTGCATTATCTATGTTGGCATCATTTTCATCAATTCCATCCCGTGCACTTAACACTATCTGGGCACCTGCATTTAGGTTCCAGCCAAGTCCTACCCAGGTTGCTTCCTGATTTACCTTTATACCCGAAGCATGATAACTCAACGTTATGGGAACTTCAACATCATCCACTTTGATAGTATAGATTGGTAAAGATATACCGGGAACTCCTGTCGACAGGTCTACCGGATAGTCGCCATACTTTAAAAAAGCGGCCGCCTCAGGAGATTTTGGCGTAAATTCAGGCGATTTAAAAGCATTAGTTGTTGATGTCTGGGCGCTGATTATGTCAATAAAGAAAAATAAAACTATGAAAAGATAAATTATTTTACTTATATTATTCGAAAGTATAAAATGCTTCATTTTATTTACCTGTTATTCTTTTGATTACTTTAACCGATTCAGTCTTAACATCAGTCTGGATTTTAATGATATAAACGCCCTCCGCATAGTGGGTGAGGTCTACCGGGACTGTCCGGCTTGAGATATCAAAATGCTGCAGGGTTCGTCCCAGCATATCAAATACTGAAGCGGTCCCTTCGGCAAAATCATAGCCGATAATTACATTGGTGTAGGTAGAAACGGGGTTCGGTATTGCTTCAATACTTGCCTTAACTTTTTCGGCTTTGGTTTTATCTTTTAGTTTGACCACCCAGAAGTCATTTGAACCTATATTCGAGTTCTTATCTTTTGAAGATCCTTTAGAAGTGCCCGCCATCAAATATCCGCCGTCCCGGGTCTGAACCAATTTTCTTAGAATATCTTCGCCACCGCTTCCCACACTTTTACTCCAGATCTCTTCACCTTTATCACTAATTTTTAAAGCCATATAATCATTTATACCGTCTTTTTCTTTTGCAATTAATCCAACCGCTTTAGAAGTGAGACCTCCCTCTCCGGATCTCGGCGCTGAATTCCGTGCGTGTCCTCCTATCAAATAAGTATTGTCATCATTTTCAACTAAAGAGGTTAGAATATCCACTTTTCCTAAATCAAATGTTTTGCTCCAGACAACAGTGCCTTCAACATCCAGTTTAAGAATCCAGTAGTCTGTTCCGTTCAATACAATTCCACCTTCGGTAGTCAGGGCATTTGAACTGTTTGAATTCCCGCCCAAAATATAACCACCATCCTTACTCTCATGTATCACATAGGGCTGGTCATCACCATCTCCTCCGTAGGTTTTCTGCCACTGTATTATCCCTTCGTCATTTATCTTTACAATCCAATAGTCTCCAACGCCTTTGTTCGCGTCTGTCTTATCACCAGAAACTCCTGAATTAGAATATCCCGCGAGTATATAACCATTATCAGATGTCTGTTCCATGCTTCTAAGCAAGTCAGAGTATTGTCCTCCATAGGTTTTCTGCCATTCAATACTGCCTTCCTTATTTAGTTTGACGATCCAGTAATCCATATTACCCCTGCTTTTTTCTGATTTTGCATACGGATCAGTACCGAATGATTTTTCATTCAATTTGGAACTTGAAATTGATTTTGGACTAGAGCTCGAAGACCCTCCTAAAATATACCCCCCGTCCCGCGTCTGGAAAGCACATAGCAGTTCTTCCTGCCCGTCACCACCGATGGTCCTTTGCCACTGCTCGTCTCCCGCCGCATTGAGTTTGATTACCCAAAAATCTGAAAGACCTTTGCAGTTCTCTTTTTTCTGAAAACTTTTGGATGAACTGGAAGTCCCGGCAAGAATAAACCCACCGTCACTCGTATTTTTTATACTTTGAAGAAGATCAAAACCCGAACCGCCAAAACTTTTCTGCCAGTCCAGTTCCCCGTTTTCTTTCATCTTCCAGATCCAGTAATCTAAATCGCCGTGATTTTCCTGCTCTTTATTTCCTGTTTTGTCAGATAAGGAACTGCCCGCCAATATAAAACCGTAATCGGCTGTGGGCTGGGCATCAAAAAGATAATCGGCATTTTTTCCTCCATAGGACTTCTCCCAAATAATGTCCTGGGAATAAATAATAAAGGGAAATAAAAAAAGGAAAAGTAAGTAGAGTTTCCGCATACGCATTGTAATTAAATTTGTGGTTATTATAATACGTGGCGAATATATCGCAATAAAAATTACTTTCTTTACGTCTTTCCGTAAAAATTTAACTTTTGTTCAAATTAATTGTCTTATAATTACAGCGCCATAAGTGTTAGGATATAACATAACAAATAATATCAAAATCTAATCAAAAAATCAAATATTTCCATCCCGTCCACCTACATAATAAGTAGCGAATTTTTTTATTTTGTATTTTTACACGATCAAAATTAAAATATGGGTTTTTACATTAATACAACACATCTCAGCAGCGAAATTGAATATCCTCCCCGGTATCAGTCTCAAAATCTTATTAAATCCTCGGTGGTTGTATTTTTGATCATTATACTATTTTTACTATTCTTTAAGCCTTTCGGAGTCTACGATCCGGAGTTGCGAATGCATTATTTGTTCATCTGTTTTTTTCATGCCTTTGCTCCTGCCTTTATATTATTTACTTATTTTAATACGCTGAACTTTGCCAGAAGAAAAAAAAATCAGACGAACTGGAATTTACTTTTAGAATACTTTCATATTGGAATTTTATTAATGCTTATTGGCACGGCAAGCTTTATCATGCGTGATTTACTCTATACCAATCCCGATAACTGGTCTTGGAAGTATTTTTATGAGGAAATTAGAAATTGCTTTGTGGCCGGTATTTTCTTTTATTTCTTTATAAGATTATCCAGTTTCTACTGGGAGTCAAAAAAAGGTGCTCCATTTGTGGTTCAGTTTACGCCTTTAGTTACCGAATCTCAAAAAATAGCTTTAAAAAACGATCTCTTTATCAGCACACAGGTTAAACAGGATGATTTCAGACTGAACATCGATGAATTAATTTTTGTCAAAGCAGATGGAAATTATATTGAATTAACAAGATCAGAAGGGAACAAAATTATCACAGAGGTCAAGAGAATTTCCTTAGCTCAATTTGAAACCCAGATAGCAGATTATCCGCATTTCTTCAGATCTCACAGGACTTATCTTGTAAATATGTATAAGGTAGAAAAAGTTTCCGGAAACTCCCAGGGTTATTACTTATCCTTTAGTGAAATTAATATCAAGATTCCCGTTTCAAGAAAACAAGTTGGTAATTTTAGCAGCTGCTATCAGAAGCTTAGAAATAGCGCTATTGCCTAACCTAGTTACCGGTAACAAAAACTAGTTACTGGTAACAAGGTCCTGTAATTACGCATTTTCTTGTTGTAGGTTTGCCATTCATAACGCAAACCAATTTATTTATGACAACCACAATTAGCACGCAAAAACAAGATTCGGTTCCTTCAGACAAATTATTTTTCATAGACAACATTAAAGTCATTCTGACGATATTAGTTGCACTTCATCACAGTGTTATAGCGTACAGTTCATCTGAAGGATGGTATTATACAGAACAAACCAATTATCTGGGAGCGCGAATTCCCATGACGCTATTTTTAAGCATAAACCAATCCTTTTTTATGGGGTATTTCTTTATGCTGGCAGCTTACTTTACAGGTACATCTTATAGCAGAAAAGGAACTAAACAATTTATTAAAGATCGCTTGCTTCGTTTAGGAACTCCGGTGATGTTTAATTCTTTTATACTTTCCCCCTTCATCAGTTATCTGGTTTATTTTTTCGCCAAAGGGCATAGGATCGGTTATTTTGATTATTTAAGCAAATATGACAGCTGGATCGATCTGGGTGTGACCTGGTTTATTGCTGCTCTTTTGATTTTTACACTAACCTACGTTGGGGTAAAGAAAGCAGTAAACATTAGTTTTAAAACAGATATGGCAGCACCAGATACAAAAGTTATATTATTCTTTGCCTTTGCATTGGGAATTCTTAGCTTTCTGGTTAGAATTCTTTTTCCAGTGGGATGGGTTCTTCAACCGGTCGGATTTCAATTGGGTCATTTTCCGCAATACATCGCCCCGTTTATAATTGGTTTAATTGCCGCAAAAAATAACTGGTTTCAAATGATTTCTGAAAAAACAGGCAGACAACTTAATAGATCGGCAGTTTTATGTCTCTTATTTTTTCCGATTTTTTTTATTATTAAATTTAAACTCAATACGCCTTCCGATTGGTTTTCAGGCGGTTTGCACTGGCAGGCATTATTGTATGCCGTATGGGAACAATGGATTGGAATATCCATACTCACTGCGTTATTGATCAAGGGAAGAAAGAGCTGGAACTTTAACTCCCAATTAACAGCTAAATTATCTCGTTGCAGTTTTGCCGTCTATATCTTCCATCCGTTGGTAATAGTTGCTGTTACAATAGCCATAAGAAACTGGACCACAGATCCTGCAGTAAAACTACTTGTTGCAGCTCCTGTCATAGTCATACTGAGTTTTCTACTGGGATCGCTTATTATATTAATTCCCGGCATCAAGAAAATTATTTAAGTAGTTCTTTAATTGTATCATCTTTCGAGAACAGTTAAAAGTATGGACTAGGTATTTTTTCCTGTTAATCCTAATTTTCTCGATTAAATTTAAATTGAAATCGCAGTATATGAAAATATTGTAAGAAGCAACACAGTATCTCACCTGTAATTTTGCAACAAAGTCATTGAAATCATGTAATGCCTGCCTTTTTAAATGAAACTATCTTAGTGTAAAATTTTTAAATTGGAAAAAAACATAAAGCGAATAGCAATTTTAGGAGGCGGACCCAGCGGTTTGTTCCTTTATAAAAGGCTTGTAGAATCAGATAATACAGATATTGAAATTACAATTTACGAACGTAAAGACAAACTCGGCGCTGGTATGCCATACAGCTCTGAAGGTGCAAATGACGAACATGTGACAAATGTATCGGATAATGAAATTCCGCACATTGTCAATTCTATTGAACAATGGCTGCAGACTGCACCAACAGAACTACTGGAAAGATTTAATATAAATCCTGCCCAATTTAATGAATACAAAGTACTTCCAAGAATTTTATTTGGCTATTATCTTTCGTCGCAATTTGATTTGCTCCGGGAAATCGCTGCCACAAAAGGAATTACTACTCATATTCATTATAAAACCAATGTACTCGACATAGCTTACAATCAGCAGGAAAAGACAGTAGGTATTGAAACTGCTGCCGGAAAAACAGATTTTGATTATGCAGTTATTTGTACCGGACATAACTGGCCTACCCGTTACGAAGGCAAAGTAAAAGGTTATTTTGATGCTCCGTATCCTCCTTCAAAACTGGCTTTGACATTCAACCATACTGTAGCCATTAGAGGATCTTCTCTCACGGCGATTGACGCTATACGAACGCTGGCTAGATACAATGGGAAATTTATCAAAGACAAAGAAGGTAATATAACTTTCGAGAAAGCAGCTGAAAGCGATTCTTTTAAAATGATCATACACTCCCGAAGCGGTCTACTGCCAGCGGTACGTTTTCATTTGGAAGATTCCCATTTATCGAATGATTCGCTTCTTACGCGGGAAGAAATAGACGACCATCGCAAAACTAATGATGGTTTTTTATCACTCGATTTTATTTTTAAACATAATTTCAAGGAAGTTTTCCGCGAAAAAGATCCTGAATTTTATCATCGTATTAAAGATTTTTCTATTGAAGAATTTGTTGATGAAATGATGGAACTTCGCGAACGTCTGGATCCGTTTCAGCTTTTGAAAGCGGAATACATACAGGCAGAGAAATCCATAAAAAGACAGGAATCTATTTATTGGAAAGAAATGCTGGCGGTTTTGAGTTTTGCCATGAATCATCCTGCTAAATATCTTTCTGCCGAAGATATGCAGCGATTGCAAAAAGTTTTAATGCCTTTAATTTCTATTGTTATTGCTTTTGTGCCACAGAAATCCTGTAGTGAACTGCTGGCTTTACATCAGGCCGGTGTACTGGATATTATCGCAGTTAACGATGATAGCAGTGTAGAACCTCAAAATGGCGGCGGTATTCTTTATAACTTTAAAGACGCAGATCAGGAGGACCAGTCCGTTTTTTATAAAACATTTGTCGATTGTATCGGACAGCCGCATTTGTCTTTTGATGATTTTCCTTTTAAAAGTCTGCTGTCTCAAAAAGAGGTGAGTCCCGCAAAATTGAAATTTAAATCTAATGAATCTGCCGTTATTGCTTTAAACAACGGGAATTTACTGGTAGAAAAAGACGCTCAGAACAATTATTTTTTAAATGTCTCCGGAATTGCTATTAACGATAATTTTCAAATCATTGACCAGTATGGGGCTTACAATGAAAACATTTTTATTATGGCCGTACCGTATATCGGAGGATTTAACCCCGATTATTCCGGACTGGATTTTAGCGAAGCAGCTTCTCTGAAGATTGTCTCCAGCATCTTATAAAACAGATCTAATGGGGCAGTCGGAGGAAATATATGGGTAAGATTTTGAATGATATTCCATTTGGACCAAAGTTTGCTATATCAAATTCAACAACTTGAAATTATATAAGCAACTGGTATTCAAAGTATAAAAAGTTACAAAGGTGTTTGTGTAATTTGATGTCTAATTTTTTTGACTATGGAAGCTTCCGATCTGTCCCATAACGAATCCGAACGTCTTGATGCCCTGAAACGCTACAATATACTGGAGACCTTGCCCGATAATGCTTTTGACGATGCTACCGCACTGGTATCTTATATCTGCGAAGTACCTATCGCTTACATTTCATTTGTTGATAAAAGCAAACAGCTGTTCAAATCAGAAATTGGACTTGGAAATTACGATGCACCGCGGCAAATTACCTTTTCGCGTTATACGATAATGGACTCCAAACTGGTAGAAATTCCTGATACACTGCTTAATGAACGTTTTCAGGACGACCCTGATGTAAAGGGAGGTCTTAAAATGAGATTTTATGCAGGTGTACCTTTACGAACACCGGACGGCTACAATATCGGGGTTTTATGTGCAGCCGACCGTATACCCCGGGAGCTTAACGATAGTCAGCGCCTTGCTCTTTTAATCGTCGCCCGACATGTTATAAATACACTGGAACTTGGAACAAAAAACAGCGAACTTGCCAGCCAAAAAATGATTGCCGAACGTGCCGTAGCCGCTAAGGACAGTTTTCTGGCCAATATGAGTCACGAGATCAGGACTCCGCTCAATGCCATTATAGGTTTTACCGAACTGCTGGCGGGAACTGCTCTCGACAATCAGCAACGTGATTATGTTAAGGATGTCCAGACAGCCGGCGATAATCTGCTTTTGATTGTTAATGATATTCTGGATCTTTCTAAAATTGAATCCGGCGGACTTAGTCTGGAGCTTCAGCCTTTTGAGCTAAAGAAAGCACTGCGTCACGTTTATGATCTGTTAAAAGTAAAAGTTCCCCAGGCAGTAGAATTCAACCTCTATCTCGATGCGGAACTTCCTGAAACGGTAACTGGTGATCAGGGAAGACTGAATCAAATTATAATGAACCTGGCAGGAAATGCTCTCAAATTTACCAGTGAAGGCGAAGTGACCATAGCGGTAAAAAAGATGGAGGAAACAGATGATTCTTATGTAATACGCTTTTCAGTAAAAGACACCGGTATCGGCATATCAGATGATCACCTGGATATTATTTTCGAACGCTTTACTCAGGCCGAAGAAAGCACGACCAGAAAATTTGGAGGTACGGGACTTGGACTCAGTATTGTGAAGAAGCTGGTTGGCATGCATGGCTCGAGCATACATGTTAAAAGTCGTAAAGACAGGGGTTCGGAATTTTACTTCACCATAACCTATCAAAAAACGTTTGAACAGACTGAACGCCAGAAAGTACAGCAGGTTAATGATTTGGGAAGGCTGAACATCTTGCTGTGTGAGGATAATCTTTTAAATCAGAAACTGGCGCAGAATGTAATTGAGAGTTTTGGGTTTGATATTGACATTGCCGAAAATGGCGACCGTGGTATCGAACTGCTTTCTGAGAATTCGTATGATCTGGTGCTAATGGATCTTCAGATGCCGCTTCGTGACGGTTATCAGACTACGAGTTATATCCGCAAGGAATTACAAAATTCCATTCCAATTATAGCCATGACCGCGCACTCCCTTGCCCGGGAACAGGATCGCTGTTATGATGCGGGTATGGACGGCTATGTCCCAAAACCCTTTAAACAATATGAGTTACTGGAAGCCATTAAAAGCGCCCTCAAAAAAGAACCCCGGTCCACAAAACGTCACATCGCTAACCTTTCGCGTATTGAAGAAACTGATCGTTTAAAACCGGGCTGGAAAAAAGAAGTGACTACCCAGTTTATAGAAAAGGCACCGCTTGAACTCGCAGCATTTAAAAAAGCGATTAAAAGTTCCGACTTTAAAGCGGTTGCACAAATAGCCGAACAGCTTCAGATCTGGATGCATCTTTTTCTTCTGGATGGACTGAGTATGCATTTGTCTGCTATTGAAAGAGAAGCGCACAAAAAAGAATTCACAGTCGAAACAGCCGACAGCATCGAAATTCTGAGCTGCAGTATGGAGGAAATAGTCACGAATCTTCAGCAACAGCAGTAAAATTTTGTTCTTTTTATCTGTATAAATTCATTTCTATTCTGATTATAATAAAGGAAAAGAAAATTGAGGTATGGGCTGAGGCTTTAAAACTAAATACTCATCCAATTCGTATATAAAATAAAAACCGGGCTATGATTATTACAACACTGCGTCTACATGCAAAAATCTATAGTTATCTCAAATTAAACCAGCACCGTTCTGTGCCGTTTAAAGAGTTGTGCAATTTTGTTTATCATTGCGAAGAATCGCAGATTTCAAACGATTATTTTCCTACTGAAATACAATCTCAAATGTATGTCATGGATCTGCTGATTTTTCTTTCTGATTTGCAGTTAATTACCTTAAATGAAATCACTGACCAAAGCAGTATCAGTTTGTTGAGTCAGAATTAGTGCTACTGTTTTTTGTGAAAATTTATTTTCTCTAAAAACAACTGTTTATTAAAGACCAGCCAGATTTTTATTCACAAATAAATAACAGCTTTCTGCACAAATAAAAAAGCCGTCCAGACTCAAAGAATCTGAACAGCTTGAATGTTATTATATTTGATTTTTATAATTTGAAATCTATTTTATAAAAAAGTACCAAAACGCTCAAAATGGCAGGTGTATCCGTTTGGATTCTTTACCAGATAATCCTGATGATATCCTTCTGCAGGCCAGAATTCGGCCATTGGCTCAAGCTGTGTTACCACAGGACCGTTCCATCGACCAGAATTATTGACAATTTCTATCACTTCTTCCGCGGTTTGTCTTTCCTCTTCATCCTGCAAAAATATAGCCGATCTATAGCTGGATCCCCTGTCATTTCCTTGTCTGTCTACTGTTGTCGGGTCGTGCACACGAAAAAAATAATCGAGTAATTCCTTATATGAGGTTTGGCGCGTATCATACGTAATTTCAAGTCCTTCGGCGTGTCCGGGATGGTTTTCATACGTAGGATTCGTGTTTTCACCACCTATATATCCTACTTCTGTATTGACTACTCCGGGACGAACCCTGAATAAATCTTCCATTCCCCAAAAGCATCCGCCTGCTATGTAAGCTTTCTTTATATTTTCCATAATCCTTATTTTAAATATACTTTATTTCCAAAATTTAAAACTGTAAGATACTAAAGTTATCATAATCTGCAACCCCTTCAAAATATGAAATTACATTCAAATTTAGTCTGATCTCAAAGAAGGAAGTTTCAAATGGATCATTTCCTGCAGGGCTTTAATAAGGTCGCTGAAATCGCCCTGCTTTTTAAGAAAGCCTGCGGTTTTATGTTTTTCTACCAGCTCTTTGAGAGCCACTTTAGAATGACCGGAATAGAATACTACCGGAATTTTCTTAATACCCTTAATCCCGCGAAGCAATTTCATAAATTCACCTCCGTCAAGATAAGGCATATAATAATCCAGGAATATAATATGCGGAAGCTTTTTGCCTTCCTTTAATTTTTTTAGTGCATCGAGTGCATTATTTTCAACCGAAATTTTGATCGAATCATCAACCGCTTTTACAGCCATGGTGAATATTTCCGCATCATCAACATCGTCATCAACCAGTAAAATGTAGTTATATTTCATTCTTCTAAAGTAAAAAGGGTGTCCAAAACTTTCCTTATTAAATTGTCGTGATAAGTTACGCAATTCCCAGTACTCTTTTTAATTCCCATTATAAATATAGCAATATAAATTAGTCATAATTTAATACAAAATTTGAAACCGATTGCCGTTGATTGCTAATTGCAAAAAAAAACCTGAGAAACAATTCTCAGGTTTTAGTAATACATTTCAAAGTAACTCTAATTTTTAGGAGTTATAATTTGATATTTACCGCTAAGATGCATCAAACTAAAGAGATGCATTAATCCATCATAATATGGATCAAAATAACCATCTTCATAAGGTTCAAGTTTAGCGTTCCACACCGCATGAACAAAATCCATACTATCTTTATTGTGATTTACAAGTGAGGCTGTCGCTGCTGTTGAAACTAATCCGATCGAATGTCTCAGTTTTTTGACCGGACCGGCCTGAAGTATAAAATCTGGTGTAGTACCATCAATATTATACTGATCTACATAGATATCTAATCCTTTTGATCGTAGAAAATTCTGAAAACGGGCTGCGTAATCTTCCTGCCATTTTTTATCTTTTCCGTACCAGGTATAATCCATCGCTATATTCATGGGAACACGCCAGGAATCGTAACGAAATGCTGCAGGCATCCAGGATGTAGAATGTGGTTCGCCGTTAAACTCGGTGTAATCTGCATTTAAACCGGTAAAAGGATGACAGGCTTTATGCAGAAAATTACGGGAAACTTCCGCACATTCTTTATAAAATTCCTCATGTCCGTCTTTTGCATACAAAGCCCATATTTCATAAAAGGCAGGAACATGGTAAGAAGGATCTGTCCAGTTGTAACCTCCTCCCTCAGGAACAAATGTTATCTGTTTATGCTCTGTGTTTATAATATTGTACACATTTCCGGTCCCATCCTTTTTCCACATAGCATCCAATATTCTTCTTGCTTCTTTATAGTAATTTATTCCCGTATTGTTTCCCCATTTATTAGACGCAAAAAGCAGACTGGTGATATAATATAATTCTCCGTCTGAAGCAGAGCCGGCAGAATTTTGTTTTTTAGTTTGCGGATTAACACTCCATGCAAAATAAGCTTCCCGCGGGCCATCCTGATGCTGCATGTATTTTACCGACCACCTCCAAAGACGATCAAAAACTTCTTTTTTATCGAGCTGCACTGCAATCATCATTCCATACGACATTCCTTCAGTTCGGGCATCATTGTTTTTAATATCAGAAACATATCCTAATGAATCTCCTTCTTCAAAATAAACTTTTGTTGGTCCCTCAAAAACATCGTAATAGGCTTTTGCCAATTTTTTATCTATGTCAGCCTGAGCGTAACCTGCTTCTTTAAAAAGATTACGGTATTGAGGTCTTTTTGCTGTTTGGTCTGACTTATTTTTATTTTGGCTAAAAGCCGATACCGGAACAATCAACCCAAAAAACAGGATAAAAATCAAAATACTTTTCTGGTATTTATTGTTGGAATTTTTCTTTGAAAACATATTTATTACTTTTAATTGAAATAAAAAATAGCACAAGTTATTCTTTATATGAGGAACCACGAAAGCATGATTACAAATCACTTAATCTTAATTACCCCTTTGTAGTTTGTATAATTTTAATGGTGCCGTCCTTATTGTAATACATATAAAGACACAAATAGAACGCCTGTAAATTGGGATTCTATTCTTATTTTTTTTTGATCAGATCAGGATAATAAATAGCAGTTTTAGCTGTTTTTTGTTTGATCGCCTTGCTGCATAAATAATAAACAGCGCAATTATTGCGCTGTTTATCAAACACTAACTTAAACTAACCAAAATTTAAATTCTCTTAATAACCAGGATTATTATCGCTTGGCTTTATATTAGGATTCGAAGAGGTTTCTCTGTTTGGTATTGGCCATAATTCGCTTTTACCTGCGGTAAAACCTGTTCCCTGTAGTTCTGTATCTGCAATTCCCCATCTTATAATATCATCAAAACGAGATTGTTCTCCGGCAAACTCAACTTTACGTTCGTGAACAATAGCGGCAAATACGGCCTCTTTTGTGGCTGCAATATTTGTTGTTAAATTAGCTCTGTCCCTCACCTCTTTAATGTATGCGATTGCTGCAGTTTGCGAACCTCCCGCTCTTTGGTTTTCACATTCGGCTTTCATAAGCAATACATCTGCATAACGCATTACTTTAAAATTAATACTGGATCTGGTTGCTTCATCTTCTCTTACATAATAGTTTTGATATTTTTTCCAGCCCGCTCTCCTGATACCGGCAGAAGTTGTAAAATTACTTGCTGTCATGACCTTAGTTCCTTTTAGATAAGTTGATCCCGGCACATAAAAAGTATCACCAAAACGATTATCGCCGGCCTCATAAGAATCCAGTAAATTGTCTGATGGATATACATTATACCAGCTCAGGTTACCATATTCCTGACCTCTGAGTGTTGATTCCTCAAAACCGGTTCCTCCACTGTCACCAACAGCTCCCCATTGATCTCCTGTTCCGTTTTTTTCGTCAAACTCAATTTCAAAAATAGATTCTTTTCCATGTTCCGTCTCTTCCATAAAGTTGTTGTAAAAACTGCCTTTATCCTCAAGACTGTATCCTGTCACATTATTTAAGGCAGTTAGCGCCTCATCGTATTTCTTTTCATACAATAATACTTTACCCAAATACGCATAAGCAGCTTCTTTATTAGCTCTTCCTGAAGTTTCTGAGGCTTTCGGCAAAAGATTTTGAGTCGCAAATACCAGATCCTGTTCAATCAGCGCGTATACTTCTGCTTTCGGGCTTCTGGCCTTACCTATAATAGTAGCTGTTTTATAAATTGGAATATCTCCAAAACGTTTCACCAACAGAAAATAATAGTAAGCTCTTAAAAAATGAGCTTCTCCTAAAAATTTATTTTTCTGTTCCTGAGATAAAATTGAATTGGATAACGCATTGATTTTAGCTTCATTATCCAAAACAAAATTAGCTCTCGAGATTCCGATGTAACAAGATTCCCAATAATATTGAATGATGTCATTACCGGCATTAAAAGAAAAATCCTGAAAAGGTTTTTTATTTCCTTCCAATTGTGGGTTTCCTAACGCGTCGTGCCCCATCAGGTCCATAGCGAAGAAAAAATTTCTTCCGTAAAGGCCTCTTGTCTGCAAATTGGCATAAGATGCATTTACGGCAGATTGTACCTGATCTTTAGTTTTAAAGAAAGTTTCCGGCGATAAGGTATTAGGATTCGTTAATTCTAATTCACTTGTGTCACATGAAGTTATGGTTAAAACTCCCGACAATACTATAAGTATATATTTTATTTTTTTCATCATTTTTATATATTAAAATGTAACATCAAGTCCAAAAATCACCGATTTTGGCTGTGGATATCTTCCTAAATCAATACCTGCAGAATTTGCATTTGCATCTGCACGTGCAATTTCCGGATCCAGACCGCTATAATCTGTTATCGTAATAAGATTTTGTCCGCTTACATAGAATCTAACTTTTGAAAAATAGGATTTAAACGCATCTCCTGACAAAGTATACCCTATTGCAATATTTTTTAATCTGGTGTAAGAACCATCTTCAATATAACGCTGGTTTGCAGATGACCAGTTAATGTCTGCACCCTGCGCCCTTGGCAAAGTTGCCGATGGATTGCTTACTACTCCGTTTACCACTATTGCTCTGTCCAGAACATCTGTACCTGCATTAAACAAACGGTTCATTCCTTTTAAATCGAAGGTATTCGCATTATAAATATCATTTCCCTGTACTCCCGATATAAAACAATTGAAATCGAAATTTTTGTAAGCTGCAGTAAGATTTAATCCGTAAGTAAAATCCGGATATGGATTTCCAATATTTGTTTTATCTTCTGAATTGATTACTTTATTACCATCGCGGTCTACAATTTTCAAGTCACCGGGCTTTATAGAAGTCTGACCCGGTCCAAAAACTGCATCAACTTCTGCCTGATTCTGGTAAATTCCATTGGTCTGATATCCGTAGAAATAAAATAATGGCTGTCCTACTTCCAGTCTGGAGAAGTTTTCCAGACCCGCTCTCGCTGCCGGTCCGCCTAACACACTGGTTACTCCCGGTGCTAAACTGGTTACTTCATTTTTACTCGTTCCTAAATTCGCTGTAGCAGACCATGTAAAATCACCTTTTCTGTCATTATAACCTAATGATACTTCGAATCCGCTCACTTTTACGTCTGCAATGTTTTGAATTTGAGTACCGCCGCCCGCAGATCCCACAGAAGCAGGAAGAGGCACTGCAAAAAGAATATCACTACTTTTATTGTTGAAATATTCGAATGATCCTGTGAATTTTTCATCAAATAAACCAAAGTCCAAACCTATATTTCGGTCCATTTTTGATTCCCATTTCAGATCAGGATTAGAAGCTACACCTAGAGAAACTCCCGGTGCATTTTCGCCGCCAAGCGGATAATTATAACTGGCCAGCAAAGTAGCGCTGTACTGGTAATTGTCGATTCTGTCATTTCCTGTTGTTCCGGTACTTGCTCTAAGTTTTAAGGTACTAAAAACTGAGTTTTCCATAAAACTTTCTTTAGCAATATTCCATCCTAAAGCAACAGAGTAAAAATTACCCCAGCGGTTATTCGCTCCAAATCGTGAAGAAGCATCTCTACGTCCTGAAACAGCCAGCAGGTACTTATCATTATAATCATAATTGATACGGGCAATGTAACCGATGTTTTTTTCTACATAATTCGCAGAACTTAAACTCCCCTGATTGTATCGAAGCTGATCAATTTCATTCGAAATATTATAACGGCTTCCCGCTGCTAAATTTTGAGATTTTCCGTCGATTTTAGTAATAACCCCAAGTACTTCAATATTATGTTTCTCTGCTATAGTAGTTTTATAATTTAAACTATTATCAAACACAATAGTCTGTCCCTGACCATTTGTTTCATTAGTAGTAGAAAATTCCTGTTTATGATAAGAACCGTCCTGAAAACTAGGAACAAAAGTGTGGTCTTTGCTTGTATAATAATCCAATGAAACCTGTGATCTGAATTTCAGACCTTTATAAATATCTAACTCAGCAAAAATATTTCCGATGATAGATAAACCGTTAATTTTCTGATATCCTAAGTTCGCAACACGTACAGGGTTTTCTGCATCATTACCATCGATAGCACTTGGTCCCTGATATCCGCCCGGATTATTTTCATTGTAAATAGGCAGATAGGGAGCCGATTTTATGGCATGCTCCAGTAACGTTCTTCCTCCTGAACTGCGCTCCGGATTTGTGGTACTAAAAGAAACTCCGATATTACTTCCTATTTTAAGTTTTCCGATATCCTGTGTATTATTAGCCCTGAAAGAATAACGCTCAAAACCGGTATTTATAATGGTTCCCTCCTGTTTCATATATTCTGCAGAATAGCGCGATGTAGAAGTCTCTGAACCATTAGAGAAACTCAGGTTGTAATCCTGCATCAGGCCGGTTTGAAAAATCTGATCCTGCCAGTTGGTGTTTATATTTCCAAATTCGGCTGCTCTTGCTGTTAAATCACTCCCTAAATCCTTAGCATACTGAAGGTATTGCTGGGTATTTAAAACATTGTATCTTTTGGTAACTTCCTGACCTCCCACGTAAGTGCTGAAATTGAGCTGACCCGGGCCTTTTTTTCCTTTTTTGGTTGTTACCACGATAACGCCATTAAATGCTTTCGAACCATATAAAGCGGTAGTAGATGCGTCTTTTAAAACCGAAATACTTTCGATATCATTCGGACTCAAACCGGAAAGATTCCCTGTTAATACCCCATCAATTACATACAACGGAGCACTGTTTCCCATTGTAGAAAGACCACGAATACTAACTGTAGGGTTTGAACCCGGCGCACCGTTTACAACCGTAACTCCAGCCGCACGACCTTGCAGCGCAGATTCTGCGTTTGTAATTGGAACAGCAACAATATCTTTTGAACTTACTGTTGAAATGGCCCCTGTTACTTTGGTTCTTTTTTGAGTACCGTAAGCGACTACTACTTCATTTAAGGTTTGTGTAGATTGTGCGAGTGTAACATTTATTGAACTGCGGTTTCCCACAGTTATTGTCTGCGAAATCAATCCGACAAAAGAAAAGGTTATTTTATCTGTGGGATTTACTCCACTTAAAGAATATTTACCGTCAAAATCAGTTGACGCACTATTCGTAGTGCCCTCTATAATAACACTGGCACCAGGTAATGGAATTCCGGAAGGATCTGAAATGACACCCTGAACGGTCTTTGATTGTGCCATTATGATCTGACTGCTCACTAACAGCAGTCCGATTAATGCAATTTTGAAATTTAATTTCATACTAAATGGTTTTTTGTTTGGTTTAAATAGTTTGTTGAAATCTGAATTAGTGCGGTTGTTTGTATCGATTATGAAACATTATATTAATAAGTGGTCAATTTATTAGTACATAATATATTTCACTGAGAATCAATTGATACATTACAACATCAAACAAATATAGAAAAACAATTACAAAAACAATCGGTTGTTTTATTATTTTTTTAAATATTATTCAAAAATTAATAATAATAAAAACACATAAAATAATTATAAAATAAATTTAATGAATATATAATAATTAAGAAATGTTTAAAAAAAGAAAATGTAGCGATTTGGTAATCAATTATACCATTTTATAAAAAAAATATAATTGTCATAATTCCTAAAAATGCGGAAATAAGTAAGTTAAAGATTATGAATTGATGTTTTTTGAAAGTTTTTTACTATTTTTAAGCTATAATTTAATGACATCAAACATTAATATTAGATTTCATAACAATCGGTTGCCAGCTTCTTAATTATAAAAAATGAATTATGTTGCTTTTGAGGCATCAAATTTTTGAACCAGAAATTAAGTGATTAGGATTTAGCCTTTAAAAGAAAAAAAACCATCTGAATAAGATGGTTTTCAATGGAATACTAAAATACGTAATCTATTTATGTCGTAAATTTAATTGGTTATTAATACGCCGCCATTACACGGAATACTGATTTCGACTTCCTGATTCTTCTTAATCTTCAGTTTGGTTACTTTGCCTTTTAAGTTTTCATCATCGGAATAGCTTTTCACTTCTGTTCCCAAACCAAACATGTCAAGTCTTACTCTGGCTTTAAATGTTTTCTTTTCAGCATTAATTCCAGCAATGTACCATTTGCTTCCTGTACGACGCGCAAGCAGTACATATTTCCCCGGATAGCCTTCCAGAAAGCGAACTTCATCCCAGGTTGTTGGCACTTCTTTCATAAAGTTAACTGCCCATTCCGGAGCATCGTTTAAGTTGTTCGGTGCCAGCGCAAAATGTTGTACACCACTCTGAAACAATACCGCGGTCGCTAAAGCAAAGACATCAGAAGTCATTCTTTTCGAGCCTTTGTTGGGAATATTGTCACTGTTATAAAACTCATTTAATGCACTTCCACCAAAATCCATACTACCAACCGTGTTTCTTATAAACGGATGTATGGCAGCATTGGTTGCTTCATTATTACAGCTTTCCTGTCCAAAATGTAAATTTTCGCTTGCCAACACGGCTTCTGCAGCGGCAAAATTGGGATACATTCTTTCCCAACCGCGTGGTAAAGTACAGCCGTGAAAAATAACCATTATTCCGAAATCGTTGGCATCAGTCAGAATATCCTCGTATAATTTCATGGTTACTTGTTTGTCTCCGCCAAAAAAATCAACTTTAATACCTTTTACGCCTATACTTTTCATCCATGCCATTTCCTTACGGCGGATTGCGGTATTATCCATTAAACCTCTCGGACCTTGCGGAGCATCATTCCAATATCCGTTTGAATTGTACCACAAATACAACCCTACTCCTTTTGCTTTTCCATAGTCTGCCAATTCTTCTATCTTCTCACGACCTATCTGTGTATCCCATAGAGCATCAACCAAAACAGTCTGATATCCCATTGCTGCGCTAAAATCGATATATTGTTTTTGCACCGGAAAAGTAGTATTGTTATCCATTTTAATAATCCAGCTCCAGGTACCTTTTGTGTATTGATATTCTTTACCTGCTTTGTATTTTGGCTTAACCAGATCAAACAGAATGGTAGTTTCTACAATGGGTGCAAGCGTTTCACCAAAAGTTAGTGTTCGCCATGGCGTTTCTCCTGTAAGCGGTATTCCGGGCGCTGTTGTTCCGTTTCCATTATTTTCACCTTCTGCCGGAAATCCAATGGTGTAAAGGCCGTTCGCATGGCCTGTTAACTTACTGGCACAATAACCGCTGTCTACCCCTGTTTCTGAAATCAAAATCCAGCCGCTATTTTTTACTTTAAAAAGACACGGAAAAGAATACCCATTTCCCAGCCCATTTTTCCCCATACTATCATCCAGGGTATAAGAAGTTTCATAGCTTGGCGCGGTCCGGGCAAATCCGGTCATTGGTTTACTTTGCGGACAAAGGAATGTAGTGGTTCCTTCCGGTAAAAGAAAGCCGGAAACTTCCTCCTGAACCATACAGGAACGGGATTCTTTTTGAGGATATACCTTGTATTTAAAAGCCACATTGTTATTGCTTACGCGAAAAATTACATCTATGGCGGCTTGTCCTTCTTTTGTAAACGAAAATACCGCTTCATTGGCATTGTAATGCACCGCACTTTTTTTGATATTTTTCAATTCATATTTTTCTTCAATTTTATTCTGGACGACATTCGTTTCTAAACTTAATCCGGAACTAAAATCACCAACGCTTGTTTTTAAACCCAACGGCGATTTTTCCAAGAAAGTTTTTTCATTGTACGTTACACCATAAACAGGCATTCCACTAGCAACAGAAACGGAAACTTGCAGTTTTCCATCCGGACTTTTTACAGTTGATTGCGCGTTTAGTTTAAAAAAACCAATTAAACATAAACCTATAACAGTTTGAAAATTCATATAGACTTTAATTATTATTTTTTACTTATCTAATACAATTGATGCTGCAAAATCAGCTTTTATCGAATAATAAGTTTTGTGATTTTTAAATCTTTTGCGGCAGAACTATTACCATAATACACTTCATATTCTCCCGGGGTTACTTTCATTGCCATTGTTTTAGCATCGTAAAACTCAAATGAAGAAGACGGTAGGTCAAGGGTTACATTTTCTTTATTACCTGCTTTTACATTGATTCTTTTAAAAGCTTTTAACGTTTTTAAAGGACCGTCTGTATCGTTTACTTTTCTAACATATACCTGAACAATCTCTGTTCCGTCACGTTTACTAACATTTTGTACCGAAACGTTTAATTGAATATTTTCATTTGCTTTAATAGTAGTTTTACTCAGTTTTGCTGTCCCTATTTTAAACGTAGAATAACTTAATCCAAAACCAAAAGGGAACAATACATCTGTGGTATATCTGTATGTGCGTCCTTTCATGGAATAATCTTCAAAATTGCCTAATATATCTGAATTTTTATAAAATGAAACAGGCAGTTTTCCGGCAGGATTATAATCTCCAAAAAGAACATCGGCCACAGCCTGACCTCCGGATTCTCCCGGATACCATGCCTGTAAAATAGCATCGCAGCTGGAAGTTTCTGGCGTTAAGGCTATAGCAGAACCGGAACAGTTTACAAAAATCACTTTTTTCCCTGCTTCTTTTAGTTCTTTTAAACATTTTCTCTGAACAGCCGGAAGATCTATATTGGTTCGGTCACCGCCTTTAAAACCGGGATAAGAAACCGGCATTTCTTCACCTTCAAGCAAAGTCGAAATTCCCCCCACAAATACTACAGTTTCAACTCCTTTTAATTTTTGGATTAAAGAAGTAAAATCGATTGGAAATTCTTTACCAAAATCAAATTCAAGATTGGCCTGCCAATTATTTGACTGCGCAAAAAGCATCTCGATTTTATAGGTTTTGCCCGCTTCTACCGGAAACGGAATATTGCCGGGAACGGTGCGCCAATTGGTGTATTTTGCAATAGATTTTCCATTAACTATTAATTCAAAATATCCCGTAGCACCTGTTTTAAAAACAAGTGTATCGGTTACTTTTGCTTTAAATTCTGTTTCATATTTTGCCGAAAATCCTTCGAGTTTTACTCCGGATGCAAATTCATGCTGTCCGGCAGTGGTTATTTTGATCGGATTTGTAATCTGTAATGAAATCAAACTATTGCCTGATCTGTCCGGGTTATTCCAATACGTGGCTTTCATTCCCTTTTTACCTTCAAACGAAATTTGATCAAAATAACTTTGATTTACTTTATCTTCAACCAGATCACTGGCTTTATCATAAAAGATTTTATCTGCACCCGTTTTTGATTCTATTCCGTCTTTTATAGTAATGGTTTTAACAGGCGTTCCGTTATAATTTCCCCATAACATGGGTTCGTTGGCAGCGTTTGGTCCCAGAACTGCAATTTTGCTCGTTTTGTTTAAAGGCAGAATATTATTTTTATTTTGAAGTAATGTCATGGATTTTTGAGCCATTTCTAATGCTAACTGCTGATGTTCTTTGCTGTTGAGAACTGAAGGCGGAATTTGCGCCCACGGAACTATAGCATCATCATCCATTTCGCCCAGCTCAAAACGGCCTTCTAAAACACGCTGTAAACTTTTGTTGATGTCGGCTTCTTTAATTAAATCTTTTTCAACCGCTTCCGGCAGATTTTTAAAGGGATATTTCTCCCAAACGCATTCTACATCCGTTCCTGCAAGTACCGCTTTTGAAGCCGCATGAGTAGCATCTGATGAAACTTTGTGCGTGGTATAAAAATCGGTAACGGCTCCGCAATCTGACACTACCATGTATTTAAATCCCCATTCGTCGCGAAGAATACGCTGTAATAATCTTGTGTTACTGCAGCAAGGCTCATCATCAAGACGCTGATAGGCGCACATTACTTCGCGGACATCGGCTTCTTGTACTAAAGCCTTAAAAGCAGGTAGATAGGTTTCGTATAATTCACGCGGATTTACATTGTTTAAATTCAGTTCGTGCCTGCTCCATTCCGGGCCCGAATGCACGGCAAAATGTTTGGCACAGGCCAGAAGTTTACGGTATTTAGCATCTGCGGGACCTTGCAGTCCTTTTACCACAGAAATTCCCATTCGTGAAGTCAGATAAGGATCTTCGCCGTAAGTTTCCTGACCGCGTCCCCAGCGCGGATCCCTGAATATATTGACATTTGGAGTCCATACCGACAGGCTTAAAAAGCGTTTGTTTTCGTTTCCGTTTTTAATCCACTGGTTGTATTTGGCTCTGGCTTCATCGGAAACAGCATCAAAAACACGATATACTAATTGATCATCAAATGAAGCTGCCATTCCTATAGGCTCAGGAAAAACAGTTACATTGTCATTATTTGCGTAGCCATGCAAAGCTTCACTCCACCAGTTAAATTTTTTAATTCCGAGTCTTGGCACTGCATCCGACTGATCGCACATTAATGCTGCTTTTTCTTCGAGCGTTAATCTCGAAATTAAATCTTTTGCCCGCTCTGTTGAACTTAAAGCTGGATTTTTATAGGGCAGCTGCTGTGCGTTTAAACTAAATATTGAAAATACACTTAGAATTAATTGATAACTAATTTTCATTGTTTTTATATTTTAAAATTGCATTTAAAAATTGTTTTTTACGAAGAGATGAATTAATTCGCTTTTGAAATTTTATCATCAACATGGAAATAATCAAAATCTGCAAAACCTCCTGTATTTTTGGTCGCATAATTAAAAAGTCCAAATCGGTAGCCCATAAAATGTGGAAGTGTATACGGCAGCTTAATTGGTTTTCCGATAGCTTCCCATGTTTTTCCGTCTAAGCTGTAGAAAAATCTTCCCGTGTCTGCTTTGTCTTTAAAATCGCATTCGGCTTTAAGATATATTTTGTCCTGATCTATAGGAACACTTTCTATTTCTTTTGGATTTCCTTTTTCGGCATCAATCATTACGATTTTTTTTGCACCCTTTTCAATTTTAACACCAACCAGACCGAAATCTTTTTGCAATAACGAAAGTCCTGCAAAATCGCCTTCTTTCATATTAGAAACGGCAACAAAAGTGCTACCCGAACATACAGGCCCAAAAGTTCTTTGCGTCAATGTATTTTTTGCCTGAACAAAACTGCTGTCTGTACGTGCTGTTTTTAATCGTAAATAACCTTTTCTTTCTGTGACAGACCAAAGTGAATTATCCGGATTATGGTTCCACTGCCAAACCAATGGCAGATCATTTTCGCCGCTTTTACGGTCAAATTCATCCGAGTTCACAATTCCCGGAATAAGGCTTTTGTTAGCCGGAAGATCCAGATTTTCGGGTACTTTTCCGTTTTCGCCTAAAATTGGCCACCCATTTTCCCATTTTACAGGAACGAGATACGGAATACGGCCTACACCTCCGGCATCTCTAAATAAGTAAGAAAACCATCCGCCATCTGGAGTATCGATAAGTCCGCCTTGTGCAACACCCTGATCCTGTAAACCTATTTTTCCTTCCCAAGGTCCCGAAATATTGTCTGCTCTGTGTATAATCACGGTGCGCATACCATTTTTTGGCCAGCAGATATTAAACAAATAATATTTTCCTTTAATTTTAAAAAGCTGAGATCCCTCAGAAGGTAACATAATATTATCTCCCGCAGGCGCATTGGCATTTTCTATTAAAATTCTTTTTGTTTCTTCCTTAACAGCCGAAAGGTCGCTTTGCAATTCTATAATTTGAAGTTTTCCTGCGCCCCAGACCAGATAAACTTTGCCATCATCATCAAATAAAAGGGAATGATCATGGTAGGAACTGTTTAAAACAATTCTTTTCCACGGGCCTTTTTCTATATCTTTTGTCGAAAAAATATAGGTTTTGCCTGTTGTTCCAGAAAAGGTGCTTACATAATAAGTACCATTATGATAACGCAGACTGCTGGCCCATGAACCTCTGCCATAATCATTTTTACCGTTATCTAAATTTAATTTATCGCCATTCTCTTCCAGCGTTTGATAAGCATAATTAAGCAGTTTCCAATTTATTAAATCATCTGATTTCATAATAGGAACTCCCGGATTCATGTGCATTGTGGTACTGCTCATGTAGTATGTGTCGTTTACCCTAATTATTGATAAATCGGGCACATCTGCATAAATTACCGGATTTTGGGCTTTACCTTTTTGAGCCTGAACGGTTATAATACTTATCGTTATTAGAAAAATGGTATAGTAAATGGCTTTTTTTATTTTCATTTTAATATTTTTATTTTAAAGCTAAAATTCATTCCTATTCAACACTTTATCAACACATCGCTTTTCCTGCAAGGTTTCCAAAAACTTATAGGAATTTGAGCGCATTAGCAGCTAAACCTACAAGGTTTTGGAAACCTTGCAGGAATTCCTTTTTAATCTTTAACAATTCTCAATTGATAAAACTTAGGACTTTCTTTTCCGTTTTTGGATAGAATTTTGACATTCACCACATCAAGTTTATCTACTTTTATTTTGATCGCATTATTTTCTGTTGAAATTTCGGCGGGTTTTTCGTTAATTAAAATCATGAAGTCATCTGTTTTAAGTTGATCTAAAACAGTTATATATAAAAACTGACCAGCCTTGTTTTTGTTTAGCATTTGATAGGAAATATAGGAACGGGTGTTTCGCCAGAATTTTCCATCATCATAACCGGAGTTACTTTTTTCGCCTTTGTACAAATGATCTACTTCGGGTTGTTGCTCTCCACAATTTATTTTATCAATTGTTTTGGCTTCTATTGCCAAAGCTTCAATTTCCTGTTGTTTTAATGCGGCCTGTTTTTCTTTGTATTCTTCTTTGGAAAAAGTTTGAAAATACATTTGATAACGTGCATCATGTACTTCAAAAAAAGGTTCTAATTCTAATGAATCTAAACGGAATCTCAGGTTTCCTTCTTCCTTAAGTTTGGAAACATAACTTGTCTTCTCTCCCACCAAAGCATAGGCTTTATCAAGCGGAATGTATTTTCCTTTTGCAACGTGTCCCATACGACTGTCATCTGCAAACAGACCGTCCAGATTTTCGGTAGAGGTTTTAGCTGCCAACACAATCGGGCCGTTTACAAAAGCCGACCAGTTTGAACCATCAGGCAAATTTTCTAAATGGGTTGAGGTTTTAAATCGAACGCTTACTTTATCGCCCGATTTCCATTTTCTTGAAATCGTAACATAAGCAGAAGGTTTAGAAGTGTTTTTTTCTTCTTTTCCATTCACGAGAATTTCAAAATTTTCTGCCCATTTCGGATAGCGAATGTTCAGCGCAAAGGTTTTGGCTTTTTTAAGTTTTAGAACTAATTCTGAATCGTTCTCATACGGAAATTTGGTAATTTGCTTTAACTCCAGATCTTTTGCTGCCCAGTTTAAAACTGACGGAATAAACAGATTTACAAATACAGCATCATTTGTATGACTGTAAATTAATTCTCCATATTTGGTATGATTTTCAAGTCCGGATCCGACGCAGCACCACATGCTGGTGTCAGGCTGAGAATAAACGCGATAGTGATTGGGACGAATAGGTGTAAAATAGACAAATCCGCCTTTTTCCGGATGCTGGCTTGAAAGAATATGATTGTAAAGTGTTCTCTCGTAAAAATCAAGATAACTTACATCGTCGTGGTCCACAAACAACGCTTTAGTAAGCCGTTCCATATTATAGGAATTACAGGTTTCAGGTCCTTCGTTGGACTTTATCATTCCACTAAAATCATTTACAGGATTAAAATGTTCAGAAACGCTATTACCGCCAAAAGCTACACTTCGTCTTTGTGTTACCATGTTCCAAAAAAACTCTACGGCATCAGACCATTCTTTATTTCCGGCGAGAACTGCAATTTTCTCAAAACCAATAACTTTTGGTATTTGCGTATTCGCGTGCAAACCTGTCAATTTATCTCCTTTTTTTAATAACGGATTTAATAAAGCTCTGTGCGAAATTTTCTCAGCCGTTGCAAGGTATTTTTTATCTTTTGTAATGATGTACAGATCAGCAAAAGATTCGTTGATTCCGCCGTGTTCTGTGGCTAATATTTTCTGAATTTGTTCATCAGACAACGGACGAATTAATTCGATAAACCAATCTCCTAATTTTATTAAAATTTCTTTTGCTTTTTGACTTCCTGCATAACGATAGGCATCGTTTAAACCGGCAAAAAGTTTATGAATATTATAAATCGGAACCCAGGTATTATTTAATCCGAAACTGCTTTCGTCAATATCTCCTTTGTGAATGCGATCCCAGAAAACTTTTCCCTGCGGAATTCCGCCAACGTAACCATTACCATTTTTATCCTGACAACGAGCCAATTCAGATACCATATAATTTAATCTTTCTTTCAATTCTGGATTTCCTGTTGAAGCGTACATCATCGCTAATGCGGAAAGATAATGCCCGCCTATATGCCCGTCAAGCCCTATACTTTCCCAGTTTCCGTATCGGTCAGATTTTGTCGGAAGACCGGCATCAATCAAATAAGGTGCTAAAAGTTTATCCGGATATAAGGCTAAAATATATTTCAGATCAACATCCTGAGCATTTTTAAAAGGACCTTCACTAAGTCTTACTTCATTTAAGCTGAATAAAGTCATTTGAGCGCCGGCACCAAAACTGGTCGACAACACCAATAAGCAGTATATAATTCTATTTTTCATTTTAAAATATTGTTGTACAATTATGTAATGGAAAAGCCCGATTTTAGTTCTTGGTCAGTAATGAAATTATTCCACGGTCCTTTCGCTTTCCGGTGCCCCCAGATAAGATGGTTTTAAGCCGCCGGTATCGATCAGTATTTTCTGCAGGACAATTCCCGGATCCAAAACACGAAAACGAAGCGTATGTTTTCCTGCCTTTGTAATGCTAAGTTTTGTTGCAGAATGAATCATATGTTCTGCCTGCCATTTTCCCAGTTCTCCGCGATAATGTCCATTAAAGTTTACGATCTGAGGTTTTTCTCCATCAAAAGAAATTTCATAACGAAGTCCTTTGTTATTATTGAAATTCAGTGTTGGCGCTAATAGAAGTTCAACATTAAATTCTCCCGTTGATTTAAAATTAATTTCATATTCAACAAAAATATTTTCGTCTGAAGTTGGATAACTATTTTGTGGAAATGTAGTGATGCCACTTTGCGTTTTTCCAAAATCCGGTAGTATTTCCCAATGCGTGCTTTTTGAATTATTAGCTTTAGCAAAATTTTCGGCTATGATAGAAACATATCCGTCATTTTCTAAATATACTGTTGATGAAACTTTTTCCTTGTCTGAAACATATCTGACTTCTGGCAGAATATTTTTCGGAGTGTCATGCCAAGCTTTGTACCCAATACGCATTTGGTCCATAATATGCGTCCATTTGCCGCCGGAAATTTCATTGTTATATTTATTTTGAAGAACAGAATCGCGTTCAAAATTCTTTTTAACCTCATCGGCATAATAATTCGCCAGAATATTCTTTTCCTGAATCAGTTTGTTGTTTTTTGCCTGCGCGAAATACATTTCATAAAGATTACAACAGGCATCAATAGGATATAATACTAATTGAAAATAAGCATCCTGATATTCTTTCGGAAGCTCGTTATAAATTCTGTAAGCATCTAAAGCTAAATTCTTGTATTCATTGACAACAGTTTCAAATTCGTTGTAATTTTCTAAACTGTAGGTTTTGCTGTCCAGCATTTCGGGTGTAACACGACGATTAAATTTTGGATAAGTATTTAGTAATCGGGCAATTTCTTTAGCGTGTTTTTCTCCAAATTGTTCTGCTGCCCAATTTTCTGAAAATTCAAAAAGATTTTTCGAATTAAATTTCTTAGGATTCCATGCCATATCCAGAAAGAAACTGATCGGAAATTCCATTGGTTTTAAATCCCCTACATTTACTATCCAGATTTTGTCAACACCATTTTCATAGCTTAAATTCATTTGTTCCCAAACGCGCTGAATCGGACTTATATTAATCCATTTTGAGTTTCTTGGTCCGCCTACATAATCAAAGTGATAGTACATGCCGTAACCGCCTTTGTGAAGTGGTTTATTTGGATCGGGAAGTTTACGGACATTTCCCCAGTTATCATCGCAGAACAACAAGGTTACATCATCGGGAACACGCATTCCCTGATCATAATAATCCTGTACTTCCTTGTATAAAGCCCAGACCTGAGGAGTTTTTGCGGCACTTTTACCGGTTTCTTTTTCTATAATTTTGCGTTGTTCTTTTACAATATTTTCTAATAAACTTATGTTTGTTCCTTCGCTCATGGCTTCATCTCCGTCTCCACGCATTCCAACAGTTACGACTTTTTCCCAATCCTTACTGCGTTGAATTCCTGTTTTCCAGAATTCATCTAAAACTGTTTTGTTTTTCGAATAATCCCAAACATTCGGCAGATTATTTTTTTTGATGTAACGTCGCCAGTCTGTTTGTGCCAAAGCCATTGGCTCATGATGCGAAGTGCCCATCACAATTCCCATTTCATTTGCCAAAGGTCCGCTTAAGGCGTCATCGTCATAAAAGGCATTTCCCCACATAGCAGGCCACAAATAATTGGCTTTCAGACGCAGCATTAACTCAAAAACTTTTTCGTAAAACTGACTGTTAAAACCTCCAAATGTGGCTTTTGCCCAACCGCTTAATGAAGGTGCTTCATCATTTAGAAAAATTCCTCTGTACTTTACAGCGGGTTCTCCGTCTGTGTAAATACCGTTTATGAAGTAAATATTTTCCTTTTGTTTTACCGGAACATCTGCCCAGTAATACCAGGGCGAAACACCAATTTGTCTGGACAACTCATAGATCCCGTAAATTGTTCCGCGTTTATCGCTTCCTGCAATTACAAGAGCTTCTTCTATTCCTTTAAAGGGATTTTTTACATGTTGAATAATAAATTTTTCATTTTTACCTCTGAGTGCTTTTCCGTAGATTTTTTTCTGTTTTACTAAATCATCAATTACCGAATTAGAACCGATCATACCGATTATTATTAAAGGCGAGTCAGCATTAGGATTTTGATTAAAAACAACGGGACGATCTCCGGTAACTTTTTCAAAATCGGATTGAAGATTATATACTGCGCGCAAAATTCCCGCATCTGTTCCTGAATTTACAAAAAAAGAAAGTGATTTGGATTTCTCTTTTAGAACCATAACATTCTGTACCTTTTCTGTAGTTATGAAAGGCTGGGCAGCTTTTGTTATGGTGAAAAACAAAGAAAGCACGACGGTAATAATAAATTTAGAAAAACTCTTCATGGCTATTTTTAAAATTCTTATTTGAACAATACTTGTGAAAATTGCATTAAATCATGTCTCCAAACCGGCCAGGTATGACCACCGGAATACTCGCTGTAGCTATATTTAATTCCCATTTTATCAAACTTCTTCATCATAATTTTGCAATTTTCATAAGCGATATCTTCCTTACCTCCCATCGAAATCCAGAAATTTTTCAGATTGGCATTTATTGCCTCTGTATTCTTTGCCATATATTCATATTGCGGATCTGATAATTGGGTATTATTTGCCCACCATCCTGAACTAAACACACCGATGCTGGAAAACATTTCAGAGTTTTTAATTCCGGTATAAAGTGTTTGAAGTCCTCCCATTGATAGACCTGCCAGCGCTCTGTTTTTAGAATCTGTTGCTGCTTTAAAGTTACTTTCGACAAAAGGGATTGCTTCGTTCTTTAATTCCTTTTCAAATGCTTTTAATGCATTTTCATTAAAACCGGCAACTCCACCGGTATTTCCCATATTTCCGTCAAGCATAACAATTAGCATGGGTCTGGCTTTATTTTCAGCAATCAGATTATCAAGAATTAAATTGGCTTTTCCCTGCGCCGACCATCCGGTCTGATCTTCGCCGCCGCCGTGCATCAGATACAAAACAGGGAATTTTTCAGTAGCATTTTCATAACCTGGCGGTGTGTAAACGTACATTTCGCGCCACGAATTGGTTGTTTTTGAAAAGTACTTTTTTATTCTGATATCGCCATGGGGCACTGTTTTTAAATCATAAAAAGCACCTTCCTTATTCGGAATTTCTATTCCGCTTGCCATACGGCTCATTCCGTAGAAAGTTTCACTTGATGGATCTGCCACAGCTGTACCGTCAATTAATAGCGAATAATAATTGAAGCCTTTATTTATCACATCTGTCGTAACCGCCCATAAACCCTGTTCGTCTTTTTGCATATCGTACTTTCGGCCTAAGTCAATCTGAACTTTTGATGCTTCCGGAGCATTCACTTTAAACATTACCCTGTTATCCGGCAATATCTGAGGATATTTGACATTGCGTATATTAGTCTCCGCCGGTGTTCCTAGAACGGTATATTTTGCAAAAGCAGACTGATTTACAGGTTTGAATAAAAATTGTGAAAACATGTATAATCCATTTTTCCATACCTTGAAGTCGTGAACGCCGGGTTCAATATAGTAGATATGAGGCACATCATTTTTATACAGGTACTCATGGGTACGCTTACTATTTTCGATGAGCCAGTCATTATCTCCACAGGAAATCCAAAGGAGTTTCAGTTTCTTTTTTGCTTCTTCCGGATTAGGTACTAATTCCTGAGGCACTTTCGTATTAGGTGCCGAGGAAAATCCTCCTACCCAGGCAAATTTGTCTAAATTACCTAAACCAAAATTCAGGGATTGCCCTCCACCCATCGATAAACCGGCAATCGCGCGGTGTTCTCTGTCTTTGAGTACCGGATATTTTTTTTCTATAAACGGAATTAAATCATTTAGTAAATCTTTTTCGAAGTTGGCGAATGCCTGTACTTTTTCCGGTGCCATTATGTTTCCGGAAGCACTGTCATCTTTCATGGCTCTTCCATTTGGCATCACGACAATCATGGGTTCTAATTTGCCTTCTGCATACAAATTGTCTAATATAATCTGCGGATTTCCACCATTAAACCATTCCTTTTCATCTCCTCCAATTCCGTGTAAAAGATACAGAACAGGATATTTTTTCTTTGTACTGAATCCCGGTGGTGTGTAAACGGTTACTTTTCTGGTGGTTCCAACTGTTTTGGATTCATAAGATATAGTTTCAACTTTTCCGGCTGGTATACTCGTATTTAACTGGTCAAAACCCAACGGTGCCTGAACAATAAAAGGTTCGGATTTAGTATCAGATTTATACCCCATTAAGGATAGAATTTTTAAAGCATAGCGTTTTCCTAATTCTTTATATCCATCCGAATTAAAATGTAAAAAATCGGGAGCTACGGCACATCCTCTGGACGAAATAACATAGGACGTTGGAATAGTTTTTGGCAGTGTTGCAATAATTTTATTCATGCTGGCGCATTTTCCATTCTGTTCTTCATTTACGGTTTCGCCAGAAAGTAAGGGCACTTTTTTAGGATCTAAATTCAGATCTTTCATCAAATTATCATATACAATTTTGACTTTTTTCGGCCAAAGTGTATCGCCCGTATTCGATTCGCCCTGATGCAGTAAAATTCCTTTTATAACGCCGCTTTTTTGTGCAATTTTTGCCATTTGTACCAATCTTGCATACGGACTTCCATTATATTCCTTAATCATCCCAAGCATCCAGTCCGGTGCTGTTTTTACGTAACTTTCGACTTGATCTTTATCAAAAAGTTCTATTTTACAGCCTCCTACGGCAACATTTACAATTCCAACTTTTATATTCTCAGGAAGACTGGCCACCATTGTTCTTCCGAAATTATCTGTTGGGGTAAATCCTGTTTTACATCGGCATAAAGGCGGAACTGCAGTATACCATTTACCCATTTCACGGCCCAGATCCGGACAATTTACGGCCTCTAAAACCTGAAAACGAGGATTTACATTCAGTTTGTCCTGCGGTTCGATTGGTGCAGCACCTTCCATATTGGACTGACCAAAACTCAAATAAATATGGAAATTCGGATCCTGGGAATACGCATTTTGTCCTGTTGAAAAAAGGATTACAACGGCAAAAAATCTGATTATTGCTTTCATATTATTTTAATAAATTTGTTATTCAACATCAGCAATCAAAAAAAAGCCGGCTGTTGTCCTGATTTTACTTCAATAAATTTAAATCGATAGCTTCACCCATTCGGCGGTAGCCAAGTTCATTCGGATGTAAATAATCACCATCGTGCAGGGTTGACAAAATGGTTTTAGATCCCGGTTCGGCAGCCATTTCTTTGTCAAAATCTATAATTGCGTCAAAGTGATTATTCCTTATCCATGCATTTACTATATCTCTTGCATCCTGTTTAAACGGCGCATCATAAAATGATTTTTCAAAAGGCAGGATTGTGCAGCCATATACTTTTATCCCTTTTGCATGTGCTTTGTCAATCATAATTTGATAAGCTTCAATGATTTCCTGTGCTTTGGCGGGCGCATCTTCTGCACGTTTAATTCCTCCAATGTCGTTTATTCCTTCCAGAATAACCAACCATTTTGTTCCAGATTGAGAAAGTACATCGCGATCAAAACGGTCTAATGCTGTTGGACCTAATCCGCCTTTTACGACACAATTTCCTCCAATTCCCAGATTCAAAACTCCGATATTTTCTGTCTTTTTATCTGATAATAATCGTGCTGCTAAAATATCTGTCCAGCGATTTTGTTTGTTGGTGCCAGATCCTCGTCCGTCTGTAATGGAGTTTCCTAAGCAAATCACAGCAGCTGCATTCTCTGATGCCGTGACATCTACTCCCATAATCGTGTACCAGTGGTCTGTTTTTACCGCTCCCGAAAAAGTGGCATTATCATCCTGATTTCCCTCCAGAAGATAAGAAGTAGTTCTTGAACCCGGATGTCCGGATGTTTTTTGTGATGCTTTTCCGTAATGAATGGTAATCGCTAAAAGCTGACCTGGTTGCAATTTAAAATCTACTGCATCTGAAAATACTTCCTGACCGGGATTTAATGTTACTTCTGACTTTCCTTCAAAACTTAATTTTTTTTGGGTCGTTTTTTCAACAGACGGAGCATCAATTACATTTGCAATGCTTACTGATTTTAAAACCGTAGGCTGATCACTAAATAAGTTCGAAAAACGCAATCGGATCTTTTCGCCGCCAATTGAAACTTTAATTATCTGTCGCAGTGTATTGTTCTCAAGTCCGGGTGCGGGCGGCATGTTGTTAGGTTCTACCAACATTTGAGCACACGCCCAGGTACCAACCCAATTTTTGGTGTTTGATTTGTCAGCAGTTTTTGATGCTGTATGAGTGACCTTACATCCTGTCAGTAAAATAAACAAGTGCAAAAACAATATGTATTTTGAATATCTTTTGATCATATTTATCTTTTAAATGTAAAATCATCGCTGTTTCAGTATAAAAAAATCTAAGGCCTTAAACTTTCTCCCTATTATTTAGGTTCTGCAGTATTGGCTGCAGTGGCATATAAACCTATTAGTGCACCGGTAAATCCGCCAGCTGTATTGGTTGAAAGAATATCACCCGAAACTTCACTTCCAAGATTTTCAAAATCAACTCCGTTTACAGCATAACTAAACTGGTAGTTATCTCCGGTTGCTTTTACCTGCAGACGTAACGGTTTTTTAATTTCAATTTTTGCACTTGCCATAATTTGCGATTCGCCTTTTTCTGTTCTTTCCAATACTATAAAAGTATCTTTTCCTTTTTTGGTCACGCCAAAAACGTAATTAAAACGTTCATTTTGCAGGCATACAATTCCGGCAAGATTTTTTTGAGATTCCGGTTTGTAATCTAATGTTGTGGAAAATGAAAAAGCATTATGTTGCTGTCTGTAGAAAAGCGTAGAAGTTGGTTTTAGTTCTTTAATATTAACTTCAAAAGGATTAATCTGTAATCCTTTTTTTGTCACTGAAATAAAATTTTCCCTCGGACCTCTAAGACCTATCCATCTGTAATCTAACTTATCTGACGTAAAATTTTCGGTAAACGTAAAATTACCGTTAGGAAAAAAACCATCTTTACCTGTTTTATTTTCTACACCTTTCGGCATTTTTAATTTTGGTTCCATCGGCACTAAGCCATTTTCGAAAACAGGAAAAGTTCCCGACCAGTCTACCGGCAGTATAAAGGTTTCACGACCTGCATTTACTCTGTCCTTTTCGTTTGGACGGATGCCTAAAAATACACCGTAATATTTATTATCGGGTCCTAGAACTAAATCGGCATGGCCTGCCCAATCAACTTTATCAGGTCTGTTTTGTGGAAAATATCTTTGGGTTAAAATTGGATTATTTGAGGATGGTTTGAATGGCCCTTTCGGACTGTCACTGATAAAAATAACTTCACTGTGATTCCCTCCTGTACCACCTTCAGCACACATTAAATAATAATGTCCGTCTTTTTTATACAAATGAGGCGCTTCTATCCATATTGGTTTTTTAGAAAGATCGACACCGCCATCGACTATGATTTTGTCGGTTCCGGGAATTACCTGATCTTTTTCCAGATCGTATTCCCATACCTTAATTACACGATGACCGTTGTATAATTCTTTTACCTTATCAGGAGCATCATTATGAACGACGTACCCTTTACCATTATCATCAAAAAAAATACACGGGTCAATTCCGTTAAAGTCTAATTTAATCGGACTTCCCCAACCTTTTTTCGGATCTTTTGTTTTTACTATAATGTTACCCATTTTTCCTGTAAATGCCGTTACAATCATATAGAACGTATCATTATGAGGATTATAAGTGATGCCCGGCGCATACACACCCTGGCTGATACCGGTATCATGCGGATTAAATTCGGATACTTTATTTAAGACGCCGCCCAGGTCTGTCCAGTTTACCAAATCTTTAGAGTGAAAAATTGGCACACCCGGAAACATCGCAAACGAAGAACAAACCATATAATAATCGTCTCCTTTTCTGGTAATGGCCGGATCCGGATAACAGCCTTGTAAAAGAGGAGAATAAAATTCGTCTGCTTTTAAAGGATATTTTTTATAAATCTGATCGTCTCCCTGATAAATTACATTGGAAAATACAGGTGCTTTTTGAGTTTGCTTCTTTGTGCCGGTATTTTGAGCTTTTAGATCTTTAGAAGAAAAAACAGATAGTACAAAAAGTAAAATAAATAGGTGTTGCTGCTTCATTGCTTAGGTATTATTATTTTTTTTTAATATTCTGTGCCTGAGTTCTTTTTAGATAAAATTAAAAGCCGAGTGTTTTACTCCTCGGCTTTAACTAAAGAACTTAAGACCAGAAGTAATATGATCTGTAAATTAGCATTTAAATTGTAATTAAACCTGATGAAAGTTCGGTTTAATATCCGGGATTTTGATAAGCTGTTTTTTCTGAAGCAGACATTTCCATTCCGTCCATTTGTCCCTGAGGAATTGGACGCAAATAGTGATACGGTTCTATCGTTCTTGTAATAACCTGTGGAGTATGATCGCCAATATTTGGACCTCCAATAGAATATTTCCCCGCAAGTTCATTCCATTTTTGCGTTCTTACCAAATCAAACCAACGATATCCTTCACCGAAATACTCTCGCGAACGTTCTTCCAAAATATAATTAATATCGATTACAGCAGGTGTTGCACCTGTTAATAAAGCACTATTGTCTGCAGATTTTGCAACATTACCATTATTAAACCAGCGCCATTTTCCTGCACGTGCACGTATTACATTAATAAGATCTCTTGCCGACATTGCTCCGGCCGCTCCTTTTACCGCTGCTTCTGCCGCTACAAAATAAAGTTCAGAAAACTTAGCAATAGGATAAGGTCTTGTACTACCGGCATTAGGCTGCCCTAATCCACCTGCATTATCTGTACGATAAGGTCCATATTTCCATAAACCCGGATAAACTCTTCTGCTTATCCCCAATGGAGAAATTACATAATCCGCTCTTCCCGGTAAAATTCCTGCCCCGATATTACTGCTTCCCGCTGTGTAGTTAATCGGCGTTGCCGGCTCATCATTAAGGAAAGATAAAATAGCATCACCCGGTTTAACCGGTAACGAATTTGCATTGTAAAGTGTGGCTACATCTGTTAATCCGGTTCCTGTTAAGTTCCAGTTACCGCGATAAGTGGTTGTAAACGTTCCGTCATATCTGGAATCATTTGTCTTATCTGCAAAAGTTTTTGTGAAAACCTCGATTGGTGGTGCCATTCTGGTCCACGGGCGTCCTAAAAACTGGTCTGCTGCCCTTTGTACAGGCGAAACCGCAGCGCCGGCAGCATTTTTACTTCTAATAGCAGTATAGTCCCAGGTTCCCATCCAGCCGGCGAAGTTGTCCGGAGAACCGCCACTACCGTAGGTAAGACTTCCTCCATTATAATATTCACTTGCCTGAGTATGATCTGCATATAACATCATCTCTTTATTACGGTCATTTGATCCCAGATTTACATCATAATAATACGGTAATAATCCGTAAGTTCCAGGGCTATTAATTCCTTCTAATGCAACATTATAAGCCTGTTGGAAATACCATTGAGCATCATGTCCGTCAGGATCTGTTCTTGGCGTATCAGGATAAGTTGGAATATTGTTCGGATTCTCGAGCCACCATCCGTAAGTAAGATACGCTTTTGCCAATATTAGTCTTGCTAAAGTTTTGGTTGCTGTACCTGTAAGCCTTGGTGCATCTGGTAATTCGTTTACAGCTGCTGTCAAATCCGGAAATATAGCTTTTGTATAGACTTCTGTTACAGTATTTCTCTTAGAAGATCTCGAAGGTTTGGTATTGAATTTCAATTCTCCCGCCCCTAAATCTAAAGGTACACCTCCAAATGTCTGAACTAATAGAAAGTAATCGAAAGCCCTGAAAAATTTTGACTCTGCAATTAAACTCGTTGCAAACCCTACTGCTGCACCATTTTCGATAATACCGCTGGCAGTATTGATGTCATTATAAGAGTTATTCCAAACTACATCGGCACGGCTGGTAATAGGATTAATCACTCCAACTCCGGAAAGATCATGGTCCTTAAAGTTTCCGTCGGCCTGTTGTGCGTAGGTGTATTCATCTGTACCCGTCTGAGTAGCATTGTAGTAATACGCCTGACCGTATATCCAGCGTAAGTGAGCGTAATGCGAAGTTAATCCCTGTAATACTCCCTGCTCCGTTTTAAAATATCCCGGCTCATAAAAATCATGTGGTTTCTCTTCTAAAATATCAGAACAGCCTGCAAAGGAGAACACAACAACTGATCCTATAATTAATTTCTTTAAAATATATCGTTTCATAGTTCTTCTGGATTAAAATGTTAAATTAATTCCTAATAAATAATTTCTGGTTGTTGGTGTATTTGTTCCGATAACCAAAAATCGACGCTGATATGAACTTACTGCCTGATTTTCATCTCCGTATGAATTTGTTTCCGGATCCATTCCTGACATTTTATGATAAGGCGAAAAGAATACAAAAGGATTTTGTGCAGTAAAATAAAGTCTCAGCTTTTCTATACCCATTTTTCTCATAAATTCCTGATCCAAAGTATATCCTAAAGTCAAAGCTCTGATTTTTAAATAAGAGGCATCAAAATATCCCATAGTTGACATGTATTTTGGATTATCACCACTTCTGATTCCTCTTGGATTTGGGAATTCTGCATCTGTATTGTCCGGTGTCCAGTAATCTACATCCACATTACTTCTCCGGCCATTTAGCAGGTTAAGATAACTGGCTCCTCCGTATAAAGTACTCACCAATACCCCACCGCTTTTAAATGCTCCCACAGCAGAAAAATCAAATCCTTTGTAGGTTAAGTTTGTATTGAAACCTCCCTGAAAATCAGGATCTGTATCAATAATCTGTCTGTCGCTTGCATTAATTGCACGTGTTGGTGTACCATCGGGGTTAAAATCTCCGGTATATTTTACTTTGACAGATCCTACTATAGTTCCCTGCTGATTAACTCCGTTAGGTCCAGGTTCTAAGATCGACATATACGGATCACCTTCCTGCCATAATCCCACTTTTTCAAAATCATAAATAGAATTAATATTATGTCCTACAAACCAGGAATTTCCTTCGTCTCTCGTTGCTCCCGAAGCAAGTTTAACCAGTTTATTATCATTGCTGTATAAATTAAAGCCAACCGACCATGTTAAACCGTCCGGATTATCCAGTATAACACCGTTTAAAGAGATTTCATATCCTTTATTTTCACTTTCTCCCACGTTGGCAACATAACTGCTAACACCGGATGTTACAGGAAGGTTTACTCTTTGCAGCAGATCTTTTGTGTTGGTTTTATAATATTCTAAAGTACCGGTAAGACGGTTATTAAAGAAACCAAAATCTAAACCATAATTCCATGTTTTAGAATACTCCCAGCCTAAATCGGCGTTTGGTAATTCGGTTACATAAACTCCGGTTGAATTGGTGTTTCCAAAATTGTATGGTCTTGTGCTTAAAGATCCCAAAGTAGAATATGGATTAACGGCCTGATTGGAAGTTTCCCCGTAACCCGCGCGTAATTTTATTAAATTAATCCATGAAATCTTTTTCATAAAAGATTCATTAGAAAGCGTCCATCCTGCCGAAACTGCCGGATAAGTTACCCATTTATTTCCTTCTGACAATCTTGATGATCCGTCTGAACGAACCGTTCCTGAAATGAAATATTTATTATCATAAGAATACATCGCTCTTGCCATATAAGAACTTAATCCCCATTGTGTATAATCCTGATCTCCGGGAGGAATAATTACCGGTTCTTCACTTTGTCCTAAGTTATAAAACTGAAATGCATCAGAAGTTATCCCTTTTCTGGTTATTCTGGATGTATTACCCGTATATTGTTCATTAGAATACAAACCTACAAAGTTGATCGTGTGTTTCTCTGAGAAAGTTTTATCATACGTAATTAAGTTTTCGATAAGCCACTGAGTCGACATTTCGTTTCGTATAGCAGCTTCTGATATTGTTGCCGGATTAACATCAAATACTCCCTGTCCTTCATAATAACCATTATTGGCTGTTCTGAAATTCAATCCGGTATTCATTCGATATTTCAAACCTTCTACACCCGGAATCTTTACTTCAGCAAAAATATTATTATACGAACTAAATGCTTTGTTTAAATTCACATAAGATTCTCCCAGATTATTAATTGATTCTCTGGTGTAAACCCATTGTTCATCTGCTGCCATTCGTACTGTTCTTTTTAAGGAACCGTCTGCATTATACGGACTTGCCAAAGGAGAAGTCCCCAAAGTTGTTCCCGTACCAATATTGTCACCGTTTGTAACTGCATAGTTGCTGTTTGTACTAAATCCGATACGAAAAGCTCCTCCTATCTGCTGGTCTAAACCGGCTCTCAGCGAAAAACGCTCAAAAGACTGCCCAGGTAAAACCGATTCTTCTTTATAATAGCCTAAACCTGCATTATAGGAACTGCGTTCTGCACCTCCTGTTACACTCACGTCATGACTAATCATTTCACCTGCACCATAAAGTTTATCCTGCCAGTTTGTATTGGTTGACCTTGATTCATCCAAACCATCGGTATAAAGACCACTATAATCCCGAAGAGTTGCAAATTTAGCACCATCCATCATATCATATTGACCAAATACCTGTTTTATACCACTATAACCATTATAAGTAAATGATGCTTTTTGGTTTTTACGTCCTTTATTTGTGGTCACCAATATTACACCATTTGCACCTCGTGAACCATAAATAGCTGTTGCAGAAGCATCCTTCAGAATATCTATAGATTTAATGTCTACAGGATTTATATCTCCAATTGAACCTGCAAAAGGTACTCCGTCCAGTACAATTAAAGGATCATTACTTCCTGTAAGCGATCTGGTACCACGAATACGAATCTGCATGGCCGCACCTGGCTTAGAAGAAGTCTGCAATAATTCTACACCAGCCAGTCTTCCCTGCAATGCCTGCGTTATATTGGCAGACTGCACTTCATTTAATTCCTTACCGCCAATTGAAGCTACAGATCCGGTTACTGCTTCTTTTCGCTGTGTACCATATCCGATAACCACCACTTCTTTTAAGGAATTAGAATCTTCTTCGAGCACAATATTGAGTTTTGTTTGCCCGTTTACAGCAACTTCTTTGGATTTAAGACCAATAAAGCTAATGACAAGAATACCATTAGAAGGTACATTAATAGAATAGGTACCATCAAAACTGGTACTTACTCCGGTTTTAGTACCTTTTAAATTGACATTGGCACCAGGAATCGGACCTTTAGAATCAGATACTGTTCCGGTAACCGTAGTTTGTGCTTTCATTTGAAATGAAAACAAACACATGAGGATCAGAAAACCAAAGCTTTTTAAATACTTTGATTTAATCGTAATAAAAAAATTAGTCATAAAAAATTGGTTTTTGTTAGTTAGTCATGTTAATCTTAAAAGTCAAAAAATGTGGTCTTTACTTTTAAGTGTAATTATTACAAATATATAAATTTAAACAATAAACACAATCGGTTGTGTATATTTTTTTTGTGATGTTTTTAAAAAATGAAGAATTAAAAAATACTTACTTAATATTTTAGCTTAAAATATTGAATAATTATCAATTTAAGCTACAACGTTGTAGTATAATTTATTGAAAATAAACTGTTTCTTATTCTTTCGTCAATAATCTCAAAAAACTGAAATATGCTGCTTTGTAATTTGTAAGTTCAATAATGAAGTATCATCAACAGTAAAAATGAAATATTTATTTCAAAACTAAGAGTTAAACCGTCCCGTAAATCTTATTAAACAATAACTTTTGAATCTATTGGATTCAATTTTAGCTCTAAAAACAATCGATTGTTACTTTGATAAAAAAAAATACTACTTTCAATTGAAGATTAAAAGCAGTATTAAGTAAAGAAATTCTGAAAGAAACCCTATATCTAACTATATGATTATAAAAGTTATAACATTATTATAGTTTCATTTTTTTAGCATCCTCTATAAATTGATTCAGTCCGATATCTGTAAGCGGATGCTTTAATAAACCCTTAATTGCCGAAAGAGGCCCCGTCATTACATCGGATCCTGCTTTGGCACAATTTACAATATGCATGGTATGTCTAACAGAAGCAGAGAGTATTTGTGTCTGATAATTGTAGTTATCGTAAATCTGTCTAATCTCGTCTATTAAGTGCAGTCCGTCAGTAGAGACATCATCAAGTCTTCCTAAAAAAGGAGAAACATATGTGGCACCGGCTTTAGCTGCAAGAAGTGCCTGACCCGCTGAAAAAACTAAAGTTACATTGGTTCTGATGTTTTTTGAATGAAAATATTTGCAGGCTTTAATTCCGTCTGCGATCATAGGCAATTTCACTACAATTTGCGGGTGTAGTGCCGCCAGTTCCTCACCTTCGCTTATCATTCCATCGTAATTTACAGCATTTACTTCTGCAGAAACATCGCCTTCAACAATTTTGCAAATTGCCAGATAGTGTTTTAAAATATTGTCTTTTCCTGTAATTCCTTCTTTTGCCATTAAAGATGGATTAGTGGTAACACCATCTAAAACCCCCATTGCCTGAGCTTCTGCTATATCCTGCAGATTGGCTGTGTCTATAAAAAATTTCATAATTAATTGTTTTATTATTTTGTAAGTGGTTGATAATTAACATTATTATTATTGAAAATAAAAAATAAGAAAGCCCCTCCGATTATGATTACATACCGGAAAATTCCTTGTACCATAATTGATACAATACTATTTAGTAAATAATTTGAGTACTTTAACGTTCTTAGGCTATAATATTAGATAATTTGAATTTTATTTTTTTTCAAATTTGTTTTTTATTTTATTCGGTGGAATTTAGGAGCATGATTCACTAGCCATCTTTTTCAATTTATTTTTAAAAATTAAAATCAAATTTTCTATTGGCAAACATTTCCTGTTTCGGAATGTTTAGGCTATAAAATTTAGCAGCTCTGTGCGAGACGGCTTCCTCTTTTTCACTTAAACCCTGTATCATTCCTGTCTGCAAAATTTTCCTTCTAAAGTTGGATTTATTGACTTCAATTCCTAAAATTTCCTGATAGAGATGAATGACCTGCAGTAAGGTAAATTTTTCGGGCAACAGATTAAAACCTATTGCGCTGTTGCAAATATTCTTTCGCAATTTCTGCAGGCTAAAGTCTAATATCACCTTATGTTTCGCATTGAGATCGGATATTTCATTAATTCCGATCCACATGACATCAGGATTACTCTTTTCTTGCTCTTCTTCCGTAATGCATTTTTCTATTTTGACTAAGGCATAATAGGCAATTGCAATATCTTCATGCTGTGATTCGGGAGAACGGTATCCGAATGCTTTCAGCTGTTCTAAAAAGAAATCATCAATTTCGATATACCTTTTTAAAATGTTTCTCGCTGTACCCGAAATTGTTTCATTTTCTTTAATCCAGTCATTAGCAAGACCCCAACTGGTATTTCCTAAATTATCCTGCTGTTTTGCAAGCATGACTTTAAGACTATCGTCTTCAAAATTGAATATTACACAATCAATTTCTATCTTATTCTCGGAATATGCAGGGTTGTTTGGGCAGTTTTGCATTTCTTCACTTTTCATAGAAAATCAAATTAAATCAATTAAGCTAAATCGTCAATCTTCTTTGCCGTAAGGATCTATAGTTACAATTGATCCATCTGACAGGTATTCGATCTTTGCAACTTTCATACTTCTCAGATGCGTTACGCCATTTGAAAGACTGGAATCGTGATAAAAAAGATACCACTCATTTTCGATTTCGATAATAGAATGGTGTGAGGTCCATCCTACTACAGGATTTAAAATTTTTCCCTGATAAGTAAACGGTCCATAGGGATTATCCCCTGTCGCATAACAAATAAAATGAGTATCTCCGGTGGAATATGAAAAGTAATATTTTCCGTTGTATCGGTGCATCCATGCCGCTTCAAAAAAACGACGATTGTTATCTCCGGCTTTCAAAACCGCTCCGTTTTCATCCAGAATTTTAATTTCTTTTGCCTCTTCAGCAAACTGCAGCAGATCATCGGTAAGCAATGCTACTATGGGGCCAAGTGCCGGTTCATTTCCTGTTGGTTCTTCGTTGGCATCATCATAGATATTATTTCTGTATTTTTGAAGCTGACCGCCCCAGATACCTCCAAAATATATATAATGCTTTCCGTCCTGATCTTCAAACACAGCAGGATCTATAGAATAGCTTCCCTGGATTGCGTCGTTTTCAGGCACAAAAGGACCAATGGGAGAATCGCTTACAGCAACTCCAATCTGAAAAATTCCGTTTGCACGTTTAGCCGGAAAAAACAAGTAATATTTTCCGTTTTTGCATGCTGCATCAGGTGCCCACATTTGTTTTTCTGCCCACGCAACATCATCTACATGCAAAGCCAGTCCGTGATCTTTGGCTTCCGAATTAATATTCTCCATAGAAAACACATGGTAATCTTCCATTCCGAAATGGTCGCCATTGTCGTTAAACGGAATCCCGGCATCAATATCATGTGATGGATAAATATAAATTTTACCGTCGAATACATGTGCTGAAGGATCTGCCGTATAAATATGTTTTACTAAGGGTTTTGAAATGGCCGATTTATTAATTTGCTCAAAATTAATTTGTTCAATACTATCTTCAGGCATACTCTCTTTTTTATACTTTTATAATTAATAATTGGTTCTTCTCTCTTTTAAATCTGCTTCCATCTGAACTTCCATTTTTTTATTGATTTTATAGAAACACAGCAATACGACCCCAATTAAAAAAGGGATTGCAGGAAAAATACTTACGAGTAGTTTGATGCCGTTTATGGCAGTTTCTGTTTGTGTTAAAGAATTTGGGACGTATTGAAAATACCCCAGAAACAAAGTGGTCAAAGCGCCTCCGATACTTAAACCGGCTTTTAAACCCACCATCATAGCAGAAAATATAATGGCTGTAGCACGACGATTATTTAACCATTCGGAATAATCGGCAACATCGGCAATCATGGCCCATAATATTGGAATCGTAATGCCATAGAAAAAACCGTGCAGAATCTGTGAAAAAAACATCAGACCGATTGAGGTTGGCGGAAAGAAATAAAATGCCATAATAAACAAAGTCGAAACGAATAAAAATAATCCGAAAATATTTCGTTTTCCGTATTTGTCCGCCAAAGTTTTAGACAAAGTAATTCCGACAATCATAAAAATAATCCCTCCGGCATTAAATAATCCAAAACCTGCTGAAACGGCATCGGTTCCAAAATAATTCAATCCAACATCTGATAATACATTTAAAATTGGCTGAATATAAAGTGTCAATTGTTCTTTATCCACATAATTCTCAAAATAATATACATAAGATCCGCCTTTCATTGCCAGAGTGATAAAAACCAATGTTGTAAGAGTCAGCATAATGACCCACGGTCTGTTTTTCATGAGATCCGTCAAATCTTCTTTGATACTTGATTTTTGTTCGGGTTTTGGAATAATTCGCTCTTTTGTAGTCAGAAAAGTAATCAGCAGCATGATGGTTCCAACAATGGCCAGTACTGTCATTACTTTTTCGATTCCTACCGCCTTGTCGCCATTTCCTGCACTTTTAATAATTCCGAGCATAAAAACCTGTACAAAGAACTGCGCAAACATCACGGCCACAAAACGATAAGCCGACATACTGTTTCTTTCTTTCATATCGCCTGTTATTACTCCGCTTAAAGCGGAATAAGGCAGATTGTTACTGGCATAAAAAACAAGTAATAAAGTATAAGTAACGATCGCGTAAATCACTTTTCCATGATAGGAAAAATTCGGGGTTGAGAAAGCCAGTAAAGCTACTCCTCCCAGCGGAATGGCAGTTAATAAGATCCAGGGTCTGAATTTTCCCCATCTTGTATTTGTTCTGTCCGCTAAAACTCCAATAACCGGGTTAAAAACAAATGCGGCAATTAATCCGACAACCAACATAATTATTGAAGAATCTGTTGGCGATAATCCGTAAATGTCAGTGTAAAAATAAGCCAGGTACGTCATCAGAGTCTGGAAAACCAAATTAGCAGCGAGGTCTCCTAAGCTGTAGCCAATTTTCTCTTTGATGGATAATTTTTGTGAAATGTTATTCATTGGTATTTTGTGGTTTGCGGGTTAGTCTGGCGGTTAGCTTTTTACTGTAACAAATAAATCATCTGACTTTAATACTTTTCTTTAGAAAGAAATCAATAAAAGCCACAACTCATTTAAACAATCGGTTGTGTAAAAGTAAGTAAAAAAACATATTTTCCAAATCTGTGGTGCTTTATTACGTCAAATCGATTAAAAACATCACTTTGTTGGAAAAAATGTAAAAACAAAATGAATTTAGATCTAAATTTTATTTTTTTACTCCCTTTAAGCTGATAACACTATTGTATGCTTTTTTAGGTTTTAAGGCAGTATCAAAGAGTAACGGGTAATTTGTTCTTCCTTTTATAGGCCAGTCGTTTAACCAGGACTGCGCATCATGAACTCCCCAAAAGGTAACACGGCTTATTTTATCTTTGTGTTTTAGGAAAACTTTAAAAATAGAAGCGTAACGTTCTGCCAATTTCGTCTGAACAGAATCAGGAAGTGTTTTAGGATAGGGATTCATTTTTCCACTTCCTTCAAAATTCTGATTTACATCTGCGCCTTTCAGGTCCCATGGATTAGGCAGAACAGTAATGTCCAATTCTGTAATAGCAACTTTAAGCCCTAAAGCAGCATATTCTTCGATGCTTTTTTCGATTTCCTCAACAGAAGGGCTTTCCAGTCTCCAATGTCCCTGAATCCCTACTCCATCGACTTTTCCCCCTGCCGCTTTTATTTTCTTAATCAATTGGATTGCGCCGGCTCTTTTTGCGGGTTCTTCGATATTATAATCGTTATAATACAAATCCACTTTCGGATCTGCCGCCGCTGCCAGTTTAAAAGCATCTATTAAATAACGTTCCCCAAGTGTATTTAGAAAAACGGATTTTCTTAAAGTGCCGTCCTCGTTAAGCGCCTCGTTGACAACATCCCAGGAATCGATCTTTCCTTTGTATTTGGAAACGATCGTAGTGATGTGATCTTTCATGAAAGCCTTCATTTCGGTGCTGTCTTTAATTTTTTCCATCCAGGGTGCCAATTGGCTGTGCCAGATTAGCGTATGTCCGTGAAGGAACATCTTATTCTTTTTACCGTAAGCCACAAATTTATCTGCTAATGCAAAATCATATTTGTCTTTTTCGGAATGGATAAACATCGATTTCATGCCATTTTCAGCTGTAATTGCATTAAATTCTTTTTTAATTAAAGAATCTTCTTTTGCATTTTTCTCCTCAATCTGAGCCACCGTTAAAGCAGTTCCGATATAAAAATCTTTTTTAAAACTATCTTTTAAGCTGTTTTTCTTTGCTATTTGAGCATTGCAGCTGCTTATAACCGTGAGAGATAATAGCAGTACATATTGGTTTATTTTTTTCATTGTTTTTATTTTTTCGGTTGATAGTTAGTGTTTTGTTATTTCAACGTAAACCGACAGGTTTTAAAAACCTGCCTGGTTTGGCGTAGGTATAATGTAGGTTTCAAAAAAATACCTAACAGGTTTTAGAAACCTGTTAGGAACCTTAAATCAAACATATTTAATTATTCAATTTATAGGCAATTCCCATTTCTAAACCTCTCAATTCGGCGAGACCTTTTAATCTTCCGGTTAAAGAATATCCCGGATACGTTTCTTTTCTTTCATCAACTGCGTGCAGAAATCCGTGATCGGGTCGCATCGGCAGGCTTACTTTGGTTTGATTCATTAACAGCAGTAATTTTTCTACAATCGCGCTCATATTTACATCTCCTTTTAAATGCTCCGATTCCCTAAAAATAGTTGCGCTTTCGCGGAAGGTATTTCGCAAGTGTAAAAAGTGAATTCTGTCCTTACAATCTTCAATAATTCTTTCCAGATTATTCTGAGGATCTGCACTTAGCGAACCGGTGCAGTAACAAAGTCCGTTTGCTGGTAATGGCACTGCTTCAAAAATGGCTTTAATATCTTCTTCGGTTGAAACAATTCGCGGCAATCCTAAGACTGAAAAAGGAGGATCATCGGGGTGAATCGCTAATTTAGCACCCAGTCTTTCTGCAACAGGCGCCACTTCTTTTAAAAAATAGATAAGATTTTCCCGTAATTTAGCATTGTCTATTTCGGCATAATTATCTAATAAAGAGAGAATCTGTTCTGCTGTAAAATGTATTTTACTTCCCGGAAGTCCTAACAATACATTTTTAAAAAGCAAATCTTTTTCTGCTGCCGAAAGTTTATTACCAAATTCCAGTGCTTTTTCTCTTTCCGTTTCCGAATAATCGTTTTCTGAGCCCGGCCTTTTCAGCAAAAAGACATCAAAATAAGTAAAAGCTTCCTGATTGTATAACAGCGCTTTACTGCCATCGGGATTAATAAAATTATGATCGGTGCGAACCCAGTCTAAAATGGGCATGAAGTTATAGGTGATAATTTTGATACCGCATTCAGCCAGATTTTTTAGACTTATTTTATAGTTTTCTATATAATGAAGATAATTTCCAGAAGCTCGTTTTATTTCTTCATGAACCGGCAGACTTTCGACAACAGACCATTCTAAACCGGCATTTTGTATAATTGTCTGTCTGGTTTTTATTTCTTCAGTTGTCCAGATTTCTCCAACGGGAATATGATGCAGGGCGGTTACAATTCCTGTTGCGCCGGCTTGTTTGATATCGATTAAATTTACGCTGTCCTGCGGGCCAAACCATCGCATTGTCTGCTGCATTGTGATCATGATTTTTGTGCTATTTTTAAAATTAAAAATCGAAACTGTTTCTTCCTCAAACTGTAATTCTGGAACGCGGATTAAACGGATTTTTTTCTAAAATCCTAAAATTAATATATGAACTTTGTTCCTGATAGGCAATCGTTTTCATTCGGTTAAAATTAATTTCAAAGTTTTAGCCATTTCCCGGTGCATACGGAAACTTTAAGGATTTAAAATATTCTAATGTCTGCGTTGGTTTTTCTACGCCTGCCGGTAATGCTTTACCAGAGAATTGTTGGAAATAAAGCAGACAGGCATCCCGCCACCACTTTGCTTCTTTATGTTGAATATTCAATAACATTTGCACTTCTCTAAAACGCTCGCTGTCTACATATTTTTCAGATTTATTCCAGATATCCTGCATTGCTTTTACCTCATTTACACCTTCCTGATATTTTAGCGCCATTCCGTCCCAAAGAGTTTGTCCGTTTTTGAGCTTATAATCCCAGGAAACGTGATGAAACCACAATAAATCTTTTTCCGGACAGGTTTCTAAATTATCAAAAATAGCAGCAGCTTCAGGCGCATATTGTGCTACGGCATTTGTTCCCGTTTTTGATCTGTCAAAACCAATTCCGTTTTTATCTGCTTTATGATAGTATACGGGATTCCATTCCGGTCGGGATAAATTACTTACCCAAGGTCCCGGGCCGTAATGATGCCCTGTATCCATAATATGGTGTAACCCCAAAGGTGTCATATAGTTAACAACTGCTTCGCGCGAATCGATCATCATCTGTTTTATTGGGCGAACAAAATTATCATCAGTAGAAAGAGTACATTTTATCCATTCATCTGCAATCGTTTCGGAGTCCAAATACGGATTCCATGCCAGTCTCCCAAAGCCGTACCAATTGGCCTGTGCAAACGGATGTCCGGTCCAGTTAAGGTCGTTTCCAATATTAGCAACACCTGCCATGCCTGTGATTTTATTTTTATATAAAGTGCCGTCTATTACTTTTGCCACGGTTGAACCTTTTCCTTTTTGAAAAGTATCTGATTCTAAAACTTCCTGAAATAATTTTGGCAGAAAAACCAAATGTGTACTAAAACCTAAATATTCCTGCGTAATCTGAAATTCCATCATTAAAGGCGTCTTTGGCATTGCCCCAAATAGCGGATGAAACGGTTCTCTCGGCTGAAAATCGATCGCTCCGTTTTTTACCTGAACGATTACATTGTCTTTAAATTTTCCGTCATACGGCTGAAATTCTGCATACGCCTGTTTCGCACGATCATTGGCATCGTGCTCCGAATATACAAAGGCTCTCCACATAATAACACCGAAAAAAGGTGATACAGCGTCTGCCAGCATATTGGCCCCGTCGACATGGTCACGCCCGTAATTCTGCGGACCGGGCTGCCCTTCTGAATTAGCTTTTACCAAAAAACCTCCAAAATCCGGAATCGCTTTGTACATTTCCTTTGCCTTTTCTTTCCACCAGTTTATTACACCTGGGTCTTTTGGATCAGCAGTTTTTAAACCCCCAATTTCTATTGGTGCAGAAAATCTTGCAGTTAAATAAACCTTTATTCCGTACGGTCTGAAAACGTTGGCTAAAGCGGCTACTTTCTCCAAATACTGCGGCGTTAAGATCAATGCATTGGCGTTTACGTTTGTTAAGACAGTTCCGTTAATTCCGACTGAGGCGTTGGCTCTGGCGTAATCAACATATCGCTGATCGATAAAATCCGGCAGTTTCTGCCAGTTCCATAACGAAAATCCGGCGTAACCTCTTTCTACGGTTCTGTCGAGATTGTCCCAATGATTTAATATCCTGATGTTAGTTTTTGGTGAATCTATTATGTTTAAATTTTCAATGGATTTGTTGGTCTGAATCAATCTTAAAAAACTATAAACGCCATACAGAACGCCAATGTCCTTTTTTCCGGTGATTAGAATGTGTTTTTTATTTTTTACTGAAATAGATTTAATAACAAAACCTTCGTCATTTATTAGAGTAGCATCTATTTGTGCGGCTTTCTGGATGTCTGAATTCAATGAAAACAGCGAACCAATAATTAAAGGAGACTGTTCTAATTTTGAGTTAACATCAATTTGAGCACCAAGCATAGCATTCAAACTTTCTTCTAATTCTCTGGATGCAATACTCATCGTTTCACTTTTCCCAAAAGAAACGATTCCTTTAATTTCATTACGATATTTTGATCTCAAATCTTTGTTCGCAACTAAATCGTACTGAAGCCATAATTTATAATCTTTCTGAGCTGATGCTGAAGAGAAAACCGCAAAAAACAGAACAACTATTCCAAAAAAAATTTTCTTATTATTTTTCATTTTATCACTGTTCACTCTTTAATTATAAATTAAGCATTTGATCATTAATTAATATAATATAAAAAAATAACTATAAAAAAATACATTATTAAAAATATTATAACAAATGCAATCGGTTGTGCTAAAATACAATAAATGTTCAATAAAAAAAATTAAATTCTGAATTTTGCTATTTTTATAAAATCAAATGATCCTAAATTTGAATCAGGATACAAAACAAATGAATAGTTCAGATCTAAAGTTATTCGCAAAAAAAAAAGAAGCTGTGAGAGTCAAAATACTCCAACAGCTTCTTTTTATGATATTTAAAAATCTAACCTCTTCTGGAAGATTCGCGTACCAAAACTTCTGTATTCAGAAATGTAATTTCTTTAGCTTCCTCTTCTTCTTTAAGTGATTTAATGTTTTCGATGATAATTGTAGCGGCCGCTTTTCCCATTTTTTCTGCAGGATGCGTTATCGTTGAGATATTGGGTTCGATTATTTCAGAAATAGGATCGTTATTAAAACCAATTATAGCAAAGTCTTCCGGCACTTTGATTCCGCGTTTCTTGGCGGTCTGCACTGCACTAACGGCAAGAATATCTCCGGGAGCAAAAAGTCCGTCCGGGATTTGTTTCAGGTCAAAAAGTTTATTGCTTGCCTTTACTCCTTCTTCATAAGTCATAGCATCCAGCTTAATAATTAACTCCTCTACCAACGGCAGCTTGTGTTCTGCTAATGCATCGACATAGCCTCTTTTTCTTTCGTTATAAAGATTACCAAATTCAGAACCGGTTGTCATATGTGCAATTCTTGTACACCCCTGATCGATAAGATGTTTAGTTGCCTTATAACCTGCGGTATAATTGTCAATTACGACACGGAAAGTATTATAACCTTTGGGAACACGGTCAACAAATACAAGCGGAATATTATTATTGGAAAACTGCTGGAAATGTGATGTATCTTTCGTTTCCATTGCCAGGGAACAAATTACACCACTTACCCTGCTGCTGTAGAGTGATTTTGCCATGTTAACCTCTTCTTCGTAAGAATCGTGCGACTGCATGATAATAACCGAATAATCAGATTTTCTGGCAGTCACTTCTATACCGCTAATTAATGAGGACAAAAAGGGCTGCGTAATAGTCGGAATTAAAACACCAATGGTTTTAGATTTATTACCCCGTAATCCCGCAGCCAGAGTATTGGGAACAAAACCCATCTCCTCTGCAGTTTTTTTGACTTTTTTTATAGTTTTATCACTAATACTGTGATGATCTTTTAAGGCGCGTGAAATTGTCGAAGTGGCAAGATTAAGTTTCTCGGCAATGTCATAAATCGTTACATGTCTATGTTCTTCCATTATTATACAATTAGGCGTAAATATATATAATTTAAAGACATCTTAAAGCGCTCTCATACTTTTTAAATACTTATTTTTTTATGCTGATTTATTTATAACTGAATCAAAATACCCAATTAATAGTATAAAATTAACTTTTAAAATATTAAACTGACAAAAATTACCAGATAAAAATTTTAATTTAAAATTATTTTCCATTTCTTTACACAATCGGTTGTAACTTCTTTTAGCCGGCTATTCCAGAATATAAAACATAATTCCTTTCCATAAAATTCTTATTATATGAAAACAAAAAATATAGTTTTACAGATTATTGTGTTAATGTCGCTGTGCGTTTCGGCACAAAACAAAACGCCGAAATTTACATTCCGCAATACTAATCTAACTTTTGAAGAACGGGTAGACGATCTGGTTGGTCAATTGACATTGGAAGAGAAAGTAGCTCAAATGCTAAATGCCGCTCCGGCGATTCCAAGGCTTGAAATCCCTGCATACGATTGGTGGAATGAAACTTTACACGGTGTGGCCAGAACGCCTTTTAAAACCAATGTTTATCCTCAGGCAATTGCAATGGCGGCAACTTTTGATAAAAATTCTTTATTTAAAATGGCCGATTATTCTGCTCTTGAAGGAAGGGCGATTTACAATAAAGCAGTAGAACTTAACCGAACTAATGAACGTTACCTGGGCCTGACGTACTGGACGCCCAATATAAATATTTTTCGTGATCCGCGTTGGGGACGCGGACAGGAGACTTACGGGGAAGATCCTTATCTAACCGGAGTTTTGGGTGATTCTTTTGTTCGGGGTTTACAAGGTGATGATCCTAAATATCTGAAAGCTGCTGCCTGTGCAAAACATTATGCTGTACACAGCGGACCCGAATCGCTGCGTCATACTTTTGATGTCGATGTTACGCCTTATGAACTTTGGGACACCTATCTGCCTGCTTTTAGAAAATTAATTACACAATCTAAAGTAGCGGGTGTAATGTGTGCTTACAATGCCTTTAGAACACAGCCTTGTTGTGCCAGTGACATTTTAATGACGGATATTTTGAGAAATCAATGGAAATTTGATGGCTATGTAACTTCGGATTGCTGGGCCATTGACGATTTCTTCAAAAACCATAAAACGCATCCCGATGCCGAAAGTGCTTCTGCAGATGCTGTTTTGCACGGTACCGATATTGATTGTGGTACAGACGCTTACAAAGCTTTGGTAAAAGCAGTAAAGGACGGGAAAATCAGCGAAAAACAAATAGATGTTTCTGTTAAACGCCTTTTTATGATTCGTTTCAGACTGGGAATGTTTGATCCGGTTTCGATGGTAAAATATGCACAGACACCCGCTTCGGTTCTGGAAAGTAAGCAACATCAGGATCATGCCCTGAAAATGGCCAGACAGTCGATTGTTTTACTTCGAAACGAGCAAAATATTCTTCCTTTAAAAAAGAATCTGAAAAAGGTTGTTGTCCTGGGCCCTAATGCTGACAACAACATATCTATCTTGGGAAATTACAACGGAACTCCTAGTAAATTAACTACTGTACTGCAAGGCATTAAAGAAAAATTAGGCGCCAATACAGATGTGGTCTATGAAAAAGCAATTAATTTTACGAATGATACTTTACTGGTGTATCAAAACCTGAAAAAACAATTTTCTTATGAAGGAAAACAAGGTTTTAAGGCAGAATATTTCAACAATACCAATCTGTCCGGAAAGCCTGAAACAATCAGAACAGAATCAGAAATCAATAATTTCTGGCAGGAAGGTGCACTGGTTGTCAATAATATAAAAGCCAATCATTTTTCTGCACGTTACACCACCAATTTTACAGCAAATAGTGACGGTTCTATCACTTTTGAAATTAGTGCCGATGACGGATACCGCTTTTTAATAGATGGAAAAGAAGTTGTAAATGCCTGGAATAAAAACCGCTGGGGAGAAAAGACTATTAAATTATATACCAAAAAAAATCAGGTGTACAAGCTGGTTTTGGAATACTGGCAGGGCGAAGGAAAAGCAAATGTCGCCCTGAATACTGGAAATTTTGAAAAAACTGACTTTAAAAAGCTAATAGAACGTCATAAAAATGCGGATGCATTTGTTTTTGTGGGCGGTATATCTCCACAACTTGAAGGAGAAGAAATGCCGGTAAATTTCCCTGGTTTCAGCGGCGGTGACCGTACTTCCATCCTGCTGCCACAAGTTCAGACGGATCTTTTAAAATCTTTAAAGTCTTCCGGAAAACCGGTTGTATTTGTCATGATGACAGGAAGCGCAATTGCCATTCCGTGGGAAGCTGAAAATATTCCCGGAATTCTAAACGCCTGGTATGGCGGTCAGTCTGCAGGAACAGCTGTCGCCGATGTTCTTTTTGGAGATTACAATCCGGCGGGAAGATTGCCTGTTACATTTTACAAGAGTGATGCAGATTTGCCTTCTTTTGCAGATTACAGCATGAAAAATAAAACGTATCGTTACTTTTCCGGAACACCTTTGTATGGTTTCGGATATGGACTTAGTTACACTACTTTCAAATATGATGAATTAAAAGTTTCTTCTCCAATTAAAAAAGTAGCTGAAACGGAAGTTTCTGTTAGAATAACAAATACTGGTAAAATCGAAGGTGAAGAAGTCGCGCAATTGTATGTTATAAATACTGATCTGAACATAAAAGCACCTCTAAAAAGCCTTAAAGGATTTGAAAGAATAAGTTTAAAAGCCGGAGAAAGCAAAACGGTTATTTTTAAACTTTCGCCGGAAGATTTATCGTATGTTACTTCTGATGGAGATTTAAAAGTATATGGCGGGAAACTCAAAATTGCCATCGGAGGCAGCCAGCCAGACGAAAAAAACGTCACAGATAACACTATTGTTACACAATTTATTGAGTTAATAAAATAAAAAAAACTATAATATTATAAACTAAGATGATAGATGAAGGGACAAGTCCTATTGTTCCTTCTATCCCAATCATACATTTAGAATCTACCTCTCAGCGCTTCCCAATATTGATTTTATACTTTACAGATATTTTTCTGTTATAAAATTTCAGTAATATATCTACACAAAATGGAACCTTTAAATGATCAGCTGTTTTTTCATTTTTTTTACTTCTATTTTATTTCATAAGCATCATTTTGACACAATTATGAAACGGAATGAGAGAATATTCTTGCGCCGATATAGTACTTTGGCAGAAGAAAACACGGCAGTTTATCAGATCCGGATCATCTGTAAAGAAACTGTTCTTTTCTCTAAAGGGATCAAAACTTCCTTATGATTTAAATAGTATAAAATAAATTATTTAATATGAAAAAAACAATCCGCAGAATTCTTTTAAGGGCTGCAGCTGCCGCAATTATTGTATTCGCAATATCTGAAGCAATCGCTCAACAATCCTCAGATAAGCTCCTTTATAAATACGAAGCTATTAATACACATAGCCAGATTTATGACAAATCCTGTATTCCGTCAAGTATAGAAATGGTGCTCAAGCTAAACAAAAAAGTAGATGCCAACTTTTATAATTACCAAAAGATTTGGGAAAATAAAATGGATGGCACATTTGGAAACTTTGATAATTTATTATTAAATGGCATCCGTTTCCATCGTAAGTTCAACACTGTCAGAGACAATAAATTTCCACTTCAAAATCTGTTTAAGACAATTGATACCGAACTTTAAAATGGACGATATGTAATAGTGTCGTTGCCATCTGGCTACGGCTGGCATATGTATGTAATAACAGATAAATTGCCAAATGGCGAATTTGTTGCCTATAGTAAGAATGGCAAAGAAAATTTGATTGAAACAAATGTAAAACAGATAATTACAAAAGTGAAAGGAACAGATATCATGACGTATCGTTTGGAATAAAGAGTTAATCTGTAAGCTTAACTTTAAGAATTGGAGAAATATACAACTTGAGAAGTTTAGCGGTTTTATTTGAGAAAATCATTTTACTACAACCTTAATTTGACCCGTAAGTTCTGTAACTTTTATTTCATTATTATGTAACAGTACATCATTGAAAGTATCGGACATTTAGTCTAAAATATCAATCACTTTCTAATGTATCAAAATTTGCATCTTTTAAACGAAATACTTAAGGTTACTCCGCTTCCTTTGGCGGTTTATACTGGTGAGGACCTTATTGTAGAATTTGTAAATCCTGCAATGATTAATGCCTGGGGAAAAGGTGACAATGTAATTGGAAAAAAATACATTGAGGTGGTTCCAGAAATTAAGTCGCAACTGATACACGATCAGGCTGTAGAAGTCTACAAAACTGGTGTACCCTTTTATGTTACAGATAAAAGAGTTGATTTAATAATTGACGGAACCCTAAAAACGCACTATTATAATTACAGTTTTATTCCGCTTTTTGATCCGGAAGGTGCGGTATATGCCGTGATGAATACCGGAACAGATGTGACAGAACTTCATCAGGCAAAACATCAGAAAGAACTTTCGGAAGAAAAATTAATAATGGCGATAGAATCGTCCGGGCTTGGTTTTTACGAAGCCGATCTAAAAACCAAAAAGGTTACCACTTGTGGTACCTTTAATCATATCTGGTCGGTTGAGAACCAGGATATGACTAGCTGGGATCTTATTTCTAAAATTCATCCCGATGATAAGGAAGCCCGTAATAATGCACATGAAAAAGCAAAACAGACCAATCAGCTTACTTATGAAGCACGAATTATAGAGAAAGATGATATCTCGCGCTGGGTGAAAGTAAACGGCAGATATTTATATGATACGGAAGGAAATCCCGAAAGAATAATTGGACTTGTGCAGGATATCCATACACAAAAAGAATTTGAAGAAGAACTTAAAAAGCAAATTACGAACAATACGCAGGGACTTCAGCGTTCGAACGAGGATCTTTTGCAATTTGCCAATATTGTGAGTCACGATCTAAGGGAACCGATTCGAAAAATAAAGTTTTTTCAGGATCTTTTACGAAAAGAAGTAGAACCTACGATTAATGCGGACATCGAAAAATATTTTAATAAAATACATTATTCTGCTGACAGGATGAATAATATGATTGAAGGAGTGTTAGCTTATTCTACTCTAAACAATCCTGTAAGAAGCATTAAAAATGTCGATCTTAATGAGATTCTGGAGGGCATAAAAACCGATTTGGAGTTGGTTATAATGGAAAAAAATGCCGTTTTTATCGCAGATCCACTTCCAAAAGTAGAGGGATCTTCAATCCTTTTGCATCAGCTTTTTTATAATTTAATTCAGAATGCCCTTAAGTTTTCCAAGGCAGATCTGCCTCCGCGCATTACCATATCATCTTCAATTGTAGAGAAAGAAGGTATTGAATATGTTCAGATTCATATAAAAGATAATGGCATCGGACTGGATATTATTTTTGCTGAAAGGATATTTAACGAATTTGAAAGACTTCATTCCAAAGACCAGTTTCAGGGAAATGGTTTAGGTCTGGCGCTTTGCCGTAAAATTGTACAAAGACACAACGGAACAATAAATGCTGTCGGTGAAATAGATAATGGCGCAGAATTTACGGTTACACTTCCTTTAAAACAAAATCGTAACGCAATTTAAAAGTACACCCAGCTTTTATACCATTGGAATTGAACTTCTTTTCCAATACGTAATTATGTCGCTGATCATACTTTTATAAACTGAAAAATTACTTTCTTTTTTAAAGTAACCATTGGCTGATAATTCAAATGCTCTTTCTACATTTTCAGGAGTTTCTGAAGTACTTAAAAATATATAGGGTACACATTTCCTCGAAAGATGATTATCCTGATTGATCAGTTTTCTTAATTCAAATCCGTCAAGTTTGGGCATATTTATGTCAGAAAGAATCATAAAAGGTCTATTATTCATAGACTTAAGGTACGGTATTACAGTAGTAGGGTCTTCAAAATAAACAATTTTATTTGGATACTCGAGACTATCAAATATGTCCGAAAGAAAATCACGGTCATCCTGATCGTCTTCAACCACTAAAATTTCACCAGATTTATTCATTTTCAAAATTGTCTTTCAGGATTTATTTAATCCAATTTGAATTAGCATGCGGTAAAAGTACTGATTCTCCAAGCAAAAAACAAACTTCAATCGCATTGCCAATTTGTAAAGGTCACGTATTAAGGCAATTTAGCGTTTTCTTTTTTGTTTAATTTTATAAGATATTTCGCCTTTAATGGTATTTAAAATATATTTTTCCACTTAATCTGTTTGGATATAAGTAGCTATTACGTTTCTTTTTAAACGTTCCAGACCTTCAGAAAGCACTTTAATTGGACAGGCAATATTTATACGGAGAAAACCTTCGCCCGCATTTCCGTAGAGTGATCCTGAATTGATCCAGAGTTTTTCATCTTCCAAAAGATTTTTTGCAATTTGATCTGAAGATACTTTTAAAGCGCTGCAATCCAACCAGACCAGATAAGTGGCCTGAAGCGGAACAACCTTAATTTGAGGAAGTTCTGATGTAATGAATTGTGCCAGAAAAATATAATTTTGATAAATATATTCTTTTAAATCTTCCAGCCATTTTTCACTTTTATCATACGCGGCAATCAGGGATTCTATAGCAAACGGACTTAATAATTCCATTTCCTGCATTTGAAGTACGGATTTTATGCCGTTTAGAAAAGCTGTGTTTTTTGTAAAAACATAGCCAACCTGCAATCCGGCCAGATTAAAACTTTTACTAACGGATGCTAATGTAATCGTGTTTTTAGCCGATTGATGGTCTAATGAAGCAAATGGAATATGCTTGTATTCATTAAATACAAGATCACAATGTATTTCGTCTGAAATTACAATAATATTATGCTTTTGGCAGATCGATGCTATGTTTAGCAATTCTTCTTTTGTCCACACTCGCCCGACAGGATTATGCGGATTGCTAATTAAAAGTAATTTCGTGCCTGGATTTGCTGCTTTTAGTTCTAAATCTTCAAAATCAATAGAATAAGAGCCATTACTATAAATTAGATTATTTTCAACAATCTCACGTTCGCAATTTTGTATACTGTTATAAAAATGATTGTAAACCGGAGGCTGAATTATAATCTGATCTCCTTTTTCTGTAAGCGATCGTATGGCTGCAGACAAAGCCGGGATTACACCGCTTACCGCAATTATCGATTCTTTTTCAATGGCAAGCTGGTATCTTTTTTTCCACCATTTTTGTATGGAAATATAAAAATGTTCAGGGGTTTGAGTGTAACCAAAAACACCATGAGAAATTCTGTTTTGCAATGCTTCAATAATTTCAGGCGCTGTTTTAAAGTCCATATCGGCAATCCACATTGGTAAAATATCTGGTGACGAAGATTCCCATTTAATAGCATTTGTATTTTTTCTATCAATGATTTCATCAAAATTGTACTTCATAAAATGCCTTCAATTAAATATTACACGTTACAAAACTGTTCTCCTGAACTATTATTTCACAAGCCGGATCCCGCTAAACTGCCATTGAAGCTTTGGATGAAAGAAATTACGATATGTTTTACGACTGTGATTTTTGGGAGTTGCATCAGACGCACCTCGTAAAACCCATTGGTTTACCATAAATTTACCATTATACTCTCCTATCGCTCCGGCTTCTTTTTTATAACCCGGATAAGGCAGATAAGCACTGCTAGTCCATTCCCAGCGTTCGCCCCAATCAAAGAAATCAGATGCAGCTTCCCACTCTGCTTCTGTTGGCAGGCGCATTCCTTTCCAGGCAGCATATGCAGATGCTTCATAAAAATTAATGTGGCATACCGCTGCAACAGGATCAATTTCCTGTAATCCATGTAAGGTGTATTGCATCCATTTTCCATCTATAAAATGCCAGTAAAGCGGTGCTTTGGTGTTTTGCTGTTTGACCCATTCCCAGCCTTCAGAATGCCAGTAACGAAAATCAGAATATCCATCATCTTCAATAAAATGAAGATAATCGGCATTATTTACCAATGTTGTCGCAATTTCGTAGGTTTCTAAATAGGTTTTATGCCGGGCCAATTCGTTATCAAAACTAAAGCCATTGCCTTCAAACCCTATTTCGTAAACACCTTCTTTGATCTGTATGAATCCATTGTCCTGAATTTCTTTTTTTTGAAATAAAGGTTGGTTGCTGTATGGCGGAAAAAGCGGATTATGACCCAGAATGTATTTTATATCGTAATATAAAAGCTCCTGATGCTGCTGTTCGTGATTTAATCCTAATTCTAATAAAGCAATTAATTCTCCATCTTCAATTTCAGTTTGCAAAAAAGCTTCCATATGCTGGTCGACATAAGCACGGTAACTGTAGACATCAGCAACGGAAGGACGGCTTAAATTACCTCTGTCGGTACGTACAACCCTTGCTCCTACCGTTTCGTAATAACTGTTGAAAACAAAATTATATTGGGAATTGTACTCTTTATAACCTTGAAAATTAGGCATGAGAATAAAAGTTTCAAAAAACCAGGTGGTATGTCCTAAATGCCATTTGGGCGGACTAACATCTGCTATGGGCTGTACGACATAATCTTCTATTTCAAGCGGACGGCAGATTTCTTCAGAATGTGCCCGTATATTTTTATACTGTTCCAAAAGTGATACAGTACTTATTTTTAGTGTTTCAGCTTCTTTCATAAAAATATAATTAATCAGCGATCCAGAAAGTATCTGCAAACCATTCTTTACTGTCTGTGATGGTATTTATGGTTTTAAAACCAGAAGAAGCTGCCAAATTTTCCATATCATCCAATGAGAATTTCTGAGAAACTTCCATATAGATAACCTCATCTTTCTTAAAATGAAAAGTTTCAGCTCCAATGTTTACTTTCTGATTTTCAAGACTTACAAGATAACTTCTGCAAGCACCACTTAATGGATCGTAATTTTGATAATGTTCGAATAGCGTCAAATCAAAATTGGCTTTGAGTTCGTTATTTATTCGTTCAAGTAAATTAAGATTAAATGCTGCAGTAACTCCCTGCGGGTCGTTATAAGCTTTTAAAATAATCTTCGGATCCTTCTTTAAATCAAAACCTACTAAAACAATATCACCTTTGTTGAGGTTTTTTCGCAATTGTTTACAGAATTCGGCCGCCTCACTTAGTTCCATGTTACCGATATTACTTCCTAAAAACAAAACGGCTTTTCTTCGTGCAGACAATTTAGATGTCTTTTTGAGCATATCAAAATAATCACCTTCAAGGAGTGTGATATCGAGATTTGGAATAGTATCATGAAGTTTCTTGTCTAAAACCGATAATATATTGCCCGAAATATCAATAGGCATATAAGTAAACTGAGCTTGGTTTTTCTTAAGATATTGTAGTAAATGCAATGATTTTGAAGCATCTCCGGCACCAAGTTCTATCAGTTCAAACGGACTTTGGTCTCCCGTAATTATTGTGGCGAGATCCTGGGTTTTATTCTGAAAAATATCCATCTCGCAACGCGTAAGATAATATTCCGGCATAGCCATTATTTCCTGAAAAAGTGCATCGCCCTTTTTATTATAAAAATATTTAGATTGTAAATGCTTTGGTTCCTGATGAAGTCCGTCTAAAACATCTTCTAAAAACGGATTATTAGTTTCGACCTCATCATTAATATATATAGTATTGGTATTTAATTGCGATTTCATTGTAATGTGTTTATTGCTTTATAGTAATATAGTTTGCCAGCCCGAAGACTTCAACTATTTCTTTGCTACTTAAAGATACGTTTTTATTCCGGCAGTTGGAACTTCTTTGTTTAAATAATAGTAAAAAAATAGCACAACAGGATTAAGAATCCCTGCTTTAAACGCAAAAAATAAAAGAAAAAAATAAGAGTAAAATTTTAAACGTGCAGAAGAATGCTCCGATGATTATGCTTCACCGGAACTTTATATATAAAAAAGTACTTACCGATTATACCTCAGCAGTAAAAATGAAGACACCAGGCCCAAACTCGAATTATAAGATGCCTTTATTGCCAAGATCCTATAACAGTAAGTCAGGGAACAATATTGCGATAATTTACGTTACTTTGAAAAATCAAGAATTTGGGTAATCTAATAAACAGTCACGTTCATCAGAATAAAATTTACAAAATATCGTTCAGTACTGTTTTCAGTTCTGTAAAATCACTTGGTTTGGATATATATTTAACATTTACACCATTCTTGTTCAGCCACGGAACCATCACTTCCTCTTCGGGAGTAGATACAATTATTACTTCAATGGCAGCAAGTCTTGTATCGCTTTGTAGTCGTTTTAAAAATTCTAAACCATTTATTTGCGGCATATTATAATCCAAAAGTATTAGGTCAGGCAAATTATCTGCCTGAATGAGTTCCTCAAGGGCCAGCTTTGGACTTAGCGAAGTTCGGCATTTCACGTTTTTATCAAGAGACTCAATCGCCTCAATAAAAATTTCTAAATCATCGATATCATCATCGACAAGAAGTATTTCTTTCGTACTCATCTTAATCTTGTTATTATATTTACAATATACGAATCAATTTTAATATAGGTTTTATATAGAGGCAAAAATAAAAATGATTTTTTTTATTCTAATTTGTCAAGGGATTATACCTTCAAAAACAGGCCTTTTCACATTATTTATCGGACTATTTTTATCGTTCTGATCTTAACTTGCTGCCTTTATCCTCGGAAATAATTTTATAATTAACCCTTGTAATCGATTCTGATAATCCTGCATCAGCCATTCTTTATAGTTTTTACTGGCGTTATCAATACATTTTACATACTGTTTTACACGCCAGTCGATCTCGGGCTGTAATAACTCTGCCAGTGCAATTGCCTGAGATAAAGTTTCAGCATTATCAAGGCACATTTTTGCATGCTGTCTGATAGACTGCTGAATAACAATTTTTGGTTTTTTATCTAAATCAACCGCCTCATGATAATTACTTTCCACATCAAAAGTCATTTCTAACGTATGGGGAAAGTGTGCGCGTAATTCTGTAGAAATACCATGTGACTGAACAGAAGAACCATTGGATTGATAATGAAGCTGTTTGGCAAATTCTTCCGGACGTTCAAAAACAAATTTCCAGTCAATAGGGTTTTCCCAGGGTCCAAAACGCTGGATGTTATTACCTAAATCTATAATTGAAAAAGTCTTTTTTGACGGAAGCTTCCTTGCGCCGCGTCCCACCATCTGATGGTAAAGCGTGATCGACGTAGTAGCACGGTTAAGAATAACAGTTTGTACAGATGGCTCATCAAATCCGGTTGTAAGGATTGAAATGGAAGATAAAACGGCGTCTTTTGTTTTTTTAAACCATTTCAAAATTTCTTTACGATCTGCATCAGAAGTTTTATTATCGAGATGTCTTATGGGAATGCCGGCTGCGGTAAAAGTTTCAAATACTTTTTGTGATGCTGCAATTCCCGTATTAAAAATAATCGTCTTTTTTCCTGATGCATTTTCTTTATAAGCCTTTAGCAGCAGCTCCTGCATTGCATCTGAACCATATAATTCATTAGAAGAATTTACTGTATAATCGCCATGCAATCCTGTTTTTAAAGAATTGAGCTCTACTTCGTACACATACGATTTAGGTTTGGCAAGAAAACCATCGGCGATCAAATCTGAAATCGTGTCACCTGTTATGAGTTCCTTATAATGTTTTTTCATTGGTTTGGAAACATCAGAACTAAAAGGAGTTGCCGTAACACCTATGACAGACGCTTTTTTGAAAGTACTCATTAATTTTCGAAAAGAATTGTGATGTGCTTCGTCAACAATTACGAGTCCGACACCGTCTGTTTTTATTTTTTTCGATTTTATTCGGTTTCTAAGGGTCTCTACCATCGCAACATGACAATCACATTCCTCTTTAAGATTTTTGGTCTTACTGTTAATGATGCAGTTTTTTACACCCATTTTTTTTAAAGTTGCAGATGTCTGCGTCGCTAATTCCTTGCGATGTGTCAGGATTATTACTTTTTTATTAAATTCCTGAATAAATCTTCTGGCAATTTCAGAAAACACAACCGTTTTGCCTCCGCCTGTCGGAAGCTGATATAATAATTTTATAGTATCACTTTCTATCAGCTGGTCAAAAATTTTATGAATATCTCTTTCCTGATAAGCGTAAAATGAGTTTTTGGATTTTATCTTCGTTTCCATAATGTGCTGTCTTTATACCTGTAAATGTATTATAGTGCAGATACACATTATTATATGATTGTTCCATTATCTTATATTATTAAACTTATATATTATAAAATGAGTTCTCTCTCTAAAAATTCAAAAAATTTATTTACCACAATTAGCATGTTAATTATATAAGTCGAAGCTTTAATTATATAAAATCCATGATAGACACATACCTTATTTTCACATAAGAATTATCCAAAATTATATATGCAGCAACTTTACACAGACATTTATTATAATCCTTTCTTGTTCCCTTTTGAAAAGTACGGTTTCCGGCACTTTTTGACATTACATTTTCGTACCTGCCGGATCATATAAATCCATTTTAAAAATAAATTACCGCAACAATACTATTTCTCAATTATTAACTGAGAATCGAATTTTGCGAACTTGGCGGACTGTATAACACAATAAAAACAATTATGATTTATAAAAATGTACTTCAAATAGACGATGATATCGATGACTGCGAATTTTTTATGGAGGCGCTACAGGCGGTCTCAGCTGCAGATTATACTTCCCTTCAAAATCCTGTGGAGGCACTAAACAAACTGATTAGAAAAGAAATTTCACCCGATGTCATATTTTTGGATATTAATATGCCTATTATGTCCGGATTTGAATTTCTGGTAGCGATCAAACAACAGGATATCTTAAATAATATTCCCGTAATAATTTTTTCGACTTCATTATTTGATGAAATAAAAATTAAAGCCAGAAATTATGGCGCAACTGGTTATATATCAAAACCGAGCGATCTGAATGAATTAAAAAAGATTCTTACGCAGTACGTTCATTAATGAGCAATACCGTTTTTTAAGTATGCTGACGCAGGTATTAGTATAAATTATATTATTTTTTTTGTTACTTTTAGTGCAGAACGCCGGATATTGGCTTTTGCAGAACAGCTATGAAACTATCAGCTCAGATTATTTTAGCCTTTATCCTCGTTATCCTGCTTTCAGCAGCAGATTCGTATACGAATTATCGAATGGCACGTAAGGTAAATCTTAACTCTCAGTTTCTTTCGCATTCAGAAGCGGTCATCCGAAATTCAAATAAAACACACCGCACAATCCTGGAAATGCAGAGCGCAGTCCGCGGATTTCTTCTAACCAGTGATCCTGCTTTTCTGGAATCTTATTACAGCGGACTGAAAAATGTGCCACGTTACCTTATCGAACAACGCAGACTTACAGGCAACAATGAAGTCCAGACATCTATTTTGGATTCTATAACCTCCCTGCATAATGAATGGCTTGATTATACTTCGGAGCTGATAGTTGCAAGAAGAGAAAACTCTTCTGCTTATATGCAGTTATTTGAGAACAAGCTAAAAAAACATGTCGGGAAAAATATTAATGACTCGATAAGTAAAAAATTCAAAACATTTGATAAAATCGAATATAAGATTCGCAGGCACCACAGCGATATGCTCCTCTACTCCTTAAACAAAACGAGGACGTACTCTCTGATTTTTCTTTTACTTACCATTTTTGTGGGAATCTGCAGCACTGCCTACATAGTAATCATGATTACCAACCGCATTGCTTCTATGGTACATCAGGCTGATACTATTTCCAAAGGACACTTTACTATTGTAAATGACACTAAGAATGATGAATTAAGTGCACTTTCATCGTCATTAAATATAATGTCGCACCGACTTGAGAAAAACATTCATGAACTGGAGAATAAAAACGAAGAACTTAATAAATTCGCCTACGTAGTTTCTCATGATTTGAAGGCGCCATTGAGGGGGATTTACAATGTCATCTCCTGGATTGAAGAAGATTTATCAGATGAGCTCTCTCCTACCTTAAAAAACTATCTGAAAATAATTCCCGCAAGAACCCAGCGGATGGAAGCGTTAATTAATGGGCTGCTCGATTACGCGCGCATCAATCGCAGGACAAATCCGGAATTAGTTGACACAAATGCGCTTGTATATGAAATTACACAATCAATTGTTCCGAGAAATTTTAAGCTGCTCATTCATGGTCTTCCGAAATTGTATACGGAACGCTTAAAACTCGAACAGATATTTTCTAATCTGATTAGCAATGCTGTTAAATATTCTAAAACAGAAAATCCAGTAATAGAGATTAAATGCGAAAATTTAGATACAGTTTACCAGTTTTCAGTAAAAGATAATGGAATCGGGATTGCACCTGAATACCATCACAAAATTTTTGAAATTTTTCAGACATTGCGGGAAAAAAACGAAATTGAAAGTACCGGAATCGGTCTGGCGATTGTCAAAAAAATTATAGATGACCGCGAAGAACAAATTAATGTAAAATCCAGTCCCGGTGAAGGAACAGAATTTATTTTCACCTGGAGCAATACTCCTATATAATGAAGACCCCGACAATTCTCCTTATTGAAGATGATGAACTCGATATCATATCTGTTGAGCGTTCTTTGAAAAAGCTTATGATTGATTATGCTTTTCACACGGCGTACAATGGCCTCGAAGCCTTAAAGATGCTGCGGGATGAAGTAAGTCCGCTTATACCCGATGTTATTCTGCTGGATATTAATATGCCAAAAATGAATGGTATCGAATTCCTTAAAATAGTACGAACAGACGATAAACTTAAAAATCTAAAGGTGTTTATTATGACTACCTCTTCAGAAAGTACCGACAGAGATACTGCAGAAGATTTAGGCATTTCAGGTTACATTATAAAACCGCTCAATTATACAGACAATACCAAAAGACCTGACTCGATGGATGCATTTGTGCAATTTCATCTGAGAAAAATAATATTAGACGAAAATATATAGAGCCAGAACATTTCAGTAAATAATCAATACTCCCAAACCAATATATCAACTCCCCCAGTTATGAAAAAAAACAAACCAACTAACAAAACAGCCGAAAGCGAAATCCATATTGCTTTGCCTGTAATTACAGAGGCAAAAGGATCCGGCCGTAAAAGAAAAAAAGAATCAGAAGAAGAATCTATTCTATCTGACGCCGAATTTTTAAAAATTTTAATGAAAGTTAAAAACGGTAATTTTTCACAACGTTTTCCTAACGATCAAAACGGAATGAAAAGATCTATCTGTGATACCTTAAATGAAATCATAGATTTGAATGAAAGAATGGTTTTTGAATTTCAGAAAGTTGGAAAAAGCATCGGTAAACAAGGAAAGTTAACCAACCGCGTTGTTCTTGATGGTGCCCGCGGATCGTGGAGTTCCTGTGTTGATTCTGTTAATACCTTAATTTCAGATCTGGTACATCCAACAATCGAAATTGCCCATGTAATCACCTCTGTTGCAAAAGGAAATTTATCTCAGGAAATGCCGCTTTCTATTGAAGGGAACCCGCTTCAGGGAGAATTCCTTCGAATTGCAAAAGAAGTAAACGGAATGGTAAAACAGCTGAATTTGTTTTCTATGGAGGTTACCCGTGTGGCACGTGAGGTGGGTACTGAAGGAAAACTGGGAGGTCAGGCTAAAGTGAGAGGTGTTGGTGGTGTGTGGAAAGATTTGACCGATTCTGTAAACAAAATGGCCTCTAACCTTACGGGTCAGGTGCGAAATATTGCCGATGTAACAACAGCGGTGGCAAAAGGAGATTTATCTAAAAAAATTACCGTAGACGTAAAAGGAGAAATTCAGGAATTAAAAAATACCATCAATACCATGGTGGATCAGCTGAACTCCTTCTCTTCTGAGGTAACCCGTGTAGCGCGTGAGGTAGGAACTGAAGGAAAACTGGGTGGTCAGGCGCAGGTAAAAGGTGTCGGAGGAACCTGGAAAGATTTAACCGATTCGGTTAACCAGATGGCATCTAACCTTACGGGTCAGGTGCGTAACATTGCAGATGTAACAACAGCAGTGGCAAAAGGCGATCTTTCTAAAAAAATTACCGTTGACGTAAAAGGAGAAATCCTTGAGCTTAAAGACACCATTAATACCATGGTGGATCAGCTGAACTCCTTCTCTTCTGAGGTAACCCGTGTGGCGCGTGAGGTGGGTTCGGAAGGAAAATTGGGTGGTCAGGCAAGAGTTCGTGGTGTTGGTGGCGTTTGGAAAGATTTGACCGACTCTGTAAACCAGATGGCTTCTAATTTAACCGGTCAGGTACGTAATATTGCCGAAGTAACAACAGCGGTAGCAAAAGGTGACCTTTCTAAAAAAATTACAGTAAACGTTGAAGGAGAAATCCTCGAATTAAAAAATACCATCAATACCATGGTGGATCAGCTGAACTCTTTTGGTGCCGAGGTAACCCGTGTGGCACGTGAAGTGGGTTCTGAAGGAAAACTGGGAGGTCAGGCCAAAGTAAAAGGTGTCGGCGGAACATGGAAAGATTTAACCGATTCGGTTAACCAGATGGCTTCTAATCTAACCGGTCAGGTACGTAATATTGCGGAGGTAACAACGGCTGTGGCAAACGGAGATTTGTCTAAAAAAATTACGGCTGTAGCCGAAGGAGAAATCCTTGAGCTTAAAAAAACCATTAATACGATGGTGGATCAGCTGAATTCCTTCTCTTCTGAGGTAACCCGTGTGGCGCTTGAGGTAGGAACCGAAGGAAAACTGGGCGGTCAGGCTAAAGTAAAAGGTGTCGGCGGAACATGGAAAGATTTGACCGATTCTGTTAATCAGATGGCATCTAACTTAACCGGTCAGGTACGTAATATTGCGGAGGTAACTACAGCGGTGGCAAAAGGAGATTTATCACGCCAGATTACGGTTGATACCAAAGGGGAAATCCTGGAGCTTAAAAACACTATTAATACCATGGTGGGTCAGCTGAATTCATTTGCTTCTGAGGTAACCCGTGTAGCACGTGAGGTTGGTACGGAAGGAAAGCTGGGAGGTCAGGCTCAGGTTGAAGGTGTCGGCGGAACATGGAAAGATTTAACAGATTCCGTAAACCAGATGGCATCCAACTTAACAGGTCAGGTACGTAATATTGCCGAAGTAACAACAGCGGTAGCAAAAGGAGATTTATCGCTCCAGATTACGGTGGATGTAAAAGGAGAAATTCTAGAATTAAAAAATACCATTAATACCATGGTGGATCAGCTTCGAGGTTTTGCTTCGGAGGTAACAAGGGTTTCACGAGAAGTAGGGACAGAAGGAAAACTGGGAGGCCAGGCCAATGTACCGGGAGTTGCAGGAACCTGGAAAGATTTAACCGATTCGGTGAATCAAATGGCAGGAAACCTTACCGCTCAGGTACGTAATATTGCCGATGTGGCGATTGCCGTTGCTAACGGTGATATGTCGAGAAAAATTACGGTGGACGTGCGTGGAGAAATTCTTCAGTTAAAAGAAACTTTAAATACCATGGTGGACCAGCTTCGTGAGTTTGCCTCTGAGGTAACCCGTGTAGCGCGTGAAGTAGGTACAGAAGGAAAACTGGGAGGTCAGGCCAACGTACCCGGTGTTGCGGGAACCTGGAAAGATTTGACCGATTCGGTTAATCAAATGGCGGGTAACTTAACCACGCAAGTACGTAATATTGCTGAGGTAACCATTGCCGTGGCAAATGGAGATATGTCTAAAAAAATTACGGCCGATGTTCGTGGAGAAATCCTGCAATTGAAGGAGACCGTAAATACAATGGTGGATCAGCTTCGTGCCTTTGCCTCTGAGGTAACCCGTGTGGCACGTGAGGTAGGAACCGACGGAAAACTGGGCGGACAGGCTTTCGTACCCGGAGTTGCAGGAACCTGGAAAGATTTGACCGATTCGGTGAATCAGATGGCGTCTAACTTAACGGGTCAGGTACGTAATATCGCCGATGTAACCAAAGCTGTGGCAAATGGCGACCTTTCGAAACAAATTACCGTTGACGTAAAAGGTGAAATTTTAGATTTGAAGAACACTTTCAATACGATGGTGGAACAGTTAAATTCGTTTGCTTCTGAGGTGACGCGTGTAGCGCGTGAGGTAGGAACCGAGGGAAAACTGGGCGGACAATCGGAAGTAAAAGGTGTTGCGGGAACCTGGAAAGATTTAACGGATTCTGTTAACGTTATGGCATCCAACTTAACAGGTCAGGTTCGTGGAATTGCAAAAGTAGTAACCTCGGTAGCCAAAGGAAATCTGAAACAAAAACTTTCTATCGATGCCAAAGGTGAAGTAGCGCAATTAACCGATACTATTAACGAAATGATTGATACGCTGGCCACTTTCTCCGATCAGGTTACTACTGTGGCGCGAGAAGTGGGTGCCGAAGGAAAACTGGGTGGTCAGGCCAATGTACCGGGAGCTTCGGGAACGTGGAAGAACTTGACAGAAAACGTTAATCAGCTGGCTGCAAATCTTACTACTCAGGTACGTGCTATTTCGGAGGTGGCTTCTGCTGTAACACAAGGGGATTTAACGCGAACAATTGGTGTGGAAGCAAAAGGCGAAGTTGAAGCTTTAAAAGATACCATCAACCAGATGATTTCCAACCTGAAAGCAACAACGCTTCGTAATCAGGAACAGGACTGGCTGAAATCGAATTTGGCAAAGTTTACGCAAATGCTTCAGGGTCAGAAAGAGTTAAATGCTGTAACACGAAAAATTTTATCAGAACTTGCTGCGGTTGTAACGGCACAGCACGGTCTTTTCTATATTCTGGAAGAAGGCGAAGATTTTATGGATTCAAAACTTAATCTGATCGCTTCATACGCTTATATAAAAAGAAAAAATTCCCGTGAGCAATATGCCATGGGCGAAGGCTTAATTGGTCAGGTTGCGGTAGAAAAAGAAAGAATTATTTTAAGTAATATTCCAAAAGATTATATCCGAATCAACTCTGGTTTGGGAGATGCAAGACCAACAGACGTTATCATTCTTCCGGTTCTTTTTGAAGGAAGACTAAAAGCCGTTATTGAATTGGCTTCTCTTGATACTTTTAGTCAGATTCACCTGGATTTCCTTGAAGGACTAACAGAAAGTATTGGTATTGTTATTAATACAATTGAATCAAATTCCAGAACAGAAGAATTACTGGTACAATCGCAATCATTGGCAAGTGAGCTGAAAAGTCAGCAGGAAGTATTGAAAAATACCAATGAGGAACTGGAAGAAAAAGCCATTTTGCTGGCCAATCAAAAGGAAGAAGTGGAATTTAAAAACCAGGAAGTTGAGGTAGCCCGAAAAGCACTGGAAGAGAAAGCAGATCAGCTGACTTTAACCTCCAAATACAAATCGGAATTCCTTGCTAATATGTCGCACGAATTAAGAACTCCTCTAAACAGTTTACAGATTCTTGCGAATGAATTAATTGCCAACAGGGACGGAAATCTATCTGAAAAACAAATTCAGTTTGCCAAAACAATTAACTCCTGCGGTGATGACCTTATTCAGTTAATTAACGATATTCTGGATCTTTCTAAAATTGAGTCCGGTTATATTTCTGTCGACTATAACCCGATTAGTTTTAATGAAATAAGCCGATTTGTAGAATCGACCTTCAACCCTATTTCTCAGGCTAAACATCTTAATTTTGAAATCAGCATGGATCAAAACCTGCCTGAAGTTATGGAAACCGATTCACAGCGACTGAACCAAATTCTTAAAAATTTATTATCAAATTCATTTAAATTTACAGAAAAAGGAGAAGTAAAACTTAATATATATAAAGCCAATAAAAACTGGAAAACCAAAAATGCCAGTCTGGATAATGCCGAAGCAGTAGTTGCATTTGAAATTTCAGATACCGGAATTGGTATTTCTAAAGAAAAGCAAAACATCATTTTTGAAGCTTTCCAACAAGCTGAAGGATCTACGAGCCGTAAATACGGAGGAACAGGTCTTGGACTTTCTATCAGCCGTGGTCTTTCTGATTTATTAGGCGGTAGTATCGAACTGGAAAGTGACTCTAATATCGGAAGTAAATTCACCCTATTCCTTCCACTGAAATTCGTTCATATTCCTGAAATCGAAGACATTACAGTTAATGATGAAACCAATGTGCTTCACGCAGGAAAAAGCCGACTAAAATCACTTCCTTCTGCAAGTTTCAATAAATCGGATATCGATTTGTATTTTGCGGATGAAATTGGTGATGACCGAACCGATATTAAACCTGAGGACACCATAGTTTTAATTGTCGAAGATAATATTACATTTGCCAAAATTCTGCTGGAAAGAGCCCATCAGCACAATATAAAAGCCATTGTGACAACCAAAGGAAATGACGTAATTGATTATATTAATCATTTTCAGCCCCATGCGATAACTATGGATCTGAATATGCCGGACACCAGCGGCTGGAAAATTCTGGACAGGCTAAAAACAGATTTTACACTGCGTCATATTCCTGTCTACATTATTTCAGGCGAGGACGAGCGAAACAAAGGTCTGAAACGAGGCGCCAGAAATTTCCTTATCAAACCGGTAAAAAACGATATTTTAAATTCGCTTTTTAATGATATTCACGATCTTAAAAACAAAAAAGATAAAAATGTGCTCGTTGTAGATGATAATCCGGATGAACTGGAACGAATTAAAAATGCCATTCATGGAGAAGACATTACGATCGTAACAGCAGCAACAGCAAAAGAAGCAATTCAGTTTATAAAAGAGAAATCTTTTAACTGCATTATTTTAGATTTAGTTCTTCCTGATGCAGACGGACTGGATTTAATTACCGATCTTGAAAACAATATCAGCGGTCAGGAAACAGCGGTAATCATTCATTCGGCAGGAGATGTTAATAAAAAGCAACGCAGTAAACTCAACCGTTTTGCGCACAGTATTATTACAAAAAGTGCAACATCAATGGAAGAGCTTATAGACCAGACTGCCCTTTTCATGCATCGTATTCATACAGAACTTCCGCAGGAGATGAAGCAAAGAATAGAAACGTATTATTTGAAAGAAGATGTGCTTACAAATAAAAAAGTGCTTCTTGTAGATGATGATGTGCGTAATCTTTTTGCCCTTACTACTGCCCTCGAACGTTTTGGATTAGACGTAATAAGTGCAGAAAGCGGTCATGAAGCAATAGAAATTTTAAATGACGATAATTCGATTGATATTGTCCTGATGGATATCATGATGCCCGAACTTGACGGATACGAAACGATGAAAATTATTCGTAAAAACAACAAACATAAAGACCTTACTATCATTGCAGTTACAGCAAAAGCAATGAAGGGTGACAGACAGCGATGCATTGAGTCGGGAGCATCTGATTATATTACAAAGCCGGTTAATGTGGAACAATTATCTTCTTTAATGAGAGTATGGCTAAAATAATTACTGATATGAAAGACTCCGTTGAAAAATATCCGGTAAAAATTTTAATAGTAGACGACAAGAAGGAAAACCTGCTGTCGCTGCAGGTTGTACTTGCTGATAAAGGCTACGAACTCGTTGAAGCATCATCGGGTAAGGACGCTTTGCGAATACTTTTAAAAAGCCAGGATTTTGCCATTATACTGATGGATGTGCAGATGCCGGTCATGGACGGATTTGAAACAGCAGAACTCATCCGCGAAAGCGATAAACTTAAAGATGTACCGATTATTTTTTTAACAGCAAACATGAATACATCCGATTATATCTTTAAAGGATATCAGTCTGGTGCTGTTGATTATATGATAAAACCGCTTTCGTCTGAAATACTTCAGGCGAAAGTTATGGTTTTTGCTGATCTCTACAGAAAAAACAGAGAACTCCGACAAAAAGAGCAGGAAACCAATTTATTGAATGCCAAAATAATTAAATCCAATCAGGAATTGTCTGCTCAATATGCTGCAATTGAAAAATTTGCGGCCGAATTGCAAAAGAAAAATGCAGAACTTGACGCCTTTGCCCACATTTCGAGTCATGATCTTCAGGAACCTTTGCGTAAGATTGAAACTTTTACCAATATGATTCTGACCCGTGAATATGACAATCTGAGTGCAGACGGTAAGGCAAAATTTGACAGAATTCTGCATGCCGCAAAAAGAATGCGTGATTTAATTAACGATCTGTTGGCCTTTTCTAATACAAATGAGACAGATCGGGTTTTTGAAAATACAGACCTCAATCATATAATTGAAAATGTCAAAACGGCATTAGAAGAAAATTTAAAAGAAAAAAATGCGGTCGTCGTTACTGATTTTCATGGAACGGTCAGTATTATCCCTTTTCTATTTATTCAGCTTGCAGAAAATCTTTTAAACAATGCTTTAAAATTTTCGCAAAAGGATATTCCGCTTCAGGTGGAAATAAAAAGCCGTACCGGATTCGGAGTAGAATTTCAGAATGATAAATTGCAGCCTCATCAAAACTATTGTCATATCAGTTTTAAAGATAACGGAATTGGTTTTGAACCTGAACACGGTGAAAAAATATTCGGTGTTTTTCAAAGGTTACACAGTAAAGACACCTATGAAGGAACAGGAATTGGTCTCGCTATTGTAAAACGAATAGTCGAATGCCATAACGGAATGATTGCTGCACATGGACAGCCTATGCAGGGAGCAACGATTAATATCTACATTCCACAATAAATTTTACAATTTAAACTCTGATGCAAAGACCTTAAAATCTTCTGAATCAGAGTTTAATTTTTTCTTTCGAAATTATAGAAGCTAGTTTTAAGACCTTTATAAATAACCACGCCCGTCAGAATCACTGAGTCGGCGAAATGTAACACTTGAAAGGATTGTAATGGCTGCCAGTACAATAAAAGTATAATGAAATGATTCTACAATACTAAATCCTACAGTTTCAGATCCAAAGAAAGACAAAACCAAACTCGCCGCCGACACCCCGAAACTTATCGATAACTGCTGCATAATTACCAGCATAGTGTTTCCACCGCTTTTTGTATTATCATCCAGATCGACAAGTGTAATGGTATTCATGGCCGACATTTGTATCGAAGTAAAAAAGCCATAAAAAACCATCAGAATAATATAATAAATTAAAGGTGTATCCCGCTCTACGAATCCAAGTATAATTAAAACGACTCCGAGTAATATGGTATTGCTAATAAGAACGGTGCGATAACCTAAAGCTTTGATAATACGAACCATAAACGGCTTTATCGCCACATTGGCAAGTGCAGACGGCAATAAAAGCAATCCTGATACCGAGGCAGAATAGCCAAAACCAGTTTGCAGCATAAGCGGCAAAAGTAATGGAAGTCCTCCGATTCCCAGTCTGGTTATAAGACTGCCCGTTAAGCCCACTCTTAAAGTTTTAATATTTAATAATCTTAGGTCAATTATTGGCTTTTCAGTATGTTTATAATGATAATAATATAAAGCTGCGAGTGCATTAAAAAGCAATAATCCTCCCAATATAATAAACCAGTTTGTCAAACCTCCGCTTACGAGTTCAAGCATCATAGTAATCACAATTAACGCTAAACTAAAGTAGATAAGGCCACGGAAATCAAACTTTCCTACTGCCTTTTTAAAATTGGGCATAATTCTTTTTGCCATTGAAATACCTATGATTCCAATAGGAACATTGACCAGAAAAATCCAGTGCCAGGAAAGATTATCAGAAAGAAATCCTCCTAAACTGGGTCCCACCACCATTCCCAAAAGACCAAAAATGGTAATAAAGTTCATGGTTTTCAGCAGTTTGCTTTTCGGATATTGATATAAAATAGCCAATCTGGCAATAGGTACCATCATAGAAGCACCGATAGCCTGCAATACACGAGATAAGTTAAAAGTAAGAAGATTTACAGAAAGTGCGCAGCACAGTGATCCGGCTACGAAAAGTGCAACCGCTGTCATAAACATTGTTCTTGTACCAAACTTATCTGCCAGCCAACCTGAGAGCGGAATAAACAAGGCAAGAGTCAACGCGTAAATCACAATAACCGAATGCATTTGAGAAGGAGAATATTGCATGTCTTTCGCAATGGATGGAAGCGAAGTATTAAGAATTGTCCCGTCTAAAGACTGAATAAACATGGCTACAGCGGTTACCCAAGGCAGTAAATGAGCCGCTGTCCTGTTTTTCTTCTTTTTGATTTGTTTCTTCTCTTCCTTCGTAACTGATTCCATATTTTTAATTTGTGCGCCCTAATAATTTTCAGGTTAAATTTCGAGAATTAAGAACTGCTAATTATTACAGCACTTAAATTGATTTTTATATAATTATAGAAACAGAACTAAGCAGATTCTCTGCTAATTATATAAGGCAGATTATTAATTATATAACAAAAATGGCTGTAATTCTTCTAGTTTAGTATACTGTAATATTAACTGAAAAATTCTTATGGAAAATTTAATAAATGAGGAAAACCTCGACGAAATTAGAGAACTTATTGAAAGTAAAATCGCCAATATTCCTGGACATTATATTTTATGCGGAGCGCTAGGTTCCTTACTATTATCTGCTTACCTTGATAAAACGGGTAAAAAACAAGCGGCCTCTTTTATTGGAAAACTTTCAATTCCAATTATCGGAATCGGTCTTGCAAAATACAAAGATGTGATAAAGTCTGGTCTGGAAGACAATTTTGAATCTGTTGCTAACGGAGCAGAAAATCTTGTCAATTCAATTAAAACTGAAAACAGCTCTGTTCATAATTAAGCAATAGCTGTACTGAAAAAAAATAAAAAACATGTTTCTTTTCATTTATGAAAGGAACATGTTTTTATTTTATACATGAATTTGTCTTCTTTTACACCGCAGACTTTTTACTTTTCTTTAAGAATGCTGCATTGCAAAAACTATGATTTGATAATTTCTCTGATTTTACAGGTTTCAAAAAAATCATACGCTCTTTTTTCAGCGTACGAATAAGTCGAGTTGCGCATAGGAAAGGCACAATGTCCTCCATATTTTGGGGTTTCTAAATAAACGTATGCACTGTTTTGCGCAATAACCCTGGGATAACACCTTTCGCCAAGAAAAGGATCATCAAGTGAATTGATAATTAAAACCGGAGTCGTGATGTTTTCGAGAGAAAATTCGGGAGAAACCTGCTGGTAATAATCATCCCGACTTGCAAATCCATGCAATGGCGCCGTAAAATACTGGTCTACTTCATCAAAAGAAGAAATTTTATCAATCTGATCGCGGTTTATAAAATCCGGAAACTGTTCTGCTTTGTGTTTCAGTTTCCTTTTAATATCAATAGTAAAATTTTTGAGGTAAACCCGGTTAAAACCTTTCTTAAGTTGGGCCGCACTTGTTGCGATATGAGTTGGAACCGAGATAGAAACTGCTGCCTTAATACGCGCGTCTACTTTTGTCCATCCTAAATAATTGAGAAGCTGCACTCCTCCCATAGAATAGCCAATTAAGTAAACGTCTTCAAAACCTTTTTTTAAAACAAACTGAACTACTTCGTCAAGATCATCTACTGCACCGTGATGATATAGCCTTGGCAAACGGTTCATTTCTCCACCGCAGGTTCTGTTATTCCATGCGAAAACCGAAAAATTTTTCTGCTGAAAATACGCAGCACAGCTATTATTGTAAGTTCTGCGCGAATCGCCTTCTAAACCGTGACACAAAATAACAGCTTTTTTTGAATCATTCAGGATAAAATCTATGTTGATAAAATCTCCATCTTTTAACTCCTGTTTTTCTCTGGTATACTGAGGAACTTCAAATTTTTTGAACAAAGCGGCATAAATGGTAGAAACATGCCTGTTGCGATGAAGTATAGAAGGAAAATTATATTCTGACTGTTCTACTAAAGGCATAAGACAAAAATTTGTTGTTATACAAATCTAAGAAATCAATCAATAGATAAGACGATACTGACTTTTTATTTTATGTAAAAACAACTTCTCTGAGCATATAAGTTTATTAGCATCAAATAATTTCAATATAAAAAGTAAAATGGCGCCAACTGAAATCGTTGACGCCATTTTTATAATTTGAGGATTAACTGGTTATTTTACATCAAACCATAGTTTCGTTGTCAATAAATCTTTACCCTGAGCAGCTATTGCCGCCTGATAACTGGTTCCGTTTAACGATTGCTCTGTTCCCGGATAAAAGAAACGAGACGGAATCTGTCCGTCCAAGACAGTATTTGGACCGGCTGTCAGAACAGGATAATCCAATCTTCTCCATTCGGTAAAAGCATCAAGACCCTGACCGTAAAAAGCAATCCATTTTTGCGTCCCTATCGATTTGGCAAAATTTGTTGCATCGTACTTTACAGAAGCCTGATTTAAATAGTTGGTAATCGTTGCTGCATCTGTAATTCCAAATTGATTGAAAGAAGCCGTAATAGCATTTTTATAAAGCTGCTCCGGATCTCCGGATATGTATCCACGCGCTGCTGCTTCTGCAAGATTAAAAAGCGTTTCAGCATAAGAAACGATGACCGCAGGAGATGTAGAACTCAGAAAATAAGTTCCTGGTTTTGATGTTTTGGCAAATCCCTGACTATTAGCATCACTGTTCGATAATCCGTTTGCGCCTCCAACATAAGTTCCTACACTTGCATCTGACGGTAATTGTGCATAAACCGGTAAACGAGGATCTGAAAATTCTTTTAATTTGTCTACCATCGTTTTCGAAATACGAAAATCATCACGAGTTTCAAACCAGGCAGAAGCCGGATTTTGCTGCGGCGAACTGATATACGTAAACTTAAAGGTATCGTTATTACTTGTAAAAACACCTGCTGCATCAGCTGTTGCATCAATCGCAGCTTGTTTTGCCAAAGCAGGTTCACGATCCGAAATTCGTAACGCAATTCTTAAACGCAGCGAATTTACCAGTTTTTTCCATTTTAAGATATCTCCTTTATAAACCAAATCTCCGTTCACAGATCCGCTTGCCGCATTAAGTAACGTTTGAGCTTGTTTCAGATCTTCCAGTAATCCTGTATAAACGTCTTTTTGAGTATCGTATGCCGGGGTTACTTTTAAGCCCGCTTCTTTATACGGAATACTTCCGTAAGCATCTGTTAACAATAAAAATGTCCAGGAACGCAATGTTAAAGCGATTCCTTTGTAATTAGAATTGGCCTGACCATCCGGAAAATTGATAATCGTATTCAGATCTGTAATCAGAGTTGCATATCCTTTATCCCACAAAGTAGTAAATGAAGCGTTAGAAACATCATAACGATCTGGTTCTGTGTACTGAATTTTAGCCCAGTGCTGTACAAACAACAAAGAAGAATTAAAATTGTTCACATCTCCCCAGTATAAATCTGCCCCTTGTTTTAGTGATCCTGTCAATAAATACGGAGCCAGAGGTGTCTCCGTTGCATTTGGATTTTTGTTGATATCATCCAGACTGTCGCTGCAGGAAGTGAAAGCCAGAGCAAACACCACTATATATGAAAGTTTTTTAAACATGATTCGTTTTTTTAAAATTTGACATTAAGATTAAGACTGAAATTTCTCGTAGTTGGTAAAGCTAAACTTTCCAATCCCTGAGCATTTCCTGTGTTGAAAGCCGTTTCAGGATCTATGTTTGGTGCATCTTTGTATATAAAGAATAAGTTACGGCCTGTAGCAGTAAGACTTGCGCCCGTTAATCCTAATTTTCTAATTAAATCCTTATTGAAATTATAAGTAAGTCTTATTTCTCTCATTTTTACAAAAGTAGAGCTGTAAATGTATGCTTCACTAATGTTGTATGATGCTTTGTAATATTCCTGTGCACTAATAACTTTATTATTTGCAGTTCCGTCGGCATATACTCCGTTAAAAATCATTCCGTCGTCGTAAACGGTAACACCCGCCGGAGCAGCTCCTCCAGTTACTAAAGTTTTCGGATTTGCTGTATTATCAGAAGGATAATAGTAACTCAATCCTCCATTAGCGGCATCACGTCCCGGCATAGTCTGCGCTAAAACTCCGGTATAATTTCCGGTTCTGTTTGTTCCCGAAAAAAGCTCTCCTCCTACACTGGCATCAACCAAAAATGACAATTCCAGATTTTTATACGTCAGCGTATTAGTAAGTCCTGCTAAATAATCAGGCGTATAATGTCCTAAAACTCTTTTTGTCGGATCTGCTTTTGGCAAACCATTGGCGCCTACCACAATGTTTCCGCTGGCATCACGCTCGTAAGCAGTTCCGTAAAGCGCTCCGTAAGCCTGTCCCACAGATGCTAAAACATCGACACCTCCGGATGTACCTATAGTATAGTTTTGAATTTGTTTCTCATAATCCAAGATTTCCACTTTACTTTTATTTTTCGAATAATTTAAAGCCACGTTCCATTTGAAATTTTCGGTCTGAACAGGATTTCCATCCAATTGAACCTCAATACCCTGATTATTAATTTTACCGGCATTAATTAATTGTGAAGTATAACCGCTGGAAGCTGTAGTTTTTATTTCTAAAATCTGATCAAAACTGTTCGTGCTGTAATACGCTGCATCAAAATGAAGTCTGTTTTTCCAGAAAGAAGCTTCTAAGCCAACTTCAGATGAACGCGTTGTTTCCGGCTTTAAATTTTCATTTAGTTTTCTTTGAGATGAAGTCTGAATCGGATTTCCGTCAAAAGCAGTCTGGAAATTATAAACTGTGGCCAATTGGTACGGATCTGCATCATTACCTACTTCAGACCAGCCCCCTCTTACTTTTAAGAAATCTAGCGTACTGCTTTTCAAATTCAAAGCTTCAGAAAGAATTAAACTTCCGTTGACAGAAGGATAAAAATAAGATCTGTTACTGCTTGGCAATGTAGAGGACCAGTCATTACGTGCTGTAAGATTTAAATACGCATAATTTTTATATCCAAATTGCGCCGAAGCATAAGCACTATACACTTTCAGCCTTGATAATGTATTTGACGACGTCAAAGGATCACGTGAATTTGTTAAGGTATACAAATCCGGCACAGCCAAACGAGGTGCTTTTTGATAGTTGTTGGCATCGCTGTGGCTACGAACATTAAATCCGGCAAGAGCATCCACAGTAAAATCTTCAGCAATCTTTTTGGTATAGGTAAAAATTCCTTCCGTATTTTGCTCTTTTACTGTGTAAGCATCTTCTGCATAAGATCCGAAAGGTGTTCCGTTTGTACCATACTTAATCGTGTATTTTCTACGGTCGTTGTAATAATCTACTCCTGTGCGGAATTTAAAATTTAATCCTTCTGCCAGTTTTGCATCTAAGTGAATATCTCCAATTAAACGGTTACGTTGTTGACTTGTAGTGTTATAATAAGCGTTCCAATACGGATTGCTGTAATAACTGTTATTCCAGTTCACCTCGCTGTTATTTTTTAGTTCGTTGATGTCAACCTGACGTCCAAACCATAAAAACTGTAACATTACTCCGGCAGCACGACCTCCGGAAGGACCACCAGGAAGAGCCGGTGACTCTGTAACAATATAATTACCGGTTACGCCTACTTTTACACCTTTTGCAATTTGGTAATTTGCATTAAAAGAAACGTTTGTTTTATTAATTTCACTATTAGGAACGGTTCCTAATTGTTTCTGATTGTTTACTCCCAAACGGAAATCTGATTTTTCGTCTGCTTTCGCAACCGATATACTGTTATCATACGTAACACCGGTATTAAAAAAATCTTTCACATTATTAGGATGAGCTACAAACGGAACTGCAACGCCTTTAGAATAAAATTGAGGAATCAGACGACCGTCCAATTTTGGTCCCCAGCTTTCATCAACTCCGTCGTTAATTCCGCCCCCTTTACCATCTACATAACTAAACCTTCCGTTTGATCCTTGTCCAAATGAATTTTGAAAACTCGGTAAAGTGGCCACTTGCGATACGGTTATTCCTGTGCTAAAGTTTACTCCAATTCCTTTTTGACCTTTTCCGGACTTAGTGGTAATCAAAACCACACCATGTGCTGCGCGCGATCCATAAAGCGCTGCCGCATTTGGTCCTTTTAAAACGGTCAGTGTCTCAATATCCTGCGGATTTAAATCGGAAATTGCATTTTTAAAATCACGCGTTGCTCCACCTGCATTCAATTGCGAGTTATCTACCGGAACTCCATCCACTACAAAAAGCGGCTGATTATTTCCTGCAATAGAGGTTTCTCCACGAATAATAATACGGGAAGATCCCATATCTCCCTGAGAATTAGTGATACGCACACCCGCTACTTTCCCGGAAAGACTGTTTAAGAAATTGGTCTCTTTTGAATTTACTAACTCGTTACCTTTTACAGCCTGTGTTGTATATCCTAAAGATTTCTTTTCTTTTGAAATTCCAAGTGCGGTAACCACCACTTCCGATAATTTATTTTCTTCTTCGGTCAGACTAATGATTACAGGATTATCATTTACAACCACTTCTGCTTTTTTATACCCCATAAAACTCACCAATAAAGTGTAAGGTAATTTTTGTCCGGTCTGGAAGAAAAACTTCCCGTCAAAATCTGTAATAACGCCGTGAGTAGTGCCTTTGATATTTATAGAAGCACCAATTATAGGTTCTTTTGTAACGGCGTCGATAACCGTTCCTTCCAGTTTAGATTGAATTAATGGTTTTGTTTCCTGAGCTTTAACTCCAATGGAAATCAACAAAATGCACAACCCTATATAGCAATTTAATGTTTTTTTCATTACTTAATTATTTTTTAAACAAGGACAGCATGTTTCGTTTTTGCAGCTTCCTTTAAAGATGACAATTTATTCAAGCTTAGTCATTTCTGTAAAACAGAAATTTTTTCTCTTATCTGCACATTCGTTTTTTCATGTTATCAATTTTTAATTATTATTATTTAACTGGCTTATACATTCTTAAATCCTCATTCGGACTTTATTTCTAAATTTTATATCTGATTAAAAGGAGAAATTTAAATTTTCAATACTCACCTAAGTCCATCTCTAATTTGATTTTTCGTCTTTGAAAATATACTGGGAGAAGATCGCAAATCACAGGAAGTCCAACTTTTTAAACTCTACCAATTTGATAGAACAAAAGTATGTTAAAAATAATATTTAGCAAATTTTAACTGAATTTTTTGTCAAAGAATTGTTAACTACGTTTATCAGATCAATGTAAATAACTAAAAATAAAATACTTAACTAGTGGCGGAAATTTTATTTTTTATAAGAATTATACTAAAAATTTAATGTGTTGAAAATGAATTTTGCTCCTATAAAAGATCTAATAAAATCTATTTAAAAGATTTTGAAATCTATTTAGGTAAAGAAGTACTTGAATTAAATTGCAGAAAATGAAAAGTAAAGACACAAAAAAACCTCCAAAATCAAATGACTTTGGAGGTTATAATTTACTTTGAAAAAACGTATTACATCTCGTTAAACTCGTGTAAAGATTTCAATGTGTTTTCGTAAAATAAAATAGCAGCAATCAAATTTCCTTTATCAGAATACGGCATCATTTTTCTTTGAAATTCTACAGTTGTATCCAGGAATGTTGTAGTTCCTTCTGCTTGTCCGTCTAATATTTTTTTATTTTCACTATCGTCCGGAATTCCCAAATCTGCCATTGTAACACCTGGTTTAGTAACCAAAGCAATATATGGAAGGGTTTTCACTAAAACTTTAATTCTTTCAATGTACAATTCTAAAAGTTCTCCTTTTTGCATACCACTCAATTCTTTCTGATCATGGTATTTACGGATTAAAGCTGTTGTACTGATGATACTTCTTGGTGCATTTTTTGCCTGTGCTGAAACAGCTGCCGTCGTCAAGAAGAAAAGGACACATAATAAAGTAATTTTTCTCTTCATATTCTAATAGATTTGGTTCTTCAATGAAAGCAAAAATATATAAATTAACTTAAAAAGCAATTTTATTAATGCCTTTTTCCCAATATTGTAACAATATAATAATACAGATAAGGAAATTAGTACAATATTTACTGATAAGCGAAGTACTTTAGCTTATTTTGTACGTATTATCAGGATTTGATAATTCTAAAACGCCCTGGATATTTAATGTAAATACTCTTTTTATTTCCGTAATAATCCATAAAATCCTCACAGACAAAAACCGCGTGTGCTTTGGACCACGCTACAACACCACAGAATTCGCTTCCCGTTTCGCGTTTTAACTTTTGAATTTGTTTTCCTAATTTAAATCCCAGATATTTATAAATGGTCGGCGTATAAACTGCACCATCTTCTAAGTCTTCCAAAGCTTCTTCAAAAGTTGCTTCATTGTCAATAATCTGCTTGTACTTTGCCATTACAGCATAAGTCAGTACAGCATAATCTATTATTTTTTCGCTATCGCAATTGTCTTTTATAAATACAAAATCCGCCGAGACTTTTGCACGATTTAATTCACGACTATTCAAATTAAATGTCGCGTTGTTTTTTAGGGTTATTTTATAAGAATCGTCAGCTGTCTTTTCGCTAATAAAAAGATTATCCAGGCCATAAATATTTAAAGAAGCTTTGATAAACGCGATTGACGAACAGTTGGTACGTTCACCCTGTTTAAAACTCTCAAATATTTTATCTGAACTCAACTGTGAATAAGAACTGGAATAGACAAACATTAAAAGTAAAATAAATGAGGTAACCGATTTCATGCCTGGTATTTTATAATTACCCAACTAAGTGTGGGATTGTATTAGATTTTTACAAATCTATAAAAAATCAACTCATAATGTTTTTTGTTCGCAACTTTTATCATTTAAAAATTACTTCAGCAGAAGATTTATGTCTCCTGTTTACAGTTATACCAGTAAAACCTTACCAAAATAAAAACGTCTCAAACAATTTGAGACGTTTAGGGATTATTTTTTTTCTTCATTATTCAATTTATCATCGAATTCAGGTTCTTCACCTTTAAATTTTTTTGTTTCCGGATCATAATTTTCGTCGTTTGTCAACACTTCATCATGATCTTTATACTGATGCTTTCTGGTATCACTTCGATGATCTGCCCTGTTATTGTCAGGATTTTTCTGAGTCTGATTATTTGAGTCCATAATTTCTTAGTTTTAAATGTTTTATAAAATTACTTTATCTGTGTTTAAGATGGCTTATATAATCATTCTAAAAAATTATAAAATAACAGGGTTGTTATAATAGCGATACTTTAAAAGTTTGAACTTTAATAGCTAACATTTCTTTAATTTTGCGTTCATAGAGCTATAGTTGTTCTAAATTATAATACAAGTATTTGATGCAAAAAAAGATGTGGACCGTTTGTACGGAATGTCATGGACAAGGTAAGATTAATCGGGGACTAACTAAAAAGGCTCAGCGTCGTTATAAAATGGAACTGGCCGAATATGAAAAATCAGCAAGTACCGATAACCCGCCCGTTGCTCCAAAAGCTCATCTGCATGTATGTTCTAATTGTTCAGGTTCCGGTTTAATTCAATCCCAAACCCTTCCTGAACCAGATTACAATTATCCCCATGTTGCTATAATTGGTGCCGGCATTGGCGGCGTAGCGTTGGCCGTTGCGTGTTTACATAGAGGAATTCCGTTTACAATCTACGAACGCGATGATCATTTTAATGCCCGATCCCAGGGTTATGGATTAACTCTTCAACAGGCCAGCAAAGCTATAAAAGGCTTGGGAATTACGTCATTAGATGGCGTGATTTCTACAAGGCATGTGGTTCATAATACAGAAGGAAAAATTCTTGGCGAATGGGGAATCAGAAAATGGATGGATTCTAAGCATGAAATGCCGGCAAAACAAACTAACATTCATATTGCAAGACAATCTTTACGAATGGCTTTGCTGGAACAACTTGACGCAAACACTGTAAACTGGGGACATCAGTTGATTGATCTTTCAGAGTCTGAAAATCAGATAGAACTGAATTTCCAATTTAATGGACAAATAAAGAAATCAAAAGCAGATTTGGTAGTGGGTGCAGATGGTATACGCAGCGCGGTTCGTAAATTGGTCATCGGCGATACACGGACACCGCTTCGTTATCTAGATTGTATAGTAATCTTAGGAATCTGTCCGTTAAGTGCACTTGAAGAAATTGAAAGTCCACTATTAGACTCTGCAACCGTATTTCAGACTGCAAATGGAAACGAACGAATTTATATGATGCCATATGATAAAGAATCTGTAATGTGGCAGCTTAGTTTTCCCATGTCTGAAGATGAAGCTAAGAAACTAAGTGCACAAGGACCTACAGCACTTAAGGAAGAAGCTTTACGCAGAACTCAATGGCATTCGCCCATTCCGCAGATTTTACAGGCAACCCATGAAAAATTGATTTCGGGATATCCGGTGTATGACAGAGAACTTACAGATCGGGTAACTTTACAAAAAAATGAAAAGGTGACCTTAATAGGAGACGCAGCACATCCTATGAGTCCGTTTAAAGGCCAGGGTGCTAATCAGGCATTATTAGACGCTTTAAAACTGGCCAGAAAAATTTTAAAAGGCTGTAATGCCCGATCCAAATGGAAAGAGTTTGGAATAAGAGACAGGGTTTTAAATGATTTTGAAGCCGAAATGCTGGAGCGAAGTGCCGTCAAAGTAAAGGATTCTGCAGACGCAGCACAATTTTTACATTCTGAAATCGTACTCCATGAAGGGGATGAACCACGTGGCAGAAACAAAAAAAATAAGAATTAAGACATCATTTACATATTAGTTTTCTGAAAACATGTGAATTAGATAACAAATTGAAATTATAATGTAACAAAATTCATGCAGCCGTTTTATAATTTTGGACTTACAAATCAAACATACTGCGCCATGAAAAATTTACAGATCAACTTCAGCGAAAACAACGAAACTCGTACCAACCGTACTTTGGTTTTTAACGGAGATAATAATGAGCTTATATTTCGTAAAACTTATGTAGGAGACTGGGGAGATTGGGATGAAAAACCAGATAACGCTTTTCAGGATCAGCAGATATATCTGGATCAAAATAATATTTTTACAGCTTCTCTATAAAAATAATATCATAATTATTAATTAGTGTTCTGGCGTAAATTGCTTTATGCCAGAACACTAATTGTATTACTTAAGTTTTCTTTACTTATAAAATCAAGAATAAATTCTTTTACTTCATTACGTGCTTCAATCTTCGTAGCAAACGAATTGATGTAAAACTCTTCATCTTTATCGCTGATATGTATAATATCAGTGTAACCTTTGGTAATTAAACTGCCTTTGAGCTTAATTACATTTACTTCCTGCTTTCCGTCTAGTTCCTTGCGAACCTGTAATTGTATAGCTCTTTCCATTTGCAAATAGTTTTGATTATTTAACTTTCATATAATGATAAATTTAAAACAATAAATCATTCAAATGAAGAATTTAACACTATCTGCAATCAATTATTTATCAACACTTTATAAACATACTTTTTCACTTTTAAAGAAATAAAAAAGAATAAGAAAGAAGTTGATTTTTTACATTAATTCCCTGTAAATTCTTTATCGCTTAACGTTTTCATAAAAGCGATGAGATTTTCTTTTTCAACATTTGTCAGCGGAATTCTGTTTCCATTATTCTTAAAAACCGGGTCAAGATTATCAGCAGCCAAAACACCATTATCAAAATAATCCAGCACAGATCTTAAAGTGGCAAACTGACCAAAACTTCCGTATGGTGCTGTATATTCTATATTTCGAAGCGTTGGGACACGAAAACTCATAAAATCAGCCGAAATTCCGGTTACTCTTCCGCGGCCTGCTTCGTTTGTATTTAGGTTTAATGGAAATCCAATATTTCTAAAACTCTGATCTGTAAACAATTCTGTACTATGACAGCTGGCACATTTTTGTTGAAAAGTTTCGAAGCCTTTTGCTTCATTTTCTGTAAAAGTCTGCCCTTCGTTTCGTTTAACCTTGTCGTATTTACTGTTAGCAGAAATTAAAGTATATTCAAATTGCGCAATGCTTTTATAAATTCGGTCCGGCGTAATATTTTCATCTCCGAATGCTTTTTGAAATAAAGTTTTATAAGACGCATCGTCTTTGATTTTCTCTATCGCATCTAAAATAGACGAATCCATTTCTTCATGCGTAATAATAGGAACCAAAGGCTGTGCTTCTAATTGCAACTTACTGCCATCCCAGTTAAAAAATTTTAAAAACATTAAATTCTGTAGTGGCGGTGCGTTTCTTAAACCAATTCTTCCTTCAACTCCAATCGCCTGCGGATTATGATCTGCAAAAGCATTTGCCTGAATGTGGCAGCTAGAACATGAAATGGTATTGTCTGCACTGAATCTTTTTTCAGAAAAAAGTTTTTCTCCTAATTCTACGCCATATTTCGTTGGTTTATTTAAACTTACGTAACTATTGCCTTCAGGAAAACCGGCTGGAATATGGATAGAAAGTTCCGGATTTTCATACGAAATCATATCAGCATCATCGGTATTGCACGAAGTCAATAGCAATGTCAATAACAGGAGAGTAATTATATTTTTCATTTAATGAAATTTAAAACAGAGCCGTCTTTAATTCCGGACGGCCCTGAAATATGATTTTAGTTTTCTACACTTGTAACAGAAAACATTCCTGTGATATCGCTTGATCCGTTTCCTCCCAGATTGTCCACAAACTTTACCATTTGCGTCGCCGTATGCACATTTGGTGTTGCATTATCATTATCTCCTGTTCCGGTCGATAAAGTAATGGTATTAATTTTTCCGCTCAATAATTTATCAAAATCAGCTTTGATTTTTATCTTTGGAGCTTTACTTCCTACAACCGCATTGGTAGTAAGATTTAATGTAATATCCCTGTAAGCATTTACACCCTGAGTATAACTGGACGGATTTCCCCTGGTTCCTTCAACGGTACTTCCGGTGTGTATGGACATGGCTTTATTATCGGTGTCATAAAAACCTTCTACTTTTGTAAAACGGTAACCACTTCCCCATTCCCACATCATTGCCGTGTCATTTGCACCAGCTGCAGCGTAGAATTTTGGAAATCGCACCTGATCTAAAGTGTTTTGTTCCGGTTTAATACCCAGACCAAATTTAATCTGCTTGTAATTCGCCGCCGGCACATTGCTCAAAATATAATTCAAAGTTGCGGTTTTGGCCTGGTCAATTACCGTAGCGCCTTTATCCAAATCATTGACATTGTACGGAACTTCGCTTCCATCATCTTTGATAAGACGAATATTGCTGATTACATATTTTACTTCAGAAAAATGGTGCACTTGCCCCGCTGCAGAAGTGTTTGTGGTTGCTGAAGCGGATGCCCCATCACCTAAAACAATTGTTTTATCTTTAAAAGTATTATTAAATTCTAAGGTTACATTATTTGCAGCGGGATTATTATCGTCATTTGAGCATGATACTAATGCCAGCGCGGCAACTGAAGCGAAAAGGTATTTTTTAAGGTTTTGCATTTTAATTCTTTTTAAATTTTTGTATTCTATTTTATTAATTGAGAAAATAATTATAAAATAGGCGGCGGTACAAAAATCTCCAGACAAGGATCTGACAATGCAGTTTTTTTATAAAAGAAAATTTCTTTAGAATGAATGTTTTTTGGAATATAAACTGCAAACTCCATATTTTGATTCACAGCAATATCAATCTTTTTATTTAAACCCGCTGATTCCGAATCCGGTTTTTTTTCAGATTCCTGCAATTCTTTTTTCAGATGGCATTTTCCATGACATTGCAATTCTGGCTTGGCCTTATTGACACAAAATTCTTTTTCTATTGCTTTTTGGTTCAGTTTAAAGTGCACTACAATAAGAGCCTGCTGGAAGGAAACCAACAAGAACAAAATTGTCATAGTGATACTAAAAACTTTTTTCATCTGCTTAAAAATTCAATTTTAACGAAGTAAAAATATTGCGCCCCATTCTCGGGATATTCCCCCAGTCGGCATATGTGCTGTAATATTCATTTAATAAATTTTCTGCTCCCACCTGAATGGTGCTTTTTACTTTATTTATATGAAAGGAATAATCTGCAGAAATATTCCAGATGGTGTACGCCCCCGTAAGATCTTCTCCATATTCCGGACTGTAATTAATCTGTTCAAAATCTCCGTTAACAGAAGTCTGTATTCCGAAATTTTTATACATGTAATGAAGTGAAGTCAAATAACTTAACGGACGGATAAATGGTAGATTTCCGCCTTTATCATCCATTCCGCGTGCGTAGGTCAAGGTACCCTTCCAGTGTAAGTGCTCCAAAATATCGTAACTCACATTTGCTGACATATTTAAAAGTGTTGCATAATCTAAAGACGTATAGCCTTTTACACCAACAGACTGATAATTCATCGGACTTCCCATACTCAATATTCTTCCAATAATGTAATCCTCAATATAGAAGTAATTTATTTTTCCCTGAATGCTCAATTTTTCGTTTTTAAAACCTGCGCTCGCATTTCCTTCGTACGAAACCTCGTTCTTAAGATCCGGATTTCCAATGTAATCGTAGCGGTCAAAACTGTTATAAATATAATAACCATAACCTTCAGAAACAGAAGGCGCTCTGTGACCATAACCCGTTCCGACAGAAAAATTAAACTGATTTATGTTTAAATGATAACCGGCATTGATACTGGGTAAAAATCTGGTTTTTTCCTGAGGCGCTCCCGGATGAAAAATCCAGTTAAATTCGACATATTTTGAATAATTGTAATTGACTCCCAAAGAACCGCCTAAATTTACCTGACTTTTCTCTGAAATATCCCAGGAATTATTCATGGAAAGTCCGGCAAAACGAGTCGTTACCCAAGGCCAGCTGTAAGCAAACATCGTTCTCTCGCTTCGATCCTGAGGATACATGCGCATTTCTGCAATAGATAGATTATCATAAGCATTCAACTGGATTTCAGAGGAATAAGCATTCTTTTTTAAATTAGCTTTAGAAACCAAGCCATACGTTGTGCTCCATCCGGGCATATCCATGTGAACGAGATTTTCAGGACGCGTCGTATCATCCATATAATGCTCGATTGCATTAAAATATATTTTAGTATCAACAGCTCTTACGAGGCCTTCTTCAAACAATTGTTTATAAGATGCAGAGGTAATTAAAGCTCTGGAAAGCCACAAATCCATTGGCAAAGCAGGATACCCCACATCTTTTGCGACATCAAAAATGGCATCAAAACGAATTGCTGATAAATCACTGGTTTTATAGGCTAAACCTAATGAAGTATTGAATTTATTGTACTGAGAATGTTTTACTTCATCATTATTTCCATCCGAATAATTATCTGCCGTACGGTACGATATACTTCCATCGGCCACAAATCTACTGCCGGAGTAAGAAACATTTCCCAAATTGAAAAACTGTTTGTTATTAAACTCAAATCCGGTTTGATAGGTTCCGTTCCATTTCTTTTCCAGACCAAAAGGGGTACTTTTTCGTTTTAAGTCGATGCTACCGGCAACTGTTGCGCCATGAAGACTTCCCTCCTGCCCGGATTTAATATCAATTGACGCCAGATTATTGCTTTCTACATAAGACGTGATCGGGTCCATTTTATCGGTACAGGCTCCAAAAACATGCATTCCGTCGATTGTAACCGTCGAACGTTCTGTACTCATATTGTTTAGCAGTGGTTCCCAGGCATAAGCACCGCGCTTGATAAAACTGATATTTTGATTAGATGATAAAAATTCATCAACTGAAACAGCCATTTTCATCTCAGTTTCTATTTTCTTTTTTGCAGCATTTTTCACCGTTACTTCTTTCAGGTTTTTTATGCTGTCGTGTTGTGCATGCGGATTTTGAGCTGTTACAGACATTCCCAAAAAAAGCAGCATTATAATATATTTCATGTGATTAGAATAAAGTATCAATATATAGTTCACTTTTTACACCTTCAGTACCTGGCGTAAAGTCCGTTGGAACTACCGTTCCTTTTATGATCAGACCATTTTGGTTCATCATAATTAAATTCAAGGTCCAGTTTCCGGTCATCGTATAATTGACAACGCCGTGGTACAAACCGTCATTTTGCTGAATTAAATCCTTATTATTTGGCGACGAATGATTTCCCATAGAGGGTTCGGGCATTCTCGGATCTAATTTTAAAGTATAACCCGTAACTTCTGAATAAGAAAACTGGGTTGGATCCGGAAAAGTTCCCGCAGCCGTTGTCGGTTTATTGTATTTGTAAATCCCGGCCACCAAAGCATTTTCTGAAACCGTTGGCTTTAGCGGAGCAACAAGCGCGATAATATATTGTTCATTATCTTTTCCTGTAAAGGCGGTCATGTTCAGGTTTTTATTGCTTTGTTTCTCTACAGAAATATCTTTAGAAATTTCATATTTCTGATTATCAGCCGTAAAACTCATATATAATTTCCAACTCGCAGTTGTAGAAGTTTCCCCTGTAAAAACCGAATAACCCGAATAATATTTGTTTGCTGCATCATAAGACACATCATAATCATGCGGACAAGAACTTTTGCTTCCGTCGGCATTACTTAATATAGGTAAAAAGGTTACTGAAGAATTTGTAATTTCCTGGCTGTTCTGCGCATTTGTAATCTTCAGATGAAGTTCGTTATAACCTTTATATAACGTTCCGTTTAAGGCGTCTATCGTTATTTTATAGGTTCCGGCTGTAACCGATGTAACTTCTTTAAATTCATAATTATCAGGAACTTCGGCCCCAATTTCAGCTGCGTAATCGGTTTTGTCGATTGTGCAGGAAGTGATCGCCAAAAAGAGTGCGATCATTAAAAAAGTGAAAGATTTCATTGCAATGAATGTTTTAAGACTGTTTAAATTCAGCAAGCGGTTACGCGTGAAAGAAAGTTAACCGATACCGTAATGAAATAAATGTTTATCGATGAAGTAGAATACCGTATTCTTCACGTATAAAAAAAGGATTAAAATATCAGTTTTAGAAAATACTTATAGGCATTTCTTAATTATGATTTATTTAGAATATTCATTACAAAAAATTATACCCATAGATTGGATCAAATTTCGATGTTGAATTTTTCTATGAAATTAAAACTGAAATAATAATCTACACTACACTGAGCGGCGGATGAAAAGTAAGACTAGAAGCCTTTACAGGTTTCTTTGTCAATAAAATGGAAGAATTTTGTTTGGATTCGATAACAGGAATGATGCTAAAATCAATTTCAGCAGTATTTTGAACATATACCAGCTCAGATTTTTCTTTTAAGCTGTCCTGCATTTTTCTTTCGTTATCAGAATATTTTTTGATGCTTTTTTGAAGTTCACATCGGCCGTTACAGCTATTGAAGGCCTGCTTACGCTGCACGCAAATGGTCTGGGCAATTTCTTTCTGGTTGATTTTAAATGAAGCATATACAAACAGACTGCCAAAAGAGGGCGACAGAATTAATATAGAAAGTGCTATGATTATTAATCTTTTCAACTGCTTGTAAATATTTCAGTCACAAAAGTACGTACAATTTTGTATTTATTTTAACTAAATATGATTTTTTATTCAATAAAAGACAAAATTATCTTATTTGCTGTTTTCTTATTGTGAGAACTATCTTTTGCATACTTATAATTCAATTAGTATGAGGATTTTAAATGGGAAACTTAAGCGCCATTCGATACACTTAAATGAAATGGAAAGTTTAATTCATTTAAACATGACTAAATTAAAAAGGCTAAACGGATATGTTTAGCCTTTCTGTTTTTAATGAATTAAATCGGCTTTTACGAAGATGATTTTTTCGTTCTTAAATTTAAAATCGAATATCCCTCCTATTGTGCCTTCTGCAAAGGTTCCGGTAAAATTTACTTCCAAATGTGCACTTTCTATTCCTTTAACATTCAGGTTCACCAATTGAGTATCGGTATTATAGCCAATAAAATAATTGTCAAAATACTCTTTTATTCCCTCATGTCCTTTAAATTGTTTTCCTACAGAAGGATCATCCAAGATAGCGTCATCATTATAAAATTCAAGATATTTTTGCGTATCAAAAGCATTACTGGCGGCAAGCCATTCGTTTATAAAGTTAGGTATGTTCATTGTAATTAGTCTGGTTATTCTTCTAATTTAGAAGACTTTTTTTATAGTCGGAAGGCGACTGATTGGTTTTTCTTTTAAATAGCTTATTGAAAGACTGGGAATGCTCAAAGCCTAAATAATACGCAATTTGTGCTATTGTCATTTGATCTTTTGCCAGAAATTCTTTTGCTTTTTCGATCACCTTTTCATGAATAAATTGTTGGGTATTCAATCCAATCAGATTTCGGAGTAAATCACTCAGATAGCGCGGTGTCACATTTAAACTTTCTGCAATAGTATTTACAGAAGGAAGTCCGTTAATCAAAGATCTTTCTTCTATAAAATAAATTTCAAGATGTTCCTCAAGTTTAGAAAGCAAATCATTATTTACTGCCTTTCGGGTAATAAACTGGCGATCATAAAATCGATTAGCGTAGTTCAGCAGCAATTCAATTTGTGAGATTATTACATCCTGACTGAATTTATCGATTCTTTCGTTCATTTCATCCTCAATAAACTGGTAAATACTGAGTACTGTTTTTTTTTCCTTTTCGGAAAGGTAGAGTGCTTCTGCAGCAGAATAACTGAAAAACCCATACTGTCTGATCTGTGAATCTAAGGCATAATTTCGCAATAAATCGGGATGAATATGGAGAGACATTCCATCATAATCTGCCTCTTCTTCCTGCATGCGCAATAATTGTCCCGGCGCAACGAATGACATTCCTCCTTCTTCAAAATCATAAAATCCCTGACCGTATTTTAATTTTCCTGAAAATTTTGTCTTAAAAGAGATTTTATAAAAATTAAGGATAATGCCTGCTTCCAGATCTGCAGCATCAAACTCAGCCTGACCATAATTGATAATACTGATTAGAGGATGAAGCGGCGCCGGCTGTCCCATCGCTTTATGCAATTGGGATAGCGAATTGAATATAACGGGTTGTTTTTTCATTTGATAACAAATCTAATCATTCACAAAATTAATTTCCATTTTAAAACTACATCACAAACTGAGCACGATATTTTTGAAATTGATTCTCAGGTTTAAGAGACAAACGTTCTTCATATAATTGATTTGCATCGTTTCCTGCGATATATCGCAATTGATTTTTTCCATCACTGGCCGCTTCATAAATAATTGCTGCCACATTCTCTGCTTTGGTGTAATTTGCAATTTGTTCCTCGCTGTAACCCTCGGCAACTTTGGCAATCAAATCGCTGTAAGCTTCGTGTAGTCCGCCCTGCAAAGATCTCCCTGCAAAATCGGTCTGCATTCCTCCCGGCGCAACTACTTTTACTTTAATGCCAAATTGCGCTAATTCGTAAGCCAGACCTTCTGAAAAGCCGTCAACTGCAAATTTAGAAGCATTGTAAACCGAACAGCTTGGATAACCTAATAAACCAAAAGTAGAAGTAATATTTATAAATATGCCTGCTTTTCTTTCTCTAAAATTAGAAACAAAGGCTTTAGTAACATTTATAACGCCAAAAAGATTGGTTTGAATCTGATCGTTTATCTGTACTTCGCTAAAAGATTCCAACGGGCCAATTAGACCGTAACCGGCATTATTTAAAACAACATCAACGGGGTCTGTTTCCAGAATTTTACTGATCGTTTCTTTGATCTGACTTGAATCTGTAACATCCAGCTGCACAACTTTCACGTTTTTCAAATTTGTTAATTCTACCTCATTCTCCGGCTTACGCATTGTTGCAATTACTTTCCATCCATTTGCCTGAAATAATAGCGCTGCAGCTTTTCCTAAACCCGATGACGCTCCTGTAATAAAAATAGTCTTTTTCATTTTGTAGTGTTTTAAATTATACACTGCAAAATTGCTCCCAATTCATCTTTCGAATGTAGCCAAAAAGGTAAATTGATAAGTCTAAATGGCATCTGGTAATAAAAATAGTCTTCTAAAATATTTTCTTCGATCTAATTATTTAAAAAACAACGATCATTTCATAAAATAACGAAATATCGTAAAGAAAAAAAACTGCATAATTCACCAATCCCTTTAAAATAAAGCAATTAAATATAGAGGCATATTAATTGGCTAGTATCTGGCATCAACAGTTAAAATGAAAAACAGTAGAAAAAGATAAAAATTTTTACTTCTTAATCTAGATTAATCGATTAAGCTTTCACTCTGTAATAAATTTGCAGTATAATCATTAAGAATAAAACATAAAACAACATATTAGTTTAAAATTTAAACTTTAAAACGAATTTCAATTACAAAATATAAATAAATAATCAATAAATCGAAAAACCATGAGCACATTTACAGTAAAAGACGGAACACAAATTTATTACAAAGATTGGGGAACTGGACAACCAATCGTATTTCATCACGGATGGCCTTTATCAAGTGATGACTGGGATGCACAAATGATGTTTTTCCTTCAAAAAGGGTACAGAGTTATTGCACATGACCGCCGAGGACACGGGCGCTCTGGTCAAAGTTCCGAAGGAAACAACATGGAAACGTATGCTTCTGATATTGCTGAATTAACTGCAGCTTTAGATTTGAAAGATGCCATTCACGTTGGGCATTCAACAGGTGGTGGTGAAGTGATTCGTTACGCGGCAAAATACGGAAAAGGCCGTATTGCCAAAGCGGTAATTATTAGTGCTGTAACACCAATTATGATTCAGAACGAATCCAATCCTGAAGGAGTTCCGTTATCTGTTTTTGACGAAATCAGACAAGGAACAGGATTTAACAGAGCACAATATTTCTATGATTTTCCAATTGCGTTTTACGGATGGAACCGCGAAGGTCAGGAAGTTCAGGAAGGTATCAAACACAACTGGTGGCGTCAGGGAATGATGGGTTCTGTTTTGGCACACTATGAAGGAATAAAAGCATTTTCTGAATCAGATTTTACAGAAGACCTGAAAAGTTTAGATATCCCGGTTTTGGTTTTACACGGAGAAGATGATCAGATTGTTCCTTACGGTCAGGCACCAAGAGCGGCAAAACTCCTGAAAAACGGAAAACTGATTTCTTACCCTGGATTTCCTCACGGAATGCCAACTACAGAAGCAGAAACAATCAACAACGATATTTTAGCTTTCATTAAATAAATAAACTAATCAAAAAACTGTCTTTTAAAGGATCTTTTTAAGGCAGTTTTTAAACCAACATTCTAATGAGTTTATTTCAACAACCCTCTTTTGATACCGTGACAGAAGCTTTGCAATGGCTGACTACGCAAGGTTTTACCGAGAATTTTAATCTTGACGAAAACTGTATCCGCTACAACAACAATACACAGACCATGTCACCGGACGAATTTAAAATTGAATATTTATTTCGTTTTGAAGGCGATACCGATCCCGGAGACGAAGATATCGTGTACGGAATTACCTCTGAAATCTATGATATAAAAGGTGTATTAACGAGCGCATTCGGAATCTATGCCGATGCCGTTTCTGCCGAAATGATCAGAAAACTTTCAACACATTAAAAACAAAGGCATAATCGTGTAATAGCGATATTATCACTACTGTGTTTTAAATCAAATTCAAATAATATTCAACAAACAGCAGGCTTTTTAAAAAGTCTAAAATTATAAATCTAAAAAATAAAACTATGAAACCATCAGCAAACTTATTATCACCAGACAATCATGCTTTAGTATTAATCGATTTTGAAGGACAAATGGCTTTTGCAACAAGCAATATTGCTTTGAGTGAACTTCGTAATAATGTCGCTATTATTTGTGGAGCCTCTAAAATATTTAATGTGGACACCGTTGTAACAACTGTTGCAGAAGAAAGTTTCGCGGGACCTGTTTTTCCGGAAATTGAAGAATTTTATCCCATTGCCACTTCCGGTTATGTCGATCGTACTACAATGAATACCTGGGAAGACGAAAATGCATATAAAGCGATTACTGGAAAAAATAAAAAGAAATTAGTTCTTGCCGGATTGTGGACAGGTGTTTGTATCGTCGGACCGGCTTTATCTGCAATTGAGGAAGGTTACGAAGTATATGTAATTACAGATGCCTGCGGAGATGTAAGTGCAGAAGCACACGAGCGTGCGGTACAAAGAATGATTCAGGTTGGTGCACAGCCTATTACATCTATTCAATATCTACTGGAACTGCAAAGAGACTGGGCGCGCGAAGAAACGTATGTTCCTGTAACTAATCTGATGAAAAAATACGGTGGTTCTTACGGTTTAGGAATTCACTACGCACACAATATGTTGAAACACTAATTCAACTTTTAAAATTTTTACCAATTTCTTACGCTTCATCCTATTGGAATCAACAAAAAACATATCAAACCACGCTAAGTTACTTTTTCTTCTTCTGATAATGGGAAATCTGGCAACAGCGCAAAGTTTTAAGCTTTTGCGTTACGACGAAAATTATGAATTCCTGAAAGATTCTAACCGGAATTTTTACGAAAGATTAAAATTCATCCCGTTAAATGAAGAGAAAAATTTTTACCTGTCTTTTGGAGGCGAAGCGCGATATGAATATGTTGATTTCAATAATGAAGATTGGGGAAGATTAGGCATTGGCCGAAACAATTTTCTGCTGCAGCGCTATGATCTGCATGCCGATATTCATTTGGGGAAAACCTTTAGAATATTTGCACAGTTAAGAAGTGCCCTGCAGGACGGACGAATTAACGGTCCCCGTGGTATTGATGAAGATCAGCTTAATGTCCAGAATTTATTTTTGGATGTGAATCTCTGGCAGAAAGAAGACCAAAAAATAACGATTCGTGCCGGAAGACAGGAATTGGATTACGGTTCCGGAAGATTGATCTCTGTTCGCGAAGGTCCAAATGCGAGACTTTATTTTACAGGAGGAAAAATAATGTACAATTCATCGCGATTATCTGTAGATGCTTTCGCAATGATGGCCGATACGATTAACACTGGGGTTTTTGACAATAAAATGTCAAAACAACTCAATCTTTGGGGCGCTTATTCTAAAATAATTTTGCCAAAATCAGGAAATCTTGATCTTTACTATCTGGGAATCAGAAGAGATGAATCGCTTTTTGAGGAAGGAGCAGCACCTGAAAGACGTCATACCATTGGTACGCGATTCTGGAAATACGGTGGGGGTTTTATTTACAATCTTGAAGCGGCCTATCAGTTTGGATCTTTTGGCTCCGGAAATATAAACGCCTGGACGGGATCTGTTGATATTGGGTACATGTTTGAAAACATCAAATTTAAACCTACCGTAAATCTTCGAAACGATTATATTTCCGGAGATAAAAATCAGGGAAATGGAAACCTTCAGACTTTTAATCCGCTATATCCAAAAGGTGGTTATTTCGGTTTTAGTCCCCAGGTTGGTCCGGTAAATCTTATCGATATTCATCCGTATGCCACTATGGATTTACTGTCGAATCTAAAGATGCAGGTCGATGTTGTTTTAAACTGGCGTTATTCCACACAAGACGGTGTCTACAGACCCAGCGGCATGCTCAATCTCCGCGGAAGCGCTTCTGACGAGAAATATATCGGAACCGCCTATCTGGCCAATTTCACCTATAGTATAAACCAATATATTTCGGTTGTGAGTGGTATTCAATACTTTAAAACAGGCGCTTTTATCAACGATATTATTCCCAATTCTAAAGATGGTGTTTTCTTTAATGCCCGACTCGGATTTAAATTTTAAAAACAAAAAAATACATTCTGAATAAATTAGGACACGGATAAAAGGGATTCGCTATCGCGAAGATGCGGATTTACACAGATTTTTTCTTCTAGGATTTTATTTAAAATTCCGTTTTTATCAGCGTCTAAGCGATATTGAATCTATATGATCATAGTCAAAATCTATGTCCCTATGTGTTTAAAAAATCAACAACAACTAAATTTCTAAATATGAAAAACTTAGCTATTTTCAAAAAATACAGCATTAGAACAACGGTTCTGATTCTTTTACTATCAGCAGGTTTAACTAACAGCGCTTTTGCGCAAAATGCTGCACTCGGATCAACTACGACCTGGGGAAAAGTAGACGGAGTTGCGATTAACGGATTGGTTCAGGGACCATCTGCAGCAAAAGCGGACTTACAGGTTGCCTGTGTTTTTGAATATACCGAAGGGGATATTTTTAACCCTCCTGCCCTTCCCGCTAACTTAAACGGAATGGTTCATTTGGATGATGCGTTAAAAGGCATTATTACCGAATTACGAAAAACCGGCAAATTTACAGGTCATTCCCTTGAAACCTTACTTATTACACCACCAAAGGGCACTCTCGCTTCCAGGCAATTATTATTGATCGGATTGGGAGACCGCAATAAATTTACTCCCGATTTAATGATTTCTGTCGGAAGCACTGCAATGCGCGAAGCGTTGCGCCTGGGAGTTTCTGATTATTCGTTTGCAAGCGATATTAAAGATGCAGGAATTGATTCGCCAACGGCATTAATTGCTAAAAATGTAGTTTTAGGTTCGTTTGAAACTTACAGGACACAAGCGTTTTTAAAAGACAAAAAACTAGCTAATTACAAACCTTTAACGAAAGTTATTCTGCTTGCCGGACCAGCATTTTACACGGTTGCCGGAGAAGGTATTAAAGAGGCAATTACTCAATTAAACTCTAAATAAAAAACTATGAAAGCAGATTTAATTTTATTCAACGGAAAAATTCATAGTTTCAATACCGAAACTCCAAATACAACAGCAGTTGCGATTAAAGACGGAAAATTTATTGCTGTTGGAAATGACAGCGAAGTCATGTCTTTTGCTTCTGAAGAAACCAAAATAATTGATCTTCAGCAAAAAAGGGTGGTTCCGGGCATTAATGATTCGCACATTCACCTTATTCGTGGCGGATTAAACTACAATTTAGAATTACGCTGGGATGGTGTGCCTTCATTGGCAGATGCGCTTCGAATGCTGAAGGAACAGGTTGACCGCACACCAAATCCGCAATGGGTTCGTGTGGTAGGCGGCTGGTCGGAGTTTCAGTTTGCTGAACGCAGAATGCCGACTTTAGAAGAGATCAATGCCATTGCGCCGGAAACTCCTGTTTTTATCCTGCATTTGTACGACAGGGCAATTATGAACAGAGCGGCTTTAAAAGCAGTCGGTTACAACAAAAATACACCCGCACCTCCCGGAGGACATATAGAACGCGACGCCAATGGCGAACCAACCGGACTTATTATTGCGACGCCAAATGCGATGATCTTATATTCGACTTTAGCCAAAGGTCCAACGCTTTCTTATGAACATCAGATCAATTCTACGCGTCATTTTATGAAAGAGCTAAACAGATTCGGAATTACCAGCGTGATCGATGCCGGTGGCGGGTTTCAAAACTTTCCCGACGATTATAAAGTGGTAAACGAGCTGAACGATAAAAAGCAATTGACGGTGAGAATTGCCTATAATCTTTTCACACAAAAACCAAAACATGAATTTGAAGATTTTTCAGATTGGATTGATACGGTAAAATTATATCAGGGCGATGATATGTACCGCCATAACGGAGCCGGAGAAATGCTGGTTTTTTCTGCCGCCGATTTTGAAGATTTCCTTCAGCCAAGACCCGATCTTCCGGAAAACATGGAAGCTGAATTGGAAAAAGTGGTTCGTCTTTTGGTAGAAAACCGCTGGCCTTTCCGCCTTCATGCTACTTATAATGAAAGCATTACGCGATTTCTGAATGTTTTCGAAAAAATAAATCAGGATGTTCCTTTTAACGGACTTCCATGGATCTTTGACCATGCCGAAACAATTGACGAACGAAACATCGAACGTGTCAAAGCGCTTGGTGGCGGAATTGCAATACAAAGCAGAATGGCGTATCAGGGTGAATATTTTACAGATCGATACGGAGCAAAAGCGGCCGAAAATACACCTCCAATCAAGAAAATGCTGGAAATGGAAGTTCCGGTTGGCGCCGGTTCAGACGCGACACGTGTCAGCAGTTATAATCCCTGGGTTTCCATGTACTGGATGACAGTTGGAAAAACCGTTGGAGGTTTGCAATTGTACAACGAAACGAGATTAAACCGACAAACTGCTCTGGAATTGTACACCAGAGGAAGTGCGTGGTTTTCTCAGGAGCAAAACAAAAAAGGTGATATTAAAGTCGGAATGTTTGCAGATTTAGTGGTTTTAGACCGTGATTATTTTTCAATTGACGATGAAGAAATCAAAAAAATAGAAGCAGATTTAACGATAGTTGACGGGAAAATTGTTTATGCAAATGGTGATTTCTCTTCATTTTCTCCGCCACATATTCCGATTTTGCCAGATTGGTCGCCAACGAATATCTACAATGGTTATCCTTCGAAAAACAGCTTTCAGAGTACCGTTGAAAAAAATGCAAATCTACACGCAAAACCAGGCCTGACATCGCAGATTCACAGTTGCAGCGGCAGTTGCGATGTTCATGCGCACAGTCATGATATGGCAAGAATGAGTAACGTTCCGGTCAATAATTACAATGCATTCTGGGGCGCTCTTGGCTGTTCTTGCTTTGCTTTTTAAAACAAAAAAATGATAGACATTATAAAACAAATCCTGTATTCTGATTTAGGAAGTTCACTAAACAACGGCGCTATTTTAATCTTTAGGGTTTTACTGGCAGTGGAATTATTCAGAGTACACGGAATGAAAAAATTCAGAGTTGAAAATGGACAAAAAGAACACGTTCCGAATCCGCTGCATTTGCCCGAAAAACTAAACGGACTGGTAGCAACATTCTCAGACACTATTGTTCCGTTTTTAATTATTCTGGGCATCGGCACCCGACTTGCCGTATTACCAACAATTGGTGTAACCGCGATTGGGTACTTTGTAGTTCATAAAAACGATTCGCCAGAAGTGCGCGATGTACCGTACATGTACACCTTATCCCTGTTATTGCTTCTGGCTCTTGGCGCCGGAACTTATTCACTTGATTATTATTTATTAAACCTAATTTAAAAATGAAAACAAACATCGGAATCAAACAAGAAAACATCTCAAAAGTTGTAGATGTTTTAACTAAAGTTCTTGCAGATGAATTTATACTTTATACAAAAACAAAAAGAGCACACTGGAATGTTGAAGGCCCGGATTTCTATAATAAACATCTTTTCTTTGAACAGCAATACGATGCCATTGATGAAATTGTTGATACCGTGGCAGAAAGAATCAGAGCGTTGGGACATTATGCACCGGCAACACTTAAAAGCTTTCTGGCACTGACACATCTTTCAGAAGAATTACAGGAGAAAAACGACAGTACCGGCTTTATCAAAGAATTACTGATCGATCACGAAAGTATCATTATTTACCTGCGTGAAAACATCAATTATATCGCAAACGATTTACAAGATGCCGGAACAAGTGATTTTATAACAGGTTTGGTCGAAAATCACGAAAAAATGGCGTGGATGCTTCGTGCCCATTTAAAATAAGAAATTATGGAAATACAACAAACTAACAACATTTGGTACGTAACCCTGCTGCTTACCATAATAGCAGGGTATTGCGATACGGTAACTTTTGTCGCCGCAGATTCTATATTTTCGGCACACGTAACGGGTAACTTTATTGTTTTTGCGTATCAAATCGTAAAAGGCTCAGATGTTCACGCGTGGATTAAGCTTCTCACTTTTCCCATCTTTATTATTGCCGTAATTACCGGCGGAAGAATCGCTTTAAAAAGTACCAATCGTTACACTCTCTTGTTTTGGGAAGGGATATTGCTGGTATTGAGCGGAATCGCCTCTTACGTTTTTGGTTATTTGGAAAACTTTGCAGAATGGACAATGTATGCCGTTGCCATGACAACTGTTTTTGCGATGGGACTTCAGAATGCTTTTGGAAAATTATATGCTAAAGAAACTCACGGTCCTACAACAATGATGACGGGAAATGTTACACAAGCTTCTTTGGATTTAGGTAACTTATTAAAAAACGGACTTAAAGACGTTGATGTTCTTTTAAGTTTTAAAAAACAATTAGTTACCATAATCGGATTTTTGGTTGGATGTTTTCTGGGAGCCGTGGCCGGAAAGTTTTTCGGATTGGGTACTTTAATTCTGCCTGGGGCAGCAATGATAATTTGTTACTCGTACCATCGCAAAAGCTAGACAAACACAGCGTTCAGATTGCAGATTTATGATAATATAGTATCTTTAAAAAATGAATTTCCTCTCTTATTTTTCTGTTAAAAACCACTTACCTGTCTATCTTACAGTGACTTTTCTCTTATTGCTAAGTACCGGTATGAGTGCGCAATCTGACGAAGATCCCAATGTATTGAAAAATATAATTGCTAAAGCTGAAAGTAATCCGCAGAAAGTGGAATTACTTTTGGCTTTAAGTCATTATTATCTCACCAGGACGGGGGAAGATAAAACAGACCTTGATAACGCGGACCGCATTAATACACAGGCAAAACTTTTAAGTGAACGTTTAAAATATAAAACCGGCACAGGAAAATCTATTCTTTTAGGCGCTCAGATATACAGGGAAAAAGGAGATTCTGAAAATGCTTTAGAAAAAACAAAAAATGCAATTGCCTATTCTAAAAACAACAATTTAACAAAAATACAGGCAGAAAGTTATAGTGAACTTTCCCTTTATGATGCAGAAATCGAACAAAAGGCAAAGCATAAACAGCTTGCTATTCAATTATTTAAAAAAGCCGGAGCTATAGAACAACAGGCAACAACATTAAAAGAGCTTGGCGAATTGTACAGTACAAACGAAAATCCGGACCAGGCAGAATCTTTTCTTAAAGCGTCTCTGGAAGTTTACAAATCCATTAAATACAAGAAATTACAAGGAGTTTACAATCTGCTTTCTGAAGTTTATACACAAAAAGGAAATTATCCGGAGTCGCTGAAATATGCACTTTTAGCAGAAAAAACCGCTATTTCTGTGAATGATAATTCTCTGCAGCTGAGTTCTATTTACAATCATGTTGGACTCGTTTATTATTATTTACGCCAAAATAATGATGCAGAGGAATACTGGTACAAAGCATTTGAAATTGCTAAAAATCATAACGATACAGAATACGTCAGAACGATTGGAGAAAATCTGTGTTCCCTGCTGATCAGGCAAAAGAAAGAAAAAGCAGCTTTGGAACTTATTAAGGAAATGCAGCAAAAATTTCCGAGCTCAAATGTTGAACGAATAATGAAAGAAAATTATTTGCTGTTCAACATTTACAGAATATTGGGAAACAACAAAACAGCAACAATTTATTATAAGAAACTGGTTGATTTTTATGGTAAAAATGCCGATAAAAACGGAAACAGTATTGCGATATTGCGAAGTTTTGCTTCCTATCATTTTCAAATAAAAAATTACACTGAATTTTATAAAAATATACAGCGGCTGGATTCTTTGGCTGAAGTTGCAGGAAATAATTTAATCCGGTCCGAAAGTTACTTAATCTGGTTTAAAGCCGACTCTTCCCGAGGGGATTACATTAATGCCATTAAACATTATCAATTGTATAAAAGCCTTTCAGATTCGGTTTTTAAAGGAGAAAAAAGCAAGCAGATCAGCAGTCTGCAAATTGAATTTGAAAGTGACAAAAAAGACAAAAATATCGATTTGCTGCAACAGCAGGCCAAAACACAGCAAATTCAAATTCAGAAAGATACAGTTGTAAAATATGTTTTTATCGGAAGTGTTTTGGTTTTGATACTTTTTCTGGGGCTTCTTTACAATAGTTTCCGAATAAAAAAGAAAAAAAACGAACAACTGGAAATCAAGCGTCAGCAACTGAATGAGCAGAACGAACTCAACAAAAAAATGCTTCTGGAAAAAGAATGGCTTTTAAAAGAGATTCATCATCGTGTTAAGAACAACCTTCAAATTGTCATTAGTTTACTAAATACACAGTCGGCTTATCTAGATAATGAAGATGCTCTTATGGCGATCCAGAACAGCCAGCACAGGATGCACGCAATGTCTTTGATTCATCAAAAATTATATCAGTCTGATAACCTGGCGAATATCGATATGTCGTGGTACATTTATGAACTGATTAATTATATGAAAGAATGTTTTGATACCGATCGTAATATCAATTTTGTGTTAGATGTAGAAAAAACGTATCTTGATGTTGCACAAGCGGTTCCGATGGGACTCATTATTAATGAGGCCATAAATAATGCTATCAAATATGCTTTTCCCGAAGACCGAAAAGGTGAAATAATGATCATATTACAAAATACAGGAAACAACAATTACAGACTCGAAATCGCAGACAATGGCGTTGGTCTTCCTGTTAATTTTGAAGAAACGGAAAGAGATTCGCTTGGAATGAATTTGATGATGGGACTGAGCGATCAGATTGACGGAACTTTTGAAATGAAAAATGATAACGGACTGAAAATTACAATTACATTCACAAGAAATACAGAGTTTGAAGCTTCTGCCGAAAGTTCTGAAATCATATAAACAGTAAAATGAAGGAGAAAATTCTAATTGTTGAAGATGAATTTATAGTAGCAAACGATTTAAAAATCATGCTGCACAAAGCAGGTTATCAGGTTGTTGGCATTGCTTCATCTGTCATTCAGGCCAGAAAACTTATTGCCGATAAAAATCCGGACTGGGTTTTACTCGACATTATGTTAAAAGGCGATTTGACAGGAATTGATCTCGCATGGGAACTTCGGGAAATAAATTTACCTTTTTTATATATTTCTGCCAATACCAATCAAAGTACACTAGAAGCTGTAAAAGCCACACAACCGTACGGATTTATGGTCAAACCTTTCCGCGAAAGGGATCTTATTGTAATGCTGGATATTGCCAAATATCGTTTTAATGAGGAAAATGGCGTTCTGGGAGAAAATCAAAGCAAACCTGAAATCGAGGAAATCGAAGGAATTGTTGGTAAAAGTCCGCTTTTAAAAGACGTGATTGAAAAGATAAAAATCGTTGCCCCTGCTCCAACTTCTGTTTTAATTTTAGGCGAAAGCGGGACAGGAAAAGAACGAGTAGCCCATGCCCTGCACGATCTTTCTGAAAATAAATCGAATCCGATTGTCGTGGTCAATTGTGCAGCACTGCCACAGTCTTTAATCGAATCGGAACTTTTTGGCCACGAAAAAGGTGCTTTTACAGGAGCAAACGCTTTGCGAATCGGAAAGTTTGAACAGGCTAATAACAGTACTATTTTTCTGGATGAAATTGGTGAATTACCACTTGATTCTCAGGTGAAATTATTGCGTGTCCTGCAGGAAAAAGAAATTCAGCGCCTTGGCGGGAATAAAACAATCAAGATTAATGTGAGAATTGTGGCGGCGACCAATAGATCTCTTGAAAAAGAAGTTGCAGAAGGCCGTTTCAGACTGGATTTGTATTACCGGCTAAATGTGTTTCCGATTCAGTTACCAACGTTAAAAGAACGTGCAGAAGATATTGAAGCTCTCGCTTATCATTTTATGAAAAAATATGCGGCAAGTTCCCGTAAAAATGTAAACTCCATCAGCCAATTTGCTTTAGAACAATTGAAAAATTACAACTGGCCGGGAAATATTCGCGAACTGGAACATTTAATGGAAAGAAATGTCCTATTGGCCAAAACCACTGAAATTGAAAAGTTTGATCTTCCGTCAACTGTTACTAATCCGGTGCCGTTTGAGGTTCATATGGGTAAACTAAAGTCGATGGAAGACATGGAAAAAGAACACATTATGAATGCCTTACATCTTTGCGACGGAAAAGTTTCCGGTAGCGGAGGCGCCGCAGAATTATTAAAAATGCAGCCACAGACTTTGTATTCAAAAATGAAAAAATTAGGAATTAAACAGGGATATAATTAATCTACATTAAGCTGACTTTATCACAAGCTTCCCGAACTTTGCCATTATATAAAAAATTAAAACCAAAAATTATGGAAACAATACAATTGGAATTAGATGAGAAAAAACATGGCGCTTTTAATCTCTACGCGGAGGGTAAAAAGTTAGGAGAAATGGTGGTAAGCTTACAAGACGACTTATTAACCGTTTACCATACAGGCGTTGAACCGGAAGCAGAAGGAAAAGGCTATGCCAAAAAACTTCTGGAAGAAATGGTGTCGTATGTACGCGAACATAAAATGATGGTTAAAGCACTTTGTCCGTATGTTCATGCGCAATTCACCAGACATCCGGATGAATATCAGGATATCTGGAAAAAATAATTGTATTTAAAATCTTCTCTCAATTAAAATATAATATTATGAATACAGAAATTATAACAGACGGCATTCCTTTACACCAAGCCAAAAAAGCTTTAATTATGATCCACGGGCGCGGTGCAGGCGCTCATGATATTCTCTCGCTGGCCAAACATCTTAACGTTAAAGATTTTGCTTTAGTGGCACCGCAAGCCGAAAACAGAACCTGGTATCCGTATTCGTTTTTAGCTCCAATTACCGAAAACGAACCTTCTTTTTCAAATTCTATTGAAGCCATTCATCAGGTTGTGGTCGCAATTCAGCAAAACGGAATTGAAAAAGAAAACATCTATTTTCTCGGATTTTCTCAGGGTGCATGTCTGGCGTTGGAATTTACTACCAGAAATGCCTCGAAATATGGCGGAATCGTTGCTTTTACCGGAGGCTTAATTGGTGATAAAGTCTACGAAGAACATTATCACGGAAACTTTGAAAACACACCTGTTTTTATCGGGACAAGTGATCCTGATTTTCATGTTCCGGTAGAAAGAGTTAATGATACTGAAACACTTATGAGTAAAATGGGAGCCTCGGTGACCAAAAAAATCTATCCAAATATGGGGCACACTATTAGCCAGGATGAAATTAATCTGGCAAACGAATTGATCTTCAATAAATAATGATAACCATTACAAGAGTTTACAGCGACAGCAACGGAGAAAGTCATTTTGAAGACTTTGAAGTCCCGTTGCAAAATAAGGGTGAAATCGGATTTTTATCTGAAGATGAAACTGCTAAATCTATCGTTTTTAGAGAAGTAAGCCCTTCTTACGATTACGATTTTCACAATGCTCCCGATCGTCAGTATATTATTTTGCTGGATGGCGGAGTTGAAATAGAGACCTCATTAGGAGAAAAAAGAACATTTAATACCGGTTCTGTTTTACTAGTAGAAGATACAACCGGTAAAGGACACAAAACAAAAAATATTGAAGATAAAATTAGAAAATCAATATTTATAAAATTATAAAAATGGAAAAGGAAACAGGAAGAATTGAAGGATTCAGCGATGGTGTATTTGCAATTGCGATTACACTTTTGGTACTCGATCTTCATGCGCCGGACGCAGATGTGGTGAAAACTGGTTCACAATTATTGACTTATCTAAAAACAGAATGGACTGCTTATCTGGCTTTTACCCTTTCTTTTTTCAGCATTTTTATCATGTGGGTCAATCACCATAAAATTTTTAAACAAATATACAGCCGTAATACAGCCATCATGTTTTCTAACGGACTGATTCTTTTTCTGGTTACCGCAGTTTCTTATCCAACGGCTTTACTGGCGCGTTTCTTTGGAGGTGAAGCTTCGAATATTGCCGTTGCGATCTATACCGGAATTTTTGTTCTCATTAGTATTTCATACAATTTATTGTGGTTCGTTGCCAGTCAGAACAAAAAGCTTTTGCGTCCGGGCATTACCAATTCTGCTATAAAAAAGATCAGGAATAATTATTTGTACGGTTTCCCAACGTATCTGATTGCCTTTGGAATTTCATTTGAATTTCCTTCAATCGCTTTAGTAATCTGTATGCTTTTACTAGTTTACTGGGCCATTTCTTCCGGCAAAATTAATATGGTTAAAGAATAAATTCAATCTAAAAAATGTTCTTTTTTAATTCCGAGTTTCTGTATTCGTGATGCTAAAGTAGTTGACGGCAAACCTAATAAAACAGCTGCGCCCTGCGGACCGGAAATTCGTCCGTTGCACTTTTTTATAACTTTCAGAATATGCTCCTTCTCTACTTCTCGCAGGGTTTTAATCTGAAAATCTTTTTCAGAAGTAGCAGTATCAGCTGTAAAAATCTCAGGAAAAGCCATTTCTTTGATGGTATCTTCTTTTGCAAAGAGAATACTTCGTTCGATCATATTTTCTAACTCGCGCACATTGCCAGGCCACGAATATGCCATCATGCTGTTAAGTACTTTTTTAGAAAATCCTTTTATTTTCTTTCCGGTTCTTTCGGTGTGTTTTTTCAGAAAAAAATGACCAAGGACTTCAATATCTTCAGAACGGTTGCGTAAGGCAGGCAATGGAATAGGATAAACATTCAGTCGGTAATACAAATCACTTCTGAATCGTTCTTCAGCCACTTCTTTTTCCAGTGATTTGTTGGTAGCCGCAATTATTCTGGCATTGACTTTTATGGTTTTATTTCCACCTACTCTTTCAATTTCTCTCTCCTGTAAGACACGAAGTAATTTACCTTGTAATTCTAAAGGCAGCTCTCCTATTTCGTCCAGGAAAATAGTACTGTTTTGCGCCTGTTCAAACTTCCCGATTCTTTGTTCTGATGCTCCGGTAAAGGCCCCTTTCTCATGTCCGAATAATTCACTTTCAATCAAATTTTCGGGAATGGAAGCACAATTTACTTTAATCATCCTGTTTTTAGAAACCGAAGATAAATTATGAATGGCACTGGCAACCAGTTCTTTTCCGGTTCCTGTTTCACCAAAAATTAAAACCGTTGCCTGAGAAGCGGCTACGTTCGAAATCAATTCGTAAACCTCCTGCATCAAATCGCTGTTTCCGATAATTCCGTTAAAACCCTGAAGACGGAAATCTTTCTCCTCAGCTGTGTTTTCGGAACTTTTCAATGCTTTCAGTCCTGCTTTAGTCTTTTCATTTTCCTCCGTTAAAAGAATATTACGAATTGTGATCGAAAGCTGCATCGCAACTCCTTTCAATATCCGATTCAATTCCCTGCTAAAGGTCACGTGATTTTTATAAAATAGAAAAAGTACGTTTCTGCTGTCTTTTATGTAAGGAAGGCAAATCCCGATTCCGTTTTTTAAACCTTTTTTATGAATTGACTGAATAAAGTCAGGATTCTTTTTGTCAGAAGTTGTGAGATCAAAAATAACGCTTTCAGCAGAATTCATACAAAGGTCAAAAAAACCGTCGTTTAGGATATAATTTTTTTGTCTTGAAGCTTTAACGGAAAACTCATAAAAAAGAAGATATTCCTTTTCTGTTTCATTTGATGAAGCCAGAACAAAATCATCAAATTGAAAATTTTCCTGTAATATCCCATGTACCACATCATTAAAATCCTTTTTATTTAAAACCTGAGAAAGCGCTGTGCAAATAGCTAAAATAAGCGTTTGTTCTCTTTCTCTTTCCTGCAGCCTGTTAATCAGAATTGCAGTTTTATCAGTCGGCTTTTCCATAAGTGGTAATCTGGTGGTATTTCTTTAAGTAAAAGGTAAATTTAAGAAACACGCTTAATTAAATTACTATCATTTTATTTAAATACGGGAAATTCAATTCATAAAATTACGATATATCGTATAATCGAAAAACGGATTTCGCGCCAAGAACTTTGTCCTTCAATGCTTTGAAACAATAGGAATATTATTTGGTTACTCCATTGCATTCCGGAAAAATTTTGGTTTTTCATTTCTTAATCTAGGTTAATCGATGCACAGCAATAACGGACGTAAATTTGTAAAAGAAAATCAATAACAATTTAATATAAAATACCATGGAAAATAAAATTTTAGGTTTACATCATATTACTGCAATTGCAGGTGACGCGAAACGCAATTTCGACTTTTATTCAAAAATTTTAGGATTACGTTTTATCAAAAAAACGGTCAATTTCGATGATCCGGGAACGTACCATTTTTACTTTGGTGACGAAGTAGGAAGTGCGGGAACAATCTTAACTTTTTTCCCTTGGGGAGAAGGCATTCAGCAAGGCAGAAAAGGTTCGGGAATGGCAACTGAAATTGGTTATTCTGTTCCAAAAGGAAGTTTGGATTTCTGGCAAAAACGTTTTGAGCAACATAATGTTATTTACAACAAACCAGCTGAAAAATTTGGAGAAAAATATCTTACTTTCTTAGATCCGGACGGCTTAAAATTAGAGCTGATAGAGTCTAAAACAGACGACACCAGAAAAGGCTGGGAAACAGAAGAAGTAAAAGCAGATGTTGCTACAAAAGGTTTCCATAACATTACTTTGACTCTAAACGATATTAAGCCAACTGCAGCAATTTTAACCGAAATTTTTGGTTATAAATTAATTGATCAGGACGTAAACCGTTATCGTTATGCGACCACCGCGGTAGATAATGCAGCGATTGTGGATTTGGTAGAACTGACAGACGAAAAAAGAGGACATGTTGCCAACGGATCTGTGCATCACGTTGCGTTCAGAGTTCAGAATGATGAAATTTTAATGCACTTCCGTGAAAAAATCGAAACTTACGGATTGTCCATTACACCACAAATCGACAGACAGTATTTCCATTCTCTTTATTTCAGAGAGCCAGGGGGAGTTTTGTTTGAAATCGCAACAGACAATCCCGGATTTACAGTAGATGAAAGTTTGGAAGAATTGGGCCAGAACTTAAAACTTCCTGCTCAATATGAATCTCAAAGAGCTGCAATTGAGGCACATTTGGTTAAATTAAATTAATTCATACTAAATCGGGTTGATCCCAACACAACTAATTTTATGAAAGCTGTCCTGAAAAGGACAGCTTTTTTGTTTTCACCTATCCATCCACTGTTTAAAGAAAGGTGTTTTTTCCCGGCTGATAATCACTTCACGGTCAGGATCTGCTTTAAGGTGGACTTTTAGTTTTGCATTAAAATAGTTTGCAATAGTTTTGATACTTTCTGCACGAATAAAAAACTGTCTGTTAGCGCGAAAAAAGATATCCGGATCTAATTCGCTTTCCAGTTCCTCCATTGTTTGTGGAATCGCAATTACAGTTCCTGATTTTAAAACCAGATTACTTGTTTTAAATTCAGAATATACAAAATCGATATCAGTAACATCAATACTTTTATAACCATCCCGAAAAGTGACCAGAAAACGAAGCCTGTAAGCCGGTTTGTGAATAAGTTCTTTAAGAATTCCTGCAATATCGGTAACGGTATTTTCTGTTTTAGAAAGAGTTTTAAACTTCGTCAGGGCGTATTTGAGTTCATTTTTCTCGATTGGCTTCATTAAATAATCGATGCTGTTTACCTTAAAAGCACGTATTGCATATTCATCATAAGCGGTCGTAAAAATAACAGGACAAGTCATCTTGATTTCATCAAAAATGGCAAAACTCAATCCATCTGCCAAACGGATATCCATTGTAATCAAATCCGGAGCGGGATTTGACTTTAACCATGCAACAGTTTCTACAACGGTATCAATACTGCCTAAAATTTCGCAATCAGGTTCCAGTTCTTCCAGCAGTCTTTTTAAGCGGCTGGCATTTATGCTTTCATCTTCTACAATTAAAATTTTCATAACTTTTACATTAATGGCAGACGTACGTAATAAAACCCGTTAAACTCGCAAAAAACCGGCATGCGGTCTGATAATATTTTATATCGGAATTCGATATTTCTAATCCCTATTCCCGTAGAAGTCAGACTTTTTCCTGCTGTTCGCTGCAAATTATTTCGAACTACTATATTTCCCAAATCAGAATAGACAGAAATGGTAAGCGGACTAGCCAATGTTGCCATATTGTGCTTTACAGCATTTTCTACCAGTAATTGTAACGTTAAAGGCGGCATGTGCATTGCAAGGCACAACTGATCAATCTGGATTTTAAGATCAATTTTATCTCCTAATCTTTTCTTTAATAAATAAAAATAAGCGTTTAAGAATTCTATTTCCTCTTTGACTGTAATAGTATCTTTGTTTGAATTGGAAATCATATATCGGTAAACCCTTGAAATGTTTTCTAAAAAAGAACCCGCTTCATTGATCTTCATAAATCAGCTCGGTTAGCGTACTAAAATTATTAAAAACAAAATGCGGATCCAGCTGCATTTTAAGGGATTCAAGTTTGGATCTTGTTACTGCTTCCTGAAGTTCAGAAGCCCTGATTCGTAATTCGGCTGTTTCTTCAGAATTGAGACGCCATCTGTTCAAAAGAAATATTCCTGTATGAATGGCACTGATAAACAACGAAATAACAGCAGCCATAATTTTAGACTGCCAGATAATTACCAATTCGTTTTCCTGCAAAGTTGTTCGAGGATAGAAATAATCCCATAAGCAGGAAAAAAAATAATTAAGTATAATATTCCCGGCAATAAGACATACAAATTGTAAAATTGCCCTAAATGCCGGATTTTGTTCCCATCTGATGTAGTAATTTAACCTTCTTCCAACAAAAAGGGTTAGTTCTGTTAATATGGCGCAGTACAATAGAATAATAAAGATATCAAAGGTCTGATCTAAATCGAGCAGGCCATCTTCTTCAAAATTCCGATAAGGATTTAAAAAATAATATGAAGCCAGATAAACCAAAAAAACAGCCGGAATTACTATAACCCTGTAATATTTATAGAAAAAATTCTTGCCTGATTTTTTATTTCCTTTTTTACCTTTCATTTATCCTTCAGCTGCAAAAGCTGATATTATTTAATGCTCAACTAAAACATTTTCTAATTTATGTTCTGATGTGCTCACTTTTACTGCTTTTTTTTCGCGCATAACGCCCCATTTCAAACACGTCGCTCCCCATGAAAAACCCGCACCAAAAGTAGTGATCAGTATATTTTGTCCTTCTTTAAAATCGGCTGCAAAATCCCATAAACATAGAGGAACTGTTGCCGAAGTTGTATTTCCGTAACGGTCGATATTTACTTTAACCTTTTCAAAATCAATATTAAGGCTTTCGCTAACCGCTGTAATTATTCTTAAATTTGCCTGATGCGGAACTACCCAGTCAATTTGTTCTGCCTCTAATTCGTTTTTAAGCAATGCATCCTGAGAAACCTGACTCATTGCAGAAACAGCTTTTTTAAATACAAAAGCGCCGTCTTGTTTCAGATAATGGGTTCTGTGCAAAAGACTCTGCATCGAAGTAGGATTTCTGGAACCACCTGCGGGCACTGCCAGAGAAGAAGTTCCGCTTCCATCTGTTTTCAAAATGGTTTTCATCAATCCGTTATCCGATTCTGTTTTTTCCAGTAAAACTGCTCCTGCTCCATCTCCGAAAAGAATACAGGTATTACGGTCTTCATAATCAACAATTGAACTCATTTTGTCCGCGCCAACGATAATTAGTTTGTTGTAGCGTCCGCTTTCGATCATGTTAGCACCCATTTCCAGTGCGTATAAAAAGCCGCTGCAGGCTGCATTCATATCGATTCCGAAAGCATTTGTAAGTCCGCTTTTATCGCATACAATGCTGGCCGTTGGTGCCAGAATATGGTCTGGAGTTGCTGTTGCAACCAGCAAAGCTTCAATTTCTTCGCGGTCAACATTATAGTTTTCTAAAAGATTTTCAATTGCAGCAGCGGCAAGATCAGACGTGGCGGTGTCATCGTCTGCAATTCTGCGCTCTCTGATTCCGGTTCTTTTGATAATCCATTCTTCGGATGTATCAACAGTTTCTGAAATCTTTTTATTGGTAAGGATGGATGATGGTACAAAACCACCTATAGCTGTTATAACTGCATTCATTGTCTTGGAATTTAAACGCTGCAAAAATACTATTAATAATTCGGAAACGATAATAAAGGAATGTCTAATCCTGCAGCCATTATTCTGGTTTTGCTTTTATGAACCAAAGAGTCCCAGAATCCGTACTTCTGCGGGATCATTATCAGGATATCTGCTTCATAATTTTTGATTTCTTTTTTGATTTCGTTAATTACAGCATTCGATTTAACCGTTTTATATAAATATTTTACATCTTCGAACTCTTTTTCAAGGTTAGAATTCATTAAAATTCTGTGTTGTTCTTCCTTTAAGTCGTCTAATTTATCATCTACACTGAAAAATTCTATTTCAGATCCTAAATCTCCGAGTGTATTTTTGATCCAGCTGAATTTCTTAATAGCCGAAAAGCTCAGATTATCACAGGCAAACAATACCTTTTTAATATCCTGAAAACGTGCATTTCCGGGAACAGCCAATACGGGAATATTAAGGTTTTTAATGGCCGAAGTAGTAGAATTACCTAACAATTCCTGTTCGAAAGAGCGTTCTGCCATTCCCATTACCACGACATCTGCCTTTGTCTGATCGATTATTTTTGGCAATTCATCTTCCAAAAAAGAAAAATTACAGATATAATCAACTTCGATTTTAAAAGAATCGGCTATTTCTTTGGCTAAATTTCCAAGTTTGGAAGTTGCTTTATTAATTTGTTGCTGCATCGCATCTGCTGTTATATGCGAATTAGCACTGTGCACGCTTAGGGAAAACGAATTGAACAAAACTAATTTTGATCCTGTAGATTTTGCAAGTCCTGCTGCATAAGAGACTGCATTGTTAGCGATAGCAGAAAAGTTAGTCGCGGCGATTATAGTAAGAGGTGAAATCATAAAATTGTATTTGGTATTATATAGTGCAAAATTGCCGATTTAATCCCTTCTCTTCTATTTTTAATAGCCGAACAGACACTATTCGCTGCTCAACCGTAAATTTTCGTTACCGAAAAAACAAGCTTTCCAATTTTGTTTTTCGTACTTAAAAAACAAGAAAAAATAAACGCATTTGACCATTCTAATATTTAGTACTTTTACCTGAATCATACATTTTTCTGATGGACGCCAAAATTCTTTTAAAAGAACATATTAGTAAAATTGTTGAACTGACCGAGCAACAGTTTGATTATTTTTATTCGCACTTTAAGACGGAAACTTTTAAAAAATGGGCCGAATGATTTCGAACAAAATTTCTGATGCTGTCCCTTTTGAGACAGAAGTACTCCCGTTTCCGCCTCTGACGAAATTAATCGCACCCCTAAAAGTCGCTGCACTCGCGCAGGGAAGAACCGATATGATTAGTTTTTGGTCTGGACAAAATACAAGCAATTTAAAACACCATAAAGCTGCCGAATTGATGCAGGCTTTGATTGCTGGGCTTTAGTTTTGCTGTATTTTTCTTAACGCAGAGTACGCTAAGATATTTTTTATATACTTTGAGTTTATTTTAAGTTCGCAAAGCTTTGTGAATAACGCGGACGAGAAAATGCTCGCAAAGTCGCGAAGTCGCAAAGAATATAAAAACTTCGCGACTTCGCGACTTTGCGTGATTAAAAACTTACCAATAGTAAACACAAAGCCTTGCGAATTTAAGAAGTACTCCCGTTTCCGCTTCAGACGAAATTAATCGCACCTCTAAAAGCCTTTGCACTCGCACAGGGAAGAAACGATATGATTAGTTTTTGGTCAGGACAAAACACAAGCAATTTAAAACACCATAAAGCTGCTGAATTGATGCAGGCTTTGATTGCCGGGCTTTAGTTTTTGCTGCATTTTTTTTAACGCAAAGCATACTATATTTTTTTAACGCAAAGCACGCTAAGATTTTTTTATACTTTGAGTTTATTTTAAGTTCGCAAAGCTTTGTGAACAAAACTTAAGAGAAAATGCTCGCAAAGTCGCGAAGTCGCAAAGTTTGTTTCACGCAGATTCTATTGATTTGAGCAGATATAAAAGATTTTTATAAATAATCAATTGCATTTGCCTGGATCTTTTTATCCCGATAGCTATCGGGAGCGTGAAATAATCTTAAAAAACTTTGCGACTTCGCGACTTTGCGAGATTAAAAACTTACCAATAGTAAACACAAAGCTTTGCGAACTTAAAAACATTAGCTAAATAAAAAAATCCTTAGCGTACTTTGCGTTAAAAAACACCACGTTCCAGCCCGTCCACTTCACCCTAAAGTTTGTCCGTTTCAACATATTTTCGATTTCGTTTTTAAGGCTTTCAACGCACATTTGTACCGTTAAATAACTTTAAATATCAAAATCATGAACTCAAAAACAACAAAAATTATCTATTGGACCGGTGCTGTACTAACTTCTTTATGGTTCGGTGCAAGCGGTTTTTTCGAACTAACAAAAAATCCATTGGTTTGGGGAATTACACAACAATTGGGATATCCGGCACATTTTATTTATATCCTCGGTGTTTTCAAATTATCGGGTGTTATCACGCTTTTGATTCCGAATAAATTATTACGACTGAAAGAGTGGGTTTTCGCAGGTGTTTTTTTCGATATCATTTTTGCCTTCTTTTCTAAATTGGCCGTTTTAGGTTTTGGCGCAACTATCGATGCAATCATTGCTTTTATAATGGTGAGTGTAACTTATACTATGTTTAGAAAATTATATATAGCAAATTACACAGCTTCTTCTGTAAACTTTTAAGTAAGTTTAAATCAACTAAAAAATAGCTCCGCAGGAGCGAAATATCTGTAGAATCAGAATAGCACAAATGAATAAAAGCTCCAGCGGAGCGACATATATTACAGATTGTAAAAAAAATTATGTCACTCCTCTGGAGTTTAATATTGCAAACATTCTTCTTGTCTATAAATATTTCGCTTCTCCGAAGCTTGCAAATTTTATTTCAATTTAATTCTTTCCAATGAAAAAAATCATCCTTATTGTCTGTTTTATATTATCAGCTCTTTTCTTTTTGAGTTGTTTTATGTTTCCCGGAGTCGATTTGTGGTTATAAAAAATCTCCAATTAATTTATCTGTTTCTGAGATAAATTAATTGGTTTTATCTGTTTTCCAGCCAACTTAAAAACGCAGTTGCTTTTTCTTTTCCCACCAATAATTTTTCTTCTGTGGGAACACTTAATTTCACGATTATTTTACGCGAAAAATAATGCTCTGCTTCTCTGATTGCCGAAAAATTGACCAAATATTGCCTGTTGATTCTAAAGAACTGAATGGGTGATAAAAGTTTATGAATTTCGTCTAACGACTGCGTTAACGGATATTCATTTTTATCTAAAGTCATTATCGTCGGCGTTTCATTTTTGATATAGAAAAACGCAATATTCTCTGTTAAAACCGTTTGGTATTTATTGTTTTTGAAAACCAAAAAACTGCTTTTTCCTTTGTTTTCGCCATTTCTGGTTAACAGATATTCAAAATCGGGCATGGCTTTTTTATTTCGCTGGAAGAAGTTCTTCAGTTCTCCTGCCTTCTTTAAAGCCTGGGAAATGCTTTCTCTCGAAAAAGGTTTCAGCACATAATCAATTCCGTTTGACTTGAAAGCTTCGATCGCATAATCATCAAAAGCGGTACAGAAAATAACCGGCGATAAAACCTCAACGTTTTTAAAAATCTCAAAACACTGACCGTCAGCAAGCTGGATATCCATAAAAATCAAATCCGGCTGATCGTTTTCCGAAAGATACTCGACAGCGCCGTCAATACTTTGTATGTACGACAAAATCTGAACATCTGGTCTGATGCTCAGAATAAGCTGGCCAAGAGCTTTGGCCGTTTTTAATTCATCTTCAATTATTATGATAGTCATAAAGGAGTGGTATTTTTACTTTAAAAGTGCTTTCATCCTTATCGATTTCAATTTCTTTGTGAATCAGGTGGATAAAACGCTGGTTGATGTTATCCAGACCAACTCCGGTGGAAACTGCCCCTCTTTTCAGCTGAATTTTATTTTCGATCACTACAAATTCATTTTCTGTATACAGTCTTATTTTTAAAGGTTTATCTAAAGAAACTACGTTGTGTTTGATGCAATTTTCTACTAACAACTGCAAAGAAAAAGGCGGAATAGCCAAATCATATTGCTTAGGCTCGATTTCATTTTCTAAAATAAATCCGTCCTCAAAACGGGCTTTTAGCAAAAAAACATACGAGTCCATAATCTGCAGTTCTTCGCGAAGCGGAATCAGATCCATCTTACGGCTTTCTAATGTAAAACGATAAAAATCAGATAATTTTAAGATAAAATCAGAACTCTGCGGATCCTGCATATCCACCATTGATTTTAAGGTGTTCAGACTATTAAATAAAAAATGCGGATTGACCTGTTGTTTTAATAATTCGTACTGAGCACCAAGATTTACAGCTTTTGTCCGTTCCAGTTCAACTCCCATTTGCTGTGTCTGATAGTTTTGAAAAAGCAGATGCAGAAACATATACACGATCAGGTTGATCAAAATTCCGCGAAGCTCAAACATAATTGGAGCATCCATTTGGGCCACCTGAAACAATTCCTGATGCGCAATTACCAGTACTACCATTATTGCGATTCCCAGAAGAACACTCAGTAAAAGTTTTCCGTTAAAGAGTTTTTTGCCTGTACGCTGCGAGGAAAATTTTGGAAGGCTGTAAATATTGTAATACCATATAAAAAGGGAAAACATCAGGGTGATCGAAGAATTGATCACGATATCACGAGGCGTTGAAACGGTATCGAATAATTTTGGAATAGAGGCAAGAATCGCGAGCGAAACAGAACTTCCCCAAATGACTTTACGGGAAACCTGAAAACGTTTTGTTTTTTCCATAATTTGGATTTTTTTGTTCTTGCTTGTCAAAGATAGTTTTATTTTGAAAAAAATATTTCACGCAGATTTAAAAAGATTTATACAGATTCAGCAGATTTTTATTATTTAAATATCTACAATTTATAAGTCTGGTTTGTCATTCCGAGGAACGAGGAATCACACTAGAAGCTCCGCAAAGTTAATCTCCAATCTTTGTCGAATCCCGAGTGTGATTCCTCGTTCCTCGGAATGACAAACCGCACGCGAGGAGCAAAAACTAAACTCTGTTAACTCCCAAAATAACTCCAGACTTCAAATCCTGCACAAAGCCAATAATTTCAAAATCAGGTGAATTGTAATTTTTGGGTAGTGCAATTGTTGAGCTTCCTTTCGCAGCTTTTAAATCAATAGCCTGCAAACGATGTACAATTTGATAATGTGATAAAACACGATGAGCGTTCTCCCCTCTTTTGACGTTGTTTTTTGCCGATTTCTGAACCACAGCGACCATTAAACGACTGTTTTTAAAAGCACCACTGATAGTATAATGGAGCGTTAATTTATCATTTAACTGTTTTGTTTCTAAAGCCAATTCTAAAACGGCAGGCCTGGAAAGTGCGGATTTAATTCCGTTTCTCAGACTCGTTTCCTGAGAACCGATATAATCTGCTTTTCCGTTAATAATTACCTGAGGCGTATAAATGGGTTCTTTTCCCAAAAATTGTGCGTAATCGTATTGCCTTTTAGTGAAACTGGCATTGCTGAAAACATCTTTCCAGCCCTGTTTATCCCAATAATCAACGTGATAAGCCAGTACAAAAACATTTTTATCCTGATATTCGTTTTGAATTCTCCCCAGCAATTCATCTGCCGGCGGACAACTCGAACAGCCTTCAGAAGTATACAATTCCAAAAGCGCAAAACCTTTTTTTTCAGCGTTCTGACTAAAAATGCTATTTCCATTCAGGAAAAAAAGCACTACAAGAACGATTAGTAATTTTTTCATTTTTAATTATTTAAATTAATAATTAAAGGTTAAGAGCTAAAAGTTAAGCTTTCAAAAACTCATAACTCATAACCAATAATTCATAACTATTTTAAAGAATATTAATCTCTACGTTTATATTTCCACTCGTTGCTTTAGAATACGGACAAGTCTGATGTGCCTGCGCTGCCAAAGCTTCGGCAGTTTCAAAATCTATTCCGGGAAGGCTGATGTTTAAGCGAGCCTGTAACGAATATTCGCCTTCCGTTAGGCATAAATCTACTTCGGCATCAACGGCAGTTTCAGCCGGAAGTCGCACGCCCATTTTAGATGCTGCGATTCCCAAAGCGCCAATAAAACAAGCCGACCATCCCGCAGCAAACAACTGCTCCGGATTGGTTCCCGGACGCGAAGATCCCGGCGCGCTTAATTTGATATTCAATTGTTCGTCTGAACTCTGAGAAGCTCCTTCTCTGCCACCTGTTGTGTGAGTTTTTCCTGTGTATAAAACTTTTGTTTCCATGTTTTTTGTGTAAAATGTTATTTGAAAAAAGTGAAATGTTTATTAATATCGATTTTTGTTTTAACACATAGCTATGTGTATTTATATAAGATGAAATGCCTTGTATGCTAACAGCTATGTCTCTATATGTTTATTAATATTGATTTGTTATGAATTTTCCAATTGACTAATTATCTAATTATCACATTCGCTTATTATCTCATCTGAGCAACGTCAATTATCGACTGTGCAAATGCTTTTGGATCTTCCTGCGGTACATCATGTCCGATTCCTTTTAAGATTCTGTGTTCGTATTTTCCTGTGAATTTATTAGCATATGCTTTTCCATCCGCGAAAGCACCGTCAAAATCACTTCCTATTGTAATCGTTGGAACTTTTATTTCAGGTCTTGCAGAAAGTCGTTTTTCCAGATTATCGTATTTCGATTCTCCCGATTCCAAAGATTGTCTCCATCTGTAATTGTGAATCACAATCGCCACATGATCCGGATTGTCAAAAGACTGCGCCGTTTGATCGTAAGTCGCTTTGTCGAAATTCCATAACGGAGAAGCGATTTTCCAGATCAGTTTATTAAAATCGTAGGTATTTTGTGTGTAACCTTGTTTTCCTCTTTCGGTTGCGAAATAATATTGATACCACCAACCTAATTCAGCTGTTGGAGGAAGCGGTTTTAGATTTGCTTCTAAATTCACCACCAGATAACCACTTACCGAAACCAAACCTTTTACGCGTTCCGGCCAAAGCGCCGATACCACAACTGCCGTTCTCGCGCCCCAGTCGAAACCGCCAATAACGGCTTTGTCAATTTTTAAAGCATCCATAAAGGCGATAAAATCACTTGCCAAAGCCGCCTGCTGACCGTTTCTGAACGTATCTTTGGAAAGAAAAGTCGTCGTTCCGAATCCGCGTAAATAAGGTGTGTAAACGTGATATCCCTTTGCTGCCAAAATCGGAACCACTTCATTGTAACTGTGAATGTCGTAAGGCCAGCCATGTAGCAGAATCACCGGCGTTCCGTTTGACGGACCAGCTTCGGTGTAACCCACATTTAATAATCCGGCATTGATTTGTTTTAAAGTTCCTAATGAACTGCTAACTTCAATAGTTTTCTGTGTTGAAGTTTGTGCGTGAGCTACATTTACATTCATAAAAAGAACAGCGATTAAGAATGTTTTTGCTAAAATGTTGCTGGTGATTTTTACTATCGTTTTCATAATTGTTAGTTTTTTATTACTTGATTATCAGTTAATTTATTCGTCAAAGGTATCTTGACAATGCTTGTTTTAAAAGCATAAAAAAGGTGAATTGGACAAAGTAGCGGCTGAAACGGACAGGCTTTACATTGTGATAATTTAACCGCAAAGCACGCTAAGGTTTTCGCAAGGTTCGCAAGTTTTTTTTAATATCGCAAAGTCGCAAGGACGCAAAGTTTTATTTCCTCTGGCTTTGCCCTCTTTGCGTTTTTTACAAAGTCCAATAGGTAAAAAAAACTTGCGCACTTTGTGGTTAAAACTCACACGCATTTCAACATGCAACGTGAAACATTAAACTTGGAACTACTTTTTTAACGTCAGGATGGGTTTTCCTTTTTCTACAATATAAGTTGCCAATTCTGCAGCTTTAGCATTTGTATTATTTTTGGCAGAATGTACCACTCCTGCGGGAATAAAAAGTACTTCTCCTGCTTTTAACGTAACTGGTTTTTCACCTTCAATTTGATATTCTAAAGAACCTTCCAGAACATAAATCACTTCTTCTCCCGGATGAAAATGTTTTCCAAATGCAGAATGTGCATCAAAATCGATTCGGGCCTGAATCGTTTCGCGTCCCGGAACGCTTAGATCGTGCTTTTGCAAATCGGTGCGTTTTATTCCTGTTTGTGCCGCGATCTGATTCGGAACCAGGAAAGCAATAATTCCTAAAATAATAATCGCGATAATAACGCCTGTTTTTTGTTTTTTCGTTTCCATAACTTCTGATTTAAATTATTTGTTTTTCGTTAATTTCTTCGTCAAAAGTATCTCGACAAGGGTTCTAACGAAATCAGAAAATAGGTGAAACGGACAGATTTTGGGTTGAAGTGGACAGGGTTTAAGTTCTAAAAAATTGAGATTCTTATTTTGAAGTATTTATGAGTTTGTTTAAAGTTTAAACTGCTTGTATTGATTACAAGATTTATCCTATATTTGGATCAAATCCTCAAAAATCAAATACCATGAAAAAATTATTGCTGCTGTCAATGTTTTTTAGCGTCTTATTGTCTTGCTCAGGAGACAGCGACATAATTCCCGACGATACTTCTGGAAACATTTCTGGAGGATGGATATTGAAAGCCGAATATCATGAAATGGTTCGACAACCTTTGAGCGAATGCCGTCTGAATGAAAACCTGTTTTTTGAAGGTACTAAAATAGCGACTACAAAAGCTGCAGAAATTTCAGAATCTAACTGTAATCTTACCGCTGCCGAAGGAACTTTTTTAAGATCAAATAATGTACTTTCTATTACACTGCCGAATGAGAGCCAGAATTATAAAATCAAAGAGCTTACAAAAGTAAAATTGGTTTTAAATCTAGAAAACTCAGGAAAAAGTTTTGAGTACGAAAGACTTCAATAAATGCAGATGCTCTTCGTAAATTAGAGATTGTATAAATACTCTAAAAACGTATTATTTTTCTTTCAATATTTTTACTTTTTTGATATCTTTACAGACCTAAAAGTAAAGTTCTGAACACAGAAAAAGTTTGCCCGTGTGGTATGGTGGCGGTATTGGAAACAACCGCAACGCTCTCTTTACAGCGTAGGACACCTTAGTCACACGGGTTTTATTTCCTTAAAGTAAAGTTATATGAGTACCAACACCCTTTCAAAAGAAGCCGAAATCAGGCTTTTGAATTTCTTCAATGACAGAATTGATCCTGTTTCAATGGCAAAAGCATTGCGACTGGTTAATTTTAATCTTGCCCTAAATGCAATGGGCGAATCAAACATCGCACCCGAGAAGGCATTGCGCGAGAGCTTTATCTGGCTCAATGAATTAGCCGAAACTTTAAATCCTTATCTGGGGGTAGAATAAAGGTTTCTTTTTAAAGTGAATTAAAACCCTTGATCTTTTAGATTGAGGGTTTTAATTTTTTTTATGTGATTTGTAAAAATACTGTAAAAGTACTTATTGTTTAAAATATAATAATTGATATCATTGTCTAGAATAAATTTGACTTTATTATGGTTTTCCATACAAAATTTGAAAACCAAAGACTGATATTTGTTTACAATTTATCGCGAAACATAAACATATAAAACATGAATCAAAAAGGTAAAGAAGAACAAACAATCGTTAAGAAAATGACAAATGAAAGAGATCATTCTAAGTTTATCATTCAGAGATTTGACACTTATATAACTGGTGCTAATACCAAAGGTAACTTTCTCTTAGCAATGAATACATTTCTTGTTGGAATAATAGTAGCCAATTACACAAAAATTAAAGAATTAATTACTTGTGACTTCTATATTTATTTTGATATTGGCATCATACTCTTAACGCTTTTAAGTCTTTTAGCAATGTTTTTTATTTTAAAATCTGTATATCCATTTATTTTGTCAGGAAATTCAAGTAGCGATGGATATCATTCACATATTTTTTTCAATTCAGTCGCAGAATTTAAAACACCTGAAAAATTTAGACAATCCTTTATAATACAAGATGATTTACTTGTTGAACAAGATATGTCAAATCAAGCTTTTTATCTTGCAAAAGGGCTACAAACAAAATATAAAAATCTAGAAATCGCTATGAAAATTATCTATGCAGAATTAACTTTAATAGTTATTTTATTAATATTTATTACAATTTTCTAATTATGAAATTATTCGAAAACTATAGCAAAGATTTTGATGCCATTTTATCCAAAAAAGTCAAAATTACTCCAGAATTAATAAAAGCCAGAAAAGTAGTAAACTTTAGCACTGAAAATAAAGTAGTTCTAAATGAAAGATCTTACAGCAATATAGTTCCGTCAACTATAGAGGGACCAAAAGTCTTGTTTAGCTATGACAGAAAAACGTTAAAAAAATATTTTGGTGAAAATAAAGACTCATTTGAAGATATTACAATTGGCCCTCATCCAGATTTTTCTAATTTAACTAATACAGATTATCTTAATCATCATTGTGTATCAGCTTTTATAGACATAAAAGGTTCTACAAGATTGATTGATAAGTATACACTATTAGAAGTTCGATTAATTAAAGATTCACTTTTAACATTAGCTATTGAAGTAGCAAACCAATTTGGAGGTCATGTACACAGATTGCAAGGAGATGGAATTTTTTTACAATTTGTTAGACGAAATAAAACTCCTAACGATGCTGTAATAAATGCACTTAATGCTGTGGCTGTATTAACACAATTCGTTTCTGTAGAATTATCAAATATTATGAAACAATATGAATTAAGACCTCTTAAAATTAGAGCTGGCATTGATTACGGTGAAGACGAAAAAGTTTTATGGTCATACTATGGAGTTGCAGGGTGTGAAGAACTTACTACGACCAGTCTACATACTGACATGGCTGCTAAACTTCAGGCTAAAGCTGATGATAATTGTATTTTAATTGGAGATAATGTAAAAAAGATACTTGACTTAAAAAAAGAGTTTTATTCATATTACCAAAATTCAGAGAATAAAGAATTAGTTTATCATATAACTTCAAATTTAACATATCCTTTTTTTGTATTCAATTGGAAAGAATATTTATGTTCATTGCCATTCATATGGAAAATAAGTGGATCAGATTCTTTAGAAATTAATGAAAAAGATGTAGCAATAGAGTGTTTTATATATGACGAAGATGAAAGTAATTTTGAAAAATATTATCCTAATTCAAAATCAATTGAAAAAGGGAAAAAAATTCATTTTAAATTATTAAAAAACAACAGACAATACATAAAATTAGACTTTGAAGGTATAGAATGGCGAGGAAGAAATTCAGGAAAAGAAGCAGAGCATCATAAACAGTTAAATCTTGATTTCGATAAGTATTTTGATAACAAAACAGAATGTATTGTTGACGCTGCATTTTTAGGAAATCATTTTATAGAATGCAAAATTACACGAGGTCATTTACCGACTGAAAAATTAACATTCCCAATTTTTGTCCATTAATTAATCTTTAAATATGAAACATCAACTATTAAAAAAAATTTCTAATATCCATTGGGCAAAATGTCGCAAATCCAGCGATTACAATGAAGCTAGAAATTCTTATATTAAGTTAACAGAATTAGCAGAAAAGATAAGAAACATGAAAGAAAATGAAAATGATAAATCAACTATTGATTCTGAAATAGAATTTTGGAGGAATTCTATACCAATTGTTAATGAAAATGAAATATAATTTTCATATTGTTGAATTTAAATACTTATAGATTTTTTACTTATTCAAAAAATTAAAATCCTCACTTTTTTCTCAAAGCGAGGATTTTATTTTTAATAAAACAATGAAATCAGTTTTTATAAATGAAATTTATGCAACGCTAATTATCATTGATAATAACATCCCCTCCGATCTTAAATACTGAAACTTCAATAATCAGACAATAAACCATTTTAGTGATATCTTATACCTACATTATTTTATTTTCCTCGACCTTTCTGCTGTTAAACACTCTTAATCCAATAATTATAAACAAATTTTATAACTTCAAAAAATTATTAATTTGATTAATAAACCCCTTCCCTATACCTTTGTCTCATCAAAATCAAAGAATTGATTTGAACATCTTAAAAAATAACTTAAAAAATAAAAATCATGAAATTTACAAGAAGAGCAAACGCAAACTGGAAAGGTACAGGAATGGAAGGAAAAGGAACCGTTAGTACACAAAGTACCACTTTAGATAATGCACAATTGTCTTTTAAAACCCGTTTTGAGCAAGGTGTCGGAACCAATCCTGAGGAATTAATCGCAGCGGCGCATTCTGGCTGTTTTACCATGCAATTGAGCTTTTTATTGTCTGAAGCTGGTTTTGTACCGGAAGATTTAGACACAACGGCCAAAGTAACTTTTGAAGACGGAACTATTACTTTAATTCAGTTAGAACTTACCGGAAAAGTACCTGGAATTTCTGAAGAAGATTTTGAGAAAGCAGCACAAAAAGCAAAAGAGATTTGTCCAATTTCTAAGCTGTTGAATACTGAAATTACTTTATCAGTTACACTTAATTAAATTTCAATAAAAAAATTCCAAATTCGCACAAGTCTTTGTCTTCCTGAGAGAAGTCGAAGGACACGCCGGAAACTCCACAAAGAATATAGCCAATCTTTATAGAGTTACTTGCGAAGATTTCTCCTCCGTCGAAATGACAAAATCATGCGAAAATTTGAATTTTACTCAATTTAAAATCTAAAATCAACAATCTAAAATAAATAAAAATGAAAACAACATATAAAAGCTTTTTAGCAATCACAGTCCTACTTTTTACTTTTTTACTTTCAACAGCAAATGCAAACGCACAAAAAACAGTTCCTCAAATTAAAAATGTCGTATTGGTTCACGGTGCATTTGCAGATGGTTCCGGATGGCAGGGTTTATATCATATTTTAACTAAAAAAGGCTATAATGTAACGATTGTTCAGAATCCGTTAAGCTCTTTGGAAGACGATGTAAGAGCAACAAATCTGGCTTTGGACAAACAAGACGGGCCAACAGTCTTAGTCGGACATTCCTGGGGCGGAACTGTAATTACCGAAGCCGGAAATCACCCAAAAGCAGCCGCTTTGGTTTACGTGGCGGCTTTACAGCCTGATAATGGCGAAAACTCTGTTCAATGGTTGCAGACTGCACCTCCTGCTCCCGAAAATGGTGTATTATCTCCGGATGACAAAGGAATTGCTTATTATGATAAAGCGAAATTCCATGCTGGTTTTGCGGGAGATTTAAGCAAAGAACAGGCTGATTTTATGTTCGCTTCGCAAGGTGCTTTTTATGCACAAGGTTTTTTAACGCCTATAACTAAAGCGGCCTGGAGGACTAAGCCTTCTTACGGAATTGTAGCGACTGAAGATAAAAGTATTGTTCCAAGTATTCAACACGCTATGTACAAACGTTCTAACACAAAAATTACTGAAATAAAAGGAAGTCACGTAGTGTTTATCTCTCAACCACAAAAAGTGGCAAATGTGATTATTGAAGCTTCTAAAAATTAATTCCAAATTCTAACTTTCAGACAAACATAATTGAATAGTTTGTCTTCCTGAGCGAAGTCTAAGGATGCGCAAAGTATTATGCGGATATAGCATGAGATCCTTCGACTCCGCTCAGGAGGACATAAATGGAAAATAAAAAAATTCCAAATTCCGATCGCTGCCAGGATTGGAATTTGGAATTTTTGTTTTGAAATTTCTATGAAACCTTACTAACTGCCTTTATAAAATAAGGCGAATCGTTCCAGCGGATTTTTTTATAATTGAAATCTTTTTTGAGCGATTCAGGAAGACAGTTCCAAATCGCTTCATTCATTTTTTCCAACAATAACTTTTTCGAAAAGGAATCTGAAACTACTAAGCTAATTTCTCTGACCGGAACTGGTTCTTTAAAAGGTTTAAAAAGTCCGCCTGATTCGTTTATAGTAGAAAGTTTCGGAATAATCGCAAATCCGAGATGCGCCCGAACCAGATTTTTTAAGGTTTCGATCGAATTGATATCGTAGGTAAATTGTTCTTTTATTTTGTCAGATGTTTTTAATCCGCAAATGTCTAAAAGCTGTGCATTGTAACAATATTCATGATGCAGCAATAACAATTCGGTTTTGTCTCCGGGCTGCATTTCATAAAACTCCTCATTCGCCATGGGATGCGTCTGATTTAAATACGCCACAAAAGGTTCTTTAAAAACCACATGTTCTATTAAATTTGGGTTTCCGGTTGGTGTCGCCATAATGGCAACGTCAATGGCGCCGGTTTCTAAATCGCGCATTAAATGCCCGGTATATCCTTCTTTAATAATAAAATGTACATTTGGCGCAGCTTCCTTCATGGCCTGAATAAAAAGGGGAATCAAATAAGGCGATAATGTGGAAATGATTCCAAGTTTTAACTCTCCTTCTAAGAGATTTTTTTCGTTAATGACAAAATCACGAATTTCATCCACTTCACGAAGAATTTTTTTGGCTTTATTTATAATTTCAATTCCAAGAACTGTGGGTGTCAATGGTACTTTATTGCGATCAAAAATCTTGATCCCGATTTCTTCTTCGAGATTCTTTAACTGAATAGTAAGTCCGGGTTGTGTTACCATACAAACTTCGGCAGCTCTAGCAAAATGGCGCTCTTCATCTAACGCTACAATATATTTTAATTGCTGAATGGTCATATTTTATAGTTTCAAAGGTACTAAGATGCTAAGGTACTGAGTTTTTATTTTTAGTTCTAATGAAAACTTTGTCAAAGTTCAAAACTTTGACAAAGTTAATTTACACTAGCTATTTTTATAACCAGAAAAATTAGCATCTTTTTAACGAAAAAAACAGATCCATAATATCCAACTTATCGTACATAAACAAAACGGACTAAAGGAATGCTGTAAATCCAAATGGAGTAGTTTTTGGAGCATATTGGGTTTATCATTTTCTAAAGGATGTTTTTTCAAAATAAACTAATTTGAAATACAAAAGCGATCTCCACGGATCGCTTTTGTTTGTTTAGAAAACTTCTTAAAAACTCCTTAAAAATATACTCTCAATGCAATTTTACAGTAATCTTTAGCAATAAATCCTTATATTACAATTGCTTTAAATTTAAAAATTATAAAATGAAACAATTACTTCAGTGGACTGTTATTATTCCCGTTGTATCGTGGGTTCTTTTCTTCAGCGGATGGGTCGAAAACAGCAGTATCTTTCAAATTGTTGCCAGTATTTTACTTATTTTGAGCGTTATGTCGGCAGTGCATCATTCTGAGATTATTGCAGAACGTGTTGGAGAACCGTACGGAACTATTATTCTGGCTATCTCGATCACCGTAATTGAAGTTTCTATTATTGTCTCACTTATGCTATCTGAAGGCGCCGATGCGGTTTCACTGGCCAGAGACACGGTTTATGCGGCAACCATGCTAATCTTAAATGGTATTATCGGTCTCTGTCTGTTAATTGGAAGCATCAAACACTACGAGCAGAATTTTTCTACTTCGTCTGTTACTATTGGTTTGGTTTCGCTAATTTCTATTATTGTATTTACTTTGGTTTTTCCCACTTTTACCGAGAGTGTACACGGTTCTTTTTATTCTACTCCGCAGCTTATTTTTGCTTCGATTGCCTGTATTGTCATTTACGGATCTTTTCTGTTTGCACAAACCAAAGGATATCGACAGTACTTTCTGGCGAATGGAAATGATGAAACTGAAAAATCGCATCCTATCGAAATTAGCAACAAGACATTTTATACCAGTTTACTTTTTTTATTAGTGAGTCTCGGAATTGTAGTTTTACTGGCCAAAACCCTCTCGCCTACTATAGAAACTATTATTGTGGGTTATAATCTTCCTAAATCTTTGGTCGGTGTAATCATTGCTATTATTATCCTGCTTCCGGAAGCAATCGCAGCTATAATTGCAGCCCGAAAAAACAGGTTACAAACGAGTTTAAATCTGGCTTTGGGTTCGGCTCTGGCCAGTATCGGACTTACAATTCCGAGTGTGGCCGCGGTTTGTATCGCTCTGGATATGCCAATTGTTTTGGGTCTGGACATTAAATCGATTGTTTTACTGGCACTATCTGTTTTTACGGTTATGCTTTCTCTAAGTAAAGGAAAATCCAATATTGTGTATGGTGTTGTGCTTCTGGTAAATCTGTTTGCTTTTATGTTTCTGATGATTTATCCTTAATTTTTTTTCACTTAAAGTGATAGTTTATATAAATGAAGAATTAGAACTGATTTCAGCTTGCAAAATTGGCTCTGATCTTTCAAATCTCCGTGAATTAATTATCAAAAGACAAAATTAGAATTACAGATTACTATTATCTCAAACTTATAAACTTTGACAATTTAAATATACAAAATGTATATTATCAGGTCAAAAAATATCCTCTACATATAACACCAAAAACCATTTCGTTATAGCCTAAAAAAGTAAAGATTTGTAAATCTGAGTTCAAAATAAGCGTGATTTTTACACGTATAAAGTATCACAATAAAGGCTTAAAGACAACTATTTATTGCATCATTTTTCATCATTTTTCTCTAACTTTACGCACTACATTTTGAAATGTAAGATTAAAATAACCATTGTTTTTCTGCAAAACACTGAATAAAAAAGCGTTACTGTTTTTTCTCTTACTTTTTTGCAAAAAACATCTTTCTAATAATTTAGTTAATTAAAAACTATGAGCAAATTTGATTTTGGAATTGTAGGACTTGGGGTAATGGGCCGTAACCTGCTTTTAAATATCGCCAGCCATAACTTTGCGGCTGCAGGTTTAGACTTAGATACCGAAAAAGTCAACTCTCTTCAACAAGAAGCCGATTCTGAACATACCATTGAAGCCACTACAGATGTTAAACATTTTGTAGAACTTATTCAGCAACCACGAGCAATTATGTTATTGGTTCCTGCCGGAAAACCGGTAGACAGCGCTATTGCCAGTTTATTTCCTCATTTGGACAAAGGCGATATTATTATCGACGGCGGAAACACTTACTTTACAGACACAGACAGAAGATTTATAGAATTATCCGAAAAGGGAATCCACTTTTTTGGAATGGGAATTTCAGGCGGAGAAAAAGGTGCACGTTTTGGTCCTGCGATGATGCCGGGAGGCGATCAGAAAGCATATGAAAGACTGCGTCCTATTTTTGAAGCTATTGCGGCAAAAGTAGACGGAGAACCTTGTGTAGAATATCTTGGAAACGGTTCTGCCGGAAATTACGTAAAAATGGTCCATAACGGAATCGAATACGGAATCATGCAGTTGATCTCTGAAATTTATGACCTGATGAAAAGAGGCTATAAAATGGATGATGATACGATTCAGAAAACTTTTGAAGAATGGAACCAAAGTCATGAACTAAAGTCTTATCTGATTGAAATTACCGGTAAAATCCTAAAACAAAAAGACGAAGACGGAACGCAATTAATCAATAAAATTTCAGACTGGGCAAGATCTAAAGGTACAGGAAAATGGACCTCGCAAAACGCTATGGATTTACAGGTTCCGGTTCCGACTATCGATGCGGCGGTTTTCATGCGTGACATGTCTAAAACCAAACCTGAAAGAATGGAGGCTGCTAAAAAATTAGTCTGGACGCCAAATGAATCTGCAGTTGAACACAGCGAGGCAATAGCAGCTTTAAAATCTGCTTTATATTCTGCTATTGTTGTAACGTATGCCCAGGGTCTGGCTCAGCTTCACACGGCTTCAAAAGAATACAACTACGGATTAAATCTGGAAACTGTTGCCAAAATCTGGCGCGGAGGTTGTATCATTCGTGCTGCAATTTTAGAGGATTTCAGAAAAGCTTATAATGCCAAAGCAGATTTACCAAACCTGCTGCTGGATGGCGGAATTGCTGCTGACCTTTCTAACAATCAGACAGGAATGAGAAATGTAGTTCAGTTTGCGGTTCAGCAGGGAATTCCGGTTGCCGGACTTATGAACTCTCTGGCTTATTTTGATTCTTACAGATCTGCAAATCTACCCACAAATTTAATTCAGGCGCAACGTGATTTTTTTGGCGCACATACTTACGAACGTATCGACAAAGAAGGTGTTTTCCATACGCAATGGTCTGAATAAGAATTTAAGCAACACAACTACATACAATGACTAAAAATAAACTAAAGAATCCAACAATCATTGTTATTTTTGGAGGAACCGGAGACTTAGCTAAGAGAAAGCTCTTTCCCGCTTTTCAAAATCTGTACCTTGACGGACGTATGTCTGAAAAGTTTCAGATTATTGCACTGGGAAGAGCAGAAAAAACCAATGAGGATTTTCGCAGCTATGTCTTAGAAAACCTAAATACATTTTCAAGAAAAAAAGGACTTTCTGATCCTCAGACAGAAAAATTTCTTTCTCATATTACCTATCACAGCCTGGACATCGATAAAGAAGATTCGTATATCGGATTGAACGAAAAAATCAACAATTTTGACCTGGCTTTTGGCGAACGTGCCAATCGTCTTTTCTATCTTTCGATTACACCTTCTTTTATTTCTACGATTTCAAGCAATATCAAGAAAATCGGTCTTGCGGCAAATCCGAAACAGGATCGTATCATTATCGAAAAACCATTTGGTTACGATAAAAGTTCTGCCATTGAACTGAATGAAATGCTTTCGCAGACGTTTAAAGAAGAACAGATTTACAGAATCGATCATTATTTAGGAAAAGAAACGGTTCAGAATATTTTGGCTTTCCGTTTTGGAAATTCGATGTTTGAGCCTTTATGGAGCCGTAATTTTATTGATTTTGTGCAGATTACCGTTGCAGAAGAAGTCGGCGTTGAAGAACGTGGTGGTTTTTATGAAGGGGTCGGAGCACTGAAAGATATGATTCAGAACCATTTGCTTCAGATTTTGTGCATGACCGCTATGGAAGCGCCTGCGTCTTTAAATGCAGATGATATCCGAAATCGTAAAGCCGATGTTTTAAAATCCATTCGCCGCATCAAACCCGACGAAGTGGATCATTATATCGTAAGAGGACAATATGCTGCCGGTGAAATCAAAGGTGTTCCGGTTCCGGGATATCGTCAGGATAAAGGGATTGCACCAGATTCTAATACCGAAACTTACGTGGCAATGAAAATCTATCTGGACAACTGGAGATGGCAGGGAATTCCGTTTTACCTTCGTTCAGGAAAAAGAATGGAAGAAAAACAATCTTCTATTATCATTCAGTTTAAGCCAGTTCCGCATTCGTCCTTTTCATACGGAAAAGAAGGCATGACGCCAAACCGTCTTATTATCAATATTCAGCCTGCAATGGATATTAAATTGCAGTTTATGACCAAAAAACCGGGACTTTCGCTTGCGCTGAGACCTGCTGAAATGGTTTTTGATTATTTTGCCTGCTCCACAATGTCTCCTGAAGCTTATGAAACTCTTATCGCTGATGCTTTGGCAGGAGATCCTACCCTATTTATGCGTTGGGATCAGGTTGAGGAAGCCTGGGATGCAATAGATACGATTCAGCAGGTTTGGAAAACGACGGCACCAACTAATTTCCCAAATTACAAAGCAGGAAGCTGGGGACCGGCAGAAGCAGATGAATTACTGGCACGCCAGGGACACAAATGGATCCCGAATACACAAACAAAAGAAGAAGTTTTAAATGATACAGATTTACAATAATACAGACGAAATAAATACTACGGCTGCCGGACTTTTTGTAGAATTAGCCCAAAAAGCTATTACTGCAAAAGGCAAATTTACAGTAGTTCTTACAGGAGGCTCCTCTCCTGCAGGAATTTACAAACTTTTGGCTTCAGATGTTTATAAAAACAAAATAGACTGGAGCAACGTTTATATTTTCTGGGGAGACGAAAGATGGGTTCCGCTTGACGATGATTTGAGTAATGCAAAAATGTCTTATGCTACTTTGTTAAGCCACGTTCCTGTTCCACAGGAAAATATTTTTGAAATGTATAAAGACGGCGTAACACCCGAAGAATATGCTGTAACCTACGAGCAGACGATCCGAAAAATTTTAGGCGAAGAAGGAAAATTTGACCTTATTCTTTTAGGCATGGGAGACGACGGACACACGGCTTCTCTTTTTCCTGGCGAAGCTGTCTTAGAAGAGCAAACTAAATGGGTCGACGCTTATTATTTAGCGCCACAAAAAATGTATCGCATTACCCTGACTGCTCCCTTAATTAACAAAGCAGAAAAAATTGTAGTGGTGGCTTTTGGAGAGAAAAAAATAAACGCTTTAAAAGAAGTAACCAGCGGAGCATACAATCCTGCTTTATATCCGATGCAACTGATCAAACCGGTTTCGGGAGATTTATTGTTTTTGGTCGATAAAGTGGCGGCCGGAACAAATTAAAAGGTTATTATTTTACAATAAAAAAGAAGGTTATACTCCAAAATAAGAGTATAACCTTTTTGCTTTATAGAGAGATATAATCAAGATAAATTTAATTTTCCATTAATTCAATATCCATCGTCTTAATTAATCCGCTTTCAAAAGTGTAAACGTGTTTTACAAATCCGTCAAACATTAAATTGCCTTGCAGATCTTTTACATTTTGATGGACTTTGACCTCCAGACTGCCATTTTCTCTTTCATCAAAACCAACCGGTTCAACTTTAGGATTGATCTCTGTCCATTGTCTTGTCCAATATTGGCGAATTTCGTCATGACCGCTTATGTAGCCGCCTTCCCAGGCTTTTGACCATTGCACATCTTCCTGCATAGTCGACAGGCAGTTGTCTATATTTCTTTCGTTAAAAGCATAATAGGCTTTTGCAATTACTTCTTCGTTTTGATTTGACATCTTTCTGTTTTTTTGATTAATGATTTTAAAATTAGTGATTTTATTTTACCCAACCGTATTGAAGAATTTGAAACGGCGAAGGTAAAAAGTAGCAATTTTATTTTTTTTAAATCTGAAATTATTTCATTTATCAAAACACTAAAAACCAACATCAATTATTATCAAATTTTTAAATCTTGTCCTTTTTAGAAAAATTTTAAGACTCCTTACTTTTCAAATTGCTATATTTGGCGCACTATAACAACTAAAAGCCCACCTTTTAGAAACAAAATTAAATCTGCTTAACTGTAAATGAATCCCAAAAAGTTCATATATATCGTTTTACTCTCGCTGCTTTCTTTTTTCAGAGGCACCGAAACGTATCAGCAGCCTTTACATTCTAATCATTGTATTACTTTAGACAGCGTTGCCGCAGACGACGCCTTTACTCCGTCTTCAGATTATTCTTCTTCTAAAAATCTTGAAGTTCATTACAAGCTTAAAAAGAAAATAAAGAACAGAGCCACCACTTTAGAACAAAGTACTATCAGGGCTCCATATTTTAGCAACCTTATTAATTTCAGGCTTTATAAAAAGAGCTTGTTTTATGGTATAGCTTCAACATACCAGATACAAAGGCATACGCACCTTCATTTGTATCAACTTTTCTAGACTGCAGCATTTCGTTATTTTATTTAATTCAATTTTTTCAGAAGTTTCTTTTGGAACAGACTTTCATGTACACCTAATTCGTGAAATCTTTCCGGATTCTTCCTTTGATACTCATATAAAAATAACTTTTAAACAGTTCTTCTTCAAGGAGAACATTCTAAACGCACCAAATTCAAAATCAAAATTCAACTCCCTTGTCTGACAAATGGGAGAGCATTTATTTATTCAAAAATTAAAAGCCTAATTATGAACACATATAAAAATCATTTTCTTTTATGCACACTTGCCTTATTTGTTTTAGTCTCGTGCGGAGATAAGTCTAAAAAGAATTCAAACAATATAAAAACAGTTCCCGTTTATAAAGTAACCTTAAAAGATACAATCGTTTCAAGTAAATTTGTTGCCGACGTTCATGCCAAAAACAATGTCGAAATTCACGTAAGAATTCCCGGTTTACTCGACAAAGTCTATGTTAGCGAAGGACAAAAAGTAAAAAAAGGTCAAATCCTTTTCAAGATCAGCGATGTCGAACTTCAGATTCAGCTCTTAAAAGCAGAAGCCGTTTTTAAAAGCGCCAAAGCCGACTTACGAATCGCAAGTGTCGAACTGGAACAGGCTCAGACACTTTTCAATAAAAAAGTAATTGCAGATAAAGAATTAGAATTATCTAAAGCAAAATATGAAGCCGCTTCTGCGAAAGTGGCCCACGCTGTCGCAGAAAAAAAAGCAATCAACCAGCAAATTAGTTTTACCACAATCCGCGCACCGTTTGCCGGAACCGTTGACCGAATTCCGTTTAAGGAAGGAAGTTTAATAGAAAACGGTTCGCTGCTTACCACAGTTTCCCAACTGGATGACGTTTATGCGTATTTCTCCATTCCCGAAAATACTTATTTCCAGATGATGGAAGACAAAAGCCTTAACAACCAAGGCGATATAAAACTCGTTCTGCCAAACGGATTGGTTTATGATAAAAAAGGAGAACTGCGAACTGCCGATGGAGAAATTAACAGGGAAACAGGTTCTATTCAATACAAAGCTAAATTTCATAACCCGCAGGGATTTATCAAACACGGAACTTCGGGAAAACTAATTATTTCCCAGCCTAAAACAGCTGCGATTCTAATTCCGCAAAAAGCTGTTTTTTCCATTCAGGACAAACAATATGTATTTCTGGTACAAAAAGATGGAGTTGTTAAAATGACCAATGTTACCATTGGCAGTACTCTCGATGATGTTTACATTCTAAACGACGGTCTAAAAAGCAATGACCTTATTGTTCAGGAAGGAACACAATCATTGAGAGACGGCGATAAAATCAACATTAAACAAATGTAGGTTTAAGCCGTAAACAAAAATCCAATTATTTACCTAAAATATACAAAATGATAGAGTTATTTATCAAAAGAAAAATATTGTCATTAATCATCTCGGTTATGATAGTACTTTTGGGATTACTGGCTTTGTTCCAGCTTCCTATTACCCAGTTTCCAGATATTGTACCACCTTCTGTAACGGTTACAGCAAAATATACGGGAGCCAATGCAGAGGTTTCTGCCAATGCCGTCGCGCTTCCGCTGGAAAGAGCCATTAATGGAGTTCCCGGAATGACGTATATGTCTACAGTAACTTCAAATGACGGTTTAACCTTGATTCAGGTTTTCTTTGAAGTTGGTACAGATCCCGATCTCGCAGCCGTAAACGTACAAAACAGGGTGACCACAATTCTGGATGAACTTCCCGAAGAAGTAATTCGTGCCGGAGTTACGACCGAAAAAGAGGTTAACAGTATGCTGATGTATCTGAATATTACCAGTACAGACAAAACTCAGGATGAGCAGTTTATCTTTAACTTTACAGACATTAATATTCTTCAGGAATTAAAACGTATTGATGGTGTCGGTCGAGCCGAAATCATGGGTCAGAAAGAATACTCGATGCGTGTCTGGCTGGATCCGCAAAAGATGCTTTCTTATACCATTTCGGCCAATGAAGTGATTGCTTCCCTGCAAAAACAAAACATTTCTGCAGCACCCGGAAAAGTCGGTGAAGGTTCCGGACAGCTTGACAATCAGCTTCAATATGTAATTAAATACGGAGGAAAATTCTTTGAACCCAAACAATATGAAGAGATTCCGTTACGTGCAAACGCCGACGGAACAATCCTGCGATTAAAAGACATTGCCAACATCGAATTTGGTGCCATGAGTTACGGAATGGTTTCTAAAACCGACGGGAAACCATCGGCATCCATCATGCTGAAACAACGTCCGGGCTCTAACGCTTCTGAAGTAATTGCAAGCGTAAAAGAAAAAATGGCTGAATTGAAAGGCTCTTCTTTTCCGCCGGGAATGGATTTTAATATTGCTTACGACGTGTCCCGTTTTCTTGATGCTTCTATTCATGAAGTTATCAGAACTTTAATTGAGGCCTTTTTATTAGTCGCATTCGTTGTTTTCATTTTCCTGCAGGACTGGAGATCAACATTAATTCCCGTACTGGCCGTTCCCGTAGCACTTATTGGTTCGTTTACTTTTATGTCGATGATGGGATTCTCAATCAATTTATTAACGCTTTTTGCTTTAGTACTATCTATCGGAATTGTCGTCGATAATGCAATTGTAGTCGTCGAAGCCGTTCACGTAAAAATCTCCGAAGAACACATGGCGCCTTTAGAAGCTACCATAAGCGCTATGAAAGAAATAACCGGTGCTGTTATTGCAATTACGATTGTTATGGCGGCGGTATTTATTCCGGTTGCTTTTTTAAGTGGTCCCGTCGGCGTTTTTTATCGACAGTTTTCGCTGACAATGGCAATTAGTATTGTCATTTCCGGAATTAATGCACTTACACTTACTCCTGCCCTTTGTGCCATTATGCTGAAACCACACGATCCTGACAAGGAGAAAAAATCAGTACTGGATCGCTTTTTTGCGAGATTCAATAATTGGTTTGATAATGTGACTTCAAAATACATCAGAGTATTAATAAAGTTTGCAGACAGAACTTCCATTACGGTTGGTTTGCTGGTTCTTTTGTGCATTTTAACCTGGGGGACAAGCAAGTTCCTGCCTTCCGGATTTATTCCTTCAGAAGATCAGGGAATGGTTTATGTGAGTATCACTACGCCACAGGGTGCCACTGTAGAACGTACCGAAAAAGCGCTGGACGAAGTAACCCGAATTGCAAAAGGAATTAAAGGTGTCGATAATGTAACAACACTTGCAGGTTACAGTATTGTTACCGAAATCGCCGGAGCGTCTTACGGAATGGGGATGATCAACCTTAAAGACTGGAGCGAACGTGATATCTCGGTAAACGAATTTATCGCACAGCTCACCGAAAAAACAAAAGGAATTAGTGACGCACAAATCGAGATTTTCGCTCCGCCAACGGTTCCCGGTTTTGGTAATACCAGTGGTTTTGAACTTCGATTACTGGATAAATCCGGAGGAAGTATTACCAATACAGATGAAGTGACAAAAAACTTCATTCAAGAATTGAATGCCTCGCCTGAAATTCAGAACTCTTTTACCAGTTTTGATGCCACTTTTCCGCAATATTTAATCCATATCGATTATGATCTGGCTGCAAAAAAAGGAATCTCTGTAGACAATGCAATGGCAACTCTGCAGACCATGTTGGGTTCGTTTTATGCGACCAATTTTATTCGGTTTTCCCAAATGTATAAAGTGATGGTTCAGGCGAGTCCGCAGTTTCGTAAAAATCCGGAAAGCATTTTGGACATGTACCTGAAAAATGATGCCGGTGAAATGGTTCCTTTTTCCACATTTATAAAATTAGAAAGAGTTTACGGTCCCGAAGTTCTTACGCGTTACAATATGTACATGTCGGCAATGATTAACGGTGAACCTGCAGAAGGTTTTAGTTCTGGAGAAGCAATTGCGGCAGTAGAAAAAATCGCAGCAGAAAAACTGCCAAGCCGTTTTGAACTGGAATGGTCCGGTATGACACGCGAAGAGATTTTGTCCGGAAACCAGACTATCTACATATTTGCATTATGTATACTATTTGTATACTTATTACTGGCTGCACAGTACGAAAGTTTACTGCTTCCGTTTCCGGTATTATTGAGTCTTCCTGTCGGAGTTTTTGGCTCGTATCTGGCACTTTTAGCCGTCGGACTCGACAATAATATTTATGCGCAGGTGGCACTCGTCATGCTGATTGGTCTGCTCGCCAAAAATGCAATTTTAATTGTGGAGTTTGCAATGGCGCAGAATAAAATCGGGCGGGATATTACAGAGGCCGCTATAGAAGGGGCAAGACTTCGTTTCAGGCCAATTTTGATGACTTCTTTTGCTTTTATTTCAGGATTAATTCCGCTTTGTATTGCTAGTGGTGCCGGTGCTGTAGGGAACCGTTCCATTGGTACGGCAGCCGCAGGAGGTATGTTAATTGGAACTGTGTTTGGTCTTGTGATTATTCCGGGACTTTACATCTTATTTGCCAAACTGGAAAAAAGAATGAATAAATCTTAGCGTAGTTTTCAAACACATAGAATATAGAATTTTGAAAGTGTTACGGCGTTTCATTTGTTTAAATAAACCGAATTATAAGTTAGAAACTTTGTCAAAGTTTTAAATTTTGAAAAAGTAAAAATCGAGTTTAGACAAAGTATGCTTTAGGACTTTTTCTTCTGACACTTATTAAAGTAAAAATCTATGTTGTATGTGTTTAATAAAAACTTAAAAACGAAGATTGAATAAATAAATCTAATAATGAAAAATATACTTAATCAATATAAAACAACTGCATTAGTGATAACCTGCGTTCTCACTTTTGCCGCTTGTTCTGCACCTAAAATCAGCGATAAATTAAACGCTGCCAAATTACCGGAGAATTTTGATATCGGGACAAAAAAATCTGCGGATAGTCTGACAGCCTTTATTCCGCTCAAGACGGAAACCTTTTTTAAAGATCCAAAATTAGAACAAATATTAAAAAAGGCGATCACTCAAAATCCTGATTATTTAATGATGCAGGAACGAATCTTAATTGCCAATTCACATTTAAAAGTGGCAAAACTAGCGCTTCTTCCCTCTTTAGATCTTGTGGCAGATGCTTCCGGAACCCATTATGGGAAATATACCATGGACGGAGTTGGTAATTATGATACCAATTTTTCGCAAAATATTAGCGAAAGACAACGTATAAATGAAGATGTAACTCCTAACCTGTTTCTGGGTGGAAAAGTTTCCTGGGAAGCTGACATCTGGGGAAAATTAAGCAATCGAAAAAAGGCAGCACAGCAGCGTTTTTTTGCTTCTCAGCAAGGAATGAGATTGTTGCAAACGAGACTTTTAGGAGACGTCGCCGATTTGTATTTTAAACTGATTGCCCTGGACAAACAGGCGGCGATTTACGACGACAACCTCAAAACACAGGAACGCGCACTGGACATCGTTTCGGCACAAAGATCTGTGGGAAAAGCTACAGAATTGGCTGTGCAGCAGTTTAATGCCCAAAACAATAATATTCATGCCGAAACTTCAGAATTAAAATTAAGCATAGATCAGACAGAAAAAGCTTTATTGACATTGTTAGGAGAATATGGCGGAAAAATCGAAAGAAGCAACGACTTTTTAGCCGGACATTTAGACGTTTTAAATCAAAAAATAAGCGTTGATTCTATTATTCATAAAAGACCTGATGTTTCTGAGGCTTATTTTGAATTGATGGCCAGCAACGCTGACGCAAAAGCAGCGCGTGCAGCATTTTTTCCAACTTTAAATCTAGGAGGATATGCCGGTTTTAACTCCTTTTCTTTCAATACTTTCTTTGATGCGGGTTCTTTTGCCTGGCAGATTCTCGGCGGACTAACAGCGCCTGTTTTGAACAAAGGTCAGATTAAGCAGGAAATGTACGTGTCAAACCGAAGACAGGAAATTTCTTTTCTTCAGTATCAAAATTCAATTACCACTGCATTTAACGAACTAAGTGCTCTGTTGCATAGAAATGAAGCGTATCAGGATGTTCTGAAATACAAATTAAAAGAAATTGACCATCTCGAAATTGCCGTCAATGTCTCTAATGATTTGTACTTAAGCGGTTACGCTAATTATTTGGAAATCATTAATGCGCAGAAAAATAAATTACAGGCAGAACTTGATTTTGTGGACATTCAGCTGAGAAATGCCAATTCGCAGGTTTTGCTTTACAAAGCTTTAGGCGGAGGAGTTAATTAGTTTATATATTGGTCAAAAATGGTTTCTGTTTATAATAGCTCATCGCAGAGACCATTTTATATCCCATTTCTGTTTAGAAATGGGATTTTTTTTTTGAATTCGAGTATCTTTATTCAAAATTTCAAAATATAGCAGCATGAATATTTCAGATATTCTTCATCATATACACCCTCTTCCCGAGCAGTCGCAACTTGCTTTACAGGAAAATATTACCGAAATAGCATTTACTAAAGGTCATATATTGCTAAAAGCCAATAAAGTAGAACCGAATATTTATTTTATAAAACATGGATTGGTTCGCGCTTATGTGCAACGCGATAATGAAGTTACCTTCTGGTTCGGAAAAGAAGGCGAAACTATTATTTCGATGAAAAGTTATGTGGAGGAAAAGCCCGGATATGAATCAATAGAACTTTTGGAAGACTGTGAGTTGTACGAATTAAAAACAGAAAACCTGAAGAAACTTTTTAATGAAGATGTTCACATTGCAAATTGGGGAAGAAAATTTGCCGAAAAAGAACTGATTAAAACGGAGGAAAGACTGATTTCTAAACAGTTTCAAAATGCATCAGAACGATATAAGGATTTAATGAAGGATCACCCTGAATTGTTGCGCAGAGTTCAATTGGGACATATTGCATCTTATCTCGGAATTACACAGGTAAGCCTCAGCAGAATTAGGGCGGAGTTCAAATAATTTCATTTTTTATCATTTGTTAAATTTTAAATGAAAGCGATAAAGGAAATTTGCATCACAAAAAATATAGTATATGAACTGGATTATTTTAATCATTGGAGGACTATTTGAAGTAGCCTTCGCTTCTTGTCTCGGAAAAGCAAAAGAAACTACGGGAGCCGAAATGTATTACTGGTATATCGGATTTGTCGTTTCCTTAACTATAAGTATGCTTTTATTAATGAAAGCTACAGAAACCCTGCCGTTAGGAACGGCATATGCTGTATGGACAGGCATTGGAGCGGTAGGAACGGTTTTGGTTGGTATTTTCATCTTTAAAGAACCGGCAGCTTTTTGGAGATTGTTTTTCCTCGTAACTTTAGTTGGGTCAATAGTAGGTTTAAAAGCAGTATCGCATTAAATTTTAAAGAAAAAATTCTTGAAAAGGCGGATCATTTTTAAAAATGATCCGCCTTTTCTTTTAACAAATTCTTACATGTTTTAAAAAAATGAATAAATAACTATGTTAAAAAACTTAAATTTTAACAAACATAAAATACTGTAAACATGGTAATTATGTAAAATTTAACAGAAAATTTAGTAAGAAGCAAAAGTTATAAATTTCTATTTTTGAAAACGTCTGATCTTACAAACCACAAATACCTACATTTTAAAGCATCAGATATTTCTAAAATCATAGCTCCAACGATTAATAGGAAACAGATGAAAAAAATCTTATCCGGCACATTATTTCTAATTGCCATCTCAGCCTACTGCCAGGGCGGCGGTCCGCCACCACCTGGATTACCAGATCCTCCTCAATTTTCAATAGATCATTCAGTGCCTCTTTTACTTATAGCTGCTGTTCTTTTTGGATTATTTGTTATTAAAAAAAGGACTTACTAGAACCGTATTTTTTATTCTTCCAAAAAATGACAACATGAAAAAAACTACCATTTCAATTTTCCTTCTTCTCCTTTCTATTAAGGGTTTTTGTCAAATGTATGTAGGAGCTGCTACACCCGTTTATGTAAAAAATCAGGTTTTATATGTAGGACAGAACATAAATCTGTCTGCCAATGCCAATATCTATCTGCGTAACCTTTCGCAGCTGGTACAGGGAACTACGGGAACTTCTACCAATTCGGGAACAGGTACGATATCTGTTTATCAGGAAGGTACATCGGATAATTTTGAATATAATTACTGGTGTTCACCGGTCGGGCTTAATACGGCTTCTTCTGTCAATAATAATTTTGGCATTACACTTCTAAACCGTCCTCTTACAGCAACGAATTCTACTCCAGCCACCATTCTGGGAATGTCTAGTTATGACGGAACCTCAAATCCTTTAGCCATTGCACCGTATTGGATCTACAAATTAACCAATGCCAATAACTATTCACAATGGACACAGGTTGGATCTGCGAGTACAATAGCACCGGGAGAAGGATTTACAATGAAAGGTACAAGCGGATCTGATTCAACAGATCCCGAAGCGAGTGGAGTGGCAAACAATCCCGGTGGTACGGGAGCGCAGCGTTACGATTTTAGAGGTAAACCAAACGATGGAAATATCACGATCTCCGTTGGAGCATCATTAGCTGCAACACTTACCGGAAATCCGTATCCTTCTGCTTTGCATTTGAATGCATTTTTACTGGATCCCACTAATACGGCCTGCAATGGAAATGCTTATTTCTGGGAACAGGATAAAACAACAAATTCCCATTTGCTTAGTGCGTACAGAGGCGGATATGGAACTTATTCTCCTGGAAGTTTAGCCTCAAACGGTGTATATGTACCTCCTACTTTTGCCAGTTACAAACAAGACGGTACAGTAAATACAACAGGTTCTGTTTCGGGGACTGCTATGGAACGTAAATATGTTCCTATTGGTCAGGGTTTCTTAATTAACGGAGTAGCAAATGGCACAGTCACATTTAAAAATTCACATCGTGTGTATTATAAGGAAGGCAGTGGCTTTTCTCAATTTGGAAAACCTGCCAAAACCACTACAACTCAGAAAAGTGAAACAGCAGAAGCAGAAGAAATTCCTGAAATTCCACACATTAAAATCAATACAATTATAAACAATCAGTTTACCAGACAATTGGCGCTTGCCTTTCTCCCTGAAGCGACTGATGGTGTTGACAGAGGAATTGATGCGGCAAATATGGATAGTTTGCCAAACGATATCGCATTTTGGCTGGAACAATCCAATTATGTAATACAAGGAATTAATTTTGACAATACTAAAAAAATTCCGCTAATTGCTAAAGCCACTGAAACTACTACTCTCAAAATTTCAGTTCCTATAATAGTCAATTTTGATCCGACGCAGAACATTTATATTTTCGATCAGCTGGATTCTTCCTATCATGATATAAAAAATGGCAGTTATGAGGTAACCCTTAGTCCCGGAGTCTACACCGATCGTTTTAAAATTACTTTTACCAGTCAGACTCTTGGTGTGGGTGAAGAAACAAAAAACAGCTTCTATGTTCTTCAGGACAATAAAAATCAATATCTAAAAGCTTTTAATCCTGATTTGAAGAACCTGAAATCTTTTAAATTGTATGATATTCTGGGCCGAGCAGTTTTGTCTAAAGACCATTTAGCAACAGAACAAAATTATAATTTCTCTACTTCAGGTTTAAGCGATGGTGTTTATATCGCCACCTTTGTGACTTTTGAAAATGAAAAAATCGTTCAGAAAATCATTATATCTCATTAACAAGAATAAAATAAAATCTACCAAATTAACTAACATCAAAAATTATGATCAATATGTTTACTCTCAAAAAATATAATTCTTGTTTCGCTATGTTATTTTTCTTTATAACATTTTTAGCAGAGGCACAGATCGGAATCGGTACAACGACTCCAAATGCGAGTTCTGTATTAGATGTAACTTCTACAACTCAGGGTATGCTGACACCGAGAATGACTACGGTTCAGAGAAATGCAATCGCCACTCCCGCTGATGGATTAATAGTTTATGATACGGATTTAAAAGGTTTTTACTACTATTCTACAGGTACATCTACATGGATTGCACTTGTCAATAGCGGCACAGGGCGTTTAAATTTTAAAAGAATAAGAAGTACCGATAATCTGGCTGTTGTTCTGGCAGCAGAATTAGCAGCGGGTGGTGGCGCAAAATATGTATTAAATAGTAATACTTTGTATGAAATCAATGGAATAATAGATTTTAATTTTCCAATTGATTTAAACAATGCTTACATTCAGGGACTTGATCCAAATGAAGATATGATTTACAGAGCAAATGGAAATATTTTTGAAGGTGCTAATGGTGGAGGTATTAGAAGTGTAACACTCCGGGCACTAGGCGGAAGTGTTTTCAATCTAAATGGTGCCGCAACGCAAAACCTTATTTTCAGGGATTCTATTGTATTTGGCTCGAACAGTGTAGGTACCATATCTGGTTTTGGCTTAGTATTTCTTAGTATCATTCAATATGCAGGTAACTCAAATGGTATAACATATAATAATATTACCCAATTACTTCTAAGTAATTGTGGATGGTTTAACACTAACGCAGGTACGTATGAAAAATTTACCGGAAATTTTACTTTAATAGAAAAACAAGGTGGCTTTAGTCAGGTTGACGGATCTGCAATTGGTTTTGATGTTTCCACAATTGGTAACATTACCGGAGATGCAGTATTGGAATCTGTTGTATTTACCGGAACAAATACTGCCGGTTACGTAAGAGGATATACAACAGGATCCTACACAGGTTATAACTTCAATAACAACTGGAACGTCAGATCTGCAGGTATCCCGACAGAAAGTGATGCCAGTGCGGTTGGTGATTTTGCGATGGATTATCCGGTAGGAAATGGTCTGGCAGTGGGGTTTAATAACTCAAGTCCCAGCGATATCGTAAAAGTTGGCTCTGGAACCCCTAGCACCACATATTCCAATTTATTTCGTTTTTATACAGACGCTCCAAACAGATTGCGATATGCCGGAAAAAAGAAAAGAATATTTCAGATTACGGGATCCATTTCTTTTCAGGTTCCGGCTGCAGGAACGTATATAATTTATATCGCGAAAAACGGTACTGTTATAAGCCAGTATAAAATTTATGGAAGAGGCCAGGCAGTAAACGATATTGTAGTTCTTCCATTAAATGCAACAACAGAATTAGTTAGTAATGACTTTATTGAAGTGTATGCTCAAAGGTTCTCAGGAACTACCGGAAATATAGTAGTTCCTAATATGGTAATTACCATTAAATAATTTTTTATTACATATAAATGAAAAAGCTCAATTCAAAAATAGAATTGAGCTTTTTTATGATGTATATTATTTTATAAATCTGACCAAATTCATTTATGAATTATTTACATTGGCAAAAGCGTATCATCAATGTCACATGGAAAGTAAATGGTTATATCAGTTCCTGAACCCGGATTTCCTTCTGCTTCAATATCTCCTCCAACAGCCTGCATGATTTTTTTGCACAATGCCAATCCAATTCCAGAACCGGTATATTGTTCCTGCGTGTGCAGCCTTGTAAAAACTTTAAAAATAGATTCTGCAAATTGTTGTTCGAAACCAATTCCGTTGTCAGAAAATCGAATCCAGTAACAATACACTTTGTATTTATGTTTTATTAAAACAGGTTCCTGAGATGCCGTTATTTTTATCTTAGGCGTTCTTTCAGGAGAGGCATACTTTAATGAATTTTGCAGGATATTGATAAAAAGCTGTCTCATTAAAAAACCAATTGCATGCACTTCAGGAAGATCTTCATGTTGAATTATAGCGCTTCTTTCTTCAATAAGTTCCTTCATCTCCTTTATTGTAGCCCCTAAAATTTTATTAAGATCTACTTTTTGAAGTTTGTCACGCGTGTTTTTTATTCTGGTATATTTTAAAATATCTTCCAGTAATCCGCTCATTCTGTTGGCAGACTTAGACACACGATGTAAAGACTGCGAAATAGATTCTATAGAAAGTCCGTCAATTTCAGATAGCATTTTTGATGTGATCAGCTGAATTTTACGTAATGGCTCCTGCAAATCATGCGTACTGATCCAGTTGATGTTTTCTAACTCCGAATTGGTTTCTCTTAAAACCTCACTCTGGTTACGATATTTTTCTTCCTCCTCACTTAACATAATCAAAATTAGCTGATTATGTAAGGTATGTGCATATTGTACAGCCGCATTCGTTTCATATTTTCTCCATCGGCTGCTTTTATGTTTTACGATTTGTTTCCAAATATTAAAAGAATTTCTTGGATGCAAGCCGTTTTCGTCTTTTACAATGGCTTTTGCAGGATCTCCGCCCCAATGAATTTCTGAAACCGTCTCTGGCCTGTACCAGATTATATGCGCATTATTGCCTAACGAATGGTAAATTAATCCCGCAAAATCAGGGCTTTGTTCCAATTCAGGAAATTCGACACTAATGTTGTTTGTGGTATAAATTTCCTCTGTAGTTTTGTTATTTATAAGCTCCAAAAGAAGTTCAATTTGTGCATCTGATGGCGTTAGTCCGTTCTTATAGAATTTGCCTCTTGCTACAATTGCAACCCCTGAAGCATTACAAAGTTCCAGCAATTGTGGCGAATTAGCGATAGATTCCAATGATTTTTCGCCAATTGGCAAATCCAAAGCCAGTAATTGATCCAGTGCTAAATTTGTTTTTTGCGCTGTCAGATTTTCATCATAAGCCTGTCTTACATCGATTTGCGACGTAATAAACTGCCCCTGAAGTTTAGCAGCAAGCCTTATTTGCGGCGAAATATTCTTCTCAGAATAATGATGACAAGCAATTAAACCCCACAATTTATCATGATGAATCAATGAAATGGTCAGTGTTGCGCCAACTCCGATATTTTTTAAATATTCAACGTGAATAGGCGATGTACTTCTCAGAATCGAAAGACTTAAATCCAAGTTCTTGCCCGGCTGGTCGTCTACCGTATAAATGGGAACCGGTTTATAATTTATATCTACAATCAGTCTTAGCTGATTTCTGATATATAATTCTCTGGCTTGCGCCGGAATGTCGGTATGCGGATAATGCAGTCCCAGAAAAGGTTCTATTCTTTCATCACGATCTTCTGCGAAAACTTCTCCGTTATATTGCTCATCAAAACGATAAATCATAACACGATCGTAACCGGTGATTTCACGTGTTCCCTTTGCTACAAGTGCGCATAAATCCTTAAGCGACTTTGTTTTATTCATTTGGTTTACAAACTGAATAGTCTGTTTGTAAGCGTCTGCCAGTTTTTCCCTGTCAGGAAAAAGCAGTTCGCCTTCCAGAATATAATTTTGGCCGCTTTTATGTATGTTGATTTGAAATAATTTATCCAGAAGCTCAATTTCCAGTGGGAAAGCGTCTTTAACTTCGTCTCCCTGAATATATTGCGTAATACTACTTTCGGCCTCAGCACCAAAAACGGCACTAAAATCTTTTCCTAAAACCTGTGCATGAGTCAGATTAAAAAAGGTAGAAATATTCTCTGTACAATAATCAATTTTCCAGTCTGGCCTTATACCCAGTAAAAAGCCGTGCGGCTGAATTTCACCTGGTATGTGTATGGCTTCATTTTCACAATTCTCTAATGTAACACGATCACGGTTAACTATATCCTTAAACTTCATTCTACTACTGACCTCCAAAATGATTATATATGCTGTCAAATGCAAATACAGCTCCCGCTATAATTTCGTCACCACAGCCTTCTTCTTGTTCATATTCTGACACAAAGTTTAGGAAAGATTTCCAGAAACTTCCTGTTTTATCACCGTAACCATTAAAATAAGAAACACCCTGATCGCCGGCAAGCTCAGGAGATTTAGAAACATTCTTCAATATAAATCTTCCGCCCAATGTTGATCCTTCAACAACATATATAATTCCTAAAGCAAAGGGAACAGAAATGGGTGACTTTTTAAAAACTTTTACCGTATTATTTTTACTATAATTTAGAAAAGAAAGGTCATTCTCTATAAGATGTTTCTTTCTTCTTTCTTGTATATCGTCAATCAGATCTGTAAATAACGGATAGATATTTTCTTCAACATCGTTGTGAACGTCGTGCATTAAACTAAGATAATGGGTATAATCTTCTATTTTCATGTCCGGAGACATAATCGACATTGATAGTGGAAGCTGTTCTAATTTCGTGTGAGAATCAGACGTTTGTGTTTTTAAATCGGTAAGAAAACTAGTTACTATAGTAGAAGTGGCATTTAAACTCATTGTTGTATTCAGGCTTTTTAATGAGAGTTAATTTTCAACTTCTCATACACAAATTTATAAAAAAAAATCTATCATAAAATTAATATATTTTCTTTAACAAATGCCAGACAGCAATTAAATTTTCAGTAATTAAAATGATCCCACTTTTACGGTATTTTTTCATGACTTTAGAAAAGTTTTATCTGCGTTAATTTTCAATTAAACAGATTTCAAAAACGGTTTGTTTATTTTCATTTTTACAGGAAATATATCCGCCCTGGGCTTCTATAATATTTTTAGATAAAGTAAGTCCAATTCCTGCACCTTCTGTTCGCGTAGTAAAAAACGGAAGGAAAATTTTATCCTCTATCTCCTTCTCTACTCCTTTGCCATTGTCTGTAATTTTAATAAAAATACGGTTATCGCCGGCTTCCGCAGAAATGCTAATTTGCTTATCAAACGTATTTTCAAGTGCGTATATTGAATTTGTCAAAATATTAATCAGCACTTGCTCTGTTTGTTGCATGTCCACATTTACTTCGTAGCGATGAGCAATGGCAGTAGTAACCTTGATATTTTCTTTTCGAAAAATCGGATTCATAATCCGAAGGGAATTCTCAACCAGAAAAAGCAAATCTGTTTTTTCTTTCTTTGGCGAAGGCAGCATGGCGAGTTTTCTGTATCCTTCAACAAACTTCTGCAAGTGGTCGCTTCTTCTTAGCATCGTTTGCACGCTATTTTTTATGTCTTCCAGATCTTCCGGAGAAAGTGAATCCTGTTCTGTCAAGTCTTCCATATTTTGACAAATAGATCTGATAGGTGTAATCGAATTAAGGAGCTCGTGCGAAATCACTTTCATCAGGTTTATCCAGGCATCTTTTTCCTTTTTTTCTACCACGTTCTGAATCGAATCCAGTAAAACAATAAAATAATCCTGACCGAAAATTTCGGTTCTGGAAGCCTGTAAAACAAAGGTTTGCTTGCTTTGCTCGTTTATACTAATCTCAATAGAAGTTTTTACTTCCTGAAAATTATCTACCTCTATAATTTCACACAATAAAGGAAGCTGATTTTTAAGGTATTTCCATTTTGAAACTTTCGGCACATTAAAGTGATTCGAAAAATAATCATTCATTAAAAATATATTCCATTCTGATTCCTGCTTTTGCAAAATAATAACACCCGACTCAATATTATTCAGAATAGAACGATAGACAATATCTTTGGTAACCTGTTCATTTTGTTTGTTTTTTAATGTCTCATACAAAATAAAAAGTTCGTTGTACGTGGTATTATAGTTATGATTCGAAAAATCGGAACTAAAGTCATTTTGCAGAATAGAAGAAATCGTTTTATTGTAAATCAGAACCAGATTCCGGACATAGAAATACATTTCTCTTCCCAACAGAAAAACCATGCAAAAACCAAATATACCGGTAAAAAACAACCCAATTCTAAAAAAGTAAATTGAAAATTCTATGGCTAAAACAATCAGTACCAATCTTAGAAAAAGCAGTTTATAGGTTTGTAAAGTCCGGAACATATTAATTAATATTGATATTAAACTTTTCTAAACGTCGGTACAATGCGCCTCTTGACAAACCCAGTTCTTCAGCAGTTTTACTAATATTATTGTTATTTTTAAGAAGTGCCTTTTCTACAGCAGCTTTTTCTACAGAAGAAAGCTGAACATCGTCACCATTTTCCTCGTACGGTGTCACCGTTTCCAAATCCAGATCTGCAACTGTGATAATACTGTTTTCACACAAAATAACAGCGCGTTCTATTTTATTTTCCATTTCGCGAATGTTTCCGTTCCAGGCGTGTTTTTCAATTTGTCCCATTACCCTATTATCGAAAGTAATTTCGTTCCTTCCGTATTTTTCAGTCATTTTCTCTAAAAGATAATGGGCAAGCGGAATCTTATCTTCATTTCTTTCCCTTAACGGAGGTAAAATAATTTCCATCGTATTTATGCGATAATACAAGTCCTCACGGAAGTTTTTATCGGCCACTTCTAATTTTAGATTTAAATTAGTCGCCGTAATAATTCGGACATTTAAAGGTCTTGGTTTTGTTTCTCCTAATCTGGTAACGGTTTTAGTCTGAATAACCTGAAGCAATTTGGATTGCAGATGAAGCGGCACATTCCCTATTTCGTCCAAAAAAATCGTCCCGTTTTGTGCCATTTCGAATCTTCCGGGCGTGTCTGATTTTGCATCTGTAAATGCACCTTTTGCGTACCCAAATAATTCGCTCTCAAAAATATTCGAATTTAAGGAGCCTAAATCAACCGCTATAAATGGTCCGTTTTTGCGTTCTGACTGGGAATAAATATAATGCGCCAGAACATATTTTCCGGTTCCGTTTTCGCCGAGAATCAACACATTTGCATCGGTTTTGGCCACTTTATCTGCAAGTGCATAAGCTTTTTTTATACTTTCAGAACTTCCGGTGAAAAAATCATTTTCAACTTCGATATCTTTATTTTTCTTTTGCTCTTTTCGTGCTTTATCAACCGCTTGTTTAACGGATTCCAGCAGTTTTTTATTCTCCCATGGTTTTAATATATAATCAAAAGCACCTAATTTTAGACCTTCAACAGCAGTTTCTACCTTGCCAAATGCCGTCATAAGGATCACAACCGTTTTTGGCGAAAGCGTTTTAATTTCTTTCAACACATACAAACCTTCCCTTCCATCTTCAAAACCAATTCGGTAATTCATATCTAACAAAACCACGTCAATGGTATTTTTTGAAATCAGTTCGACAATATTTTTCGGATTATTGAGCGTATAAATGTTCTCAAAATACTTTTTAAGGTACACTTTAGAGGCAAAAAGTATGTCTTCCTGATCGTCGATGATTAAAATTGAAGCACTCGTCTTTTTCATTATTGTTCGGTTTTGGACAAAAGGTGTCCACTAATGGACAGTTGGTATTTTTATTTAAAAATAAAACATTCAAAATAAAGCAGTTACAGCATTTAATTTATTGGCATGAAAATCACATTTAAGCTTATAAATCAGTAGTAATTAAAGCCTTTCAGAAGTACAAATAACAAAATAAATAGCGATAAATTGCAAGTAATTTATCTTAATTTTCAGACTTGTTTTTTTTGCTTCCGAAAGATTAAAAATTTAAAAGAAATCAATCCAATCAAAAAACGTTAATTATGATTACCATTAAAAAACTTTCAAAAGTATTTAGAACAGAGGAATTAGAAACCAGGGCTTTAAGTGAAATTTCGCTAACAATTAATCAGGGCGATTTCGTTTCGATCATGGGACCTTCAGGAAGCGGGAAATCGACTTTATTAAATATTGTGGGACTTCTGGACAGCACTTCAGAGGGAAGTTACCGGCTTCTCGATCAGGAAATGGTTGGTTTAAAAGAGAAACAAAAATCAAAAGTCAGAAAAGAAAACATCGGTTTTATTTTTCAAAATTTCAATCTAATTGATGAATTATCAGTTTTTGATAATATCGAATTACCGCTCATTTACAATAATATTGCTTCTTCTGAAAGAAAGAAAAAAGTAGAAGAAATTGCTTCTATACTCAATATTTCACATCGATTAAGGCATTTTCCGCAGCAGCTTTCAGGGGGACAACAGCAACGTGTGGCAGTCGCAAGAGCTTTAATCAATAGTCCGAAAATTATTCTTGCCGACGAACCAACAGGGAATCTGGATAGTAAAAACGGCAACGAAGTCATGGAACTTTTAACAGATCTTCATGCCGGAGGAGCCACAATTTTAATGGTAACGCATTCGGATTATGATGCTTCCTTTTCGCAGAAAACTATTTTAATGAAAGACGGAATGATTCTTTCGGAAAAATCGAATCACAGAAATGTAGATGTTTTAGTAACTGCAAATAATTAAGATCATGCTGAAAAACTGGACCAACATTTTTGTGTATCATATCAAAAACAATAAATTATTTACTGCGCTCAATATTTTAGGTTTGAGTATTGGGATCGCTGGTTTGATTTTTGCCATTTTATATTGGAACGATGAACATTCTTACGATCAGTGGAATCCCAATAAAGAAACTGTTTTTCTGGTCGCCAATCAAATGGACCCGACAACTTATTGGGCATCGAGTTCTTCTCCTATCGGATCTGCCATAAAGGAACTTTCTCCAAAAGTGGAATCATTTTGTTATTTAAATGGCAATTATGACAGTGAAATAATTCACTATAAAAGCAAAAAAGTACAATCTGACAAAGTCATTGTAGCGCAAAAAAATTTCTTCGATTATTTTCCGTATCAATTTACAGAAGGAAGTGCAAAAACCGGTTTGCAGGATAGCAATAGCATCTGTTTATCTGAAGATTTGGCTCAGCAGATTTTTGGAAGTAAAAGTGCCTATGGGAAAAAAATAACACTGCAAAATCAGATTCTTGTTGTTCGCGGCGTGTATAAACTTGACAAAAAATCGGTATTTAACCCTTCATGCGTAGTCAATTTAATGGATAATAGACTAAAAAACAGTATTCAGCAATGGGGAAATTTTCAATTTATTCTTCTTTTAAAATTAAAAAATCCTGACGATGCCAAATCAGTTACAGCAAGTCTTATGAAGATCTATTATGATAATATGACAGCGCCACGTGCCAAATCGCAAGGAATGAATCCGGAAGAATTTATTCAGAAATTTGGTGAGGTAAAACCTCATTTAGAACCACTATCTATGGTTCGCCTGCATACAAAAACGGGAGGACTGATAGAATCTAACGGCAATTATCAGCTTATACTGATCCTGATGGGCTTATCTGCATTAATCTTAATTTTATCTATTGTAAACTATGTAAATTCAGCAACTGCAAATGCAGTAAAAAGAGCTAAGGAAATTGGGGTACGAAAAATTATAGGAGCATCAAAAGCCAATATCGTCCAGCAGTTTATTTTTGAAACCGCAATTATTACTTTAATTTCTATTTTGACAGCACTTGTTATTGTAGAACTTTCGCTTCCTTATTATAATGTTTTCTTAGAAAAAGCACTCGTATTACAAAGCAGCCAGTTTTATCTTCAGCTTATTATGATATTTATTGTAACTGTGATTACCGCAGGAATATTTCCGGCAATCTATGTGGCCAATTTTGAGGTTTTGAAGGTATTGAGAGGGAGTTTTACCAGAAGTAAAAACGGCATCTGGCTGCGAAACGGAATGTTGATTTTTCAGTTTTCTGTGGCTTCTTTTTTCATAATTGGTTCTTACATCACTCATCAACAGATTGATTTTATGAATTCTAAAGATGTAGGATTTAATGGAAACCAGATTATCAATATTTCGTACCGCAATATATACGGTGAAAATATCACATCTAAAGAGCAGATGAAAAAGTATGATGCTATAAAAAATGAATTGCTGCGTATAAAAGGAGTTAAAAAGGCAGCCGGAGGTGGTTTTGTGATGGGAAATGGAGCAAAGTCAGTTATCTCTTATCATCATAAAGATATAAACATTGACGGCAATAATATTCCTGTGGATTTTGGATTATTGGAAATGATGCAAATAAAGCTGTTAAAAGGGCGTTTTCTAAGTCCCGAATACGCTCAGGACACTATTAACTCCATGCTTATAAATGAAACTGCTTTAAAGTTGCTAAATGAAAAAGATCCGATTGGCAAAAAGATAAACTGGGACGGAAAAGAAGCGATTATTGTAGGCGTGATCAAAGATTTTAATATCGGAAATCCCGGAGAAGCTATTCCCCCTATGTCTGTCTTTCATTTTAAAGCGGTTCCCTGGTTTAGTAATCTGCTGAACAATATTTATGTCACCTCAGATCCTGAAACCATGCAACAAACAATTTCCGATATCGAAAGCATTTGGTCAAAGAAAGCAGATTCCGAATACCCTTTTGTTTATGATTTTGTAGATAAGGAATATAAAAGATCGTACCATACGTATGTAAAACAAAAAAATCTTTTTTCTTTATTAAATATCATTATAATTGCAATTGCACTAATGGGACTATTTGCACTGGCATCCTACTCGATCGAAAGACGTATGAAGGAAATTGCGGTGAGAAAAACACTTGGTGCAGACACGAATGTATTACTTAAAGAATTGTGCAAACAATATATTGTGTTTAGTGTAACAGGATTTTTAATCGCTTTATTACCGACTTATTATTTACTGGATAAATGGCTGGAAAATTTTTCGTACCGCATTCATATTTCTATTTATCCATTTGCAGCGGGCTTTGCTATTTTATTGACTTTAACCTTATTAATTGTACTTTCAAGAGCTTATAGCGCAACAAAAGTTGACGTTTTAAAATATTTAAAATACGAGTAAATAGTATTATATTTTTAAAGCTGTGCAGGTTAAATCTGCACAGCTTTAATTCTGTTAAAAGGAATGCTTTTTTAAAATTTTGCCAGCACTGTCGGATGCAATAATTAATCCGCCGCTCATCATGATGATATCTTTTAAAACCAAACGTCCTGCGACAGAAAGATAGGGAAATCCAAATTCAGGTGTTGGAAAATCCCCTCCAAGATCAGGCACGTAGACTTCGGGAGTTGTAATTAGAAAAGATAAAGTAACCAATGCCATTCCGAAAGTTAAAAGTCCGCCCCAGAGACCAATTTTAGGAAACCAAATTCCCAAAAGAACCAGCAAACCAATAGAAACAATAACAGTTCCTAAACCGTATGCAAAAATATAGGTTCCGTTTGCTTCGTGCCATTCCATGTTTTTTTCTACTGTCTTGCCTTCCAGATTTTTGTGTAACGTATAAGCCGCTACTTCTTTACCCTCCTCATTTATGACTTTTTTATTGGCGTCTTTATAAAAGAAACTCATAAACGGACTATTGGCAACCAACGGAACAATTCCGTCTGCTTCATATTTAAAGGCTTTTAATCCGCCGATCCAGACCATTACGATGAATATGGCAATTCTTAAAAAGTGAATGAAATAATTTTGTCCGTTCGCTATAAATCTTATCATTTTTTCCATTTTGATTGTGTTTTAAAGTACACATCAAAATTACTTTACCACTATGGATATAAAAATGGATTTAAAGGAGTTTTCATGGACTATTTTGCCACGATAGAAATGCCGACTTCTTTTCTATATTCTTTTGGTGACACTCCGACGCTTTTCTTAAAATAACGGCTGAAATAAAATTCATCCTCAAAATTAAGATTGTCTGCAATTTCTCTTATTGGCTTAAAGGTGAGATGCAGAAGTTTTTTTGCTTCTAAAACAATACGTTCCTGAATAAGCTGTGATGGCGATTTTCCGAAATGTTTTTTGATTCTTTTACTGAATGTATTGACGCTCAGATTGTATTTTGAAGCGTAAAATGCTACTTCTTTTGCTTCCAGAAAATGGGTATCCAGTAATTGCTGAAATCTCAAAATATCTGCATTTCCTATTGATTCAAGGACCTGCGGAGACATTTTTACTTGTTTCTCTTTACTGCTTAAAGCGAGAATAACCTGCAGATAAGATTTTAAGATCGAATTGTCGTAATCCAGTTCAGAATCTTCCACTTTTTTCATCCTTTGCATAATGCTGGTTATTTCTTCGTAAATAAAATCAGAAACAGTTACAAAAGGCTCATTGTAAATATCGTTGAACAATATACCGTTACAGGCGACTTCTTTTTTATGATATTCAATACAATAAAAATCGCCGTGAAAATTCAGAACATTAATAAAAGACGCTGTAGAATCGTGCCATTTCCATAATTGATACGGCGTTAAGAAAACCAGACTTTTTCCTTTGCAATCGTAATGGACAAGATCTATTGAAAAGGAAGCTTCTCCGTCGAACATCAAAATGTAATAATACGGTTCATTTATTTCCTTTAACAGAAAAGAAGATTGTTCTAGTTTGATTTTCATTTCACTAAAGTAAAAAATTGTTTTATAAAGAGCTTTTTCAGTAAAAAACAAGTCCCAATAACCATGACACATTTAAGCCAAAAGCTACGTTGCCAATCCATTACAAAAAAATATTTTACATTGACTGTGATTTTTAATTACATTTTTTTGTATCTTAGGAAATTCAATCCCCTAACTATCAAACTTAACTAATTACAAAAATGGAAAAAATCTCAAACAGATCTTTACTTCTGCTTTCGCTTGGACTCTTTGTTATAGCTAGTTCTATAATTGTTCCTCATTTAGTGATCATATCGGATTTATCACGAGGTTTTATAGTCGGAACCGGAATTGGTCTGCTGCTACTGGCTCACAGCTCCAAATAAATTACATTTTTTTAACTATTTTTTGGTGAATCCTTTTCTTGTCATTTCGCCCCAGCCTTTTGTGCCCATAATTTTCTCCTTATAACCTATTAACGCAGAATATACCGTAAGCGGATGAAAATAGAACGGCTCAATAAAAGCGGCAATCAAAAGTTTGAAGAAATCGGCTTGTTTAGGATATTTGTGATAAGTTCTCTCTTCGCTGTATAAGGCAATAACCGAAAAGAAAACGGCAAAAGAATAAACAAATAAAAGCAGCAAAAAGAAAAAGTGCCAATTTAGCAATCCAAAAACGATAAAAATAATGGTAATTAAAAGACCCACAAATTCTATTCCGGGCGCCAGAAATTCGAACAATGCCCAGTACGGAACGCTTAAAAGTCCCAATAATTTATATTTCGGATTGAAAAACATTTTTTTATGAAAACTTAATGTTTCTATTGTTCCCCTCATCCATCTTGAACGCTGTTTTTTAAATATACTAAAATCTTCGGGCGCCTCTGTCCAGCAAAGAGGATCCGGAATGTAGCTTACTGAATACGGTAATTTATTTTCGAGCATATAACGGCGCATTCTCACGATCAGCTCCATATCTTCACCAACAGTTTTTGTGCTGTAACCGCCGCAAAGTATGGCAATTTCTTTATCAAAAGCACCAAATGCTCCGCTTATAAGCAATAATCCGTCTAATTTTCCCCAGGCCATTCTGCCTAATAAAAATGCTCTCAGATATTCTAAAACCTGAATTCTCGGCAACATTACATCGGGAATATTAACCTCTATCAAACGTCCGTTTTTTATAACACACTGATTGGCAATCCTAACGACACCGCCCGTTGCAATAATGCGTTTTCCATATGATTCCAGAAAAGGTTTCGCCAATTTTAAAAGCGAATCTTTATCGAGTATACAATCAACATCAATACAAACAACATACGGGTTTTGCGCAATATTGAGTCCCACATTTAAAGCGTCTGCTTTACCGCCATTTTCTTTATCGACAACAATTAACTTTTTAAAAGCAGCATTTTTTGAAGTGTAGATTCCCCTTATTTTTTTGGTTTCTATTTGGGAATGAATATCCATTTCCGTCAGGACAAGGTCGTAAGTTCTGGTGAGAATTTCCATAGAATCGTCCTTACTTCCATCGTTCACCACAATAACCTGATAATTGTTGTAATTGAGAGAAAGCAGTGATTTTACATTTTCCTGGATAGTAAGACCTTCATTATACGCAGGTGCAATAAGCGAAAGTTTGGGTGCAAATCCGCTTGTAAGCAATACATCATAATCTACAAAACTGTTTCTTTTAAGATAATGTCTCAGTTCTTTTGTAGACAGATAAGCCAGCATTAGGTAAGACGACATAATAAGTATGGCATAACCCAATATAACAAGTATATATACGTCTAAAAACCATGTTATTTCAGTATTAAAAAAAGTCATGAATTTCTAAATTATAGGGTTAATGTCTGCAAAATACTTTGCGCCTTATACTTTAGTACCGCATTTGAAGTTTGCTCTGCCAATTGCGCCACATAGTGCATTTTTTGTGTGAGTTTGAGCTCTACGATCAGTTTTAATCCAAGATTAACTACCGTGGTGTTTTGCGATTCGAGCAAAAGTTCTACACCTTCCGTATCTCCTATGTCATGCTTTTTAAAAGCATTTATAATATTAAGCTGCATCCAGTCATCTATAGGATCCGTATGTTCTACCAGATATACTATACTTTGGGTGCCTTCCAGTTTAATACAGGCATTTATTGCAACAATTTTGAGTGTTTTTTTTCGGGCTCTCGAATAGGCAATGATCTGATCAAACGCTTCGTTGATGTTAAATTCGGCTAACTCGGTAATCCCTTTGCATTTGACTTCCCATTTAAGGCTTTTTAATTTACGGTACGAATCTTTTACCAAGCCCGAATCTTTGTAAAACTGTTCCAGTTTATGCGCATAAATACCTTCATAATTTTTATGAAGATTGATAAGTGATTCTGTTATCACCGATCTGAATATCCCGGTATTAAAAAGCACTAGAAAGTTTTTATCTTCTTTGATGGATGAAAAAAGAGTTTCTTCAAAAATAACAGAAGACATTATTTTATCAATCACAACACTATATTCTTTGCTTAGTTTTTCTCTTTTGATTTTCCGGTTCCGGCTGGCGACAATAATCAGGTACAATACAAATGAAGCCGCGACAAACAGGTAGATTGAAAAAGTCAGAAAAGGTATTTCCCACTTGCCGTCTTTATATAAGTCCCAGAAATTCGTCATTTTAAAAACGTTTGGTTACAATAAACTGAACATTGAATCTGTTTCTGTACTCTCCGGGAATATATTCTTCCCTTTCGTAAAGAAAAACAGGACGTACAAAAAACGAATCGCCAAAACGGTGTTGGTACTGAATTCCGGCTCTGTAAGCTTTTAAAGGCTGTGTAAAATTATTATATAAATACAAATAAGGAACATTTCCATATTGCAACTCCAATCGAATAATACGTTCTTTTTCTTCATTAGTGCGCTGAACGCTTAAAACATGTGAAAATAATTCGTTTGAAGTATCGTAATAAGGTCTGTATGCAAAACTGTAAATTCCTGCATTATAAGCAATTTGTCCGGTCAATAAAGTAATATCATCGCTTTCAAAATGCATAAAGCGGGCTCCAAGAGAAAAATCAAACTTTTTCTGTGGAGCAAAATAATATTCGAGACCCGCCTTTGCTACAGGGAAAATCGTTTCTCCTGTTGAAAAACCTGCATTGGCATACAAATAACTTTTGTTTGAAAAGGTCTGATAAAAATCGGTTTCAAACAACATTTGTGTTTCGGTGCTGACATTTCCAATATTGGCTCTACCGACAATCGCTGATTTGATAAACTTATGCGAATATTCGATATAACCATAATGAAATGGAGATTGTCCCGGTTCTGATGTCGAAACATTCAGATAAGAAGCCGAAACGGCATTTTTTGCCTTGCGCCCGATAAGTGTCCGGATTCCCCTGAAAACTTGTGTGCTGTTATCAACAGACGATTTTTCTATTAACTCCAGGGCTTCCTGATCGCGGTTTAGTTTTTCCAGACAGGCCGCTTTAATTTGTATTATATCGGCAGATTTTGAATCAATAGCCAGATATTTATCGCAGTAAGCAATACATTTTTCGTAATCTTGTGTCCAAAAATAAACATTGATGATGGCCTGTAAAGCTTCAGGATTGGGATTATTTCGGTCTGCCAGAGGAGCCAAAATTTTTAGGGCAGTTTTATATTCTTTTTTCCAGCTGTAAACTCGTCCGGAAAAAATTTGTATATCTTCATCAGCCGGAAATTTAGCGCGTAAAGGTTCAATCAGCGATAAAGCTTTATCGTAATTTTCTTTCTCCGCTTCACGCTTTGCATTGGCTAAAATCTCTTCTGCATTGATTTCCTGAGCCATTGCAAAAGAAGAAATAAACAACATCAGGACTGAATAATAGATATACTTCATTAGAAACGTGATTTTAATAATTTATTAATTCTCACTAAAAGCACAGCCGGACTTACGGGTTTGGCAATAAATTCATTTGCACCAATGTCAAACGAATCCAGTTCGGTCTGTTCTACTCCCGAAGAAGTCAATATTATTATAGGGATTTCCGATTTTAAGCTTTGCCTGACATGCTGCGTAATTTCCATTCCGCTAACGCCGGGCATATTAATATCGGTCAGTATCAAATCGTAACTTTCTTTTACGATGGCTTCCAATGCTTCTTTACCATCAGAAAACTGGTCGACACTAAATCCTTTGGATTCTAAGAAAAAAGATAATGATTTGCGTAGGATATCATTATCTTCTGCTAAAATAATTCTCATTTTTTTATTTTTTACCTTGGGGACAACATTAAATTATATCATCATATATGTAAAGCTAGGGCATATTTCCCGTTTATCATAACTCTTTTAAAATTTTAACGACCTCGGCAATGCCACAGTGAAAAATAGTTACCTTATCTAAAGTTTCTGATGTAAAACTTCCGGTTGAAGCTTCAATTTCTATAATCGACAAACAATTACTAAGATCCTGCAGCATAAAAATGTCCATACTTGACTTCATATTGTGCGCCAGTCTTTTTACGCTGTCATGATCATTGTTCTGAAACGCCAGTTCCATCTGCTCGGACTGCTGTGGAATTTTTTCTGTAAAAAGCTGGATCATATCCTTAATAAATTCGGGATCACCGCTAGCCATATCATTCAGGAAAGTCAGATCGACTGTTCTCTTTCTTGGCGTCTCATCTGGTCTCATCACTGCTTTTATAGCATCCAAAAGAATGTTTTGTTTAAAAGGTTTTGGCACATACGCGTTCATACCCGATTTGTAACAACGCTCCTGCTCGCCTACAAGAGAATGTGCAGTCATCGCTATAATGGGAATAGCAGAATTCATTTCGCTCCTAATATATTCTGTTGTCTGGTAACCATCTTTAACAGGCATCTGCAAATCCATTAAAACCAAATCATAATTATTTTGCGACAAAAGTTCTATGCCTTCTTCTCCATTGGCTGCAATATCGATATCGAAACCAAAATTATTAATGACGCTTTTTGCAAGTTTTTGGTTGAGGACATTGTCTTCGCAAAGCAGGATTTTAAGATTTCCTAAATCATTTTCAGAAGCTGCTGTTCCCGAAATTTCTTCTGCCTCTGCTTTTTTATACGAAAGAATAACATAAAATTCGGAACCGCGGTTTGGTGTACTTTTTACATGAATTTCACCATTTTGTAATTCAACTAATTGTTTGACAATGTTAAGTCCGAGTCCGGTACCCCCAAATGTTCTGGTTGTACTTTCCTCTCCTTGTGTAAAGCGTTCAAAAATAGCTTCAATTTTGTCATTTGGAATTCCGATTCCGGTATCTTTTACAGCAATTTTAAAAGTATGATTATCTTCTGTTTCATCGATTTTTTTAACAGAAACCACTACTTCACCTTCATTGGTAAACTTAAGCGAATTCCCGATAAGGTTCACTAAAATCTGATTCAGCCTGCCCTGATCGCCAACAACCATATCGGGTATTTCGGCATCCAGAAAAAGATTAAATTCTACCTCTTTCTGCACTTTTACCTTCAATAAATTGTACACATGTTTCAGTGTTTTTTTTAGATTAAAAGCTTCAGATTCAATCGATAAATTACCTGATTCGATTTTAGAAAGATCCAAAATATCGTTTACGATCAAAAGCAGGTTTTCTCCTGCAATCTGCACACTTCCAATATAATCCTGCTGTGTTTCATCGAGTTCTGTCTGGGCAAGAAGATCTGTAAAACCTACAATAGCATTTAAAGGCGTTCTTATTTCGTGACTCATATTAGCCAAAAAACTATCACGCGCCAGTACTGCTTTTTCAGCAATTTTCTTCTGTGTTGCCAGTTGTATATTTTTGGTTCCCAATTCCAACTGTGCCATCACGTGTTTTGCCACAATAGAAAGCGCATTACGCTGATTATCATTCAATTCTTTACTAACGTGGTCGATCGCACATAATGTTCCAATATTATAACCGTCGGGCGTCGTAATGGGCACTCCGGCATAAAATCTGACATTAAAACCTCCTGTAACATTCGGATCGTCTTTAAAACGCTCATTTACATGTGTATCCGGTATTTCTACCATTTTAGTATCCAATATAGTATACTGGCAGAAACTAATTTCTCTTGGTACTTCGCTTACGCCAACTCCAATTTCAGATTTAAACCATTGTCTGCTTTCATCAATAAAAGAAATATGGGCAATAGGAACGCCACAGATGTACGAAACTAATTTTGTGGCATCATCAAAAGCGTTATCCGGAAGCGTATCCAGAATATTGTAACGTTTTAAGGCAGCTAAACGTTGTAATTCGTTATCAGGAAGGGGAAAGTCGTGATTCATTTTTAGCGTGGTAAAGTCTGCAAAGATAAGCTAATTTTTACAAAGAAGACCCTGATCTGTTTTACGTTTATCAAAAAACCATATACAAAATGATTCCTATTTAATTGGGTTTCGTTAACTGAAATAAGAACGAATCAAGTGCTGAAATTATTATCTAAATGCAGTAATTATTCCTTTCGATCAAATCTTTTTTTGCGAAGGACAAAATATGTTTTTTATCACCGGCTGGTATTTTGTGATCTTATAGACCAGCAATTTCTGTTATCTCACATATTTTAAAAGTAGTAAATGCATAGCCCTTAAGTTAATTTTTAGATAATTATTGATTAAAAAGGCAATAAATAGTTTTGTAAAATGTTTATATAAAAGATGACATCCAGAATTTAATTAAACAAATACCCTTACAGATTAAAATTTTAAAGTATGAAAAAAATATTTTTAATAATCGCCTTTGCTTCCTTTTCTATGCACAGTTTCGCACAGGAGCTTAATAATAAAATGAAAACTATTCCGCCAAAAGATCCTGCTGTAAAAGAAGTTATTCCACCCAAAGAAACTTCTTCAAAAGTTAACCCGCCTGCTGTGGTTGAGAAACCGGAGCCTTTAAAGGTAGATCCGGAACAACTATTTAAAGATACCAACTTATACAAACAGGAATCCAATGTTCCTGGTGTTTTTTACAGAAGAAACCAATTTTTGGGTAATTTCAATACAAACGCTGTTACTTCGACAGTAATGTACCGTGATGCCGCTTTTGTAGACGGAGATAAAGTAAAAGTATATTTAAATGATAAAATAGTTGAGCCTGAAGTTTCTCTGGATGGTGAATTTAAAAGCTTAAAAATTAACCTCGAAAAAGGCATTAATAAAATTGACATTGAAGCCTTAAACGAAGGTTTTGCATCGCCAAATACTGCTGAATTTAAAGTTATTGATGATAAAGGCACTGTAATTTCTGCCAGTGAATGGAATGTGGGAACGGGTTATAAAGCCGTAATTGTCCTTGTAAAAGAATAATTCAATATCATAAAAAACTAAAACTGCTGAATTCGGCAGTTTTTTTATTTGGATATATGTAGTTAACTACGTAGTTTTGTACCTATAATTTAATTTAAACCTACAATGCGCATACAATCTATTCAGAATGAATATGAAACTGAGATTATTGATTTAATCTTAAACATTCAGCAGAAAGAATTTAACGTTCCGGTCACTTTAGAAGATCAGCCAGATTTACTGGATATTCATAATTTTTATTTTAAACCCGGCGGGACTTTTCTTGGAGCTTTTATAGACGGGAAATTAGTGGGAACAATCGCTTTGGTGCGTTTTAATCCGGAAGCCGCTGCGATTAGAAAAATGTTTGTCAAAAAAGAATTCAGAGGAAAAGAATTTGGAATTGCACAGCAATTATTGAATCAGCTCATTGAATTCAGCAAAGAAAACAAAATCAAAAACTTATATTTGGGAACCGTTACCATTTTGCAAGCCGCTTTACGATTTTATGAAAAAAATAATTTTGTTACGATCGAAAAAGAAGCGCTTCCAACAGATTTTCCGCTCATGCGTCCTGACAATGTTTTTTGTCATTTAAAATTATAGAAAAATGAACATAATAGACGAAATTGGAATATTGGCGATCTCAACAAGATTACAGCGTTTGAGCGAGCAGCTTCGCAAAGACGGCGCATTGATATATAAATCTTTTGATATTGATTTTGAGCCCAAGTGGTTTCCCGTAATTTACACACTCCATGTAAAAGAAATGCTGAGTGTGGTAGAAATTGCCAGCGAAATTGGCTACAGCCATCCTTCAACGATAAGTCTATTGAAAGAACTGGAAAAACAAAAATTAATCAGCTCAAAAAAAGACAAACAGGACGAACGCAAACGACTGATTATTTTAACTAATAAAGGAAAAGAACTGGTTGTAAAAATGCAGCCGGTCTGGAACATTATGAAGAAAACACTTAACGAAATCACCAGTAATCAAAATAATCTTTTGAAAGCAATTGAAGAAACAGAGCAAAATCTGGCGAGACAGGGATTTTTCCAGCGTGCCTCAGAATTAAAGCAATCAGATGCAGAATAACTAGAGACTAGTCCTAAGTTTTTTAGTCTTTAGTGTAATTAACTAAGGACTAAAACTAAACCTTATTCTCTTCCGGTAATTTTTTTACGATGATTCTGTCCCCATTTTGCAAGAGAATCGATTACCTCTTTAAGCGTGTGTCCGTATTCGGTAAGTTTATATTCTACCATAATAGGTTGTGTATTAAGTACAGTTCTGGTGACCAACTGGTTTTCTTCCAGATTTTTTAATTCCCTACTGAGCATTTTCCCGGAAATTCCTTCCACCTCACGAAGCAGGTCGGTAAAACGCAGCGTATTGAAACACAACGAAGCAATAATAGCGATTTTCCATCTTCCGTTTAAAATATCCATGGCATCATGCACCGCCATTATTCTTTGGTTGCAATTGATTTTGTTATGTTCAGGCTCTTTTATCATAGCAATGTAAGTTAGTTACCTCGATGTTACAGTTACTTTTGGTAATCAGATGACAAAAATACACTTAAAGTTTTTACATTTGAAAACAATTTTAATCAATAGAAAAAAAATGGCTTTAATAGATGCATTAAACTGGCGTTATGCTACCAAAAAAATGAACGGACAGGTTGTTCCGCAGGAAAAAGTAGATTATATTCTTGAGGCAGCAAAATTAGCTCCGTCTTCATCAGGATTACAACCTTATAAGATTTTTGTGATTTCTAATCCTGAAATGAAAGAAAAAATAAGAGCAGTTGGTTTTGACCAGAGCCAGATTACAGATGCTTCTCATGTTTTGGTGTGGGCTGCCTGGGAAAGTTATAGTTTGGAGAAAATCTCTGCGGTTTTTGACCGAACAATTGCAGAAAGAGGAATTCCTGCCGATGCAATGGACGAATACAAAGCCAGACTTTGGGGAATGTATGAACCGCTTGGAGAAGAATGGCACGCGAATCACGCTGCAAAACAAGCTTACATTTCGCTTGGAGTAGCGATTGCTGCCGCAGCAGAACAAAAAGTAGATGCTACACCAATGGAAGGTTTTATTCCTGCAGAAGTGGATAAACTTTTAGGTTTAAACGAACTTGGACTTAAAAGTGTTTTAGTTTTACCACTTGGCTACAGAGACGAAGCAAATGACTGGCTGGTGAATCTTAAAAAAGTACGTACACCAAAAGAAGAATTTATTACAGAAATCAGGTAATATTTCACTTTTTTGTTTTACTGACAAAATGCTTCTGAAACAGTTAAGATACTGTTGCAGAAGCATTTTTTATTTTTATTCATTTTCGCTGAATTACAAAAGGTTAAACAAAAGATTCCCTCTTTTACAAAACAGAAATTAATTTTATTATTTGTATAAAAAAGGTACTCAAAGCGGATAATTATATGATAATGTATTAAGTAATTTTGCTGCTCCAAAACAATTCAATCCTTTTAAAAATTTTAAATTTTAGAACTATGTCTGATTTTTTAACCCAATTCGGAGAAGACTTAAAGAAAAATGTACCGGGTTTTATCGCCGTTTCTGTGGCAGAAATCGCAACTGGTATGTCATACTATTCAGTATCAGTATTACCAGATTTTGATCCGGAATTAGCATCGGCTTTCAATCTCGAAGTGGTAAAAGCAAAAATGAATGCTATTAAAGCCTTAAACCTTCAGGGTCAGGTTATCGATAATGTTATGATTACCCTGACTTCTCAAATTCATATTATTGATGTATCTGACAATCAGGATTATTTTATTTACCTGGCAGTAGATTCTACAAAAGCAAATTTAGGAATGACAAAATCAATCCTGAACAAGTACAAAAAAGAAATCGCAGCAAAATTGTAATTATTTTTTATTTGCCTTATTTTAAAAGGAATATTCGAACCGAATATTCCTTTTATTTTTTTAGATAAGTTGCATTTCTTTTCCTTAAAATACTTTATATTTCGCAGTGTAAACAGGAAATTGTATAAATGGAATTACGCGCGTATTTCGAAAAATATCCGGACGAAGAAACCTGCATAGAAGAACTTAAGAACAAGCGTTTGGAAAACGGACTGATCTGCCGAAAATGCGGACACAATGAACATTCCTTCAGAAGAAATGACTTGAAGTTTCAATGCAAAAAATGCCGAAGCCGAATTGGCCTCAGATCGGAAACAGTGATGGAAAATTCGAATCTGCCTATTCGATACTGGATGATCTGCATTGAATTAATGACTTTATCCCACCGCCGGATTTCTATTTTAAAAATTCAGTACTTTCTGGGTCACAAACGCTACGAACCCATTTGGTTGATGGTGCAAAAAATTCGCCTGGTAATGAAAATCAGGGATGACAAATACCGTTTAAGAGCGTATACCGAATTTGATCCTGAATTTCTAAAAAAAATCGAAAAGAATACGCTGGAAAACGACAGCCAGACTTTCTAGCACATTTAAATTCCTAAACTGATATGAAAGCCGACTTAAGAAAGCATTTCGAGAAAAGTATTTCTCTTACAGATGATGAATATGCATTTGTTATTTCTCATTTCACTCCTAAAAAATACAAAAAACATCAATTTCTGATTCAAAGAGATGAAGAGGTAAAGTACTCTTATTTTGTAATTTCAGGACTTTTAAAATTGGTGTTTACTGCTGACTCGGGAAAGGAACATGTTGTCTCCTTTGCAATGGAAGACTGGTGGGAAAGCGATTATTATGCTTTTTACACCCAGACAAAAGCAACCATGTCGCTTGAATGTCTCGAAGACACCGAAGTATTGTGCTGCACACTGGAAGATTATAAAAAATTATGCGCAGGTCTGCCCAAAATAGAAAGTTTTTTTCTTGAAAAAGCTACTTTTGGATTCCTGGGATCGCAGCGTCGTATTATTTCCTGGCAAACATCAAATTCTAAAGAGCGCTACGAACAGCTTCTAAAACAATATCCTACTCTTTTTCAACGCGTTCCTAAAAGCCTCATTGCATCTTATCTTGGGGTTTCCCGCGAAACACTCAGCAGACTTTCTACATAATGTGATGTTTGTCACTAATAAATCGTGACGAATATCACCAATCTTTACGAGATCTTATACTGAATTTTGTCTTATAATTTTAAAACAAAAATAAGATGACTAAAAGAGTAATAAATCCGTGGGAATGGCAAAACGAACGTAGCTACGCACAGGCAGTTGAGGTAAAAAACCCGGAAGGAACTTTATATGTTTCCGGACAAACCGCAATTAGCGCAGATGGAATTTCAAGCAACGAGAGTATGGAATCTCAAATTAATCTGGCGCTCCAAAATTTAGAGCTTGTCATAACCCAGGCAGATTACGAATGCAACGGAATTGTGCGACTGAATATTTACACAACAGATACCGCAGAATTATGGCCGCACTTTAATATTATCCAGAATTGGATTGCGAAACATAAAATTACTCAGGCAACAACGCTGTTTGAGGTAAAAAGTCTTTTTGAAACCATAAAAGTTGAATTTGAAGCAACCGTAGTAAAATAATAAATAAAAAAAATGCTGTACATAGAACCATGTACAGCATTTTTATCATAACAAAGAACATTTACAATTGACAATCACTGTTATCAATTAAACTTCTTATTTCTTTTTACTATTCTTTTTTGCTTTAGATCTTTTTGCTTTTTTCTTAGCGATCTTTTTTGCTTTTGCTTTGTCTTTTGCTTTTTTTGCTTTGTCTTTCTTTTTTGCTTTTGCTTTAAGTTTTGCCTTTTTAGCTTTTTCTTTCTTTTTATCTTTGGCTTTTTCTTTTCTCTTTGCTACAGCTTTTTTCTTTTTCAGCTTTTCTTTTTTCTCCGCTACCTGCTTTTTTTCTTTTTCTTTCATTTTTTTCTTCTTTTTAGATTTCAATTTGTCTTTATTATCTTCTGATGAAATTTCCTCATCTTCAGATACCGGCTCCCCTTCTGCTTCAGATTGTATTTGCTCGTTTGAATCCGGATTTTTTTCTACACCAGGAATGGCTTTTTTTGGAATTCTTTTAGGCTTAGGTTTTAATTCCGGTGTCTCAGCAACAACTTCTTCCTGAAAATTTTGAGATTCTTGTTGATTGTTTTCGTCAGTCGTGATAGCTGAACTTGTATCTATCTCCTGATTCATTTCATTAGTAAGCACTTCTTTTGCCATTATTATCTTAATTTTAAGAAATTAAACAAATTAAATTTGAATTATACAAATTTTTAATGTTATTAAATTATTAATTTAACATTAAAAAATAATAACCAAAGATAAATCGAAAAAGACATATGCCAATGTTAAGTTTTTCAGCGTGAAAGAATAAAGAAGATAATCTTTTAATAGACAGTACATTACCCAATGTTAAGTTTTTATCCGTCCGTTTTCATTTATTTAAAACGTATCCACAGCAATTATACGGCATATAAATTCATAAAAAACCGATACCTTTTTGGATAATTAAGCTCTAAATTTGCTCAGATGTACAACGATTTAGAATATCAATTTGTTCAACCAGAAAAAAACCTTTCACACTATGTGGATTGTTTTTGGTGCATGCGCAACAAATCTGATCATAGTATGCAAACCATCGGACTTCCGGATGGAAGAATCGATTTGGCACTGATTCAAACCAGCGAAAATCCTTTTCAAATCAGGCTTTTAGGTTTGGGAACACGGCAATATGAAAAAGGAGAAATCCCTGCCAACAGCCTAACTTTTGTAATTAGCCTTAAACTGCCTGCTGTCGAATTCATTTTACAGGAAAGCATTGCTACCCTGGTAAATTCCGGAAAAATAATGGAACCTGATTTTTGGAATTTCAATAAAAGTGATCTGCAAAACTTTGCATTTTTCTGTAAAAAGGCCAGTGCCAAAATGCAATCGCTGATCCCGGAAGAACCTGACTATCGAAAACAAAAATTATTCAGCCTCATTTATGAAACCAAAGGTGCCCTTACGGTAAAAGAATTGTCTGAAAAATCAAACTGGAGCAGCAGACAAATTAACCGTTACTTTCAGCAATGGTTTGGAATTTCCTTAAAAGCATATTGCACTATTTTGCGTTTTCGCGCTTCACTGGATCATATTGCAAAGGGAAAATTATTTCCGGAAGAGAATTTTTCTGATCAGACTCATTTTATAAAAGAAATAAAAAAAATCTCGGGGGCGATTCCAAAAGAATTATTTCAAAATAAAAATGACCGATTTATACTATTATCGGCGCTTTCCTCACGATAATTTTGCAGCATAGATTTTAAATAAACACCTATGCTGATACAAAATAAACAAATAGCCATTATTGGCGGCGGAATGGGCGGCCTGCTTCTGGCGCGTCTTTTACAAATGGAGAATATACAGGTAAAAGTGTACGAAAGAGACGCTAACCAACACGTTCGCGTACAAGGTTCTCCATTAGATTTACACGAAGATTCTGGTTTAAAAGCCATGAAAAAAGCTGATTTATTGGATGAATTCTATAAAAACATTCGCCCTAACGCCAGTAAAACCCGTATTGTAAATCCAAAAATGGAATTGAAATTTGATGAACATGCGGTTCAAAAAGCAGTTCCGGCAGTATTCTCTAAAACCAATCCCAATTCTTTACAAAATATTTCAAAACCACGTCCTGAAATAGATCGTGCTGATTTACGTAAAGTATTAAGTGATTCTCTAAAACCGGAAACGATTATCTGGGGAAGTCATTTTATTTCGATGGAAGACGAGAACCAGGGATGGAAGATTCATTTTAAAAACGGATGCAGCGCGTATGCCGATTTAGTCATTGCGGCAGACGGAGCAAATTCTAAAGTCCGCTCTTATTTAAGCGACCTCAAGCCTGTTTATTCGGGAATTACGATGCTTGAAGGAACCATTTATAATGCAAAAGAAAATGTACCGGCACTTTTTGAATTTTCTAAAGGAGGAAAAGTCCTTGCTTTTGGCAACGGACAAACCATAATGTACGGCACAAAAGGCGATGGTTCGCTGATGTTCTTAAGCAGTTCCAAAACCACCGAAAAAGAGCTTCAGGATAAGAAACATGATTTTAAAGACAATAAACAGATTTTTAACTGGTTTAAAAACACTTTTAAAGACTGGAGCGAAGAATGGAATGCTCTTTTTACAAGTTCAGAATTGTATTTTATTCCGCGTCCGCAATATTATTTTCCGTTAAATCAAAGTTGGAAAACAAAAGAAAACCTTACTATGATTGGAGATGCCGCTCACCGAATGCCTCCTTTTGCCGGAAAAGGCGCCAATTTAGCTTTACTCGACGCTGTAGAACTGGCCCGAAATCTGACCTCAGATCATTATTCAGATATAAAAACGGCCATTTCTGATTTTGAAAATGATATGCTGCAGCGCGCTGCAAAAGCCACAAAAGAAACATTAGAAAATGCGACACAGCTATTTGCCGAAAACGCTTTGGATAATCTGGTTGCTATTTTTAAGAATGCGCATTGACAGGATCATAGCTATTTTAAATAAAAAAAGCTCTAATTCTTCCGAGTTAGAGCTTTCATTTATACAATTAAGAAATTAATCCCATTTATGAGTGTGAGAAACAGCATATCTCCCTGCTCCGGTAAAAATCAAAGCAATTGATCCCAACAGATAAAGCATTAATAACTCAAGCGCATAGCCTCCGTGATCACTTATTGAGAAAATCTCACCAGAATGAGCAACTGCAACAGCCACAATACAGTTAATTGCAAAAATTACCGAGGCAATTTTAGTACGCCAGCCCAACAATATAGCCAATGGCGCCAAAACTTCTCCAATGTAGACTGCGTAACCTACTACTCCCATATTATCGGTTAAAAATGAGATTCCGTGCAGAATTTTAGACACTCCATGAAAGAGCATCAGTCCGCCAATGCTTATGCGTAATATTAATAATCCTGAATCTGTGTTTTTTGAATTCATAAAAGATATATTTTGGGTTTATAGCAAACTAAAATACAAAATTTAGTTATTCGGGAGGTATAACCTTTTAATTTAAAAACCAGGTATAAAAAAACAGATGTCACAAAACATCTCTTTTCCGGTTATCAACTCTAAAATCAACAAATTTATTCTTCTAAAAGGATAAAAGTTTTAGCATTTGCCCTGATCTTCGTTCCTTCAAAATCAATATCGATAATTCCTGCCTTTCTTGGCGAAACCCCGCTACTGCTAAAGTGCGTATGAAGCACATATTTCATCTTTCCGTTTTTATCATAAAAAACATCGCCATGTCCTGAACCATTTATTCCAATATTTTTTTTACTGATTATCGGACTATCAGCTGACTTTTCCCATGGCCCGAAAGGTTTTTTTGAAGTTGCATATCCCACTGCATAATCAGGATTTCTAAAATCGTTTGCCGAATAAATCATATAATACAAATCATTGTGTTTTAAAACGGTCGGACCTTCAGTAACCGGCCAGCTTACATTCTGCGTATTTTCCCAGGGCAGCACACCGGAAATGCATTCCTTAAGGGTTTCTTCTTTAATTCCCGAAAAATCATCTCTTAATTCAGCTGTAAAGATTCGGTTTCCATTGGTTAAACGAACGTGGTACAAATATTTCTTTCCGTCCTGATCAAAAAAGACAAAAGGATCAATTTGTTTTTCAGATGGGAACATTGGCGCTTTGAATTCGTTTTTAAAAGGCCCAAGCGGACTGTCAGAACTTGCGATTGCAATATTTTCATCGGCTGTGTAAATCATAAAGAATTTATCGTTGTACTTAAAAACCTGCGGCGCCCAGAAACCTTTGGTCCCAAAAGCATCACCTTTTTTCAACACTAAACCATTTTGTGTACCGGCAGGACCTTTCCAGTTTTTCAAATCGCCGGAAGTATAAACCAGAAAACCTTCTCCGTTTAAAGGAGTTTCTCCCGACGTTGTTCCGTACAAATAATAAGTTCCGTTATCGTAAAAAATAGTAGGATCTGCCAGCAAAATTGGTGACGTTTTTGGCTTGGTTATTTTAGTATTTTCTTTCTCCTGAGAGCAACAAATAAAGAAACAAAGCAAACTAAAGAGGCTTAAATATTTTTTCATTATATCTAATTTTATTATTTAAGTTAAACAATATAAACATATCACAATTAAAAAGTTAAACATTCAATATAGATAAAAACTATAGCGGTTTTTTAATGAAAAAATTCTGTTTTTACTGTTTATAAACTCTTGTTAGTCAAAAATGGAATCAGCAATTAGCACATTGTTTCATTACCTAAAATCAGAAGGAAATTTGTTATACAAATTCATTCAAAATGTAAAAAATTCATTTTAAAGAATCTATTTCATTATTACCCACTCACCTGTCCTAAATTAAACTGCTTTTTTTCAAACAATTACTTTTTTATTGAGAATTTATACAGCGAAATGGTATGGTATTTTTGACCTTTTTTCAAAATTATCGGAGCAAATTTAGGCTGGTTTGGAGCATCTGGAAAGTGCTGGGTTTCTAAAGCAAAAGCAGTTCTAAAATCATCTTTAACACCCGATTTAAAGACATTTTTACCCTGCATAAAATTACCACTATAAAATTGTATTCCAGGTTCTTCCGTATAAATATCTAAAGTTATACCTGAAACATCTCCCGCAACGGTGGCAGCATGAATAAGTCCTTTATTTTTTGCTCCGGAAAGTACATAATTGTGATCATAGCCTTTACCGAATTTTAATTGTTCGTCTTTCGTTTCAATCCGTTCTCCTATCGTGTGTCTCGACGTAAAATCAAAAGGAGTGTTTTTTACCGATCTTAATTCTCTTGACGGAATCAAACCTTCATCGACTGGTGTAAATTGATTAGCATAGATCTGGAGTTCGTGATTAAGTATCGTACCGCTTCCTTCTCCATTCAAATTAAAAAAAGCATGATTGGTAAGATTTACTACCGTTGTTTTATCTGTTGTCGCTTCATATTCCATTTTTATACCTTGATCTGCTTCGAGTGTATACGTTACTTTTACCGTTAAACTACCAGGAAAACCCTGTTCGCCATCTGGCGAAACGTAACTAAAAACTAAGGTGTTATTATTTTTCTTTTCAACATCCCAAACAACGTCCTGAAAGCCTTTTACGCCGCCATGCAATGCATTTTTTCCATTATTCAGGGGCACCTGATATTGTTTTCCTTCTAATGTAAACTGCCCTTTTGCAATACGGTTGCCCACCCTTCCAATAGTTGCTCCAAAATAAGGCTCTGTAGAATTTTTAAATCCTTTTACAGAGTTCATTCCGGTCACAACATCGGTTTGTTTACCGTTTTTATCTGCAAGCCACAATCCTATTAATCTCCCGCCATAATTGGTAAAAGCCGCTTTTATTCCTTTGTTTTCAATCCAGTACAAAGCCACTTTTTTACCATCGATAATGGTATCGAAATTTTTGGCTTCTAAAACAGAATCTGTTTTAACCTTTTGGGTTTCCTGAGCAACCTCAGCCTCAGCCTTTTTATTGTCTTTACAATTAAATTGCAAAAGGGCAAGCAGCAAAACCGCTGCAATCTGTATGTTTTTCATTGGATAAAATTTAAATTTTATTTATTTAGACGGAATTGCCAAAATTGTTTCTTCACTTACCGGAACACCCAGAACCGGAAAACCGTTCGCATCCCAGCTTATTTTCTGCATTCTCGGCGATCTTTTGGTACCGCATCCTTCTCCCGGATTTGAATTGGCATGATATAAAATCCAGTCTTCTTTTCCGTCAGGAGATTTAAAAAATGAATTGTGTCCCGGTGCGTACACTTTATTTTCGGCAGATTGCTTAAAAATGGGTTCCGGAGATTTCTTCCAGGCCGAAGCATCCAGTAAATTAGTATCGCCATTAAACGATAAAAGCCCTAAAGCGTAGAAATCAGTCCAGCATCCGCTTGCAGAGAAAACAATAAAAACCTTATCGCCATTCGATAGAAATTGCGGGCCTTCATTCACATTTACCTGCGCCGGATTTACATCGTCGTGCAAAGCGCCGTGAGTTTCCCAGTCGTGACCCGGAGTTGAAATCAAAACTCTTTCGCCCTCTATTTCTAATGGATTTTTCATTTTGGCGATATAGATATTTTGCTGTCCGTTGGTATCGCCTTCCCATCCGGCCCAGATCATATACAGCTGTTTTTTATACTCAAAAACATTTCCGTCGATTGCCCAATTATCGGTTTTGGCTGCTATTTTCCCCTTAAAGTTCCACTTTCCTTTAAAGGGATCAGCGGATTTGTTTTCAAGGACATACATTCTATGGTTATTATTATCACCATTGTCTGCAGCAAAGTAACAATACCATTTTCCATTGATTACATGAAACTCAGGGGCCCAGATTTCTTTTGAATAAGCGGTACCTTTTGGCGGCTCCCAAATTACTTTGCTTTCGGCTTTTTTTATGTCTGATAAATCTTTTGTTTTCCATAACACCAATTTATTTCCAAGCGTATTAGTGTAGTAATAATAGCCTTTATAATAAGTGGAATAAGGATCTGCACCGGAAGGCAAAATCGGATTTTGGAATGTTTTCTGCTGCGCAAAACTTAGCGTGGTGAACAGCAAAAGAATTAAATATTTTTTCATTGTTGTTGTGTTTAATTTTTTCTGCAGACTTTAGTGACTATTTGACACAGAGATCAGTTGAAAATAAATCTGCGGAAACAAGAAATTATTCCTTATTCAAAACCTCTATTACCTCTTTATTTATCGTATTTACCTTTGGAAAGTCCATTTTATCAACCTTACGATCATAAGTCATAAAACCGTTTACTTCGCCTTCGACATCTGTTGTCTGCGTGTATACAGCTGCTGAGAATCCCGATTTTACCAGACCTTTTAACTTTTGGGCATATTTAATGTATTCCGCTGTCACTTCACTGGCATTTTTAAATTTAACGTAACCCCAATTATTATCTGTTCTCCATAAATGTCCTTCCAGCGGCAGGCCAATTCCGCCATATTCACCCAAAACCGTTACTCTTCTGGCATCATACAAATACAATTCCGGATCCGGATAATGGTGTAGATCTAAAATGTCACCGGTCTGAAAATGATTTCCGCCACTTGATGAGTTCACCAGACGGCTTGGGTCGTGGTTTTTTGTCCATTCTGTAATTTCAACAGTTTTAAATTGTCCCCAGGCCTCATTAAACGGCACCCACACGACAATACTAGGATAAGAAACCAATTGATCCATGATTTCTTTCCACTCTTTTTTATAGATTTCCTGAGATTTTGCGGTTCTCTGAAGTTCTGTTCCTTCAAAATAGTTTTGTTGTTGCCACACCGGCTGTTCATCGCCACTCGGCATATCCTGCCAGACCAAAATCCCTAACTGATCACAATGTGTATACCAGCGCTCCGGCTCTACTTTTACGTGTTTACGAATCATATTAAAACCTAATTCTTTGGTTTTAATGATATCATATTTCAAAGCTTCATCTGTTGGCGCTGTGTACAATCCGTCTGGCCACCATCCCTGGTCTAAAGGTCCGTATTGAAAGTAATCTTTGTTGTTTAACTGCATACGCACAATGCCGTGCACATCTCTCTTAGAAGCAATTTTTCGCATGGCAAAGTAACTTTTTACTTCATCAACTGTTTTATTCTTGCTAAGCAGCCTAATTTTTGTCTGATACAAAAAAGGGTTTTCCGGCGACCATAATTTCGGATTTTTTAAGATAATGTCTACGCTTTCCCCAAAGACAGCTTTTTCTTTAGCGATTTCTTTACCGGCATCCAAAACAGTAATTTCTATAATATCTCCTGCATCTGCGCCTGCAACTTCTGCTTTTATACCAATGCTGTTCTGATCTAAATTGGGCAGGATTTTTAAAGTTGAAATGTTTTTAGCATTTACAGGCTCGATCCAGACTGTTTGCCAGATTCCGGTTACCGGCGTGTACCAAATTCCTTCCGGATTTTTAACCTGCTTTCCTCTTGGCTGAGGCCCGTCATTTGAAGGATCCCATACTTTTACAACTAATTTCTGCAATCCGCTTTTAAGGAAAGGAGTAATATCAAAAGAAAATGAAGTGTATCCGCCGGTATGCGAACCTACTTTGATATCATTTACATACACTTCTGTTTTCCAGTCGACAGCGCCGAAATGTAGCAGGATGTTTTTGCCTTTCCAATTGGAGTCGATGCTGAAATTAGTTTCATACCAAAGTTCGTTTGCAGAACCAACAGTTTTCATAACACCCGACAAACTGGATTCTGCAGCAAACGGAACCAGAATTTCACCATCGTATTTAGAAGGCGCTGCTTTTCCTGCCTCCTGAATGGCATATTTCCATAATCCGTTTAGGTTTTTCCAATCATTTCGTTCCATAATCGGACGCGGATATTCCGGCAAAACCTTCGACGGATTTACTTCCGCGGCCCATTTGGTCTTTATTTTATCTCCCTTTGGCTTCCATTGTGCATTTGCAATAAATGCCGAAAACAGGGCTAAAAATAGAATGCTGCTTTTTTTCATTTCATATCGATTTATGCTTTGTTTTATAAAAACATTGCAATATTATTTTTCAACTTAAGAATTACCAGACCGTTTTTTCCACATAACAGTCTGGTAATCACAAACTAAACTTAAATTAACCAATTTTTTAAATTATGAATTGTGAGTGATGAATTATGAGTTTAAAATCTATTCTTATTTCAGATTAAACACTAACTCATAACTTATAATCAATAATTATTTAACGACGCCGAATTTCTTAACCAAACTGTCGTATTCTTTTTTAGAGATGGTAATCATGCAGCCGTGGCGCACTTTTTCGGGAAGACTATATTTGTCCCAATCTGAGAAAAAAGTATAACCTGATGCCTGAAACCAGGGACCGTTTAAATTATCTGCAATGGATAAGCCATACGAAACTCCCGGATATTGTTCGTAATACATGTACCAGATTTTATCGTCCGGCGAGGGAATCAACATTGGAGCTTCTCTAAAATTTGGACTTATTGATTGTTGTGGCAAAGAATAAGGACCTAAAAGCGATTTAGATTTAGCAATTCGAATTGTTTTTCCCGTTGTCCAGTACAATGTCGGATAAGTTTCATCCTTAATCACGGCGTAATAAGAATCGCCTACTTTGCGAATAAAAACGTCGATCGTGCCCATATCCCAGTCAAAAAGGCGTTTTGGCGTTCCTTCAAAAGTCTTTAAATCTTTAGACAAAACATACAAAGTACGCTGACTTGCCCAATAACGTTCCCCATCTTCTTTGGTTCCTTCCAGATGCGGCGTGTGCCAGGTCATGATAAACTTTCCAGATGGTTCATCATAATATAGTTTTGGAGCACCTATTCGCTGCAAAGCATTGGAATAATCCGGAGTGCTTTTTAAATCAGGCGTATAATCCGCATGTTTTTTCCAGGTTATTAAATCATCAGAAACCCAGATATTAATTGCTTTTGCATCGTCTCCGGTATTTCCGGCAATATAATATTTACCATCCGGACCCTTGCAGATATCGGGATGTCCTTTATAATCTTCAAAAACACGCTTTCCATTATTCAGATTTTCCCAGTGCAGTCCGTCCAAACTTACCGAATAATACAATCTGCCGTAATCATTATGCGTCATGTGCGCAAAAAGATAAGCTTCGTTCTTAGGCTTCTCATTTCCTTTAACTTGTCCCGGCGGATTGGGTTGCTGCGCTTTCGCGGAAAAGCTGCTCACAATCACCAGTAGAAAAAATAAGTTCTTTAATGTTTTCATAAGCTCTTTTTTTAGTGAGTCAATGAGTTAATGAGTCAATAAGTCAATGAGTCAATTTGATAATTAGATAATTAAAGAATGTATTAACTCACTAATTGTCTAATTGCCACATTTTCCAATTTTATAATTTTCTAATTATCAAATTGACACATTATCTAATTCTTCTTATTCGCCTCAGCCGTCATCTTTGTAATAAAATCTGTTTCAGCTTTGATATAAGGAGTTCCGTCTGCATGAAAGATATCGTGAAACCACACTTTTGGTTCAGCAGTATACGTTTTTGTCCAGCTGTCCCAGGCGTATTTCGTCTGTGATTTTCCATCTACAAATCCCCAGTTAATCATACCCACATTGTATTTTCTGGCAACGGGAAGAAAGCCCTGAAACGTACTACCGTTTGGTCTGGCCATATATTCTGTGCAGATAAGCGGTTTTCCGTAACGCTGCAATTGTTTGATCACTTTTTCAAAATCCTGCGGCGTATTGTAATTGTGAAATGAAATAACATCAGACTGTTCCAACTGTAATTTGTGCATCGGGAGCATTTTAGCTTCGTCGCTCCAGTCTCCTGTCCAAACCCCCGAAGTAAGCGGCTGTGAAGGATTTACCGACCTTGCCCAGGCAAAAACTTGCTTCAGTAATGGCAAAACTAATTCGGCCTTATTTTTGATTTCGACTTTTTCATAAGAAGGTCCCGTCATATTATCTGGTTCGTTCCAGACATCCCAGCCTAAAACTCTTTTATCGTCTTTAAAATGCGAAACCGTTTCTTTTACATATTTCTCTAAGCGAGGATATTGCGATTTATCCTGAAGTGCTTTTTGTCCCGGACTCTGCACCCAGCCCGAATTGTGTGTATGGGGTTTTGATGCTCTTTGTTTTCCTAAAACCGGAAACGGATCCCAGCAGGAATCAAATAAAACAAAAAGGGTTTTGATGTGATGCTTATCAGCAATAGCTAAAAATTCGTCCATGCGCTTGTAAAATCCTTCCGCATCCTGCTGATGGAGTAAATCCTGCAGGTAAACGCGCATTACATTCATCCCGATGCCTTCTGCCCAGCCCAATTCCTGATCTATTCGCTTCGGATCAAAAGTATCGGCCTGCCACATTTCCAACTGGTTTATGGCAGAACTTGGGTAATAGTTGGCTCCAACCAGCCACGGTTGTTTTCCATACCAGTCATTTGCCTGATCTTTCGTCCAGATTTCTCTTTTTTCAACTAGTGCTGTTTCGTTTTTAGTTTCTTCTGTATTGCTTTTTGTTTTGTTACAGCTTTGCAATACAAGTCCTGCTAACACAATGGTCAGATACAATTTTACTTTTTTCATTATAGGTTTTCTTAATTTAGAACAACTGTTCTTTGGTGATTAAAGGAACCGGAATAGCTTTCCGATTCCTTTAAAAAATAAGTTTTAATATCCTGAGTTTTGTTCCAGATTTGGATTATTATCTACATCAACCTGTGGAATTGGCATTCTTTGATTTTTGCCCACTTTGAAGTTTTTAAAATCCGGATCACGAAGCGAAATTTTATCAACAGAAGCCTGAGAATCTAAATCTCCCCAGCGTTTTAAATCTTCCCAACGAACACTTTCTCCGGCTAATTCCAACACTCTTTCCATTTTTAAACGTTCCAAGAATTTGTCATGATCAGTTCCTATTTCAGGATGCGCGACAGCCAGTGTATTCATATTAACACGGGCTCTTACCAGGTCAACATATTGATACGCTTCTACAGTACTTCCCAACTCGTTTAAAACTTCGGCATAACGTAATAAAATATCACCGTAACGCACCAGTCTGTAATTTACCTGACTGTAATAATCTTCATTATTTCTGTAATAATCGCGGCTTCCTTTTCTAAACCAGGCTTCATCATTGTTCCATTCCCAGTTTCTGTCGTATGTTTTATCTCCAAAATCTGCCAGCAATTGCGGATAATATAAAGTCCATCGTAAACGAATATCAAGATTCCCGTCTTTGTTTTTTTCTTCTTTAAATGCATTTACCAGCCAAAAACGTGCTTGTCCGTCTGACCATCCAATTCCCCTTGGCGCAAAAAACTGACCGCGGTTGCTGGAAACTGCAGCATTTTGGCCTTCGCCGGTATCGCCTTTTCTTTGATCTCCAAACTGGATTTCAAAAACAGATTCGCTGTTGTTTTCATGTACATCTGTAAAATTGTCTCTGTAATTGGACTGTAGGCTGTATTTTGCTCCGGCACCCGTAATTAAATATTCCAACGCTCCTTTTGCTTCTGTCCACTTATGTTGCTGCATATACGTTTTAGCTAAAAAAGCTTTTGCTGCGCCTTTATCAGGTCTTCCCAGTTCTGAAGCAGCCCAGTCTCTTGGTAAATCTTCGTACGCTTCATTCAGATCTTTTTCAATTTGCGTCCATATTTCAGCTACTTTTTTCTGCTGTGGAAGATCTGAAGGTGTTGACGGATCTAAAACCAACGGAACATCTTCCCAAATCATTGCTAAATAGTAGTAATGCAAGGCTCTGAAAAATTTGGCCTGAGCAATAATTTGTTTTTTAGTATCTTCATTTTGAAAAGTGATATTCGGAACATTGGCCAAAACCTGATTACATCTGAAGATTGCTTTGTACGTATCCCTCCAGGTTACGGAGTTTCCTTCCCAAAAATTATAATTGATATAGTTGAATCTCGTCCAGTCTGCCAATTCTGTCCACGGACTGTTACTATATCCTTCATCTGAAGTTAAATCCAGACGGAAATACATCCATCTCGCCCATAAACCATCTTTGTAAAACATGGCATATATGGAGTTAACTCCTGCCTGTGCATCACTTTCTGTTTTCCAGTACTGGTCAACTGTTATATCATTTGGGCTATTCAGGTCAAGTTCTTTTTCACATGCTGTAAAAACAAGGCCCAGAAAAGCTGCGGTTATTATGATTATTTTTTTCATTATGCTATTTTTTAAAATTAAAAGCCAAATTCAACACCAAAAGAATACGTTTTCAGATTCGGGAATGCTCCGTTATCAAAGCCTCTTTCAAAAATATTCCCGTTTGTAAATTCCGGATCCAGACCTTTGTACTTCGTAATAGTGATTACGTTCTGCGCAGAAAGCGTTAGTCTTGCTCTGGTAATTCCTGCTTTTTCTAAAACACTTTTCGGCAGGTTATAACCAAATCCGATATATTTTAACCGGATAAAATCACCGTTCTCCAAAAATCGGTCACTGTCTCCTCTTGAGTTTAGCGTTGAACCTTTTGTTACTCTCGGGAAATCTGTATTTGGATTTTCAGGCGTCCACGGCTGAATCCCGCTTCTGTAATTACTGTTGTCATCAAAACGATCTACAACACTTCTAAATCCGTTATAAACTGTTGCACCGTGAGAACCAATCCAGTTCATAGAAAAATCAAAACCTTTGTATTCTGCTCCTGCATTTAAACCCATTTCAAATTCCGGCCACGGACTTCCCACAATATCTTTGTCATCACTTGTAATTTGCCCGTCTCCGTTAACATCTTTAAAACGAATATCTCCCGGAACCGCACCCGGCATAATTACTTGTCCGCCCGGCGTTTTGTAGTTGTCAATTTCCTGCTGGTTTTGAAACAATCCGTCTGTTTGCAAAACATACCACATTCCTACTGGCAAACCGGCTCTCGTAATCGTGTTTCCTGAAATGTTTTCGTTTTGTCCGTTTCCTAGAGAAACCAGCTTGTTATTTACTTTCGTGAAATTTACAGAAGCATTAAAAGAGAAATCGTTTATTTTTTTGCTGTAAGCCAATTCTAATTCAAAACCTTTATTTTCAACAGTTGCGGCGTTAGAAATAGGATTTCCGCCGTCATTTCCAGTTGTCAGTAAAATTGGGAAACCAAATAATACATCTTCTGTACGTGCAATAAAATAATCTGCTGTAAGACGAAGGTCATTATTTAAAACCCCTAAATCCAGACCGAAATTGGTTTGTTTTAGTTTTTCCCATCGCAATTGTGCATTCGATAATTTTACCTGAGCTGCAGAAGGATATAATTTCTGCTCATTGCCCAATACGATTTGTCCGAAGTTATTGATGAAACTTTTATATTCATAATTACCGATATTTCCCGAACCCAGTTCACCATAACTTGCTCTTAATTTTAAATCTTTGATAAATTCTGATTTAAAGAAAGATTCATTGCTTACTCTCCATCCCGCTGAAACAGAAGGGAAATTTCCCCATTTATTTTCATCACTAAATCTCGAAGACCCGTCGCGTCTTATTACGGCATTCAGTAAATAACGATTATCATAATTGTATTCTATCCTTCCTAAGTAAGATGCCAGCGCAGCTTCGTTTATAAAACCTCCAACAACTGGCGAATCTCCTTGGTTTAAGACTTCGTAATATTGTCCGGTTCCCGAGTTTATAGGCACATTTCTCTTTGTGCCATAAATTTGGTTGTATTTGTCTTTTTGGAAAGTCTGCCCCACTAAAACGGTTAAATCATGTTTTCCAAATTCTTTCTTAAAAGTCAGTGTGTTTTCGTAAAGCAAAGTTTCAGATCTTCCTTTGTTTTGATCCACAATGGAATTATCCAGTGGCTGGTTTAATGTCCAGTTTCCAATTTTTCTTAAATATTTGTAGTCGTCAAAACTGGTTTCATAACCAAAATTGAAACGGTATTTCAGCCATGGTGCAAATTTTAGTTCCGACCAGATATTCCCTCGGATTCTGAAATTTTCGTTGATAGCGTTTGATAAATCTGCAATCGCAATTGGGTTTGTACCAAAAGTATCAGCAACACCCTGTTTACCATAACCATAACCTCCGGGATTTGCAGGATCATAAACCGGAATTGTTGGTGTTAACCTGTAGACATCAATAATGGGATTACCCGACATTTCATCTGTTTTAGAATTACTGATGGCCAGGTTTTCACCGATGCTAAAAATTCCTTTTGAACCGCTTGAATTAACACGGAAGGAAATTCTGTCAAAATCTGTTCCCACAACAGTTCCCTGATTTCCGAAATAATTTCCGGACATAAAAAAAGTAGAATTTTCTCCACCGCCGGAAACGCTCGCATTGTAATCCTGAATCATACCAGTCTCAAAAACTTCGTCCTGCCAGTCTGTATTTACTGCCATATTTAGATTTTGTCTTGGAAATCCGGCATTGTCATAAGCCATGTTATTGTATTTGGCAAATTCTTCTGTCCCCATTAAATCATATCTTGGCATAGTTGTAAAACTGGTTTTTGCAGAAACATCAACCTGCAGCGGACCTTTTTTACCCTTTTTTGTGGTAATGATAATAACTCCATTTGCAGCTCTTGATCCGTAAATCGCTGCTGCGGAAGCATCTTTTAAAACCTGAATTGACTCAATATCATTTGGATTAAAATCTCTGTTGGCAGAAGTAACTAATCCGTCAATAACGTAAAGCGGATTTGTGTTTTGAAGATTTTTCAATCCGCGAATTTCAACATTTGCTTCTTGTCCGGGACGTCCGCCGCCACGTACTTTAACTCCCGTAACCAGGCCCTGAAGTCCGTCGGCAACCGTAGTAACCTGACGTTTCTGAATTTCATCTGCCTTTACCAGAGAAACTGCGCCCGTAAGGTCTTTTTTCTGTTGTGATCCGTAACCTACTACGACTATTTCATCGAGTTTCATGGCATCTTCCTGTAAAGTAAGGTTTACAGAAGTCTGATTGTTAATTGCAATCTCCATTGTTTTGTAGCCCTGAGAGCTAAAAACAAGTGTCTGATTTCCGGCAGCCGATATTTTATAGCTTCCGTCAAAATCTGTAACAGCACCATTTGAAGTCCCTTTTATGGTAACATTGGCAAAAGGAATCGATTCTCCGCTTACAGCTGTCACTTTTCCCGTGACATTGATCTGCTGGGCAAATGCAGACTGCAGTAATAAACTAAAGAAAACCAAGAGGTAATATCTCTTTGTTAAAAAGTGAGTGAACGTTGTTTTCATTGATTGTTGCATTTTAGATAGTTATTTCTTTTTGTGGTTTGGTTTAAATTAATAGTCAATTTTTAATCATCCGCCTGACGGACAACGAAGCAATTACTATTTTCTTGTGCTAATACATTGTTCATTTTGTTTCAAAATTAATAATGGTTCAATTTTTCAAACTTAATTTTACGGATAGTCCATTTTTAAACTTAAAATATTATCAATATGATTTATTTGAAAATTCAAAGTAGCTACTTTTTATTCAAAATAAAATGCTTCTTTTGTGTCATTATCTCTTTCAAATGATTCAAATTGTATTAAAAACAACCTATTTTTAGTCAGTTGCAACATTTTGTAGAATATTGACACGATTCGCAGAGAAACATATTTAAGCCAAAAAAACAAGACTATGCGTAAATTCTTTCTTTTTCTATTGATTGCTTTTTTTTCAAGTTATTTTTTGAGTGCACAAGAATATTATTTTAAACATTTTCAGGTAGAAGAAGGACTTTCTAATAATACCGTTTTGGCCTCAATACAGGACAATGACGGTTTTATGTGGTTTGGCACCAAAGACGGACTGAACAGATTTGACGGTTACCGTTTTAAAACTTACAGAAGTAACGGCAATCCTCTCCATAGTTTAGGAAGCAATTATATTCAGTCTTTACACGAACATAATGGAACAATCTGGGTGGGCACAGATAAAGGTTTATACCATTATAATAAAAAGCAGGATCAGTTTACGATTTTAAATGAAGCCATTAATGATCGCATCAATGACATTAATCACGACCAAAAAGGCAACATTTGGTTTATTTCCGGCAACATTTTGTATAAATATGCCACACAAAAAAAGGAAACAACGACATTTAATCCGAATAAATATTTTGCAACAACATCTATCACAAGAGATCCTAAAGGAGAAATCTGGGTTTCTTCATTAAATAAAATCTATCATTATTCTGAAGAAAATCTTTCGTTCGAAAATGTTGTTTTAAATCCGCCATCTGATAAAATCAATTTTAGAATTACCTGTATTTATGCGGTGGACGCAGAAAATATCGTGATTGGAACACAGGATCACGGTGTTTTGATCTATAACAGAAGAAATAAAAGTACAGGCGAATTAAAATTTGATACAAAAGAACCTGTATTTGTGCGCCAGTTTAGAAAAAGAGGAAATAACGAGCTCTGGATTGCAAGTGAATCCGGAGTTTACGTCTACAATCTAAAAACGAGAACAGCAGTAAATCTTAAAAAAAATTACAACGATCCGTATGCGATTTCAGACAATGCCTCCTACTCGATCACCATTGATAAAGAAGACGGAATCTGGATTGGAACTTATTTTGGCGGAATCAATTACCACCAAAAACAATATACGCAGTTTAAAAAATATTTTCCACAGAAAGGGCACAATTCCATTAGCGGAAGCGCGGTTAGGGAAATTCATAAAGACGACTACGGAGATATCTGGATTGGGACTGAAGATGCAGGTTTAAACCGTTTTAATCCGAAAACGCAGCAATTTACTTCTTATCCGGTTTCTTATTATAATATTCATGCCCTGCTTCCGCGAAAGGACAAAATCTGGGTCGGAACTTTTGAACACGGTTTAGATGTTTTAGATCGAAATTCCGGGGCCGTAATCAGACATTATAGTGCCAATGATCCAAAAAGCGGACTTCACAGCAACTTTATTTTTTCTTTTTATGAAATGAAAAATAAAGAGTTGATCGTGATAACAACATTGGGTTTGTATCGCTATAACGAAGAAGCAGATAATTTTGAGATCCTGAAATTTTTCCCGGAAACTTATCATTATACCAATTTCAAAGAAGACAGCGACGGAAATCTCTGGGCGGGAAGTTATCGCGACGGATTGCTTTTTTATAATCCGAAAACAAAGAAAAAAGAAGTTTTTACGTATGACTATAAAAATCCGGATGGCATTAGCAACAATACCATCAATACGATTTTTGAAGACAGTTCGAACAATCTATGGATTGCTACAGAAAACGGATTGAATCTGGTGAATCGTCGAAATCATACTTTCAAAAAATTTACCACTAAAAACGGAATGCCAAGCAACGTTTTCTATTCGATTTTAGAGGATGATGAAAAAAATCTCTGGCTGACCACTTCTAAAGGTCTGGTAAAATTTGGTCCGGATCATAAGACAATCAAGATTTTTACTACTGCAAACGGACTTCTGAGTGATCAGTTTAATTACAACTCGGCTTTTAAAAACGAAAATGGCGATATGTATTTTGGAAACCTCAACGGAATGATTAGTTTCAATCCGAAACATTTCACAAAAAACAAATACACGCCTTTTATTTACATTACCAATTTACAGATCAGCAATAAGGATATTGAAGCCAATGCACCAGACTCGCCTATTAATCAGTCTATTTCGTTTATCGACGAATTGGAACTAAACAATAATCAGTCGTCTTTCAATCTCGAATTTGCTTCTTTAAACTTTACGGCGCCGGAATTAACCGAATATTGGTACAAACTCGAAGATGTTAATAAGGACTGGGTTTATCTGGAACGGAATAATAAAGTTTTCTTTACCGAACTGGCGCCTGGAGATTATATCTTTAAAGTGAAATCGCTTAATAGTTTTGGTGTCTGGAGTAAAGAAGTTAAACTCAAAATCAGAATTCTGCCGCCATTTTATGCCAGTAATTATGCTTATTTACTTTATTTTCTACTATTGTGTGCTGGATTTTATTATATCATTCGTTATTCGCAAAATCTTACACAGATTAAGAATAACCGAAAAATTAAGCATTTGAATGACGAGAAAGAAAAAGAAATTTATCAGGCGAAAATTGATTTCTTTACCAATGTCGCGCACGAAATCAGAACACCGCTCACGCTGATAAAAGGTCCGCTGGAAAAACTTCTTGGTTTGGAATACCAGCAAACTGAGGTGCCGCAGCATCTTTCGATAATGAAGAAAAATACGTCCCGTTTACTGAAACTGGTAAATGAATTACTGGACTTTAGAAAATCGGAAATCGGTGGATTAAAACTGACTTTCGTCGAAGCGAATATTTCGTCTCAGGTTCGAAATTTACATTTAAGATTCAGCCAGTTAATTGAAGAACGCGGCTTGCAGTTTGATCTGGAACTGGGAGAAAAAGACATTCATGCTTTTGTGGATAAGGAAGCTTTTAAGAAAATTTTGAGCAATTTGATTAGCAATGCCATTAAATATTCTAAAGATAAAGTGTCGATTTCTTTGTTTCGTGATGAAAAGAAACTGACCTTAATCGTAAAAAATGATGGCAATATTATTCCGATTCCTTTAAAAGATAAAATTTTTGAGCCTTTTTTCCGGGTTGATGATTCCAGTACGGCTTCGGGAACCGGAATCGGACTTTCGCTTGCGCATTCACTGGCACAGCTTCATAACGGAAATCTTCAGCTTGTTGCAGATTCCAATTTTAATATTTTTGAATTGACCGTGCCCTTACATCAGAAAGAAGAGTTTATGTTTTATGCGGAATCGGAAACAGAACCAAATGAAAAAGAAATACCAAAAGAGACAATTGAAGTTAAAAACGAGAAAGCACAGCTTCTCGTTGTGGAAGACAATGAAGATCTTTTAAGCTTTATAACAACAGAAATGGCTTCTCACTACACTATTCTGAAAGCTGTTAATGGCGAAGAAGCGTTGAAGATTATTCATAACGAAAATATTCAGCTGGTTATTTCAGACGTTTCCATGCCGGTTATGGATGGAATTGAGATGTGTAAAAAAATCAAAACCAATCTCGAAACCAGTCACATTCCGGTAATTTTGCTGACAGCAAAGAATTCGCTGAAATCACAAATTGACGGACTTGAAGTTGGAGCCGACGCTTACATTGCCAAACCCTTTTCTATGGATTATTTGAAAGTGCAGGCCAACAATCTGATCGAAAACAGAAGACAGATTATGAATTATTATGCAAGTTCGCCGCTTTCGCACATTAAAAGCATCGCACACAACAAAACCGATGAAAAATTCCTGAAAAAACTGGATGATGAAATCCTGAAAAACATCAATGATCCCGAATTAAGCGTAGAATCTCTGGCAGAAATCATGAACATGAGCCGTTCGACTTTATACAGAAAAATCAAAGATATAACCAATCTTAGTCCGAACGAACTGATTAATATTGTCCGCCTTAAACGCGCCGCCGAATTATTATTAAACGAAAATTATAAAATGTACGAAATCGCCGAAATGATTGGTTACAAATCGCAAACCAGTTTTGGACGCAATTTCCAGAAACATTTTAATATGTCGCCGTCAGATTATGTACAAGCCAATCGATGAATGAAACAATTAGTTAATTAGACAATTAGTTAAGTAATAATTAGATATTGAGTTAATTAGTTAATTAGTAATTAGATATTGAGTTAATTAGTTAATTAGTCCTTAGTTAATTAGTTCTTAGCTATTAGTTAATAATTAAATAAGTCAGATTCAAAATTTAGAAATTTGCTATTTATTGTATCAACAAATTTTCTAATTGTCTAATGATCTAATTAAAAACCTCGTTTCAAATTATAAAATGAAACACAATAGAAATCATTTGGCACTTTTATTATTCTAAATTTGCGATGTCTATTTTATAAATTCTTACCTATAAAAAATCCCAATAATTTTTTTATTGGGATTTTAAACAACAGCTTTAAAACTTAATTGCAATTTTTCCGATTGTTCTTCCGGATTCCAGCAGTTCGTGTGCTTTTTTCAGATTTTCAGCTGTAAATCCGTTCAAGGTTGTGTTTAAAGTAGTTTTCAGAATTCCGTCATCCAGTAAATCAGCTACTATATTAAGTATATTATGCTGCTCGATCATATCTTCGGTTTGGTACATAGATCGCGTATACATGAGCTCCCAGGAGAAAGAAACACTTTTACTTTTCAGTTTATTCAGAACAACAGGTTCGCTGCTGCCTGTAATAGACGCAATATGTCCTTGTGGTTTAATCAGTTCGACCATCGTATCCCAATAGGCGTTGGTATCTACAAAATCTAAGATAAAATCAACATGCTCAAAACCAGCTTCTCGGACAGAGGCAATTAAATCTTTATGATCTGCAACAAAATCAGCTCCCTGTTGTTTGCACCACTCAACAGTTTCAGGTCGCGATGCTGTGGCTATAACAGTCAGACCTGCAATCTTCTTAGCCAGCTGAATGGCAATGGATCCGACACCGCCTGCTCCGCCAATAATCAAAATTGATTTTCCTTTGTCTCTTTCGGCCGTAATTCTAATTCTGTCAAACAAAATTTCCCAGGCAGTCAAAGCTGTTAACGGAATCGCCGCTGCTTCTTCAACGCTTAATGTTTTTGGCTTTTTACCCACAATTTTTTCATCAATAATCTGGTATTCAGCATTACTTCCTTGTTTGGTAAGATCTCCGGCATAATAAACCGAATCACCAACTTCAAACAAAGTAACATCCTGCCCCACGGCCTGTACAATTCCTGCCGCATCCCAGCCAATAATTTTTGGAGTTTCAAGAACAGTATCTTTTGCGCTGCTTTGACGAATTTTAAAATCTACCGGATTTACAGAAATCGCATCAATCTTAACCAATAAATCATTTGGTCCCGGTACAGGTTTTACAGCTTCAAATGCTATAAAACTTTCCTCGTTTTGTATGGGTAATGAAGTTTTAAATCCTATCGCTTTCATATATTATTATGTTTTATTTGTATTTTATAATAACAAAGATACGTGCAGTTCAAAATAAATGAATGGTATAATTCTGTGCTAAATTTGTATAAATTGTGCAGGCCTATTTTCTGCAAAAGATTTTTATATAAAGCATTTGCTTCAGGTTTAAAAATTTCCAAACTTCCGGAGAACTATATTTAAAGTAAATTTGTAATAAAAACGGCAGCATGATTATTAGAAAAGCACAAAAATCAGATTCAGAATACCTTGCACCTATATTATTACTGGCAATGGAAGACATTATATATAAGTTTATTAAAAAGAATGATCACGCTTCCGCGAAAGAATTCCTGCAGTACTTTACAGGAAGTGAAAACAATCAGTATTCCTATCAGAATTGTCTTGTGGCCGAGGAAAACGATATAATCATTGGCGCGGTCAATATATATAAAGGTGCAGATATTGAAAGACTGAGAAAACCAGTAATTGATTATGTCCGGAAATATTTCAATCCTGAATTGGATCCTGAATTGGAAACCAGGGAAGGCGAATTCTATATTGATGCACTTGGCGTAAATCCGGATTATCAGGGAAAAGGAATTGGATCCCAAATACTGCAATATTTAATTCAGGAATATGTTTTAAAAAACCATGAAACGCTGGGTTTATTGGTTGAAGAAGACAATCCGTCGGCAAAAAAACTTTATTTAAAACTCGGATTCCGGGTTGTCGGCGAGAAAAATTTAGTTGGAAAAAGACTGGAACATCTGCAGATCCATCACACTTCTTAAAAAGACCTTTTCTGCTATTTTATGCATTTTATCGGCTATTTTAAACAATTTGACGATCATTCTGTCGTTATAAAATGTAATCGGATGATTTTCTTCTATACAAAAACAAAGAAATCGTCTGAATAATATTGAATAAAATTCCCCCTTTAGAATGAAAAACATAACCCTATTAGAAGCAGGATTAATTTTAAGAATTATTTTAGCCATCACCATGCTTTCGGCAGTTGCCGATCGTTTCGGCATTTGGGGAGCGCCCGGCTCAAATGGTGTCGCGTGGGGAACTTGGGAGAACTTTGTCCTTTATACCCAAACACTAAATCCGTACGCCAATAAAGCCACCGCAGAAGTTTTGGGCAGTATTGCTACTTTCTTAGAAGTCGTATTAAGCCTGCTTTTGCTCTTGGGTTTCAAAACCAGAATTGCAGCCTTAGGAACTGCACTTTTATTATTTTTCTTCGGTTTTGCGATGGCAGTTTCTGTTTCTGTAAAAGCACCTTTCGATTATTCAGTATGGACCAGTGCCGCAGCAGCATTGCTTCTGGCTAATATTGGCAAATCCTCTTATGCCGTTGATAATAGAATTTAGGTTTAGCTTTTAGTCCTTAGTAATTAGTACTTAGTTTTGTTCTTAGTAGTTACTTAAATTTAAAATCCATGTGATAAACTTGCAATTTAATTTTTAGCATTAAGATCTACAGTCTATAGATTAGTAACATAATGCAAACTCAAAAATCAGCCTATATGTTAAGGACCTGAAACTATTGACTCAAGACCAGGTACTAAAAAACTATTTTTTTTAAGCTATATTTAAGTTCCCAAACAGATATGTATTCGTAAATTAGCAAATACAAAAACATATCTTAATGACAATACTTACATTTACCCTGATTATGATTCTTGGCGCTTTTTTGGCGGGATTTATTGGTTCATTATCAGGTCTGGGCGGGGGAATTATTATTATTCCGCTTTTGACTATTATCCTTGGTGTAGATATTCATTATGCAATTGGAGCCGCTTTGGTTTCTGTAATTGCTACTTCCTCAGGCTCTGCAGCCGCTTATGTAAAAGAAGGAATCACTAATATGAGAATGGGAATTTTTCTCGAAATCGCAACTACAATCGGAGCTGTTTGCGGAGCATTGCTTTCTACCATTGCCCCAACTTCTTTTATAGCCGTTTTATTTGGTATGACTTTGATTTTTTCGGCTATTAATTCCCTTCGCAAAAAAGAAGAACATATTGTTTTAGAATCAAGTCCGTTAGCTAAAAAACTAAAACTGGAAGGAACTTATCCCACTCACGATGGCCAGACTGTACACTACGGAACCAAAAATGTAATTGGCGGTTTCAGTATGATGGGCGTTGCGGGTATGATGTCCGGACTACTCGGAATTGGTTCGGGAGCATTTAAAGTGATTGCGATGGACAATATTATGCGGGTTCCGTTTAAGGTTTCTACGACTACCAGCAATTTTATGATGGGAGTTACCGCAATGGCCAGTTCTGTTATCTACATCCAGAAAGGTTATATCGAACCGGGTATTTGTATGCCGGTTGTAATTGGTGTTTTATTTGGAGCAATGGCCGGAGCCAAAATTTTAGTAAAAACAAATCCGAAGAAATTAAGAATCTTTTTTGCCTGCCTGATTTTTGTTCTGGCGGTAAATATGATTTATAACGGACTAAATGGAAAAATCTAATATGGTACAGGAAGAAAAATTTGGAGAAAAAGATTTTCAGACCATCATAGGAAACTTATTACGCTACGGCGTGTGGATTTCGCTATCAGTAGCTTTTATTGGTGGAATAGTTTATTTACTGCACAACGGAAATCAGATTGAAGATTATACTGTTTTTAAGGAAAACGACCGAAATATATTCGAAGTAATTGCTGCTATATACCACGGCGCAATTCAGGGAAATGGCGAATCGATAATTTTCACAGGAATTATTTTCTTGTTTTTAACCCCGGTTTTAAGGGTTATTCTGTCGCTTTTTTCATTTTTACTGGAAAAAGATTATCTATATGTCGGAATTACATTAATTGTCATTTCGATTATTATAATTAGTATTTCATTTGGATTCTCACATTAATAATTGCGGTACCCTATAAGCTATAAGCGTTAGATTTTCTAAGTGCTTACAGCTTATAGCCTAAAGCTTAAAGTATAAAAAAATGGAAATAGGAATAGACAGCTTTGCTTCGGCAATGTACGGCGATAACAACACTCTAGGCAGTGTTGATGCCATGGAGCAGCTTTTGCAAAGAATTGAATTTGCAGATCAGGCTGGTCTTGATGTTTTCGGAATTGGAGAACATCATAAAAAAGAATTTCTGGACTCTGCAACTGCTGTCATTTTGAGTGCAGCGGCGGCAAGAACAAAAAACATACGACTGGCAAGTGCCGTTTCGGTCTTGAGTGCGGCAGATCCTGTTCGTGTCTATCAGAGTTTTGCAACTTTAGATCTGATTTCTAAAGGCAGGGCCGAAATTGTTGCAGGACGCGGTTCTGCTATTGAAGCTTATCCCCTTTTTGGCTATGATCTCAGAGATTACGATGCGCTTTTCAGCGAAAAGCTGGATTTGCTTCTGCAGATTCGCGATAATGAATTCATTACCTGGCAGGGGAAATTTCGACCGGCTTTAGACAATCAGCCTGTTTATCCAAGAGCAGTTCAGGAAAAATTACCTATCTGGCTCGGTGTTGGCGGAACTCCGGAATCCTTTATCAGAGCCGGAAAGCTTGGATTACCATTAATGGTTGCCATTATTGGCGGACAAACGCATCGTTTTAAACCTTTAATTGATTTATACAGAAAAGCAGGTGAAGCATCGGGATTTTCGCCTGACGAATTAAAAGTCGGAATTCACTCTCCGGGTTACATCGGAACTTCAACAGAAAGCGCTATCGCTGATTACTATCCCGGTTACGCAGAATTATGGACAAAATTAGGCCTCGAACGAGGATGGCCACCTGTAACAAAAGACAAATTTGATGGTTTAATTGATGATTTGGGAGTTCTGATCGTTGGAAGTCCGGAACGTGCTGCCGAAAAGATTTTGCTTCACAGCGAAGCGCTTGGCGGAATCGATCGTTTTACATTTCAAATGGACAATGCCGGATTGACACATTCTCAGTTAATGAATGCCATTGAATTGATCGGAACAAAATTAATTCCGTTGATTAGGAAAGAATAGTAAATAAGGCTCTAAGATACTAAGATGCTAAGCTACTAAGATGCTAAGCTACTAAGATGCTAAGATGCTATCCCGAAACTTAGAGACTTAGAAGCTTAGAAGCTAAAAAAAAAAAAAAAGCATCTGAATTAACAGATGCTTTTTTGAGATTTGTAATTTTTCAACGAAAACAAATCTTAGAATTTATACGTTACGCCCACTCTGAAGTTTGTTCCCGGTTCTGCCTGCCAGTAGTAAGCATTTAAGAAGGAATAATAAGAGCCGCTGTACAAGTATTTGTTTAAAATATTAAACACGTTTGCCGTAACTTTTACTTTTCCTGTTTCATAAGATAAACCTCCATCCAATTTAAAATAAGAAGGTAATTTTTGAAGACCTTCACTCCACGTATCAGTCTGTCGGCCGTCAAGGAAAGTTCCTCCTATCGAAGCTCCAAGTCCTTTTACTTTACCGGATTGAACCGTGTAATTCAGCCATGCATTTGCTGTATGTTTTGCATATCCGGGAACAATTTCTCCTACTTTAATAGAAGTTAAGTTAGATTCTGTTACTATAGATTCCGTAAAAGCATAATTTGCAATCAAGTTAAGACCGTCAAATATTTTTCCTCTCAAATCAAATTCTACTCCCTGCGCTCTTTTTTCTCCCAATACAATTTTTGTTGGGTTTTGAGGAGTACTTAATGGATCTGCTGTTAATTCGTTCTTCTTTATAATATTATAAGCTGATAAAGTAGTATTCCACGAACCATCAAACCAGTCTTTTTTAATACCAAACTCAACGTTATTACCCGTTAATGGCTTTAATTCACCGTCACGTACAACTCCCGACTGAGGAGTAAAAGCCTGATCATACAATCCGTAAACTGCTAAATCTTCAGTAATAGAATAACTCAATCCTGCACGAGGTGTTATATGACTATCTTCAACCGGATCAACCTCATAACTGCTGGTCTGGCTAATCCATGTATATCTTGCCGCAAGTGTTACTCTTAGTTTGTTCTGAAAAAAACCAAGTTCATCCTGAATGTAACCAGCTGCATACTCCGTTCCGTAAAGTCCGCCGGCTCTCTGGCTCAATGGTGTTGTATGATCAAATTGAGGGAAACCATTTGAAGGAGTTCCATAATTTGGATTAAAAACATTAAAAGGATTGTCAGCAGTATCCAAATCATGAGATTGTCCCCAATCTGCAGCATAATCTTTACTTCCTAAATCTATTCCACCCAGCACTTTATGACTTACCGATCCTGTATTGAATTTTCCGTTTACGAAAATCTGCCCTAAAAACATATTACTGTCTGCATCCCAGATCCCAACGTTTCTAATAATATTTCCTGCACCAAGAGCATTATCCGCTGATCCAACTAAACTTGGCCAGGAACTATAACCTTGTTGAATATATTTAAAATAAGAAGTTTGTGCTGTCAGTTTCCAGTTGTCATCAAATTTATGTTCAAATTGTAAATAACCGCTATGATCCTGAATATTAGTATCCGGCAATCCCGGAGCAGTCATTGTAAAATCACGTGGCAAAGTAGCGTAGCCGTCGGCTTCAGGTCCAAAAACATAATAAGAACCCACTTCTGTCATATTTGCATATTGAAAATTATATTCAAAAGTTAATTTCGTTTTATCATCAAATTGATAGGAGATTACAGGCGCAATTACATAGCGGTCATTATGCTCAAACGGACGGAATGAACCTTTCTTTTGTGCTGCTCCGTTAAAACGATATAATAATTTTCCTTTTTTATCTAATTTTCCGTCAAAATCCACACTCACTCTGTAAAAATCATAACTTCCGCCCAAAACACTCACCTCGCCTTTTGTAACTCCGGTTGGTTTTTTCGTCACCACATTATATAGTCCGCTTGGATCGCCGCTTGAAAGCATAAATCCGGCTGGTCCTTTCACAAATTCGATGTGATCCACAAAACTCATGTCCTCTGTTAAAGGTCCCCAGAAAGACGAAACTACATTAAATCCGTTTCTAAAAGCCTGAATTTGAGATCCTCTCATGGTAATGTTAGTATACAAATCTCCCCAGTGTTCCAGACGTACAGCACCACTCACATTACGAATTACACCGTCGCTCATACTGGTAATCTGCTGGTCTTTTAAAGTCTGGGCACTTACGATCTGAATATTTTGTGGAATTTCTAAAACCGGCGTTTGCAGTCGCAATGACATGGAAGGCTTATCTTGTTTGTACTTATTTTTAGTGATGACAACTTCCTGCAGATCTTCCTGACTTTCATTTAGCGAAAAGTTCTTCGTTGTAGTCTGTTTTGCATTTACAACAATATTATCTTCAATCGAAGCAATACCAACAGCACGAACTACAATAGTATAATTCCCAGGTTTAACTCTGGTAATTTCATATTGTCCGGAAACTGTGGTCACATCAGCATATTTTGTTCCTTTAAGTGTTACAGAAATATTTTCTGCAGCAGTGTTTCCGCTTAGCGAAATCTTTCCGGCTACTTTTCCAAAATCCTGTGCCATTAGATTTAGCGAGCACATCAGAAAAACAAAAAAGTAAATTCTTTGGTTAAAAATTATTTTCATTAGGGTTTGATTTAAATTGTTGCGCAAAAGTAAATTCAAATATTCGCTTTTCCAAATTATTTTTATTCATTCTAAATAAATCTAACAATTTATATAATTTCAAAAGAAAATAATTAAGGACTACTGAATTTAGGAGATTTCTTTATAATTGTTAATCTGGATTAAGCCGATTACCGAATTCTATTTTTATCTTTATACTTCCAAATTCAGAAACTAATTACTAAATAATTCCCTGATATGAAATCAAATACCATTAGAAAAGTAGCAATTGTAGGTTATAACAGAATACCGTTTGCGCGTGCAAATACCGCTTACGCGAATGTGGGAAACCAGGAAATGATGACCGCAGCACTAAACGGTCTTATTGATAAATATAATCTGAAGGGAAAATTGTTAGGTGAAGTTGCCGGAGGTGCGGTTATCAAACACACCTACGACAACAATTTAATTCGTGAATGTGTCATGAAAACCAGTCTCGATCCTGCCACTCCTGCCTGCGACCTGCAGCAGGCCTGCGATACAGGAATCGAAAGTGCCATTTATATTGCCAACAAAATTGCCCTTGGACAAATAGAATCTGGAATTGCCGGCGGTGTAGATTCGATCAGCGATATGCCGATTGCAGTGAGTGAGAAATTGAGAAAAATTTTATTAGAAGCCAGACAAGTTAAAACTATGGGCAGTAAAATTAAGACGTTTCTAAAACTGCGACCGAAGGATCTTAGTCCGTTGGTGCCGAAGAATGAGGAATCTCAAACCGGACTTTCTATGGGCGGCCACACTGAGATTACAGCCAAATATTATAAAATTTCGAGAGAAGAACAAGATCAGTTTGCATTGAAAAGTCATTTGAATATGGCAAAAGCATATGATGAAGGTTTTTTTAATGATATGATTACGCCTTTTAACGGCTTGGAAAAAGACAATAATCTAAGACGCGACAGTACAATTGAAAAATTAGCAAGTCTTAAACCTGCGTTTGATAAAGTAAATGGAACTTTAACTGCCGGAAATTCTACACCCCTTACAGACGGTTCTTCGTGTATTCTTCTGGCCAGCGAAGAATGGGCACAAGAACAGGGTCTTCCTGTATTGGCTTATATCACTTTTGCCGAAATTGCTGCGATTGAGTATGTTAAAAACCAGCAAAACCTTTTATTAGCACCCTTATTTGCTGCTTCGCGTATGCTCGAAAAAGCAGAACTGACTCTGCAGGATTTTGATTATTATGAAATTCATGAAGCTTTTGCCGCGCAGACTTTAGCCACTTTAAAAATTTGGGAAAGTCCGGAACTGAGTGCCGAAATTGGTTTAAAGAAAACATTGGGTACCATCGACCGCGAAAAATTAAATGTGAAAGGAAGCAGTCTGGCCGCAGCACATCCGTTTGCTGCAACCGGAGGAAGAATTATTGGTGTTATGGCAAAATTATTAAATGAAAAAGGTTCAGGAAGAGGTTTTATTTCCATTTGTGCTGCCGGCGGACAAGGTGTAACTATGATTATAGAGAAATAGCTTTTCTTAAAAGGTACAAAGGTACAGAGGTTTAAAGGTTTACAGGTTCAACGCTTTATACCTTATTATCGCTGTATGCTAAAATGTTATAATGATCAGACAACATAAATATTTATTCTGCTGAAATATTTAGTTCCTTAACCGATATTGAAATTAAGCTGAATTCATTTAAAAGTACTCAAATCTTCACTCTTTTTTAAACAAAATATAAATTCTTGTTCCTGCATTCTAAATAAGATTTCTATATTTGCAACATTGTTGCGTTTTTTTACCACTAGAAAATCAACATGTTTAAGAATGAAAAAGAAAATTATTATTGTCAATTTCCTAATGTCTCTTATAGTATTGTGTGCAATGCTGTTTCAGACTATTCATTCTTACGAGCATGTTTTTACGCAGTTAACCGAGAAACCCTGCAAACATCATACTAGTGCAAATCAACACGAGATAACCCATAGTCATTCTGTTGATACAAAATGCCCCATTTGTCATTTTGCTTTCAGCACTTATATTCCGAACGTTTATCAATCTGTAACTCTTCAAAAAATACAGACTGAAGTAAAAACTTATTTTGTTTATACAAAATCTGTTTCTACATTCTTCAAAGGCAGTTTGTTTGCTTTAAGAGCACCTCCTGCCCTGCTTTAATTCTTAGTATTCCGCGCTATTTCTAAAAAGAAATCTTATAGTAAGATTGCGCTTTCGCGGATACTTCTCGTAGATCAATTCATTTATAATAGTAGAATTCGTGAGCTTAACAGTGCGGACTCTATCATTTTTTTTACCTCAATCAAAACAATACAATTATGCTTACAGCTGAAAATCTCACCAAAAAATATGGTGATTATACTGCTTTGAACGCGCTAAATTTAACTATTAAAGAAGGCGAAATTTTTGCGCTTTTAGGGCAAAACGGAGCTGGAAAAACAACAACAATCAACTTATTCCTTGGTTTTATTGCCCCTACAGAAGGGAATTTATCTATAAATAACATTCCTGTTTCCTTAAATGCCCTGACAACCAAAGAATTTGTGGCTTATATTCCGGAAACTGTAATGCTGTATCCAAATCTCACCGGTTTAGAAAATCTTAAGTTCTTTTCGTCACTTGCAGGTTTTCAATATTCAAAAGGAGAATTAACCTATTTTCTGAATAAAGCCGGACTTCAGGTTAAAGCTCACGATCAAAATCTGGGAGGTTATTCTAAAGGAATGCGTCAGAAGGTTGGAATCGCTATTGCTATTGCAAAAAAAGCAAAAGTGCTTTTATTAGACGAACCTACAAGCGGCTTGGATCCTAAGGCATCCAACGAATTTTCGCAGATTTTAAAAGAACTTTCGGCCGACGGAACGGCAATATTAATGGCAACACATGATATTTTCAGAGCCAGAGAAGTGGCATCACACATCGGAATTATGAAGCAGGGAAATCTGGTTACCGTTATCGAAGCCTCAAAAATTTCGGCAAATGAGCTCGAAGATCTCTATTTACAAACCGTTTAAAAGGAAACTGAGCTTTCCACTTTCATACAAATGAAACATTTTTTTGCCTTACTATTTTTAGTAAGCAGTATGTTCCTGCACGCACAAAATGCCGGAAAAGTGCAGGACAGTATCGCTACAGATTCTTTGAACGAGAAGCGTAACGAACTCCAGACGGTTGAAATTGTAGGTCGCGCTACCAAAAAATACAACAGCGATTATTCGTTTTCGGCTACTAAAATTGCGGCTTTAAACAAGGATATTCCGCAGTCTATTTCATCGATTACCAAAGAATTAATTGCAGATAAAGGCGCCATTTACCTTGCCGATGCCGTAAAAATGGCCAGCGGAGTAATTCCGGCCAGTTATTACAATCAATATACGATTCGGGGAATCTCACAAAACGAAGAGGGTCAGATAATTAACGGAATGCGAACACGCCAATATTATTTTTTACAGCCTTTAACGAGCAATATTGAGCGTGTCGAAGTCATAAAGGGACCATCGAGCGCCACTTTTTCGTCTGTAGATCCGGGCGGAAGCATCAATATGGTTACCAAAAAACCTTTGGCAACAGATCGAAAAGAAGTCAGTTTTACAGTTGGAAGTTTCAGTACTTTACGCGGTACTTTAGATTTTACAGGTCCATTAAATGACTCTAAAACCCTTTTGTACCGAGTAAACGGCGCGTATCAGGAAGCCAAATCATTTCGTGATTTAGTTCATAATAAATCGTTTTTGTTCTCGCCTTCTTTCAGTTATATACCAAATGAAAAAACGGCTTTTAATACTGAATTAATTTTAAGCGACATGACGGGAGTGCTCGATCGCGGACAGCCCATTTTTGGAGCAACAGCAGGTGTTACCAATTTAAATAAAACACCAATCAACTTAAATTTAGGAGCTTCGGGAGATTATTTTAAATCGAAAGAAATGATTTTAACGACTAATTTTTCGCATAAATTCAGTTCAAAAATCGGTTTTAACGCTTCTTATATGAAACAAACATGGACCGAAGATCTTCAGGAGCACCGTACCACCAATGCTTTTGCTGTTGATATGAATAATGTGCCGGTTAGCAGTCTGGCAATGATGCAATATGTTCAGCGTCAGCAATATTGGGATATTGATAACGTTACGGCATATTTTAATTTTGATTTTAAAACCGGACCTTTAAAACATAAACTTCTCACAGGTTACGATTTAAGCAGTTGGAATAAAAACAAAGGCGGCGGACAAAATGCAGCGAGAGGTTATCTGTTGAATGACGGGACAATTGCCGCTTCGTTTGTACCTGCCAATGCTGCAAATTATCAGACCGTTACCATAAATGGAACTGTTTTACCAAAACCAAATGTCAATTTTTTCGATTTGAATAATCCTAGTTATGCGTTAAGAAATACCGAAGATTACGTTTTAAACGTACGCACAGCGCTGCCATCGGCACTAACGACAACAAATGCGGTTTATATTCAGGATCAGATTCAGATTCAAAAATTTACCTTTTTACTGGGTTTAAGAAACGAATGGTTTGAAGATATTACAAATTATGAAACCAATAACGAATTGAAAGTAAAACAATCGGCTCTTTTACCTCGTATTGGCATCACATACGCTGTAAATTCTTCGATAAATGTCTACACGACGTATCTTGAAGGTTACCAGCCTCAGTCGAACACTACGAGTTTAATGCCGCAAACGGGAAGTTTACCTGCGGGAAGTTTGTTTAAGCCTCTGGAAAGTGATTTGAAAGAAGCAGGTTTTAAAGCTACATTTTTAAATAATTCAATGAGTTTTAATGCAGCAATTTACGAAATCAATCAGCGCAATATTTTGATGAATGCCAATGATCCTGTAAATCCTGATTTACTGGTTACAAGAGGTTCCGAAAGAAGCCGTGGTTTTGAATGTGATCTGGCTGGCTACATCACACCGGACTGGCAGATTAACGCATCGTACAGTTATATCGACGCTAAAATTACAAACGACGCAAACGCATCGCTGATTGGTGCCCGAAAACAAAACACGCCAAAAAACAGTGCCAATCTCTGGACACGCTACAATTTTGCGACAGATTCTGAACTTACAGGATTCGGTATTGGTTTGGGGATGCAGTATCAAAGCAGTAAAGTGCCGTGGTTTACAAGAGACTTTACATTGCCGGACTTTACAATTTTTGATGCAGCACTTTATTACAAACCAAACCACAACATGCAGATTGCTGTAAACGCAGGCAATTTATTAAATAAAACCTATTGGCTGGGCGCTCAGAATTATTTGAGGTTATTTCCCGGAAGTCCTAGAAATGCGAGCCTTACCGTAACTTATAAATTTTAATTTTATGAAATCATTACACGCAGAAATTTTAATCGCCAAACAGCTGCGGGATTCTGTTTTTAAAAATAAAGCCGTTTTTATTATTACACTTTTTATTGGTGTTTTACTTTTATATGCTGCCTTTTCAGGTTGGGAAAATTATACAGCACAAAACGAAACCAGCGAAAAATACCAGCACGAATCGCGTGAAGACTGGTTGAAAAACCCGGATAAGAACCCGCATAGAATGGCGCATTACGGGAATTTTGCATTTAGAAAAAGTACTTCGTTAAGTGTTTTTGAATTCGGAATGGAACCCTTTTTTGGAAACGCAATTTTCCTGGAAGCACACAAACAAAATACCGCCAACTTTTCTGAAGCCGGCTTTTCGAACAGTATGCTCCGTTTTGGTGAAATCAGTATTGCTATGGTTTTGCAGGTTTTGTTACCGCTTTTAATTTTCTTTTTAGGATTTAATGCGATTGCGTATGAACGTGAAAATGACACTTTAAAAATACTTTTAACCCAGGGAATTAATTGGAAACAACTTCTTTTTGGTAAAATTCTGGGAATTGCCAGTGTTATTATGCTTTTGTTTATTCCCACCATTATTGTTTTGGTATTGCTCTGGCTTTTTCTGCAAAACTTTTCGGTGTCGGCAGACGAAGGACTAAAATTGCTTTTGTTTATTTTCTTTCATTTTGTTTATCTGATTTTCTTCTGCACCATTGCGGTCTTAATTTCGGCAATAAGCAAAACTTCCAAAAACGCTTTGGTGTCCCTTATCGGAATCTGGCTTTTGTTCACCATTATTCTTCCAAGAACAACTCAGGCTTTGGGAGCTTATATTTATGAAGCGCCTTCTAAAATTAAATTTAACAGCGACATAGAAAAAGATATTCTCAAACAAGGCGACAGCCATAATCCCAATGATCCGCATTATAAAGCAATAAAAGATTCTCTTTTAAGAGCTTATAATGTCGATTCTGTACAAAAACTGCCGTTTAATTATTCCGGCTTTATTATGACTGAAGGAGAGAAAATCAGTTCGCGGATTTATAATGAACATTTAGCAGAACTTTTGAAAGTCTATAAAAAGCAAAACAGTTTTTCTAAAACAGTTTCTTTTTTTAATCCCTATATAGCGATGAAGAACCTGTCTATGGGACTTTCTAACACCGATTATGATTCGTATGTCGATTTTCAAAAGCAGGCGGAAGATTATCGTTATAAAATGGCGCAGAAGATGAATGCGCTTCAGATCAAATACATCAGCAATACAAAATCGGATAAACCCAAAATTATTGGTAAAGAACACTGGGCCGATGTCGAAGAATTTCATTATGAACCAAAAGGAATATTGACCGTCCTAAAAAACGAATTTATCTCGATTATCTCTATTGTTCTCTGGATTACGCTGCTTTTTATTCTCATCAAAATCGCAGCCAAAAAACTTAAAGCCATTTAATATGTTAGCATTATTATATAAAAATTTTATACGATCGAAAGGAACTAAGACAGGATTGATTTTCCTGCTCTGTATTGGTTTTATAAGCCTTTTGATCGGAAAACAGTTTCAGGAAAAACAACAGAATAACATCCAGGAAGCAGCAGTTTATCAAAAAGAGCATATTGCGAGAAATGCCGCCTTTCATAAGGACGAAATCGGACTTTTGCTGTATTACATCAAGTTTTCATTAGTCAATAAAACTTTGGCTATAAACAGCCTGGCAATTGGCCAGCGTGATGTAAATCCGTCGATTCAGAGTGTTACGATTCGCGGACTCGAAGCTCAGAAATACGATGCAGAACTCAACAATCCGAATAATCTGTTGTCCGGAAATATCGATTTTAGTTTTGTACTGATCTATCTTTTTCCGCTTTTGATCATCGCTTTTTCATACAATATTATTTCAGAAGAAAAAGAAAGCGGAACCTGGAAAATAGTTGCCACACAGAGTCGGAACACCTTTATTTATATTCTAAAGCTGTTTTATATCCGAATTATAAGCTTGCTTGTTCTGTTGTCTGTTCTATTGTTTGCCAGCGTTTTATTTTTAAACATTCCTCTGGATCAGTCGTTTTTTATCTTCTTTGGATTAGCGATTTTATATATCCTATTTTGGTTTGCCGTCTGCTTCTTTATTGTTTCACTGCAAAAACATTCGAATTTTAATGCTGTAATACTATTAACGATCTGGCTTTTCCTGATTATTATTTTGCCGGCTGCAATTAATACATACATCGTGAACAAATATAAAGTTCCTGAAGCGTTGGAAGTGACGTTGAAACAGCGAAACGCATATCACGAAAAGTGGGATATGGATAAGAAAGAAACAATGGAGAAATTCTACCAGCATTATCCGCAGTTTAGAAAATACAAATTGGATGAAAAAGCCGAATTTACCTGGCTTTGGTATTATGCCATGCAGCAAATGGGAGACGACGAATCGGCGGTGCAGTCGCGCGAACTGGAATCGAAACTGGAACAGCGAAACCAGGCCAGCCAAACCATTGCAATGTTTATCCCTACGCTTCACACGCAGATTCAGCTGAATGAAACGGCAAAGTCAGATCTTGGAAATCAGCTTTTATTTTTGAAAGAAACCAAGCTTTTTCACGAAAAAATGAGATTGTACTTCTATCCAAAAATATTTGAAGAAGCAGCTGTAACGCAGGAAAACTGGGGGAAATTTAAAGTAGAGACTTTTACAGATTCAACTGAAACCGGTTTTTTAAAGGCTTTTTTACCGTTGTTACTTTTCAATTTATTGTTGATTGGTTTTGGATGGAGGAATTTTAGCCGGAAAGCTATTTAACCGCAAAGAACATAAGGTTTTTTCGGGAAGTCCGCAAAGCTGTATCAATACTCTTTGTGGACTTTGCGTTTTAAACCAGTTTTTAAAAAAAAATTGCGTGCTTTGCGATTAAGTCAAAAAGCATTAGTATTTTTAACTAAGTTTTAAAAACATGAAAAAAATTCTGATTGCCGGTTTACTTCTGATTATTGCCTTTTACCTTGTTAAACAATTCGTTTATAATCCATACAAATGGAAAAAAGACATCAAGACTCCCGAACATAAATTGCAGTTGGGAAGTTTTATTTTTAGCAAACAAAGGGGTTCAAACGGAAGTCAGAGTATGCAGAATTATTATTTTGTCTTTAAAGTAACAGCTATCAGCAACGACTATGTTCGTCTTTCTGTGATGCGTAGATTATCCCAAAAAGACAAACTGACCTCTTCTGATTTTTCTACCTCGAAGGAAGATTATAAAACCTTAAAGCAAACCATTAAGGAAATTACCATTACTCCTATTACTTCTGAAGATCTGTATAAAGAAGGAGCCACTTTTACTATTAATGACTATTTACTGCAAAAATATCCCGCACTAAAAGATTCGCGTTATTATTATGAAGTAACCAATATTCCTGTAGATTCGCAACAATATTTTGACATGATTTATTCTAAAAAAGAAATCTTAAACAACGGAAAGCTGGTTCGCTATGTTCTGAATAACAGCACAACACCTGAATTGGCAAAAAGATTATCTGAAGATATTGATTTGATTATTAATTCTATTTAACCGCAAAAGTTTTTTGAGCTTCCTGCTGATTTTCCAGAACGCAAGGTTCGCAAAGGAAACCTGTTATGGAAATATATTTATGTAAACATATTATGGCCCTACGGTTGAAACCGTTGGCTATATTTAAAATCTATTGTTCAAAAATATCTATTTCTCCAGGTTTGGAGGTTTTAAGAAGATGCTGTTCAGGCTGTAGCTAAATGATAAAGTTTGGCTAAAGCCTTTGCTAATTCAATATTTTTAACCTCCGGCTAAAGCTGGAGGCAATTAATTTTTGTCTCACCCAAGCTTTGCGGACTTTGATTAAAATAATCCAACCTAAAAATCTTTGCGTCATGAGGCTTCAGGATGTGAAAAACTTTTGGTCTTTGCGGTTAAAAAAAAGCTTTCTAAACTTATTCTGAATAAAATTCCTCAAAACAATTAATAATCTTATTTTATTTAGAACTAATATAAATAAACTTTTATATTTGTCGCTTTCCACGGCAAATTCTATTAAGTAGTCCTAAAATTAATTACTTATATTGCTTTCAAGTAATTTCATTAAATGAATAAAAATACCAATTTAGAGAACCAATATTTTGAATCTTTCAGGAAAGGAGACGAAATAGCTTTCGGTTATTTTTATGAAAAATACTTCAGAAGAATTCAATCTTTCTGCATCCAGTTCATTTATGATACAGAGGAAGCAGAAAATCTTGCACAGGAAGCTTTTGTGCATTTGTGGCAAAACCATAAAAGTATCGAATCTACTAACGGGATTCAGTCTTTTCTTTACACCTACTCCAAATCAAAATGTTTAAATCTTATTCGTCATAATAAAGTCAAAGACAAATTCAAAAATGAGTTACTAAATCAAACAGAGCGTGAATTGAATATTGAGGTCTTAAATTCGATTTCATTTGATACTTTAGAATTAAACGAATTGGAGCGCGTCATTCAGGAATCTATTAATGAATTACCACGTAAAACCCGGGAAGTTTTTATTAAAAAACGTTTCGAAAATAAAAAAAACTCAGAAATCGCCGAAGAAATGCAGGTAACTATAAAAGCTGTAGAAGCCCACATGACAAAGGCTTTAAAGATTTTGAAATCAAAATTATCCGATTATTTGTTCTTGATTTTTATCTTTATTTGTAATAATTAAAAATAAAAAATAGGGTATTTTAATCCTGAAGTGTACTAAATAAAGCGGGAAATTAAAAACGCATTTATGACATCAGAATTAATTTATAAATACTTATCTAATGAAGCTTCAGAGCAGGAAGTTGAACAACTTTTTGAGTGGATCGATATTTCTGAAGAAAACAAAAAGCAATTTATAACTTTAAAAAAGACCTGGGCGCTAAGCACACTTTCCGAAACTGTTTCCAGTGAGGTTCCTGTAATTGCTTTACCATCAAAAAACAGAATAAGAAAGTATTTTAAATATGCGGCTATTCTTGTTGTTTTGTTTGGGTTAGGAAAACTGGCTTTCTATTTTACTGAAAGCACAACAGATTCTAAAGAAGTTGTTCTGGAATTAGGCGATGGAACTTTAGAATATATTACCGAAAAAAATGAGACTGCTTTGGTAAATGATAGAGGCGAATTGGTTGCCCGAAAATTGCCAAATCAGATTATTTATTTCGGAAAAGTTCTCGATAAAGACGTTTTATATCATACTCTTAAAGTTCCGTACGGAAAAACATTCAAACTTAAACTTTCAGACGGTACACTTGTCAGTTTAAATTCTGGAACAACTCTTCGCTATCCCGAACAATTTGGGATAAACGGTAAACGAAATGTTTATTTAAGCGGTGAAGCATTTTTCGAAGTTGCCAAAGACAAAGAGCATCCATTTATTGTTCATGCCGAAGAATCTGAAATTGAAGTTCTCGGAACTCAATTTAACGTGAGTGCTTATTCGGAAGACAACACGATACGCAGTGTTTTGGTTGAAGGAAGTATAAAAATGTCTGAAAAAGACAATCCTCTAAATGCAGTTCTCCTACAACCAGGTCAAATGGCGGTATGGCAGATTCAGTCTAAAAAAATTACCAAAAAAGATGTAGATACTTCTTTTTATCAAGCCTGGACAAAAGGTGAACTAGCATTTAACAACACTTCATTTTCTACAATAACAAAAATGATTGAACGAACCTACGATGTTGAAATCATCAATGAAAATACTGTTTTAGCCAAACAGAGTTTTACCGGCTCAATAAAAATCAGTGAATCTAGTGTCGAAAACATTTTGGAACTTCTAAAACGTGACACGCCTTTTAATTATTCTGTACAACAAAAAACCATTACGATTACACCTATTTTCCATAACTAATAAACATGACATTACTAACCCCCAATAGATTAAGAAAAATGCTGTTTTTCTTAGCCCTTCTTATATCTGGCTTAAAAGGTTTTTCGCAAGAAAAGCGAATCACAATACAGGTCAAAAACAAACCAATCAGTACCATTATAAAACTGATTGAAGAACAAACTGATTTTAGAATCATCTACAACGCCCAAAAAATTGATGCGGAGCAGTTGGCTGATTTAAATATAAATAATGCAACTTTAGAAACTGTTTTAAAGCAATTGCTGAAAGATAAAAACATTTCCTACTACATTCAGAAAAAGCAGGTTTTATTAACGCGAAATGCTGCAAATGCGTCAGATACGGATGCTAAAGAAAAAGAACGTTTCATTACCGGAATTGTTTATGATGCCAAAAGTAAATTGCCTCTTCCCGGTGCGACCATTCGAGTGAAAGGAACAGGAAATGGCGGAATGGGTGCTATTACAGATCTTAACGGAAAATTTGTATATCAGTTAACCGGCGATGATATTCAGAATCTGATAATTGAAGCTGGCTTTTTAGGCATGCAGATGCAATCGCAAAAAGCAGGCACTAAAAAACTATTTTCCTTTTTTCTTGAAGAAGCTGCAGACGAATTAAATCCTGTAATTATTACTTCTTCTTATGGAACTAGAAAGCTTAAAGAAGAAATTGTAGGAAGTATTTCTACCTTGACTTCTAAAGATATTCCCGTGCAGCAAGCTTCTGAAAGTGTTGATAAAATGCTTGAAGGTCAAATCGCTGGTGTTCTTATCGAAAATACTTCTGGGGTTGGAGGTCCTGTTAAAATTAATATTCGAGGACAAGGAAGTTTAAAACCTATTGGAAATTCAATCGTAGGAACCTCTACACAGCCGCTTATTATCATTGACGGTGTTATTATGTCTGAAGAAAATTATATTGATAGTTCTTTTTTTGATGGACAAAGTGCATTTTCTGAAGATTTGGCTAACCCTTTAGCGCAAATTGCTCCAGAAAACATAGAAACTTTTACAGTACTTAAAGATGCCGCAGCTGTTGGTCTTTATGGGGCTGATGGTGCAAATGGTGTTATTTTAATTACTACAAAAAAAGGAAAAATTGGCAAAGCTAAATTCGGTTTCTCTAACCAATTGGGAATTTCTTCTGCCATCAATCAGATTAAGTATTTAAATGGAGAACAATATACTGAAATGAGAAATCAATATTTAAGAAATACTTCTCCTAACACTGCGCAGCTAACTTATAACGGAATAAATACAGATTGGTTTGATCTTTTAAACAAAGACGGAATTTATAATAAGTATAACTTTAATGTTTCTGGTGCTGATTCTAAATTCTCATACAGAACAAATGTTTCGTATTTAAATATTGACGAACCACAATTAGGAAATACAACCAAACAATTAAATGCCGGAATCAATTTAGGTTACAGACAATCAAAATGGGATGTTAATCTTTCATTGAATCCAAGTTACATTCAAAAAGTGGCTCCTAATACTTATTATTCTTATGCCTATATTCCAACTATCTCACCTTACAATGCAGATGGATCTTATTCATTATCCGGAGTAACGGGAGTAACTGGAGGAAATCCGTTGGCTGCTATTGCTCAGAATAAAAATGAAACCAATACTTACGGACTATTAGGAAGTATTAATTTAGGTTATGAATTAAATAAATCTATAAAGTTTCAGACTTTATTTGGAATTGATTATAAAGACAAAGAACAAGATCGTTATTTCTCTGGAGAAAATGAAAGCGGCAGAAACAGCGGTACTTTTATTTTTGATGGACAAACTTATCCTAATTGGGGAAGAAGAGCAATTAACGAACGTAAATCTACTAAATGTAACTGGCAGGGACAAGCATTATTTGATAAGCAGATTACTGAGAATCACGCAATAGATGGTGTTTTAGGTTTTGAACTTGCAGAAGAAAAAGGAAAGTTTCATTATGCATCAGCTACTGGTTTTATTAATCCGAATGTTATTCATGCCGTTTCTGAGGCTATACAGGATGATAATAATGCGACTGTTGAAGATGAAACCTATGACAAACAAAGTTACAGATCTGATATCAGCAACGGTTCCAGGGTTTCTTTATTTTCTCAAATCAATTACAATTATAAAAAGAAATACTTTTTCTTAGGAAATATCAGACGTGACGAAAGTTCAGTATTTGGCGATGATACCAATGTAGCTTTAAACAGTGGTGCAGGTTTAGCATGGATAATCAGTAATGAAGATTTTTTAAAATCAAATTCCTGGATTGATTTTTTAAAATTAAAACTAAGCTACGGTTCAACAGGTAACTCAAGGATTGGATCTTACCGTTCAAAAGGTTTGTATAACATTTTACAAAATGGATATAATGGTACAGAATATGCCACTGTAGGCGATGCACCAAATGGAAATTTAAGCTGGGAAAAAAATACAAAATTGAATGCTGGTATTGACTTTAATGTCTTCAACAGAATCGAATTATCACTAGAATATTATTATGATGATTTATCAGATTTGATTGTTGCCAGAGATATTCCGGTAGAAAATGGTTATAATACTTTAGAATTAAATGCTGCAAGCATGTATAATAAAGGTTTTGAATTTACTACAAGAATAAAATGGTTTAACAAAGGAAAGTTCAAATGGTCATCCTCTTTTAATATTTCAACAGTAGAAAATAAAGTAACCGACTTATTTGGGCTTGGCAGTGATTATTCTCAGGCGAATATTGCTTTGGCACAAAAAATTGGTTACAGCACAAGTACCATATGGGGAGTAAACTGGATTGGGGTTGATCCTGCTACGGGTAGAGATCTTATTAGAAAAAATGGTCAGGTTTACGATGCAGCAACTTACAGTCAACTATTTACTAATGCCGACTGGGAACCTATCGGAAATACACAGCCTAAAGCATTTGGAGGTTTCAGTAACCGATTTTCATTAAATGACAATATCACGCTGTCTATAACGGGTGCTTTTCAATTGGGCGGCGATAAATTGGTTACAGATGACATCATCGGTAAATACAGAATTACTTCGAATAGAAATATGTCAACAAACGCTTATGACTATTGGAGAAACCCGGGCGATAATGTTACGCAGCCTGCTCCAAGTAATAACACTTTGATAGCAAATATGAGTAAATATGTTTTTGATGCTACTTATATTAAAATCAGTAATATCAATTTGAGTTATAATGTTCCTGTGAAAAATACTTTTCTGGATAACTTAACTGTATTTGCAGATGTTTCAAATTTACTGTATTGGTATAAAGAAAAAAGTCCTTCCGGAATGAACGGTATTAGAGAATTGAGTTACACCTATCCACAAGCCAGAACTATTTCATGTGGCATTAATACAAAATTTTAAAAAGATGAAATACTTTAAAAATATAAAAACCTTAAATTTTTCAGTTGTTTTAGCGCTGCTATGTTTACTTCAAAGCTGCAGTGACTTTTTAGAACAGGAACCGGGAACACAAACTTCTATAAATGAACAATTAGCAGATAAAAAAGGAGTTCTTACCGCATTAAATGGGGTTTATTACGATCTTAGAAGTATTCACACGAGTCCGACTTTTACAGTATATTCAGATTTACAAGGCGGGAACCTTAAGTTCTCTCCAACTTATTCTGATGATGTAAACAGAAACGGAATAATTACCGTTCCTACAATTCTCGAAGGATTTTACTCTTTTAATGATCAATCTCTTGATTCTGATTTAAGTGATTTCTATGGAAATGGTTATAAGGTTATCAACGAAGCAAATTTAATTATAGAATTTGTTGACGGTTTAAAGGATGCTACAGAAGCTGAGAAAAAACAAATAAAAGCAGAAGCTTTGACTGCGAGAGCTTATATGCATTTTTTATTAAGTGAGTTTTATAGTCAAAACTACAGTTATACTTCTGATGCATCTCATTTAGGAATTGTGTACAATACCAAATCAATAGAAAATGGTCTTCAATACGCTTCTCGGGAAACTGTTGCCAATACTTATGCACATATTGTCGAAGACTTTACAACTGCAGTAAGCCTTTATTCAGATAATATACTTTTAAGCGGACCTGCTTACGGCTATTTCAATAAAAACAATACAAAAGCTTTATTATCCAGAGTATATTTATCTAAAAATGACTGGCAGAAAGCTTATGATACTGCTAATGATGTCATTTCAAATTCTGGTGTAAATTTAGTAGATTCTGCTAATTATATAGCCCAATGGGAGCAGCCGGATCTTCCTGTTTCTGAAATTTTAATGGAGTTTACGGTATCAAAAAATGAAGAGGGTACGACAAGTTCATCTTTAGCAGCACTTTTTGGTTATACCGATACTAAAAATTTTCAGAAATATGTGGCCTCACAAGATTTAATAGCTTTATACGAAGCTTCAGATATTAGAAGACAATTATTTCTTGTACAGCCATTAACCACCTTAGTGAATCTGCAGCCTGTACAATTGAATTATTATTTTACAAAAAAATTCCAGGGAAATCCAGGATATGTAGTCTCCAGATTAAGTGAACAATACTTAATTCGTGCCGAAGCTGCATTAAAACTAAACAATACTGATCAAGCTAAAAAAGATATTAATACTATAAGAGCCAGAGCAAATGCAACTGCTTTAAAAGATTCGGAAAATCTACAGGACGCACTATTACTGGAAAGAAGAAAAGAACTTTGTTTTGAAGGTCATTTATTTTTTGACATCGTTAGAAATCATAAAGATGTTTCCCGAAATGACGGCTGTCTGTCTGAAGCTTGTAGTCTTACCTATCCTTCACCAAAATTTGTTCTGCCAATTCCAAAAAGCAATCTTAACCTTAACCATAATTTAAAGCAAAATGAATCGTATTAAAATTATAGCTGTATTAAGCATTATTGCATTATTCGTTTCTTGTTCAAAAGACGATTATAGATTAGATACTACCAGTACAGATCCTTTTGTGAGATTTAACTTTTTGGTAAGCACAAGTAATATACCATTAGAATATCCTGCGAAAAACACCTCTGGCCTGCCAGTAAATACATTTGAAAACAAGTCTGTCAAAACTTTTAAAGTACCGGTAGCTTTGACTTCAACAGGTCTAAAATCTGCTGTTAAGGTAAATTTTAGCGCACAAACTTCTGGAGATCCAAACAGTTTTAGTTTGGAACCAGCAGCAGAATTATTGTTTGAAGGAAATAAATTGACAGATACCATTTTTGTTTCTTTTGAAAAAAGATGGGCTGAAAAACAAACTATTTCTTTAAAACTGGAAAGCGCCTCAGATCCTGCCATTCATATTGGAAACCTAAACACAACTTATCCAAATGACACTTTTACAATTACTTTAGGCGAGATTATCACCAACTATACTTTTCCGGTAAATCAATTCGTCGTAAAAGGTGAAGGGGGCGAAAAAGTCGATTTTAAAGTAAATTTCCCAAACGGATTTATCCCATCTGAAATAGAAAGTAATCCTATTTTCAAATTTCAAAATGGTTTCGAATATTCTCTGACTCATGATGATTATGGAGATAACAGAAGTTCCATAACTTATCATTTGACGTTGTTGGAAGATATTCAAAACGACGATGCTCGTTATGAATCCAAAATTACGTTAGTAAATACTCCTAATTACATCGCGACTGGTAATATAACTTTAACGGTTGTAAAACCAATAAAATCTCTTAGAGACGTACAGGCATATCCCGCATCCAAATTTACAGATCCGACGAATGCCTTTTATTTAACGTATGGAGAACATTGGTTTAGTAATACTACTGGTAATTGTGCCTGGCAGACTTTTAATGCTTTAACCTTTCCTATTATTGTTGCAAAAGATAATGAAAATGCAATACTTTACAGCGATAAAGGAACTGCGAACCCAAATGATGATGTGTATCACGACGCTTTCAAAATCGGATTTAATGTTGCCAGCGGAACGAATACTGTAAATTCTTTTGGTTTAAAAAGATGGTTTTCTAACGAAAGCGGCTCGGCAGCTATATCTCCAGGATTTAATATTACCTCAGCTTTAGAATTTTTTCCTTCCAACGGAAACAGTAAAACTGAAGGAACTGTTTTGGTTATTCCGCAGGATTTAACCATCGGGTCCAGTGCAACAAATACACATATTATTGCCATTTCCGGCGAAGGAACTTACAAAGAAATCAGCAATGGTTTATTCGAAATTTCTTTTGAATTAAAATTAACAAACGAGAAACTTTTTGGAGGAACCGTTTCTACACAATACAGAATGTACAACAACAAGGTTTATCCAAAACCAGCTCCTTTAAGCATTCCATGTCCTAAAGAGGTTACGTTGTAACTTTTAATGTTGTTTCAGGTTGCAAGTTTCAGGTTTCAGGTTGAAGTAACTTTGAAACTTGAAACCTGAAACTTGAAACCAAAAAATCTCGTTGAGCTTGGTCAAAGTTTAAAACTTTGACAAAGCTTTTGGAATTTAAAAAAATAAAAAAGGTTTACGTTTCACGTTTAGCGATAACTTGAAACTTCGAACCTGAAACCTGAAACAAATCAAAAAAAAAAAAAAGAATTGAAAAAATTAATCCTTCCAATCCTGTTTCTGCTGGGCTTGACGGCTTATAAAAATGCAGAACGAAATGAATATACCGATATTCAGGAATTACGAAAAGTCTATTCGAGCGGAGATTCCTCAAAATGGCCTGCTGCAGAATTACACGAAAATGTCGATAAATCTAAATTTCAGGATATTGGCGTGCTTCCTGCAGTTCCTTATCCTGCCTATAATCCCTATTCCAAGGAAAAAGAAAGTCTGGGAAAAATTTTGTTTTTTGATCCGAGATTATCACGAAGCGGACAAATTGCCTGCGCTTCCTGCCATAATCCGGAACTGGGCTGGACAGATAACTTAACACGTTCTTTTGGACACGATCGCCAAACCGGAAAACGTAATTCAATGACCATTCTAAACTCGGCTTATGCCACTTCCTTATTTTGGGACGGAAGAGCGAAAAGCTTAGAAGATCAAGCGCAGTTTCCTGTTTCAGATCCTTTAGAAATGAATGAAAAACTCACGATTGCAGTGGATAAAATTGCTAAAATAAAAGGTTACAACAACTTGTTTGCTAGTGCTTTTGGAGATAAAAAGGTGACGCTGGAGCGGATTCAATACGCATTAGCAACATTCGAAAGATCTATAAATAGTCCGAAAAGTAAATTTGATCAGTTTGTAAGCGGAAAATCAGAAATTTATACTGATCAGCAGGTAAAAGGCCTGCATTTGTTCAGGACCAAAGCACAATGCATTAACTGTCACAATACGCCTTATTTTAGTGATAATCAATTTCATAATGACGGACAAACTTTATTTGGAACAAAAAATGAAGACTTCGGGCGTTATAATGTAACTAAAGATGTAAAAGATATTGGTAAATTCAGAACACCTACTTTACGCGAAGTCGCTAACACAAAACCGTGGATGCATCATGGGCACTTCCCCACTTTATTAGACGTTGTAGAATTATACAATCTGGGAAATCCATCCCCGGTTCAGAAAAAATATCTGGGAACAGCAAGAGATTCGCTAATTCCAAAATCAGATCCAATGCTTCGAAAATTAAATTTAAGCAAAGAGGAAATAAGCGATTTATTGGCATTTATTGAAACTTTAAGCACGCCGACCAGAAGAATTATGGTACCTGAAATGCCGAAATAGTAACAAAAAAAGAAAATACCTTTATTAAAATTGTATATTTTTTTTAGTACTCCATATCATTTCCCTATACATTCATTGAAGTAAAAGATAAAAATAAGCCTCTATCACAATGGTATTTCTTAAATTTGATTAGAACGAAATTATCCTTCAATAATTAAAGAAAACAGAGCACCATGAAAATAGACCAAATTCAAATCAGCACGAGAGATATACAGCGAACGAAATCATTTTACCAGGAAGTTTTAGGCTTATTTATTTTAGAAAATGACAAAAATTCGGTTACGATTCAGGCAGGGACTTCCATATTAAAATTCGTTGAGGATCCGCAATTCAATTCCATTTATCACTTTGCATTTAATATTCCGGAAAATCAGCTTGGTGAAGCGATGGAATGGTGCAAAAACAAAATTGATTTAATTTTAATTGAAGACAAATATATTATTACGCATTTTGAAAACTGGAATGCACACGCCGTTTACTTTTATGATAATAATGGGAACTTATTGGAGTTCATTGCCCGACATGACCTTAATATTGATTACGTTGGAGAATTTTCTCCGGCTTCCATTTTAAACATAAGCGAAATCGGAATTGTAACAGAGAATCCATTAGAACTGGGAGATCAATTAATTGCTGACCATGGTTTGCATTATTTTTCTAAAAATGATAATAATGAAAATTTTTCTGCCATTGGAGATGATCACGGTTTATTAATTATGGTGAAAGCGGGCAGAAACTGGTATCCCACTCAGACTCCTTGTGAAAGCAACCGGACTGAAGTTTCTTTGGAAAATGATGAAAGGATAATTGAGTTAAAGTTTTAAATTCATAAAAACAGCCGAATGAATTTCCTCCAGCATTAGAGCGCGGAAAAAAAATCGCACAGAAGGCTTTAGCCAAACTTAATTATCAGGCTAAAGCCACATTTAGAATTCATAAAAACCTTTAGTTAAAACGGGAGGTAATTCATTTTCTCTGCCGGCGCGTGCCCCGATTATAAATAAAAGATTTTTCATCCTGAAAATTTTTGATTAAAACCGCATCTTCTGAATGCGAACGGCATTCAAAATTGCTAATAAAGCTACTCCGACATCTGCAAAAACTGCTTCCCACATGGTTGCCAGTCCGCCTGCGCCGAGAATAAGAACAAAAGCTTTAACAACAAAAGCCAATGTGATATTCTGCCAGACAATCTTTCTGGTTTGTTTCCCGATGTTTATTGCCATTGCAATTTTGCCTGGCTTATCATCCTGAATCACGATGTCGGCGGTTTCTATTGCTGCATCGCTTCCTAAACCTCCCATTGCCATTCCCACTGTGCTTAACGCGATTACAGGCGCATCATTAACTCCGTCACCCACAAATGCCACCGTTTGATTACCGGCTTTTATTTCGTTTACTTTATTGACTTTATCTTCAGGCAGCAAATCACCAAAAGCATTCGTAATTCCTATTTTTTGTGCCACAAACTGAACCACATTATTTTTATCGCCGCTTAACATCGTCAGCTTTACACCAAGAGTTTTCAGCCTCGAAACCGTTTCCGCCGCATCTTCTTTAATTTCATCGGCAATAGTCAGATAACCTGCAAATTTACCGTCAAAAGCAATTGCAATTGTAGTGTAAACTATTGAAGAGAGATTAGCATCGTACTGAATTCCAAGCTTATCCAGAAGCTTAAAATTTCCTACCAAAAGTTCTTTTCCGTTATAGGTTGCTTTTAATCCGTGCCCGGAAATTTCTTCTGTATTTTTCAATTCTATAGACGAATCGACTAGTCCCACATAATTATGAATTGCTGTGGCAACGGGATGTGTGCTTCTGCTTTCTAAAGAATTTACCAGTTTGAGGATTTCTTCTTTATTAAACTCTGGCTTTATAACGACTTCCTGTACTTTAAAAACACCTTCTGTCATAGTTCCGGTTTTATCTACCACCACATTCTGAATCGTAGCTATGCTGTCCAGAAAATTACTTCCTTTAAAGAGAATTCCGTTTTTGCTCGCCGCACCTATTCCTCCAAAGTAACCCAGTGGAATACTGATAACTAAGGCACAAGGACACGAAATTACCAGAAAAACCAACGCTCTGTACAACCAGACGTTAAAAACATACGGGTTTACAAAAAGCATCGGAAGCAAACAAATTCCAATTGCCAGAAAAACTACAATGGGCGTATATATTTTCGCAAACTTTCTAATAAACAATTCTGCAGGCGCTTTTTTGGTTGTCGCATTCTGCACCATTTCCAGAATTTTAGACAACTTGCTGTCGTTGTAGCCGGTAGTCACCTTTACTTCTGCAACAGTATTTCCGTTAATCATTCCGGCGAGTACGGTCTCCCCTTTCTCTTTGGTATCAGGTTTGCTTTCTCCTGTCAGCGCTGCTGTATTAAAAGAAGCAGAATCAGATAGTAATTGCCCGTCTAAACCTAGTTTTTCACCTGCTTTAAGCTGAATTATTTGTCCGACAAGAACATCTTTGGCTTTTACTTTTACACCAGTATTATTTTCCAGAACAGTAACTTCATCCGGACGCTGATCCAGTAAACTTTTGATACTCGATTTTGCCCTGCTGACCGCCATTCCCTGAAAAGTTTCGCCTATGGTATAAAACAGCATTACCGCCACACCTTCGGGATATTCGCCAATCGCAAATGCACCAATTGTTGCAATACACATTAGTAGAAATTCCGAAAAAACATCTCCTTTCATCATGCTTTCAAAAGCTTCTTTCAAAACCGGAATTCCAACCGGCAGATACGCAATCGCATACCATCCCATTCTCACGAATCCGGTGAACCATTCCTGCGGAAAATAATGGTCAATTGCTATTCCAATTATCAGTAAACCAAATGAAATAATCGAAGGCAGAAATAGTTGAAATAAACTTCCCTCAACATTATGTTCATGATCGTGACCTTCGTGATCATGTCCGTCATGATCTGAATGTTCAGGTTCATCCTGCGAACAGCAGGAGGGTTTAGCTTTATTTTTTGTGTTTTTTATATCTTTATCTCGATGTATCATGGTTGAAGTTTCATGTTTTATGTTTCCAGGTTTCCAGTTCAAACTTGGGTTTTAATAGTGTTATAAATTTAATCAATTTGTGCCAATTTGGCTTGAGCAAAAGCTGTTTTAATCTCGCAAAGTCGCAAAGACGCAAAGTTCTTGTCCCATATTTCCAGGATTAAAAGAATTAAGAAAATCTGCTAAAATCTCAAAATCTTCGTGAAAAAACGCAGCACCTTGCAGCTTAGAATCTTAGCAACTTTAAAAAGATCAATGCTCGTGTTCTGCCCCGCCCTTCATTGCAGAAAGCAGATAAAAAGCACCTTTTGTCACAATTTTAGCATTTGACGGAAGTTCACTCACAAACTTTATTTCTGTAAAACCTAAATCTGTGGTTCCCGGAATTACTTCTGTCGCCCGAAAGTAGATTTCCTTTTCATGCGACTTTGTTTTTTCTTCTGTACTATGTTCGTGTTTTTCTTCTCCTTCTTCAGATTGCACGAATACAAAATATTTATCGGCATTGCGAACAACAGCATCTTTTGGCAATGCGGGAACTGTCGCATTGGTAATGTTGATATTGGCCGAAACATACATTCCCGGAATTAGTCCCCTCGCGTCAGCTGGTTCAATTTTAGCATGAACCGCAACTGTTTTACTTTCGTTAGAAAAAGATTTATTGATTCCGAAAATTTTTCCTTTAATGGATTTATTGGACTGATTGGTCAATACAAAATCAATGACCTGACCAATCGAAATAGAACCCAGATCTTTTTCATACACATTGAGATCCAGATGCATTTGTGAATTGTCTACGACTTCAAAAAGTGAAATTCCGGTATTGGCAAAAGCACCTTTCGCAATATTAATTTTCCCCACATAACCATTTATTGGAGAAACTATAGGCACCAAAGTTGAGCTTCCCTTTGTGCTCACATGTAAGGCTCCTAATTTATTTTTAGCGGCCTGGGCACGTGCTTTTTCAGCTGCTAATTTAGATTTGACTTCCTGAAATATTTTCCTCGGATTTACATTTTCGTCACTTAATGTTTTCTGACGATTGTATTCTAATTGAAGATATTCGATATTCGCTACAGCGGAATGATATTCTTCCTGCATCTCAATGACTTCCAGATTTTGAATGGTTGCTAAAACTTTGCCTTTATTGACATAAGTTCCTTCCAGCACATAAATATCTTTTATGGTTCCGCCAATCAGTGTAGAAACTTCTGCAGAATTCTGTGGAGGAACTGTAGTGTAACCATTTGCCTTGATAATCTTATTGAGGTTTCGGTCCTCAATAAATCCCGTTTCAATGCCCACTGTTTTGTATTGAGAAGCGGTTAAGGTAACTTCTGTTGTTGATTTTTCTTCTTCGTGAGCTTCTTCCGTTTTCTTTTCATTACAACCTGTTAGGGTAACCGCAAGGATCACACAGACATAGCGAAAAGCATTCAAAAAAAATAAACTTTGCGTTTTTTGCGTAAACAACTTAGCTTTCTTTGCTGTTAAATAACTCAATATATTTTTCATTTCTTAATTGTTTTTGATGTTTGGAAATTGCAGTTCTATAGCACTTTGATTGTAACTGTGCGTAGCCTCTGCAAATTGCTTTTTAATATCAATAGCCTGATTTAAAAAACTAATGTAGGTCCAATAGCTCATATCGCCATTCTCATAACTTTTTTGGGCAGTTGCAATAATCTGATCCGCATACTGCAATCCTTCATTTTGATAATAAGCTAAATTACTTTGTTGTTTTTTGAAGTTGTTCTGCAGTTCTTCTCTTTGCAGTTTTAAAATCAATTTATTTTTGTCTAAAGCCAGTTGTGACTGGGAGATACCTATTTCTGCTGCTTTTGCTTTGGCTGTATTAACGCTGCCAAACAAAGGAATTTGTAATCCAGCTGTGAAACCCTGAAATAAAGATGCTGTATTTATCGTCTGCGCAAAATATCCCAAGCCAACTTTTGGAGTTCTCGAAGCCTTAAAAGTTCCGGCTTCTTTTTCATAAACCGATATTTGCTGTTGGTAAAAACCGGTCATTAAATTTTCTGCTTTAGAATTTTCCTGACTTTCAATAAATGCAAACTGCAAGGCAGTATTTGGATCCGGAATAATATCTTCATTAGTATGAATGAAAAACTGAAGTTGCTTCTGGTAAATCGCCAGATCGTATTCTAATTGTACTCTCTGCGTTTCGATTTCTTTAACTTTAGCTTTGGCACTTATTACTTCTATATTACCGCTTTCTCCGGTTTTAAAACGGAGCTCGGCATTTTTCAAAAATTTCGTGTAAATCCCGTTCAGTTCTGCATTAAGTTTCTGAATAGAAACGCCGTACAGATATTGATAATACGCCAATGTTACGGCCTTTTCGATTTCATATTCAGATAGCGCTTTTCGCTTTTCTGCCAGTTTTGCCAGTTCTTCCTGCCATTTTCGGTTTGCCTTGGTACTATTTCCTAACGGAAAAAACTGCTGTACCGAAACGTTATGATCAAAATCGACACTGTTAAATTGCCCGCCCTGATATTGTACCTGCATGGCGTCTGGCTGAAAAGCGGCTTTCTTAAGAACATTTTGTTTCTCTATCTCCTGATTGGCGATTTTTAAATCAATATTGTTGGATTTGGCAAGTCCTATTGCTTTTTCAAGACTTACAGATTGTTGTGCAAATAGTACTGTTCCTGTTAACAAGAACGTGCTTAACCGGAGAGTTCGCAAGACTTTTTTCGCAAAGTTCGTTAAGGTGATTTTCTTTATATATATTGAATTTTTCATTTTTTTCTTAAATTTTATTTCACGCAGATTGTACAGATTTAAGATGATTTTCACAGCTTATTTTTTACTCTGCTTACGTTTAATCTCAAGCTATTTTTTTTCATTTAAATTATCTGCAGAATCTGCGAGAGAAATTATTATTTTTCTTCACAAGCAATAAATTATCTAATTATCAAATTTTCTCATTTACTAATTTTCCCCTTTACTAATTTTCTCGCGGTTAATTTTTTCCAGCATCAGATACAAAATCGGCAAAACGATTAAGGTCAATAATGTAGCAGAGATCAATCCGCCGATAACTACTGTAGCGAGCGGTTTCTGTACTTCTGCTCCGCCGCTTGTTGATAATGCCATCGGAAGAAAACCTAACGATGCAACCGCCGCCGTCATTAAAACGGGACGTAATCTCGTTTTGGTTCCAATCAAAATTCTTTGAAAGGCATCTGAAATTCCCTCCGATTTTAACTGATTGAAATACGAAATCAATACAATACCGTTAAGGACTGCAATTCCGAATAGTGCGATGAAACCGATTCCGGCAGAAATACTAAATGGCATTCCGCGTAAAGCAAGAGCAAAAACACCTCCGATTGCCGATAACGGAATTGCAGTGAAGATCAGGAAAGCCTGCTTTACACTTTTAAAAGTGAAATACAATAAAATCAGGATTAATCCCAAAGCGATTGGAAGCGCTACGGAAAGTCTTTTTGAAGCTTCGATCAGATTTTCAAATTGGCCTCCATACGTCACATAATAGCCCGCAGGAAGTTTAAAGTTTTTATCTAATTTCTTTTGAATTTCTTCAACAACACTTTTAATATCTCTTCCGCGTACATTTAATCCAACCGTGATTCTTCGTTTTCCGTCTTCGCGGATGACCTGCACAGGACCTTGCTCGTAATCTACTGAAGCAACCTGAGATAAAGGCACTTGCTGACCGTTCGGAAGCGGAATAAATAAATTGCTGACATCGGTAATATCAGCCCGATTCTTTTCGTCCATTCTTACTACAACATCAAATCGTTTGCTTTCGTCGTAAATTTTTCCGGCACTTTCTCCGGCAAAAGACGAACGGATAATTTGATTGATATCTGAAATATTCAATCCGTAAAGTGCAATTTTATCGTACTCGTATTTAACGGTTATTTGTGGTAAACCTGTTACTTTATCTGCTTTTAAATCTCCAATTCCTTCAATTCCTTTTATTTTCGAAATCAGTTCCAGGGCTTTCGCATCGAGAATTTCCAGGTCATCACCAAAAATTTTGATCGCAATATCCGATCGGCTTCCTGTCATTAATTCGTTAAAACGCATTTGGATGGGTTGCGAGATCTCGATATTGGCACCGGGAATTATTTCCATTTCTTCCTTCATCGCGTTCGCCAGTTCTTCCCAGTTTCGGTACATACTTCTCCATTCTTTTTTGTCTTTTAGAACAATAATTAAATCACCGCTCTCAATTGGCATCGGATCAGTTGGAATTTCGCCACTTCCAATTTTCGTCACAATCGTTTTGATTTCAGGGAATTTTGCTTTGAGGATTTGTTCGAATTTGGTTGTAGTTTCGACCATCTGCGTAAGCGAACTTCCTGTCATAATGGTCGCATTGATGGCTAAATCTCCCTCTTCTATTGTGGGGATAAATTCGCCTCCCATATTCTGAAAAATAATAAACGCCAAAGCGAATAAAGCAATGGCAAAAGAAAGAATTGCCTTTTTAAATTCGAGCGCTTTTTTAAGCAAAGGCATATAATGATTTTCCAGCCACAACATCATTCGATCGCTGAAATTGATTGGATGTTCTGTTTTTTTGGATAAGAACAACGCACTCATCATGGGAATATAGGTCAACGAAAGAATAAAAGCACCGATTATGGCAAAACCAACAGTCATCGCCATTGGCTTAAACATTTTACCTTCGGTTCCGATCAATGCAAGAATTGGGAGATATACAATTAATATAATTATTTCGCCAAAAGCGGCACTATTCCTAATTTTTGATGCAGAATTGTATACTTCATCATCCATCTCATTCTGTGTCAATTCTTTTTTATTTCTTATTTTTTGAAGGTGATGCATAGTGGCTTCTACAATAATAACAGCGCCATCGACGATGATTCCGAAATCCACTGCACCCAGACTCATGAGATTACCGCTCACGCCAAAAGCATTCGTTAAAATCACAGCAAAGAGCATCGCCAGCGGAATGACAGAAGCGACAATTAGTCCGGCGCGCAAATTCCCCAGAAATAAAATCAATACAAAAATGACAATTAAAGCACCTTCCAGAAGATTTTTTGTTACTGTTGCAATCGAATTATCGACCAATTTGCCTCTGTCAATAAAAGCCTCTGCCACAACTCCTTCGGGCAGGCTTTTATTAATCGGTGCCATTTTTTCGTGCACCCTTTTTACAACGGCACTGGAATTTTCGCCTTTAAGCATTAAAACCATTCCGGAAACAATTTCTCCTTTTCCGTCTTTTGTAGAAGCGCCGTAACGTAACGCTACGCCTTCGCGGACTTCTGCTACATTACGCACCAAAACCGGCGAGCCGTTACGGTTTTTTACTACTACATTTTCTAAATCCCTGATGCCTCTGGCCATTCCGACACCGCGAATAAAATACGTATACTGATCTTTTTCAATATATGCGCCACCGGTATTTTGATTGTTTTTTGCCAAGGCATCAAAAATTTCTGTAATTGTGACACCTAAACTGTTCAGCATATTAGGATTTACTGCAATTTCATATTGTTTTAATTTTCCGCCCCAGGTGCTTACATCGGCAATTCCCTTAATACCCTGTAGCTGCGGAATGATAATCCAATCCTGAATGGTTCGCAATTCTATCGCACTGTACTTGTTTTCATAGCCTTTTTTGGCATAAACATCATATTGATAAATTTCGCCCAGACCCGTCGTAATTGGGGCCAATTCCGGAGAATCGACATAATCAGGAATGTTTTCTTCGGCTTGTTTTAAGCGCTGAAAAATCTGCTCGCGTGCCCAGTATACATCAACATCATCGTCAAAAACAACGGTTACAACCGATAATCCGAAACGCGAAATACTGCGCAGCTCCAAAATATTGGGGACGGTTTTTACGGCCCTTTCCAACGGATAGGTAATTAATTGTTCGACTTCCTGACTCGCCAAAGTTGGTGCAGTGGTAATAATCTGAACCTGATTATTGGTTACGTCCGGCAAGGCATCGAGCGGCAAATTTTTAAGCGAATAGCTTCCCCACGCAATTAAAACGAGGGTAAATAATAGTATAACGAACTTATTCCTTATACTAAACTGAATGATTTTATCTAGCATTTGAATGATATAATGATATGAGAAATCAGGCAGATTACTGCCTTATAAAATGTTGCGCTAAAGTCACAACTCTCTATACCGGAATTACCCGGTTATCATTATACGATTTGAGGCGGTTGCCAAATACTTCCGTAGAAATTGGAAATAAATAATGAACTATAATTTGGTTCTGCAATCGTGATTTGAGTATAAGCCTTTGGAAATTCAAAAATTGAAGCAGACTGATGACTTAAAACTTGTGCACCGCAACAATTGCAGGCACAAAATGGCGAACAAAGATCATTTTCTTTATCATGAGAATGATTGTTTTCTGAAGCAAACTGAGCCGTTTTATGCATAGCACTGTTTATCTCCATATCAGCACATGGCATGTTAGAAAGTGCCATTAGGTATACTGATAATATGATTGCTATCCATTTCACTTTCGTAAAAATAATACTTTTTGGACTGATAAGTATTTAATACTATCCAAAAGTTCAACTTCCTTTACGAAACTATCTGATACTCTTGCTCTTATTAAATTTATTTTTTCAATAATTTTAAAATGTTAAAGAAATTTAGTTAACTTTAACAAAAATAAACATATAATTAAAAATTTAAAATCCTTTCTATATACCTGTAAAGCACATAATAAGCCGAAATTCCGATAATACGTTAGTCATCTATTTTCTAAGCAGTTAAATTAATTTAAAACTCTATAAAAATGAAATGTAACAAACTAATATCAGCCTTTTTATTATTATGCAGTTTCTCCATATTTGGGCAAGTTTATACAGATAAAATTGTTGGGGAAAAAAATCAGGTCCTGAAAGACAGCTTAAAAGCAGAAGAATATCCATACGCTTTGCCCATTTGGGGTGAAAAAGTTGCTCAAAAGGGATATAAACTACCTTACTCTGCGGGGATTTCAGTAAATTATTTTTGGCAGGATTCTGAAATCATTATCAATAATCTACAGATTGGCTTTAATAATGGACCGCTTCACAACTTAGATGAAATTGTCAGATTTGACAAGAGTTCTGTCGAAGCAACTGCTATTAACATCCGGCCGGATGTATGGCTGCTGCCCTTTCTAAATGTATATGGAATACTCGGAAAAGTCAATTCTACTACTAAAATAAATGCAGGCATCTGGATTCCCGATGCCGATAACAACTGGTCTGAAGCGGCATCGTTTAAGACGCAGCAAAATTTTAACGGAACTACTTTTGGTCTCGGGATGACGCCTACTATTGGCATTGGCGGTGCGTGGCTTGCTCTGGATATGAATATGGCATGGACAGATATTGATGCTTTGGACAAACCGGCGTTCTCTTTTATTTTTGGACCACGATTGGGAAAAGCATTTAAATTTAAAAAACCGGATCAAAATATTGCTGTCTGGACTGGAGCTTTTCGTGTTCATATTTCCGGAGACACCAATGGTAATTTAGCATTGGGTGATGTACTTCCGCTGGAAGATGCACAGCAAAAGGTTGATGATGGTCTGGCTAAAGTGGCCGAAAATCAGATGAAAGTTGATGACTGGTGGAGCGGTCTTTCGCCTGCACAACAGCAAAATCCGGCGAATATTGCCAGACATAACACGGCAAACAGAGCTTTGGAAGGTGCAGGAACGTTCCTGACCAGCATGGATGGCGCCTTAAGTACAGCTGGATCATCTACAATACAATACTCGCTTCAAAAGGCACCAAAAGATATGTGGAATTTTATTATTGGATCGCAATTTCAATACAACAAACACATTATGTTTCGAGTTGAAGCCGGATTTCTGGGTAGCCGTACGCAGGTTTTAGGAGGTTTACAATATCGTTTTGGACTTTAATTTCCATTTTATGAAAAAGACATTTGTGGTAATTTTTGCTTGTCTAAGCATGTCACCAGTTAGGTCACAGGTTTTGATTTCCTTAATTTTTGGAGATAAGCTCAATTCAGAATTTTTAGAGTTTGGCTTAGAAGGCGGCGTAAATTTTTCCACGATTTCAAACATGGGATCTTCTGCCACCAATACCGGATTTAATCTGGGTTTTTATTTCGACTTTAAGTCTAAAAATAATCCCGCCTGGATGATTAATACGGGCGTAATTGTGAAGTCACCTATGGGAGCGCAGGAAATTCCGCTGTACTCTCTCAATAATCCTGATCTGGACAATACTTTTTCCGGTGGAAGTGTCAATCGCGAAATACGTTATTTTAATGTACCGATCTTAATAAAATACCAATTTAAAAATAATATTTATCTCAAAGCCGGACCTCAATTTGGATTGCTGGCCAGGGCATTTGATGAATTTAAAAATGAAATTGATAAGGACGAAGTAGTTTTCAAAAAAAACATCAGGGATCAGATTCACGTTATTGATGCCGGCGTCGCCATAGGTGCGGGTTATCATTTAAATGTTGGAAACGGTTTAAATATTACCGTACAATACTATCATGGTCTGGTTACTGTAATGAAAGGTGACGGTCCAAATAATCAATTTAACAGATCCTTATATGTTACGGCCGGAATTCCGATTGGAAAAGGTAAAGCGGCTAAGAAGAAAGCAGAACAAGAAGCTGAACTGAATAAAGTCATCTTACCGGAAGACCAAAATTAAGCCTTATTTATTGCATTGATAAATTCTAAAATTTCTTCTGTTTTTAAAATATAATCAGGTTTATTGTGCACAATGGCATTGTTGGGCATAAATGGCATCTCTGCAGAAAGCGGGTCCTGAACAATGGTTGTCCCTCCGGCTTCCTGAATAGTTTTTAAACCAAATGTTCCGTCAGAGTTCGAGCCTGAAAGTAAAATTCCGACCAGATGACTGGCATAAATTTCGGCAGCAGACTCAAAAGAAACATCAATGCTGGGTCTGCTGTAATTTACTTTTTCTGAGGTATCTAAAGAAATGGTTCCTTCTTTTTCAAATAATAAATGATAATTGGAAGGAGCAATATAGATAAATCCTGATTTCAGTTTTATTTTATCTTCCACCTCTTTTACTTTAATCTTGGCTTTTAAAGCGATCAACGCTTCTAAAGTCTGCTCGTCTGAATGTTTTCTGTGCACCACAATGACCACAGCAAAAGATATAGTATCTTCTACAAACGGAAGAATCTGTAATAATGCCTGCAAACTTCCTGCAGAGCCTCCAATTATTACTACTTTACAATCTTTTATTCCTTTACTTTTCTCCATATTTTCTCTTTTTCAAATTGTTTATATTTGGTCGGAGATATAGAATACTTTATAGTTTCTTTTGTTCCCAGTGCTAAAAAACCCAATACAGCCAGGCTGTCATCAAATAAATTAATTACTCTTTTTTGCAGGTTATTATCAAAATAAATTAAAACATTACGACACATAATAAGGTCAAACTCATTAAATGACGTATCTGAAACCAGATTGTGTTGTGAGAAAACCATTTTTTCTGCAAGGCTCTCATCAAATTTTGCAAATCCGTAGTTTGCGATATAATAATCAGAAAAGTCGTTTTGTCCTCCGGAATCTCGGTAATTATCTGCGTAATCTTTAATCATTCGTAATGGAAAAATACCACTTTTAGCCGTTTCCAATACTTTTGCATTAATGTCTGTTGCATACAAAATGGACTTGTGCAGCAAACCGGCTTCTTTGAGCATTATAGCCATAGAATACACTTCTTCGCCCGTAGAACATCCTGCGTGCCAGATTCTTATAAAAGGTTTTGTTCCTAATAATGGAAGAATATCCTTGCGAAGCGTGTGATAAAAAGACGGATCACGAAACATCTCGGTTACATTAACCGTTATTTCGTCAATCATGGTTTTGCAATATTCCTCGTCTGTACGAACTTTTGACAAGAAATCGTGGAAATCTTTAAATCCGTCTAAATAAAAAACCCGGCTTACACGTCTTTTAAGTGATGCTCTGGAATAACTCCCAAAATCGAAACCATAATATTCGTAAACTTCATTTATGAGAGTTTCTAATTCAATATCTTCAATCATAATTATTTAAATTTCCTCCAAAACCTGAAGTAATTTATCCACATCTACTGGTTTTGAGATATATGCATCTGCCCCAGCCTCTAAACATTTTTCTCTGTCTCCTGTCATAGCCTGCGCCGTTAAGGCCACAACTAAGGTAGACTGGTGTGACGGAATTGCTTTTATAAGAGGAATTGCCTCATAACCATCCATTTCCGGCATCATCATATCTAATAAAATAGCATCAATAGATGCATCGTCTTTTAATATCCTTAAAGCTTCTTCTGCACTTAAACAAGATACACAGTCATACGACTTCGCTTTTAGTGTATTCACCAAAGCAAATATATTTCTGGAATCATCATCCACAATTAACACACGTTTTTTTCCCATTTAAAGTACTCTTATTTTATTTTATCATACAGCCAAACTCGCAATAAAGACAATAGCTGATCTACATCGACAGGTTTTGTAATATAATCGGATGCACCTGCTTTAATACATTTCTCCCTGTCGCCGGTCATTGCTTTTGCTGTTACCGCGATAACTGCTAAGTTAAGAAATTTAGGATTGCTCCTAATCTTCTCTGCTGTTTCATATCCGTCCATGTTTGGCATCATCATGTCTAATAATACCACATCTGTATCTGGATTTTCTTCTAATATTTTAATTGCTTCTTTTCCGTCAAAAGCAGTAATAACATTCATTTTAAAAGCTTCCAGGGCTTTTGAAAGTGAATAAATATTACGAACGTCATCGTCTACAATTAATACTTTTTTCTCAAATAAAATATTATTTAGCGAATTCAGTTTTTTAGTGCTTTCCTTATCTTTTCCTTCTTTTTTAACTTCTACCAAGTGAAGGAAAAGCGAAACTTCGTCCAGCATTCTTTGGTACGAATGTGCTGTTTTTACAATAATAGAATCAGCATATTTTCTAATCTTTAATTCTTCATTTATAGACAGACTTTTCCCAGTAAACACAATTACAGGAAGATTTTCTAATCCCGGGCTTTTCTTAACGCCATCCAGAATTTCGTAAGCCTGTTTGTCGGGAATACCCATATCGAGAATTACACAATCTACATCTTCTTTATTTAAAGCAGACAAACCTTCGGAAACCTCACTTTTGATTTCGGAATTAATATTGTAAGTTCCTAAGAAATAACCCAATGCTTTAGCGTGTTTCGGATTGTCTTCAATAATTAAAACTTTTTGCGATTCTTTATTTACAATGTGTTCAATACGTTTGAAAACATCTGGAATTCTGTCAAAAGCAACAGGCTTGTCTAAAAAGTCAACAGCACCTTTTAACAAACTTTCCTGTTTCAATTTATGCGAAGACATAATATGTACCGAGATATGTTTGGTGTGCAAATTATTTTTTAATTCTTCTAAAACCTGCCAGCCGCTTTTTATTGGAAGTTCGATGTCTAATAAAATTCCGACCGGTTTGTAAATCAGCGCAAAATTTAGGGCATAATCACCACGCACGGCAACTACTCCTTTATAGCCTTTTTTCTGAGTAAAAGCCAGTAACGATTTTGCAAAATTTATATCGTCCTCGACAATTAAAATTACCTTGTCGTCTTCTTCAATATTGTTTCGGTCGTCTTCAATTTCGTCCGGAATTACTTCACTGATGTATCGTGGCTTTTGCTCATTTGCTTCCGCTTCCGGTTCCTCCTCAGTAAATTCGGCATATGGAATTTTATCAACAGACATTTTATTCATTGCAAATCCTAAAACCGGCAGACACAAAGTAAATGTACTTCCTTCATTTACTTTACTGTGCAGGGTAATTTCTCCCTGTAGTAATTTGGCAAGTTCACGGCTGATAGATAAACCTAAACCGGTTCCTCCGTATTTACGCTTGGTTGAACCGTCTGCTTGTTGGAAAGCTTCAAAAATTAACGGCTGCTTGTCTAACGGAATTCCGATTCCGGTATCTTTTACAATAAAACAGATAATTTTATCGTCATCTGAATCTACTCTGATTTCAAGGCTTACTGTTCCTTTTTCTGTAAATTTGATTGCATTCGAAATTAAATTTTTCAGGATTTGCTCCAAACGCATTTTGTCTGTTTTGATAACAATCGGTGCATTGTTGGTAATAATCTCAAAGTTGATTCCTTTTTCTTTTGCTACCAGATTAAACAGATTATGCAAATTATCTGTTATTTCTTTAGTAGAAACATCCAGGAACTCAAGGTCCATTTTTCCTGCTTCGATCTTAGATAAATCCAGAATTTCGTCAATTAAGCCTAACAAACTGTTTCCTGAACTCTGAATTACTTTTGCAAATTCAATTTCTTCATTGTTCATGGTCTGGTTATTATTTTCAGACAATAGACGGCTCAATAGTAAAATCGAATTTAAAGGTGTTCTTAATTCGTGAGACATATTGGCCAAAAACTCAGATTTATAGCGTGTTGAAACCTCTAATGCTTCTGATTTCTTTTGGATTTCGGTATTTTTTTCTTCTAATAAAACACTTCTTTCCGACAGTTCCTCATTGGTTTGTTCCAGTTCTTCCTGTTGTACGCGAAGTTCTTCTTCAGAAGCTTGTAATTTTTCTGTCTGTGCTTCAAGTTCAGCGTTTATAGCTTCTAACTCACTATGCTGGATTTGTAATTCTTCTGATTGTGATTTTGTTTCTTCCAGAAGTTCCATCACACGTTTACGGTTCTGGGTTGCTTTTATGGCAATACCAATATTATTGGCTACGATATTTAAAAATTCTAATTGCAGAACAGAAAAACCGTAAATACTTGCTAATTCGACAGCACCTTCAACTTTAAAATCTATCAATGGCAATGCCACAATATGAGTTGGTTTAATTTGTCCCAACGCATAATTAATCTGAATATCATCTGGCGATAAAGTTTTCAGTTCCAGCATTTTTCCGGACACAATTGCCTGACCAATAAGACCTTCGCCTTTCTTAATTCTTTCACGGTTTTTGCTCGGAATATAGCTGTAACCTCCGGAAACGGTAATTTCCTCGCCGTCTACGATGTACAGAACTCCCGCACTACTGTTGGTATACTGACATAAAAACTCAATAACATCTTTTGATAATTTCTGAATTGTTTTCTCGCCCAGCATTTTATCATTTAAAGAAGCGACTCCTGTCTGTAGCCATTCTTTTTGCGACAATAATTCAAAAGAATTTTTAAGAGAATCTCGCATTTCATGAAGAGAACCTCCTAATGCTCCTAAAGTATCTGCTTTGGTATCATCGATTTTAACATCATAATTACCTTTAGAAATCTGTGATGCAATACCGCTTATAACTTCCAGTCTTTCTGCTGTTTCTGCATCTTTACGCTGCAGTTCTTTTTGCAGAAGTGTACGTGCGTTATTATCTTTAAGAATTCTGGCAAAAAACACCACTGTAATGATCAGTGCCACTATAAACGCTACAATAATCAGAATAAAGCTGTAATTACCAAAGCGTTCTGAATTTTGGATTCGTTCTGAAAGTAAACGCTGCTCGCTGTTTTCGATACTTTTAAATTTAGTACGAAGCTCATCCATCATTTTTCTTCCTTCGGCCAGATCAAAAGTGGCATTATCTTTCTGAAGCTGTTTTTTTACCGAAAGATTATGGAGATACATGAAAAAGTTGGTACGAAGCGGCTTTAATTCGTCCAGTCTCTTTTGTTGGGAAACATTATCTACAGTAAGTTCTTCAAGCTTTTCAAAATATTGTGCCGAAACTTTTTCAGCGATACTGTAATCATCCAGAAAATCTGTATTTCCGGAAATTAAATATCCTCTCATGGTGGTCTGCGCATCTGTAATGGTGGCAGATGCTGCATTCAGATTATAAATAACCTCTTGTGTGTGATTGACCCATCCATTACTGTCAAGAAGATTTTTAATGCTTAAAAAGGAGGCCGTTGAACTAATCATTAAAATTAGTAGGGAAACTGATGAGCTGACAAGTAAATTTCTTTTAAAATTGCTGTCCATTTTGTTATATCGTATTATTTATTGGTTAGCGGCAGGACGATAATAAAGCTTGCACCCTCGCCTGGTTTACTTTTGGCGGTAATTAATCCGTTATGTTTGTCTATGATTTTCTTTGCGATTGCGAGTCCGATACCTGTTCCTTCGTAGCTTTGGCGGTCGTTAAGACTTTGAAAAATAATAAAGATTCTGTCGAGATAGATTTCGTCAAAACCAATTCCGTTGTCTTTTACTGTAATTCGGCAAAATTTACCGTCCGGAGATGTCGGGCTCTCAATATCTTTATCCAGAATTATTTCAGAAGTAATTTCGATGAGTGGATTTTGATCATGACCTGAAAATTTAATAGCGTTACCAATTAAATTTTGAAAAACCTGACGCATCTGACTTGGGATACTGTCCACTGTCGGAAGTTCGCTGCTTCTTATTGTAGCATTTTTACGTTCTATGAGATAATCAAAATCACCCAAAACCTCCTGCAAAACGATATTTAAATCGGTTTTTTCAGGTTTAACCTGAGCAGAAAGTCGGGAATAAGCCAAAAGATCTGTAATTAAAGTCTGCATTCTTTCTGCCGATCGTATAGTCCTGTCTACATAATCGATGGCTTTCTCGTCTGTCTTTAAATAAAGGTCTTTAATAATTTTAATAAAGATCTGAATCTTACGGATAGGTTCATTTAAATCGTGCGAAACAACCCAGGAAAATTGCTGTAATTCGTGATTACGAAGTTCAAGTTCTTCGTTTTTCTGCACGAGTTCTTTTGTTCGTTCTGCAATTTTAATTTCAAGATTGTCCTGTGCTTCTTTTCGGATTTTGATTTCTTTGGATAAGAGATCTTTTATGGCTTTGAGTTCGTTTTGCTGCTCGTATATTTTAATAAAAGTTTTTACCTTTAAAATCAGTAAATCTGAATCTACAGGTTTTGTAATATATTCTACAGCTCCGGTTTCGTATCCTTTAAAAATATATTTTTTTTCGGTATTAAGTGCCGAAAGGAAAATTACAGGAATATCTTTTGTGCGTTTATTGCCCGAAAGAATTTTTACAACTTCAAATCCGTCAAGTCCCGGCATTTGAACATCCATGATAATGAGGCAATACTCTGTTTTTAGAATTTTTTTCAGCGCTTCTTCTCCGGATTCGGCACTGTCAACATCGATATTATGCAGCTCTAATGTTTTTTTCAAGGCAATAATATTTGCCCTTATATCGTCTACAATTAATACCATGCTTTAAAACTAAATCGGTTATAAATCAAAACTTGTGAATTTAAATGAATCTAAAAATTTTCTTATTTTTTTGAAGAAATGTATAATCAAATCTTAAAAACAACGTACAAATTCTCAAATGTATAAAAAAAATTAGGTGCGACTTTTTTATTTTAATCCAAAATCTTTACAAAATTCCCACTTTTCAAGCTTGTTGTATGATCTCCTATATGATTTTGAAGATATTAGGAATTCACGCTTTAATTAGCATTTTTTTATAATTGACTGTATTTTCATACAAGACTGCATTATGAACTTATTGAGGCAAACAAAATTTCTTTCAAGATAAGCATTTTTAGGGTTTGAGTTTAATTTTAATTAGCTAAAAAGAAGTTATCATGAAAAAGAAACAAACATTTCCGGAACAGAAACAAAATCTTCCCGGAAACGAGCATATGATGAATCCCGAACCCGAAATTATTCGCGATAATTATGTGGGCAGCGGAAAATTACTGGGCAAAATTGCTTTTATAACAGGTGGAGACAGCGGAATCGGCAGAAGTGTTGCGGTTCATTTTGCAAGAGAAGGTGCCAATATAGCAATTGTTTATTTAAAAGAAGATAAAGATGCACTGGAAACCAAAGCTTTGGTAGAAAAGGAAGGAAAAGAATGTCTTTTGATAAGCGGAGATTTAAAAGATGAAAAGTTTTGTAAAGCGGCAATTAAAAAATGCCATACTACATTTAAAGGACTTAACATTGTTGTAAATAATGCAGCAATTCAGTTCCCGAAAAACGAACTGGAAAAAATAACCAGCACGCAGCTTCATAAAACTTTTGAAACCAATATTTATCCGTATTTCTATATTACAAAAGCAGCACTTGCTTTTTTACAGGAAGGCGATGTCATTATCAACACGACATCTGTTACCGCCTTCCGCGGAAGCGAACATTTGGCAGATTACGCAAGTACAAAAGGTGCAATTGTTAGTTTTACCAGGTCATTGTCTGGCATGCTGGCAAAGAAAAAAATACGTGTTAATGGTGTTGCTCCGGGTCCAATCTGGACACCTCTCATTGTAGCCAGTTTTGATAAATTATCCGATTTCGGAAAAGACAATCCGATGGAAAGAGCCGGACAGCCGTCTGAGGTTGCACCTGCCTATGTATTTCTTGCTTCTGAAGACAGCAGTTATATTACAGGCCAATTTATTCACATTAATGGTGGAGAATTGGTTGGCGGGTAGTTTTTAAAGATGATAAGATTCTTAGTTCTAAGATATTATTTTAATATTATTTATGCCTCACAGATGTAGCGGACTTTTGGTTGAAAAAATTCTACTACATCTGCGGAGCAAAACAAATCCATAAACATGAATTACATCGATATCATAGGACTTTTTGCAGGAGGTTGCGTAACAATTGCGACGATTCCTCAAATCCTGAAAGTTTGGAAAACCAAAAAAGTAAAAGAGATTTCACTTAAAATGTTCAGCATTCTGACTTTCGGAATTGCAGTATGGGTGGTGTACGGAATTTTGAAAAGTGACATAATACTTATAATTACAAACAGTATTTCGTTACTTTTAAATCTAACCATGGTTTATTTTATTCTCTATTACGAAAAAGAATAAAAGGATAAAAAAAAACAGCCCGATAGAAGCTGTTTTTTTGTAGATGAGGATATGATAATGCTTACTAGCTAGCTAATTTTTGGTTGAATGGCTCTAGTTCTAAATGATACTTTTGTCGTAGCACTTTGGTTTGTAAATTTCTTTTAATGTACAATACAGGAGTCATTATAGCGCCAAAATTTATATCTGAAATCTTTCTAATTTCTGTTAATTGCTTAATAGCAAACTTTAAAATAGGCTCAAAAGGAGTTAAATAATTATAACTGTGTTGCGCTATCTCCAACTCTAATACTTCTCTTAAAATACTCTTCATCAATAAATAGCGAACAGTTCCCTGTTGCGGGATGCTTTTAAGTTCCTGAAGCTTTTCTCCTATTTTTGGATTCTCATCGCCGATATAAAGATAATTACCGGATTCGTTAGTGAATCTGTTTTTTAACTGAGAGGTGAAGTTGTTTTTTGCCGTTTCACTGTTTGTTGGCATTCCAACCAATGAAAACTGTATGTGTTTATGACTTTCAAAATACAATACACTATTGATAGAAGAAGAATTACTCATAATACCGGATTGCTGCTTCTTCAAATATTTCACAGTACCGTTTGCTCCAAAACTATGATAAACAGTTCCTTTTTCGCAGTAAGCAAAAAATACCGGCGCAAAAGGATTAGATTCTATACTTAAATTAACATCCTGATTAAAAGTTAAATCAAAATTGAGATATGACATTTCTTTTTCAAAATGTACACCGGTGATATTTCCATTTGCCCATTTTGATTTTATTGTCAATTTATACTCGTTTGAAGAAATAACTAATTCTCCTCCAAAATTTTCTTTAAGATTATCAAAAATAGAGTCAAATCCTCCTGTATTTATGTAAAGTTTCTTCATGGTTTGGTTTGGTTTTATAACCTGCAGGTAATTTATTTAGAAAGTCAATTACCCGCCTTGGTTTCTGTCTTAATTCTAAACCAAATTTCGTTCATATTGTAACTCAAACATTTATACAATTTCGGTGAGATATTTCATAATTTTATTATTAGATTTTAAGAAGGGGAAAAAAGGTTCAAAGGTTCAAAGGTTCAGAGGGACAAAGGTTTAAAGTGACAAAGGGAAAAAAGAACAACAAATGAGGTTTCGCTTGCTTTGCTTTGTATTTATAACTTTTGTTTTTTTTAAAATTTTTATACGGCATTTAAAAATAATTGAATTAGAAAATTTTAAAAAGATTATTGTAAGTAGAGAAGCTTAGATCCTAAAGCTTTGTCATTCATCTTTGTGGTAAATGTTCCTTTGTCCCTTTGTCATTTTGTTCCCTTGTCAGTTTGTTCCCTTGTCCCTTTGAACCTTTGTTGCTTTCAACCTCTGAACCTTTGTCCCTTTGAACCTCTGAACCTTTGTCCCTCTAAATGAATAAACCTCAAAAAAAAAAGCAGCTGCTCCAAATAAATTTGAAACAACTGCTCATCAGCAAAATAAAAATACCAATCTATTTTTATTTTTTAAGTCAATTCGTTTATGTCAGAATTTTTAGAATAGTTGGCTTTCGGAATATCTTTAAAGAATTCTGCTTCTTCCAAATCTGCCATTGGTCCGTATCCTAATAAATGGGTTCCTTTTTGATTGTCTTTTTTAGTTTCGATTACATATAATATAGACATATCATCCGGATCACTCATCCCTTCATAACGGTGATGTGCTACAATAAATATATCTTCGGGATTATATATCTCCTTAGTCTCTGCATTTACTAAATGATCGTTCTGGAAAAGATAATTAGCGGTATATCCTTCCTCCTGATAGATCTTGATATTATCGGTTTCGTGTTTTGAATCTTCTCGTTTCATATCTTTTGTTTTTATCTGTATATCAAATTTCCGTTTTGATACCAAATAAAATTAACTCAATTGATTTTAATCTTGCCTCATTCAAAATTCATATTTAAAGGGCTATTTATTTTTATTAATTTTAATAAACGTTAAATTTATTTGATAATTTAGTAAACAAAAAAAGTCGTTACGACATAGATATAACCATGAATAGTAACTATGATTTTCTGGCAAATGGCGGAGAGATGGGACAGCTTACCCGTTCCAAAGACTGGAGCAAGACGGAAGTTGGAGCTGTAGAATCATGGCCACAAAGCCTTCGCACTACTTTGGGGATTCTTTTGAATTCTAAATTTCCTATGTTTTTATTTTGGGGACCAGAGCATATTTGTTTTTATAATGACGCTTATCGTCCCAGTTTGGGCAAAGACGGTAAACATCCTGATATTCTCGGGGCAAAAGGTGCCGATTTCTGGCCAGAAATCTGGGATTTTATCAAGCCCTTAATAGATCAGGTTATGGCTGAAGGTAAACCAACCTGGCACGAAGACCAGCTACTGCCAATTTATCGAAATGGCCAGATAGAAAATGCGCACTGGACTTTTAGCTACAGCCCGGTGATAGATGAAAATGGTAAACCGGCCGGCGTTCTTGTAATTTGCAATGAAACCACAGACAAAGTACTAACACGCCGAAAACTGGAAGACAGCGAAAAGCGTTTTAAAAATATTGTAAAGCAGATTCCTCTGGGAGTGGTTATTTTAAAAGGTTCGGAGCTTGTCGCAGATATGGCTAATGAAACCTATCTTCATATTATTGACAGAGAAGAAAGCGAAATTTTGCATAGACCAATCTTCGAGGCAATTCCCGAGGCAAAAGAAACTGTTTACCCGTTACTGAAAAATGTTTACGAAACCGGAATCCCTTATTACACCGACGAGCTTCCCGTAACTTTAAACCGCTACGGCAAAGAAGAACAGGGCTATTTTAATCTTGTATTTTATCCGTTGAAGGAAGAAAACGAAATTACCGGCGTGATTGCGGTCGTATATGAAGTAACATCTGAAGCAAGAGAAAGACATCTTTTGACAGAAAGCGCCAACGCTTTTAAAAATATAGTTACCGAATCTCCTATTGCAATGGCAATTTTCAGAGGCAAAGATTATATTATCGAAATGGCCAACAAAACGATGATGCGTGATGTCTGGCAAAAAGAAGAAAAGGAGTTTTTAGGAAAACCTGTTTTAGAGGTTTTTCCGGAATTGCTCAATCAGAAATATCCCGAGTTATTAAGGGAAGTTTTCTATAACGGAAAAACAATCCGCGAAAATGAATCTCTTGCCTACTATGATATAAAAGGAAGATTAAAAAAATTCTATCTCGATTACGAATATACCCCGCTTTATGAAAAAAACGGCGAAACATCCGGTATCATGTGTACTGTTAACGATGTTTCTTCCAGAGTGAAAGCACGAAAAAAAGTAGAAACTGCAGAAGAAAGAGTCCGTCTGGCGGCAGAAATCGGCGAGATTGCGATGTGGGATTTAAACCTCATCAAGAAAAAAATAATTTACAGCAACAGTTTACTGCACATTTTTGGTTTCGAAAAAGACACAAAAATTACGCACAAGGATATTCGTGACCGAATTTTGCCCGAAGATGACCATATTGTCAAAAATGCTTTCTCAGAAGCTTTAAAAAATGGAATATATAAATATGAAGCCCGAATAATTAAAGTAGACAACTCTGTCAGCTGGATTAAAGTACATGGAAAAATATTTTTTGATGAATATCATAATCCTTTAAAAATGATCGGAACGCTGATGGATGTTACAGAAGATAAAAACATTCAGGACGTATTAATTAAAAACGAGCAAAAATTCAAGCTTCTCGCCGATTCTATGCCACAGCTGATCTGGACCAGTGATGCACTTGGAAATTTAAATTATTTTAATGAAACGTTATACAATTTCTCTGGTCTTTCCAGAGAAACTATAGAAAAAGACGGATGGCTTCAAATTGTTCATCCCGATGACCGCGAAGAGAATGTAAAACTCTGGATGGAGTCTGTTAAAACAGGACGTGATTTCTTGTTTATTCATCGTTTTAAACGTTACGATGGTACCTATAGATGGCAATTGAGCCGCGCTATAGCGCAATTGGATGAAGCAGGCAAAATACAAATGTGGGTAGGATCAAGCACGGATATCGAAGAACAGAAAAACTTTACGAATCAGCTTGAAGATCAAATATTTGAGCGTACAACTCAATTGGAATTAAAAAACAGGGATTTGGTCAATATGAATATCGAATTACAGTCTTTTGCCTACATATCAAGCCATGACCTGCAGGAACCGTTGCGTAAAATACAAACTTTTGCGAGCCGTCTTTCCGACTTAGACGATCAAAATATGTCGGCTAGTGCGAAGACTTATCTCTCGAGAATTGAAATTTCGGCAAAAAAAATGCAGACTTTAATACAGGATTTATTAACGTATTCGAGGGCAAATTCTGCCGACAGAGTTTTTACCGTGGTCAAAGTAGACGAAATTGCAGAAGAAGTAATAAGCGATTTTTCTGATCGTATTGAAGAAAAAAAGGCTACAATTGAGTATAAAAATTTAGGAGAAGCTACTCTGATTCAGTTTCAGTTTAGACAACTGCTCCATAATTTAATTGAAAACGCACTAAAATTCACAAGAAAAGATGTTGCGCCAAAAATTAAAATTTCGTTTACAGAAGTCAACGGTAGTTCACTTCCAGATGCACCATATAAGGATAAAATATATCATCATCTAAAAGTGTCGGACAACGGTATTGGTTTTGATCTTGTTTATAAAGAAAAAATATTTGAAGTATTTCAGCGATTAAATACAGAAAGCGAATTTAAAGGTACCGGAATTGGTCTGGCAATCGTCAAAAAAATTGTAGAGAATCACAAAGGCTTTATCACTGTTACGAGTGAAAAGGACAAAGGTTCTGTTTTTAATATTTATATTCCGGATTTAACTTAGAATCAGTATTTTAAAACAAAATTGGACGGAGTTGGAATAAATTGGTTCCAGTCGATTTGTATAGCATATTCTATTGCTTTTCTAATATCGCTCATTAAAACAGGCTTTGTTATAAAGCAATTGGCGCCAAGTTTTCTGCATTTCTCTATAATACCCGGCTCGCTGGATGTAGAATATATGACAACGGGAATGTTTTTTTTGTATGAATTTCGAAGTTCTTCCAAAACATCAAATCCATTTTTACCCGGCATATTTAAATCTAAAAATACAACATAAGGTGTCGCTGGGGTTTCTGCAATGGCGTTTAGGAAATTTTGCCCTTCCGAATAAGTCTGAAGTGTTATTTGTTGTGGAATTGACTCTACCGCATCGGCAAAAATACTCAAATCATCTTCATCATCATCAGTATAGAAAATAGTAAAATTTGTCATGTTATTCGGCTTAGAGTTATACAATTCAAATATAATATAAATCTGAATACCAAATGAGTAATAAACAAAAATTCGTACAAAACTCAAAATTGGAATCTCATAATTTATAACTTTAATTATATAAGCCGTAAAACAGCAAAATTATGCAACTTTATATGTAGCAAAAGACAGATGATTTATTTGTCTGATAGTAAAAATATAAACAAAAAATATAAAGTTATGGGCGATCATAAAGACCTTACAGATGAATTTGCAGTAGATAAGATAAAAGATCTTGCTGAAAATATTAAGACATGTATGTTTTGTACGTACAACGAATACAGATTACAATCACGACCAATGTCTGTTCAAAAAATAGACGATAAAGGTCAGCTTTGGTTTTTATCTGACAGAAACAGTACGCATAATGCAGAAATTACTATGAATCCGATGGTAGAAATTTTCTTTTCAGAACCTCACGATAAGTTTTTAACGCTACACGGAACGGCTTCTATCTCTTATGACAGAGAAACTATTGAGGAATTATGGAGTCCGGTTGTAAAAGTCTGGATGCCGGGCGGAGTTGATGATCCCAACTTGAGCGTTATTAAAGTAGTTCCTGAGGATGGATATTACTGGAATAATAAAAACGGAAAAATGGTGGCTATTGCTAAAATGACCGCTGCTTTTGTAACCGGAAAAACAATGGATGACGGAATTGAAGGAAGTCTTAAATTATAGACTTTTTATTTCTATAAAAAACAAAGAGCGCAAAAGTAAACCTTTTGCGCTCTTTGTTTTTTATTATTGCTTTAAATAATTAATCAATCATTCTTTTTAGCTCCAGGGCATTTAGAATTCCTGCTTCGCTGGCGGTATTATTAAAGTAAACAAATCCCGATTTAGAGTGGATTTTTTTGTCTATATGCTGTAATTCATCAGTAGAATAACTGGAATGGAATAATCTCGGAATTCCGTGAAAACGCAAATAAATCATTGGGAAATCAGTGAAAATTGTTTGCGGAAGACTGGGATGACTTACACTGCAAAATGTAATATTATTTTCTTTGAATAAATTCCAAACCTCATCGTTCCACCAACTTTCATGTCTAAATTCGATTACATTTTTAAAATCATAATTGAGTATTCCAATTATTGCATCTAATTTTTCTCTGCTATAAGCATAACTTGGCGGAAATTGAAACAAAACTGCGGCAAGTTTATCCTTCATTCCGGTTTTGCAGACTTCGTAAAATTCATTCAATAGACTTTCGCAGTCTTTAAGTTTTTTAAGATGTGTAATTTCTTTTGGCACTTTAACAGAAAACAGAAAATTTTCCGGTGATTTGTTATACCAATTTTCAAAAACGCGGACCGTTGGAAATTTATAGAAACTGGCATTAAATTCATAAGTATCAAAATGCTGGCAGTAAAACTCAAACCATTTTTTGGAAGGCAGGTTTTGCGGATAAAAAACATTTTTCCAAAAACTATTGTAATAGCTGGAACATCCTATTATTAATTTATTTTTCATTTATATAACTGTTGACAATTCGTGCAGAAAAAACTTCTGCGTTTTTTTACTCCGGTATGTTTTTTCTGAAACGGCAGATTACACCTCAGACAAGTCTTCTTTGTATGGGCTTTCCAGTGCTTTTTAAGTTCAAACTTCTTTTTCCAATATAAAAATTCAAAACTGTAAGTGGAACATTCTGCGATGAGTTCACTGATAATATGTGGCGGGATTTTCTCTGCAACAGATTCAGGATGCACATAACAGCGGTATAAAACTTCATTTTTTATGATGTTCCCTACTCCCGAAAAAATATCCTGATCTAAAATGAGGTCACAAATCATTTTATCCGGCATTTTTTCAATACTGGTCTGTGCTTTTTTCGGATCCCAAATTTCATTCATTACATCGACACTCCAGTCGTAATGAGAATTGATGTCTCCTTCTAAAATTTTGACCGAACAGGTATAAAAATTCAGTTCACCGGTTTCAAAAACCAGGCTTAATCTTGGTACAGACTCTTTTCGTTCGTTGATCCGGTAGGTACCAAACATCAACAAGTGAATTTTAACGGTGAAAGAATCAAAGCAAATGAGAAAATGTTTTCCCCAGGTTTTAAAAGCAATTACAGTTTTATCCTTTAAACCAGAGATATCAATACTAGTATTGCCGGAAACAGAAATTACTTTCTGTCCTGTAAATTGCTGTACTTCTTCTTTTAAGATTACTATGGAAGGACCTTCTGGCATACAATTGATTTTAGTTGAATTAAAAAAAGTGCAGTCTTAAAACTGCACTTTTCCTTGCATTCTGATTTTTTATTCTAATTCAGCAGCTTCAAGATTTACTGCATTTACAGCAACATCTGTTAATAGTTTATCTGCATCTTTTTCTTCATCAAGTGTTTGCTCCAATAAAGTTGCAGCTTCCGGCAATCCTAGTGTTTCGGCAAACTGTCTTAGAGTTCCGTAAGTAGCAATTTCGTAATGTTCAATTTTCTGGCTGGCTGCAATAATTGCTGCATCACGCACAACGCCTAATTCTGTTTCTTCCAACATTCCTTTTGCTTCTTCAATTAAGCCCTCCATTGCATCACATTTTTTTGCTGTAGCTTTTTGACCGATAATTTTAAAAACTTCTTCCAAACGAACGATTTGCTCTTCGGTTTCTGTCAGGTGGTTATCAATAGCATCTTTTAACTCAGGCGATGTAGCATTTTTAGACATAACAGGCAAGGCTTTAGTCAGTGCTTTTTCTGCCCAGTAAATATCTTTTAATGCATCTTCAAATAATTCTGTAAGACCAGATGCTGCATTAGCTTTTGGCTTTGCAACTCCTCTTGGTGTGGTTTCTTTTGCTGGTGCTTTCTTTGTAGTGCTTTCCGTTTTCTTTGTACTATTTGCAGTTTTCATAATAATAATTTTAAGAATTAATTAGATTATAAAATTACTTAGACAAATGCGGGACTGGTTATAAAATTATCAATTTAAATTCTATTCTAAACATCTGTTAATTATACAATTAGACTTTATAATTCTATAATAAAATCCCCTTCATCGGTGCTAGATTTGTATTATACTAATTATTAATAAAGACATCATGAGCACTATAGATAATAACGACAGCAAAAACAGAGAGTTTGATAACCACATCTCTAATGACAGAAATTTAGGTAAAGATCTGTACGATATTGAAGACACAAAGGATTCTGATACCGATGCCAGTGAAATTGCAGAACGTGGCTATACCGTGAGAAATGGCAGCAATCCTGACGGACCAAATCCCGATGAGGAAATTTTTACCAGAGATTCTGATCTGGATGATCTGGATGATGATTTTCATACAGACAGAGATTTAGAAGACAATAGCGATGCTATTTACGAAGTGGAACTGGAAGATGAAAATGACGAATTCGACAATCCGTCAGATCTGAGAGAGGAAGAATATGATTTCAATGAAACAGAAGCTGCGCTTGAAGATATTGACGACGAAGACGACGACGATTTTATTGAAGAAGATATAGACGAAGAGGATGACAACGAATACATCGAAGATGATGTTCAGGAAGACAATGATGACGAAGAGTATCCTGAAAATGATCCGAGAAAATTCTAAGCCTTCTCAGCGAGAATAAAAAAACCGTTAATTAAGATATTAACGGTTTTTTTTTGCTTAAATCAAATAACTCAATCTCCAATAATTTTCAATACCGGAATATCGTCCATTTTCTCCAGGCGTTCTTTTAGTCCTGCTCTGGCTTCTTTTAGTTCTTCTTCGGCGTCGTGAAGATCAGCCTGCCATTTCTCCTTATCGATTGTAGAATGTTGCATCTTTCTGGTAATCTCGTAGATCTCTCCCTCCGCTTCCATCACTTTCAGCCTCTTATAATAAGTTAATGTTTCTGTCATGTGAGCAAGTGCAATCATGGCTGTCAAAAAAGGATGATTATTAGTCACATTTACATCTTTGATCCTTCCGTGTTCTAATTCTACTTTTAATGCAAAAGCAAATTCTTCCATATTAAAAGCTTCATGTTTGCTGCCGGGATCTAAATACGCTTTTATGGCGTGGACATTATTCATTGTAGAAAGATCCACGTCTGTGTCTTCTTTATGATTTAAATCTTTAAGAATAACATTTGCAATGGCTCTTGCTTCTTGAACTGTTGGGTCGTTTTCGGGATTTTCAAAATCACGAACCGACCAGTCCCAATTCTCCGGATGTACAGGTTTTATATACTTTTCGCAAAAATCTGTCACATCGTTTTTTAAGCTTACCATTTTATCTTCCCTCTTAACGTAAACATCCTGATAAGCGCCACTTTTTGTTCCCATGATTTTATTTTATTTTGTTATAAATCACAAACGACACACTCTGAATGAATGTGTCGTTTTAATTGTTATTGAATGCTATTCTTTTTTTAAACTCTTGTTCTTCCGCTGATTAACGAAATAATGAATAAGACTAAAAATATAAAGAATAAAATTTTAGCTATACTTGCGGCTCCAGCGGCGATTCCTCCGAAACCAAATATTCCCGCCACTATGGCTAGAATAATAAAGGTGACTGTCCAACGTAACATAATAATAGTTTTTTAGTTAATAATGATTCTGTATGAAGCTTTTAGAGAGAGCATTAACTCTTTTATCTATTTGCAGTCTATCAAATTGATTTCATAATTCTGAATCAATTCAGAGAATGCAGTTTCTGATCTTGTGAAATATTTTTTATTGCTTCTGCTTTTTTTAACGTCATCGAAATACTTTTGAATTGATCCGTCTTCATAAGTTGAAATCAATAAAGGATGAACGTAATAATCTTTGCATACTTTTCTGGTATTTCCCAGTGCTTCAGCAGTCATATCAAAAGCGGCAACCACATTTTTTTTGGCTTCTTTTTCATCAGCCGTCACTCCCATTTCCATGAGGCTTTCGAAAAAGATGATCGATGCTGCCCACGTTCTGAAATCTTTCGCACTAAAATATTGTCCCGAAATGGCATGCAAATATTCATTTACCATATGACTGTCGAGTACTTTTCTTTCGCCGTTTTTATCGTAATATTTAAAAACTTCCCAGCCCGGAATTTCTTCACAACGGCTAACCAGTTTAATCAGCTGTTTGTTTCGAGTGGTTATGGTGTGCTGTTTTCCTTTTTTTCCAATAAATTCAAATCGCAACGAATTTTTATTAATGTTGATGTGGCGTTTTCTTAAAGTCGAAAGTCCGTACGATTTATTGTCTTTGGCATATTTTTCGTTTCCTATTCGAATGTGCGTCTCTTCCATTAAGCGTATTACCAAAGCCACAACTTTTTCCCTGCACCATTCTTTCCTTTCCAGATCAAGATCCACTTGCTTTCTAATAGCAGGCAGCTTGGCGCCAAATTCGGCAATCTTATAAAATTTGGTCTGGTTTCGAATTAAATTCCACTTCGGATGATAGCGATACTGTTTTCTGTTCTTATCATCAATTCCGACCGCTTGTAAATGAGCATTTGTACAATCTGCAATTCTTACATCTTGCCACGCCGGCGGTAAAACCAAACTGTTAATTCGTTTTAATTCTGACTTAGACTTTACATCTCTGCCATTTTTTTTATAAACGAAATTCTCACCTTCACGACAGCGTACAATTGTCAACCGATTATCACTAACATACTCCAAATCCAGTTTATCAATCACCAGATGAGGCGTCTTAATCAATTGGTTCATTAAATTTTCTTTTCTGGCTGCGGCGTTCATTTTGGCGAATTGTTAAATGTTTAATTATTTCTCAAAGAATGAATAAGGGCTTTTTTGTTCATATAAGAACGACCTTTAATGTCTGCTTTACCAGCTTGTTTCAGGAGTTCTTCCTTTGTCCATTCTTCGTATGGTTTTGCTTTTCCTCCTTTTTCCCTAGAATCGGGTGTATTAGCAATTCGTGCAGATTTTTCTTTACTGTAACCCTTTTTTATAAGTGCTTCGTACTGCTCTTCATTTCTTATTCCATCTGGCATGACTTGTAAATTTTGGATTAAAGATTTCAAAAATCTGTTAAGTCAAAGTTCCATCAATAACACAAGAAAAGTGTTACATAATTTTTCAGAGAAATTCTATAATTAAATCGTTATGAATTATTTGGATTTGAGACAAAAAAAAATCCCGCCTCGAATGAGTTGGGATTTTTACTAAATAATTTTATTTATAGCGATCAGTCACAAATGATCTTTTTATAATCCTGCGTTTTATCGTCATATTCCAGACAGGTCTTTTTTACCAAAACCATTTTATTATTGACTAATTTATATTCTGCCCGCTCGATACTTCTGCCGGCACAACATTGGTTGTGCTCATAAATTCTTTTGGTTTTACTGTCAAATTCCAAAGAAGTTCCGCTATAACTGCTTTCAAAATATTTTCGCGTTTTCGGATTATAAAGAAAATAAATCCTGGAAGTATTAGGACCCGCATAACTGGATTCAAAAACCGAGAAATCTTCAAATCCGTCAAAATTATAATCGCCGGTATCTATATTATTTAATCCCCACAGCTGGCATTGTACCGCTATTTTCTGAATTAATTTATCGGTCTTTTTTTCAATAATCCTGACTCCGCTTACATTTGAATCTTTAGAGATAATGAGTTTAAAATAGCTGTTTTTTAACGAAGAAGGCTGCAGGATTTCTTTTTCTGCCTGCTCGGGATTAGAATTAATATCAAATTCTTTTTTCAGGCTAATCTCAAGTTCTTTACCAGAATTTAAATCTTTCCAGATTCCTTTTAACTGCCCGCTTTGGGAATCATAATTTTTAAAAGTTAGTTTTGCATTTTGTCTATCCTGGTTCTTTTCTGTAAAAACCAGTACGTTTCCTTTCAATTCTCCGTTAAGAACAATTGGCGTATCAACATTAGAATAGGCGTAAATCGCAGAGCCCTGACCATCAGAATAAATATCGGTGACGAGTTCTATCGGGTATTTATCAATAAAACCGGAGTAACTTATTTGGGAGAAAAGAAAATTACTCAGTACAAGAAATAAAAATATAAAGGTGCTTTTCATAATCCGATATCATCAATCGATTCAACATATTTGTTGTCAGGCTTAATTAATCGAAACCCGCACTTAAACATAAAGCGTATTAAAAGAATAAAGAGAAACCCCATTATTAATGTTCCTATTAAATATCCAATTCCATGAGGCGTAGATTTTTTAATTTCCTCTATACTATTAATAAATATTGCTTGTGAAAGTCCGGCAAAAGTGGTCAGCGATAATATCGATGCCAGTACAATTAGAATACATCCACAAATTTTCTTTACAATTTTCATCAGAAACGCTTTTTATAAGGCTAATATACTTAATACATTTTATAATGTAAAAATACTAACCATACAAATCCTATAACATTTCTGCAAAATCCTGTAAAATATTCTTACACATTGAAGTTAATTTTACATCATAACATTAAAACCATACAAATTATGAAAAAGTTATTATTAGCCGGAAAAGCCATTTTAGGAGCAGGACTTATTATTTTATTCCTTCAATCTTGTAAAAATGAAACCAAACAAGAAGATCCAAAAGAAGTTGCAGAAGACGCTAACGAAACTAAATTTGACTCTGTTGACAATAAAGAAGATGATTCTGAATTTTTAGTAGATCAGGCTGAAATTAATTTAGCTGAAATTGAACTTGGCAAATTGGCTCAGACAAAGAGTACAAACCCAGAGGTTAAAAAATTTGGTAAAATGATGGTTGACGAACATACCAAAGCTGCTTCTGAAGTTAGTGCTTTAGCAAAAGCAAAAAACTTTACACTACCAACTGCTTTAACAGAAGATGGTCAGGAAGAATATAACAAGTTAAACGAAAAATCCGGAGTTGACTTCGATAAAAAATACGTTTCAATGATGGTTGACGGTCACGAAAAAGCCATTAAAAAACTAGAAGATGCTTCTGAAAAAGCAACTGATGCTGAAGTAAAAACATGGGCTTCTAATAGTATCCCTGTAATTACAACTCATTTACAACACGCAAAGTCCTTAAAAGAAAGTCTGGACAAAAAATAAAATAAATTAATTGGTTATTATTTATTTTTAAAAACCCTTCAAGAGTTGAATTGCTTGAGGGGTTTTGTTTTTTTAAGCTGCTAAGATTTTAATTTTTCAAAATTAACTTTAAAGCATACAAATCTTAGCAGCTTAAATCTTATAAACTATTTTAAAGAAGCCATATCAATCACGAAACGATACTTAATATCCCCTTTTAGTAAACGTTCGTAAGCATCGTTTACTTCATCGATTCCAATTAATTCAATATCTGCCGTAATATTGTGTTCTGCACAGAAATCAAGCATTTCCTGAGTTTCGGCAATTCCTCCGATAAGAGACCCGGCAAAACTTCTTCTTCCTAAAATTAAGCTGAAAGAGGTTACAGGAAGCGGATCCATAGGAGCTCCAACCAATGTAAGTGTTCCGTCTACTTTTAGTAAATTTAAATAGGCATCGATATTGTGCTCTGCAGAAACACAATCAAGAATAAAATTTAAACTTCTGGCATGCTGCGCCATCTGATTTTCGTCTGTAGACAAAACAACCTCATCTGCACCCAAACGTTTTGCATCTTCTGTTTTAGAAAGAGAAGTGGTAAAAACCACCACGTGTGCGCCCATTGCTTTGGCTATTTTGATTCCCATATGACCGAGACCGCCAATTCCTACGATACCCACTTTTTGTCCAGCTCCAACTTTCCAGTGTTTTAAAGGAGAGTAGGTTGTAATTCCGGCACATAACAAAGGGGCAACTCCGGCTAAATCTAACTTATCTGAGATATGCAAAACGTAATTTTCATCTACTGTAATACTTTGCGAATATCCTCCATAAGTTTGCCCTCCCAAATGTTTGTCCGGCGAATTGAAAGTCTGAATATTTCCTTCGTCACAAAATTGCTCTAAATCGTTTTTACAATGCTCGCATTCTCTGCAAGAATCTACCATACAGCCTACTCCGGCTAAATCCCCTACTTTAAAGCCTTTTACATGATCGCCAATTTTTGTGATACGCCCAACGATTTCATGTCCCGGAACAATTGGGTAAGTGGTGCCATGCCATTCATTTCTGGCGGAATGCAGATCAGAATGACAAATTCCGCAATATAAGATCTCAATTTCAACATCGTGTGCCAAAACTTCTCTGCGTTGAATGTCTAATGTGTGTAAAGGTGCTTCGGCAGCTTCTGTCCCAAAGGCTTTGATGTTTTTAGTTTCCATATATTTTTTGTTTTTTGTTTCAGGTTTCTCCCGAGGCTTCGGGATCAGATTCATGTTTTGTTATATTAAATACCAGAATAGCTTTTTATCTGAATGAAAATTTCACGAAGATTAATTCAAGACACATAATAAATAAAAACGCAATTATCTATATATCAAAAAGATACAGATATAAAGTTAATAAAAGTTTAGGTTTTTATCGCTTTTAAAAAACGTATATACTGGCACTTGTAAAACTTAGCTGTTTAATAAGAATAATATTCTTCATCTGTAACGCTTTCCATCCAGATTCCGGAACCTTTATCAATCTCTGTGACAATGGTAATGTGAGAATAAGAACGCTCTGGCGTTGCGCCGTACCAATGTTCTACACCTGGTAAAATGGTTAGAACCTGCCCTTTCTGAATTAGATTGATCTTCCCGCCTCTTTCCTGATAGTAACCCTCGCCCTGGGTCACAATAATCAATTGAAGACCTGCATTGCTATGCCAGTTGGATCTTGCTCCCGGCGCAAAAGAAACGTCTTTGATTATCGTGTTTTCAGGATGAATATCACTAGTTTGCTTTTTATAAGAAACATCTCCGGTCATAAAGGTATTCGGGACTGTTCCTTCTTCTATTTTTGCTGAATACTGTATTGCCATAAAAATGTTATTTAAGTTAATTATTTTTGAAACTATTGTATTGCTCGTCTGTCACAGGTTCAAGCCAATCGACAATTCCTTTGTCTGTATTCGTACTAATAGCAATATGTGTAAACTCACTGTCAGGAGCTGCACCATGCCAGTGTTTTATCTCTGGGTGAATGTTAACTACATCTCCTGCCTGTAATAGCTGAATTTGCTTTCCTTCTTCCTGATAATATCCTGTTCCTTGTGTTACAATTAGTATTTGCCCGCCAGGATGTGTGTGCCAGTTGTTGCGTGCCCCTGCCTCAAAAACCACATTACCTACAGCGGTATTCAAAACGGGATCGTTGGGTACTAACATTTTAACCCATGCATTTCCGGTAAAATAATCCGCAGAAGCTAAATCTCCTTTGGAAAAAATGGTTGATTTAATTTGATCTGTTGCTTTCATAATTAATTTGTTTTTTGAAATCAGTTTTTAAACTAAATTAAAAGCAAGAATGTGCTTTGTGAAGTTTATTTAGTTATCTAAAAACTGATAAAGGATTAATACTAATTATTCGATGCAAAATTACAGCAGCAATTCGCATCGAAATTAATAATAATCAAACAATAAATTATGAAATTCAAACAATTTACATGCGAAGCGATTTAGGAACTGTTCCTGTAAGTCTTTTGAAGTAATTATTAAAGTAACTCGGATATTCAAATCCGAGAGAATAACCAATATCCGAAATACTCCAGTCGGTGTGCTGCAATAAAGCTTTTGCTTCTGTAATAATCCTTTCTGTGATATGCGCCGTTGTTGGTTTCCCAGTTACTTCTTTGACCGAACGGTTGAGATGATTTACATGGACTGCCAGATTTTGAGCATAATCCTGAGGTGTTTTTAATGCTAAAGGCTCATCTTTGGTCTCGATAGGAAATTGTCTTTCCAGCAGTTCCAGAAACAAAGAGGTAATTCTAGACGAAGCATTTTTATGTTTAAAAAAGTTATCGGATGGCTGCATCTTCATAGATTCATGAATAATCAGATTGATGTAGCTGCGCATTAAATCATCTTTAAAAACATAATCAGTTTCATACTCCGTAATCATTTTTTGAAATAATGAATCTATAAACACCTTTTGGTCAGTGTTTAAAGTAAATATTGGCGTCCCTCCTATTTTAAACAAAGGAGATTCATGGAGTGTTTCAGAACGGTCTTTTGTTTTCAAAAACTCTTCGGTAAATACACAGGCATATCCTTCAAATTCCTCGGATATTGTTTCCCATGAATAAGGTATAATCGGGTTTCCGAAAAACAGAATAGTTCCATCAGTTTCTATTCCGCGATCGGCATATTGAATGATACTTTTACTTGTATTGATACAGATTTTGTAAAAATCTCTTCGGCTGTAAACCGGAATTTTACTCAGATCACCATTTATCTGATATACTCTGAAACCTTTCAGCTTTAAATCTGATGTAAAATCACAATTCTGTATTTCTGTCTGCTTCTCCATTTTGCAAAGTTATGAAAATCAAACAATATTTCGTTTTGTTTTTTTGTTTCAGGTTTCAGGTTTTTCGCTAAGAGCGTTAAAATTTACGCAAGGCTCTCAAAAGTTTTTATCTTATTAAAGCTAAATGTGAACTCAAAATCAGAGAGTTTGGAAAGTTTTTTTACAATTTCTGTTGTAGAGTTCCTTAAGGAGATTCTTCGACTTCGCTCAGAATGACAAAACTTTGCGGTTAATCAATTTAATCCAGCTAAAGCTGGAGGCAATTGAAACAAACTTTGCGTCTTCGCGATTTTGCCAGATTAATTATCTATTATTTGCGAACCTTGCGGATATCTTAGCGTGCTTTGCGTTTAAATAAATTACTTCACAACCATTGTGGCATTCTTTAACCCTTTCGCGGAAGCGGTTAAAACAACTTCTTTTGTACTATTTTCTTTCTCAATAATAATCTGGGCATAACCATTAAAAAGTTTTCTCTTCCAGTTTTCTGCCGGAATAATAACCTGAATAATTCCGGGATCTGTATTCATTACATCCCAGTCTTTTATTTTTTGCAACGGAGTTGTAATGATATTAACAGAATTTTCACCTTGTTTTAGAAGTTTTGTATCCAAAATATATCTTTGCGGATCTTCCTTACTTGGATTTATCTTATTTCCGTTAATATAAACTTCAGTTGCGGTTCCGATTTTTTTATAAAAGAAATTCACCTGATTTTTCTCTGAAACCGATGTCAACTCAAAATTTCCACGGTAAATATACGATGGTGCCTGATTTTTGTAATCCCGATCTTTAAACGCTGAAATCCATTCATTTTCAGGATAATCGGACTGCAAAGAAAGATCGGCAGTTTTTCCCTTTTGTTCCTCAAAATCCGTAATGGGAACTAATTTTAAATCAGCAATAAACTGATCTTTCTCAAGAGAAGTCGGATTTCCGTTTCCTACTCCTAAAATCTTTCCTCCTTTTATATCAAAAGTAATTTCATTGTCTGCGGTTGGCACATGAAGACCTTTTTTATCGGTAACTTCTACAGTTATAACACTAACTTTTGAGTTGACTTTGTTTTCTTTATCCAGAGTCAGTTTTACATTTTCAGGATTTCCGGTTGTTTTTTGAATTTCCGTTAAAACTTTTTTACCATTTTTATAACCAATTGCTTCCAATGTACCTGATTCGTATTTAACTTTCCATTCTAAATGTCCGTTTTGCTGCATTTTCTTTTTGCCGAGACTTTTTTTGTTCAGGAAAAGTTCGACTTCCTCACAGTTCGAATACGCCCAAACATCAATTTCTTTGCCTTCCATTCCGCTCCAGTTCCAATGCGGAAGCAAATGCAAGACAGGTTCAGTTCCCCACCAGGATTTAAGGTAAAAAATATTGTCTTTAGGGAAACCGCAAACGTCCATCATTCCAAAATAAGATGTTACAGACGGCCAGCCATACGGAGTCGGTTCACCGCGGTAATCAAAGCCTGTCCAGATAAAAATTCCGGCTAAATAAGGTCTTTCTGCATAGAATTTCCAGCCTTCTTCGATGCTGTAAAATGTGGGACGCGGTTTTTTATCGTAAGCGCTTTGGTAATGCTTTGCGTCGTCGGTAAAATAAATACCTCGTGTTGCAAAGGTAGAACCTTCCTCTGTTCCCATTCCCGGCTGGTTTTTAAACTGATTTCTGTGTGCGTCGATATCTCCGTTCCCCAAATAATTGTATCCCATAATTTCAACCACAGACGAAATTCCGCTTTTAAACCCGCTGCTAATTCCAACTGTTACAGGTCTCGTCGAATCAATACTTTTCGCAAAATGCTGCATTACGTTTGTAATTCTTTCGCCGGTAATGCCGCCTTCTATCTGCCATTCTTCATTACCCACAGACCAACAGAAAATACTCGGATGATTACGGTCGCGCTCGATCATTTTTTGTAAATCATTTAGATGATAATCGTTTATTCCCATCAAACGGGTTTCGTCTATAACCAGCATTCCTAGTTGGTCACAAGCTTCCAATAATTCTGGTGTTGGCGGATGATGGGAACAGCGATAGGCATTGGAACCCATTTCTTTCAATTTTTTTATTCGGTAATACTGTATTTCATCCGGCAACGCTGTACCTATTCCCGCATGATCCTGATGATTGTTTGTGCCTTTCAGCTTCACGGGCTTTCCATTTAAGAAAAAACCTTTTTCTGCATTAAATTCAATAGTTCTGATACCGAAATTTGTTTCATAACTATCGATAACTTTTCCATCCTGCCTGATTTCAGTTAGTAAACGATAGAGATTGGGTGATTCAATATCCCATAAAAGCGGATTTTTGACATATAATTTTGAGCTGTAATTTCTTTTTCGATAAAATTCCGGAGCCAGTTCTTTTTCAGAACTATAGGCAACCTGTTTGTTTTCGGCATCAAAAATTGTGTTTATAATTTCTATCGAACCTTTAAAATTTCCTTTATTTTCTATCATCACATCAGCAGTAACATCCGCATCATTGTTTTTAAGTACTGAAGTCACATAAGTTCCATTGGTAACTACATGAACGGGATTCGTTTTCTGAAGATAAACATGTCTGTAAATTCCGGCACCTTCATAAAACCAGCCTTCTTCCATCGAAGCGTCGGCGCGGACTACAATTGTATTTTCTCCTCCGTAATTCACATACGCCGTCACATCATATTCAAAACCATTGTAACCGCTTTGTTGGGTTCCTAAGTAAAATCCGTTAAAAAATACTTTTGAATTCCTGAAAACGCCATCAAATTTTAAAGAAATAATACCTCCAAGATCTTCATTAGAAATGCTGATTTTTTTTCTGTACCAGCCAATACTTTTTTCTGGATAATTCTTACCGGCCGCTTTAAATCCGTGACTAAAACTTGCGCTTTCGCGGAAAGGTTGCTCTACTGCCCAATCGTGCGGAAGATCCAATTGTCTCCACGCCCGATCATCAAAATCTTTGGCTGCCGGTCCGTCTCCAAATCCGGTTTTGGTTAAATAGGAAAAATATCCTTCGGCATGATCGAAATCTTTTTTAGTATCATATAAATGCCCGAACGAAAACTTCCAGTCTTTATCAATTAACAGCAGTTCCCTTTTCGATTTTGTCTGCGCAGAGATGGCAAAACACATTATAAAGAAGTAGTAAGTAAATCGTTTTTTCAGAGTAGTTTTCATAAGGTTTGGTAGTTAGCAGAAATCATAGAGCGATAAAATTATAGCATTTGCATTTAATACACCGATAGTATTTTATCAAAATATGATAACTCTTTTGTAATAATGTGGATAACAGGGCAAACAAAATTTAGAATGAATCTAATGGCATAACTTTCAAAAATTATTTTCTTTTGATGTAATTTTATATTTAAATCTTAAAAAGCAATTACCACTATGAGTACTATTATTAACGAAAATAGACTCCAGAGTACTTTTAAAACCCTCGATCTTAAGATACACAAACTTAATGATCAGAAGATTTATGCTTTTTTCGAATCTTTAGGATTGCTTGAAAGAAACGACGTTCCGCAGGACTTTTTGAGTTGGGAAAACATATTGATTGTAGTCCCAAACCGACATGTATCTCACGAACTGAAATACTATAAATACACGATTTCGAGAATTTCATTTCTTACAAATCCGTATGCAGAACAAATTCATATTTATGATCTTAAAGACTGGAAAAGCGCATCGGGAAACAAAACCCAGTTTCAGATAAGAGAAATGCTGAAAACGAGTTTTGGAGGTGTTAAAAAAACTACGAAAGAATCTTAGAAGCAAAATTTCAAATTAAAAAATTCCAATTGAAGCAATAGTTTCATTGGAATTTTGTGTTTTTGAAGTTTGGCTTAACCGTAAAGGTACCAAAAAAAACACCAGGCGCGCGAAGTAATTTATCTCGCAAAGCCGCAGAGTCGCTAAGCTTTTGTTACCATATAAGTTATCTAAGCTCATTACAGAATGCTTAAATATTTTATATAACTTATATGGTTTATTGCCTTTGCAACCTGTGGCTTTGCTTTATTCCTGCCGTTAAAAAACTATTGCAACAAGCTGTTTATCTTGTCTTCCAAAGCTTTTCCATGAATATTTTTCGCTATGATAATGCCGTTTTTATCTACTAAAAAGTTCAACGGAACAGATTGCAGCATATAATCTCCTACAACCGGAGAAGTCCAGTATTTTAAATCACTTACGTTAATCCATGGTAATTTAGCTTTTGCTATTGCTGCTGTCCATAAAGGCTTTTTGGTATCCATGGAAACGCCGTAAACTGATAATTTCTCAGGGTAAGCATTGTGCAGCTTTAACAACAAAGGTTGCTCTTTAATACAAGGTCCGCACCAGGATGCCCAGAAGTCAACTAAAACCAAAGAACCTCGTAAAGAAGAAAGTGCAATGTTTTCTCCTTTTGTATTGGGAAGATCAATTTCCGGAGCAATATCTCCGATCTCAGTTCCAACCACCTGTGCGTTTGCTATTACTGAATTGAAAAATGTAAAAATTAAAAGTAGGTAGATTTTTTTCATAGATTAAGTTTATTGGTTTGGGCATATTAATATCGCAAAACCGCCATAGCGCAAAGTTTTTTCCAATACATGTAAGGTATTTAAGTTCATGCAAGACTTAAATTATATTACATAAATTATGGTTTAATTTCTTTTTGAGTTTGCAATTAAATTAAAAACAAATATAATTTTTCTTTGACAAAATTCTCTTTCAGAAAAAAACTTTCTCTCCCTCAATCATAAAATTTTCACAAATGCAATATCGGGAAATTGGTATATCGGGAAAAGTCGATATATTTGCAGCATGGAAACGATCGAAATATTTAAAGCATTATCGAATAAATCCAGACTGCAGATGCTGGAATGGCTTAAAGAACCCGAAATAAACTTTCCGGACCAGTTACAGCATGCCGGATTTGAGCACGGAGTTTGTGTGGGACAAATTCAGGCAAAAGCGGGTTTAACGCAGTCTACAGTATCCGAATACCTGTCTATTTTGCAGCGCGCGGGATTTATAGAATCGAAACGCGTTGGTCAGTGGACTTACTATAAACGCAACGAAGGTGCCTTTGAAGCACTCAGTAACTTAATTCAATCTAATTTGTAAAATTACTATGAGTACAAACAACCTGTTTTCTCCATTTAACTTAAAAACGTTAAATTTAAAAAACCGAATCGTAATGGCGCCAATGACGCGCTCATTTTCTCCAAACGGAGTTCCAACAGACGAAGTAGCCGCTTACTACCAAAAAAGAGCAGAGGGCGAAGTTGGATTAATATTATCTGAAGGAACTGTTATTGACAGACCTTCCTCATCTAACGATGCTAACGTACCACATTTTTACGGTGATTTAGCTTTAGAAGGATGGAAAAAAGTGATCAACGAAGTTCATGCTGCAGGCGGAAAAATGGGACCGCAAATCTGGCACATGGGAATTATGGACAACCATCATTCGGGATGGGTACCACCAGTTCCTTTTGAAGGTCCGTCGGGATTAAACCGACCTGATTTTAGAAATGGTGTTGCCATGACCGAAAAAGACATCGAAGAAACTATTCTTGCTTTTGGTAAAGCTGCCGCTGATGCGAAAAGATTAGGTTTTGATACAATTGAAATTCACGGTGCACACGGGTACTTAATCGACCAGTTCTTTAATCCTGAAACGAATCTTCGTGAAGATATTTACGGCGGAAAAACATTACCGGAACGCAACCGTTTTGCTATTGAAGTGATAAAAGAAATCAGAAAACAAGTGGGGAATGATTTTGCTGTTATCATGCGTTTCTCTCAGTTTAAACCTTCTGACTACAATTATAAACTGGCTAAAAACCCAACTGAATTAGAAGCCTGGCTTACACCGCTTGTAGATGCCGGCGTAGATATTATACACGCTTCTCAAAGACGTTTCTGGGAACCGGAATTTGAAGATTCTGATTTAAACTTTGCCGGATGGGCTAAAAAAGTTACAGGTGTTCCAACTATTACGGTTGGTTCTGTTGGACTTTCGGGAGATTTCTTTGGTGCTTTTGCAGGAGAAAGTTCACAACCAACTTCATTAGAAGAATTAAACAGACGTTTCGACAGAGGTGACTTTGATTTGGTTGCAGTTGGAAGACCGCTTTTATCAGATCCTAACTGGGTCGCTAAAATTAAAGCCGGAAAAACCGATGAGCTTAAAGGTTTCAGTAAAGAAGCTTTAGGACAGCTGGTTTTAGAATAAATATTTAAAAAGGTTCAAATTGACAAAGCCTCAAAGGAACAAAGTTTTTCCTTTGAGGCTTTTTGATTTTTATTTAGAAAGATTAAGATTCAGGACTTTCGTGACCTTTCTTCCTTTGTCCCTATCCCTCTTTGTTCCTCTATTTAAGAAACTCTTTTCTGAAATTTACTTTGCAGCCAGTTTCTAACCGGTTCGTCATACAACTTCAGGCAGACAAAAGCCATTACAATACTGGCAATCAAAACTCCGATTCCTTCCATATAGCCGTTTTCCATTGTTACTTTATTGTCAACAACCCATGCTGTAAACCAATAAATTAACGGATAATGGGTAATATAAATTGGATAGGAAATATCCCCCAGAAATTTGCATATTTTTAATGAAAACTCATTTTTAAGCTCTCCTCCTGCTCCAATTGCAACAATAATGGGAAAGATTAAAATAATACAGAAAGATTCATACAAACCGTTGATCCAAAGACTGTTTTCATTTCCGAATCTTGGTAAAGCCAAAACAATTGTTATCAGGATACTGCAGATCCAGAATGCATTTTTTACATGGATTAATTTGCCTAAACGGCATAATAAAACGCCGGCAAAGAATGGGTATAACAAGCGCGTAAAGCCAACATTCATTTGCTCCAAATTGAGCGACCACCCGCCAATTACGTCTCCTTTTGGTCCGAAAACAGTATAATTAATTAACAGTCCGGCGAATATCAGTACAAAAACCGACAGTACTTTATTCGAAAATTTACGGAAAATAAGGGCGTACAGGATGTTTGCAATATATTCGAAAAAAAGTGACCACGCCGGACCATTTAAAGGATGCATTTCTCCCCAGCCTCTGATTTCCAGAGAGGGCGGAATGGGCAATAAAGTAAAACCTATTACCATTGTTAAGATAACTTTCCACACCTCCATTCCTCCAATCATGGGAAAGAGAATGTCGGATGCCTGAAAATAGTAAAATATGGCACCAATGATCATTCCTAAAATAACCATGGGCTGTAAACGGATTAAACGGCGTTTGTAAAATTCCCACTGGCTCATTTTTACCCAACGATCGTCATACGCGTAAGCAACAACAAATCCGGATAAGAGGAAAAAGAAATCAACTGCAAGATATCCGTGATTTATAATCTGAACAAAACGGTTTCCACCGGCAAAGGCTTCAAAAATATGAAAAGCAACTACCAGAATTGCCGCAACACCACGCAATCCATCTAAGATTTCGTAATGTTTTTTAGGTTTAATATCTGTAGAAATGGAACTCATAAAATGGTTAATTATAATGGTTATTTAATTAATAATTGACAATTATTATTGGTGATTCTTTAGCCATTCTGCCCTTCTCTGATCTGGTAAATGTTGTACAGAGAAATTTTCGAATTTAGCTTCAAAACCTTTTCCGTCGGGAGAGGCAGCCATCAAACCAACCTGTACCGGTGTATTGTCATGCAAAGGCGCATTTCTTGTCATGATGTAATTTTTATCATCGAAAGAATAAAAAACTTCGATTGCATCTAATCTTCTAACAGCTTTAATCCATACAAATGGAGGTGCTTTTTCCAGCGTTGTTACACTCCAGTCACTTTTATCATGTGTTACGACTGTACTGATATTAAATTTTCCGTCTACAAATTCAACTCCGGTTTTGATGTAATTTTTCTCATCGACACGAATCATTAATCCCATCTGGTCAAAACGTGCAATATAATTTCCTGTGATTTTAACTTTTGCTTCAAATTCACCGCCGTAATTGGCGTAGTAAAAAGGAGCATCGTCGACTGTAAATCCGTAATGAGAAATCCTCCAGTAATCACTGTTTGCGGTAACATTCATAATTAAGGCATTGTTTTTAATTTCCCACTTTTCAGGTTCATTAAACCACTGCATTTTATTCAGACTTTGTGCAGAAAGATTCTGTATCGAAAACAAAATTCCTGCAAAAAATAATATACTTTTCATATACTTTTTACATTTTACTATTAATAGGTTATTTAAATTTTAAAAATAAAGCTGCAACATTTTACTATTGCAGCTCTACCAACCAACCAAAGTTTAGAAATAATAAAAACTATTTAAGTGTGAAATTCACTTTAGATTTTATATCTGTAGAAGAAGCTCCAATAACAGCTTCAAAATCACCAGGTTCTGCAACCCAGTCATGTTTTTTATCATCAAAGAAACTTAATGCCGTTTTATCGATTGTAATACTTACCGTTTTTTCTTCTCCCGCTTTTAGCGAAACTTTTTCAAAACCTTTTAGTTCTTTGATCGGACGAACCAATGAAGATTTAACATCTGTAATATACAATTGCACTACTTCTGATCCTTCTCTGCTTCCGGTATTTTTTACATTAACCGAAAATGTAATTTTGTCTCCCGCATTCATTTGTTTTTTGTCTGCAGTTACTTTTCCGTATGCAAAAGTAGTGTAGCTTAATCCGTGACCGAAAGCAAATAAAGGTTTTACTTTTTGCTTGTCTGCCCAGCGGTATCCAACAAAAATACCTTCGTTGTACTTCACTTCGTCTCCCCCAGGAAATTCTCCTAAAGCGTGAGCACCGTTATCAGCCAGTTTTACCGGGAAGGTAAAAGATAATTTTCCTGACGGATTTACGTCTCCAACCAAAACATTGGCAAGTGCATTACCCGCTTCTGTTCCCAGAAACCAACCCTGAACGATACCCGGAACTTCCTTATTCCATGGCATAGCCACAGCATTTCCTGAAATATTTACAAAAACAATGTTTTTATTTACTTTCGCCAGTTCGCTGATCAATTTATCCTGACCATAAGGCAATCCTAATTCTTTACGATCGTGTCCTTCATCATCCTGATTTGGACTTTTATTTAATCCTCCGATAAAAAGAACGATATCTGCATCTTTGGCAACTTTTAAAGCTTCTGCCGTTAATTCTGCCTGAGTACGTTTCTCTTCTAAACTTACTTTAGCAATTACACCATTATAATTACTTGTAGGATCTCCCACGTAACCTCTTGCGTAAGCGATTTCTGCCTTATTTCCAATTTTTTTCTTTAAACCTTCTAACGGCGTAATTTCATATTTTGCTTTAAGCGAAGAACTTCCGCCTCCAACAGTCATCATTTTAATAGCATTTTCACCAATTACAGCAATCTTTTTGGTTTTAGAAAGATTGATTGGCAGGATGTTATTATTGTTCTGCAACAATACGATACCTTCTTCTGCAATTTTACGGCCTGCAATGGCATGTTCTTCTGTTCCAAAAGATCCAAAAGGACGATTTTTATCCATAGTAGTCAGGAACGATAAACGCAGGATACGACGTACTTTTTCGTCCAGTTCTTTGGTTCCTATTTCACCTTTTCTGATCATTTCAGAATATGGTTTTGCTAAATAATAATTATCATAAGCGTTGCTGGTTCCCCATGAAAGTCCGTTTGTCCAGGAACCAAATTCCATATCCAGACCATTGTGTATTGCCTGCTTAGTGTCATTTACTCCACCCCAGTCAGAAACTACAACCCCTTTGAAACCCCATTCTCCGCGAAGAATATCGTTTAACAAATATTCGTTGTGGCAGCATTGCTGCCCTTTATATTTATTATAGGAACCCATAATTGCCCAAACTTCACCTTCCTGTACCGCCGCTTTAAAAGCCGGAAGATAAATTTCGTATAATGCACGGTCATCTACTACAACATTTACCGAATTACGATTGGTTTCCTGATTGTTTAAAGCGAAGTGTTTTACACAGGCTGCAACTCCGTTTGACTGAACACCTTTAATATAAGGAACCACCATTTTTGAAGCCAAAAAAGGATCCTCGCCCATATATTCGAAGTTACGGCCGTTTAGCGGACTTCTGTATATATTAACTCCGGGTCCTAATAATACATTTTTGTTACGATAACGCGCTTCTTCCCCAATAGATTTACCATATAAAGAAGCCAATTCTTTGTTCCAGGTTGCAGAAAGTGCCGTTAACGCAGGAAAAGCAATACAGGAGTCGTTTGTCCATCCCGCCTGATCCCATTCGTCCCATTTTACTTCTGTACGAATACCATGTGGTCCGTCTGTCATCCAGTTTTCCGGAATTCCGAGACGCTGCACACCTGGCGAACTAAATTTGGACTGTGCGTGAATCATCGCGATTTTCTCTGCAGTTGTCATCCGCGAAAGCGCATCTTCTACTCTCTCGCTAATCGGTTTTTTGTCGTCCAGATAGACCGGAACTTTGCTTTGAGCATTTATTCCCAAAGAACTTAGTAAAAGTAAAACAACAATTGTTTTTACGTTTTTTAACATAACAGTATTTATTAAAGCATTAGGTTATTATAAAGTGATTCTTTTGTAAAAGAACTTTTATGATATTGTAAAACTAAAACGTTATCGTACAAGTTAGATTTTTAGACTAAAAAAAGTAGTAAATTAAAAAATCAATTACCTGATAAACAAACTATTAAATAAAATAAAACAGCAAAAAAAGTAGTGATTTTAAAATAAATATTTACAGTTTCAAAGACAATATACCTATTTTTGAGACCATTTCTTCGAAATCATTTCGGGAAACTGCAGCCTTATTTCGGGCACGGGTTCTATAGTTGTAAATCGTACTTAAAGAATAACGAAGAAATGCTGCTATTTTAACACTGTCTGTAATTCCTAGTCTGATGAGTGCAAAAATGCGAAGTTCTGTATTTAATAGTTCGTTTTGTTTAAGGACAATTTGTTCCTCGGGAATTAATAAAGCATTAAAATCCTTAACAAATGTGGGATATAAATTAAGAAAAATGATATCAAAGTTTTTATACAACTCTTCCAACTCATTATCGACTAAAGTGGTGGACTTTAATATTTTATAAATTTCGTCAAACTGCTTTGCTGTGGCTTTCTTATTTAAAATGATACGGTAGTTTTCCAGCTTATTAATATACGTAGAACACAGATTAAAAAAATGTGCTATGTATTCTTCTTTAACTAAATTAGACTCAGACAATTGCAGATTACTCTCCTGTAATTGGCCATTAGTTTCTGTAATATCTTTGTTTAATTCAGCCAATTTCTGACTGGTTTCATATAATTCTGTTCGAATTCTGGAAACCTTTTTCATTTGTTTATACACGTAAATAATGGCAATCAATAAAAACAGGGAAAGTAAACTTATACAAAGAAGATAAATTTGTAAATCGCTTTTTCTCTGGGCTTCACGCTCGAGATAAACCGTATTTATAATCGAATAAACCTCTGACATTAATAATGTTCTAAATTGCACATTGCAATACAGAGCATCTTCAATTGCGGACTGCGTTAATTTATAGGCCATGTCTACATCGCCGATCTCATAAAAAACCAAGGCCAGTTCCTGCAACGATGCATTGTCCTTATTCGCATTTTTAAGATCTGATGTTGCTGAAAGTGCATAATATTTTTTACGCAATTCTAACTGATGCGTTGCCTCTGCAATCTTACCCAGCAAGTAGGTGATCATGGCATATTGCGGACTTTCTTCTTTGGTCTTTTCCAACAAATCAAGCAATGGTTTTTCTGGTTTATTGAATTTTTTATTAAAGATATCCTGCTGAATTCTGTTTATCTGAAATTCCAGCGTATTGGGATTCAAAACGCCTAATAACGAATCCCTGTATTTTCCGATTTGTTTCCTGTATTCCGGACTGTAACTATTTGCAGCATAATGCTCAAAAAATTCGCGATTCGCAATATAGTAAGCGGGAATTAAGGAAACTGCTAATTTTTTTTTATTGATGCTTTTCAGAATAGCTTCAGACTCCCGATATTTTCCAGATGAAGAATAAAGCGTCACCAATTGCAATTGTGCGAGGTTATAAAGCTCTTTATTCTGAAGTTCATCCGCAATTTTGAGATTCTTTTTTACGTATTGAATGGCCGAATCTGAGTTTAGTTTCTGATATTCAATATAGAGTGTTTTGTTATAATTATACTCCTGCTCTTTAGTCAGGTTTTCAGATTTTATCTTCTTGAAATTTAAAATACGCTCTTCCTTAATTTTTACATAATGCTGTTTATTTTTTAAAGCATCATTTAATTCTTTTATAATAACATCAGTACTTTCGACAGCAAAAACCGGAAAGCTAATAATAAAAAGGAACAGAAATAAGCGATAATTTTTCAATGGATTTAATATAAGGATTTACAAATATAACAAAGTGAAAAATATAAAAACCGAAATATTTACAAAGGGTCAGGATGTGCTAATTTTGGGGTGATTTTAATTTTTATATATAATAAATAAAATCACAACAGAACTTTGTTATACATAAAAATGATTTCAGGATGTTGCTTTTATTCAGAGAAACATCTTGAAATCATTTAAGATTGAGTGTAAATTTAAAGATTAGCGGCGATTGGCGCAGCTAAACAGCTTTCGGGAATATCAAAGGCATTTACCAGAGCAACGGCATCCGGACGAATATCCCAACAAAGCTGATTTACAATTTTGCGGACTGCTTTTGTTTTAACTGCTTCCATGTAACCGTCTTCCAGATACCAGCCTTTATTTTTTTCTATTTGCGAAAGTGCATAGAGCTGATTTAATTTGGTTAGAATTGCTTTAGAATTCTCGTCTTCTATCTTGTTGACGGCAATTTGAAATTGTTCCAGCACAATTCTTTCTAAATACGCCTGCGCCACATCAATCATTTGATGCTGAACAACATTAAAAGCATCATAAGGTTCCAATCCTCCGTCAATTAATTTCTTGATACGTCTTGCTGCCGAAGCCAGAATTGTTTTTTCTCTATGAACAAATGCCTGTAAATGAAATTCGGGATCTAATAAATGCTCGTCATCGGTTCGGCGCGTTGCAATCGGATTTTTCTCTGCGATAACTGTTTTAGCATTTTCATAAACATAATTTATAATGCCCAGCGAACCCATTTCTCCGAACGATTTTCTGAATTCTGCCAGGCGATTTTTGGCAACCAACTGCATTAAAACGGTATTATCGCCCTCAAAAGTGGTATAGATTTCTGTATCATTTTTTAAGGCATCTATTCGGTTTTCAGATAAATATCCTTTTCCACCGCACGCTTCCCTGCATTCCTGCAAAATATCTCTGGTACTCCAGGTCGAGTACGATTTCATTCCCGCGGCCAAAGCTTCAATTTCCTGCATTTCTGTTTCTGTCCTGTTTAGGAAACGGTTCGTCAGATATTGAAGTGCGAAATGAACAGCATAGGTTTTGGCCAAATGTGGCAAAAGTCTGCGCTGATGCATTCTGTAATTTAAAATCGGTACTTCAGATCCGCCTTCCGGACCAAATTGTTTTCTTTGATCGCTGTAGCGAATGGCAATTGTTAAACCTGATTTCGCAGCAGCCAGAGCCGAGCGCGGAATTCCGATTCTGCCGCCAACCAAAGTTCCCAACATTGTAAAAAAACGTCTGTTATCACTAGGAATCGGACTTTCGAATTCGCCTTTTTCATTTACAGAAGCAAAACGATCCAGCATATTATCTTTCGGAATAACCACATTGTCGAAACTAATCGTGCCATTATCTACACCGTTTAAACCCATTTTATGTCCGCAGTCTCGGATAGTTACGCCAGCTGCCACATTTCCGTGAGAATCGCGCAATGGAACTATAAAGGCATTTACACCATAATCGTGACCGTCTATAATCAATTTGGCAAAAACTGTAGCCGCCTGTCCATGAACCGCTGCGTTTCCTATATATTCTTTCTGAGCGTTTTTGTTGGGTGTGTGAATCGTAAACGTTTTCTCTGTGTGATTGTAAGTCGCGGTAGTTTCCAGACCTTTTACATTAGATCCGTGATGTGTTTCGGTCATGGCAAAACAACCCGGAAGATGCAGCGAACCGATATCATTTAAATATTTTGCATAATGTTTTTCTGTTCCCAGAGACTGAACGCTCATTCCCCAAAGTCCAAACTGGACTCCGAATTTTATTACCAGACTTAAATCATGATAACTCAGTGTTTCCATGATCGCAAAATAATCGGCAATATTTTCACCTCCGCCATAACGTTTTGGATAGGCCATATTTCCCAGATTTTCATCTGCCAGAATTTTGCACCATTTGTAAACAGTCTCCCTGAAAACATGGATATCTGTAGAAGTTTCATAAGCAAATTCGGGTCTTGAAATAACCGATTTTACTTTCGCAATTATTGAAGCCTCTTTTCCGTCCAGAATTTTTGTTATATTCTGAATATCAAAACTGGCATTGGTTTGGGAATCTGCTGTATAGGTACCTGCTTTTGTTTTAAAATTCTGAAGAGCTTCTTCGCCTAAAATACCTAAATCATTTTCGAGTTTTATGAAATCAGATTCAATTGGCGTTAAATCCAAATCTCCTTTTGACAGTGCTTTTGCAATATCAAAAATCGATTTGATAGACGATGTATCCTGAATACTTTTCTCGATATCAGACTTCCATTGTTTGAGTTCATCTCGCGAAGGCGGATTTGAAATATCAGCTTTAGAAATGAGATATTCCTTGTCTTCGGGAGATAAAACGGTCGAGGAATTTATAAACTCCTTTAAAGTTGCAAATTCTTTTGGGGTTAATAAATCATCTGACCAGACTAAATAAAATAATGGAGTAAAAGCTTGAAGTTTAGAACTTTTCATATAAACGGGATTCGGTTTGTAATAGTTTTTTCGCCACGAATTTCACGAATAACATCAATTTTTATTCTGATAATTTAATCGTGAATTAGTGGCAACCTTTTTCACTTTTTTGCATAAAAAAGCAGGAATGAAAAATAATCATTCCTGCTTACATATCCTGTTAAGGTTCTTATAATTTTCGATTTTAAACCAATAAAAAATATGAAAACTACGAGTTAAGAATCTTTGGATATGGAAGTCATTTTTTGCTTTATTGCAAAAATATGATGTGAATTAAAAACTAACACCGCAATAAAAATAATGGCGTATGCCGTAATTTGCAAAGGGCTGATATGTTCTTTAAAAACAAAGGCCGCCAATCCAAAAGCAATCATCGGATTTATATTCAGCAACATCCCCACGGTTGACGAATTGATTCCCGAAAGCGCGTACAGGTTTAAGAAAAGCGGCACTATTGTAAATAAGACCGCAATGGTTTCGATACAAAAATAAAACTTCAATTCTGTGGGAACCGGACCTGCATAAACTGGAAAAAAAGGAAGCAAAACCAAAGCGGCTAATGTGATATGAAAAGTAAGCACAACAAATTTATCAAAACCTTTATTAGCACGCTGACTTACTAAATAAGAAGCGTATGTCAGACCAATAATAATACTAAATACCATGTCCATTATAGCGCTGTAAGACAGGAGTAAACATCCGGAAATACTTAATCCGACAGCAATCCACTGGATTCTGGAAAGCTTTTCGTGAAGTATAAAATAAGCCAGCAAAGTGGTTAAAATCGGGCAAACCAAATACGCCAGTGAAGTGGCTTTTACACTAATATGATTCATTACATAAATAAAAGTAAACCAGTTGGCCATCAGGAAAGCGCTTCCGCCGATATTCAGCAAAATTGATTTTCTCTGTTCTGATTTTGGTAAAGCTTTAAAAATCGCGATCGTTTCTTTTATTTTTTTTCTTTTGAATAAAAGAGCAATTAAAACCATTAAAACAGCGCAGCTAAGAACACGATAAAACAGAATGTCTAATGACGGATAATCGTGTATTGGTCTCAAAACCAAACTAAAAAGTCCCCAAATACTAAAGGCGGAAATGGCTGCTATGTAATATTTTGTTGTTTTCACAAAATCGATTTTTGAATTTATTTCTTTGATGTAGCAAATTTCTAAAAAATAAAACAGCAATACAGATACAGTTTTTGTAAATTGCAGCATAACAGTTTCATTTTATGAAAAATTCCAGCTATTTATATTTACAGTTCGCCGACCGAATCGAAAAACAAATTAAATCGGGCGTTTTGAATGTGGGCGACAAATTGCCTTCAATACGTGAAGTCTGTGCCGAAACGGGTTACAGCATGAGTACAGTTAGTAAGGCGTATTACGAAATTGAAAGCCGTTCGCTAATCGAGGCGCGTCCACAATCGGGTTATTATGTTAGTAATATTTCGGCAAGAATAATTGCAGAACCTTCTTCCAGTAAACCTGTTTTAAGTCTCGAAAATATCGAACGGGAAGATTTAATCGATCTTGTGTATGGCGATATGCGGGCCAAAGATGTTACCATGCTTTCACTTGGTTTTCCTTCTAATGAATTGCTTCCGATTGCAAAACTGAACAAAGGAATGGTTCAGGCAATGCGCCAGCTGCCCAACAGCGGTACTAGTTATGTAGAAATTCAGGGTAATAGTAATTTACGAAAAGAAATTGCGCGATGGTCTTTTTCATGGGGCGGTTCACTTACTGAAGAAGATATTATTACAACTCCCGGTTGCATATCTGCTATTTCTGATTGTTTACTGACTTTGACAAAACCCGGAGATACCATAATTACCGAAAGTCCTGTGTACTTTGGTATTTTGCAATTGGCCAGATCTTTAGGTTTATACGTGATGGAACTTCCTACCAATATGACAACGGGAATAGAACTGGAAGCCGTTAAAAAAACGCTTTCATCCAATAAAATAAAAGCCTGTGTTTTGATGAGTAATTTTAGTAATCCGTCGGGAAGCAGCATGCCAGTGGAGCATAAAAAGGAAATTGTTCGTTTAATGGACTTTTATAATATTCCCTTAATTGAAGACGATATTCACGGTGATTTGTATTTTGGCTCCAGCCGGCCTACCAATTGCAAAACGTATGACGAAAGCGGAATTGTACTTTGCTGCAGCTCTGTTTCTAAAACACTGGCGCCCGGTTACCGCGTGGGTTGGGTGTCGCCGGGGAAATTTAAAAAGGAAATTCTGAGAACCAAATTATACCATACAATATCCTCTCCTACTATTACTCATGAAGTGGTTGGCGATTTTCTAAAAAACGGACGTTATGAAAATCATCTTAGAAAAATTCGTCAGATTTTGAATCGAAACTGCATCAACTACATCAATACCGTTTTAGAATCTTTTCCCGCGGGAACAAAGGTGAGTCAGCCGCAGGGCGGATTTTTCCTTTGGGTCGAATTGGATAAGAAAATTGATACAGCGGCTTTGTATCATTTAGCGATGCAGCATACTATTAGTATTGCGCCCGGAAGGATTTTTTCGTTTCAGAATCAATTTTCAAATTGTATGCGATTGAGTTTTGGATTACCATGGTCTAATGAGCTTCGTGCTGCAATTCAGACTTTGGGTCAATTGGCACATAAACAGCTAACAAGCTAATATTGTCATTTATTTAAATAGACAACATAGTTTAGCTTAGCTAAGAAACCTTCACTTTAGAACAAAAAAACCGGACAGCGCAACTACTCACTGTCCGGTCAACAATTAACATAACCTAATTAATTTTTTATAAGACATAATAAACGCCTTTTTCGACTTTTTTAGGCTCGTCTTTTAAGTGGAATTCATTTAGAATATCAAATTCACTTTGGTATTCATTCAGCATTTGTTTGATGTTTTTCTCAATTGTATTGGCAATCGTTGTTACCGGAGTATCTGTTGCCCTGTTTTCAAAAGGATCCTGTAAATGTATGGCCATTCTTTCAATCAAAAAGAAAACCCCTCCAATTGCAGTAATCAACGGAATTGCAAACCAGCTCAAAACGCTGGTTAATCCGAAAGGAAGCAGCAAAATAAACAGACACAGCGTTAATCGAATATACATACTGTATGTAGTTGGAAAAATGGTGTTTTTAATTCGCTCACATTTTCCCATTTCATCACAAAGCCTTGATAAGGTATTGTCAATCTCGACCTGCTGGTACATATTGATTTTTTTCTCGTTTTTTGCGTTTTTTAAATCTCGTGCATGCAGCATTAAAATAGCATTAGGAACATTTTGGTGATTCCTGATATAATTGATTTCCTCTTCGCTCATTAAACCTCTAAGCGGTTTTATAGCATCTTTATTTCTCAGAGATTCCCCTAAACTATAACACCAGGCAATTTGTCTTTTGGCAAAATTCTCTTTGAATTCGCTGGCTTCGACAGAAAAATCAGGATCTTTATAAAATGTAAGTACCTGGCGGATTAAGGTTCTGGAATCATTTACAACTGCGCCCCAGACAATTCGGGCCTCCCACCATCTGTCATATGCCTGATTGGACTTAAAAGCTAATAAAAGTGAAATAATAGTTCCGATCATGGTCGGAATTGCAATTGGAATATCTACGGGAAGCGTTACAAAATAGTGATGAAAAATTTCAAATATAATAGTGTAAGCCAATACAAGAGCAATTTCTACTTTAATTTTCCCGAGAACGTACTTCATTGGTATTCTTTTCTTTAATAACATATTTTCGGTTTTAAATTATTTTTTAAAGGCATAAGGGTGTTAGATGCTAAGGTTCTGAGAACTAAAAATTAAAGAAACTTAGAGCCCGAGAATCTTAGTAACTCAGATCTCACACCATCTCTTCATACAATGAAAGAACAGGAAGTCCCAGTTTTTCATTGACATTTTCTTTTTTTCTTTTATTGAATTTGATCTTTTCGCCTTTTCTGGTTTCTACCAACATATCGATATTATGTTTTGAAATGGCTTCTGATAAAAGTGGTGCTACATTTTCGTAGTTATCTTCAAAACTGGCCGTCTGACTTACAATTTCGAAGGAAAAATTAGCACTCAGAAACTCCTGAACATCTTTTACATGGATATTCCGACTTGAATTTTCTATATAAAGTGCTTTATTAAAGACCTCTTTATTAATTTCTGTACTTAAATGCAGGATTGGACATTTTTGATTTCCAGCTAATTGTATCAAATACTGATAGATTTTCTTGGTTTCCTGTTTATAAGAATGCGTAAGAATGACCAACTTAACAGAAAAAGCTTCAATCAGTCGTTTGAAAATCGGTGCTGAAAGTCCGTATTGGTTGTGGACTTTTAATTTTACGTTTGGAGTATGATCAATAATATAACGACAGGTTTCCAGTACATCTTCCTGACTTCTGGAAAGTCCGGATCGCATTTCCCTCAAAAAACTGGAAGACGAAAAGGTGTCCGGAACCTCTGAAACTAATACTAAAATAATTTCTGATTCAGTATCTTTTGACTGATTCACCGCCGATTTAACAGCCGAGATTGTATCATCTTTTAAAGTCGTAGGTATAAGAAAATTTTTCATAAGTATAATCGTTTAGTTTTATACTTACAAAATAACCAATGACAGATTAGACTGTTATTAATCTAAAATTAGAATTTCCTAAAATTAAACATTAGATTTTTTAATGTTCAGTTTTTTAAAGATAATGGTTACTATGGTTCCCTTGTTTTGCTCAGATTGTACCTGAAGTTCGCCATCATGCATTCGGATTATTTTAGAAGCCAGAGGAAGTCCTAAACCATATCCTATATATTTCGCAGCGATTTTACCTCTGAAGAAAGGTTCATACAAGTGCGGGATATCTTCCGGCGGAATCCCGATTCCGATATCGTTGATCGTGATTTTAATCATTTCCCGGTTAGCCGAAAGATTTACAAAGACTTCATTATTATCAGAATATTTAACTCCGTTGGTAATAATATTATTTATTGCCAGTTCTAACAGCGGTTTGTTGCACGGAAGCAATAATAAATTAGAATCTTCGGGCGCAAAATTAAGTTTAATACTGACGCGGTTATCCGGATAAATTTTATTCAGGTCAGATTTGACATCCATCAATAATTCATCAATCCGTGCCACATCAGATACCTGCTTTTGACCGTCATAACCTGTTTGTGTTAGTTTAAGCAGACTTTCCGTTAAGTTTCCTAATCTGGAAGCCTGACTGTAAATATTTTCTAAAGATTCTACATATTCATGAACTTGTCTTTCTTTGAGCAGCATAATTTCTGCTTCGGCAATAATGGTAGTGATTGGCGTTTTTAGTTCGTGAGAAGCATTATTAATAAAATTGGCCTGAATCTCAAAAGACGTTTCCAATCGATCCAGCATATTATTGAATGTATTGGTAAGATCTGATATTTCATCAGAATTTTTAACTTCCGGAAGACGATTATGAAGATTTGATGCGCTAATTCTTTTAACTTCTTTGGTAATTCGCGCCACGGGATTGATCACACGTTTAGCCAAAAATCTTCCGAGAAGGAAAGCCAGAATCACAAAACCGATTCCGCCAAAAAGCATAATTTTTACAATATAAATCGTGGTATCTTTTCCTTTACGGTCTCTTGCACCTACAATAACAATGTATTTTTGATTATTTTCCTGAAAAATTTGTCCCAGATAATATTTATTGTCCCTTTCATAAGAGTCTCTTCCTGTACTTAAAATATTGCTGTAAAAAGTATTGGGAAGATTAAGATTGATATTGTAATCAAAACTATTTTTACTATTAATTTTTAAAACATATTCTTCTTCCTCAATCAATTCTTCGAGACCATTTTTTTTAAGGTTTTGATAGTACTTTATCTTTTCCGGATCTTTTTGAAAATGAATAGAAGAAACAATTTTTGCACGGTCATCCAGACGCTTTAAAAAGTGGTATCGATTGTTTTCTCTAAATAAGAAAAAGACAATAATACACAAAAGCGACGTACTAAATGTAGAAAGGGCAACGTAGTTAAAAGTAATTTTTTTTCTAATATCCATATTATGTTTTTATCACATAGCCCAAACCTTTCATTGTATGAATGAGTTTGGTTGAAAAAGGCTTATCGATTTTTCTTCTTAAGTAGGTAATATAGACATCTACAACATTGGTATTCATATCAAAATTAATATCCCAGACATTATCCAGAATTTGATCACGGGAAACGATTCGGCCTGTATTTTTTGCCAGATAATATAAAAGTTTAAATTCTTTGGCTGTTAAAATGATATTTTCGGCACCTCTTTTAACTGTTTTAGCACGTCCGTTTATTTCCAAATCGCCAATAGTAATGGTATCAATTTTTTCAGTTTCCTGATGTGATCTTCTGTACAAAGCATTGACTCTGGCATCTAACTCGCCAAATTTAAAAGGTTTAACCAGATAATCATCAGCGCCGGCGTTAAGTCCTGTTACAATATTTTCTGAAGTTCCCAAAGCCGTGAGAAGTAAAATGGGCACAAAATTTTTGCTGGCCCGAAGTCTTCGGCAGATTTCAATCCCGTTGATATCCGGCAGCATCACATCTAAAATTACAACATCAAAAGTGTAATTATGAATCATCTCTAAGGCAGTTGTACCATCCATAGCAACGCTTACCTCATTATTATTTTCTGCAAATCCTTTGCGCAGAATCGATAAGAGATTTGGTTCATCTTCAACTATCAGTAATTTCATCTTAAGAAGTTTGTATATACAACAAAAATAAGAATAGAAATTAATATAATTCAGTACATTTTTACAAATTATGATTTTATTGTGAAGAAACAAAAAAGCATCCAAGATTGCCCGCTTTTTGTTATTTATGGCCTTATAAAGACTGCAATCTTTAGCATATAATTAAAAATAACTGTCATACAAATCAGAAAGTTTCACCGGCATTCAAATAAAAAGCTTTTGAACTATTGCCCCAGGCGTAATCTAAAATTAAATTAGTTTTGGTTGCTTTATCAATGAGGATTCTTAGGCCAATACCTGCCGCCGGCTGAACAGAATGAAACAGTCTGAGATTATTATCTGAATTACTGGCTGTGACAAAATTGGTAAATACCGTGCCGCTCAACAACTGATTGCAGGTAATGGGAAATCTGAATTCGGCTGACATGTAAATCAATCCGTTGCCCCGAAAAAGCCCCTGCGTATAACCTTCTCCACTCCTGCTTCGCTGATCCCAGCCAATTGCCGGCAAATTTAAATATGGAACTTTTCCCCGGGTTACGAATTGCCCGTAAGTCCAAAATCCTAAAACGTAATGCGGATTTTTTGAAGAAACCGGAATAAAATGTTTGTATTCGGCAAACAAAACATTGCTATATTCCTGATTGTTAAATAAGACCGGATTAAATCTGTAATTGATATTGGCAAACCATCCGTGGGAAGCATTCACCTGATTATCACGGGAATCGTGAACTAAATTAAGACTTACTCCATTCAGGAAATATTCGAAATCATCAAAACCATATTTTTGACTATAATTGTAATGATGTGTAAAATTGCCCTTTTCAACATCCAGTTCTTTATCCTGAATACTCGAATACCAATCGATATTAATACCTCCGCCAACATAATAATTCTTTTTAACTTCAAAAGATACAGTCTGATGAAATTTTAAATAATTATAATCCATGGGCTGTGCGAGGGAATCTATACTAAAACCCGGATCGCGATCGCGCCTGGGCGGAATTATATCTGTTCCCAATCCGTAATTAGGTTGCGAAAAGAGATATAACCTATAGTCGCCACTCAGAAAGATTTTATTGTTCTTTAATAAAATATTGTTTTTGATATTAACGAGCCACTGATTTTTTAAAGTATAGGTAATTCCGACGTTGGCAATAGAATATTTTGCTTTCTCTTCTTTACCCTTAAAAGTGTATTGTGCCACAGCACCAAAGAAAAATCCGGTGGCGGGTTGCGATCCAATCGCGGGAATAATAAGAAAGAAATTATTTTTTGTAGGCTTAACAACCAAAAGGTCTTCCTTCTTCTTGAAAATTTCCAGTATAGTTTTAGGCGGACAAATTTCAGGATTCGAAATTTCTTCCTGTGCAATTATGGGAGATGCAATAAAAAATAATAATCCTAAGATCTGATACTTGCGGATAACGACATTATTTTTTAAAAATTTTATCATTTACGAAGTTTATATTGCTGTAAAATCCCCAATACTCATGTAAATATAATCCTTATTTTCAACATTTTACGTTTTTTTCTCTAATAAAAAAGCTGTCCTTTTAGTGACAGCTTTTTAAATTTTATTTTGTAATAAACTTGGGATGGATTAAATTCTCCAGCGAATAAATTTCGTCCCATTTCTCCTGTGTAATCAACTTTCGTTCTATAACGGCAATCTGATGCACACTCTTATTGGTTTTTAATGCCTCTCCTGCAATACTTGCGCTTTCTTCATAACCTATAATTGGGTTTAGTTGCGTGACGATGCCTATACTGTTCATAACCAGATTATAACAGTGATCAACATTTGCTGTAATGCCGTTAATACATTTGTCAATTAAAGTCTGAATCGCGTTTGATAGATAATCCAGCGACGTAAACATAGCAAAAGCAATAACCGGTTCCATTACATTCAATTGTAACTGACCTGCTTCTGCTGCCATAGTAACCGTCAAATCCTGACCAATAACATAAAAACATGTTTGATTGACTACTTCCGGAATTACCGGATTTACTTTTCCCGGCATGATCGAAGATCCGGGCTGACGCGCAGGCAGATTAATTTCATTTAATCCTGTTCTTGGTCCCGAACTTAATAAACGTAAGTCGTTGCAAATTTTAGAAATCTTAACCGCAGAACGTTTTAAAGTTCCCATAATTTGCACGTAAGCTCCTGTATCTACTGTTGCTTCAATCAAATCTGGCGACAGTGTCAATGGAATTCCAACCTCATCGGCAAGATATTTTACACACAATTCAGGATAACCTTCAGGCGCATTGACTTTTGTGCCAATTGCTGTTGCTCCCATATTGATTTCCAATAACAATTCCTGCGCATTTTTTAAACGCTGAATATCTTCGCCTATCGTTGTCGCATACGCTTTAAACTCCTGTCCTAAAGTCATCGGAACGGCATCTTGAAGCTGCGTTCTTCCCATCTTCAGCACTTCTTTAAACTCCTCCCCTTTTTTAGCAAAAGCGGTTTCAAGACCAGCCAGGGTTTTAATAAAAGTTTCCATCTTTAAATAAAGTGCAATTCTAAAAGCCGACGGATAAGCATCGTTTGTAGACTGCGAACAATTTACATGATTGTTTGGATGCAGGAAATTATATTCTCCTTTTTTATAACCTAAATATTCCAGCCCAATATTGGCAATTACTTCATTGGCATTCATATTTACAGAGGTTCCGGCACCTCCCTGAATCAGGTCACTAACGAATTCCTGATCAAATTTACCCGCGATTACCTGATCGCTTCCGTAACAAATTGCCTCAGTTAGTTTTGGATCTAAGGCGCCACAGTCTTTATTAGCCAAAGCTGCAGCTTTCTTTACATAACCCAACGCTTTTATAAACAAAGGTTCTTTTGAAATTGGAATACCTGTAATATTAAAATTTTCTACGGCTCTAAAAGTCTGAATTCCGTAATATAAATGATCGGGGATTTCTAATTCTCCCAGAAAATCATGTTCTTTTCTTGTTGATCCCATAATTATTAGCTTAAAATCAGTGTAAATCTACATTAAATAAACAGGATGAAAAAAGAAATTAAATCAAAAATATGGATACAAAATTAAATACTGTAAAAGGTTTTTTTTTGACTTATTATGATATTTTTGTGGCTTTAAAAAGTCATATAAAAAATCAAATAAACGTAATTTCGCGAAAAAATAAAAAATCTTTCCATCTCATTATGAGACTGTAAAAACAATCAAATGAAAACAAATTTTAAATTTACACTTCCTGAATATTCAAATAACAGTTTTGAATTTGAAAGTAATATCTTTTCCGGTAAATCAACCTTAAAACAAAACGGCGCTTTTGTTGAACAAAGCAAGGAGAAGGGAAAACCATTTTTGATTAAAACAGAAAATGATGAAATCGTTAAGGCGTTTCCAAAAGCAAGTTTCCCTGATTTTTCTGCTCCCGTCCTGAAAATAAACGATAAAAAGTATAAAATGACAGAGTCTCTTAAATGGCACGAATATGTATTTGGAGGATTACCAATTGTACTTATTTTCGGAGGAGGATTAATTGGCGGAGCTGCAGGCGGCGTAGCAACTGTAATTAATTATACCATATTTAGAGAAGAAGCTCCAGTGGCGAATAAATACATAAAAGTACTGGGTGTAAATATTTTATGTTGCCTTTTATATTTTTTTGCTATTGGGTTTATTTATAATTTAATTCACTAATTAATTACCTCTCAAAAATTCCTGAGAGGTATTTTTATTTTCTGTTGTTTTTAAAATAAATTACATTTGCTGATACAACCTATACAGCAATTTAAAGCTAAATTTTTTAAACACCAATTGAAAAAACAATCAGAATATTTTCTTGATAAAGAATATAATGCGATTATTTACGCCCAAGATGATCTTAATTTTAAAGACTTCGAATGCTGCGTTTTTAATAACTGTAACTTTTCTGTCTGCACTTTTTTAGCCGTAACTTTTATCGATTGTACTTTTAACGATTGTATTTTTAGCGAAGCCAAAATTAATTATGTCGCTTTCAGAGGTGTCACTTTTTATCACTGTGAAATAAAAGAAGTTAATTTTGCGATGTGTGATAAATTGATTTTTGAAGTCCACTTTTACGATTGTGTTCTCGACTTTTCTAAATTCTATACTTTAAAACTAAAAGGAACAACTTTTAACAGCTGCAGTCTTATAGCTGTAGATTTTATGGCAGCAGATCTAACAAACGTGCTTTTCGATAGTTGCGATCTGTACCGTTCAGAGTTTAATAAAGCAATTGCCAATAAAGCCGATTTTAAAACGAGTTATAATTATACAATTGATCCATCGAAAACGAAACTTAAGAAAGCTGTTTTTTCTCTGAATGAAGTAAAAGGGTTATTGTTTAAGCATGATGTAATTGTAACGTAGGTTCTAATAAATAGACGCGGATGACACCGATTTGCTTTGCAAGACACGGATCTAAACGGATTTAATTTTTTCAAATTATGATAAAAAATCAGTTTCATCTGCGCTTTAACAAAGCAAATCGGTGTCATCCGCATTCTGTTCTGTTATAGCTTTTTCCCAGGAGTTGTTTTGAATTAAATCTGGAGAAGTTATTATTAAACAGATTGATGAAGAATATGATTTGAAATAATATTGTTTGATTGAATAAAAAAAATGCCAGTTAAAAAACTGGCATTTTTTTATTTTAATCACCAATAAAATGGTTCAACACACAGTTTGTCATTTCGACGAAGGAAAATTCTCCACAAGTAACTCCGCATAGAAAAGCTGTCCAATCTTTGTAGAGTTTCTTACGAAGATTTCTCCGTCGTCGAAATGACAAGACTACTTATAAATTTAATCTTGTATTTTCTTCTCCATCACATAATCCTCCATTAAATACCCATTGCCAATTTCTATATCAACTGTTTCCTTAATTTCGAAACCAAGCTTTTTATAGAAATTTAATGCCGTATTAAAACGGTTTACATTTAATAAAAGAGCTTTCGAATTGTTTTCTAAAGCTAATTTTTCAATCGATTTAAAAACTATTTTTCCGTAACCTTTTCCTTGTGTTTCCGGCAGAAGATAGATTTTATGGATTTTGGTTATAGCTTCATTTTTATAATTATGTTCGATTCCGATAAAGCCAATTGTAGATTCTGAATCTGAAATTAGATAAAATAATTGTTCTTTATTCTCAATTTGCTTTGCTAAAGCTTCTTCAGAATAAAATAAATCTAACATATAATCTAACTGTTCTTTAGTCAAGATTTCGCCGTAAGTAATTGGCCAGGTAATATTAGTGATTTTTTGAATTGTTTTAATATCACTTAAACCTGCTTCTGAAATTGTAATCATATTCTATTTAAAAAAGTATTTTTTATTTTGTAAAAACCTGATTTTCCTGTTCGCTTACGCGGATGAAAGTCGTACGTTTAGTTAATTCTTTTAATCTGGAAGCGCCGACATAAGTGCAGGTGCTTCGAATTCCGCCTAAAATATCTAAAACAGTTTCTAGTACATTTCCTTTAAAAGGAACCTGAACCGTTTTTCCTTCGCTTGCTCGATATTCAGCCACTCCTCCTGCATGTTTATCCATGGCTGTTTTTGAACTCATTCCATAAAATTGCCTGAATTTTTGACCGTTAATTTCGATCAATTCGCCGCCGCTTTCGGCATGTCCGGCAAGCATTCCGCCTAACATAACAAAATCGGCTCCGGCTCCAAAAGCTTTCGCTACATCGCCGGGTGTGCTGCAGCCGCCATCGCTTATAATATGTCCGCCTAATCCGTGAGCTGCATCCGCACATTCTATAATGGCAGATAATTGAGGATATCCAACACCTGTTTTTACGCGAGTTGTGCACACCGAACCAGGGCCAATTCCAACTTTTACGATATCTGCTCCCGCCAGAAGAAGTTCTTCGGTCATTTCTCCTGTTACTACATTTCCGGCAATTATTATTTTATCGGGATATTGTTGTCTTGTTTGTTGTAAAAACTGAACAAAATGTTCTGAATATCCGTTTGCCACATCAATACAAATGAATTTTAATAACGGATTTGCCGTTATTATTTTTCCGATTTTCTCAAAATCTTCCTTACCGGTTCCCGTGCTTACTGCAATATGATCATAGAAATCCGGCGTTACCTTTTTTAGGAAATTATTCCATTCTTCTAAAGTGTAATGTTTATGAATAGCTGTGAAGAGTTTTTCTTTTGCCAAAACCTCAGCCATTTCAAACGTTCCTACCGTATCCATATTTGCCGCCATGATGGGAATTCCTGTCCAATTTGCTGTGCTGTGCAAAAACTTAAAATTCTGTTCCAGATTAACCTCAGACCTGCTTTTAAGCGTTGATCTTTTGGGTCTGAACATTACATCTTTAAACCCTAATTTTAAGTCCATTTCTATTCTCATTGTGCTGAATATTGGTTACTCTCAAATATAGGGATTTTAGATTTTAGAGTTTAGATTTTTTTTCCACATAGATGCGCAAAGATTTCACAGAAATTCGCAAAGTTTAGCGGCTTGAAATTAGGAATTAAACCAGGATTTTCTAGCTAGAGCGCATTTCGACTTCGCTCAACGTGAGCGAAGTTGAAGCCAACCTGAAACAAAAAGAACCTGAAACTAAATAACTATCCGTGAATGGTTTCTCCTTTTCCGTAATTCGTAATAATCGATTCTTCAAAAGCGAGCCATTCTCTCCAGCGTTTTTCCACGTCGATTCCCGTTCCGTATTTTCTCGCGTATGTAATAAATGTAGTGTAATGGCCAGCTTCGCTTTCCATTAATTCTCTGTAAAAAACAGCCAGTTCTTCATCCTGAATATTTTCAGAAAGCACTTTAAAACGTTCGCAGCTTCTGGCTTCGATCATGGCAGAGAAAAGTAATCTTTCTACAAGACCTGACACACGGCTCCCGTCCCCACTTTTTTTCATGTATTGATAAAGTTCGTTTACATAATCGTCTTTACGTTCGCGACCTAATTTTAGTCCGCGTTTGATAATGATATTATGAACCTGCTCAAAATGGTCGATTTCTTCCTTAGCTAAAGCTAATAAATCCTTCACTAGATCCTGATGCTCAGAATTGTTTGTAATAATTGTAATCGCATTGGTGGCAGCCTTTTGCTCACACCAGGCGTGATCTGTGAGGATTTCTTCTATGTTTTTCTCCACAATATTGACCCATCTTGGGTCGGTTGGCAATTGTAATCTTAATACGCCCATTTTTTTTTTAGTATTATTTGTTTCAGGTTTTCTTTGTTTCAAGTTTCAGGTTCGATCCGAAACTAAAAAAGTTTAAAGTTTTGTTCTACGTTTTTTACGCGTCACAAAACTTTAAACTTGAAACTTTAAACCTGAAACTTAATTAGTATTTGAAAATCGGTCTTTCGCTCATCATTTCATTTACTTCGTTTGCTACTTCTTCGATAACATCTTCGTTTGTATGATCCGAAAGCACTTTATCAATTAAGGCTACGATAGTTTCCATATCGGCTTCAACTAATCCACGCGTTGTGATTGCAGCTGTTCCTACACGAATACCGGAAGTGATAAATGGTGATTTATCATCAAAAGGAACCATGTTTTTATTTACTGTAATTTCTGCTTTTACTAATGCATTTTCTGCTTCTTTACCAGAAATATTTTTATTTCGTAAGTCAATAAGCATCATGTGATTATCTGTTCCGCCAGAAATAATTTTGTAATCTCTTTTTACAAAAGCATCTGCCATTGCATTTGCATTTTTCTGTAATTGCATTGCATATGCAAAGAATTCATCTTTAAGAGCTTCTCCAAATGCTACTGCCTTAGCAGCGATAATGTGCATTAACGGTCCACCTTGATTTCCTGGAAAAACAGCTAAATCTAATAAAGAAGACATCATTCTGATTTCTCCTTTTGGTGTTTTTAAACCTTGTGGGTTTTCAAAATCTTTCCCCATAAGAATCAAACCTCCACGCGGTCCTCTTAATGTTTTGTGAGTTGTTGTAGAAACAATATGGCAATGTGGAATTGGATCATTCATTAAACCTTTTGCAATTAAACCTGCCGGGTGCGAAATATCAGCAAATAAGATTGCTCCTACACTATCTGCGATTTGTCTGAAACGTGCAAAATCCATATCGCGGGAATAAGCAGATGCTCCTGCGATAATTAATTTAGGCTGCTCTTTTGTTGCAATTTCCTGAATTTTATCATAATCTAGACGACCTGTTTCTGCATCTACACCATAAAAAACCGGACGGTATAAACGACCTGAGAAATTTACAGGAGAACCGTGAGTCAGGTGGCCACCGTGAGATAAATCGAAGCCTAAAATAGTATCACCAGGATTTAAACAAGCATGATAAACTGCTGTATTGGCCTGAGAACCAGAGTGAGGCTGTACGTTTGCATATTCAGCACCAAATAATTCTTTAGCTCTGTCAATTGCAATTTGCTCGATAACGTCAACTACTTCGCAACCGCCGTAGTATCTTTTGCCCGGATAACCCTCGGCATATTTATTAGTCAAAACAGACCCAGCTGCCTGCATTACTTCATCACTTACAAAATTCTCAGAAGCAATAAGTTCTAGTCCGTGAATTTGTCTTTCTTTCTCCTCTTGGATAAGATTAAAAATTTGTTCGTCGCGTTGCATTTTTTTGTTTTTCGTTAATTTCACGCAAAAATACAAAAAAACGTTTGTCAAACTGCTAGATTATGATATATTTGACATGTAATTTTTCAACAAACAATTAACATTCAACATGCCTATAACCGCCAACGATACAAGTAGAAAATCATGGTTAGAAGTGCCTCATAATAGTGACTTCCCCATTCAGAATATCCCTTTCGGCGTGTTTCTTACTAAAGAAAATGTCGTTACGGTAGGAACCCGAATTGGCGATTATGCTATAGATTTAGGGGCTTTACAACAATTAAACTATTTTGAAGGAATAGAATTAACAGACGATATGTTTATGCAGGATACGCTAAATGATTTTATTTCTGACGGAAAAAAAACATGGCGCCTTGTTCGTAATCGTATTGCCGATATTTTTGACGAAAACAATCCGCAGCTTAGGGATTCAACAAAAGACAGAGATATTGTTATATTTAATATCGAAGATATAGAAATGCAATTGCCGGTTCTAATTGGCGATTATACCGACTTTTATTCCAGTAAAGAACATGCTACTAATGTTGGCAAAATGTTCCGTGATCCGGAAAATGCGCTGTTACCAAACTGGCTTCATGTGCCGGTTGGCTATCATGGCAGAAGCTCTACCATTGTACCTTCTGGTATTCCGGTACACAGACCAATGGGACAAACGTTGCCTGCTGGTCACGAAACGCCCGTTTTTGGTGCCTCAAGATTAGTAGACTTTGAATTGGAAACTGCTTTTATTACTACAGATGTAAACGTTATGGGAGAAAATATCCCAACTTATGAAGCAGAAGAATATATTTTTGGTATGGTTTTACTGAATGACTGGAGCGCACGTGATATCCAGAAATGGGAATATGTGCCACTGGGACCATTCTTAGCCAAAAACTTCGCTACTTCTATTTCTCCATGGATTGTTACTATGGATGCGTTAGAGCCGTTTAGAACAAAAGGTCCAAAACAAGATCCTACTCCACTTCCGTATTTACAAACAAAAGGAAAGAAGGCTTTTGATATTCATTTAGAAGTTTCAATAAAACCGGAAGATCAGGAAGAAACTGTAATTTCTAAATCTAATTTTAAGTATTTATACTGGTCAATGAGTCAGCAATTGGCACACCATACATCTAACGGGTGTCGTGTAAATTCTGGTGATATGATGGGTTCAGGAACCATTTCTGGTCCAACTCCCGATAGTTTTGGTTCGATGTTAGAATTAACATGGGGCGGGAAAAATCCGTTAAAATTAAATGACGGAAGCGAACGTAAATTTATTGAAGATAATGACACGGTAATTATTCGCGGTTTCTGCGAAAATGCAGAAGTAAGAATTGGATTTGGAGAAGTATGCAGTCAATTGTTACCTCCCTATATCAGACCGTGAAGAACGAATAAAATTGATTAGTTGTTATTTATACCATAAAAAAAGCTTGTTAGTAATGTTCTAACAAGCTTTTTATTTTTACATCATATTTGAATTATTTCACACAGATTTAAAAAAGATTTGAGCAAATACTGTAGATTATTAATACGCTCAAATCGCCGTGAAACAATAAACAAACTTTGTGACTTTGTGTCTTCGTTGCAATAATTACGCAGGAATCTGCTGGCTTAAACAATGCAATGTTCCGAATCCCCAAATAAAATCGATACAGCTTATACCAATCACTTCACGATCAGGGAAACATTCTGATAAAATATTCAAAGCAACCCGGTCGTTACTGTCATTGAATGTTGGTACTAAAACGCAATTATTAAGTATTAAAAAGTTAGCATAACTTGCCGGTAAACGTAAATCCTCAAAATCGACACGTTTTGGCATTGGCAATGCTACAATTACGGGAGATTTTCCATTTTCTAACTTTGCATTTTGAAGACGTTTCAAATTATCCTGTAAAGGTTTGTAGTTTGAGTCGTTTTTGTCGGTCTCTACAATTGTTACAATCGTATCTTCATTTACAAATCGGCACAAATCATCAATATGTCCATGAGTGTCATCGCCTTCAATTCCGTCTCCGAGCCAGATTACATTCGTTACTCCGAGATATTCTTTAAAAACAGCTTCATAATCTTCTTTAGTAAAACCGGGATTTCTAACCTGCGTGGTAGGATGCATCAAACATTCTTCAGAAGTTAGCAAAGTCCCTTTTCCATTAACATCAATTGCTCCTCCTTCTACAATTACAGGCTTTCCCTTATACATAACCTGCGTCACGGGAACATCTATAAAATCGGCCACTTTTCCCGGAACAAATTTATCTAACTGATAGTTTTTGTATTTTGCCCAGCCATTAAAATTAAAATTTAAAGCTTCTCTTTTTGAACCATTTTTTACGATAATGGGTCCCGAATCGCGCATCCAGCTCCTATTTGTTTTATGAATAATGAAAGAAATATTTGGCATATTAACCCGTGCCATTTCCAGCATCGTGGCAACTTTGTCTTTAAGTTTATCGTCTGCTACAACCAAAAAAACAGTTTCAAAAGCGGCTACTTTTTTTATAAATTCTACAAAAGCCCATTGTACGGCTTCGTATTTTCCCGGCCAATCATTTCCGTTATGCGGAAAGCACAATACAATTCCCTGTTGTTTTTCCCATTCTGCCGGAAACCTTCTATTATTTGTTGACATAAATATGTTCTTATTTAGAGATTGCAAAGATAAACATTCGCAAGGACTATGAAAATTTATAAAGCAATTCAAAACTTCAGCAGATGGATCTTTTAGAAATTAAGTTAAAGATTAAATAATGAATCCTTAATGTTCAACATAAAAGCTCCCACTATTTTTGGCACAACTAAAAACTAACACATGAAAAAAATATCAATCTCATTATTGGCACTGCTTTCTATTTTGGCTGGCTGTAATAATGAAGACAATTCAAACACGCAACCTGAAGTAGTAGCAAACGAGAATCCTGCCACATTTAAAGAAATTGGCTCTATCACAATTGGCGGAGAAGCTGCTGCAGAAATTTCTGCGTACTGCGAAAAAACAAAGCGACTTTTTACTGTAAATAATAGTGGTGTAAACCAAATTGATGTTATTGATATTACCGACCCGACAAAACCGGTTAAAATTGGAAAAATTGATTTAGCTGCCTACGAAGGAGCTGCAAACAGCGTATCTGTTTTTGATGGTAAACTCGCTGTGGCTTTAGAATCAACTGTAAACAAACAAGGAAATGGGAAAGTAGTCGTTTTTAATACTTCTGATTACACTTTAATTAAACAGGTTACAGTTGGTGCTTTACCTGATATGGTAACCTTTTCTCCGGATGGCAAATATATTATGACCGCTAATGAAGGAGAACCAAGTACCGACTATTTACTAGATCCAAACGGTACTATTTCGATTATTGATACTGCTACTTTCTCTGTGACGACTTTAGATTTCGCTTCCTTCAGCGGACAGGCAGCCGCATTGGCAAAAGACGGATTCAGAATTTCGAAATTTGCCAAGAGTTTTGCTCAGGATATTGAACCGGAATACATTACAATTTCTGACGATTCTAAAACCGCCTGGGTTACTTTACAGGAAAACAATGGGGTAGCAAAAGTTGATATTGCTTCTAAAACCATAACTGCTATATATCCTTTAGGTTTAAAAGATTACAATAATGCCGAAAACGCAATTGATGTAAGTGACAGTGATAATAAAATTGCTTTTAATCCATGGAAAGTAAAGGGTCTTTATATGCCAGATGCAATAAGTCATTTTTCTATGAATAATGTTCCTTATTTTGTAACTGCAAATGAAGGAGATGCAAGAGAATACAATGCCTACTCTGACGTTAAACGTATGAAAAGCATGCAATTGGACGCCATTGCTTTTCCGGATGCTGCTACTTTAAAATTGGATGCTAATTTGGGAAGGCTTAATCTGGTTACCGATATGGGAGATACTGACGGAGACGGAGATCTTGACGAACTGGTAAGTTTTGGGGCACGATCATTTTCTATATGGAACGGCAATACCGGAAAAATTGTTTATGACAGTAAAAATGACATAGATAAAAAAACAAATGAATTAGGTACTTATGACGATAAAAGAAGTGATGACAAAGGATCTGAACCTGAAGCTGTATATGTTACAAAAATGGGAAATCAGAACATTTTATTTGTCGGACTTGAAAGATCTGATGCCTTTATGACGTATGATGTGACAAATCCTGCAGCGCCGCAATACCTGCAAACGGTAAAAACAGGCGATGCACCAGAAGGACTATTATTTATTCCAGCCTCAAAAAGTCCGACTAAGAGAAGCTTGCTAGTTGTAAGCAGTGAGGGTGACGGAACTGTTAAAATCTTTCAGCCAGACCTGAAATAATAAACTATAAAAATTACAAAATGGGACAAAATGTGAATTTGTCCTTTTTTTTTTTGCTTTCTATTGTGCTTATTTTAACGTATTTACACAATTAAAAGCCAAAAGATGGAAATTATGTAACGGCATATACAACACATTCTGGAATTCGACGTCTAATTTTGTTCTCAGTTAAAATAAAAAACAATTTAATTTTTGATAACATGAAAAAGAAATTAGTATCAGTATCCTTATTATTACTATCATTTGCCGCAGGCGCACAAAATATGGCTACCACGTCTACAGTGTCTACTACACCTAGTACAAGCCAGGAATTCAACAAATGGTCTATTGAACTTAATGGTGGTGTAAATAAACCAACAAGAACAATGACTCCTGGTTACGCTACAGAAACTGCAAACTTCTTTCACGGAGATTTAGGTGTAAGATATATGTTTAGTCCAAAATTTGGTTTAAAATTAGACGTTGGTTACGATCAGTTTAAAGAGAAAAAAAATACTCCTGATTTTGAAAGCAGATATGTTAGAGCAAGTTTGCAAGGGGTAATAAACGTAGGTCGTGCTTTAAATTTTGAAACCTGGACAAACACAATTGGAATTTTAGCTCATGGTGGTTTTGGGGTTGGTCAAATTAGTACTGAAACTGGTTTTGGAGGACAAGATTATGTTGCACACGGAATTGCTGGTTTAACTGGACAAATTAGATTAAGTAACAGAGTTGCGTTAACTGGTGACCTTACAGGAATCGTTAACGGAAGACAAAACTGGAACTTTGACGGAATGGGTAATACCTCTACAGGAGCCTTTGACGGTGTATTATTAAACGCTTCTGTTGGTTTAACCTTCTACTTAGGTAAAAACGAAAAACATGCTGACTGGGTTGGTGAAGAAGACAGAATTACTGAATTGGAAAAAAGAGTGGACTTAGTTGAAACTGGTCTTTTAGATACAGATAAAGACGGAGTTGCTGATTTATACGATTTAGAACCAAATACAGTTTCTGGAGTTGCTGTTAATACAAAAGGACAATCTATTGATACAAATCAAAATGGTGTTCCTGATGAGTTAGAAAGCTACTTAGACAAAACTTATGTTAAACAAGGTAGTCAGGTTGCAAGTAACGGTACTGTTGAGCAATTAATTAACGGAGGATATGTAAATGTTTATTTCGATTTCAATTCGTCTAAACCTACAAATGCTTCCTTATCCGGAGTTGATTTCTTAGTGAAATACCTAAAAAATAATCCTGGTAAATCTGCTGATATTATTGGTTATTCTGATGAAATTGGAAGTTCTGAATACAACACAACTTTATCCAGAAAAAGAGCTGAAGCTGTTAAAGCTGTAGCAGTTAATGCTGGAATTGATGCATCAAGACTGAATGTAATTGCTAATGGAGAAGATACTTCTGTTAACAAGAATTCTAAAGAAGCACGTCAAATCGTAAGAAGAGTTACTTTCCAGGTGAAATAATTCTAATACAAATATATAGAAGGGCGGATTCAGAAATTGAATCCGCCCTTTTTTTTATAAAACTTTCCAAACAAAAAAGGACAAAATTTGCATTTTGTCCTTTTCTATATTTATTATTGATAAATTATTTATCGATTGCTCTTTTGGTAATATCTTCAAAAGCATCAATTCTTCTGTCTCTGAAAAATGGCCAGTTTTGACGAACATTTTCCTGTAAATCCAAATCAACTTCTGCAATTAATATTTCTTCTTTATCGTGAGAAGCCTGAGCTAAAATTTCTCCTTGCGGTCCTGCTATAAAAGAAGCTCCCCAGAACTGAATTCCTTCTGTTCCTTCAATGTATTTTTCTAAACCAATTCTGTTTGCGGCAGCCACAAAAACTCCGTTTGCAACAGCGTGACCTTTCATTACATTCATCCAGGCACCATATTGATTTTCGCCGTATTGCTCTTTTTCCTTCGGATGCCAACCAATTGCTGTTGGATAAAATAAAACTTCTGCACCTTTAAGCGCTGTAATACGAGCTGCTTCAGGATACCATTGATCCCAACAGATTAAAGTTCCTACAGTTCCTTTTTTAGTTTCAATAGCCTTAAAACCTAAATCACCCGGCGTAAAATAGAATTTCTCATAAAAATGAGGATCATCCGGAATATGCATTTTTCTGTACAAACCAGCTTCTGTTCCGTCTGCATCTATAATATACGCACTGTTGTGATAAATTCCAGCCATTCTTTTTTCAAAGAAAGGAACAATAATTACAACACCCAGTTCTTTTGCCAGTGCACTAAATGCTATAAATGAAGTACTGTACAATGGCTCCGCTAATGCAAAGTTATCTACATCTTCACTCTGACAGAAATAATGACTGCTATATAATTCCGGAAGCAGGATTACCTCTGCGCCCTGATTTGCAGCGTCTTTTACCCAGCTGATACATTTTTTAAGATTATTTTCGGCATTGTCATTCAGATTTAACTGAATAACAGATATTTTATATTTTCTTTTCGGCATGACATAAAATTTAGAGTGCAAAAATAGTAAATTTTGAAGGAATGTCAAAGTTTTACATTTTCGCAAAAAAGTCAACAGACATTATTTTAGGTTAGTAAATTCGTCCAATTGAGAAGTAACATTCTCAATTAATTCTTCTTCCTTATAAAATTTACTATTAAAAATAAAACCTAAATGATAACTAATACAATCTTCCGGAATCTTATATTGAAAATTTATCTTGGAAAACATATTTGTTTTAGAATTCAAATACCACTTATCAAATAGTCTTTTTCTAAAATCTTGTTTATAATCGACTACATCACAAACATAATTTAATATTATATTCGGATTTGCATCAAAGTATTTGTTTATGATATTAATTATTGTAATCTCAATATTTGGATCATTAAAAAATTTTTGATTGTCTGCCTCATAAAAATCAACAAAAAATAAATTTCGAAAATATTCATTTTCAAAATCTATCTTTCTAAAACTAACAAAATACTTTAAATTATATTTGTTGTAAAATAAAAAAGAGGGCATAAACCCTCTTCTGAAATATACTGATACATTAAGAAATGACTTTTTATTTTTTCATTGCTCTAGCTAAAACCTCTTTTCGATGTTCTTCTTTTAAATCAACCATTTTTTTTAAAACAGAAATTGTTTTTGAATTTGGCTTTATGATTATTGTCTTCTGCATATTGTTTTTGATTGGTATGCAAATGTAAGAAAAAAAACTTACAAAAAGTATTTTAACGAATTCGAACTATTTAACTAATGACATTTCTTGCATTAATTTTTAAAAATATTTTCCATCAGCTTTAAAACTAAAACTCTGTAAAATAGCTTTCAACCTTAAAAATATCAAAGAAAAAAGCTGTTATTCTATTACAACTTTCTGAGTTATAAATTCTGTTTCTGATTTTTTGAATTTGATTTCAAAAGTTCCTTTTGCGGCAGATTTAAATTTATAAATTGTCTTTTTTGGTTCCGGAACCTGTTGTGTGCAAACGCCGGTTGGATATTTTGCAATTACCTGCAATCCTTTTACAGCACCAATAGTTACCTCAGAGATTTTCTCAAATTCTCCGCAAGCATTATCCAGGACAAATGTAACTTCGTAGCTTAATTCGTCATTTACTTTCCCCGTCGCTGGTCCTTTAACTTCTGTTACTAATGCTGGCTTTTCAGTTTGTGGAGCAGTTTTTTCGTCATCATCATTACTGCATGAAACAAATGCAATTGATAAAAATAATACTACCAAAACCGATTTTAATCTAAAACTTTTCATATAAAATAATAATTAATTGTTAATTACTATGAAGATGCAGTTTCGTTGCAATGGTTGCTTAAATAAAATGTTAAAAAATTACATTTAATATTTAAGGAATTATAAATCAAGAACTTATTTATTTAAAAAAAATATTTATTACCATTATTTCTTTTAAAATTAAGTTTCTGGTTTATCTCAGGCAACATCTAAACAAAAAAAAAAAAACATCAGCTGTAAACTGATGTTTTAAATTGAAAGTATATTTTGATTGACTTTTAAACCGTTTTCTTTTTGAAGATTTTCTTGAAAAGATTTACAAAACCCAAAACGATACAACCTAATACGAGACCAATTACAAATTCTTTGAGAATGGAAGGCAGCTTAATACTTGGAACATAATGGTGGAAAAACGGGATGTAGTGTACAAAAATTCCTCCCGCAACAAGCAACAAAGCAATTGTACCCACAACAGTTAGACCTTTTATAACCAACGGAAGCGCTTTTACTAAAATATTTCCAATAAATCTGGAAATGCTTTTTTCGTTTTTACTGAATTTAATCAGTTTATAGCCAGCTTCATCCATTCTAACAATTAGAGCCACTATACCATAAACCCCAATTGTAGCAATTAAGGCAATTATAGAAGTAACGATAATCTGCTGTGTAAGCGGTTCTTCAATTACGGTTCCAAGTGCAATGATGACAATCTCAACAGACAAAATAAAATCAGTTATAATGGCCGATTTTATCTTTCCTTTCTCCATTTCAAGAATTTGTTCCTCAGTAAAATTTTCCTGAGTTATTCCTTCTGATTCATCATGTTTATGGGGAAAAATAAATTCGTAAATTTTCTCAGCTCCTTCGTAAGCCAGAAAAAGTCCGCCTAAAACAAGAATAACAATAATTGCAACCGGCAGAAAAGCACTAAGTAAAAATGCAATTGGCAAAATAATGATTTTATTAAGCAAAGAACCCTTGCTGATTGCCCACAAAACGGGAAGTTCCCTGGATGATGCAAAACCCGAAGCTTTTTCGGCATTTACTGCAAGATCATCGCCAAGAATCCCGGCTGTTTTTTTTGCTGCAATTTTACTCATTACTGCAACATCATCCATAATTGCTGCGATATCATCTAATATAACGAAAAAACCTGAAGCCATTTTTAATTTATTTTAATGATGCGAATCTATACAATTTGGCTTAATCTTCCCAATAATATCACATCAAAATTACCTTTTAAACTTTTAATTCCGCTATTTGGTTTCTAGTTACACTGTCCTAATAAAACCCATAATATAATAAAAACGATAATGGTTCCGAAGCATCCTCCGCCTAATTTTTTAGCACCGTATCCTGCAAGTAATCCTCTAAATAAATTGTTCATGATTTTTAATTTTAATTAATAATTTGCTGATTTTTATAAATTTAAAGTTGCCTATTTTTTAAAAATAGTGCGTTATATGAATCACAGCAAAAGTTTCAGAATTTACGGCAAAAAAAAAAAGCATCAGTTTTACAACTGATGCTTTTCAGGATTAACATAAAAAATAATTAGTGTGCAGTCTGGTTTCTAAAAACCAGTTTGCCATCAAAAGCATCTAATAAAATGATACTTTCTGTCGTAATATTTCCTGCCAGAATCTCTTTTGACAATTGATTTAGTACTTCTCTCTGCACAACTCGTTTTACAGGTCTTGCTCCAAATTGAGGATCATAACCTTTGTCTGACAAGTAAGCAATAGCTTCCGGAGTTGCATCCATTGTAATGCCCTGCAGTGCCAGCATTTTCGTAACGCTTTTGAGTTGTAAGCTTACAATTCTTGAAATATTATCTACCGTAAGAGGTGTAAACATTACAATTTCATCGATACGGTTTATGAATTCCGGACGAACAGTTTGTTTCAACAATCCTAAAACTTCGTTTTTAGCTGCTTCTGTGGCTGCTTCTACTCCGCCCTTCAGGTTTTCAAATTTTTCCTGTATGATCTGACTTCCCATATTAGAGGTCATAATAATAATTGTATTTTTAAAATCGGCAAGACGTCCTTTGTTATCTGTCAATCGGCCTTCATCCAAAACCTGCAATAAAATATTAAAAGTATCAGGATGTGCTTTTTCGATCTCATCCAGTAAAATCACAGAATAAGGTTTTCTTCGAACTGCTTCCGTCAATTGTCCACCTTCATCATAACCTACATACCCTGGAGGCGCACCAACCAGACGGCTCACGCTGTGACGTTCCTGATATTCACTCATATCGATACGGGTCATGGCATTTTCATCATCAAAAAGGTATTCGGCCAATGCTTTTGCTAATTCAGTTTTACCCACTCCGGTTGTTCCTAAAAATAAAAATGTTCCAACAGGTTTTTTCATATCCTGTAAACCTGCGCGGCTTCTTCTAACGGCATCACTTACCGCTTCGATAGCTTCTTCCTGACCTACAACACGTTTGTGCAACTCATCTTCTAAATGCAGCAGTTTTTCTCTTTCTGTCTGAAGCATTTTTGTTACCGGAATTCCGGTCCATTTGGCTACAACTTCTGCAATATCCTCACGGGTAACTTCTTCTTTAATTAAGGAATTACCTTGTTGAAATTCCTGCAATTGTTTTTGTAACCCTTCCTGACGTTCCTGCGCTTCCTTTATTTTTCCGTAACGAATCTCAGCTACTTTTCCGTAATCACCATCGCGTTCTGCACGCTCTGCTTCATATTTAAAATCTTCAATTTCGTGTTTTACAGCCTGGATTCCGTCCACAATATCTTTTTCAGATTTCCATTTGGCATAGATCTCATTGCGTTCTTCTTTAAGATTTGCCAGATCCATGTGAAGAATTTTTAATTTACTTTCTTCTTTTTCACGTTTTATGGCTTCAATCTCAATTTCCAACTGCATAATCTTACGATCCAGAACATCCAGTTCCTCTGGTTTAGAATTGATTTCCATTCGCAATTTAGAAGCTGCCTCATCCATTAAGTCGATTGCCTTGTCCGGTAAAAAACGATTTGTAATATATCTTTGGGAAAGTTCCACTGCGGCAATAATGGCCTCATCTTTAATTTGAACTTTGTGGTGTGTTTCGTATTTCTCTTTAATTCCACGCAAAATCGACACAGCACTTTCAGTATCCGGTTCGTCAATCAGAACTTTTTGAAAACGTCTTTCCAGCGCTTTGTCTTTTTCAAAATATTTTTGATATTCATCTAAAGTCGTTGCCCCAATAGCTCGTAACTCTCCACGTGCCAGAGCTGGTTTTAAGATGTTAGCCGCATCCATGGCTCCTTCTCCTCCACCTGCACCAACAAGCGTATGAATTTCATCAATAAAAAGAACAATATCACCTTCTGCCGCAGTAACTTCTTTTACAACCGATTTTAAACGCTCTTCAAATTCTCCTTTAAACTTTGCTCCGGCGATCAAAGCTCCCATATCCAGTGAGAAAACGATTTTATCCTTTAAGTTTTCAGGAACGTCGCCGTCTACAATTCTATGCGCCAAACCTTCTGCGATCGCTGTTTTACCAACACCAGGCTCACCAATTAACATTGGGTTGTTTTTGGTTCTTCGGGTTAGAATCTGTAAAACACGACGAATTTCCTCGTCACGGCCAATAACCGGATCCAATTTTCCTGTTCTGGCTAATTCATTTAAGTTTTTAGCATATTTATTCAGCGAATTATAAGTTTCTTCTGCTGAAGCCGAAGTTACTCTTTCACCTTTTCTTAATTCTTCAATTGCAGCTTTCAGCCCTTTTCCTGTAACTCCCTGATCTTTTAAGATTTGAGAAACTTTACTTTTTGAGTCAAAAATTGCCAGGATCAAATGTTCGATAGAAACGTATTCATCGTTCATTTTTTGCGCAATAATTTCTGCTTCATTCAATGCTTTATTTGCATCTCTTGAAAGTAAAATATCACCGCCCGAAACTTTTGGAAAACTCTGAATTGTTGCATCGAGAAGTTGCAAAAACAACGGCACATTCACATTTAATTTTTTTAATATAAAAGGTGCAACGTTTTCATCAACTTCAAAAATTGCCTTGAAAATATGTTCATTTTCAATTTGCTGCTGACCATTTCGCTGTGCTAATTGCTGCGACAACTGTATGGCTTCCTGCGATTTAATGGTAAACTTATTTATATTCATATCTTTTTGATTTATGATTGATTATCTTTAATTACTTATTAGATTAAAGTTACAATTTATTGAGCTACATTTTTTCGTCAATTATTCTAACTTTGTACCAATAGACAAAAGATATTCCACACTAATAAAACAGACAAAATGGCATTTAAAGTTGTTTTCATACACTTTAAAAATGTCAAAAAGTCATAAATCAAGACAATATGAGTTTTTTTAATTCAATATTTGGAAGTTCTGAAAATTCAGAAACCCCAAAAAGCAATGTAAACTGGACAGAATTAACAGATGTACTTCAACTAGCAGAAATACAGGCCATTTCCGCTGAAAAACCTGTTGTTATATTTAAGCATAGTACAAGATGCAGCATCAGCCGAATGGCTTTGAAACAATTTGAAAGAGAATATGATCTTACAGATGTTGTAGATGCCTATTTCCTGGATTTAATTGCACATCGTGATGTTTCTAATGAAATTGCAAGCAGATTTGGTGTGTATCACGAATCGCCACAATTGATTTTAATCAAAAATGGAAAAGCAGTTTACAATGCATCGCACAGTGAAATCGATGCACATGCATTGAAAAGTAAAGTTTAAAAGTTATGGAATTATGAGTTATGAACTATAAGCAATTTCGACAGCGTTCATAACTCATAATGCTTAAAAATTTCCTTCGGATCCTCCCCCACTAAACCCGCCTCCTCCAAATTCCATTGGCGAAGTTTCGGGTTTTACTTCTGGTTTCATTCCAAAGGCTGAAGCTACAATTAGGGCTTCGGCATTTAAAAGAGCATCTGAGTGATTGATTCTGTCTGGCCTGAATGTCAAACCACTTTCTTTTTCTTTTAAATTTTTTATTGAAAAATAAGCTATTCCAAATAAAATAATACCTCCAAAAGTTAAAGCGACTTCAATTGGTAATACGGAATAATAAAAACGTATCGTATAAATTGAAAATGCTATTGCTAAAAAACTGATCCAAAGCATGATTCTGTCTTTGGTTTTTAAAACCTGAAACAGATAAATTAAGGGAACGATGAATGTAAATGCATAAAAGAAATATGCAAAAGGTATATCGCTTCCGGGTTTAACATCTGTTCCCAAAAGTTCTATAGAAAGTTCCCGTACAATTAAATAATTACAGGAAAAATAAAACAGAACTAAACAAAAACTATTGGCTAATAGCAGTCCGTTGTAATAATAGATTACTCTTAAACGCTTTATTTTTTCTTTTGTGAAAAAGTAAAAAACCGCTGCAAAAATCATTGTGACGAATGGTAAAATTGCTTTCCCAATCTGACCAAATTCGAACATTCCAAAAAATAGCAAAGCCGAAACTGCCAGGCAAAAAACCAACATGGCCCATAAATAGAGATACCTTAAAAACATAAATATTGATCCGGCTGCAAGAAACAAAGCAATTACAATTTCATAGCCGTCAGTAGTAATGCCGACAGCAATACCCAGATTTAAAAGTGCTCCCAAAATAAAAGCATCATCTAACCCGTGGTTGTGATAATTCTGCTTAGCAAGTAATTCAGCTCCGACAAAACCCACTATTGCAAAAAGATAGCAACAGATCTCAAAGAATACATTTTCGCCACTTAATCCCAGCAAAGAAATAGTACCACAAATTGAGGAATACAGAAAAGATCCTAACAAAAAGAAACCAATTCTAACCAAAATATTATGTTGACTTTTTAAAACCGGCAATTCTTTTTCAATTAATTTTTTTTGCTCTTTGCCAATAAATCCGCCTTTATATAGAGTATCTGCTTCGTCATTCAAAGCTTCATTATCTAGTAATTGTTTATTGAATACAATCATATTGCAATTTCTTTATGGAAGTTTTTAATCAGTTTAATAAATAATATAATGGATCCGACGAAGTAAATCGGAAGTCCTAATATAATCAGTGTAAATAACTCTGAAAAATCAATATTTTGAAAAATCCTAAACACCAATATATTTCCCCCAACGTAAGCATATATAATCACGAATACATACAATGACATTGCCTTATAATCATAACTTGCCTTATAAAAATAATAGGTCGAAGCTCCTAAAACAACTGCAAAAATCATCACGATAAGAATATCATAATTGAGAAGGTTGCTTATGGCGGCAATACTAATAATATGCAGTGCAAAAGTGAGGAAAATTAATCCAAAGTGTGTCTTAAGCGAAATTTTACGAGAATAAATAGTCCACAAAATTAACAGAACGCCCAGGATTACGGCTGAATAACTCAGGCTCTGACTGGCATAAAAATCATTATTTCCTAATAAGGTTTGTGGCGTAACAGAGAGTCCGACGTACGCTGCCAGTCCCGTAATTGCAATAGTCAACACACTCTTATTGTCAAAATAATACGCACAAAAGAAACTGACGATTGTGGGAACCAGTGTTGCCAAACCATAATGTTCTCCAAAAGGCTTGTATTGAAACTGAAGATAACCAATAAAAATACAGGTTAATATATTACCGGCCAAAACCAGATATTCTATAACAGGATGTTCGAATTTTGTTTCTTCTTTCTCGAAACCTTTAGAATGTTTAAAGCAATAAAAAAAGCAAACCGCAATGACAATTAGTAACAGAGAAAGAATGGCTATATGCCCAATTGTATCGATATTATCATAGATTAAAATTCCAATTCCCGATGTAAAAAGAATGACAGAAAGGTACAAAAAGAGCTTTAATTCGGTATTTAACGAAAATATCTGAAGACTTTTGTAAGTCTGAATTTCGTTAAACTGAGTCTCTGTTATCAAACCTTTTTCAAAAAGATCTTGACTAGCCTGCTCGCTAAATTTTTTCATTGGCACATAAATTGGTGTATTCAAATATAAGTGTTTTATGATCAAAATACATTCTTAGTATTTTCTAATTTCTATTTTATTCTTTTAAAAGAGGAATTGAAAAATAAAATTAAAGTAATTCAGAAGAACCACTAGAAACAGTTGTTTCCAAAACTTTAAATCACAAATGAAAATATTAATTTGAAATTATTTATATTATTATAAATTTGTGCAATCGATTACATTAACTATCAAACCCAAAAATTGTTTAGATGAAAATTAAATTATTAGTAATTACATGGCTCGTTCCCTTCTCCTTTCTTTTTTCTCAAAATTATAATATGAATAAACCAGAAGGATTTGGCGCTGCTGCGACCGGAGGTGGGGACACTCCTTCTGTAACAGTATCTTCCTGGGGAGAATTGACCGCACAATTAAAATCTGCCTCTCCAAAGGTTATCGTAGTTTCCGGAATTATACAATGCTCTTATACTAGTGTACTTGTAAAAAACAAAACACTCATCGGACTTTCCGGTGCTCGTTTGGTGAATATAGATCAAACCGCTGCGGGTTCCGGAATTTTGAATTTAAAAGCAGGATCAGATAATATTATTATCCGAAATTTAGTTTTTGAAGGCCCAGGCGCTTTCGATGTTGACGGACATGATAATCTTACCTCTGAAGCGACTAATTTATGGGTCGATCATTGCGAATTCCAGGACGGTATGGATGGGAATTTTGATAATAAAGGTGCCGCAGATAATGTGACCGTTTCCTGGACAAAATTTACATATCTAAAAACTCCAAAAGCTAATGGAACTGGTGGAGCAGATGATCATCGATTTAGTAATTTAATTGGTTCCGGCAAAAATGATTTCCCGGCTGACGGGCATTACAGCATTACTTTTAAAAATTGTTATTGGGCACACGGTTGCAAACAGAGAATGCCACGCGCAAGAAATGCAGAAATTCACGTTTTAAATTGTCTTTATAAAACATCAGAATCCGGTTCGGTTGCCATTGGTCTTGGAGGCGGGCAGAAAAATGCCACTTGTTATGTGGAGGCAACTGATTTTGAAGAAGTAGAAAAAGTATTTAAAGAATACATAAGCACAGATGGCGGTAAAGTGGGAATCGCTTTTGATAATTGTCACAATGGTGCTTCAAATTTTGGTGAAGAAGTTATAAAACCTAATTATAATTACAGCAAAATTTCGCTGGATAAAGTTAGAAATTCTGTATCTAATAAAACATCTGGTGCAGGAGCAACGCTTCAGGTTAGTTCTACGGGTGAAATAAGTTCCGTTCATAAAAGCTAAAAAGAGAAAACAATAAAGCCGATTTACATCGAAATGCAAATCGGCTTTTATTTGAGTAAAACGGCTAATAAGCTGCTTTCATTTTCTCTTTTATATTCTCTAGACACAAATTATTAATACTTCCTTCGTGCGTATGTTTTGTTTCTTTTGGGGATTTGTACGTTCCGGCTTCCAATTGTTCTGCAACAGCTTTATAAGCATCTCTAAACGGCATACCAGCTACAACCATTTCGTTTAAGGTATCAACTGTAAACAAGTAATCGTATTTTTTATCTTCTAAAATATGGTCTTTTACGGTAATGTCTTTTATAGAAAAGATAGCAATATCTAAACATGCTTTTAAATTTTGAATTGCTGGAAATAAACCTTCTTTCAATAACTGTAAATCTCTGTGATAACCACTTGGAAGGTTATTGGTAATCAAAGTAATTTCGTATGGAAGCGCCTGAATCTTATTGCATTTCCCTCTGATTAGCTCAAAAACATCCGGATTTTTCTTGTGGGGCATAATACTTGAACCTGTCGTAAGATGTGCAGGAAGACCAATAAAATCAAAATTCTGGCTCATATACAAACAAACGTCCATTGCAAATTTGGATAAGGTTGCAGCAACACTGCTCATCGCAAAAGCAACCGTTTTCTCTGCTTTTCCTCGGCTCATTTGTGCCGCAACAGCATTGAATTTTAAGGTTTCAAAACCTAATTCCTGAGTTGTAAATGTTCTGTTGATTGGGAATGAACTTCCGTAACCTGCTGCAGAACCTAACGGATTCTGATCTACAACTTTTCCGGCAGCATTCAGCATGGTAATATCATCAATCAGACTTTCGGCGTAAGCAGAAAACCACATCCCGAATGAAGACGGCATCGCGATTTGCAAATGCGTATAACCCGGCAATAATACATTTTGATGTTTTTCTGCCGATTCCATTAGCAAATCAAAAAGTGTTTTTACCTGTTCTTTTAAAGCTTTTACTTCGTCTTTTAGATATAAATGAACATCTACTAAAACCTGATCATTACGAGAACGCGCGGTGTGGATTTTCTTTCCGGCATCGCCTAATTTGACAGTAAGTAAATATTCTATTTTCGAATGTACATCTTCAAAACTGTCCTCGATTTCGAAATTTCCAACTACAATGTCTGCAATAATATCGTTTAATGCATCAACCAAAGAAGTTGTTTCTTCTGCATTTAATAACCCAATTTGTCCCAACATTTTGGCATGTGCGATTGAGCCTAATACATCGTATTTTGCTAAAACTAAATCCAATTCGCGGTCGTTTCCAACGGTGAATTGTTCGATTTGTTTATCGGTTGGTATTCCTTTTTCCCAAAGTTTCATAGGTTGTGTTTTTTTTCGCTATGAATTCACGAATTATTTTTTTCAAATCTTTGCATTTATTCTTTTCGAATTAATTCGAATTAATATTTCGTTTAGATAGAAAAAAAACAATTCGTGAATTCGCGGCGGTTTTCTTTTTTATAATTTAAAGAAACCAGTCAATATTTTAATATAAAGATCGACTCCTTCTTCTATTTCATTAACAAAAATAAATTCATCTGCTGAATGCGACCGCAGTGTTTCTCCCGGCCCTAATTTTAAAGACTGACAGCTTAAAACCGATTGATCGGAAAGTGTTGGCGATCCATAAGTTGTTCTTCCTAAATCGATGCCGGCCTGAACTAAACCGTGTGAAATTGGAATAGACGAAGCGTTTAAATGCATTGACCTTGGTGTAACTTCGGCGTTTACATTTGCTTTTACGACTTCGAGAATTTCAGTATTCGAATAACAATCCGTTACGCGGATATCAACAACCAAATCACATTCTGATGGCACAACGTTGTGCTGTTTTCCGGCACTGATCTGCGTTACGGTCATTTTTACGGGACCTAAAACCTCAGAGATTTTATCGAATTTATAATTTTTAAACCATTCCATTACCGGAATTGATTTGTATAATGCATTATCGTCGTTTTGATGCGCCGCGTGGCTAGCCGTTCCTTTTACCTTTACGTCAAGAACTAACAAACCTTTTTCTGCAACCGCTAATTGCATTAAAGTCGGCTCGCCTACAATCGCGCAATCTAATTCTGGTAAATGTTTTAAAACGCTGTTTAGACCGTTTTTTCCGCTGCTTTCTTCTTCGGCGGAAGCCACAATAACAATGTTGTGAGACAGGTTTTCATTTTCATAGAAATGAACAAATGTTGCCAGTAAAGAAACTAAACATCCTCCGGCATCATTGCTTCCTAATCCGAATAATTTACCGTCTTTTTCGATTGCTTTAAACGGATCGTTGGTGTATGCCTGATTTGGTTTTACCGTATCATGATGAGAATTTAGTAAAAGTGTTGGTTTATTTTCGTCAAAATATTTGTTGAAAGCCCACACATTATTGTTTTCTCTCTTAAATGGAATCTCATTTTGATGGAACCAATTTTCTATTAATAGTGCTGTGTGATCTTCTACACTTGAAAATGAAGGAGTCTCAATCAGGTTTCTTAATAAATCAATTGCTTCTTTGGTAAGCGTTGCAATGTTTTTCATAGTATGGTTTCTTTGCCTCGAAGGCTCGAAGTCACAAAAGTTTTAATTAAATCTGTAACATTTTTAATTGGCGCAAATTTATTTAAAATACCTTGTGCGCTCTATTTTTTTGCCACGAATTACACGGATTTCCACAAATTGTTTTTTTGTCACAGATTTAAAATCAAAATATTTTTTTTAATATGCAACTAAAATTATTTTCTCTTTTAACTGATAAAATTAGTGTCAATTTGTGTAATTACCGGCAACATCTTTTATAATGTAATCGTCGTATGCAGAACATCAGGATTTTGAAGCATTTTGTGATGCCCTATTTTGATTTTCTGAACTCCGCGTGACAAACTATTAAAGCAGTTATCCAGTTTTGGAATCATTCCGGAGTGGATTACTTTTTCTGCTTTTAGTTTGTTATATAATTCTTCGTTTATTTCTGTAATTACCGATGAATCGTCTTCTGAATCCTGCAAAACTCCTTGTTTTTCAAAGCAATAAGTCAGCGTGACATCTAAAACTTCTGATAATGCAATTGCCAATTCGCTTGCAATTGTATCAGCATTTGTGTTTAGTAATTGTCCGTTTTTGTCGTGTGTGATGGCACAGAAAACAGGAACAATTCCGTTTTCCAATAAAGTTGCCAGTAATTTGGTATTGACTTGTTTTACATCGCCTACAAATCCGTAATCGATTGTTGGATGATTTCTTTTTGTGGACTGAATTAAATTCCCGTCAGCTCCCGAAAATCCAATTGCATTATTGTCTTTTGCCTGCAATTGCGCTACAATATGTTTGTTAATCTGTCCGGCATAAATCATTACCACAACATCAAGCATAGGAGCATCTGTAATACGTCGTCCGTCGATCATCTGCGGAACCAAACCAATACTTTCAGCCATTTTTGTAGCCGATTTTCCACCGCCGTGAACTAATACTTTATGCCCTTCAATTTTAGAAAAATCAGTTAAAAATTGCTCTAATTCTGTTGGATTATCGATGATGTTTCCACCAATTTTTATTACGGTAACTTTTTGCATAGCTTCTAAGTTGCTAAGATTCTAAGCTGCTAAGTTTTTTTTAGATTCCGAAATACTTAGCAGCTTAGTAACTCAGAATCTTAGAAACTTTAAAAAGCTACAGCTTTTTAAGAATCTTCTGCAACACCAATTGCGCAGAATACGTTCTATTATTTGCCTGCTGAATTACGATTGAATTCTCGCTGTCCAAAACCTCATCGCTTACAATAACATTACGACGAACCGGAAGACAGTGCATGAATTTTCCATTATTCGTTAAAGCCATTTTTTCTGCTGTAACTGTCCAATTTGGATCTGAATTGGTTACTTTTCCGTAATCGTTGAAATTACTCCAGTTTTTAACGTAAACGAAATCAGCGTTTTCAAAAGCTTTGTTTTGATCGTATTCTATTTTACAGTCTTTGGTAATTTCCGGACTTAACTCATAACCTTCCGGATGTGTGATTACAAAGTCCATATCTTTTTGTAATTGCATCATTTCTACAAATGAATTGGCAACCGCCTGTGGCAAAGCTTTTGGATGCGGTGCCCACGAAAGTACCACTTTTGGTTTGTGTTTCGTTTTGTATTCTTCCATCGTAATAGCATCTGCCAAAGATTGAAGAGGATGACGCACAGCACTTTCCATATTTACGATTGGTACAGTTGCGTGTTTTAAAAATCCTGAAATCACAGTCTCTGAATAGTCTTTATCTTTATCGTCTAAACCCGCAAAAGCACGAATGGCAATAATATCACAATATTGCGAAACTACTTCTGCTGCTTCTTTAATATGTTCTGAGGCGCCGGAATTCATTACAGCTCCGTCTTCAAATTCAAGAGTCCAGCCTTCGTTGGTAAAGTTCATTACCATAACGTTCATTCCTAAATTTAGCGCCGCTTTCTGCGTACTCAAACGCGTTCTTAAACTTGGATTAAAGAATAACATTCCTAAGGTTTTATTCTTCCCTAAACTTTGATTTTTGAGCGGATTTTTCTTGATTTTAATCGCTTGGTTTACCCATTTTGATAATGAGTTTATGTCATTTATTGAGATGTAGTTCATGTTTTTTTAATTAGAAAATGTGATAATTTGATAATTAGATAATTGTGACACTATCTAATTTTCTAATAGACTCATTATATTATTTTTGTAAATGGAATTTCGTTCTTTAATGCTTTCAAAATAAAATTATCATTTAATCCGTTGACAATCCAGGTTTCTATATTGGCTGCTTTTGCTATTCCGGCGGCTTCTATTTTTGACTGCATTCCTCCTGTTCCGTGTGAGGATTTTGATTCTCCGATTTCTTTTTCTAATAATTTTAAATCTTCAACTAATTTTATTGTCTCCGGATTTTCATCATAAATTGATTCTTTCGTATAAATCCCGTTTGTATTTGTCGCAATTATCAGAATATCAACATTTAAAAGAACTGCTGTTAATGCTGCTAATTTATCATTATCTCCAAACCGGATTTCATCTGTTGCAACGGTATCATTTTCATTGATAATCGGAATGTAATTATTTTTAACTAATACATTAATCGTATTTACAATGTTCTTTTTGGTCTGCTCTTTTTCAAAATCAGAATAAGAAAGCAAACACTGCGAAGTATTTAATCCCAGATCCTTAAAGTTTTCATTGTAAATCCGCATTAAATGAGGCTGTCCGATAGAAGCCAAAGCCTGCTTTACGAAAACATCTTTATCCTGATTATCCAGCTTCACAAATTGCTTTGCGGCCGCAATTGCTCCTGAACTTACGATAATAAATTCATATTCGTCGTTTAAAGCTGCAATCTGTATTCCAAGGTCTTCAATCTTTCCCCGCGAAATATGATTGGTTTCTTTGGTTAAAGTATTACTTCCTATTTTTAATAAAATCCTTTTTTTTGCCATGTCTTTTGTTTTTGCCGCGAAGGCGCTAAGGCACTAAGTTTTTTTTTTTTGCCACGAATTACACTAATTACGGCTAATTTATTTAAATATAATTCGTGAGAATTAGTGTAATCCGTGTCAAACCAATTCTTAAATTCCAATTATCTAATTGACAAATTATCTAATTATCTCAATTACCTAATCTGTCCTTCTCCGTAAACGTACCATTTATTCGTTACAAGATGTTGTAAACCAATAGGTCCGCGTTGGTGAAGTTTATCAGTGCTTATCGCTAATTCTCCGCCCAAGCCAAATTGTCCGCCATCTGTAAATCTTGAAGAAGCATTTTGATAAACAGCTGCTGCATCAATTGATTCCATAAATTCTTTAGCAACTTTATCGTCTTTTGTAATAATCACTGCTGAATGTCCTCCACAATATTTGTTTATTTTGTTGATTGCATTTTCTTCAGAATCAATGGTTCCGATTACTATTTTATAATCTAAAAACTCTTCATACCAAATATCTTCATTTTGAAGTGTTTCTGTATCTTCAAAATTTTCTAAAGATTTATCCACAATAACCTCAACATTATGTTTTTTTAATGCTTCGATTAGAATTGCTGTAAAACCTTCAAAATTTGGAAGTTTAGAATCTATTAAAACTTTATCGACTGCATTACAAGCTGAAATTTTAGCTGTTTTAGCGTTTAAAATTACTTTTAAAGCCAAATCTGTATCTGCATTTTCATGAACGTAAACAAAATTATTACCGCGTCCGCTTACGATTACCGGGCAGGTTGCGTGTGCTTTTACAAACTCAATTAGTTTTTCACCGCCGCGAGGCACAATTAAATCTACTTTTTGTGTTGGTTTTTCTAAAAAAGCCTGCGTTTCGGTTCTGTTATAATTTAGATATTCAACCCAGTCTTTAGAAACTTTATTTTGTTCTAAAGCCTGATGCCATAAATCAACAATTTTTAAATTTGATTTTAAAGCTTCTTTTCCGCCTTTCAATAAAATCTTATTTCCGGATTTAAAAGCGATTCCTCCAGCCTCGATTGTAACGTCTGGACGTGATTCGTAAATAATTAGAATTGTTCCGAAAGCGGCAGTTTTATTTATGACTTTGATTCCGTTATCATGTGTAAAATGAAACCTTTCTACTCCAACCGGATCTTCCTGAGATGCCAATTGATTTAATGACAGAATCATTTCATCTACTTTTTTATCATCTACTTTCAAGCGTTCTTCCATCGCAAGATCAGAACCGTCGTAATCTGAAAGATCTTCCTGATTGGTCAGGATTATCTGATTCCGCTCCTGGTCGACTAGCTTTGCCATAGTCCGCAAAACCGCATTGCGCGTTTCAATTGATAATGGTTTCATTTTTTTTGGTTTAGTTGGTTAATCGTTAATTCGTTTAATCGATTAACCAGTTAAACGATTAAACGAATTAACAGTTATAGGCAAACTTAGTTTTTAAGTTCTTCTAAACTTTCTTTTAAAGCTTTTACAAACGTATCAATATCAGCTTTTTTCACAGTTAACGGCGGTAAAATTCTCAATAGATTTTTGTTGTTTGCACTTCCTGTAAAAATGTGTTTTTCGATAATTAATTTCTTTCTTAAAGCTGCAACATCAAAATCAAACTCTACTCCAAGCATTAATCCTTTTCCTTTTACTTGTTTGATTCCTTCTACTTCTTTGATTTTTTCTAAGAAATATTCGTAAACTTCATTTACATTTTTCTGTAAATCCAATTTCTCCATTACATCCAAAACTGCAATTGAAGCTGCACAAGACAAATGGCTTCCGCCGAAAGTAGTTCCTAATAATCCGAAACTAGCTTCGAATTTTGGCGAAATTAAAATCGCTCCAACCGGGAAACCGTTCCCCATTCCTTTCGCTACTGAAATAATATCAGCGTTGATTCCGTGATGTTGGAACGCGAAGAATTTTCCGCTTCTTCCGTATCCGGATTGTACTTCGTCTAAAATCAAAACTACATCGTGTTTTTTACATGCTTTTTCTAAAGCCTGAAAAAATTCTGTTGTTCCTTGGTCTAAACCTCCAACTCCCTGAATTCCTTCAATAATTACTGCTGTAACATCTCCTTTTGCCAATTCAGCTTCAACTAATTCGATTTGATTTAAAGGTAAAAAAGTAACTTCTTGTTGTGCATTTATCGGCGCAACAATCTTTTTGTTATCCGTAACAGCAACGGCTGCAGAAGTTCTTCCGTGGAAAGAATTATGAAAAGCCACAACTCTTGATTTTCCGTTATGGAAAGATGCTAATTTTAAAGCATTTTCATTTGCTTCAGCTCCGGAACTGCATAAAAACAACTCATAATCTTCTAAACCAGAAAGCTTTCCTAATTTCTGTGCTAATTCAACCTGTAAAGGATTCTGAATCGCATTCGAATAAAATCCTAAATTATCAATTTGGTTTTTCAATTTAGCCACATAATCTTGCTGTGTGTGTCCGATAGAGATCACACCGTGACCACTGTATAAATCTAAATATTCTACTCCTTTGTCGTCAATGATTGTACAATCTGTTGCTTTTACCGGAGTGATGTCGTATAATGGGTAAACGTTGAATAAGTTCATTTTTTTGTTTGTTTTGTTTCAGGTTTCAAGTTTCAAGTTCCTCACTAATTGTGAAAACTGAGACTTTAAAACTAAAACTTGTTATGTTTCTTTTTATTCATTTTAAGTCACGTACAGAACGTGAAACTTGAAACTTAAAACCTGAAACAAATTTCTTCTAAAATCCGCTTGGTTTCAAATGTAAACCTGTGGTTTCTTCTAATCCGAACATTAAATTCATGTTCTGAATCGCTTGGCCTGAAGCACCTTTGGTTAAGTTATCTATAATTGATGTTATTAAAACCCGGTTTCCTTTTTTCAATAAACTTATGATACATTTATTCGTTTGTACGACTTGTTTCATATTAATGTTTGTCGTTGTAACGGTTACGAAAGGTTCGTTTTTGTAAAACTCTTCATATTTTGCAACTAATTGCTCCAAACTATCATCGCATAATGTATACAGAGTGGCGAAAATTCCTCTTGGAAAATCTCCTCTGTTCGGAATAAATAACAATTCACTGTCAAAATCATCCTGAAGCTGAACCAAACTTTCGCCAATTTCACCTAAATGCTGGTGTTCAAAAGCTTTGTAATGGGAAAAATTATTGTTTCTCCAGCTGAAATGAGAAGTTTCAGAAAGACTTACTCCTGCACCTGTTGAACCAGTTGTCGCATTAATATGAACATCATTATTCAACAGATTATTTTTCGCTAAGGGCAATAATGCCAATTGAATAGCGGTTGCAAAACAACCCGGATTTGCTATATAATCCGCCTTTTTAATTTCGGATTTATTGATTTCAGGTAATCCGTAAACAAAATCTTTTCCTTCAAAATGAGCATCTTTATTCAATCTGAAATCATTTCCTAAATCGATGATTTTGGTATGACCAGCAAATTGATTTTCTTTCAAAAATGAAATCGATTTTCCGTGTCCTAAACACAAGAATACCACATTTACATTTGGATTGATTTCATCAGTAAAGTTCATTTCGATATCGCCCATTAAATCGTGGTGTGCAACAGACAAAGGTTTCCCAGCGTTTGTTGTACTGTAAACAAAATCAATTTTTACTTTTGGATGATACATTAAAATTCTGATGAGTTCTCCGGCTGTGTAGCCTGAACCACCAATAATTCCGACATTAATCATAGTTTCTAATTTTTTAACTAAAATTTTTTTTATTTAAATCCTTTTTCGTGTTCAAAAATGCTCTAATCACAAAAAAGAGAACTATTGTTTCCATTAGCAATCCAAAAAACATCATAAATCCACCTCCAACTAGTGCCAATATAAAAGGTGCAGTGCTAAATAATGAAAACAACTGATTTAAAGGCTCGAATGGGGTTGGATAAAGCAAAATAACATAACTTATAGCTATTATTGCTACAGAGATAATAGCTGCAACAAAATTTCTATTCGTTAGAAATACATCACCTAAATTGTCTTGAAAAAACAACGCAAGTCCCAACATTATTAGTATTATAAATACCAAAACCAGAATTACAGCTGTCATTATTGCTCCATCAAATTAATCATGATCTAAATGATTTACAGATGAAAATATATTTTGTGCATTTCCTAAAATTTTGATAAATCCTTTTGCATCGTCAGACGTCCAGGCATTATTCATTTCGCCGTATTGTCCAAAACCTGTATTCATTAAATCATTATCCGATTCAATTCCGTCAAGCGAAAAATGATATGGTTTTAACGATACCGTTACAACTCCATTTACCGTTTTTTGTGTGTCTTGCAGGAAAGTTTCAATGTTTCTCATTACCGGATCCAAAAACTGACCTTCGTGAAACAACATTCCGTACCAGTTTCCTAATTGTTCTTTCCAGTATTGCTGCCATTTCCCCAGAGTATGTTTCTCTAATAAATGGTGCGCTTTGATAATAATTAAAGGTGCAGCAGCTTCAAAACCAACTCTTCCTTTAATTCCGATAATAGTATCACCTACGTGAATGTCTCTACCAATTGCGTAAGCGTTTGCTAATTTTTCTAATGCTACGATATTATTTGAAGGTTTGTCTAACTGACCGTTTATTCCGACCAATTCTCCCTGCTCAAAATGTAATCTTACTTTTTCTTCTCCTTCTTTTTGCAATTGCGAAGGATAAGCATCGCTTGGTAAAGGCTGGCTTGAAGTCAAAGTTTCTTTTCCTCCAACGCTTGTTCCCCAAAGTCCCTTATTGATAGAATATTGCGCTTTTTCCCAAGAATAATGAACTCCGTTTTTAGACAGATAATCTACTTCTTCTTGTCTTGATAATTTTAAATCTCTAATTGGCGTAATGATTTCGATTTCCGGAGCGATGGTCTGGAAAATCAAATCGAAACGTATCTGATCGTTTCCTGCACCTGTACTGCCGTGTGCGATTGCGCTTGCTCCTACTTTTTTAGCGTATTTTATAGCTTCAATTGCCTGGAAAACGCGTTCTGCACTCACAGATAATGGGTATGTATTATTTTTTAATACATTCCCGAAAATCAAATATTTTATGGCTTTATCATAATATTTCTCTACGATTGTTAAGTTCGCATGCTGTGCGCTTCCTAATTCGTAAGCTCTTGATTCAATAGCGTTTAATTCATCGGCAGAAAATCCACCTGTGTCTACAAGAACGGTGTGAACTTCGTATCCTTTTTCATTTTTTAAATATTTCAAACAATACGAGGTATCCAATCCTCCGCTATAAGCTAATACTACTTTTTTCATTTTTTATAATTTAGGCTAATACTTTCGTATATAGCAGTTTGAGATTTTTTATATTTAATGCATTAAACAAATAATGCCAGTATTTTATTTAAAAATAAAGCTTGTTTGATTTTTTTCAGCCTTTTTAAAACAGCCTCATTAAAAGGATGCCTTGGCGGAACTTTTTGCTTTTCTTTGGGGTCGTATAACATTCCGGTACAAAGACACATTTTGTTTTCTTTACTCTGCAGGATCTGAAAATTGGTACAGGTTTTACAACCCGCCCAAAAACTTGGATCTGTCGTTAACTCAGAAAAAGGAACAGGTTTATATCCAAGTTCTGAGTTAATTTTCATAACCGCTAATCCCGTTGTAATACCAAATATTTTAGCATCCGGAAATCTTTCCAGCGAATAATCAAAAACTTTTGATTTTATCTTTTTGGCCAAACCTAAACTTCTGTAATCCGGGTGAACAATTAATCCGGAATGGGCTACAAATTTTCCGTGCTGCCAGCTTTCTATATAACAAAAACCTGCAAACTTTCCATCAGCCAGTGCAATCATTGCGTCACCGTTTGCCATTTTTTTCTGAATGTATTCAGGAGTTCTTTTAGCAATCCCCGTACCTCTTAACAAGGCAGATGATTCTATCGTATCGCAAATTTCCTGAGCGAATTTGAAGTGTTCTTCCTGAGTTACAACAATAGAGATCTTCATTTCAATAATTGAAGTTAGAGTTAAAAATAAAAACTTGTTGTTTAGCCTGAAATTCTGAAATCAATCCGATAAAAAGAGCCATAACAGAAGTAACATTCTCAAAATCAAAAACTTGATTAAGAAAATCTACAAAAAAATAACTGTTTTCAGGATATGATTGTCCAATGGACAAATGGGTTGATTTCAAAATGAAAAATGGATATGAATAAATATACGGTTGAAAAACTCAGTGGATACTATAGAGATAGTGTCCGTACTTCGGGAGAAGTAATCGGTGAGTTTGTCCGTGACAAAGAAGTTATATGTAAACTTGTTTTATTCATCGGTGCAAAAGTACACTATTTTTTTATTTACAAAACAAAAAAATCAAATTCTAACATTTTTTTAATCAAATGTTGTTTTTTTTGCTTTAAGATTTTAAGGCTTTAAGTCTCGACGTTTTGTATGTGTGATTTTAGCAAAATCACTAAAAAAGAAAGCCCGATAATTATTTCTAATTATCGGGCTTTCTAGTGTTTTATATTTAAATATTACTTTTTACTAAACGGAATTACCTGTCCATTTCCTAAAACAGTCATATCGACAGTAGTTTTAGATTCATTAAATTTAAACTTTAAACCAGCCGCATCAGATTGAAATACATCTTTTTCGTTAGCAACAGGCTTAAGCGAAAATTTAGGATAATTTGTAATTTCAACGTATAAAGTACTTGCTTTCTCTGTAAAATCTAATGTTAATGGCGCCATTTTGGTAGCAAAAACCCCTAGATAACTATCTAAAATTACATCTTTTTCTATTTTGCTTTTTCCTGCTGTCCACACGTTATTTGCTCCGTTGTTATCAGGGAATACATGATCCGGATCTAAAGTAATGCTCTCAATTTCTTCCGTAGAATTATGTTTGAAAGACCATGAATTATTCTTTTGCCAAATTTCTACCGGCAAATTAACTCTTGTTACCTTTCCGCTTTTCGTTTTAACATCTAATACGATAGGCATTGGCATTTTATCAAAATTTTCAACTGTAATAATAGCTCCTTTTGCCGGATCATTTTTTACATATTTAATTGAATTTACACCCTGATCAAATCTCCAGTTATTAACATACCAGCTTCTCCAGAACCAGCTCAAGTCTTCACCTGCTACATTTTCCATAGATCTGAAAAAGTCATCCGGCTGCGGATGTTTGTATGCCCAACGCTCAATATAAGTTCTAAAAGCAGTATCGAAACGTTCTTTTCCAAGAATTTGTTCTCTCAGAATCACAAGACCTGCGCTAGGTTTAAAATAACATAACATCCCAATATTGGCTTCTTTCATATTATCCGGAGAACTCATTATAGTTTCTAAATCAGGACGTGTAAACGGCTCTGCCTGTCTGTGCAAATCTGTTGGCTCTTCTTTATACTCTCCATTATTAAATGCTGCAGTACTTAAGGAATTAATAAAAGTATTAAATCCTTCATCCATCCATGCAAATAATCTTTCGTTTGAACCCACAATCATTGGAAACCAGATATGACCAAATTCATGATCGGTTACTCCCCATAAATCCTGTCCTTTCGATTTCCATCCGCAGAAAACAATTCCAGGATATTCCATTCCTCCTTCATTTCCTGCTACGTTTGTAGCCGCTGGATAAGGATATTCAAACCATTGTTTAGAATAATGTTCGATGGATGCTTTTACGTACTCTGTAGAACGTCCGTAACCATCTTTTCCATCACTTTCAACAGGATAAGCAGATAAAGCTAAAGATTTTTTACCGCTTGGAAGGTTAATTTTTGCACCATCTAAAATGAAAGCCGGTGAAGAAGCCCATGAAAAATCACGTGCATTTTTAATCTTATAATGCCATGTTTTTTCTGTTGCAGCATTCGTATTTGCAGTTGCAGCAACATCTGAAGCACTTCGAATTATAACTGTCTTATCGCTTTGCTCTGCTTCTTTGTATTTTTTTAACTGATCTGCAGAAAACACTTCCTGACCGTTCAATAATTCTCCGGAAGCTACGACATAATGATTTCCTGGAACGGTAAGGTTTACATCAAAATCGCCGTATTCTAAATAAAACTCAGAAGCTCCCAGATATGGTGCCGTATTCCAGCCTCTTACATCATCATACACACACATACGCGGATACCACTGCGCGATTGTAAATATTTTACCGTTTTTAGTTTCTAAAACTCCCATTCTGTCCGATCCTTCGAATGGAGCAATAAAAGAGAATTCTATTCTGATTTTTACAGATGCTCCTTTTGCCGCCAATTCTTCCGGAAGAAAAATTTGCATTCTGGTATCTGTTACAATATATTTTGCATCGGCTTCTACTTTCTTTTTCCCAACAGCAATTACTTTTACCGATTTAATTTTATTTCCCCCATCAAAAACCTGACCCTGAGCACCGTTACGACTTCCTGACAAAGGCACAACAGCATTTCCTCTTGAATCTTCTTTAAATAAATTCTGATCTAAATTCAGCCATAAAAAAGAAAGTTTATCCGGGCTGTTATTGGTATAGGTAATTTCATCTGTTCCTACAATTTCATTTGTAGTGCTGTTCAGTTTAGCCGTGATTTGATAATCGGCTCTGTTCTGCCAGTATTCTGTGCCCGGTTGTCCACTTGCAGTGCGGGTTGCCGTTCCGTTTTTGGTGTAAAAATGAGGACCAAAGGCATCATGATAATTGTAGTTGTTTACCGGATTATTTGCTGTTGCTGACGGAGTTTGCTGCGCCCAGACAGAAGAAATCCCAAAAAATAAAGCCGCAGTTAAAATGGCTTTTGCAGATTGCTTTTTCATATTTTTTAGCTGTTTATGTAGCAAATTAATGAAAAAAAAAGCTATTTGCAGAGAAATTTCAAAACATAAATTTAATTTTTGTAAAATTATATCCATAAAATAATTTAAGCTATTTTCTTAGAAAACTAAATTTTATAAAATATATTTACATCTATATAAACAATATCCACTTTAGACATATTATTTTGACTACAACGATCTCAAATTCAACGATAAAAGCTTCTATAAAGCACGCGGGAGCAGAATTATTTTCAATTAAAGACAATCAAAACCAGGAATATATCTGGGAAGGCAATCCAGATTTTTGGGGGAAGCACTCTCCTGTTCTTTTTCCGATTGTTGGTACTTTAAAAAACAATACTTATAAAATTGACGGAAAAGAATACCAATTACCGCGTCACGGTTTCGCCCGGGATATGGAATTTAATTTGATCGAAAAAACAGATGACAAAGCTGTTTTTTCTCTAAAATCTTCTGAAGAAACACTGCAAAAATATCCATTTGAATTTGAATTACAGCTTATTTATACCCTTAACGAAAGTTCACTGAATCTGGAATACAAAGTGATTAATCACGGAAAAGAGAACATGCCTTTCTCTATAGGAGCACATCCCGCAATTGCCCTTCCGGGTAATTTTGAAACTTATGCCTTTCAGTTTGAAAAGCAGGAAAATTTAAAATATTATCTTCTTGAAAATGATTTGATTTCTTCTAAAACAAAAATTTTAGAAACAAAAAACAATACTGTTCCTTTAAAATATGAATTGTTTAAAAACGATGCGCTGATTTTTAAAACATTGGAATCAAAAGAACTCACAATTTTGAAAGATTCAACACCGTACGTAAAAGTCTCTTATAATGATTTTCCAAGTTTAGGAATCTGGACCAAAGAAAATGCTCCCTTTGTATGCATAGAGCCTTGGCTGGGATATTCGGATACAGATGAAAATTCGGGCGATTTATACGAAAAGGAAGGGATTCTCACCTTGCCGGAAAATCAATCGTTTACTGCAAAATTTACCATAACTATTTTATAAACAAATCAATATGCTGGATTTTAATTTTACTCCATTTCCTAATGTAGAGACAGAACGATTAATTTTAGACCGGATTACAGAGAACGATCTAACAGAAATTTTTGAATTGCGTTCTAATCCTGAAACCATGAAATATATCCCAAGGCCTCTGGTAAAAAATCACGAAGAGGCTTTGGAGCACTTCAAGATGATCGACGCCAAAATTGAAGACAATACCGGCATTAACTGGGGCATCAGATTAAAAAACAATCCAAAGCTTCTTGGAATTATTGGTTATTACAGATTGCAGCCTGAAAATTACCGCGCAGAAATTGGTTATATGATTTTACCGGAATTTCACGGGCAGGGAATTGTTCCGGAAGCTGTTAAAAGACTTATACAGTTTGGATTTGAAGAGCTAAAACTGCACTCTATCGAAGCGGTTATTGATCCTGACAACTATGCATCAGAAAAAGTACTGCAAAAATGTGGTTTTGTTAAGGAAGCACATTTAAAAGAAGCAGATTTTTGGGAAGGAAAATTCGTCGACAAGGTAATTTATTCATTACTAGAGAAATAGATTTTATTGTTATTAATTTAAAATATAATACAATACTTATCTGTCATTATCCGTTATATTTGCGCTCAAAATTGGCAAAAATACCTGTTTGAGTTCAAAAACATTTTTATGAAAAAAATACCAGCCCTAATTGTTCTTTTATTTTGCGTTCAATTACAAAGTCAGACTTTTGTGAAATTTAATGGAGCAACCGCACTAGTTTTAGTCCCAAACATTGGAATCGAAACAAGTATTGGAGAAAAAACAACTTTCAGTTTTGATGTAATGGCTTCTTTTTGGGAATCCTTTGACAACAAGCATCCAATGAAATTTATCACGGCTACACCTGAAATCCGCTATCATTTCAAAGAAAAATTTGACGGTTTTTACGTTGGAGGACATATTGGTGTCGATAAATACGAATTACAAAAATGGAATTACTGGAACAGTAATCATTACGAAGATGGCTTTGGTTACAGACTTGGTGCTACAGTAGGATATAATCTAAAACTAAGTGACAAATTTTTACTTGATTTTTTTGTTGGCGCCGGCTGGCATCAGGGATTTTATCACGGTTATTATAATGATGGAACGCCGGGAAGATATGAAAAAGCCCAAAACTGGAATAAAAGCGGTGAATGGCTTCCGTATCGCGGCGGCGTAATGATTTCTTATAAATTATAAAGCTAGTCTAATTTAGGAAGTGTTTTAATATATAGTTCCTCTGTTTTTTTGCGGGCCCAATCTGTCTTTCTCAAAAAAGTAAGACTTGATTTCACACTCGGATTAGATTGAAAACATTTAATCGGGATTAGCTCTCCTAAAGTGTCAAAACCATAATGAGCGACTAAAGTTTCAATAATTTTTTGAAGTGTGATTCCGTGTAAAGGATCTTTTGACTGGTTTTGCATTTTATTTCTTTTTATGATATCAAAAGACCGTACTTTTTTGTACGGTCTTTCTTTTTTGTAAAATTACTAAAATAGAATTTTACGATAATCAAATAAAGAATAAATTAGAACAATAATTTAAATCCCACCGAAATGAAGAAGTCTGTGCCTGAACTGCCGAGTAGAAAACTTCATTTATGTGCTGGCCCAATTGCGAGTTTGAGCCAAGCAAAATTTTTAAAAATTCTTCCCTAAAATTATGAAGCAAACTTAGTACTAAGCTTTTCTAATCGGGATGACGAAAATCATAGATTAAAAAAAATCTTTAATTATCTTTGGTATTACAGAAAATTTTCAATTTTGTCTTACATTTGCATCTATGTTAAAATCAGTCAATATATTAAATAAGAGAGCCCGTTTTGATTACGAGGTAATCGATACATATACTGCCGGAGTAGTTCTGACAGGCACCGAAATAAAATCTATACGTTTAGGAAAAGCAAATATTACAGAAAGCTTTTGCGAGTTTAGCGGTATGGAACTTTTTGCAATTAATACCTATATAGAAGAATATTCTTTTGGAAATCAGTTCAATCATAAATCCAGAAGTGAACGAAAATTGCTTTTGAATAAAAAAGAATTAAAAACGCTTCATAAAAATGTACAGGCCAAAGGATTAACTATTGTTCCCCTAAAGTTATTTACCAACGAAAAAGGATTGGCAAAGTTGCAGATTGGTCTTTGCAAAGGAAAGAAGAATTACGATAAACGTGAATCTCTCAAAGAGCAGGATACCAAACGAGATTTGGACCGTATAAAAAAAGCTTACAATTAATCACAACTTTTTAATCAACTAAACACCTGTTAATTAATATTTTATACTTATTTTTACTGGTAACCAATTAACCGTAAAAATATGAAAAAGTACTTACTTTCGTTGATTTCTGCATTTTGCTTAATGAGTTGTGGGAGCAACACTTCTATTGTAAACAGCTGGAGAGATCCTGATATTACCGTTGCACAGGAGCAATTCAAAAAGGTTTTAGTGGTCGCTTTGGTAAAAGATGAAGCTTCCAGAAGAATTACCGAGAATAGAATTGCTTCGGGAAGTCCTATTTTTAAAACTTCTTATCAATATTTGAATGCCACAACTCAGTTGTCTCAGGAGCAAAAATTAAAAGTACTGCAGGATGAAAACTTCGATGGCGTGATTACCATGCGATTGGTTAGCAAGGAAAAGGAAGTAAATTATGTACCTGGAACATATACCGGAATGTACTACGGCGGCTTTGACGGAATGTATACCGGCATGTACGGCTATGGTTTTGGTAATTGGTACGGAATGTATTCGCCTGCCTTCTATGATCCCGGTTATTATCAGGAAACTACATCATACATGGTTGAAACCAATATTTTTTCATTAAAACAAAACAAATTAATCTGGACCGGAACCACAGAATCACAATATGTTACAGATCTGGGACAAACCGTAGACGCCATAATGCAGGCGGTGGTTAAAGAAATGAAAAAAGACGGTTCACTTTCTCTAAAATAAATAAAGCTTTTTTGTAATTAAGGTTATTTCATGTAAAAAAGACTAAATTTGTCAAGACAATATAAGTCATAGCCAAGTTATGAAATCACTTTTAAAAACAGCAAGAGAACAAAAAGGCTTAAAAACCCGAGAGGTGTCTCAGGAACTTGGTATCGATCAGGCACTTATTAGTAAATTTGAGTCGGGTGCACGTAAACCTACCAAAGAGCAAATTATAAAGCTAGCTCAGTTTTTAGAAATTGATTATGAAACCTTAATGGTTGCCTGGCTTAAGGAGAAAATTTTATATGAAATTGGCGACGATGAATTTGCCTTAAAAGCTATTTCTCTGGCCGGACAGGAAATTAGATACAATAAAACAGTTTCAAAACTAAAAATCTCAACGACTTTAGAAAAAATTCTTAAAGAGATTGATGTTTTAAAAGCCAAATTAGATACTTATCGTCAATATGACAGTTATAGAATCACGCAGGCATTAGAACTCGAATATACTTTTGAAAGTAACCGTATTGAAGGCAATACCATGACACTTCGTGAAACCGATATGGTTGTTAATGAAGGCCTGACAATTTCCGGAAAAAGCATGCGCGAACATCTTGAAGCTATCAATCATCAGGAAGCTATTGGCTTTATTAAAGATTTAATACAACGAAATGTTTCTTTCAACGAGCGGGATTTTTTATCCATACATAATCTAATTCTCAGAGGAATTATTCCGGAAGATGCAGGACGCTACAGAAAAGTTCAGATGATGATAAAAGAAGGTACGCATATGCTACCACAACCTTATATGATCGCCAAAGAAATGGAAGATTATTTTCTTTGGTATGAAATTAACAAAAACAGACTTCATGCTGTTGTTTTAGCTGCAGAAATGCACGAAAGACTGGTTACAATTCATCCTTTTATTGATGGAAACGGCCAGACTTCCCGCTTAATCATGAACTTGATTTTATTACAGAAAGGATATTTAATTGCCAATATAAAAGGAGATTATGAAAACCGAATGCAGTATTATCAAACTTTAGAAACGGCTCAGACCAAAAATAACAAAGAAGATTTTTTACTTTTTATAGCGCAGATCGAAAAACAAAGCCTGGAACGTTATATTGAAATTCTGAAACAATAAAAAAGCCCGATTAATCCAGCTTTATTATTAATTTTTATCTTCTAATAAAGGAACAAATCTAAATTCTCCAAACTCATGTTTTTCAAATTGAGTTTCGTTTTTACGAATCAGTAACGTCATAATCTGAACATCTTCTCCTAAAGGAATCACAAGTCTTCCTCCTATTTTTAACTGGGCCATGAGCGGCTGCGGTATAAACGGCGCACCGGCAGTAACTATAATACTGTCAAACGGAGCAAAATTTGGCAATCCTTTATAACCATCACCAAACGAAAGATGCTTTGGCCTGATATTTAATTTAGGAAATAAAACCGATGTTGTTTTAAACAATTCCTTTTGTCTTTCTACGCTATACACTTTCGCGCCAAGCATACATAAAACAGCTGTCTGGTAACCGGATCCTGTACCAATTTCCAGAATTTTGTGTTCTTTCTGAACTTCAAGTAACTGCGATTGAAATGCAACTGTATAAGGCTGCGAAATAGTCTGACCGGCACCAATAGGAAATGCTTTGTCCTGATAAGCAAAATCTTCAAAACTTGAATTCAGAAAAAGGTGTCTTGGAATTTTTTTAATCGCTTCCAGAACCGCTCTGTCTGTAATTCCTTTTTGTTCTAAAGTTGTTACTAATTGATTACGAAGTCCTTGATGTTTGGCAGTGTCTTTCAAAATGGGTAGAATTTATTTTCGCAAAAATAAGAAACAAAACAGGATTTCAAATATTGATTTTTAATTATTAAATTAATAAAGCCGAAAGTCAAAGGTCTAAAGCTGTAAACGGCAATTCGCAACCCAGAACTCACAATTACCTAAATTCTTTTTCACGTTAAACAAATAAATTATATTTTTGTTTAAAATACATTCTCATGTTAAAAATAGGAGTTTTAGGTGCTGGTCATCTTGGTAAAATACATTTACGCTTATTACAACAATCTGACCAATACGAATTAGTTGGATTTTACGACGAAAATCAGGAAAATGCCGAAAGAATCTCAAAAGAGTTTGGCTATAAAAACTTCAGTACAATTGCAAAACTTATTCACGCTGTCGACGTGATTGATATTGTAACTCCTACCCTTTCGCATTACAAATGTGCTAAAGTGGCTATTAAATCCGGAAAACACATCTTTATAGAAAAACCAATTGCCAACACTGTAGAAGAAGCTGAGGAGATCATCGCTTTAGCTAAAGAATACAATGTAAAAGGACAGGTGGGTCATGTTGAGCGTTTTAATCCTGCTTTTATCGCAACCAAAAACATGATCGAAAATCCGATGTTTATTGAAACACATCGTTTGGCCGAGTTTAATCCACGTGGTACTGACGTTCCTGTGGTTTTAGATTTGATGATTCATGATATTGATGCCATTTTGAGTGTTGTCAAATCAAAAGTTAAAAATATAAATGCAAGTGGTGTTTCGGTTATCAGCGATACGCCAGATATTGCAAACGCCAGAATCGAGTTCGAAAACGGCTGTGTTGCCAATTTAACGGCGAGCAGAATTTCGTTAAAAAATATGCGTAAATCACGTTTCTTTCAAAAAGATGCTTACATTTCGGTTGACTTTCTGGAGAAAAAATGTGAAGTTGTCCGTATGAAAGATGCACCGGAAGTTCCCGGAGATTTTGATATGATTCTTCAAAATGCTGAAGGCGTAAAAAAACAAATCTACTTTACCAATCCCGACGTAGAAGCAAACAATGCAATTCTTGACGAACTGGAATCGTTTGCCAATGCAATCAAAACAGACACTACTCCTGTTGTAACTCTTGAACAAGCTACAGATGCATTACGGGTGGCGTATCAAATTATTGATTGTTTCAATAAGTAATTTATAGAATTTTAAAATAAAAGTTAGCCACGAAATTCACTTTAAAATGGTGAATTCGTGGCTAAATCGTAAAATATAATACGCCAAATTAAATGAAAACAATAGCTGTAATTGGAGCAGGAACAATGGGTAACGGAATTGCACATACTTTTGCGCAAAGCGGATTTACCGTAAAATTAATTGATGTTTCTGAAAAATCACTGGATAAAGGAATGGCAACTATTGCTGCCAATCTGGACCGAATGCTGTCTAAAGGAACTATTACGCAAGAAGAAGTAGCCAAAACCATTACTAATATTATCACTTATACGGATATAAAAGATGGTGTTGTTGGTGTAGATTTGGTTGTGGAAGCTGCTACAGAAAATGTAGAGTTAAAACTAAATATATTTAAACAATTAAACGAATATTGTGCGCACAATACGATTTTAGCAACCAATACTTCATCTATTTCGATTACCCAAATCGGAGCCGTTGTTGCACATCCTGAACGTGTTATCGGAATGCATTTTATGAATCCGGTGCCCATTATGAAACTAGTTGAGATCATTCGTGGTTATAACACAAGCGATGAAGTGACCAAAATCGTAATGGAATTATCTGAAAAACTAGGTAAAGTTCCGGTTGAAGTAAATGATTATCCTGGTTTTGTGGCAAACAGAATCCTGATGCCAATGCTAAATGAGGCAATAGAAACGCTATATAATAAAGTAGCCGGCGTTTACGAAATTGATACGGTAATGAAACTGGGAATGGGACACCCAATGGGACCTCTCCAATTAGCTGATTTTATTGGTCTTGATGTTTGTCTCGCGATTTTAAACGTAATGTACGACGGCTTCAAAAACCCGAAATATGCTCCTTGCCCATTATTGGTGAATATGGTTCGGGCAGGAAAATTAGGAGTCAAATCGGGAGAAGGTTTTTATAATTACAGCGAAAGTAAAAAAGCAGAGAAAATCTCGAAACAGTTTTTATAGCATTTGGTTTATTTCGATGAAGAAAGTACTCTTTTTAATCATTTTAATAATTTGTAGTTTAGCTGCTCTTTATTATTACAAACCTGTAACAATTAATTACTTTTTTGGAATAACACGAATTTTAGAACCTGAAAACGGTTATCAATTATATATCAATAATAAAAGATACGAAAATTGTGTTTTTAAAAGCACAGAGAGTTTTGATAAAAAACGAAAACACAATCTTTTAATTTTATATTTAAGAGATTTAGAAATTAAACCGCCTTTTGAAATAATTGCTGTTGATATTGATAAAAAAGCAATAGGTTACTTCTGTGGCTCTGTTAATTGCTATGATAAGGTATTTGGCAGCCTGTTTCAAAGTGACATGGGCTCGTTCTACACTTATTTAGAAGATGATGCAAAAGGACCCGGATTTGACAGTAAATTAAAAATAGAAAATAAAAAGATCGATTTTTACGTTCCATCAGAAAGAAACGGAAGATTGCATATTCAGCTTTTAAAAAAATAAAAAAAATGTCAATAGCATCGAACATAGATACAATTAAAAAAAGTTTGCCCGAACATGTAACTCTTGTGGCGGTTTCCAAAACAAAACCTGTTTCAGATTTAATGGAAGCGTATAACGCGGGGCAACGTATTTTTGGGGAAAACAAAATTCAGGAAATGACCGATAAATGGGAAGAAATGCCCAAAGACATTCAATGGCATATGATTGGTCATGTTCAGTCGAATAAAGTAAAATTTATGGCGCCTTATGTAACGTTGATTCATGGTGTAGACAGTTTAAAATTGTTACAGGAAATTGATAAACAAGCCCTTAAAAACAATAGAATTATAGATTGTCTGCTGCAAATATATATTGCAGAAGAAGAATCTAAATTTGGTTTGGATGAAAGTGAATTAAACGAACTTTTAACTTCTTTCGAGTTCAAACAGTTGAAAAATATTCGTATCTTAGGATTGATGGGAATGGCAACTTTTACAGACGATCAAAACCAGATAAAAAAAGAATTTAGAAATCTAAAATCTACTTTTGATTCCATTCAAAAATTAGAAACTGCAAACTGCCAGTTTAATACAATATCAATGGGAATGTCCGGCGATTATAAATTAGCAATTGAATGCGGAAGCACTATGGTTAGAATTGGAAGCAGTATTTTTGGAGGGCGATAATTTTCAATAACAATTGCAATATAAAAAATCAATTGCAATTGAAACAAAAGAGATAATGGAAAAAATTTTTCAATTTTGAAGATCGATTAGTTCGCTTTGCCGGGAAATCAATTTTCTTTACAAGACAATTAACAAAATTATTCGAAAATGAATATTATAAAAATCAGTTAATTAGATCATCAGGCAGTGCCTCTTTAAATTTTGGGGAAGCACAAGGAACAATAACTGATAAAGATTTTATTTTCAAAGTTTCATTAGTTGTAAAAGAGCTAAAAGAATCTAGAAATTCGTTAAAAATCTTAGATTACATAAAAGAAGGTGATAATGAAAAAAGAAATAAACTTCTAACTGAAGTTGAACAGCTTATCGCAATTTCATCAAAAATGATAATTAATAAAAAATAATTTTTTCAGTAACAATTATATAATTGCAATTACAATTTTAATTTCAGAAAACAATTTCAATTTTAAACCATTGATATTGATGTTGAAATTGAATTTTGAGATTGAATTGATTTTTGATATTGATTTTTGATATTGACACTGAATTTGTACGCAATACTTGACATAGAAACCACTGGAGGACAATTTAATGAGGAGGGAATTACCGAAATCGCCATTTACAAATTTGATGGTCATGAAGTAGTAGACCAATTCATTAGTCTTGTTAATCCTGAAATTCCGATTCAGCCATTCGTTGTAAAACTGACCGGGATAAATAATGCTATGTTGCGTTCTGCACCAAAGTTTTATGAAGTCGCAAAACGCATTATAGAAATCACATCCGACAGCGTAATTGTGGCTCACAATGCTTCTTTTGACTATCGAATATTACGAACCGAATTCAGACGTTTAGGTTATGATTTTGAAGCCAGAACACTTTGTACTGTCGAATTGGCTAAAAAGTTAATTCCCGAACAACCTTCTTACAGTTTGGGTAAATTGGTGCGTGCACTGGGTATTCCTATGGCAGACAGACATCGCGCCAGCGGAGACGCCATGGCAACAACAAAGCTTTTTAAAATGCTTTTAGAAAAAGATGTCGAAAAAACAATCGTAAAAGATTTTATAAAACTTGAAGTTGAAAAAGGAATTGCACCAAAATTTTTGGATCTGCTAAATCAAATGCCAACAAAAACAGGCGTATATTATATTTACAACGAAGCCGGAACTTTAATTTACATCGGCAAAAGCCAGAATATAAAAAAGAGGGTCAATCAGCATTTTACAGGAATTACAACCAAAAGCAAAAGAATTCAGGCTGAAGTTTTTACCATTACGTATGACGAAACAGGAAGCGAATTAATCGCACTTTTAAAAGAAAGTCAGGAAGTAAAGGTTAACAAACCAAAACATAATCGTTCTCAGAAAAAAGCGTATTTTCCATTTGCTTTATATCCAGAAAAAGATTCGAATGGCTATATTAATCTAAAATTGGAAAAAGCAGACGGCAGAAAAAAAGAAATTACTTCGTTCGTTTCCCTGCAGGAAGGAAAAAATGCCCTTTTTAAATTTACGGCAAAATACCAGCTGTGCCAAAAATTAACCGGTTTGTATCATTCCAAAAAAGAATGTTTTCAATATGCAATACAAGAATGTGATGGTGCCTGCATAGGAGAAATAACAACCGAAATTTATAATTTAAGAGTTCAGCAATTCATTTCAGAAAACAGTTTCGAAAACAAAAATATGGTTCTCATTGACAGAGGCCGAACTATAAATGAGAGAAGTGCAATTCTGATAGAAAACGGTATCTACAAAGGGTACGCGTATTATGATCTGAATTACCAGATTACTAATATTGAAATCCTCAAAAATATTCTTATACCAATGGAACATAATCGTGATGTCAAAAATATTATTCAAAGTTATGTCCGTAAAACCAAATCGATAAAAATACTTCATTTTTAACGCAAAACGTATCCAATTGGTATGAAAAGACACAAATCGCAATACGAAATCTTCAGAGAAAAAATAAAAATCGTTCTCTACGGGACCAATACTTTAGCCGGCCGCATGTTCGATTTAGTTCTCCTCGGACTTATTTTACTAAGTGTGCTGTTAATTATGCTGGATACTGTGCAAGGCATCAGTTCCAGATATCATAATTATCTATGGATTTGCGAATGGATTATTACCATTTTCTTTACAATAGAATATATTCTAAGAATAATTTCAATTCAAAAACCTGTTAAATATATTTTCAGTTTTTACGGAATCATCGATCTTCTGGCCGTTTTACCCATGTATTTATCGATATTTTTTCCTGGAGCTAGTATCTTATCAATCGTTAGGGCGTTGCGTTTCCTTAGATTATTCAAAATTTTACATATTCCGCAGATCTCACATCAATCATATCAATTAAAAGAAGCCATTGATGCCAGTAAAGAAAAAATCCTGGTTTTTATTTATTTTGTTTTAATCAGTACCATTATCATTGGTTCGGTAATGTATCTGGTAGAAGGCAGATCTTCAGGATTTACAAGCATCCCGATATCCATTTACTGGACTATTGTAACCCTAACAACAGTTGGCTATGGAGACATTTCTCCGCAATCGCCTTTGGGACAATTTATTGCTTCTCTGGTTATGATTTTAGGATACGGAATTATTGCTGTTCCAACAGGAATCGTAACGGCTGAATTTGCAAAAAAGACTTTAAATAACAACGCTGTAAATACCGGCAAAACATGTAAGAAATGTAATTCGCAAGTCCATTTTGACAATGCCGAGTATTGTTATAAATGTGGAACTGAATTACCAAAATAATTAATTTTAGAAGCTAATCCGGCTGTACATTGCAACTCCTCCTTATATTTGTGTTTTTTTAAGTCATAAAAAGAGCTTCTTTCAGTCGCTTTTTTATTCCAAAAAAAACGGACAAATATAAGTCCGGGGTTTCCATTTCCATCCGGGCTAAAAACATGAAATATCTAATAACCATCGTCGGACCAACAGCAATAGGCAAAACAGCCCTTAGTATTGCTTTAGCACAACATTTTAAATGCGAGATTATCTCCTGCGACAGCCGTCAGTTTTTTAAAGAAATGACCATTGGAACAGCAGTTCCAAATCAGGAAGAACTGAATGCAGCAAAACATCATTTCATTCAGAATAAATCCATTTTTGAAAATTATACTGTTGGTGATTACGAAAAAGAAGCACTTTTAAAATTAGAAGAACTTTATCAAAACAATGATTTCGCCATTCTTATTGGTGGTTCAGGCTTATATGTTGATGCCGTTTTAAAAGGGTTTGACGAATTTCCGGAAATCGATTCACAAGTTCGCTCCGAAGTAAATTCAAACTATGAAAAACTCGGACTTGAATATCTTCAGGAACAATTGAAACATATGGATCCTGAATATTATCAAAAAATAACAGCCGAAAATCCGCAGACCTTACAAAATCCGCAGCGAATGATGCGTTTTGTAGAAGTTTGTATCGGAACTCAAAAACCGTATTCCTCTTTTTTAAATTCAAAGAAAAACAACAGGAACTTCACTCCTATCTTAATTGGTCTGGATGCTGACAGAGAAATCACCTACAACAGAATTAACCAACGTGTGGACATCATGATAAAAATGGGATTACTGGCAGAAGCAGAGACATTGTATCCTAACAAAGAGTTAAATGCACTGCAAACCGTGGGGTATAGAGAATTATTTAGTTATTTTGATGGAGATTTTTCTTTACCATTTGCCATAGAAGAAATCAAAAAAAATACAAGAAGATTTTCAAAAAGGCAATTAACGTGGTTCAGACGAAACCAAAATACCAAATGGTTTGATTATGCAAAAGACAAAAAAGAAATCATTAATTATATCGAAGAACAAATAAAATAATCTTTTTCCATGTTCTTTATTCGTTTATTTAAAAATAAAATCCCAAAATGCCAATAGCACCTAATTTCACATCAGTATTAAGCAAAGACTGGGAAATCAATTTCACCCAATGCACACCAACGGGATATTTAAAATATACCGATTTGTGTAACTTACTGCAATTAACGGCAGCAGCACATTCTGAAGTTGGGGGAATCAGTTTTACAGACATGCAGGAATTTAATCAGGCTTGGGTTTTGAGCCGCATGCGTGTAGAGATAACCGCTTTACCAAAATGGCAGGATGTTGTCACAGTAAAAACATGGATAAATAGTCTTGAAAATTCCCGTTCTGTTCGTGCTCTCGAGATGTATGTAAACGGAGAAAAAATAGTTGGAAGTGAAACTTTTTGGGCTGTTTTTAATACAAAGGCACGTCGTCCCGAAGCTCTTGCATTGCCGTACGAACACTTTGAACTTTTTCCCGAAAAGAGAGCAACAACAGAAGGCTTTTCTAAAATTAATATCAATTCTGAAAAAGAATCCATTTTTGAAAAAAAAGTGTATTTATCTGATTTGGACATTGTTAATCACGCCAATAATGTAAAATATCTGGAATGGTGTCTGGATCATGTAAATCCGAAAAGAATTTTAAACCAGGAAATAAAAAGTTTTGAAATGAATTTCCTAAAAGAGCTTTCTTTAAACGATCAGGTTATCATTCACGAAAGTGATAATGAATCTCTTACTGAAACGACATTCAGCATTACAAAAGGTGACAAAACCTGTTTCGCTCTGGAACTGCACTGGAAATAAAAAAAGTTTCAGGTCTTAAATTTCAGTTCGCAAAAGCTGAAACGTTAAACCTGAAACTTGCAATTTAATTATTTATTTTTTACTTGATTTTTTTTGGAGTTTTCTTTGCTTTTTGTGGTTTCTTTTTGTCTTTTAGGACATCCATTTTACCTTTTATTCTTTTCTCTAAATCAGAAATTCCAGAGTCATAATCATGCTGAACAGAATAAAGTTTAGCATATTTAATTTCTTTTAAAGCATCTTGAAATTTTTGCTGAGCTTCAAACAATAATGCTTTCTTTACATAAATTTCAGATTTATTAATTCCCTTTATGGTCAGGGCAAATTCAATTAATTTGTGAGCTTCCTCATAATCTTCGTTCAAAATCAAAGTCTGAAGATAGTACGGATATACTTCCAAAGCATAAATATTGATTGCCAAAGCTTCCTGAAAATAAGTTTTAGCTTCTTCGTAATTCATCAGCTGCTCCGCCTGAATTCTTCCGTACAAACATAAAACCATTGTGTTTTTAGAATCATAAGAAAAAGCATAATCCAAAGATTCTATAGTTTCTTCAAGCGAATACGGATAATTATCCAAAGCCTGAAAAAGGTATTTATCAATTGTTTTCATTTCGTAAATCGTTTTTTAATTTCTGACGACTCCCTTTGTAACTTTTCTCCGTTTTATCTCTCTTGAAATCACTTCCTGTAAAAACACGTATTGGGTTTCCGCGCTCAATATTAAGCTGATTTTCCCATTGTTTACCAACGTGATCTTTAAGCTGACTGAGTTTCTCGTCTTCTAATTTTTTAATTAATCGTTCTGTTGCCAGTTTTTTGTTTTGATGCTGCGAACGGCTATCCATAGAAACTACCGCAATTCCAGTTGGCATATGAGTTGCCCGAATAGCAGAACTTACTTTGTTGACGTGCTGTCCGCCCGCACCCGAACTCCGCATAGCCTGATACTGAATATCATTTTCTGATACTGACATATTTTTCTGTGCTTCAATTTCAAAAATACCAATAAACCAGTTTTTACGTTTGTGCATTTTCCTAAACTGACTCTGACCAATCCATTGAATTGTTCCAATCCAGGAATTCGCAAACTGATTGGCGTTCTTTCCCTTTATGGAAATAGAAGCTGTGGCTACAGTTCCGTTTTCTTCACCAGCTTCTCTCTGAAGTAAAACGGTTTCGAGCTGCTGTTCCCGCGCTTCATCCAAAACTTTTTTTAGCACCTGGGCAACCACCCAGGTACATTCTGCAGGTCCGCGACCCGCTGTTATCTGAATTATTCTTTCCATTTCTTTAAAATTTTGAGGAGTTTCTCCCTGTTTTTTGCTGCTTTTACAAATTGCGGAAGTCTTGCAACTAATGTCGAACTGTAACTTCCTTTCGCATTTCGTTCTCTCAAATCTGCAGCGATATATCTTTCCAGATAATTAATATGATCCTGATTGTAAGCCCAGAAGATATCTCCGCTGACTTCTTTTTGAAACCATAATGGTAAATCGTACCACATTTCCTTTACTAATCCATTATCTAATTTTGATTCCTCTTTAATCCTGTAACTTTTTGTTTTCCATTCTTCCTGAAAATCACAATGAGGACATTTAGTCTTATACGTTAACGGCTTTTCTTTTAGTGGTTGAGACTGATATTCAAATTTTTCAAAGCAATTATTACAATACTCTTTTCCGTAAGCTATATATAGATAGACGGGTTCTGTTATTTTATAAAAACAATTCTTGCATTCAAAAACCATATTGTGACATCTCCCACACTTACAGTCTTCTTTTAACTCTTCTTTAATGGCTGCTTTAGAGTCACATTTTGGGCATCTTACCCAAATCTCATTATAAAAGCTTCCCAGCCATTTATTTTCATCTTGAAATCTTTTCATAATCTTCAATTTTTAGCGATCCATTCTAACAATCTTAGGCGTAAATGTTCCTAAAACTTCTACTAAATCTGTTTGGTTGGCCATTACTTTCTTAATGTCTTTGTACGCCATTGGTGCTTCGTCGATATTACCGCCAATCAGGCTTACATCATTGGCTTTCAAAACCTTTTTGATTTCACTTTGCGTAAAAGTACTTTTGCATTTCGCTCTCGAAAACAAACGTCCGGCACCATGCGAAGCCGAGTTTAAGCTTTCGGCATTGCCTTTTCCTTTTACAATGTAACCCGGCGCCGTCATAGATCCAGGAATAATTCCCAACTGACCTTCTGCGGCAGGCGTCGCACCTTTTCTGTGCACAATACATTCCTCTCCGTTTACCAGTTCTTTCCATGCAAAATTGTGATGATTTTCTATAGTTACCACTACTCTTTTTCCAATCGCTTTTGCAATTCGCCTGTGAATATCATCATGACAGGCTTTGGCATACTCTCCTGCTAAATTCATAGCCAGCCAATATTCCTGACCGTCGTGAGTGTTCAAATCGAGCCAGGCCAAATGCTGTACGTTTTTTGGTAACGGACATTGTTTTGTTGCCAGATACGTATAATGTTTTGCAATATTGGCACCTAATCCGCGTGAACCACTGTGAGAAAGTACCGCAAAATATTCACCTGCCCCTAATTTCCAATCGTTTTCCGGATTGTCAATTGTAGCGATTCCAAATTCGACAAAATGATTTCCTCCACCTGAACTTCCCAACTGTTTGTACGCTTTTGGCAAAAGGTTCTTTAACAATGGTATATCCTGAAACTCGCTTTTATAAAAAACATCATGATCTGCTTTGTTGGCATGCGTTTCATTCATTCCGAATTTGGTATTTTCTTTCAATATAGCTTGCAGCTGATGTTCTTTACCTTTAAAATAGGACGCTGGAATATCGAAAATCGACAAACTCATTCTGCAGCCAATATCCACTCCGACACCATACGGAATCACTGCATTATCCGTCGCTAAAACCCCGCCAATTGGCAAGCCATATCCTGAATGTGCGTCTGGCATTAAAGCCCCCGCAACCGAAATTGGAAGTTTTAATGAATCGTACAATTGAAACTTCGCCTGATCATCAATTTCATTTTCACCAAAAATACTAAAAGGCACTCTTGTCGTTTTAAGCTGATGCATTCTCACCTGTACAGGTTTAATTAAACCTTCTGCCACTTTTCCCCAGGTTCCGTTTCCTTCGTATTTTTCAGGATGCAGCAAAACATCTTTAGCTTCTGTTAAAATGGATTCCTTTTTTTCTCTTTTTCTATATCGGTTTATTTGCCCTAAGGCAATGTTTATTGAATTATTTTTTGGAAAGCCTAACTTAATCAGGTCTTTTCCGGATAATTTATTTCCCATGATTTTCTATCATTTCGTCTGCATATTCCTGATACAACAGGTGCAGACTTTTATTTTTAATCGGGTTAATCTCTTTTGGATTTTCTTTTTCATAATAATTCCAACGACGAGAAAAACCATCTACTAATCTGTTTATTTTATTTCTTAAATTATGATTAACAATATAATTGTCAATAAGCTTAATTTGACTTTCTAAATCAGAATCTACCATTTTTGTATGTGTGATCATATACGGACTCACACGCAACAGATATCTCCAGGGTTCATCAAATACATAATGAATTTTGTAGCGTTTAAAATTGCTGCACCAGCGTTCCCTTTTATAAAAATGTGTTTTTTCTTTTTCAGTCAATTCTAGTTTGGGACTTCTCCATTCCCATTCTGAAAATTCTTTCACATTCTGGATTTTTTCAATATAAACACGCCTTCTCTTCCGTTTCTTTTTTTCCTTAAAATATTTTTCGGGAGAAAACTGCCATGTATTTATTTTTTCCAATAATTCTCTGTAAAATGGAGCTTCACTTGATTTTGCAATATCATCCCTTAATTTAAAATTACGCTGCCAGCCTTTTTGATAAGGATTTTCTAAAGGGACTAAAGGTAAATCTCTGCGTTTCTTCCAAAGGGAAACCTCAAGCTTTCTTAACTGAATTAATTGTTTCTCAAAATCTTCTTTTACTAGTCGTTTCTTTCTTTTTTTACTTTTAAAACGAGTGCATAATACATACTCGTCTAACGTATAATTTTCCATAAAAAATTATCGTGCATTAAATTAAAGCCATTAGGCTAACTAATTTATCCCTGTGGATAAAAACTAAAAATCGATTTTCGGGAAAATTTTGAAGTGTCTAGAATAAAAAAAGCCCGAAACTAAATGTCTTCGGGCTTTTTTTTTATATCTGAAAATGTATTTCTAAGATTGAAATAAGCCACGAAGAATTGCTTCACCAAATACATTTGGCGTAAAGCTCTGAGATGTCAATGTAAGTACAAACATTTTTTCTTCGTTTTTAAAAGGTTATTATTTTTTTCGTCTGCAAATATTGTAAATTGTTTTTTGATTTTCCAAATAATTTTAAGGAAAATTCATCAAAATTAATGCACATTCAAAAATCAAAACCTCTACAACTAATTTAAACACATCGAAAACAAGCGATTACATGAAAATATTTCAATATAAAAGGAAATAAAATATTTTAAAAAATGACATAAAAAAAACCCTGATTTCTCAGGGCTTATATTGTAAAGGTGATTATTTATTCAGAAACTTTGCTTTTTACAACCAATCTGAATCCTTCTCCGTGAATGTTTAAGATTTCAACATCCTCATCAGATTTTAGATATTTTCTAAGCTTAGCGATGTAAACGTCCATACTTCTTGAAGTAAAGTAGTTATCATCTCTCCAGATTTTTGTCAATGCTAGTTCTCTTGGCATTAAGTCGTTTTCATGAAGAATAAGCATTTTAAGCAATTCATTCTCTTTTGGAGATAATTTAATTGGCTCTTCATCCTGGAAAGTCAAAAATCTTAATTTTGAATTTAGGTGGAACTTACCAATATTAAATTCAAATTGTACTTGTTCTGCTTTCATATCAGCAGATTTTCTTTGAATGATAGCTTTAATTTTCATTAAAAGTACCTCAGAATCAAAAGGTTTATTTAGATAATCATCTGCACCAGCTTTATACCCTTTCAACACATCCTCTTTCATAGATTTTGCTGTCAAAAATATAATTGGCACTTCACTATTTTTCTCTCTAATTTCTTTTGCCAAAGTATAACCATCTTTATAAGGCATCATGACGTCAAGTATACATAAATCATATACATCTTTCTTGAATTTTTCGAAACCTTCCATACCGTTTTTAGCTAAAGTAACTTCAAAGTCATTTAACATTAGATAATCTTTAAGAACTGCCCCAAAATTCAGGTCATCTTCTACTAAAAGTATTCTTTTGTTAGTATTTTCCATATTTTAATTTATTAATGGTATTTTTATTATAAAGGTGCTACCCTTACCCTTTTCACTTTCTACATATACTTGACCATTATGGTCCTCAACAATTCTCTTTACGTAAGCAAGTCCTAAACCATGTCCTTTAACATTATGAAGATCACCTGTGTGTTCCCTATAGAACTTCTCAAATACTCGTTTCTGAGCTATCTTACTCATTCCTAAGCCATGATCTCGCACTTTTATCAAAATCATATCTTTAATGTTTTCTGTAAAGATTTCGATTTCTGGTATATCAGGCGAATATTTAATAGCATTTTCTAAAATATTGACCAATACATTTGTAAAGTGAACTTCGTTAATAAGACAAGTTGTTCTCGCGGCATTAAAATGCTTTACAACGGTACCTTTTCTGTCTTCTAAGATAAGATTTACATGCTCTATAGCATCTTCGATAATATCATGAACGACTGTTGGCTCTTTGGTTATATCGAGTTCTCTTTTTTCTAATTTAGAAATACGAAGAACATTCTCAACCTGTGCATGCATTCTTTTGTTTTCATCTCGAATCATCTGAAGATAGCGAAAAACTTTTTCTTTATCTTCAATAATTCTGGGATTTCTAATAGCATCCAGTGCTAAATTTATAGTTGCAATTGGCGTTTTAAACTCATGCGTCATATTATTAATAAAATCGGTCTTGATTTCAGAAATATGTTTTTGACGCAATAACTGATTTAATGCACTTGTGTAGGCAACAATTATAATCAATGTAAAAACTATTGATAAAATAGTAATACTCAGTAATTCAGATAATAAGAACTTTTTTTTGTGCGGAAATGTAACAGATAACTGATATTTACTATTTCCTTCATTGTCGGTATAAATCGGAATATCATAAGTTGCCTCTTTGTTGTAATGAAATCCATCTGATTTTATTTTTGTTGGAACGCCATTACTATATATACCGAATTCAAATTTTGTTTTAACCTGATATTCTTCCAACTCTTTTTTTAACAACTTATAAAGCTTGTCTTTAGTTATTCTGCCTTCAATTGGAGTTAACGAAGCTATATCTTTATATTGAATTTGCTGTTGAACCTTATTTAAAACATCAAGACTTCCCGATTTTTCAATTTTAAGATCAGGAATTATATTTCCCCCTAAATTGACGCTGTTATTGTCAATACCCGTATTACCATTGTAAACTTCAGTGGTTCTTTTGGCGCTAAAATTCTTAAAACGTTCGTTACTGAACTTTTTATTAAAAAGAGAGCCGCTGATATCGTAATCTTCCGAAGTCAATGTACTCGAGTAAACAATTGTTTTGTTTGTTTTTGGATTTCTTTGTACATAAAGTACTTCGAGTAAATCTTCTTTTTTGGGAATTTTTCCGGTACTGTCCTTTATACGGTTGTATTTGTCGTAGAAACTGTACTCTTCTTGTTGTTCCAGCTTATCTGCAACATTTCCAATTACTTGAGTAACGTGGTATTTAAACTGCTCTTCATTATTTTTGAACGAAGAATTGAACCAAAATACTTGAACCAGAATTATCCCGATTAAGGACAAACTCATTAATAAAACAAGTATTCTAAAAAATAATTTATTCATCGAAACAAAATTAATATTTTAACAATATACTAAATAATACATTAACCAAATATTAACATTTAAGACTGATTTTGTTTTATCTTCAAAATTTTAAGAATTTTAACAACTTCTTCTTGAGCAATTTTAAGATTTACGTTATTAATCACGAAATTACTCATAGAAATTCGTTTTTCGTCATTCCACTGCATTTTCATCCGGCTTAAAACTTGCTCTCTTGTTGTTTTATCTCTCTTTATAACCCTTTCAATTCTTAGTTCTTCCGGCGCCGTAATTGTTATGATCACATCACAGTTTTTGTAGCTTCCGCTCTCAAATAGAATTGCCGCTTCGTAAATCACAAAATCATAATCCCTATGATTTTCTTTCCAGGATTCAAAATCCTGTTTTACAGCCGGATGCACTATTCCATTTAATTGTTCTAAACGTTGTTTATTACCAAACACAATCTGTGCCAGTTTTGTACGATTTAAAATTTCATTTTCAAAAATATCAGAGCCAAAAACAGATTTTATGTTCTCCACGATAATGGGTGACTCCACCACTCTTTTTGCACCATCGTCTGCAATGTAAACAGGAACTCCCATTTCTTTAAAATAGGCGGCAACTGTTGTTTTGCCACTGCCAATTCCTCCTGTAAGGCCAATTACTTTTGTCATTCTTACAATTTAAAAAACATACGAGGAAAAGCTTCTTGTGGTTTTTTCTTTAATAAAATCACTTTTACGTAAGATTTTAAAAATCCCGTACCGTAACCATAGAACTGTTTCCAAACTGCTATTACAGATAAGTATCCAATTTTGATACTTTTATTTTGAATACTTGCTGTAAGAAAAATTATAACGAAATATACGAAATATAATTGTAATAAAATATCAAAATTGAAAATTAACAATAAAAAAGCTAATAATAACCCTAATATAAATAAGCTCGGAAAGAAAAAAGTAAGCTTATTATGTTCTGGATACCAACTATTTAAAATAGGTCTGGCAATGCCAAATTTATTTACCTGAACAGAGAATTTTTCCCAGTCAATTCTTCGTTTATGATAAACGTAAGCCTCTTTAAACAGTCTTGTTTCAAAGCCCAGGTTCCATAAACGTATGGATAAATCAGGATCTTCTCCCGGATGTATGTTTCCAAATCCTTTTGAAGCTTCAAAAGCTTTCTTAGAAATCCCCATATTAAAACTACGCGGCTGAAATTTGTTAATCTTTTCAGAACCGCCACGAATTCCTCCTGTTGTTAAAAAAGATGTCATGGCAAAATTGATTGCTTTCTGAATATTAGAAAAGCTGTCTAATGCCTTATCGGGTCCTCCGAAGCAGTCTACATAATTTATCTCTAATTCTTTTCGGACTTCGTCTAAATATTGTGACGGAATAATACAATCGGAATCAAAAATGATAAAATAGTCACCTCTGGCCCGCTGCATCCCGAAATTTCTTGAATCCCCGGGACCTGAATTTTCCTTAAAATAATAGGATATATTTAATTTACCCTGATAATTCAGCACCACATCACGACAAGGTACTGAAGATCCATCTTCAACAAGAACAATTTCAAAAGCTTCATTATAATCAGATTTAGAGAGACTTTCCAAAAGTTCATCTACTTCGTCCGGACGATTATACACGGGTATAATTAAAGAGAAAATCATAGCAGAATGCGCGTTATTAAAGGTGTATTTTTAGTTTTAAAATTTCAGCAAAGATAGCGTATATTAACAAAAAACCATCAACTTTCGATTGATGGTTTTTGTTTTATAATAAGTAAAGTAGTATTATTTTATACTCTCAATTTCAACGACTTCATTTGTATCTGCATTGTAATCAACAGCAGGAACTTCAAAACCGAATAAATTTAAAAAATCATTTTTATAACCTGCTAAGTCACCAATTTCAGGTAAAGTTTCTGTCGTAGCTTCCAGCCATAATTTAGCCACTTTTGCCTGAACGTCTTCACGCATTTCCCAGTCATCAATTCTAATTCTTCCTTTTTCGTCAACAGGAACTTCAGAACCATTATACAATCTGTCCTGGAACAAACGCTGAATCTGCTCGATACATCCTTCATGAATACCTTCTTCTTTCATAATTTTATACAAAAGAGAGATGTATAACGGAATTACCGGAATTGCAGAACTTGCCTGAGTAACCAACGCTTTATTTACAGAAACATAGGCTTTTCCTCCAATTGATTTTAAAGAATCCTCAATCGTAAATGCAGTAGCTTCTAAATGATCTTTTGCACGGCCGATTGTCCCTTTACGGTAAACTGCCTCTGTCAGAGATGGTCCGATATAGGAATACGCCACTGTTGTAAAGCCCTCAGCCAGTAAATTTTCGTTTTTCAAAGCATCAATCCACATTGCCCAGTCTTCACCTCCCATTACAGCAACTGTATTTTCAATATCTTCCTCATTAGCAGGAGCGATTGAAACTTCAGAAACTTTTCCTGTATGAAAATCAACTGTTTTATTTGTAAACGTTTGTCCGATTGGTTTTAAAACTGAACGATGCGTAACACCTGTATTTGGATTTGTACGTACAGGAGAAGCTAAACTATAGATTACAAGATCAATCTGTCCTAAATCTGCTTTGATTAAATCAAGAGTTTCTCTTTTTATTTCGTTTGAAAATGCATCACCGTTGATGCTTTTTGCATATAATCCTGCTTTATGAGCTTCTTTCTCAAATGCAGCAGAGTTATACCATCCCGGAGATGCCGTTTTTCCTTCAACAGGCGGTTTTTCAAAGAACACTCCAATTGTTGCTGCATCAGAACCAAAAGCACTAGTAATTCTTGAAGCTAATCCAAAACCAGTAGAAGCACCAATCACTAAAACTTTTTTAGGACCTGCGATTTCTCCTTTTGATTTTACATATTCGATTTGATTTTTTACATTTTGTCCGGCTCCCTCAGGGTGGGCAGTCAAACAAATAAATCCTCTCATTCTAGGCTCTATAATCATTTGTGTATATTTTTTTTTGTATTATTTCAGTTTTAGTTTTAATTTTTCAAAAATAGACATTTTATCTTTAACCCTTTTCATATTAGCGTTCATATTGTCGATAAAATTTGGGTTTAATGCATTTTTTCGGGCCTCTTTATAATAAGTAAAAGCGGCAGCATATTGTCCTTCGTATTCGGCCATTCTGCCTAATTCACTATTATAAGAAGAATTATCAGCATTTTCTAAATTTGTCATTGTAGCCCTAATATGTTCTTTTGCTTCGGCATAGCGGCCAAGATCAATTAGCAAATAAGTATAATTCAGATAAGGCGCAGGATATTTAGGATCAAATTTCATGGCTAATTTGTAGTGGTAAACGCCTTTCTCGTAATCACTTAACTTATTATAATAAATCCACCCCAAATGATTGTGGGCTTTACCAAAGTCAGGATACTGGGACAATAATTCTTCCAGCAATTCTTTTGCATCGGCAGAATTTCCTTCGGAGATTAATGAATCTGCTTTTATAAATTGATTTTCGTAAAAACTCAAATTTTCCATTTCCATATTTTAATTCAATAATTCTTTTGCGTGATTTAAAGCCGAATCTGTAATATTTGCTCCCGATAACATCTGGGCAATTTCTAAAATTCTGTTTTCCTGTGATAAAAGTTTCAATTCAGATTGCGTATGATCTCCAACAGTCGATTTAGAAACCTTAAAGTGCGAATCTCCTTTTGCGGCAATCTGCGGTAAATGCGTAATTGCGAAGATCTGCATCGTAGTACTCATTTCCTTCATAATTTCTCCCATTCTTATGGCGATTTCTCCTGAAACACCCGTATCAATTTCGTCAAAAATCAATGTTGGGAGTTTAGAATATCTTGCTAAAATGGCTTTTACCGCCAACATAATACGAGACATTTCTCCACCTGAAGCTACTTTTTTTAATAAACCAAAATCGGTTCCTTTATTAGCAGAGAATAAAAATTGCAATTCATCTTTACCATTTTGAAAATACGTTTCTGATGGCTGTAATTCCATTTTAAATCGGACATTAGGCATCCCTAATGTTTCTAAAATTGAAATTAACTGTTCTGATAATTTTGGAATAGCATTGATTCTGTTCTCGTGAATTTTTGCTGCAAAATCATCCAGTTCAATTGTTTTTTGTTCAATTATTTTGGTTAAAGCTGTTATTTCTTCTTCGATATTTTCCAGATCAAGAAGCGTATTTCCTAAATCTGCCTGGATTTGCAGCAAGTCATCAACAGAATCAACCTGATGTTTCTTCTGTAAGTTATATATAACCTGCAATTTCTGACTCACAAATTCTAATTGCGTCGGATCGTTTAACAGCCTCTCTGTAGCATTTTCAAGTTCTTTTGAAACATCATCAAACTCGATTGCCAGACTTGTTATTCTTTCAAATAAATTTTGATATTCAACAGAAAACGGTGCGACTTTTTGTAAGGATGCCTTAATTTCATTCAGGCTGTGAAAAACACCAAATTGCTCTTCGTTAGCGAGTGCCAACGATTTATCCAAAGCTTCTTTAATGATTTCAACGTTGTTCAGCTTTTCATAATCTTCTTCTAATTCCTCCTGTTCTCCTGATTTCAATTGAGCAGCCACTAATTCGTTAAGCAAAAAAGTATTATATTCCTGTTCTTTTCCGGAATCACTCTGCCTCTTGAGTAAAGCATTCAATTTGGATTTCTCAGCTTTATAAGCTTTAAGCAGTTTTTGATACGCTGAAATTACATCTGAATTGTCAGCAATGGCATCAATGATCTTAAACTGAACATTTTCATCTGATAATTCCTGAGTTTGCTGTTGGGAATGAATATCAATTAAATAAAGGCTCAAATCCTGCAATTCCTGAAGGTTAACAGGACTGTCATTTATAAAGGCGCGCGATTTACCCGAAGGAAGAATTTCTCTTCTGATAATTGTCTCTTCCTCATAATCCAGATCATTGGCTTCAAAAAATTCTTTCAAATTATATTTTCCAATTTCGAACTGCGCTTCAATGATACATTTTTCTTCTTTATTTTTTAAAGAAGAAAGATCGGCTCTTTTTCCTAAAACAAGACCAATAGCTCCTAAAATAATAGATTTTCCAGCACCTGTCTCACCTGTAATTATAGAAAAACCTTTAGAAAAATCTATTGCAAGCTTTTCAATAAGAGCATAATTTTTAATTGACAGTGACGTAATCATAGGGCAATTTTATAAAAATAAGAGTTAAAGAAGATAGTTTAGATATTTAAAAGTAACAAATCAATATTTGATTTGCGACCATTTAGTAGAATTTAACGGAGATACTTTATTCAGTACGTCTGTTAAATCAGTAGTAGTGATGCTGGGTCCACCTGAAAAAACAGAAACAATTTCATCAGATTTTGCATCAAAAAATACTCGGGTAATAAAAGCATTTGGTTTAACCGAATTTAGCTTCCCAATAAGCATCAACGCTGTTTTTATTTTTTCTTTAGATGCCTTTAAATCCACAGTCATTCCGTCTAATCCATTGTGGTACAAATAACTGGTTTGACGTAAATCACTGTATGTAGGAGCAATCATATCATTAATTAAATAATACCGATTCTGAAGTCCGTCTGATTGGTTCCAGCCTTTAAATCCGCCTTGCTGTGCAACATTGGCAATATTTTGCGCGGTTTGAAGATATTGATTTCCCGCTCCCATTTGAAAAGTATCAGCATCCATACCTAATATTACATAAGCATAGAAAGATACTACCGAAACAAGATTCGACTCGTAGACACTTGGATTAAACAACAAAGGTTCGTACTCCGTGTATCTGAAATTAAAATCCTTATCGTTGTAATTTAAAATCGGAGAAGAATAAGTAGAATTAAAAATCAATCTCGAAGACTGCACCTGAATGGTTCCAGTAAATTGATCTGAACTGTTTGACGACAAAGTAATATACATCGAACAGTTGATTCTTTCGTTTTGCTTTAAAGCCGAACCAGTCCAGTCTGTTTTATTGACAAACTCCGATAAGGAAGTCTGAAGCGTTTTAAAAACCTGATTATTTGGATTTGTAAGACGATCGGTGTTAATAGTTACTGTACAATTTAGCTGTTGCGCATGTACAAAACCAAAGCTTAAAAATACTAATAGTGTAACTATCTTATTCATAATCATCTAACATTTAATTTTATAACACAGGTCATTTCAGACTTATGTTTTCCGGCTTATAGTGTAATATATTATTTCGAAAAATGAACAATAACTTTATTCAAAATATCAGCCGCTACAGATTCTTTTGATTTTAATTCCATAGGTTGGATCTTAAAATTTTTATCAATAAACGTTACTTTATTGGTTTCTTTTTTAAAACCTGCACCTTTATCCTGTAAGGAATTTAAAACAATCAAATCTAAGTTTTTTTTCTGAATTTTCAACTTAGCATTTTCAATTTCATTTTCAGTTTCTAAAGCAAAGCCAATTAAAAACTGATTTTTTTTGACAGCACCCAAAGAAGACAAAATATCTTTTGTCTTTTCAAGTTCTATCGAAAATTCGTCTGTTGTTTTTTTAATTTTCTGTTCTGCAACAACTTTTGGTCTGTAATCTGCAACAGCAGCGGCCGCGATAGCTACATCTACTTCACCAAAATACAAATGACAGGCATCATACATTTCCTGAGCTGATACAACATCTACCACTTTTACTAAATTATTTTTAGCTTTAAAATGTGTTGGTCCCGCAATGAGAAAAACTTCGGCGCCCAAATTTGCCGCCTCGTTGGCAATATCGAACCCCATTTTGCCCGAAGAATGATTTCCTATAAAACGCACAGGATCTATCGCTTCGTATGTTGGCCCTGCAGTAACCAGTATTTTTTTTCCTTTTAAAGGTAATTTACTTTCGAGATCCGCCTCTAAAAAAGCAATAATATTCTCAGGTTCAGCCATTCTGCCTTCGCCAGACAAGCCACTTGCCAATTCTCCGCTTTCAGCAGGAATCATTGTATTTCCGTATTGCTTTAATGCTGAAAAACTTGACAGTGTAGAAGGATGCTTATACATATCCAGATCCATTGCAGGTGCAAAATACACCGGACATTTGGCAGATAAATAAGTGGCAATTAAAAGATTGTCACAATTGCCCGTAGCCATTTTAGACAATGTATTGGCAGTTGCAGGCGCAACCAGCATTAAATCGGCCCAAAGTGCCAATTCTACGTGATTGTTCCATACTTCATCTTCATCATCCTGATTAAAAAAACTGGAATGTACGGGATTTTTTGATAACGTCGATAATGTAAGTGGGGTTACAAAATCCTTAGAAGCAGGTGTCATTATCACTTGGACATGTGCACCTGCTTTTATAAAAAGTCGTACTAAAGTGGCTGTTTTATACGCTGCGATCCCACCGGAAACACCCAGTAAAATCTTTTTCCCGTTTAAAACTGACATTGTACTATTATTTGTTTGAACCTCTGTGGTAAGTTTTACCATCTAACCATTCCTGAACTGCTAAAGCATGTGGTTTTGGTAATTTTTCGTAAAATTTAGAAACTTCAATTTGTTCTTTATTTTCAAAAACTTCTTCAAGACTATCATTGTAAGTAGCAAACTCTTCTAATTTCTCAGTTAATTCTTTTTTAATTTCAGAATTAATTTGATTTGCTCTTTTAGCCATAATGGTAATTGCTTCATACACATTTCCTGTTGGCTCTTCAATAACTGTTTTATTGTAAGTTATTGTGTTAACAGGAGCATTCGTCTTTTTTAAATCCATGACTTTATTTATTTAGTAAATTTTTGTAAATCTGTTTCAACTCTGGCATACATTTCGTCTGCCTGTTTCTTATATTTTGTGTCGCTTTTAAACTTGATCAGATTGTTATAAGCAGCTTTCGCTATATTAAGACGTTCTTCCATCTTAGAAGGAACACTATTGATCGCAAGTTTATACGCTGAATCATATTTATAAAACAACGCATCTTCTTTAAATGGAGTTCCGGGATAATCAGCAATAAAATTATCAAAAGCTATTAAAGCCGGTTTGTATTCTGAAATTGTATTGTATTGTTTCGCATTTTCAAATGCTTTCTTCTCCAATTTACCATTAAGAACCTGCACCGCTTCGTTTGCCTGCGCAACATATTCTGAATTTGGATAATTATCAATAAAAGCCTGTAATTTTTCTAACGCTTTTATAGTATCCGCCTGATCTAAGCTGTAAGAAGGAGATAATTTTGAATAACTGTAAGCGCCTAAAAAAGCGGCTTCCTGAACTTTTTCACTTCTTGGATATCCAGAAACAAATGATTCAAACTGATATCCTGCCAGATAATATTGTTTCGTTTTATAATACGATTGCGAAAACATATAAAATAGCTTTTCTGCCTGAGGTTTTCCACGGTAAGAAGCAGATAACTGTTCAAAAAGACGAATTGCCTTATTGTATTTACCAGCATCATACATTTTTGTTGCCATGTCAAACTTTGCTGCAACATCTTCATTTTTTAAAGCTTTTTGATACTCACTACAAGAACAAAAAAGGACAACAACAATTAATAGCGATACTATTTTTTTCATTTTCTTACTTTTATTATGATCGCTCAGACAATTATGCCAAAGCAAAATCACACCGAAGTTTCGGTGGCAAATTTAGTTATTAATTTAGCTACTACAAAATATTTTTTAGTATCGATAAATTTCAGTGAAATTTGAGATTATTTAATACTATTTTTTACAAATTCATTCAGTCTCGAAGCCAAAGATTCGTCCACACTTACCAACGGTAAACGCACGGTATTGTCAGCAATTCCAAGCGCCTGAAAGACTTGTTTGATTCCGGCTGGATTTCCCTGCTCAAAAATCATGTCTATACTGTCTGACAGGAAATAATGTGTTTTAAACGCATCAGCTGCTTTTTTATTGAGTCCTAAACGTATCATTTCTGAAAATTCTTTAGGAAAACCTTGTCCAATCACAGAAATTACTCCTGCTCCGCCCGCTAAAACTATTGGCAGTGCCAACATATCGTCTCCGGAAATTACCAGAAAATCTTTTGGAGCATTTTTAATAATCTGCATCGCCTGGGCCATATCGCCGGCTGCTTCTTTAATTGCGACAACATTTTCAAAATCATTTGCCAGACGCACCACAGTTGAAGGAAGCATATTGCTTGCAGTCCTACCCGGTACGTTGTATAAAATTACCGGTATTGGAGAAGCTTCTGCAATTGCTTTAAAGTGCTGGTAAATTCCTTCCTGAGTCGGTTTATTATAATAGGGAGAAACAGACAAAATGGCTTCAAAAGCAGAAAAATTCCTTGTCTTTAGTTCTTCTACAATCTGCATAGTATTATTTCCTCCAACTCCTAAAACCAGAGGCAATCTTCCTTTGTTTACATCGACTACAGTCTTTATAACCAATTCTTTCTCTTCTGTTGTAAGGGTTGCATTTTCTGCAGTTGTACCCATCACAACAAGATACTCTACTCCTCCATCTATAGAAAAGTTTACAATTCGTTGTAAAGCTTCAATGTCAACTGAAAAATCTTTTTTAAATGGTGTTACAAGTGCAACACCAGTTCCTATCAATGATTGCATATTTTAATTAAATTATTTTATATTTTTTAAATACCTAAACAGTTCCGAAACGAATAGTTTATAGTTTGCTAATTCTGTATGTATCATCAAACGGTTTAAATTTTGACCCGCTGCAGAAAATCCGACTTTAAATTTAGCTTTTGATTTACTTGTTACAAGCATTAAAAAGATATTTTCAACGTCATAATAACTCAGTAGAATATCAAATTCTTTATTCAAAAATTCATTTATAAAATCCTCGGTAATTTCACCTTTCCAATTGATGTGTTTTTTACCAAAAGAAGGTCTTAAATACGTTTCTTTTTCTTTGAATTTTCCGGTATAAGCAATGACTTTTATATTTTCCGGAGCAATTTTGTGAAGGGTTAATTCATTAATCAGAGCTTCAGAATGCCCAAAATTACTTTCATCTATCAATAAACCAATTGTTTGAACATCTCTGGAAAACACTTTGCTTTTGTCCTGCTGCAAGTTATTTTTTAATGATTTTTTTACAAAAAATTCCTTTATGTAATTTAAAAACATAGTACTTTTACCAGATTACAAAATTAATTATTTAAGTTGCATTTAAAATGGTAAAACTAAAAAAGTATAACGGATTTTTAAAACTTTTTGTTATATTCTTAACACTTTTTTTTATAGTTTCTTGCAGTCAAAAAAACTATAATTTAACCAAAATTGAGGGGAAACAGCTTCCGGTCACCGAAAAGTCTGCTGAAACTCCTGAAATTGAAAAATTCATTAAGCCTTATCGCGATCACATCAATGCAGATCTGGACAATATTCTGGCATATGCTCCTGAAACTTTAGATAAGAGTACTGGAAAATGGCAAACCAGTATTGGAAGTTTATTAGCGGATGTTTGTTTGCAGAGAGGAAACCTTGTTTTTAATGCGCGAGAAAAAAAAGATATTGATATGTGTCTTTTAAATCATGGCGGTATTCGTGCCATCCTTCCCAAAGGAAATGTAACTACGAGAACAGCTTTTGAAATTATGCCTTTTGAGAATAATCTGGTTGTCCTGGCTCTAAAAGGAAATCAGATCTTAGAAATTGCTGCTTATATTATAAAGGAGAAAAAACCTCAGCCTTTGTCGGGAATGACTTTTACAATTGCTAAAGACAATACTGCAAAAAATATCATGATCCAGGGAAAACCTCTTGATTTAAACAAAACTTATTATGTTGCTACCAATGATTATCTGGCAAACGGAGGTGACAGCATGAGTTTCTTTGCAAAAAGCACTCAGAAATTTGATCTTAATTATAAGCTGAGAAATGTTCTGATTGATTATTTTAAGGAAGTAGACACCGTTGCTGCTCCGAAAAATACCAGAATTACAGAAGAATAAAATTTACAAAGTATACTAGCATTACTGCAAAAAAAATATAAAATGAAAAGAAGAGAGTTTATCGAAAAAACAGCAGCAAGTACTGCCCTATTAAGTTTAGGATTGTCTTTGAGCAGTTTTGAAACAAACGATAATAAGCATTTAACAATTCTACATACTAACGATGTGCACAGTCATATCGATCCTTTTCCTGCTGATGATCCCCGTAATCCTAATAAAGGAGGAGTTTCGCGTCGTGCTGCACTTATAGAAACTATCCGAAGAGAAAATCCCAATGTTTTATTATTAGATGCCGGAGATATCTTCCAGGGAACTCCGTACTTTAATTATTATGGTGGCGAATTGGAATTTAAATTGATGAGCATGATGAAATATGATGCCTCAACAATTGGAAATCATGATTTTGACAACGGTCTTGACGGATTATATGCACAACTTCCTCACGCAACTTTCGATTTTATCAACTCCAACTACGATTTTAAAAATACTATCATGGACGGGCACGTTAAACCGTACAAGATTTTTAATAAAAACGGAATTAAAGTTGGCGTTTTTGGTGTTGGAATTGAATTGCAGGGTTTAGTAGACAAACAATTATATAAGGAAACTGTCTATAATAATCCTGTTGAAATTGCACAGGATATGACGCAGCTTTTGAAAAAACAAGAAAAATGTGATCTGGTAATTTGTCTTTCGCATTTAGGTTATAAATATAAAGATGATGCAACTAAGATAAGTGATTTGACATTTGCAGAACAAACTCAGGATATCGATTTGATTATTGGCGGTCATACTCATACTTTTTTAGACAAACCAACAGTTGTAAAAAATAAGGCCGGAATAGATGTTTTGGTTAATCAGGTGGGGTGCTATGGAATTAACCTGGGCCGAATTGATTTTTACTTTGATAAAGACAAAGCGCATACCAATCTGGGAAGAACTATTGTTGTGTAGCCTTTTTTTGAATTCTGGCTTTTTCTAAGAAGTATTGTACCATAAAGAAATAAGCCAGAATTTGAGTTGTATCCCGTATCAAAACCAGCACAACCGGATACGAAAAGTATTGATTAAAAATATAGAAAATATCAGAGAAAATGTAGCTAATTGTCATCAGCGACATTAATAAACTTACGTATGTTCCTTTTGTAATATAACTTACAAACGCAAAATAGCTTAACACGCTCAAAACAATTCCGTAAAAAGTAAACAGAAAATTGAATTTCTTCATGTTTTCCAATTCGAGGCTTAAAACAGAAATCAATAGATATGCCAGAGAAATGATTACTATAGAGACTGGCAGAACATCTCGTCTTTTCAGTTTTATTCCATCATGCTCTTTTAGAAATATGGCGATCAATAAACTGTAAACTATTAAGAAACAAACAACTCCGGCAATTTCAGAGCTTTCTATATCCATCAAAATATAAACCTGACCAATAAAACAAAAGAGAAAAATCAATCCTTCTGTTATACTAATTCTGAATTCAGAGCTTATCAGAAAATAAATAAAAATAGCAGGCAGAACTACTGACTTTGAATAAGTTGCAAGTAAATCCTGTTGTGCCCAATCTAAAATAATAGTGCACAACAATGCCATAAAGAATAAAATTAATGACGGCTTATTCAGTTTCATTCAATTTTTTTATAAAATCTTCTTCCGATAATATAGGTATATTTAATTTGGTGGCTTTTTCTAATTTTGCTGGTCCCATATTGTCGCCGGCAACTACAAAATCGGTTTTTGCAGAGATCGAACTTCCATTCTTTCCTCCGTTATCTTCAATGACTTTCTTTAATTCGTCTCTTGAAAACTTACTGAAAACCCCGGAAACTACAAATGTTTTTCCGGCAAATTTATCTGTTGCATCCGGATTAATCTTTTCTTCAATTTCAAACTTAATTCCGTAGCTTTTTAAACGTTCGATAATGTTTCTGTTTTCTTCGTTTTCAAAAAATTCAATAACGCTTTTTGCTATTCTTTCTCCAATTTCATCCACTAAAATCAAATCCATTAAAGAAGCCTGGCTCAAAGCATCGATATTCTTATAATGCTTCGCTAATTTTTTGGCTACAGTTTCTCCGACAAAACGAATCCCGAGCGCGAATAGGACACTTTCAAATGGAATTTCTTTTGATTTCTCTACGCCGTTTACCAGATTTTCAGCAGATTTTTTCGCCATTCTTTCCAAATGCAGAATATCTTCTACTTTAAGTTCATATAAGTCTGCGTAATTATGAACCAATCCGTTTTTGAAAAGCAACGCAACTGTTTCTCCGCCAAGACCTTCAATATCCATTGCCTTTCTGGAAATATAATGTTGCACTCGCCCTATAATTTGAGGTGGACATCCGTAAAAATTAGGACAATAATGATTGGCTTCTCCCACATTTCTCACCAATTCGGTATGGCATTCCGGGCAATAAGAAATATAATGTGTCTTTTCTGAGTTTTCGGGGCGTTTTTCTAAATCTACAGCAATAATTTTGGGAATGATCTCTCCACCTTTTTCAACAAAAACAGTATCATTTACACGAATATCTAATTTTTCGATTTGATCTGCATTGTGTAACGAAGCTCTTTTTACAATTGTTCCCGCAAGCTGAACAGGCTCCAGATTAGCAACTGGCGTAATGGCTCCGGTTCTGCCGACCTGATAGGAAATTGATTTTAATTTTGTAGAAACCTGCTCTGACTTGAATTTATAAGCAATTGCCCAACGTGGAGATTTTGCCGTATAACCTAATTCTTCCTGATGCTGAATACTATTTACTTTTATAACAACACCGTCGGTTTCGTAAGGTAAATTATGTCTATGCGTATCCCAATAATCTATAAAGTCAAAAACTTCGTGCATGTTATTTACCAGCTTCGCTTCTTTTGGCACTTTAAAACCCCAGCTTCTTGCTGACTCTAAACCTTCAAATTGAGATTTAAAGGGCAAATTATTTCCTGCAACGAAATACAATAAACATTCTAACGGACGTTTGGCAACCAAAGCGCTGTCCTGTAATTTTAAACTTCCTGAAGCTGTATTTCTTGGATTTGAATAAGGAGTTTCTCCAATTTCAATTAATTCCTGATTCATTTTTTCGAATCCGGCGTAGGGAAGAATTATTTCTCCGCGAATATCAAATTTATCCGGAAAATTTCCCTTCAAATGAAGCGGGATCGATTTAATCGTTTTAATATTATTGGTAACCTCATCGCCCTGAAAACCGTCTCCACGTGTGAGCGCCTGAACTAATTTTCCGTTTTCGTAAGTAATACTAATTGATGCGCCGTCGTATTTCAGTTCGCAGGTATATTGCAAATTAACGTTTCCGAGAACTCTCTGGATGCGGTTTTCCCAATCCAGAAGATCTTCTTTAGAATACGAATTGTCGAGAGAATACATTCTGTATTGGTGCGCAATAGTTTTAAAGTTTTTGGTCACCGAACCTCCTACTCGTTGTGTTGGAGAATTTTCATCGAAGAATTCCGGATGTTTCGTTTCCAGATCCTGAAGTTCTTTTAGTTTTATATCAAAATCATAATCTGAAATTGTAGCATTGTCTAACACATAATAATTGTAATTGTGCTGATTAAGTTCATCTCGTAAAGTTTGAATAGTCTCCTGAATGCTCATAAATTTCTAAATATTGCAGATTATAATTGTAAATAACGTGATATCAAAATTAGGATTTTTTTTGTTCAAAAGAATCAAAATTGAAAGTTTTATAAAATCAAAAATCAGACTGCACATTCATGCAGTCTGATTTCCTCCTTGTCCATTATTCTTAAAAAAAGAATTAATAAAACCAACTTCCAAATGGTTTCGCCGTTTTATATTTTCAACTGATAATCAAAAATTTACAGCGCAAATATAAAATTATTTTTGAATAATGATAAAGTCTGAACGTCTATTTAGTACATGCTCTTCGTCGGTACATTTTACACCGTTTTTGCATTTGTTAATTAGTCGTGTTTCTCCATAACCAATTGCACTCTCAATTCGTGAAGCATCGATACCCTGAGAAAGAACATAATCTCTTGTAGATTTTGCCCTGTTATCTGAAAGTTTCAGGTTGTACGCATCTTTTCCGCGCGAATCTGTATGAGCTTCGATTTTGATTCTGATGTTTGGAAATTTCTGCATAATGAAAACTACTTTTGACAATTCTTCAATTGCTTTTGGCGTAATATCGTATTTGTCGTAATCGAAATAAATTGGATTAACATCGACTTTTTCCACGCCTTTTTTCTTCACAACCAAATCGTCATAATTGCTTAATTCGAAGTTGACATCTCTAACCTCTCCTCCGTTTTCTTTGGTAGTTTCTACTGTTTTATCGTCGCTGCTGTAATTGATTTTGGCCGCAATCATTTTTACTACTTTATTACACGTCACTTCAATGGCATATTTCCCTTCAAAATTGGTTTTGGTTTCGCCCAAAACTTCACTAAAAGAATTGTACGCCATAATAGTTACCTCTGGTAATGGTTTTTTAGTTTTATGATCAATTGCAATTCCCGAAATACTTTGGTTACAAACCGGTTTTCCTTTCACAAAAGAATAAATGTCATCGTCTCCCTTTCCTCCTGCTCTGTTAGAAGAAAAATATCCGTTTGTATTTACTTTATCAATAATAAAAGAAAAATCGTCTTTATTACTGTTAATCGGAGCTCCGAGATTTTTGGGAGATGAAAAATTTCCATCTGCGAGAAATTTACTTTCGTAAACGTCTAAATCTCCCCAGCCATAATGTCCATCAGAAGAAAAGTATAAAATGCCATTCTGAAAAAACGGGAATACTTCATTGCCTATGGTATTAATATTTGGACCCAAATTCTTTGGAGAACTCATTGTTCCGTCAGCGGCAATTTTAACCACATACAAATCTGTTTCTCCATATCCACCAGGCATATCTGATGCAAAGAATAGCCATTGTCCGTCATCGCTTAAAGCAGGATGTCCTACCGAATATTCATCACTGTCAAAGAATACCTTCTGCGGATTTTCTAATTTATTATCTACAATCGATCCCTTGATAATCTGAAAATTATTAACTTTTGCTTCATCCACAACCAACTTATTTTTCTTGACAATATTTGTTGAATAATAAATGGTTTTTCCCTGACTGTCAAAGCTCGCCGTTGCTTCGTGATATTTTGTCATTACATTTGGAAGAAACACCGTTTCGTTGAATAAACTTCCGTCTGTGGGGTTTCTTTCTGCAAAATACAAGTTAAGAAACGGCTGATTGTTCCAGGTGTACAATTTATCACTGAAACTGGTGGTATCGCGCGCAGAGGTAAAGACAATATTATCTTTGAAAAATGTGGCTCCAAAATCTGACTTACTGGTATTTATATCCAGATTTTTAATCGTATAAAGTGGTTTTGCTTTTGCAACGCTGTCCATATATTTCTTTTGGGCAACATAGCGACTAACCTCTTTTTTATCTCCTTTTTTCTCCAGATATTCTCTTGTGATTTTATCTGCTTCGTCGTAATCCATGACTGCTTTCATGGATTGGATATAACGCAGGTAATAAATATCAGTCAGATTGTTGCCCTGAACCTGGTACAATTTTTTATACCATTTAAGCGCATTTCTGGAATCAGAAATAAAATAGTACGAATCTGCAGCATTTTTAAGGGTTTGTGCTGAAGGATTTTTGATGTTTTGCAAAATTTCTTCGTAAGCTTTGGAAGCATCGAGATACGAATAGTTTTTAAACAGAGCATCTGCTTTCTTCAAATTTGTTTTTTGAGCGAAACTAAATGTAACGCTCAAAATTAAACATAGGATATATAGCTTTCTCATAAGTTTTATTTTTTAGAAGAATCGAGGAGATTTAATTTTGCTTTTGCCTTTTACAAACTGATAACGCAGGATAATTTCATGCGATCCATCATTGTATTTGTTCAACTCGCTTACTGTGTAATCAAACGCATATCCAAGATAAAAACTTGGTGAGATTTGAAAACCTGCCAGTATACTAACAGAATCATCTGTACGATACGCTCCTCCTATAACAAACTTGTCCATAATCATAAAATTCGCAGATACATCTGCTGTAATGGGTGCTCCACTTACAGCTTTTACTAAAAATGCAGGTTTGAATTTTAAATTCGGATTCAAATCAAAAACATAACCTCCCATTAAATAATAATGCATACGATCGTAATCTATAGATTCCTGCACATCGTCATAGTAATTATTCTGAATAAAACTTGGAACAGAAAGTCCTACATACCATCTATCTGTATAGTAGTAAATTCCGGCTCCGACCGCTAATTTCATTTGGTTGTTGATATTCTGATTCAGCAAAACATCATCATTATCATAATATCTCCCTTTAGACCAGTCGACATTTAACATTCTCATACCGGCTTTTAAACCAAAAGCCAGTCTTTTTTCATACCCCAACGGCACCGAATACGCGAAGTTTCCATCAACATATAGCTCGTTTGAAGGGCCAATTTTGTCGTTTACAATACTTAGACCTAATCCTAAATTTTCATTTCTAAGTGGCGACTGAAGAGAGAAAGACTGTGTTTCGGGCGCTCCGTCTATTCCAATCCATTGAGAACGGTATAAAAGAGCTGCTTCTACTGTACCGGCAGATCCGGCATACGCTGGATTTACCGACATAGTATTGTACATATACTGGGTATATTGTGGTTCCTGTTGTGCTGTGGCACACACTGTGATAAAAGAACATATTGCAATGAAATACGTTTCTAATGATTTTATATATAGTTTCATAACGATACTTATTTAGTTTAATTAATTAGATGATTAATAGAGTGGTTTATCTCATTATAGATAACCAGCCTTTTTTAACCGTTCCATCTCCAATGGTTATCACATAAAAATAAGTACCTGTTGGCAACATATCTCCTCTATTAACTACTCCGGAAACATTAGCTGTTCCGTTCCAATCATTTTCATAATTTGCTTTACTGTAAACTAAGGCACCGTATCTGTTAAATACTTTCAGCTCATTGTTCGGATAAGATTCGATGCAACCAATTCGGAACAAATCATTTTTACCATCATTATTTGGCGTAAACTCATTGTAGACAGTCAAACAAATTGGTTCTAAAGTAACTGATGCTGAATTGTTTGTTGTATCAACATCTAAAGGTGTTGAAATTTCTACAGAAGCTACAGTTGTATAATTACCGCTTGAAAGTACTTCTGCAACAATAGTCAGTGTTACACTCTGACCTGCATTTAAGACAGGTATTGTCCAAAGTTGTGTGGCAGGATCGTATATTCCTAAAGATGCAGATGAACTAATTAATTCTAATCCGCTAGGAAGTAAATCGCTGACAATTGTATTTATGAAATCGCCTTCACCCACATTATTTACCGTGATAGTAAATGTTACCTGATCACCAAAATTTGGTGTCGGATTATCTACAGTATGTGTAATTGTTAAGTCTGAACAGCTTGCTACACTAACATTTAATGTTTTAACTGTTCTCTCATTACAATTATTTAAATAAGAAACAGTTACTGTTCCGGGACCTACATCTGACCAGGAGACTGTTACAGACCCATCAGCTGTTGAACCTCCAGAGATAATTGTTCCGCCAGTGATCGTCCACACATAATTGGATTTTCCGTTTGCGATCGAATACGTTACTCCTTTGAAAACACATGGAGTATCATCTGTAGTTGCTATTTGAACTGCAGCATCATCTTCAAATGAAATTGTAATTCCTAATCTTGGACCATTATCACAACCATTCGTTGTGTTGTTTAAAGCAGCTGCGTAATAAGTAGTAGCAGTTAATGGTGTATTTGCTGCTAACGCTGTTCCGCCAGTTGGCGTAGTGTAGAAAACTACATTGGTCTCATTTACTAAAATATTAGCTAATGTTGGCAATGCACTTAAACAGAACGTTTGTGATGTTCGTGGCGTTGTTACCACACCCGGCGTATTTACATTTACTGTAACGGCTAATCTTACCGGATTTTCACAACCAACTGCACTGGCAATTGCTCCGTAATAAGTTCGTGTTACAAGGGCTGTTGTTGAAGGAATTGCAGTTCCTCCTGTCGCTGTATTATACCACACAACATTGGCTTCGTTTACCTTAATATTGGCAATCGTTGGATTATTCAATGTACAGTAATTTTGTGTTGTATTAGCAGTTGTCGGAGTCGCCGCAGGTGCAACTACTGTAACTGAAACTGCTAAACGGAATGCGCTTTCACAACCCGATACAGGATCTACAACATTGCCGTAATATACGCCTGAAGTAAGTGCTGTTCCTGTTGGAATAGCTGTTCCTCCTGTCGCTGTTGCAAACCATGTTACATTGGTTTGATTAACCTGAATATTTGCCACTGTTGGCGAATTTGTTGAACAGAAAGTTTGAGAAGCATTATTTGTTGTCGGATTTACTGTGTTACCAACTGTAATTGCTACCTGCAGTCTCACGCTGCTTTCGCATCCTGTTGCCGGATCTTTTATGGCACCAAAATAAGTTCCTGTTGTTAGTACTGCCATAGAAGCTAATGCCGCTCCGCCAGTTGCTGCTGTGTACCATACTACATTAGGTTCATTCACCTGAATATTAGCTACCGTCGGATTTGTACCAGTACAGAAAGTTTGAGAAGCAGCTGTAGTTGTTGGTGTAGCAGGATTGCTTACACTTACATTGACACTCAATCGAACAGCACTTTCGCAACCTGTTGCCGGATCTGAAATCGCTGCGAAATAAGTTCCGCTTGTTAAAGCTGTTGTAGAAGGAATAACAGTACCGCCTGTTGCTGCTGTGTACCAAACGATATTAGATTGAGTAAACTGAACGCTTGCAAAGGTTGGTGCATTTACCGTACAGAAGTTTTGCGTTCCTGCTGTCACCAATGTCGGTGTTCCAGGATCACTTACGATAACAGTAACTGCTAATCTTGAAGCACTTTCGCAACCTGTTCCAGCATCTGTTAAAGCTGCATAATAGGTTCCGCTTGTTAAGGCTGTAGTCGGAGCAATTACGTTTCCTGCTGTTGGAGCATCATACCAAACAATATTGGTCTGATTAAACTGAACGCTCGCAAAGGTTGGTGCATTTACTGTACAGAAGTTTTGTGTTCCCGCTGTAACCAAAGTCGGTGTACCCGGATCGTTTACAAGTACATCAACTGCTAATCTTAAAGCGCTTTCACAATTTGTTGTTGGATCTGAAATCGCTGCGAAATATTGTCCTGTAGTTAAAGCTGTCGTTGCAGGAATCAAAGTTCCGCCAGTTAAAGCCGTATACCAAACTATATTTGGCTGATTGATCTGAATACTTGCAAAAGTGGGTCCATTTACTGTACAGAAGTTTTGTGTTCCAGCTGTTGCCAATGTCGGTGTTCCCGGATCGTTGACAATTACATCAACACTTAATCTTGAAGCACTTTCGCAACCTGTTGCCGGATCTGAAATCGCTGCAAAATAAGTTCCGCTGGTTAAAGCTGTTGTAGATGGAATAATAGTTCCGCCTGTTGCTGCCGTATACCAAATAATATTAGATTGAGTAAACTGAACGCTCGCAAAGGTTGGTGCATTTACCGTACAGAAGTTTTGCGTTCCTGCTGTTACTAATGTCGGTGTTCCAGGATCAGTTACAATAACAGTAACTGCCAGTCTTGAAGCACTTTCACAACCTGTTCCAGCATCTGTTAAAGCTGCATAATAGGTTCCGCTTGTTAAGGCTGTAGTCGGAGCAATTACGTTTCCTGCTGTTGGCGCATCATACCAAACAATATTGGTCTGATTAAACTGAACGCTCGCAAAGGTTGGTGCATTTACCGTACAGAAGTTTTGTGTTCCTGCTGTAACCAAAGTCGGCGTACCCGGATCGTTTACAAGTACATCAACTGCTAATCTTAAAGCGCTTTCACAATTTGTTGTTGCATCTGAAATCGCTGCGAAATAAGTTCCGCTTGTTAAGGCTGTGGTCGATGGAATCAAAGTTCCTCCACTTAAAGCCGTATACCAAACTATATTTGGCTGATTGGTCTGAATACTTGCAAAAGTTGGTGCATTTACTGTACAGAAGTTTTGTGTTCCCGCTGTTACCAATGTTGGTGTTCCCGGATCGCTGACAATTACATCAACACTTAATCTTGACGCACTTTCGCAACCTGTTGCCGGATCTGAAATCGCTGCAAAATAAGTTCCGCTTGTTAAAGCTGTTGTAGATGGAATAACAGTTCCGCCTGTTGCTGCTGTGTACCAAACGATATTAGATTGAGTAAACTGAACGCTCGCAAAGGTTGGTGCATTTACTGTACAGAAGTTTTGTGTTCCTGCTGTTACCAATGTTGGGGTTCCAGGGTCAGTTATTGTAACAGTCACCGCCAGTCTTACTGAACTTTCGCATCCTGTTATAGCATCTGTAGATGCAGCATAGTATATTCTGCTGGTTAAAGGAGTTGTTGAAGAAATTAGATTTCCACCAGTTGCTGCATCATACCATATCACATTACTTTCATTTACCTGAATATTGGCTACTGTCGCTACTGCAGATAAACAGAAATCCTGAGTATCATCTGTAGTTGTCGGTGTATTTGGATCACTAACCATAATTACAGCCTCTTGTAACGTACCTGCAAGATTTTCGCAAGTAGTGGTACTTGACACCGCTACATAATAGGTAATTGGACTTATGGCTTTAGTTAATCCAACTGCTGTTAATACTCCATTAGCATCAATTGTATACGTTACTCCATTACGGATTAAACCATTTGAAATTACCTGCGTCTTATTGGCATCTAAATACCAGGTGAACACTGGCGTAGTCAATGTCGGTGCAGTTGGGGTTAGCGAAGCTGGTACACTATGACAAACTGTTACATCATCAACCAAAATATCATTTACCGTTGAAGGAGGCAGAATAGTAAACGTAATTTGTCTTCTGTCTGCTGCTGCAGTTTCACAAAACTCATCTGAGCTCACTCCAACATAATACGTGTAGGTTCCCGGAGTTAATCCGTTAATTGTTAATTCTGCTGTTGTTGCTCCCGGAACCGCCTGAAGTGTAGTACCAGCAAAAGTATACCATGTGTAAATCGGATTAGTTAAGGCAGGTGTTCCACTTAAGCTTGTGGCTAGAGTTATTGTTCCTGACGGTGAACAAACTGAAGTTGTAGTACCACCATTTAATGTAATATTTGTTATAGCATTTACAGGAGCAGTAGCTTTTACCTCTACAGTAACCTCTCCTCTTGCAAATGTTTCGCAACCGTAACGTACCGGTTGCACATAATATTTATAAATTCCCGCAGTAAGGTTCGCTGGCAATGTAAATGTCAGACCACTTGCCACAACATTCCCTCCTGTTTCTGCATCATACCAAATATAAGTAGAACACGCCTCCTCTGGAATCTGAAGTGTCAGAGCTGCACTGGGACAAACCGTTATTTTATTTGTAGGATCCGCTCCTATTATGGTTGTGTTTGCTGTTCTTTCTACAGTGTGAACTCTTAAGAATTCAAGTACTCCTGCAACCCCACCAAAACGAATTCTAACTCTATCGTAAATTTCTGTTGGGGAAGACACTAATACTACTGCTAGAGAATTTCCTGGTAATAATCTTAAGCTTAATAAGTTGCTTGTATTTTGAATTGGTGCTCCTACGGCAACATTTCCAAGATATCTTTGAATAGTAAAACCGGTAAGAAGATTAACATCTAAAAGCGCTCCCGGTTTTGAGATTATAATTCGTAAACTATCACTAATCACAGATGGTGTTTTAAACTGAACAGTTAAATCAGACGCAGCCAAAACACCTGCGCCGCTGTACATTGTCGCAAATGTACTGACATCACTATCTGCAACATTGGAAGCGTTACTAACTCCAACCAAAGCAGTTGCTGCACCAACAGGAAGTCCTAAATCTGTTGCTCCATAAAAAACATCCTGTATATCGCCAGGCGTACAAGCTACACTTGTAACCGATCTGTTATAATGAGCATCGAATACTTTTGTGTTTTGAGCAACACTAACTACTGAAGCTGACTGAATTCTAATTCCGTCATAATTTTGCGGACCAGAAGCATCTGAAGGGACAAAAGTAAATTCATATGTATTGTCTCCGGAAATTAAATTTAATAATGACCCGGAAACAGGCTGCATGGTTCCTATATCAGTTCCACCAATAGTTCCAATTACTGATAAATTCTGTCCGACAGCCAATAAACTGTATTCTGAACCTAATTTTACCGTAACCGGAGTACCTTTCGCAATAGGAGCCGGCCACGTCAGATTTTGCCAGGTTGTTCCAACTCCTAAAAGTCCTAAACCTGTAGTTATAGTCGAATAAGTCTGTGGATTTGCATCAACAGCATTTCCATTGTTAGTGACACTACCAGTAAGGATAAACCCAGATGATTGTGCAGTAGCATAGACTCTTTCATTTAAAGCCTGACAGCTGCTTAAATCAATTACATTTATCAATTTGGTTGCAGTTGAAGTACAAGTTCCGTTATTTGCAACAGCAGTATAGGTGTAAACGCCAGGTGTGTTTAATGGACCTGTAGTAAACGGCGGTCCGGCCAATGCATTTCCTTGCGGACCAAACCAGGTTATTGTTCCTGTGGAAGTTGCAGTTAATGTAACATTAGTTCCAACAGCAACTGACTCTGAAGGATTTGTAATGACTAAACTTGGTAAGGCATTTATAGTTACTGTTACAGATTGTCTCGCAGATGGACAAGTTTCAGTTGTTCCCTGAGCTTCGATATAATAGACTCCTCCCGTTGTTAAATTTGCTGCAGCATCTGCAGTAATTACATTGTTTGAAGCATCATAAAAAGTATAAGTTGTACTTCCTGTCGTGTCAAAATTAGTAATTGCATTTCTTAAATTGAAACTACCACAGCCTGGTGCCGGAGAAGGATTTACCGTCAAAGTCGTAGTTGTTGGGAAAGTTATACTAATTGGAAGCAGTGTTCCGTTAGCATTTTCACAAGTTGTCGGACTGGAAACGGATACAAAATAAGTATAAGGAGAATTTCCAGCATTTAAACCAGATACTGTAAGAGCTCCGGTTGCAGCATCCTTAGCAAAAGAAACTGAACCTATTGTGGTTCCGTTTACAATTTCAGTACTTTTATTTTGATCTGTATAATATCTGAATTGGGCGCCTGGCAAAGCAGAGCTGGGTGAAATTACCTCAACTCCTGCACAAGATGCTTCTAAAGGACTTGTAGCGACAATATTAGATGCCAGAGCAAACGGATTTACATTTACAGTAACCAATTGACGGGCCACATTAACACAAGCTCCTCTTGAAGCTTCTAAATAATAAGTTGTTGTAGATGTTAAATTTCCTGTATCTAATGTCTGTACACCATTTACCAGAGTAGTTGGAAGTGCTGCGCCTCCTGTTGGAGTAGCATACCATGCAAATGTTTCAGAACCTGTTGATGAAGCTGAAAGTAAAGCATTCTGTCCTGTACAAATTGGGGCAGCATTGCCTGTAATCACAGCGTCTGGAAATCTATAAGATGCACCGTATATATCTAAATTTGTTAAAGCGGTAAGCAAGCCTCCTGAGAGTCTCACTTCAACTCTGTCAAAAGTGGCTGCAGCTTTTATACTGGCTTTAAATCTGTTACCTGATAATAATTGAAGATTTATTAAACCTCCATTAATTAATTTTCTGTCTCCATTTTCCACTGTACCATTTAATGTTGCTAAACTCACGGAACCTAATAAATTAACATCAGCAATTCCTCCTGGTAAATTCAATTCAACATCAATAATATCACCTGCCTGTCCCGGAGTACCGAAAATTAATGTTTGCTGAATATAACCTCCAGCTAATGACACACCAAGTGTAAGTCTTGAGGCCGTATTTATATCTCCATCAACTGCAAATTGAGGATTATTATTACCGCATAAAACACAAGCAACAAGAGTTGACTGAGCAACAGATTGCGAACTTGGTTGCAAACAAGTACTTACAATATTTATCACCACCACGTTTATAGCCGTTCTCGTACTGCTTAAACAATCACCCGCAGTATTTCTTGCCCGAACATAATAGGTTTTATTAGCAGTTAAAGCTGGTGTTGGCGTAAAATTATCTGTAGCTACAGCAATTGCTGTTCCGCCGGTTGGTACATCAAACCAATCATGATTGATACCTGCAACCGGACTTACCTGCAATGTTACATTTTGTCCTGACTGAATAATCACTGTCGAAGACAATGCAACTGGTGCAGCTGGTGTCGGAGTGATATTTAATGTTATAGAATTTCTGGTTGATGCACAATCCCCAATTACAGCCTCGACATAATATATTGTAGTAGCAGATAAAGGCGCAGTTGTTAATGAAGTTCCTGTAAATACCAAATTACCTGCAGTTGCAGCATCGTACCAATTATAAGTTGTTCCTGCAACAGGAGTTTGAACTGTAATTGTAGAAGTACCTCCTTCGCATAAATTAACCGGACTAGCACTTAAAGCTGGAGCAACTGGATTAATAATAAAAACCTGAACCGCAGCTCTCTCTCCATTAACGCAACCATTTCTGGTTATTTCGGTATAATAAGTAGTATCGGCAGTTAAAGTTGGAGTTGTAAACGCTGCGGTATTAGCCAAAGATGCTCCGGCTGTCGCTGTACTATACCAATTTATAGTTTCTCCTACTGCAAGAGCAGCAGTTAAAGTTGTTGTTTGTCCACTACAAATACTTGTGTTTCCTGAAATAGCAGGAGCCTTGTATTTATAAGTTGCCTGGTAAATATCTAAACTAGTTAAAACCGATGCCAAACCTCCTAATCGAATTTCAACACGATCAAAATTAGCACCAGCAACAACACTAGCTCTAAAACGATTTCCTGATAATAATTGCAAAGTGATTAACGGATTATTAATCTGAATTCTGTCGTTATTATAAGTTGCCCCATTATAAGTTGCCAGACTAACAGCACCTAATAATGCGACATCTGCCAAACCTCCTGGTAATTCTAACTCAACATCTACTCTGTCACCCGCTTTTCCAGGATTCGTAAATTGTAAAGTCTGCTGAACATATCCATTAATCAAACCAACCGGAACGGTAAGTCTTGCAGCAGTAGCAGGATTTCCATCTACCGAATTATTCGCATTTGTAGAGCTACACAATAAACATATTCCATTTTGCAAAGTCTGCTGACTGCTGGCTTCAAGACAGCCGCCTAAAGCTGCCGGTATAACAGTAACAGTTACCGGTACTCGCGCTGCAGTTACACAATTGCCATTTACACTTTCTGCTTCAACATAATATGTTTTTGTTGCCGTAAGTATAGGCGTCGTAAACGATTGAGTATTGGTCGCTACCGGTGTTCCGCCTGTTGCCACATCGAACCAATTAAGCTGAGCTCCGGTCTCTGAAGTTGTTGCATTCAAAGTTGCGTTTTGACCAGACTGTATGGTTACACTTTGTGTCAAAACAGTTGGCGTTGCCGGAACCGGAGTAGAATTCACGGTTACCGGAGTACGTGTAGGGCTTGAACAAGCTCCTATTACAGCTCCAACATAGAAAGTTGTACTTCCTGTGGGAACAGTTGGCGAATATGTATTTCCAGATGCCAATAGTGTACCACCTGCAGGATCAGAATACCAATTGTAAGTTGTTCCCGGTACAGCATTTATAACAGATAAAGTAGTTTGCTGAGGCGCGCCTGTAGAACATACAGAAGTTCCCACATTGCTAACTGCCGGTGCAACCGGATTTAAAACGTTTAAAACAACAGGAACACGAACATTCCCTTCGCAGCCGGCTGCTCTGGAAATTCCGATATAATAAGTCGTATTGTTAGTTAACACCGGAGTTGTGAAAGTATTTCCTGTGGCCAATGCGGTAGTAGAAGAGGCTGAACTATACCAGGCAAGTGTAGTACCAGTAGCCGGAGCTGCATTTAAAGTAGTTGCAGATCCTGCACAAACTGTTTGAGTCAAACCTCCTGCTACAGTCGGCTGTGCAAATTCTAATCGAACATCATAAATACGCAAACTTACCAGCAGGCTTACAAGACCTCCTACCTGAATCTGAATTTGGTTGGCATCACCAGTTACATTAAATTTTGCAACTGCAACCGTATTCCCATTGAGCAGATTTAAATTCAAAAATGGACTATTTAAAGCCACACTCGAACCCACATTAGCACCTGAAAGTTTTGCCTGTAAAGAGGCGTTTGATAATAATCCAACGTCCAGCAAACCGTTTCCGGTACCAAAATAAATCGCAATCTGATCTCCAGCTCTCGCTGTCTGATTCAGAGTCAACGTTTCTTCAACAAAACATCCTACTCCAACCGCATTGGTTAAAGTTGCAAAGGTTGTTAAGCCAGCGCTGTCGTAAGCGTTAGCAGGGCTATCTACATTTAGTCCCACACATAGTAATCCACCTTGGCTGTTGGTTTGAGACACTGGTCTGCAAACCGTCTGCGAAAATGCATTACTACCTAGTAAGAATAAAAATAAAAGCCCTAATAATCTCTTTTGAAATTGGAGACTACAAAAAGTAAATTTTTTTTTCATAATTTGGAAGATTAGAAAATGGACAATAAAACACCTCTCGCAATAAGTACAAGTACTTACGCAATTAAATAATTAATTAAAAATCAAATAGTTAAAACAAAATTTAAAAACTTATAACTAAGTTCTCAAACTAGCTTTTAAAAAAATATATATGTTGAGTTTGGTACATCTGCATGTACCAGAGAACAATTCTATCTTAATAAGATAAAAAAAGTTGTTCTTTTTGCGATGAAAAATGAATTACATCATTTTCCAGAAAGGAGTGATTTGCAGTAGATCCAATTTTCATATTAGAAAATTTTAGTTGGAGTAGAATGGGGATTCTATTTTTAATTACTCGATTTAATGTTCTAAAAAAGTTGATTAATCTTTTTTAAAACAAGGAGAAAAAACTTTCTCGTGATTTAAATTATATCATCATAAAAAAGATACTTCTCGTAATTCATCTTTAGAAAAGGAAAATTAAAAAATATCCATTTATAATGAAGACAGTTGAATTTATATAGTTTAAAACGATCAGATTTTTGTTTATAAGGAAGAATAAAGTTGGACAGAATTGAAACTATAACTAAAATAATAGAAACAGTTACAGTAAACTGGATTAAGAAAGTAATTGTCAATTCCATACACAGACTATTATGTTATTAGAAATTTAAAATTTTATAAAAGCAAAACTTTGTTTAACCTTTGTATTATAAAATTAAAAAAAACCAAAACACAAAACAAACATAAAATTCTTATAATTTAATCTTAAAAAATCAATATAAGATTTCTAAGGCGCTAAAACATCAGAAAAAACGGTAGTTTTAACAAATTTATAACCTAAATAATTTCTTAAACAAAATAATGATTAAAATATGTTAAATAGTACATAAGTAAGTAAAAACTTATATTATTTTTAGCAGTATCGACAAAACTATCCGTTATTCAGACCAAATACAATCTAAAATAAAAACTATATGACCGAAAGCCATTTATTTAAATTAATTTTAGCAAAACAAGTAGATATACGTAGATTATTTTTAAGAATGTTTAAACAAAAGTTAAAATAAACTAAAAAAGGGCAAACAATTAACATTTAATTGTTTGCCCTTTAATCTTTCAAAAATTCGAATTATGACTCGATAATTTGATTAATTTGATTAAATAACTGACCATCGCTTAAAAAAGCACCTTGTTTGATCAGTTCGAAGAGAGAAGAATTTCTTTCCTCAGTAAATACTTTTTTGCCAATTTTCATCTCAATATTGTCCGTAAACATATTATCACTTAACCATTGAAGCCCTTCTTTAGTTAAAAAATCAGTTTCAGGAGATAAAGATTTTAAAACAATCGACTTAACTTCTGTTTCAAGACAGTGAAATAAAAAAATATGATTTTTAGAAAAGTGTTCTAAATATTCTGCTCTGCTTAAAACCCCTTCCCAAATTAGATCTGAAAAAACATCAAGCTCCTGCTCTGCCACTTCTGGTTTGTTAATTTTAAGTTCTTCCCATTCTTTTCTGTCAATGGTTTGTGTTGCCAAAAAATTTGCAAATTCAGCATGTAATTCATCAAACTGTTCCTTTGTTAATCTTGCGTATTTCATTTATTTTAAGCTTTACTATTTACATTTTAAGTTATAAATCTGTTATGACAAATAACTCAACATCTAAACTATTTATTATAAAAAAAAATCCCGATTTACATCGGGATTTTAATATTGTAATTTAAACTATTACTTTTCAGCAACAATTTCGTATGGTAAGTCAACAATAACATCTCTGTGTAAACGGATGCTTGCGTTGTATTTTCCTGTACGTTTTACGATTCCGCTTGTGATGAATTTTCTATCGATAGCGTTACCTGATTTCTCTAATGCTTCAGCAATATCGATATTAGTAACAGAACCAAAAAGTTTCTCTCCACCAGCTTTAGCAGTAATTTTAATTTCAAGAGCTTTTAAAGTTTCAGCAGTTGCTTTTGCATCAGCAACAACTTTAGCTTCTTTGTGAGCTCTTTGTTTTAAGTTTTCAGCTAAAACTTTTTTAGCAGAAGGAGTTGCTAAAGAAGCAAATCCCTGAGGAATCAAAAAGTTACGACCGTAACCAGGTTTTACAGATACTACATCATCTTTAAATCCCAGGTTTTGTACGTCTTGTTTTAAAATAAGTTCCATGTTGTTGTCCTTATATATTTTAGAAGTTAGGTTCTACATTAAATAGAAACCAGCGACTAGAGTTTTTAATTATTTTAATAAATCGGCCACGTATGGCATTAAAGCTAAGTGACGAGCTCTTTTTACAGCTACAGAAACTTTTCTTTGGTATTTTAATGAAGTTCCTGTTAAACGACGAGGAAGAATTTTTCCTTGCTCATTTACGAATTTCAATAAGAAATCAGCATCTTTATAATCGATGTATTTGATTCCTGATTTTTTGAAACGGCAATACTTTTTAGTTTTGTTAGTTTCAATGTTTAAAGGCGTTAAATATCTGATATCTCCGTCTTTTTTTCCTTTTGCAGATTGCTCAATTGTAGACATAATAATTACGCTTTAGTAGATTTTAATTTAGCTCTTCTTCTCTCCGCCCATGAAATAGCATGTTTATCTAAACTTACAGTTAAGAAACGCATAACTCTTTCGTCACGTCTAAATTCAGTTTCAAAAGCAATTAGAACTTCTCCAGGTACTTTGAATTCGAATAAGTGATAAAAACCACTTTTTTTGTTTTGGATTTCGTAAGCCATTTTTTTAAGACCCCAATCCTCTTTCGATACCATTTCAGCTCCTCTACTAGTAAGAAATTCTTCAAATTTCGTTACTGTTTCCTTCACCTGAACTTCAGACAAAACGGGATTTAAAATGAAAACAGTTTCATAATGATTCATAAATAATAAAATTTATTTGTTAAAATTGGGTGCAAAAGTAATGATTAAATTTATATCTGCAACATTTTTTTCCTCTTATTCGTCATAATGCAAAAATTATTGGTTCATTTTAGTTTATTTCTATAAAAAATAATACATTTACTACTGCTATCCTGAATTTATTCTAAATTTGAAAGTTATGAAACTAAACTGTGTTGTTGTTGATGATAGTTCTATACAAAGGACAATTATTGCCAAACTGGTAAATAATCACCCAGGCTTGCATTTAATTGGCGACTTTTCGAATGCAATTGAGGCAAAAAGCTGTATTTCATTAAATAATATAGATCTTATTTTTCTCGACATCGAAATGCCGGTTATTAATGGTTTTGATTTTCTGGACGGACTTAAATCCAAACCTCAGATTATTTTTATTACTTCTAAAGCGGAATACGCTTTAAAAGCATTTGATTACGATGCTACTGATTATCTGCAGAAACCAATTGCCGTAGACCGTTTTAATGCTTCCGTAAAAAGAGCGATTGATATGCATTTGTTAAAAAAGGATGTCAAAGAAGAAGAAGGCGAACATATATTCATCAAAAGTAATCTTAAAAAACTTAAAATTTTTACTTCTAAAATTAAATGGATTGAGGCTTTTGGAGATTATGTACGGGTAGTAACCGAAGATGACAGTAATCTGGTTCTTTCTACAATGAAATCTTTTGAAAATGATTTATCTAAAGATAAATTTATTCGTGTCCATAAATCATACATTATAAATATAGATAAAGTAGAGCGTTTTAACAGTAAATTTGCCGAAATCGGAATTACTAAAATCCCTTTGAGCAGAAACAAGAAAGAAGATCTCGTAAAAGCTCTTTCAACTTCTTCTTAATTTTCAATAAAAATCTACATTAACGACAACTTTTATAGCTCTGTACTGAGCAACAGCTTCAAAACTATTTAGCATTTTCTGAATAGTTTTTTTTGTATTTCCCAAATGCAGATTTTGCGGAATCTTAATCAGGATAGTCCTTATATATTCATTTCTTATTCTGCTAATTGCCGGTTCTTCAGGTCCCAAAACAGGCATTCCGAGATTTTGACTCAGAACCTGATACAGCCACATAGATCCTTCTTTCAATTTATCAAAATCCTTATGCTTTAATGTCAGCTTTATGATTCTGAAGTAAGGCGGATATTTATAAATCTGTCTATCATACAATTGTTCCTTATACATACCTATATAATTATGGTCTGTAACCTGCTGAATGGTATTGTGACTTGGATTATAAGTCTGAATAACGACTTTACCCTGTTTCTCTGCTCTCCCGGCTCTTCCTGCTACCTGGGTCATCATTTGAAAACTGCGCTCAAAAGCTCTAAAATCAGGATGATGCAGCATATTATCGGCATTCATGATTCCGACCAGACTTACATTATCAAAATCCAACCCTTTTGCCAGCATTTGTGTTCCGACCAGAATATCGATTTCACGATTTTTAAAAGTGTCAATTATTTTTTCAAAACCAAATTTACCACGCGTAGTGTCCTGATCCATTCTTCCTGTTTTTGCCTTTGGAAAAAGCGAGACCAACTCCTGCTCTATCTGTTCTGTACCAAAACCTTTTGTAGTCAGGTCGATACTCGAACAGCTATGGCAATTGGTCGGTTTGGCAATGGAATAGCCACAGTAATGACACCGAAGCTGATTTTTGTTCTTGTGATAAGTCAGACTCACATCGCACTGTTGGCAATGTGGTACATGTCCACAAGTAAGACATTCTATTATAGGAGAATAGCCTCTTCTGTTTTGAAAAAGTATAATTTGTTCTCCAAGCGATAATGCTTCGGCAATTTCATCAATCAAAACATCACTAAAGTGTCCTGTCATTTTTTTTCTGAAATGCTTGTCTTTCAGATCAACCAAAACCACTTCAGGTAAACGAACATTTTTATAACGCTCTGCAAGAGTCACTAATCCGTATTTATTATTTTGGGTATTAAAATACGTTTCAATACTTGGTGTGGCAGATCCCAGCAAAACTTTCGCGTTATGAAAATTGGCCAAAACAATCGCGGAATCTCTTGCATGATAACGTGGCGCAGGATCGGTTTGCTTGAAAGTCTGCTCATGTTCTTCATCTACAATTAACAATCCTAAATCATTAAATGGTAAAAACAAAGCCGACCTTGCTCCTATTACAATTTGGGCTTTTTCAGAATTTTCGAGTGTTTGTCTCCAAACCTCAACTCTTTCATTGTTACTGTATTTGGAGTGAAATACAGCCACTCTATCTCCAAAATGAAGACGCAGGCGAGAAACCAATTGTGTAGTCAGCGCTATTTCCGGAAGCAGATACAAAACCTGTTTCCCTGTTTGTAGATATTCTTCAATTAACTTGATGTATATTTCTGTTTTTCCACTCGAAGTGACGCCATGAAGGAGTGAAACTTCTTTTTCTGTAAAACTATCTTTAATCGCTAAAAAAGCTTTTTGCTGCGCTTCACTTAACTGAAGTTCTTTTTCTGTTTTTTCTCCTTCATAAGAAACACGATCCTGCTGCAGGAAGTACTCTTCAAAAATTTCTTTTTCAACCAAAGATTTAACCGCTGTTGCACTAGCATTTGCTACTTCTGTCAGCTTTTTTACTGTAATTGGTTTTTTCTCAGAAGCACTAAGCTGAAAATACATTAAAACAATTTCCTTTTGTTTATTGGCATTTTTTAAGACATTCAGCAGTTCTGCCAAACCATTATCAGACTCATATTTCGAATGTAATTTTACATATCGAACTAATTTGGGTTTATAGGTTTCTTTTATTTCCTCATCCAGAAAAATAATATCTTTCGCGATTAATTTTTGCAGAATTGGAAGAATATTTTTTTTATTCAATATGGAAGCAATTTCCTGAACCTTCAAAGAGCTTTGATGATGTAAAGCTTCATAAATTAAAAATTCATCATCAGAAAGTTCGCTGTCGTTTACAATAACATCTGCTTTATGCGAAATTATAGTTTCGCTTTCCAATAACAATCCGCTTGGAAATGCACCGCGATAAACATCTCCAATAGCACACATATAATAATTGGCAACCCAAAGCCAGTGTTTAATCTGGATTTCGGTGGCAATTGGCTGTTCGTCTAATATCTGATGAATTTCTTTTGCCTCATACAATGTGGGAGCATTTTCATGCACATCCAGCACAAGCGCAGTATATATTTTGCTTTTACCAAAAGGTACGGCGACACGCATTCCTTTTTTAATGAAATCGTATTCAGCTTCAGAAATTTTATAAGTAAATGTCTTGGCTAAAGAAAGTGGTAAAATAACTTCAATGAAATACATGCAATGTTTTTATAAGCCAGTAAAATTATTACTTCTGACCGGATTTTTGAGAGGTTGTACTGGAAAGATTATAATCATGAACCATTTTCATAGTATGATCCAGAGATTTTATATTTGTCCAGCCATCGTGTCCGGGAATAATATACTGCGGATTCTTAAATTTCGCCTGTACTTTTTTAATTGATTGCGCCCATTCCTTAACATCAGAATCTCCTAAATAACCCAGGTCTTTTGCCTCGGTACTTTTTACAAAACAGCCTCCGTAAAGAATCTTTTCTTTCTCAAACCAAACCACAATATTATCAGGCGCATGACCTTTACCCGGATAATACGCTTCAAATTTATATTTCCCGACATTAAAGATTGTGTCGTTTGGGAGGATAAATTCGGCTCTTTTTTCGTTTTTCTTTTTTAGAATCTCATCTGTCAGTTTACAGGAATAGGTTTTAATTCCTTTTTTTCTGTAGAAATCTAATCCACCGGCGCGATCATCGTGCGAATGTGTCGCAAAAACCATAATAACATTTTTGTTGTGCTTTATTTTTATGCTGTCCAATAATGGCTGAAACTGACTTTTATCCCATGGAGCATCAAACAACACAACACCTTTCTCTGTGACAAGATACATGGCATTGGCAGAAATTTTTGCACCTTTATAATCGTTAAAAGTCCTGTAAACATAAAAGTCACCCGTAAGATGACTTATTTGTAATGGCAAATTTTTAGATTGTCCAAAGCTGTGTAAAGCCATAAAGAACAATAAAAATAAGAAAACTGTTTTTCGCATTTAAACCTATTTTACTCTTGACCAGTATTGTGTTCTTCCCATAATTGAAACGCCCACATAACCTCTAAGTTTTAATTTATCTGCAGATTCTAAAGTAATATAACATTTGTATTTTTTACCGCTTGTAGGATCGAGAATTGTTCCTCCATTATATTCTGAACCGTCTTTTTTAAGATTAGTTATAATAACCATTCCTAAAATAGGTTTATTTTTTTCGGCACCTTCGCATTTTACACAAAGATCTTTTTTATGATCTGCGCGCAATATCTCTATTACTTTACCATATACTTTTCCTGATTTTTCGTAAATCTCCACAATAGATTTTGCCTCTCCTGTTTCGTCATCAATTGTCTTCCATTTTCCAATAACACTTTGACTTTGCATGGTTAGTGCAATAAAGAAAACGCCGATAGTTAGCATCCAGTTTTTCATACTATTTATTTTTTTTTTGTTTTAATTTTCTGATAGAAGCATTCAGTTCGAACCCTAAAAGCAGAATCATACAGTTTATCCAAATATAAAACATTAGAATTAATAATGTTCCAATAGAACCATAAAGTTCGTTATATTTTGAAAATTTTATAACCCAAATCCCAAAAAAGAACGAAGATATAACAATTAAGATGGTCGTAAAAACAGAACCGATACTTATAAAAGGTACTTTATTGTACTGTTTTGTTCCATAACGTAATAATATCGAAGATGTTATCAGGATCATTAAAATAACAAACAAATATCGGCCCAAAATAATCAGCGGAATTCTGTCGCTCAACACATCCTGAATAATTGTCTTCTGAATAAAAACCTCAAAAACAACAATCGTCGCAACTGTTACAAACAGTATAATTGTCATAACCAGCGAAATAGCCAGCGCCACCAGATACTGACTAAAAAAACCGCGCTTGTCAAACACATGTTTAGAAGATTCAAAACCGCTTAGAATACCGTTAATTCCGTTGGCCATTAAAAAAATAGAAAGTAAAAATCCCGACGATAATAACCCGGAATGACTATTATTTAAGATATCACTGATAATCTTACTAATTGCATCGTAGGTGTTTGGCGGAACACCCTGCTGTACGAATTGCAAAAAATCTTCCTGAAAATTGTCTATAGGAATAAACGGAATCAGGTTTAAAATAAATAAAGTAAAAGGAAATAATGCCATAAAAAAACTAAAAGAAACCGCGCTGGCATGATACGAGAATGCACCTTCAAGAATACCCAAAGTATACATTTCCATTAAATCATACAGCGAAAAACCCTCCAGCCACGGCAGTTTTATTCTTTTAAAAAATCGGGCTGCAGAACGAATCACAGGAATTTTCTCAATCCGGTCTTCTATCTCTTTAGACATATTTTTTTTAGATTTTTAGACTTTTTAGATCGTTAGACTTTTTAGATTTCAATCAAATTGATAGTTTGCAATTTAAAAAGCTTTCAGACTCAAATCCATATTATAGACCGAATGCGTTAACGCTCCGGACGAAATATAATTTACACCGCACAAAGCATATTCTCTAATGGTTTTTTCATTTATATTTCCCGAAGATTCTGTCTGGTATTTAGTTCCAATTAATTGCACAGCAGTTTTGGTATCTTCATAATTAAAATTATCGATCAGAATTCTATGAACGCCATCGCTTAAAAGGATTTCACGAATTTCATCCAAATTCCTGGCTTCAACAATAATTTTTAAATCCAGATTATTGACTTTCAAATAATCTTTAGTTTTCTTTATTGCAAGTGTAATTCCACCAGCAAAATCAATATGATTATCTTTGAGCATTACCATATCATAAAGCGCAAATCGATGATTTTCGCCGCCACCAATTTTTACAGCCCATTTTTCTGCCACTCTAAAGTTTGGCGTTGTCTTGCGTGTATCTAATATTTTTGCACCTGTACCTTCTAATAATTTTGCGTATTGACTTGTTTTTGTGGCAATTGCAGACATTCGCTGCATCGTATTTAAAACTACTCTTTCGGCTTTCAAAATAGATTGTGAACTTCCCGAAACCTCAAAAACAACCTCACCGTATTCTACATGAGTTCCGTCTTCTATATAGGTTTTTACTTTTAATTGAGGATCTACATGTTCAAAAATCATCTTAGCAAGCGCAACACCGGCAATAATTCCCTGATCTTTTACCAATAATTTAGCCTGTCCATGAGCTGAATCCGGAATACAAGCCAGCGAACTGTAATCGCCCGGGCCTACATCTTCGCGTATCGCATTGGTAATCATTAGTTGTAATTCGGCTTCAAATTGTGCGTCGCTAATCATATTTTCTATATTTTATGAAATGCTAAATTAGAACATATTTTATGGAATTAAAAGTTTAAACAACATGAAAAAACAGATCAAACATTTAAAATTTGATTTTTAACCATCCAGATATTCCGGCAAATTACTTTAAAATAATATGGGCGTGTCCCTACGGGCCGGGCTATACGCTCCAAGTCCTCGCTCTTCCTTCGTCAGGTTGCGGGCTTTTCACTCCTATCCCTCACGCAAACGGCACACCAGAACCGTTCGTGTCATAATTGGAGTACAGATCTTCATAAACTTACTATCGCATTGGCATAAATAGAAGAACATTAATATCTTTGAGTTTTATACAAACCAAAACATGGGATTAATTAAAGATATTTACTCCGTTGCTTTCTACGAAAAATTTGGTCTTGCAGTCGAGGAAGTCCATCCGACATTCGATAAACAAAAATTTATTGAAGCCATTTACAACGGAGATTTTGAGCAAAAAGAATGGAAGGAAAGAATGAAACATACAACCGTTGTTTTTCATAAGTTTATGCCGCAAAATTTTCCTGCAGCTGTTTCTTTAATTGATAAAATCATTAAAAACCTCAGAAAAAATAATTTTACAGACAGCAATTTAGCGTTTATATTTTTTGCAGATTATATCGAACAATATGGTTTGGAAGATTTTCAAACCTCAGCAAAAGCTTTTGTTTCGATAACACAATTTATAAGCTGCGAGTTTGCCGTTCGTCCTTTCATTTTAAAATATAAGGAAAAAATGATTGCCGAAATGGTAAAATGGTCTCTGCACGAAAATCATCACGTTCGAAGATTAGCAAGCGAAGGTTCGCGACCAAGATTACCGTGGGCAATGGCGATTCCGTTTCTTAAAAAAGATCCGGTTTCCATTCTTCCTATTTTAGAAAATCTAAAGAATGATCCTTCAGAATATGTGCGCAGAAGTGTGGCCAATAATTTAAATGATATTGCAAAAGATAATCCGCAGATTGTTTTAGAAATTGCTTCAAAATGGAAAGGACAAACCAAAGAAACAGATGCCATTATAAAACACGGATGCCGGACTTTATTAAAACACGGTCATCCCGAAATCCTCAGTCATTACGGCCTGGAAAGTACAAATATTGAACTTTCCTCATTCGAAATTAAAACGCCCAAAGTCAAAATTGGAGATTACCTGCAATTTCATTTTCATTTAAATAATAAAAATGAAGAACCTAAAACAATTCGTTTAGAATATGCCGTTCATTATAAAAAAGCAAAAGGGCATTTGGCAAAAAAAGTTTTTAAAATCAGTGAAAAAATTTATCAGCCCCATCAACTAATTAAAGTAGAACGAAATCAGTCTTTTAAATTGATTACGACGCGTGTTTTTCATACGGGAATGCATCAATTGTCGGTCATTATTAATGGAACTGAAAGTGAAGTTTTGGAATTTGAACTGATTGATTAAAAATACGAATTTCATTTTATCTATTTGAACAAAGTATTGTCAGGCTGAGCGTAGTCGAAGCCACGTATGCTGAATCACTTTGCGGGCTTCGACTACGCTCAGCCTGACAAAAAATACGCTTTTTTCAATAACAATAATGAATTGATTACTCATCTATTTTCCTTATTTTTATAATCTAAAAATCCAAAAATACTTTCTTAATCTAAATTAAGTTACAGACAAACCCAATAACTGTAATTTTGTTTTCAACTAAAAAATACCACATGTCAAATATCAGTTTAATCATCGAAGAACGCGCTGCCAACATTGGCAATTTTATGGTGGGAAGATTATTGCCTTTCCGCGAAAAAAGAGCCGTTGGACCATTTGTATTCATCGATCACATGGGACCTGCACATTTAAGTGACCACGAAAATATGGATGTTCCGCCGCACCCGCATATCGGACTTTCGACACTTACTTTTTTGTTTGAAGGAAGCATTATGCACCGCGACAGTTTAGGAACAGAACTCGAAATTAAGCCAGGTGCCGTAAACTGGATGACAGCAGGAAAAGGAATTGTACATTCTGAAAGGACTCCGGAATACCTTAGACATTCTGATAAAATGCTTCACGGATTACAGATTTGGGTTGCGCTGCCGAAAGAATTAGAACAAATGGACCCGAATTTTACACATGTAGAAGCACAGGATATTCCGGCCTGGGAAGAAAACGGTGTTTCTTATAAATTAATTGCCGGCGAAGCTTTCGGCAAAAAATCTCCGGTTCCCGTTTACAGTCCGTTATACTTTATAGAAATTAAAAGTACAGAAGCGGCCAAAATCAATATTGGTAAAGACTTATTCGGCGAAAGCGGATTGTACATTCTTGAAGGAAGTATAAAAAGTGGCGAACACATCTACGATCCAAAACAGATTCTAATTACCAATGACAGCACGCTTTGCGAATTTGAAATTGCAGCAAATACGACAGTTTATATTTTTGGAGGACAACCTTTTCCTGAAGAACATTTTATCTTTTGGAATTTTGTATCTTCAGACAAGCAATTAATTGAAAAAGCCAAACAAGACTGGACAGCACAGACTTTTCCAAAAGTGCCGGGCGAAACTGATTTTGTACCACTTCCTGAACCAAGAATTAAATAATTTCTATGAATACAATTACAGCAAAAATCGACACCCGAAAATATCGCACAGAAATAACATCTGCAACCGGCAACATTCTGATTTCTGACGAGCCTCAGGAAATGGGAGGTAAAAACTTAGGCTTTAGTCCGTTTGAACTTCTGGCTTCTTCCCTTGCGTCCTGCACTTTAATCACTTTACGAATGTACATAGACCGCAAAGCCTGGGACGTTTCAGAACTAACTATTTGGGTAGATTTTGAAAAGGATGAGGAACATACTGTTTCTTTATTCAAAACTAAAATTCAGATAACAGGAAATGTAGACGATGCACAGAAACAGCGAATTTTAAAAATCGCAAACAGCTGTCCGGTGCATAAAACATTAGTAAACACAATTAAGATAGAAACCCATTTAGTATAATCATGGAAATAAAACAAACAGACGATAAAAGAAAAGGCTCTTTTGAAGCAATACAAGATGGCAAACAAGCAGGCGAAATGACCTACACCTGGGCGGGAGATTCTAAATTTATTATAGACCATACAGAAGTGAGTGAAGATTTTGCCGGTCAGGGCGTTGGCAAAAAACTCCTTATGGCAACTGTAGAATTTGCGAGAGAAAATAATGTGCAAATTATTCCGCTTTGCCCTTTTGCAAAAAGTGTTTTTGATAAGGTTGAGGATATTAGAGATGTGCTTTCTTCTTAAGGGTACAAAGGCTCAGAGACAGAGGTTCAAAGATTTTAAAAGTAGAGACGTACAGAGTGCGTCTTTTTTTGTTTCCCATAAGTAATAAATTGTTTAAGAACCTTTTACTCTGTCCCTCTGAACCTTTGTCCTCCAACAAGGTACAAAGGTTCAAAGGGACAGAGGCTCAAAGCTTTAAAAGTAGAGACGTACAGTGATGTGTCTTTCACCGGAAAGATAAATTGTTTAAAAAGTTTATCCTATGTCGCTGTGAACCTTTGAACCTTTGCCCCTCAAAAAAAAACCATTTTCAAATTTTCGCAGAAATTCCTATATTTGCATGTAATTTAAACTTAGAGTATGACAAGGATAATTACACTTTTCTGTATTTTTATAACACAAATCGGCTTTTCTCAATCGGCTGAGAGTTATTTAGAAAAAAACAGAAATAATGAAGCGCTCTTAACTGCTTTTTTTCAACAAATGCCCAAAGGAGGCGATCTACACCATCACTTTTCAGGATCAGTTTATGCAGAACCGCTTTTAGAAAGAGCGATCGCAGAAGATTTTTATTTGAATATCGAAACTATGGCAGTTTCCAAAACGAAACCTGCAACCGGAAACTGGCAAACTTTTTCTTCGCTAAAAAATATCGGAAAACTGGATTTTTATCAACAGCAAATCATGCAAACCTGGTCGGTTAAGGATTATAACGGCTCGGTTCCCTCTGATGATTTGTTTTTTGATTCTTTTATGAAATTCGAACCCACCATTCAGGGTCATTTTGCCGAAGGAATGCTGGAATTAAAAAAACGTGCAATTGCTGAAAATGTAAGTTATATTGAAACGCAGCTAAGTACAATTCCGTGTGATATGAATGTTGCTGATTTGGCAGATTTTAATTCTAAACTTCGAAAAGCTGCTGCGCAAAGAGACGAAAAAGCTGTTTTAAAACTTTTAGACGAATTGTATAAATCTTTTCAGAAAAAAGACGCAAAGAAATATGCTGAGGATTTCAATACTAATTTCCTGGCCAAACTTCATAAAGATTTAAAAATTGATGACGAACGTTTTACTATGCGTTATCAGAATTTTGTGCTTCGCTTTATGGAACCGGTAGATTTGTTCAAAAATCTGACTATTGCTTTTATTTCGTCAGGCGAAAGTAAACTAACTGCAGGAGTCAATATTGTCTCTCCAGAACATGGCGAAAATTCGATGAAAGATTACTGGCTTCACATGGTGATGTTTAAATACTGCCATTCTAAATTTCCGGATGTAAAATATACGCTTCATGCGGGCGAACTGACTTTAGGTCTCGTTCAGCCCGAAGAACTGACATGGCATATTAACGACGCCATTTATATTGCAGGCGCTAACAGAATTGGCCATGGAGTTGACATTGCCTACGAATCAAATTCGTATGATTTGTTGAAATATATGTCTAAAAACAATATTCCGATCGAAATTAATTTAGTGAGTAACGAATTTATTCTAAAAGTGAAAGAAAACCGACATCCGTTTACGCTTTACAAAGAGTTTAATGTGCCAATCGTAATCAGTACAGACGATGCCGGTATTTTGAGAAGCAATATGACCGAACAATATGTTTTGCTTGCAAAAAGATATCCTGATGTTACGTATGAGACAATTAAGAAATATGTTTACAACAGTATCAATTATAGTTTTATTCAGGATGAATCCGTCAAAAAACAATTACTGAAAGATTTAGATAATCGTTTTAAAACTTTTGAAGCTAAGTTTTCTAAGAACTAAATTGTTTAATCAAACAGAAAATTGCACGCAGATTTAAAAAAGATTAAAGCAGATTTGAAAAAAATTAAATTTAAATTCGTGCTAATTCGTGAAATTCTTGGCAAACTACAAAACAATGAACATCAAGCTTATCGCCATTGGCAAAACCGACAATAAATCACTGCAGACTTTAATCGACGATTATACTAAACGCCTGTCTTTTTATATAAAATTTGAACTGGAAATTATTCCCGATATCAAAAACGTAAAAAACTTATCCGAAAGTCAGCAAAAGGAAAAAGAAGGCGAATTAATCTTGGCTAAATTAACACCGACAGATCAGTTAATTTTATTAGATGAAAATGGCAAAAACTTTTCCAGCGTTGGTTTCTCTGAAGAATTACAAAAGAAAATGAACTCCGGAATTAAAACGCTTGTCTTTGTAATTGGTGGCCCTTACGGATTTTCGGATACGGTTTACAGCAAAGCGCAGGGAAAAATTTCGCTTTCGCTGATGACGTTTTCACATCAGATGGTGCGTCTATTTTTTATCGAACAATTGTATAGAGGTTTTACAATATTAAGGAATGAACCTTATCATCATCAGTAGCGATTTTGTTTCAGGTTGTTTAGTTTTAAAACGCTGATTTATCTAAACTTTAGAAAATAAATTCTTCATTTTTATTTATAAAAACATAGTCCTTTTTTGTCTGCATCACTTTTTCGACAAGAATTTTACATTGGATATAATCTCCGTACGTCATATTTTTATCATAAGAAAATTTAATTTCAGCCTTTGGATTTATATTTAAACTATCTATAAATGCTCTTAGATCATTTCTAGGAAAATCATACGTATTTCTATAGCTGGTAAAGAGAATCTTTCCGTTTTTCTTAAAATACAATTGACTTCTGTTATTAGCTATTCCCGTTGTGTAAAACAATTTGGTGAATGGGAGAAAAGCTAAATTTTTCCCTACAGAATCTGCGTAGGAATAGTAGTTTTCAGCATTTTCATTTTTATGGGCACTGTCGGCTCTTTTCTTTTCCTGCAGCTTCATCACTTGGGGAATTACCAATTTTAAAGGCAAACGTTTGTCGATGTTAAAAATCCAATTCGTTGAAATAATACTGCTTTTACGGTTTACATCGGCGATTGTATCTTTTCCTTCTGTTTTGAAAAAGATGTAAATTGGCGAGTGATCCTCGACATTTTTAACTATCGTAATGTTTGATTTCGGCAGCAGAACATCTTCTTTTTTTCCGCAGGAGAAAAGAAACAAACAAATAAGTACAGCAAAATATTTCATATTTATTATTTTATTAATCTAATCTAATTCAACTTTATAATCTTCTTCTTTTAGCATCGGAAACCAATGTGTTAAATTGGCAAAACGCATAATATGATAGCTGTCATAACCTGCTAAGAGCACTTTTTCTTTTGTTAGAATTAATCGGGTCCTTTGTGGATATAAGCCAAATTTAGCTTCATATATCGATACTCCTTCAAAAAAATTATTCAAAATATAAGGTGAAGAACGAATTCCTTCTCCATATTTCATAACAGAATTAATTAATTTTACCATCATCTTAAAATGAGCATTCGACAACTCAGTATTGCCGAGATGTTTGTAAGCATAAGAACTTTCTTTGTGCCCAGTAATATTATTTGGACTTTGATAAAGAATTTGTTTGGTTATAATAAGGGCTTCATCATACTTTTTCTCTTCATTCAATTTATATGCTTTACGTGCCAAACTATCTAAATTACTTGGATTTATTGCATTTGCATGAATTTTATATTTGGTTAAACTTATTATTTGTTCATCAGAGATCAATGTTGTATCCAATTTAGATAATAGGTCTTCCACTTTTTTATAATAAAAATTGGAGTTTACATTATAAAACTCTTCTAATGAAACTTTAAAATCAGAAACAAAGATTTTTTTGTCAACGACAGGTTCATTATAGGTCGTAACTTCAACTATTTTGGTCTTTTGTTTGCTTTTATCCTTTTTATTATTATCTGAAGAATAATCACCGTAAATTTTATCTTTTGATGATTTTGTTTGTTTTGGCGGTGGTGGCGGTAAAGGCGGGATTTGTCCATAACCAATATACGCCAAAAAATAAATCAGACAGATTAAAAAATTTTTCCTTTTCATATTTCAAAACTCAGTTTATTAAACAAAGTAACACATTCTACCGCTTCTTTTACATCATGAACACGAAGAATTTTCGCTCCCTTTGTCAATGCAATTGTATTTAAGAAAGTGGTTCCGTTTAAAGCTTCCTGTGGTGAAATATCAAGGGTTTTATAAATCATCGACTTTCTCGAAATCCCCGCTAAAACAGGCAATTCCAACCCATTGAAAAGTTCCATTTTCTGCATTACTTCATAATTCTGATCGGTTGTTTTAGCAAAACCAAAACCCGGATCCAAAATTAAATCATTAATTCCTAAACGTCTGGCTTTTGCTACTTTTTCAGAAAAATAAAAAAGCATTTCTTTTATAATATCATCATATTCCGTTAAACTCTGCATGTTTTGCGGGTTTCCACGCATGTGCATCATAATGTAAGGAACATTGTATTTAGCAATCATGTCAAACATTTTATCGTCTAATTCTCCCGCTGCAATATCGTTTATAATTGCAGCGCCATTTTCTATACTGGCTTTGGCAACCTCAGCCCTGAAAGTGTCGATTGATAATAATGTCTCTGGAAAGCGCTTCAAAATTAACTCAATAGCCGGAACAATTCTGTCAATTTCTTCTTTTTCTGAAACAAATTCAGCGCTTGGTTTACTGGAATAGGCCCCAATATCAATAAAATCAGCGCCTTCAGCAAGCATTTTTTCTACCTGAGAAAGAATCTCTGTTTCGTTTTTATATTTTCCGCCGTCAAAGAAAGAATTTGGAGTGACATTGAGAATTCCCATCACTTTCGGAATTGTCAAATCTATAAGCTGGCCTTTGCAGTTAATCAACATAGTTTCAAGTTTTTTAATTTCAGGTTTCAGGTTGGCAAACGTTTTCATCAGATTTTAACCTGAAACAAAGAAAACCTGAAACCTGAAACTTAAAATTTTTTCCTTATTTTTGAAGAAATTTTAGCAAATATACAGCATATAAATGAAGAATACTTCCTTAGAATTTGATAATGTAATCACGGTTTGCCGAACCTTGTTTATTAATAAAATGACCGACTATGGCAGTGCGTGGAGAATTTTAAGATTGCCGTCACTTACCGATCAGATTTTTATAAAAGCACAAAGAATCAGAAGTTTACAGGAAAATGAAATCCGCAAAATCGATGAAGATGAAAAAGGGGAATTTATAGGAATCATCAATTATTCGATTATGGCACTGATTCAGTTAGAATTAGGCGTTGTAGACCAGCCAGATTTAGACGTAGAAAAAGCAACCGAATTATACGATGAACAGGTTAAAATAACTAAAGAATTAATGGAAGCCAAAAACCACGATTACGGTGAGGCGTGGCGCGATATGCGCGTGAGTTCTCTAACAGATCTGATTCTGCAAAAACTGCTGCGTGTAAAACAAATTGAAGACAATAAAGGCAAAACAATTGTATCTGAAGGTATTGACGCCAATTATCAGGATATGATTAATTATTCTGTTTTTGCTCTAATTTTAAATCCAATCAAATAAATATTAGCAACGAATTCACGCATTCCCAACAAAAGAATTCTTGCTTATTTGTGAATTCGTTGCAAAATACAAAATAATATGAAAAACATCATTACTCAATTCTCCCGATTATTTGTCGGTGTACTATTTATCATTTCCGGACTAATAAAACTAAATGATCCTGTTGGTTTCTCTTATAAACTGGCAGAATATTTTAGCGAACCGGTTTTTAATATGCCGTTTTTAGAACCTTTAGCGTTAGGTTTAGCGATTTTTTTAGTTATTCTGGAAGTTGTCTTGGGTGTGATGCTGTTAGTTGGATATAAATCTAAATTGACCATTTGGGCGCTGTTGCTTTTAATCGTTTTCTTTACTTTCCTTACCTTCTACTCTGCTTATTTTGATGTGGTAAAAGATTGCGGATGTTTCGGAGACGCTTTACACTTAACTCCTTGGCAATCCTTTACAAAAGATGTGGTTTTGCTTTTCTTTATTTTGATTTTATTCATTAATAAAAAATTAGTCAAACCTTTATTTTCAAAATTGGTTACCAACTTAATCACCTTACTAAGTATAGTTTTATGTGTATTTATGGCGGTTTGGGTTTTAAATCACAATCCGATAAAAGATTTCCGTCCGTTCAAAGTGGGATCCAGCATTCAAAAAGGAATGGAAATTCCGGAAGGCGCTCCAAAATCGGTTGTAGAAATGATTTTCATTTACAAAGTAAATGGTGTAGATAAAGAATTTACCGAAAAAGATTTAATGAACATACCGGAAGGCGCCGTCTTTGTGGACAGAAAGGACAAAGTGATTTCAGAAGGATACGTTCCTCCTATTCATGATTTTACTATGACAAAAGACGATTCTGATTATAAGGAAGAATTGCTTCAGGAACCAAAACTGGTTATTTTTGTTACTTATGATTTAGCCAAATCAAATCCGGAAGGAATGCAGAAATTAGCAAAAGTTAGTGCCGATGCAAAAGCAAAAGGATACAAAGTAATTGCAATGACCGCTTCTGGAGCAGATGAAATCGCAAAAGCAAAAAAACAATACAACTTAGATACAGATTTTTATTTCTGCGATGCAACAACCTTAAAAACAATTGAAAGAGCAAATCCTAGTATTGTTGTTCTCAGTAAAGGCGTGGTTGTTCAGAAAGTACATTATAATGATGTTGATGATTTGAGATTCTAATATTTACTATATAATAATTACCTTAAAAAGCTAGATGATTTAAAGTTGAAGTCCAATAAGCAGCAAGAAGCGATTAAAGTTACTTTCAAATTAAATCTATTATAATTAAAAGAAGTCCTTTTCAGGACTTCTTTTTTTTACTCAAAAATAACCAAAAGAAGTCTTTCATAATTTATTTTTTATGAACGGCTTTTTGATTATACCCTGACGTTTTTTTGATTAAAATTTTAACCTGAATCTCAAAAATTTTTTCTTTTTTTCCTTCTGAAAAATAAGAGTTCAAAAAACATACTATTATTCTGCTCTACTATTACGATTTCATTCGGATTTTTCTAACCTGAAACTTCATTTTTGTTAGAAAATAAGTGACTCTTCAAATTTTGTTAATCTGTATTTGGCTTTCAAATTGTTTCTTTAACTTTGTGAATTCACGACTTTAAAAATTATTATATTTTAATATGAAACAAATTGCTTTAGCCTTAATCGCATTTATTACATTTTCATGTTCACAAGCTCAGAAAACAAGTTTTTCTAAAGAGGCATTATCCGAAAAATTATTAGCCGCCGACGGAAGTCAGGTTACATTCAAAAACATTTTAAAAAAATACAAAGGAAAAACTTTGGTAATCGAAGTTTGGGCTTCCTGGTGTGGCGACTGTGTAAAAGCAATGCCAAAATTAAAAGAACTGCAAGCCAACAATCCTGATGTTTCTTATTTATTTATTTCTGCTGATAAAACGGCTGAAAAATGGAAAGCAGGAATAGAAAAACACGAATTAAATAAAGGCGACCATTATATGATGAACGATGGTATGAAGGGTCTTTTTGGTAAAGCAATTGATCTGGATTGGATTCCGAGATATATTGTGGTAGACAAAACAGGAAAAATTGTTTTATACCGTGCAATCGAAACCGATTTTGATAAAATCAATTCTACTTTACAAACACTGAAATAAATTTTCAATGACAATTGCAATGTCAAAATTCAATTGCAATTTTAAATTGAACTTTGACTTACTTTCAAAAAACAAAAAATAATATAAAACTACCAAAATGAGAAAATCGATTGTTGCAGGAAACTGGAAAATGCATAAAAATGCAGCTCAAACTGAAGAATTATTGAATGAGTTAATTGCTAAAATTCCAGCAAAAACAAATGCACAAGTTATCGTAGCACCAACTTTTGTAAATTTACAAGCGGCAGCTGCAAAATTAAAAAATACAACTATCGGAGTTTCTGCTCAAAACGTTCACCAGGCTGAAGGCGGTGCTTTTACAGGAGAAATTTCTGCAGATATGTTAACAAGCATCGGAGTAAATACAGTTATTTTAGGTCATTCTGAAAGAAGAGCGATCTTTAACGAAACTGACGCTTTGATTGCTAATAAAGTGGACACAGCTTTAAAACACGATATGACTGTTATCTTCTGTTTTGGAGAAGAATTAAAAGACCGTCAGTCAGATAATCATTTCAACATTGTTGAAAACCAATTACGTGACGGTGTTTTCCATATTGCAAAAGAATCATGGTCTAAAGTAGTTCTGGCTTACGAACCAGTTTGGGCAATCGGAACGGGAGAAACAGCTTCGCCGGAACAGGCACAGGAAATGCACGAATTTATCAGAGAAACAATCCGCAAAGCTTTTGGAGCTGAAATCGCAGATGAAGTTTCTATCTTATACGGTGGTTCTGTAAAACCGGAAAACGCTAAAGAAATTTTCTCGAAACCAGACGTAGACGGTGGTCTTATTGGAGGTGCTGCTTTGAAAGCAGATGATTTCTTAGCTATTGTTACCGCTATCTAATTTTAGATTTTAGTCCTCATCTCTCGGGATAGATTTTACAAAAAACCATTCGCGTTGCGAATGGTTTTTCGTTTTAAAATTGGAATTTGGAATTTTTAAATTGAATTTTATAATTTAACAATTACCTTTGCAAAAATTTTTTTTATGTCAAATATATATTTAGGATATCACTTTACTATTGAACCAAAAGAATTAGGTTCTGAAATTTTAGTTGCAGAATTAGGAGAAAAAGCGTTTGAAAGTTTTACAGAATCAGAGAACGGGATTTCGGCTTTTGTGAAGAAAGATTTATGGGACGAGAATATTCTGGATGACATTTACATTTTACAGTCTGAAGAGTTTAAAATTACATATACAATTGAAGAAATCGATCAGGTAAACTGGAACGAAGAATGGGAAAAAAACTTCGAACCGATTGATGTTGATGGAAAATGCCACGTTCGTGCTCCTTTTCACCCCAAAACCGACGCTGAATTTGATATTTTAATTGAGCCAAAAATGAGTTTTGGAACCGGACATCACGAAACAACTCACATGATGATTCAGCATTTATTAGAAATGGATGTAAAAGGTTTGAAAACTTTGGACATGGGCTGCGGAACTGCAATTTTAGCCATTTTGGCCGAAATGAAAGGTGCAGAACCTATCGATGCTATTGATATTGATAATTGGTGTTATTTAAATTCTATTGAAAATGCCGAACGCAACAGTTGCAAACACATCAGCGTATATGAGGGCGATGCGGCTTTATTGGCAGGTAAAAAGTACGATTTGATTATTGCAAATATCAACAGAAATATCTTGTTGAATGACATGCAGTCGTACGTTGACGCTTTGAACCCAAAAGGTATTATACTTTTTAGCGGTTTTTACGAAGAAGACATTCCGTTTATCGATGCTTCATGCGTTGAAAAAGGTCTGACGTATGTTAAAAAACTTCAAAGAAACAACTGGGTATCACTAAAATACGTAAATTAGATACTGAAAATTCAGTACAAAAACTTTTAAGATATGAGTACTAAAGAAAAAGTAAGAGAAAAGGTTCGCGAGAAAGAAACAATTGCTTTTAATAACGAGATTATCGTTTACAATGATGATGTAAATACTTTTGATCACGTAATTGATACTCTTATGCGCGTTTGCAGCCACACGGCCGAACAAGCTGAGCAATGTTCTTTGATTGTTCATTACAACGGAAAATGCACTGTAAAAACAGGTCCGATCGAAAAACTTAAACCACAATGCACGCAACTTCTGGAAGCTGGTCTTAGCGCCGAAATTGTTTAGTTTAAAATAATTTAAAAAGCATTCTATTTTATTCTATATTTGAATGAAATAGAATGCTTTTTTTATGGAGGAATATGGAAAGATATTGATCATTGCAATGCCTGTTTTTTTGACCTTAATTATCATTGAAAAAATATACGGCATCTATAAAAAGAACGACACTTCGCCGCTCATCGACAGTGTTTCGAGCATAAGTTCCGGAATAACCAATTCTGTCAAAGATGTTTTGGGCCTCAGTATCACTTTTCTTTCTTACGAGTGGCTGGTTTCTAAAATTGCCCTGCAACATCTGGAAGTTACTGTGCTCTCCTACTTCATCGCCTTTTTTGCCATTGACTTTTACGGATACTGGAGTCACAGGCTGGCACATCAAATCAATTTTCTCTGGAATAAACATGCCATTCATCACAGTAGTGAAGAGTTTAATCTTGCTTGTGCACTGCGCCAGCCTATTGCAGGTCTGGTCAATTTATTTACGTTTTTATTAATCCCTGCAGCATTGTTGGGCGTTCCCGCTTCGGTAATTGCAATAACCCTTCCGCTGCATTTGTTTTTGCAGTTTTGGTACCATACAAAACACATTAAGAAAATGGGTTTTGTGGAACATATCTTAGTAACGCCATCACATCATCGTGTACATCATGCTATTAATCCGGAATATTTGGATAAAAATCATGCTCAGATTTTTATTTTCTGGGACAAGCTTTTTGGAACTTTTCAGGAAGAACTCGACGATGTACCCGCGGTTTTCGGAATCACAAGACCTGCCAATACATGGAATCCTATTAAAATCAATTTTCAGCATTTGACTTTATTAATTAAAGATGCATGGCGTGCTCCAAAATGGAAAGATAAACTCACTATTTGGTTCAAACCATCGGGCTGGAGACCCGAAAATTTCGAAGAAAAATATCCGGTTCACAAAATTGAAAATGTTTTTAATTTTGAAAAATATGGTATCAAAAATTCTCAAAGACTTATATTATGGTCTGTTATCCAGGTTTTAATCACCTTGTTATTTGTGAGCTATTTATTTGATAATATAGCCCGAATTGGTCTGCCTAATATCTTTGTCTATGGATTTTTTATTTTCCTTACGATTTACAGCTATACCGAACTAATGGACAAAAATAGATTTGCAGTTGTTTGGGAAGGTATTAGAATGATGGTTGTTATTGGTATAATTACTTATTACGGAGATTGGTTCGGCTTAAATAATACAGTTCCTATAGGTAATTATATTATACTTACTTACCTGGCAGTATCTTTTGTAACAACCGTTTATTTTGTAAATTTTGAATTTAAGACCAGCCAAACCAATATATTAATTCACAACCCCTAATGATGAGAAACTCTTATTTTTTTAAAATCTACCTCGTATTGAGCGTCGCCTACCTCATCATTCTGTTTGCAGGTTATGAATATTTCGATCTTTTTCTAAAACCTCTGTTAATTCCTATAATTGGATTTGGAGCTTATTTTTACAGAAAATTTCCAACTCAGAATACTTTAATAACGGCACTTATCTTTTCCTGGTTTGGAGATGTGATACTGCTTTTTACAGACCTTGGAGAACTTTATTTCATTATCGGACTTGTCTGTTTTCTGATCTCACATATTATTTATTGCATTTTGTTTAACAGGCAGCATAATATCAGAAAAAAACAAAATAAACCGCTATTTGTAATTGGAAGTATTTTGATTGCATTTTACCTGATCGGGATGGTTAGCATTTTAATGCCCTTTCTGGGAGATCTTGAGGTCCCGGTAATTCTATACGCCTCGGTAATTTCCATCATGATTTTATTTGCTCTTAAAGGTTTGCTCGTTTGGAAAAAACCAGGTAATTTTATTGTTTTTTCAGGAGGATTTTTATTCATTATTTCTGATAGTATTTTAGCAGTTAACAAATTTTATGCTCCGGTTCCTAAAAGCTCATTTTTTATTATGTTAACTTATCTTCTGGCACAATATCTGATTGTAGTCGGTATTTTAAAACTAAACCCAAAAGAAATACAGGAATAATTTAATTGCTGCAATAACCTCAACTCATGAAAAAACTAGCTCTTTTTATTGTTTTATTAGTAACGGCTTCTTCCTGCGTAAGTACAAAATCGACTTTGAAAAATGTGGATGACAATGCGCCCGATTTAATTTTAAAGAAGGATAATACTTTTGCAATTACTCAATTTGCAAAGGACAAAAAATACGGTTATGACCCTGATTATCCAGTTAATTTATTTTTTCAGAATACAAACAGCGAGACTTTAAATGAATCCCGTTTCTTAAATGCTCTGGCAGGGCCAAACGGCGAGAAAATCACGTATGAAAGACTGGAAACCTGTTGCCCGTTTCCAACTAAAAGAAGCAATATGGGCGCCGGATTTTTAAATGTTTATGAACTAAAGTGGGAAGGTCAAAAAAAGCCGGTTAAACTTTATTTAAACATTTATGAAAAAGGAATTTTAATGGTCCCGCTGGGATTGAGGCTGAAGCAATAACAGGATTTAAGAATCTTACCCAAACAATTTAAGATATTATCTTAGAATGAGATATGATTAAAAGTGAACAAGATTTCAGTAAAAAAGACCTTTTTTACATCACATAAATGGATGTTCTTATATCCAAATCCTGATGCAAATAGGAAATAGAAATTAACTTAATTTTTCATAATTCCACTACACTTGCAACCCTGATAGTCCTGAAATTTCAGGAGAAATCCTTTTTTGAGAAAATCTATTTTTTCTGGTTGCTGCACAGCGACCAACGGAAGCTCCTGCAAGTAACCAAGAAAAAAAGATTTGCAGAAAAAGACTGTAGCGAATAGCAGCCCCGAAAGCTTTCGGGGTTCATAAAATAATCTTAAATCTTCATCTGGTATTCATAAATCATGACTACCTTTGCACTACCAAAAATTTATACAATGAACATACAAAATATTCCACAAATTAAGCATACTGACAGCGGGAATTTCTTTTTATTGGCTGGGCCTTGTGCAATCGAAGGAGAAGAAATGGCGATGAGAATTGCTGAAAAATTAGTTGGTATTACCGACACACTTCAGATTCCTTATGTATTTAAAGGATCTTTTAAAAAAGCAAACCGTTCCAGAATTGACAGTTTCTCTGGAATTGGAGACGAAAAAGCATTAAAAATCTTAAGAAAAGTTTCGGAAACTTTTCATGTTCCGACTGTTACAGATATTCATACCAATGAAGATGCCGATATGGCAGCACAATATGTTGACGTACTTCAAATTCCTGCTTTTCTGGTTCGACAGACAGATCTTGTGGTTGCGGCGGCAAATACAGGAAAAGTAGTGAACCTGAAAAAAGGACAATTTATGAGTCCGGAAAGCATGAAACACGCAGTTCAAAAAGTATTAGATTGTCATAATGAGAATGTTATGGTTACAGATCGTGGTACTATGTTTGGTTACCAGGACATGATTGTTGATTTTAGAGGTATCCCGACAATGCAGCAATATGCTTCTACGGTTCTTGACGTTACTCATTCTTTACAACAGCCTAACCAAACTGCCGGTGTTACGGGCGGAAGACCGGACATGATTGAGACGGTGGCAAAAGCTGGTATTGCTGTTGGTGTTGACGGTATTTTTATCGAAACACATTTTGATCCTGCTAATGCAAAAAGTGATGGCGCAAATATGCTTCATTTAGATTATTTTGAAGGTCTGATGAACAAATTAGTGGCTATCAGAAAAACGGTTAACTCATTTTAAATATAATACTTAAGTTCTTTGAAAACAAAATTTTTATTTTTCGTTTTACTGGGATTTTCACTAAGCACTTTTGCACAAGAAGAAATTCCGGTACAGAAATATACCGCTCACAATAAAGGTAAATTCTTTGTTATGTGGGGCGGAAACCGAGAAAGTTATTCTAAATCTGATGTAAATTTCAGAGGTAAGGATTATAACTTTACAGTCGATAATATGACTGCTCATGATAAACCAAAAGGCTGGCATATTGATTATATCAATCCGGCAAATATGACCATTCCTCAAACAAACCTGAGACTTGGTTATTTTTTCAGCGATCATTACAGCGTTGCAATTGGGGTTGATCACATGAAATATGTTATGACGCAAGATCAAACTGCAAATGTTACAGGTTATATCGACGGTCCTGTTCACAATGGTGTATACAATAATACTCCGGTTAATTTTACAGACGAAACCTTTTTGACTTACGAGCATACAGACGGTTTGAACTATATTAACACAGAAGTTTCCAGATTTGATGATATTTCTAAAATTTTCAACCTTCCGAACATTGACAAGGTTCAAATTAATCTGACTGAAGGTCTTGGTGCGGGAGTCTTATATCCAAAAACCAATACAATGCTTTTAGGAAAAGAACGTCATGACGATTTTCACGTTTCCGGATATGGTATTTCTGCAAAAGCGGGTATCAATGTTACTTTTTTCAAGCATTTTTATATTCAGGGAGAATTAAAAGGTGGTTATATTGATATGAAAGATATTAGAACAACTACAAGCAATGAAGATAAAGCTTCACAGCACTTTTATTATTTTCAAAGAATTATCGCTGTCGGCGGAATTTTTAAAGTCTGATCATTTTCTCAAAATATTTAAAAATAGCTGTCATTTTATTTGGCAGCTATTTTTTTTATTATTTACTTTGTATCTCAAAGTACTTTAACTACTGTTATGAAATCTAAAAAATATCTTTTTCCAATAATAACGTTTATCCTAAGTTTTGGATGTGCTCTTTTTGTTGCCATAAAAGTTTTTCCCAAAAACCCTTTCACCGGAGGCCAGCAGGAAAAAGCAGTTACAAAAAAAGCGATTGGGACTCCATATAGAGATGGCGATATTATTTTCCAGACTTCAGAATCGAAACAATGCGAGGCAGTTAAAATAGCCACCAATTCCAAATTTTCACACTGTGGAATAATTTATAATTTAGATGGAAAATGGTTTGTTTTTGAAGCCGTTCAGCCTGTAAAGCTGACGCCTATTGAAGACTGGATCAAACATGGAAAAGGCAGCCAATACCTTATAAAGCGATTAAAAAACGCCAGTGTATTAAAACCGGATGTTTTAGAAAAAATGAAAGCTTACAGTCAGCAGTTTGATGGCAAGGAATATGATGCCTATTTTGAATGGACAGACAACAGAATTTACTGTTCTGAACTCGTTTGGAAAATTTACCAGCATGTTGGAATTGAATTATCTCAACTTCGCGAATTGAAAGACTTTAATTTAAATAACCCAATAGTTCAAAAAATATTAAAGGAGCGTTATGGAAATGATATTCCTTTGCAAGAGAAAGTCGTTGCCCCTTCTGATCTTGCCGATTCTAATTTATTGAAAACTGTAGCAGACACCTATTAATATTTCAGAAAAGCTAGTTATTTTATTTCCAGCTTTTTTATTTATCAATTTACTTTGAAATTCAAAGAACTTTTAAAAAAATAGATTATGAGAGATTATCTGATTGAAAAACTATACGAATGTTCTAAAAAACCGTATCAGGAATATTTCAAGAAAAACAAACCATGGGAAATTGATAAAACCGCGTTACTAGATTATCCAAAAGAAAGTTTAGGATTTGGCCTGGGGAATTTTCTGCGAACCAATCATTTTGATATTCAGGAAAAACTGGAAGATCACGACGTCATACATGTACTGACAAATACAGGAGTTTCAGTTTTTGAAGAAATTGGAATGCAATATTATTTGTTTGGAAACGGAAAAAGGAGTTTGTATTTGTATATGGTTATAGCATCAGGAACGATTTTTTATCCCAAACGTATTTCTTATTTCATGCAGCAATATAGGGATGGGAAAAAAGCGCTTCCGTTTCATTATCTGGATTTTTCTAAAATGCTTTTTCTACCTGTTAAAAATATTCAGCGAACTTTTAAAATTTAAAATATGGAAACGATTCGTCATCCTTTTAAAGAGAAACAATCTATAGAATTAACTGTCGGAACCTTTATTATTATTACAATTTTATTTATAATATATATTATTTCAGATGAAAATTCTACTGTTTTGGTTATGGCCTGGCCTTTTGCCTTATTTGCAATAATGGTAAATGCAATTATGTTTTTTCATTTAGGAGATAAATTTATTCACTTGCCTCAGCAACGAAAAGAAATTGGTTTTAAAATCCTGATCTTACTTTCTAATATTCCGGTCACTTTTATGTATTATCTAATCGCTATAAAACCGTGATTGTCATTGCACTTATAAAAAAAAGCTATAAGTCGGGGGACTTATAGCTTTTGTATAATTATTTTTTTTTAGTCTTTTAATTTGCTTTTTTAATCTCAATTCCATTTTGATCCAACAAATACATTAGTGTAGTCATTGTCGCGGCACCCAGCTCTAATTCTCTTTTGTTGATAGCATCAAATGTATCGTTTGCTGCATGATGATAATCAAAATAACGTTGAGAGTCTGGTTTTAAACCCGCTTTTACAATTGCTTGTGATGTTAAATGACTGATGTCTGACCCTGCATGGCCAATTGTAAAACTGTGAACAAGATAAGGCTCAAAAAGATCTTTGTAAGCCTGTATTTTTTTCAGATTTGCATCATCGGCTTCAATTGAGAATCCGCGTGGCGAGAATCCGCCAGAATCGCTTTCTAAAGCAAAAATGTGATTTTCCTTCTTTTGTTTTGAAACTTCCTCATACTTAGCACCGCCTTTTCCGCCGTTCTCTTCATTCATAAATAAAACTACACGAATGGTATTTTTTGGTTTGTAGTTTAAGTTTTTAAGAATTCGTATTACCTCCATACTTTGTACCACTCCTGCTCCATCATCGTGAGAACCATCTGCCAGATCCCAGGAATCCAGATGTCCGCCAACAACCATGATATTTTCCGGACTTACAGATCCGGTTAGTTCTCCAATTACATTATAAGACAAAGCATCTGGCAAAGTTTCGCACGATTGCTTGAAATAAAATTTTAAGGCAGGATTTACTTTTAATGATTTACTCAACAGTTCTGCACCATTTGTACTAATTGCAGCAGTTGGAATATATTGTTCTTTTGGAAGATCTCCATAACTCTGAGCTCCCGTATGCGGAAAATCGTCTAATCGTAAATTCATAGAACGAACAATTGTTCCAACAGCGCCCAGTTTTGCAGCTTCTTTGGCACCGGCAAATCTCTGGTCTACACAGGCTCCGTAAGAAATAAAAGTTTCAATATTCTCAGGATTCATTGGTCTGTTGTAAAAAACAATTTTCCCTTTTACCTTATCCGTTCCTAACTCTGCCAGTTCCGCAATTCCCTGCACTTCTATAATCTCTGCGGTAAGTCCGGTTTTTGGCGTGCCAACAGAACCTCCTAATGCACAGATTGGAACAACAGTTTTTACTTTTCCATCCAGAATATAAGCCGTTTCTTTTTCTCCGCGAACCCAGTGAGGGACCATAACTTCCTGCAAATAAACTTTATCAAGACCTAATGTTTCCAGTTGACGTTTGGTGTACTGTACGGCTTGCTCTGCTCCTTTAGAACCTGATAGACGAGCTCCAATATCGTTAGATAAATATTCCAGCCATGTGTAACATTTTGCTTCTGTTAAAGCCTTTTTATAAAATAATTTAATATTTTTTTCATCATTTGACTGAGCAAAAGATGTCAATCCGTTTAAAACCAAAGCAGTTAAAAGAATCGTTTTTTTCATAGTTATTTTGTGGTTTTTGGGAGTTATTTCTGCTAGGGGCAGTTTTAGCAAAGGAACAAAATTATTAACATTTCAGAAGCTTTTTTCTCTAACATTTGTCAAAAAAAAGCTCCAATTACAAATTCTGCAATTTGTAATCGGAGCTTTTATATTATCAATAAATAAAGATTATTTTACTTCAATAATTTTATTTTTTGTTCCAATTCCGTTTTCATTAAACGGTTCAATAGTAAAATAATATTTTGTGCCTTTATCTAATCCTCTAAAATCGTATGAGCTTTCTCCATAAACCATTATGCTGTTGTACAATTTATCAGGAGCAATTCCGTAATAGATATGATAACCTATTGCATCATTTTGTTTTTTCCATGAAATCATTGCGTTTCTCGAGTCTGCTTTATTTCGATCCACTTTAAAAGAAGAAACCGTTTTGGGTTTTGCCGCTAATCCGTTTCCAAATACGCGGAAATCTGAAATGGCAAATAATCCGGATGCATTGTGAATGTTTTCCATTTTAATATAACGCGCCTTAATCGATTTTGTAAGTTCTACATAGTCATGAGGTACATCTTTATCATTTTTAGATTTATCTACTACCAAAGTCCAGTTCATTGCATCATCAGACATGTAAATTTTATATTGATAATAGATATCCATTGCTTTATTGTACTGAGTCGCTTTATGATCTGCATAATTAATTTGCAAAGCGTTTATTTCCATTTTTCGTCCTAAATCCATTTGAAGCCATTCGCCCGGATTGCTTGTTTTAGCCGACCAATAGGTCTGAATGTTTTCATCAGTCAGATTTTCAGCATTATAGCAGAATTTCTCGTATACTTTTTTACCTCCGTGATCCATTCTGTGCGTTTCAACTTCCATACATTCCTCCGAAGATGAAACTGTTACCGGCTTTTTGTAAGAAAGCAGCATCCAGCCGGACGAAGCTCCTTTTGTCTGGTCACGTTGATTTGTCGGAAGCACAATTGGGAAGTCTCCGTAGGAAGTAATGGAATACATTACGTCGTCTTTATCAAATCCGGCAGGAAACATGTCAATTCTGCGTTCAAAACGATCTTTTATGGATATTTTACAGGTTCCGGTATTCCAGTAATTCCCATAATTATCTGCAAAAGTATTTCCGTGTCCGGCACCAATTACAAATCCTCCGGGCTTATAAGACATCGGATTGTGCTTTTGATAAGTAAAAGGTCCCAGTGGATTATCTCCTACATGCACACCATTTGCATATCCCTTAAATTCTGTTGCAGGCGCTCCGTACTGCATATAATATTTGCCATTGTGCTTTGTCATCCATGCTCCTTCAATAAAATTTCCCCAAGGAGCAGGTTCCATATCATTATTAGGCCCAAAACGCTCCCATCCATGTGCAACAGGATCTAATCCCACCACTTCTTTAATTTCACCGTACGGACGCTGAATATCTTCTACTTCTGTCGCTTTGTATAATTTTGCATAATCTGCCTGATTTCCTTTCGGAAGCCATGTTTTATAGTCTACTTCAACTCCCACAAGAGGCAACTTTCCGCTTGAACCGTAGTACATATAAACTTTTTTATCATCATCCTGAAATATGGCCGGATCCCAGGTCGGAAGCATTGCCTTATCTACGTGACGTGTCCATCTGCCAGATTTTGGATCAGCGGTTTTCCAAATAGGATGATCTCTCTTCCAGGTTGATCCTACGTAAAATAAAGTATCATTAACTACCCAGGCCGAAGGTGCACATTGATCATCATCTCCTGGTTCTCTTTGAAAACTTCCGTAAACAAAATTCCAGTCTGACATATCTTTACTCCAAAAGAAACCAGCCTGATTGGTCGCAAATAAGTAATATTCGCCTTTGTAAGTTACAATGACCGGATCGGCGCTAGAACGACGGGATTCCGGAATTCTGTTATGATTGAACGTGGTGTAATTGTAGCCAATATTGATCGGATTACAATACGTTGTAGCAGGTTTAGTTGGGTCAAACCATTCTGTTTTGCCAATTGCATTTTGTGCCAAAATACTATTTGTGAAAAGCATCACAAACAATAAAGTCGGAACATTCAGGATTTTTACTGTTTTTTTCATGATTTGGATTTTTGTATAAAGTCCGGATTACCTTTTAATCTTTAATCTTTCCTTTAAAAGTTCAGGTTCATTTGTTGTTATGTAATCGAATTTTTGAGCAATAATCCAATCCATATCGGCAGTTTCATTTACTGTCCATGCATTTAGTATAATTTCGTTGTCTTTTGCTTCCTGTATCCATTCAGGATGCTTTTTAAAGACTGAGTAATGATAATCTACACCGTTAATATTATCTGCTTTAATTTCTTTTGGAGATTTATTTCCTTCCAGATATTGCAAAGAAGTTTTAGCATCAATTGCCCTTATTTGTTTTAGGATGTCATAATCAAAGCTAATGTAGCAGGTATTTTTATCTGCCCGCAGTTTTTTGATGGCTTCGACCGCTAATTCAGCTGTCTTTTTGCCTCGTTCCTTACTAATTTCTGAAGGTTTTATTTCGCAGACCAAAAGTGTATGTCGGTTATTTTTAATTCCTTCTGAAATATATTCATATAAAGTAGGGAGTTTTTCGCCATTAGAAAGCTTAAACTTTAATAAGTCAGCATAATTCGTTTCTTCGATGAGAAACTTGTTGTAATGTGCATCATGATTAATGACTAAGGAGTCATCGGCAGTTCTCCAGACATCAAATTCCGAGCCCGGAAGTTTTAAATCGATTGCATGTCTCAATGCTGCAATAGAGTTTTCGGGAAGATTATTTTTTTTCCATGCACCGCGATGCGCTATTATTGCATTCTTTTGTGCAGTACAGGAAGAAAAAACAATAAGTACAGCGAAAACAGAGATTTGTTTTAAAATATTAGAATTATTCATAATAAAACGTAGTTAAAAATTTACAAATAAAATTTCAGTTTAAAAAAAAGCCCTTCGCTAACCAAACGCGAAGGGCTAATTACTAATCAATAAACCAACTATTTAGTTAACTCAAAACTAACTTTCTTATCGGCATTTGAATTTCCGCCAACGAAAATATCAAACTGCCCCGGCTCTGCTACGAATTGTAAATCAGAGTTATAAAATTTTAAATCTTCAGCAGTAATATCAAAACTTACTGTTTGTTTTTCTCCTTTTTTAAGTGCAATTTTTTGAAAACCTTTTAATTCTCTAACCGGTCTTGTTACAGAACCAACTAAATCTCTGATATACAACTGAACCGTTTCTTTTCCATCAAAATTTCCTGTATTGGCAACATCTACCGTTACTTTTAATTTTCCTGATGCATTCATTTTATCAGATGAAATTTTCAAATTCGAATAATCAAAAGTGGTGTAACTTAAACCAAATCCGAATGGGAATAAAGGTTCGTTTCTTTCGTCAATATAATTCGATCTGAATTTTTCGAATTTTCCTTCTGTGTTAGAAAGAGGTCTTCCGGTATTTTTGTGTGCATAATAAATTGGCAATTGCCCAACACTTCTAGGGAAAGTTGATGTTAATTTTCCTGAAGGATTTACATCTCCAAATAAAACATCTGCAATAGCATAACCAGCTTCTGTTCCGGCAAACCAAACATTTAAAATTGCTGGTACATTTTTTTCTTCGTCTGTAATAACTAACGGACGACCATCAAACAATACTAAAACAACAGGTTTTCCTGTTTTTAATAAAGCGTTTAATAAATCTTTCTGTGCCTGAGGAATTTCTAAATTTGTACGGCTGCTAGATTCTCCGCTCATTTCTGCAGATTCCCCTAAAGCTGCAACAATTACATCAGATTGCTCAGCCACTTTTAAAGCTTCTGCCAATAAGTCTTCTTTTGAACGAGCATCACGGTGTAATGTTTTTCCAAACATTGTTGCATTCGTTTCAAACGTTTCATCATAATCTAAGTTACTTCCTTTTGCATAAAGAATTTTAGTGTTTTTTCCTGCTACCTCTTTAATTCCTGCCATAAGTGAAACTGCATTTTCCATCTTGGTAGCAACACTCCAGGTTCCCGGCATGTTTTCTTTTGCATCTGCCAATGGTCCGATTAAACCAATTGTTCCGGATTTTTTAAGAGGCAAAAGCTGCTTTTGGTTCTTCAACAATACTAAAGATTGGGCTGCAATCTGGCGCGCTTCTTTTCTGCTGTCTGTTGTAAAAATTTCAGTTTTAGCTCTTTTTTCATCGCAATATTTATAAGGATCTTCAAATAATCCTAAATCATATTTTGCTTCTAAAATAAGTTTAACTGCATTATCTATGGTTTCGATTTTTACTTTTCCTTCGTCCAGAGATTTTTTCAATGTTCCTAAGAAACCTTCTCCAACCATGTCCATTTCAACACCTGCATTCATTGCTAAAGCAGACACTTGTTGTAAATCACCCATTCCGTGTTCGATCATTTCCGGAATACCTGTAAAATCTGTCACTACAAATCCTTTGAACCCCCATTGCTTTCTTAAGATATCTGTCATTAACCATTTATTTCCAGTCGCCGGAATTCCATCAATTTCATTAAAAGAAGCCATTACCGAACCAACACCTGCAGCTACTGCAGCTTTGTAAGGAGGAAAATAGTCATTAAACATTCTGATATGGCTCATATCGACTGTGTTATAATCACGTCCGCCCTCAGGAGCACCATAAAGTGCAAAGTGCTTCACACAGGCCAGAATAGAATTGTTTTTTGAAAGATCATGTTGCTGATAACCATTTACCATAGCTTTTGCAATTTGGCTTCCTAAATAAGGATCTTCTCCTGAACCTTCAGAAACTCTTCCCCAACGAGGATCACGGGAAACGTCAACCATCGGAGAGAATGTCCAGTTGATTCCGTCTGCACTTGCTTCTTTCGCAGCAATTTGTGCACTTCTTTCGATTAGATTCATATCCCAGGTACAAGACAATCCTAACGGAATTGGAAAAGTAGTTTCATAACCATGAATAACGTCCATACCAAAAAGCAACGGAATTTTTAGGCGGCTCTTTTCAACCGCGATTTTCTGTACTTCTTTAATTTTTTGAACTGATTTAATGTTGAACAAACCTCCTACTTTACCTTCAGCGATATTTTTTGCCACATTTGAGCTGTTTGCCTGTCCCGTAGTAATATCACCGGATGTCGGCAAGTTTAACTGACCCAATTTCTCGTCTAAAGTCATTTTTGACATTAACTCCGCCACAAATTCAGACTTTGGTTTAATTTTTACTGTATTTTTAGGACTCTTCTTTTGAGCATAGCTCAAAACCGCGCATCCTAAAAAAAGCAAGACTAATTTGTTTTTCATTCTATTCTATTTATTTGTTTGTATTCGTTTTCTTCTGCTGCAACATCCAGTCATAGATTTCTCTGTTCTCATAGACTCTTGTCCAGCTATCGTGATTTGCATCGTCGAAAATGGTTAATTTCACATCTTTGGCATTGCACTTCTTCAATTCTTTATAAATGGCGATGGCGTAATTTACATTCACCACATCATCTAATAATCCATGGAAAATTCTGGTTGGAATGTTGGCTATTTCACAAGCATGTTCTAACTGAATTAAATCTACAAAACCAGCGACAGGTACGTTTGCTGCAAATAGATCCGGATGTGAAAAAGCCAAATTCCATGATGCCCAGCCTCCTGAGCTCAAACCAGTAACATATATTCTGTCTGAATCGATTTTATTTTCCTTCTGAATTTTTAAAATCAATTGATATATAGATTCTATATCCCAATTTTCATCTTCTTTACATTGGGGAGCCAATACGTAGGCATCTAACTCATGTGTTTTCAGATATTTAAAAGGACCGTTAATTTTTACCTTTTCGATATCAGTTCCTTTTTCTCCGTCTCCTGATATAAAAACTATTAATGGCTTTTTCTCTTTGGTATTTTTCGGTTTATGCAAAGCGTAGCCTAACTCATACTTTGCCATTACAACCGTATTTATTTTTCCGGTTGTTTCGCTTTGGCTAAAGCCTAAAAATGAAAACAACAGAAATGAAAAAGCAACTAAATTCCTCATATCAATTTTTAGATTCCGTATTTACCTGATTTAAATTCAAGTTTTGTTAGTCCTTGTTTTACCTCTGGCGCATTCATGAACAATTTCCATAATAAACCACTTCTGTAATTTTCAATCATCACAACTTCTGGTCCCTGGTCAATTGCTAAATAACGTTTTGCAACCCATTTGTTCCCTAAACTAAGAGCATCATAAAAGCCTGCATCTCCCCAGGTTTCTTCTTTGTGATTCTCATACAGATTACGAATAAATGTCATTGATTCTTTTGGTGTGTAAACAATTGAACTAATCGCAGCAGTTGGTGAAACCACTCCCTGATCATTACTTGGCATATGAGCATTATATCCAATAGAACCATCAGGATTTCTTGAATATGACGCCGTCAGTCCCCAGTATTCCGGTCCGTAACCTGCAATTTTCTTCGGATTTTCTACACAATACTGATAATTGATTTTGGTCTGATTTACGTTTAAATCCCAGTAATTAGCATATTTGTCGCTCAACTGATTTGGATCTAAACCAACGTAAGAATAATGTGCCCAGAATAAAGGACCCCCAAATTCTTCTGCCCCATTATGCTTTAAAATTAGGGGTAAATTGTATTTTGTTTTCGAAGAAACAATTTCGCCACTTCTTGCCCAGCCTTCGTGATAAGCTTTTGCATCAATTGCATGTGTTGGGGAAGATGCTGCTAAGATGTAAGTGATCAGACACTCATTATAGCCTTGCAAAGGAAAATTCATTTGCCATGCATAAGATGGTGACCAGTGCCAATACAATACATTTTTATTATTAGTATACCATTTCCAGTCAACACTTTTCCAAAGTGCATCGTATTTTGCTGCTACAGCTTTCTCTTTTTCATTACCTGTTTTTAAATACTCACGAACGGTAATAAATCCTGATACTAAAAATGATGTTTCGACTAAATCTCCTCCATTATCTTTAGTTCCAAAAGGTTTTACTTTTCCTGTATTTCCATCAATCCAGTGTGACCATGCTCCATGAAAGCGATCTGCTTTTGCAAGGAAATCTGCTATTTTTTCTAATCTTTTTACTCCTTCTTCTTTTGTAACATATCCTCGGTCTATTCCAGCAACCAAAGCCATTAATCCAAAACCAGAACCACCTGTAGTTACGATATTCGAATCGTTTTCAGGATAATTTCCGTCTGGATGGTAACGCTCTCTTGCTAATCCTGAATTAGGTTCAGCATAATCCCAGAAATATTTGAATGTTTGTTTTTGAACAGCGTCTAAAAGCTGTTCGTCTGATAATGCAGTAACACCAGAAGTATTTTCTTCCTCATTTCCTTTCGACTTATCGGCATTTGATCCACAACTAAAAAAAGTAAAAGCTAAAAATAAAACTGAAATTCTAATCATTATAAAAATTTAAGATTTAATAATAATCACTTCCTTCAGTAATTCTGAAGGAAGTGATTTTAAAGTATTCAAATTAATAACCACCAGGGTTTTGCGTTGAATAACCAACAGACTCTCTAATAAAGAAAGTTGGTATTGGCCATAACTCATGTTTTCCTACAACAAATGTTTTACCATCAGCGGCCATTGCAGCCTGCGCCTGACCTGTTCTTACCAGATCAAACCATCTGTCATGTTCAAATGCTAATTCTACTCTTCTTTCTTTCCATATTGCAATTCTTACATCTGCTTGGGATACTGCAGGAGAATCACCAAGATTTGCTCTGTGTCTTACCTGGTTTAATAATGGAAGTGCTGCTCCTGTTTGTCCTAACTCATTTAATGCTTCTGCTTTCATTAATAAAACTTCTGCATATCTTAAATATCTTAGATTAGTATCAGTAAACTCAACATTATAGAAATCTGATGAATAAGCCTTGTAGTTGTACATTGGATTTGTAACTGTAGAAGCTACAACTCTTCCATCATATAAAACCGAGCCTCTAAAAATGATAGTTGCCGCTCTTCTTACATCCCCAGCTTCATACGCATTTGCTAGCCCCTGAGAAGGAGTATTGAATCCCCAGCCCCATCCTCCGGCTCCACGCGGTGCCTGAGAAACAGTATAATTACCAATACCTAATTTCAAATCTGAAGTTGGTGATCCAACGCCGTTGATTTCAAAAATAGATTCAGAACCAAATTCGCCATTTAATTTAAATTGTAGTGAATAATCTGAAACCAATGCATAACCTGTAACTTTATCACAATTGTCAATTACATTCTGCCAGTTCTTTTGGTATAAATTTACTTTTGCCAATAAAGCGTAAGCAGAACCTTTTGAAACTCTTTGTTTATCATTTCCTGCGTAAGTTGATTTCTCTGGTAAAGCTTCTGCAGCTTCGGATAAATCTTTTAGTATGAAAGCATATACCTCAGCCGAAGTTCTGCGGGTTAACTGCATTACTTTATCATCTTCAGTTAATGGAGTGTTTGTTAAACGATCTACAATAGGAACTCCTCCATATCCTTTTACTAAAGTGAAATACATGAATGCTCTCATGAATTTTGCTTCACCTATCAATCTGTTTCTTAGTGCAGGAGTTACTTTATCCAACTGAGGAAGGTAAGTTAATGCTTGATTACATCTGTTAATTCCTGCATAATTTGCTTTCCAGACACTTTCAAATGACGGTGTCGACGCATTATAAGTTAAGGCGTCAATAACATCTTTATCTGTTCCCGTATCACCTGGATCTGAACCTTTATCAGCATCATCAGAAATAATACTTGTTACAGCATTCCATCCAAAAGATGACATATCCCATGATAAAAATTGGTTATAGATTGATGTAACTAATTCTGTAGCCTTACTATCTGTATTTAGATATTCTGTGTCTACCGGGATTTTGTCTGTTTGATCTACATCTAAAAAATCTTCTGAACATCCTGAAAAGAAAAGTCCAGTAAGTACAAACAATGATATATATATTCTTTTCATAATATTAAAATTTTAAATTAGCTCCAATAACAAATGATCTCAATGAAGGATATGCGTCAAGCTCAACACCTTGAGTTCCTGTAACTAATTCTCCGTCGCCTAATGCTTCTGGTGAAAATCCTGAGAATTTTTGAGTAATAAATGGATTTACAGCATTCACATAAATTCTGCAATAGTTAATAAAACCTTCTTCTTTAAGAGGAAGTTTATAACCCAATGTAATGTTGTTAACTCTGAAGAAATCAGCAGATTCTAAGTAATAAGTTGAGGCAACCGGAACCTGATTAAACGGTGCGGGATTAGAAGCTGTTGTATTTGTTGGAGTCCAAAAATTATTTGTCATAGAAGCTTCTATATTCTCTCCTCCAAAACGTTGTGCTTTTTTTCCATTATAAACTTTTGCTCCACCTGTTCCATAAGCATCAACAGAGAAATCAATAGCTTTGTAAGTTAGACCTAAACTAACTCCGTAGTTAGAAGTTGGTAAAACAGAACCTACATACTTTTTATCATTCACTTCATTTAATGCACCTTGAGCAACTTTGTCTCCATTTGCATTAAAGTATAACATTTGTCCATTTGCAGGATCTACACCAGCATATTCATACATGTAAAAACTACCAATTGGCTGCCCTACAGAAGTTGCATCAAGTAACTTAGTATTTTGTCCATTTCCTAAATTTCCTGATACGATTGGTGCAATTCTTGGATTACTTAAACTTTCCAAATTGTTTTTATTATGAGAAAAATTACCTCCAATCCAATAACTCAAATTATCGTTGATTTTATCGTCCCAACGTAATGCAATCTCATATCCTTTATTAGACACTTCTCCAACGTGTGTCGCAGTTCTTTGTGTAAGCCCCGAAGTTGAATATGGTAAAACATACAAAATAGCATTCTTTGTATTTTTATCATAAACATCAAAAGATCCTTTTAGCCTATTGTTGAACATTTCAAGATCAAGACCTGCAGAAAGTTCTTCTACAATTTCCCATGATAAATTAGGGTCTACAGAAGAGTCAACTGTTATTCCTGAACCTGAATCCGGACCATAATTTAAACCAGAAGTAAATGTCTGATTATTTAACGGCACTTTCTGATTACCTAATCTACCCCATGAACCCCTTAATTTTAATAAACTAATTTCCTCAACATCTTTTAAGAAGCTTTCTTTAGAAACAATCCATCCAAGACCAAAAGATGGGAAAGTTCCCCAACGATTTCCTTCAGAAAATTGTGAAGACCCATCACGTCTAACTGTACCTGTAAACAGGTATTTATCCATTAATTTATATTGAAAACGGGCAAAATAAGAGGATAATTTCGACTGATTTAAAGCCACATCGTTATAGCCTACTACACTCGGCGCATATTGTACACCATCTAATGCCCAGTAATTAGAGTTAGCCTCAACATTTTTTCTAGTAACTGTCAATTTCTCTCTTGTGCCGATAACATTCGCTTCTATACCCGCAGTAACTTCAACATCATGAATTTCTGCAAATATTTTATTATACGTAAAATAGTTTGACAAATTCCAATTGAAATATTGATCTCTATTTCTAGTCAATGTATTAGTATTCAAACTTTTTGTGTCATAAGCAGATGCAGTTCTGTTAGGATCTGCTGCTAACCAAAGCGCTAAATTATCTACATAATTATATTGCTTGTAAGTATAAAATTCTCCATTAAACTGTGATGTAAATTTTAAAGATTTAGAAATATCATAATCTAATTTTAAACCTCCCTGAAGAATTACAGTTTGTTGTTTTTCATTATTGTAATCTATAGCACTTACCGGATTTCCTACTGAATTATACTGCGAGCCAGTTTCGGCAGCTACACCATTATTAACAAACGGCACACCATATTTTCCGTCAGCATATCTTACCGGTATTATTGGAGATTGTCTGTATGCAGTTGTAAAAGCAGACAATGGCATTGGAATGTTTTTTATAGAAGTAACACTAAAATTTTGGCTTAATTTTAATTTATCAGAAATTTTATATTCATTATTATTTCTAATTGTTGTACGGTTGTAGTCTGTACCATTTAAAATACCTTGTTCCTCATAATTTGAAGCACTTAAAAAGTATTTTACACTTTCAGAAGAGCCTGAAATTGCAATATTATTTTCTGAAAAAGTTCCTGTTCTTGTAATTTCATCGTACCAATTTGTATTAACTGGCTGATTTAAAGAAAACTTGTTTGGATCTTTGAAGGCTGCATTACTATAACGTGCAAATTGCTCGCTATTAGCCATTTTTACTTTTTTCAAAGCAGTTTTAAATCCTACATAACTATCAACATCAACAGTCATTTTTCCTTTACCGGATTTGGTTGTAATCATAATTACTCCATTTGCACCTCTGGTACCATAAATAGCCAGTGCAGAAGCATCTTTTAGAACCTCATATGAAGTAATATCATTAGTATTGATATTGTTAATGTTATCAGTAGGCATTCCATCTACAACATATAAAGGATTTCTTCCTCCTAATGCTGTACCAACTCCTCTAATAACTACAGAAGGTGTTCCCCCAGGTGTATTAGAAGAAGTAACCTGAACACCAGCGGCTTTACCCTGAATGGCCTGGGAAGCATTTGAAACCTTCATTTTTGTAATTTCTTCTGATTTCAATGAGCTAACAGCAGAAGTATTATCAATTTTCTTTCTGGTTCCGTAACCAATAACAACTACTTCTTTCAAAGCAGTATCACCGGATTCCTTTAATGTAACTGACATTACTCCGGCAGTTGCAGGAATAGAAACAGAATCAAAGCCAAGCATAGAGATTTTAATGGTTTCTCCTACTTTAGCATTAATTGTAAAATTACCATCAAAGTCAGCATCAGCGGTAGCTCTGGATTCAGGAGCGCTAATAATAGCTCCCGGAATTCCCATACCACTACTGTCTACTACTTTTCCTTTAATTGCTTGCGCCTGCCCCATCATATATGCTGGCAGCAACAAGAGTGCTAAAAAGCTAAAAATAAAATTTTTCATACAGTACGTAATCGTTTAAGTTAGTTCAGCCAAATTAAACAATTACAACGTTGTAGTACATCATGGTTTACTACAACATAGCTACATCACTACATCATTAAACCTGAGTAACGTATTATAAAATAGAAGTTTAGATAATTTTAATATTACATTAACATACCATTATGATGTAGTAATGATGTATTAGAATTTGATAAAAAAAGTTATTAAAAAATAATTAATCATCAAAAAACGCAGGTCCGTCTTAAATACTTATTAAAAATTTAGATAGATTTTCGTCCTGATTTAAATTTAGCTTTTTTCGCAGTCGATAACGATGGAGTTCAACCCCTCTAAAAGAGATATTCATGAGAGGCGCTATTTCTTTTGAAGAAAGATTCATTTTTAAATATATGCACAGTTTAATATCCTTCGGGGTCAAATTGGGATATTTTTTTGTCAAATTATTTATAAACTCATTGTGAATTTGATTCAGATTTGTTTCGAATGTTTCCCATTCATGTTTGTTCACTTCGTTTATTTTAATTGCCTTTTTTATTTCACTTCTAAGCTTACTAAAATCTTTTTCTGTATCTAAAATTCCCTGAATTTTCTCGATCATTTCACTTTGTTTTGCAATTGATAGCGATTTCCCGGCAACTTCTGAAGATTTGGTCTGCAATTCTAGTTCAAGAATATGTTTTTCGTATTCCTGAATGTTCATCTCATTCTCTTTTTTTAATTCCATTTCCAGAATTTCTCTCTGATGCTTTAATTCCTCAGCCTGCAATCTTAGCTTCTGCATATATCTGAGCTTATTCCATTTATAATATAAAAACAACACACCCCCAATTATTAGAAAATAAAGCAAAATCATCCAAAATGAAAAATACCAGGGCTGTGCTACTTTAAATTTATATTCGGAAACTTTATCATAAGTTGCGCCATCATGTTTGTAAATTTCAACCACATGATAGCCACTGCTTAAATTGTTTAAAACAATTTGCCCGTCGGAAATTGGAATATATTCTTTGCTTTTATTTAATATATAAAACAGGTTTGGTTTGCTGGCTCCGTAGATTCCTGAGATTACATTAATTTTTAATTCCGTATTGAATTTTATTTTTGAATCATCGGCAATCAACTCTTCATTGCTGAAAGCTTCTATTTCAACTTTCGATTTTTGTTTATTTTCATATTCGAGTTTTAAGGAAATGAATCCGTCATCCAGATTAAAAAGATAATCTTTATCTTTTTTAAATATTCTTAAATTTTCATTAATTAGCTTTCCTTTATAATATTTCTCCTGAATAATATTCCAGATAAATTTATTTCCTTCCGCATAAATATGATATAAAATTCCATTCTGCAAAACCATAAAATGATCTTCATCGATGGAAACCACATCTGTTACATCTTTAAAGTTAGAAGTAAACAATTCATTTTCCTCTAATTTATTTGTAATTGAATTATAGGTATACCATGTATTGTTAATCAGAAAAAGAATTTCTTTTCTAAATTCAAAAATTTTAATCCCAAAGTCGTTTGCAATCTTACTTTGTTGGGTAACATTTTCAACTTTTAGAGTGTTGTAATTATCATCTAGTAAAACTCTGTATAATCCGCGATAATTATCTGCTGCCCAAATTTCATTCTTTTTATTCTGCGCTACATATTTGATTGGTTTTGCCAGATCCTTTATCACTTTATATTGTGAAAGATTGGAAAGATTGTCGTAAACTAAAATTCCACTGTAAGTCGACTGGAAATAAGTATTAGTGATACTGCTTTTAGACATATTCCAGCCACCGCTAACCCCGTTTATTTTACTTAACGTATTGTTTTCATAGGAAAATGTGCCATCATTATGACCGATAATATATTTTCCGTTTATTAATGAAATATTCCAGCCTTGTCCCTGGGTATTGGGAATGATATTAAATTTTCCTGAGCTGTATTTAAATATACCGTGATTGGAGGCAATTAAATATCCTTTATCGATTGTCGCCACAGAATAAACAGAACCTAAGAGTCCTGAATTATCATAAAAGAAAGTAATCGGAGAATTAACCTCAACATGGGCCAAGCCGTTATCTAAGCCAAGCCACAAATCATTTTCCTTATCAAAACCAAGACTCAGAACAGAATTATTCATTAAAACATTATCTCTTTCAATGTTTTTGTGTTGATTTGTTTTTAAGTCCAGAATAATAATTCCTCTGTTTCCTGTACCAATCACTAGCTTATCGCCTTTAATAAACCGGGCAACGTTGATTGTTGCAGATTTTAAAACTTCATTTATAGGATTATCCCAACTTTTTAAACCATTTTTTTCCACGATGAAAACTCCTTTTTTTTGTGAAAAAATATACGTTTTGTTTTGATATTTCTCGATCGCATGAACTACAGTATTCTTAAGAACATCCCATCCGCGGGGAGTTGCAATATATTTATCGTTCATTTTAAAAATTCCGTCCTGCACCGAGGCAACGTACAAATTATTATCGACCTCAAAACAATAAGAAATTAGAAATGGAAATTTAATTTTTCTAATCGATTTTCCATTATAAACAAATACATCATTGAAAGACTGAAAATATAACGAACCATTGAATCTAAATATTTTCCAGATTTCTTCATTATCCTTTTCATCAAATAATCTCAAATTTTTGGTAATTGAAACATAATGCATTTTTCCTTCTTTTCTGTACCAATAACCAAATTCCTTGTAAGAACCAGAATAAATTTTATCGCCTTCAATTAGAATAGAACGAATAATTGTTTTATTAGGAAGCGTATATTTTTCCCACTTAACACCATCATATCGAAGCAGATAATGATTATTTGCAAAGTACATCGCATCATCATTTCCCTGCGCTACATTCCAGATTTGATTATCTCCCTGATAATCAGATTTGCTGTAATTTTCTACGAAAGGAAGTAATTCTTGGGCCTGAAGTTGTAAAGCGATGAAAAAGAAGAAAATAATTTTATAAAGTATCGATTTCAAAATATTCTGTTTTAATATTCAAAGGTAATGACAAATATTTAAATGCAAAAAAGCTTCTCTGAGAGAAGCTTCTTTTTATAAAGTATTTAGATATTAGTTTAATAATTTGAAAACCTGATTGGCAATTTCATATTCTTCGTCTGTAGGAACAACCAAAACTTTTACCAGGGATTTTTCTGTATTGATTTCCCTTACCTCTTTTGAACGAATTTGATTCTTTGCTGCATCAATTTCAATTCCAAAATAATTCATATCTGTACAAACTAAGTTTCGCATATACGAAGAGTTTTCTCCAATTCCCGCCGTAAAAATTATAGCGTCTAATCCGTTTAAAGCTGCGGCATATGCACCAATAGTTTTTTTAATTCTATATGCATTCATCAATAAAGCCAACTGGCATTCTCTGTTGCCTTCTTCGGCTTTAGATTCAATATCGCGCAAATCACTGTAACCTGTTAAGCCCAGCATTCCGCTTTGTTTTAATAAAACAGCATTTACTTCGTCTGCAGAATATCCCAGATTCTTGATCATATAAAAAATAACCGACTGATCGATATCTCCGGCTCTTGTTCCCATAATCAGACCATTAGAAGGAGAAAATCCCATTGTGGTATCGATGCTTTTTCCATTTTTAACAGCCGACATACTGCAGCCGTTTCCTAAGTGAATCGTAATTATATTGGAGTTTTTTTCTAAATAGTTAATTGCTTTTTCTGAAACATATTTATGACTTGTTCCGTGAAAACCGTAAACACGAACCTTATTTTCTGTTAGAAGATAATTTGGAATAGCATATTTATAAGCTACTTCAGGTATGCTCTGGTGAAAAGCAGTATCAAAAACTGCAATTTGCTCTGCAGAACTAAAAATTTCTTCTGCTACATTAATTCCTTCCAGATTTGCAGGATTATGCAATGGCGCCAATTCGAAAAGCTGCTTTATTTTTGCTTTTACCTTATCATCAATTTTAACAGTATCGCTAAAATCATTTCCGCCATGCACAACACGATGCCCTACAGCTGTTATTTCTGAAGTTGATTTAATAACACCTTTTTCTGCATCAAGCAGCATATTGGCTACCTTTTGCAAACCGACTTTATGGTTCGGAATAGGAAGCATTTCTTCGTGCGAAACTGTTGCCGTCTTAAAAGTAATATTTGAAGTTTCTAAACCTATTCGGTCAATCATTCCGGAACAAATCACTTCGTTTTCGGGCATTATCATTAATTGATATTTAATTGAAGAACTTCCTGAGTTTATAATTAGTATTTTCATTTTTTTATTAAAGGTTCTAAGATGCTAAGTTTCTAAGGTGCTGAGTTTTCCCAAAAGAATACTTATTTTTTAATTTTTAATTATAAATTTTTAATTGAATTTACATTCCTTGCGCTTGAATGGCCGTAATTACAACTGTATTGATAATATCATCCACAGTACAGCCACGGCTTAAATCGTTTACTGGTTTGTTTAATCCCTGCAGCATCGGACCAATAGCCAATGCTCCGGTTTCTCTCTGAACGGCTTTATAAGTATTATTTCCGGTATTTAAATCAGGGAAAATTAAAACACTTGCCTGGCCTGCCACTTCCGAATCGGGCATTTTACTTTTACCAACAGTTAAATCTACCGCCGCGTCATATTGAATCGGACCTTCAATTTTTAAATCAGGACGTTTCTCTTTGACAATTGCTGTTGCTGTTCTTACTTTATCTACCTCATCTCCTTTTCCTGATGAACCGGAAGAATACGAAAGCATGGCAATTTTAGGCTCAATTCCGAAAGCCAAACTTGATTCTGCAGAAGAAATCGCAATTTCTGCCAATTGCTCTGCCGTTGGATTTGGATTAATGGCACAGTCTCCAAAAACAGAAACCCTGTCTTCTAAACACATAAAAAACACAGATGAAACGACAGATGAATTTGGTTTTGTTTTAATGAATTGCAATGCCGGTAAAATTGTATGTTGTGTGGTATGTGCCGCTCCTGAAACCATTCCGTCGGCGTGGCCTTTATACACCATCATGGTTCCGAAATAAGAGACATCCTCCATTAAATCGCGTGCCATTGTGATACTGACATTTTTATTTTTACGAAGCTCGTAATAGGTATTTGCATAATCCTCATAGAGTTCAGACTCGATCGGATTGATGATATTTACTTTAGAAAAATCTAAAGTCAGTCCCAATTCCAGCACTTTACTTTCTATTTGTTTTTTATCCCCGATTATAGAGATATCGACCACGTCCATATCCAGTAATCTGGATGCTGCAGTAATAATACGGTCGTCATTTCCTTCCGGAAGTACAATATGTTTACGATGCTGTTTGGCTCTTTTAACCATATTGTACTGAAACATTTTCGGTGTCATTCCTTCTGCTACGAAGGTGATTAATCGTTCTGAAAGCGCATCATTATCAACATATTTTTCGAAAGTAGTAATAGATGTTTCAATTTTATGCGTGTTATTGGCATAGATTTCAGATTTAATAGAACCAATCTTATTGGTAATATGATACGTTCCGCCATCAACCGCAATAATTGGAACAATTGCAGAAAGTCCTTCAATAAGTTTTAAAATGCTTTCTTCGGGCACTATATTTCCCGTTAGAATAATTCCTGAAATAGTAGGATAATTAGCGGATTCATTGGCTTGTAAAGCTCCTAAAATAATATCTGAGCGGTCTCCGGGAGTTATTACCAATGCATTTTCATTTAAATGAACCAAGTAATTATGCAATTGCATTGCTCCAACGCTAAAGTGACCAATTTCATTATTGAGATAATTTTCACCAAACAATACTTTAGCATCTAGTTCGTTTACAATTTCCTGCATTGTAGGATTGTTAAGACTAGAAATAAGCGGAATGGTATTGATTAAAACATTTGACGGTAAACTTTTCTGTAAGCTATTTGTAACCAATTCAATGTTTTCTGGCTGCACCTTATTGGCAAATACAGATAAAACTTCTACCTCCTTGACTTTGAAGGAGTCGTAAACCAAATACAAACTGTCAAGCAATTCTTCTAAAGTTTTCCCGACTCCCGAACCTACAATTATAGTGGGAATTCCTAAATTTTTTGCTATTAAAACATTCAGATCTAGCTCAATAGAAGTTCCTTCTCCGGTAAAGCTCGTCCCTTCAACCAAAACAAAATCAAAGCGCTCTTCCAGTTTTTTATACTTCTCGATAATTAAATCCAGAACCTCACCTATCTTACCTTTATTTTTTTTCTTTATCAATCTGCTTTTTGTGATGGCATATGCATCTTCGAACTTAATATCGAGATTAAAATAAGACAAAACGGTTTCAATATGATTATCTACCTCGCCGTCGACAAAATCTTCGATTATCGGTCTGAAATATCCAACTTTTGCAGTTTTACCAATTAAAATACTCATTAATCCGAGCGTTATAATCGATTTACCACTGTTATGATCGCTTGTGGCTATATATATTGCTTTACTCATAATTACTATATTTCTTCTAAAAACTATATTTATATAAAAATTCGAATTGAAATTTGCTGTCTAAAACCATCGTCTCTTTTTAAAATAAACTATTAAGGCAATTACAAGCAAAAACATTATACCCATAACCACGAAATAACCGTTCCGGGTCTTTAATTCGGGCATATTTTCAAAATTCATTCCATATACTCCAACTATAAAAGTAAGCGGAATAAATATGGCGGAGATTATCGTAAGGGTCTTCATTATCTCATTCATTTTTCGGCTTTGTTCAGAAAAATAAAAATTTGAAGCGCTTTCTAAAGAACTCATATCTGATTCTATTTGTTCGAGCAGTTCTAAGCTTTTTTGATGCAGCCTAATGAAGTAATTGAATGTTTCTTTTTGAATTAAACCATTGTCTTCATCGTCATCTTTTTTGGTTTTCAAATAATAAAGAGAATCCCGAAGCGGTACGATGGAACGTTTTAAAAAATTTAAATTATCGCGGTGATTTTCGATTTTTTCTAAGATTACAGGCTTTGCGTCCTGTTTGGTCAGGTTAATCAGTTCTTCTACCTTATCTTCTTCGTCTTCAAGTGTAATATAAAAATTCTCCATTACAGCGTCTAATAGCAAATAAAGGAGATAATCTACCTTTTTGGTTCTGACAACTCCTGCATGTGTACGTAATCTTTCTCGAATGTGTGTAAAGAAGTCGCTTCTTTTTTCCTGAAAGGATATTAAAATCCCATCTTTCAGGATAAAGCTAATTTGCTCTGAACTAAGGTTATCAGAATATTCCGAAGGTAAAAGAGATTTAATATTAAAGAACAAAACATCCTGCTGCTCTTCTAATTTTGTCCTTTTAGTAGTATTTAAAATATCACCAAGAAGAAAGTCATCTAATTTAAAACCGATACCAATTGTTTTAATAAGATTAATATCATTTAGACCATGGACATTCAGCCAGTTGTTTTTAGTGTAATCAAAGCAGGAATTTAAGGCCTGAACGCTAAATTTATCATATTCTATAACATCCTGATCATTATAAACAAAAAGCTGCATCTCACTTTCATGATGCTTATGAGAGCCTGTATACTCTAAAGTAACATGTTGTAGCTTCCTGCCTTTCTTGTATTTAATCTTTCTCATTCAAAAAAATTTACCAATAGTAATATTACGAAAAACAATCCGAACGGGAAATGATATTTATCAGTTTGAGAATAATACTGTTTAAGATTAAACAAAAAACCGAGGCATCTCTGACTTGGTTTACTTTGGAACATGTTTATAATGAATATTTTTTATTTCTAGAACTCGACCGTATTTTTTTGCAAATTCCAATTTTAAAATATTTGTGGCTTGACCTGTCAAAGGATTTTTAGAACTTACAATAAATCCATATCGTTTATCTTTCGGTATTTGTATAAAATGATTCTGAAAAAGATCTATTGTCCTAACAATTTGACTTAAAGCTTTTTTTATTTCTTTTCCTTTTAATTCGACAAAATAGAATTCCTCATTTGAATGTCTAATAAATCCATAGTCACATTTTTCAACTTGTTGTGAAGAAATCAAACCATTATCAATTCTAATTCTAGTAAAATCTTCATTGGAAACAATCTCAAATCGTTTTCCATTTTCAGAAGCAACTTTACTTTTTACACAATAATCTTGATTTGCTTCAATAAGATTATCAAAACTATTGTGCATATCGTAGTTCTGTTAATTTATCAAACTCTTCTGAAATAATATCTGAAACTCCATCAATTGCATTGGTATCAATACTCCGGAATTCTTCATTTTTAATTGAATATACTTTTCCGTCGTTTCGTACTTCATAAACTGATATTTCATCAAAATCAATCCATTTATCTTCTGAAACAATTGAGTTTATTTCCTCTTTTAAATCAGGATGTTCATTGAAAGTGTTTTTTGCAAGAATTAAGGTATCAAGGGAAGAAAGAATATATGGACTATGAGTTGTAATAACTATTTTATGCTTAGTTCCATTAACTTTTGAAACAATATGATCAATCAATTTTTTTTGTTTAATTGGAAATAAATTTAATTCTGGCTCTTCTATAATTATACCTTTATTATAATTAAAGCTAACATCATTTGTTTTGATTTCATAATCAATTACAAGTAGTAAAGGAATTAATGACTGGATACCACTTGATGCTTCACTTAATAATACCTTAGTATCGTTTACAAAAACTTCATCAATACCTTTATTATAACCATAACTTAACGCAAAATTTTCATATTTAGCTTCTCTTATTTCGTCTCTCGCAACTTCATATTTAGCAGCAAAATCTTTATAACATTCAGGTAAAGCAACATTATTAGCTAATAAGCCAGAAAGTGAATTCCCAATTAGAGAAAATAAAATTCTTTCAGCAGGTACGTATATTGAATTTCTATTTTTAAAAAAATGATTCAATGAATATTTTAAGAAAGTCTCTTTGTTAAAATCTATAAATTGTGATAGAGCTGACTCATTAACCAAGTTATCCAATTTAGTTTTAACACTATTTAAATTAGTATGTTTGAGTTCAACATCAACTAAAAAAATTTGATCATCTACCAATTGACATAATACTAAATCTCCTTCGCAATATTTTATTTCTGCACTATTTATATCAAAATTAATATTATATCTCTTCAATTCATCTTTAACATTCACCTTAAAAGAGTCTGTTAAAGATAATAATAAAAAACTATCTCTAAAAATTGAAATCAACTTAGCTAAAACACTTTTCCCTGTGGAAGTATCGCCAATAAAAACAACATATTTAGTCAAATCAATTTCAGCCTCTTTAATTGGCCCAAAATTTTTAACTATCAATTTTTCCATTTTTTATTTTCTAATTATAATGTAAATATAACAAAAAAACCGGGTCATTTCTGACCCGGTTTTCTAATTTAATATTTTGCACTAATTACTTAGTACTAAAGAATTATTTAACTTCTTCAAAATTAACAACCTATATAAATCAATATCTCGCAAGGCAATGGTACAAATAAGGTACAAAACAAATAAAATTTATCTTTAAGAAATATGTTGCGAGAAAAAAAAACAAAACTATTAAATAAAAGATCTTTCCTCTCATCTGACCTTAGAAGGAGCGAATACGGACCTTTTAGTTGAAGATTTAATAATATTAGTCGACTCTTTTGTGGATTTTTTATGATACAAAGCTATTTTATAATTGTCTAATTATCCACGACTATTTATCCAACCTTTCTCGTTTTTCATATATGTATCGAGAATAGCTAATAATTAAACACTTGTAATTACTTTAAGATTAATATCGGCAAACCCTTTAACATATGTATAGGTAATCCCTAATAAAGTTAGAATATTATTAGAAAGATTTTTATTAGACAACCCCGGTTGAACAATTAAAATTTCAACCGCTACTGGATTTATTTTAAATTATAACAATGCTCCTTTAATTTAGTAACTAACAAGATTTTTAATATTAATTTTCGTTCTTAGAGTATAAAGTCTGTGCAATACCAACAATGAAACTTAATAAAAATGTAAAAATGAAGAAGTTGTGAATAAAATAAATTGCGTTTGCAATTTTACTTTTTGGAACTAGATTACTTGTAATAAATATGTTTATAGAATAAGGCAACACACTCTTGTATGACCAAAACTTATTTACATTTAAATCTCCAATGGCTTTATTCTTTTTACTTTCTATATTTTTGTAATCCTCTATTGAGTTCTGAAGCAAACTTGAAACTTTAGGAAAGTCATGCTCATTATCAAGTATGAGTAATAAGTTACCGTTCTTATTATAAATATTTAATGATTTGACCACTTCAGGAGGATGATTTCCTCTATGTTCTAGTTTAAAGTTGGAAACAACGATGTATTTTTTCAAAATAAACATTTGATAATCTTTAATACTATCTGGTATGACAGCAGCAAATGGCATCTCATTAATAAGTAAATCATTTAGTATTTGCTGCTTTCTTACATTGGATTCCCCGTAGGTTTCTTTTATCAACGTGTATTGATTACTCTTTTCTGAATCTAAAATATCTTTTTCAATTCTTAAGTTATTGGGATTAGAATTTAATAAATATGTATAAATCATCGGGAAAGCGATAAAATGGCAAAATGTAAATATGGCTGCCATGATATATAAAATTCTGTTTTTTCTTCGTGCTGCTAAGTATGAGAATGCAATTGTAAGTGCGAGAAAAATGCATACTATCATGATATCAAGCACAAAATCTCCAGCTTGCTGTTTTTCTATAAATATTCGAGGAACTAAACTTATAATTGCACCTAGTAAAGCTGATCCTCTCAAAGCATTGTCAAAAAACTGAGATCTTTTACTTTTATTTTCGTCCATTAATCTAAATTTTTATTAATTAAGTTTTTCATTATCCGTAAAACGTATCCCAAATTGAAAATGTTGGACAAATTGAATCTGTTTGCGTAACACAAACTTGTTTTATAATTTCTCCATTTATATTCTCAATAGATTCATAATTACCATCAACTTCAAAACAATAAAAAAGATATTTAATCGGGGTGTAATCCACAAACCTACATTTAATCAATGCAGACATATGTCGTGGTGATGAAATATTTTCAAAGGAAATAGAATATTCAATAATTGCTTCGCTAATCTTTGCAGATCCAAAATTAGCTGCGTCATCTCGCGGAGATAAAACACATTTAACTGGAAACTTTTTATCTTCTAAAGCAAAGACAGTTATTGAAACTATATTAGAATCTTCAGCGTATATACAAAATTCAACTTTTGCATTTTGAAAAATGTATCTGTAAAATAATAAAGGAATATCCTCATCATCTTTACCTTTCATTATTTTGTAGGGCTGTCCAAAATCATCAATAATTTTCTCAATTCCGCATTTTCCTGGCTCATAATTATACAGAAAATTTTCATCTAAAATTTTCTGCGTTTTATTACCTGCAAGCATTTTTAATCTATTCTCTCGGGCATTTTTTCTGTAATCTAAATATAATTGAATTATTAAAACTACAAGTCCACCAATAACACCTGAAACTATTCCACTAATAATGTCTTTAAACATAGTACCAAACTTGTTTTTATTAATCCTCACAATACCGCTGTTGTGCGACGTTTAACTTATTACCCACTTAATAAATTCCTCTCCAAATTCGGTTAACTTTAAAGTAGTTTTTGATGAAGCTACAACTGAGCCAGAATTTGATTGCCAGGAAGTACTATAAGTCCATTGTAGATAAGCAAATTCTTCTTTAGTTTCTTTTGTGATCAAATTTTTGTCTACTAAAAGTTTCCAGATTAGTTCAATATCAAATTTGAACAAACTACTGTTTGGTATTTCATCAACTCGTCCAGTTTCTTGTATATGCTTTAAATATTCGGGCCAAATTATTTTATAACCGTTTAAATTATAAAATGTAATTTGACTTAAATTATTTTTTATCTCGGATAAATATTTGATCTCGTCTAAAGTAATAATGTCTAAAACTGCAATTAAAATTTCACTGCTAATGGTACATTTTTCTTGAATTAAATTATTTACAAGAATATTGCTGTAGCATTTAATCTTTTCTTTATGACGCGTTTTGGCAACTGACCCTAAAGACTGAACGATTAAATCATAAAATTCTTCGGACTCGGCAATTTTATTAAGATGTTCAGGATTTTCCAATTCCCCAATTCGGCTATCTAAGTCACATAAAAGTTTTTTAATTCGTTCTTCTCGCCATAGAGAACCTTTACTAGACAAAAGTATATCTAATGAACCTCCAATATTTGGAACTAGATTTATTATAGCTCTTATAACGTGGTTTTCTTCGTATTTTTCCAGCAGCTTTTTTGTCATTAGGAGATTTTTTTTAATGTCACACAACGTTTATCTTTATGGTATTGTATTTTATTTGACCAAACGTACAAAACCATTTTACTTTTCTTTTACGTTTTTCCGTAACCTTATCATTTAAGTTGCAAAATAATTCTTTTAATGAAGAAAACACTTCCGTATAAATGTTTTTTAGTTTTTTTATGCGTAAAAAAGATGCTACAGCAGTAGCTTTTTTTATTTATTCGACCGATCTTTCGATCTAAACTATGTATATTATTCACTTTAAACTTATTATATACTCAATAATTACTTTGATACTTCTAATATATTTTATCATAGCACATAAATATTATTTAGAGTGATGCATTTCATTCGAATGTAATATTGAAGCACCCTTTAAAAATAATTGTCCGGCTCAATGGAATGTATTTATAATATTTATCGACACGGAAACAATTACATCACGTTAGCTTCATATATTTCTCTTAGAAAAAATTGTTGATGCACAGAAGCTAGCTTATTACAAAATTCTGATGCAATTTGAGTTTGACCGTGTTCAAAAAGAAATAAAATTAAATCCTTAATTGGATCTTGTTCTCTTTTGTCAATGTAATTTTTAAAACTGAGAGCTGAAATTATTTCGGCAATTGATTTTGCAATTATTTGTGGGTTCCCCTTATTTTTCATTAATAAAAGCTTTTCGAGTAATTGATGTCTGAAACGATTGTCAATATCATTACAGGATTTTAAGATGAGTATTTTATAACTTTCAGTAAGTTCGGGAGCAAATACAATCCATTTCATTAGTAAAGAAAGATTCTTTTGCTCATTTTCATTATTAGAATTCTCATATTTAAATACTAAATACTCCCATAATCCTAAAATATTTTTTTGAAAATTATACTGTTCTATTTCAGACAAACTGTTCTCATAATTTTTTTGTTGCCAAACAAAATTAATTAAAGAACTTACAGCTTCTGCAGAAGTATTTTCTATAAATTTGATTATTAAACTATCTGGAGATAAAGTTTCAAATTCCCAAAAATAAAATGTTGTTAAGTGTCTTACTAAACCATTATTACGCAAAACATTAAATGTTACATTTTCTTGAATGGCTCTTTCATAGTGAGAATAAAAGACTTTATAGAGTTCTTCATTAAAAGGAGGTTTTCCAAACACGACTCCGCCCATAAAAGCAAGCCATTTTTTTTCTTCCAGTTCATAATATTTTTGGACTTGATTTATTATCCAGCCTTTATTTAAAAAGTAGAACTGCTCAAAATACATTCCTTGCAATATATAGCCATCAATTATTCCTTTATCCAATGTAATTTCAAATAGATCTGATATATCTACTTCCCACTTATTATCTTCGCCTTTCGCAAGATTCCGTGCTCTTCTAAGTGAATAATCCAATAATGATTTTAATGATTTTCCAGCAACAGAATTAAATAAATGCAGTGGATAATCCATATTTCTAATTTGGACTTCATTATCAATTTTTAAATTCTTTACTATAACTACGATGATTTCTTTAACAACAGGAATTAATCCTATTTCAAAAGCATTTTTATCATGTTGTAAGCCTTCTGTAAGTAAATGAGCAACAGAGCCAACTACTAAATCGAAACCATAATCATAAAAACCTTCTTCTTTTTCGTCGTCTAAATAAAACTTTTCATTGGTAACTATATGCAAGCAAAAATTAAGAAGCTTTTCTACATCAAATGCTATTTGCCGCTTCCATGCTTCTTCAAAACCATTTATAATGCTATAAGAATAGATGTTTGGAACATCATAATATAATTCTATTTCATTCGAAAATTTATAAGGATCATATTCAACAGCGCCTTTCAATACATCAGACAATCCCTTTATACTCGGACTTCCCCAAGCTTTTTCAGGTCTGAAAAGCCTTATATATTCTACGATTTCTAAGTTAGTTTTTACAAGTAAATCTTCCTTTAAAATTGGTGAAACAAAACCGCTTCGAATTTGAATTTCTCCCAACGTCTCGTAGTGTTCACTTGTTAAATTTAAAGCTTTTGACAGGAATAAATACTCGCTGTTAAATGGTTGAATGTCTTTTAATGCAGAATACCAACTGAGTTGCCAATATTCTTTCCGGTTTTCCCGTTCAATAATTTCATTTTGCTCTCCTTTTTCAATTATTGTTTTAAAAATTTCTATCTCGTCTACTGTAAAGGCCTGTTGATTTCTTTGAAGTAAGTCAAACAGTTCTTTTTGATATTCATGTCGAGAGAAGAAATGAAAAATATCATCATTTACATTCAGCAATTTCCAAAATAAAGATTTCATTATATTCCAATTTTCACAAATCACAAATAATGTAATTCTCTTGTAAAAAGGCAGATTATATCTTTTATTATAGCAAAAAGTTTCTAACAGTAATATTGCTTCCTGTGGATTCTGTTTCGCTTTTTCATTAAGTAGATCCCTGAAAATTATTCCAAAAACAGTTATTAATTTTTCATTGTTCGCATGTAGACTATCCAGCTTTCTAATACTATCAAATCCAAACGCAGAGGAAAGATCTGTTTCCAGGGCGAACTTTAATCTTTGAAATGTATCATCAGTTTCCTCATTTGGTACATAATTGATTTCATGTTTTTTCATTACTGAAACAATTTCTTCTTTCAATAAATTCTTGTCTTTATCTTCCCAATTTAAAATGTTAGCGGTTTTGTCTTCACTTTTACTATTTTCTAATTTTATTATTATAGAAAGATTTTGCTCCTTAAACAGGATTTTAATTTCGTAATTCTTGTCAGCATCTTTTATTATAGAATTTATTCCTTTTGGATAATCCAATAATAAAAACTTTAAAGTTCTGCCCAGCTCTAAAATAAAACTATCGGAACAATATTTTATAACTTTAGAGGTAAGCTCTTTTTTTTCAAATTTATCAGCCAAAAAATATAGATATGATCTTGAACGATAACTTTCTCCCTCACCATCCAAAGAGTTGTTATTAACTTCCCCTTTTTTTTCGACTTGAAAAATATGATTAAGAATTATATTAGCTTTTTGAATATCAACTGAAGTTGGTTCTTCGTTTAAAAATTTAGGAAGAAGATTGTCACATATTTCAGAGGTTTGAAGCATCGTGTCAAAATTCCCAGAAAGCCAAACAGGTATAAAATTTAAAATCTCAATAGAAACTTTTTCATTTGGAATGTTACCTAGAATTTTAATAAACCAATACCATGTTTTATAGTTATCTTTTGGATTTTCAGAGACATTTTTAATAACATCAATTAATTCATCAATGAGATTCATTTCCTTTCCATCTTTAATTTGAATAGATAATTTTTCCAAATAAGATAAAGATTCCCAGTAAGGAATTTGAAATCCTTTGGAATCTAGAATTGGATCCGGATTACTTTCTTGATCAAAAAAACCTTCTACTTTTAAAAAATTAAACCAACCCATTATTACCTATATTATTTAAAAAATATTGCTTGTAACTTTCATGTCTAGTTACTAAAGATTTAATTAAATCTTGCTCAAAAGAAGTGGGCTGCTTTTTCATTAGAATCAAATCGATATATCTAATATTTTCAAGATAATCTGAATCTGGATGTGAAATTGGAGTTGTTAGACTAGACTTCTTTGTTGTAAGTAAAGCGGACTCTTCTTTGTCCTTCTTCCCTTTCAAGTAAACTTGAAAATTACAATGCTTAAGTTCTTTTCGCAAAACATTAAAAAATTTTGTACCAAAAACTTCATTTTCTCCAAAATATTCATATGTCAAATCTGCACTTTTGAATTCCGTTTTTAAACCATCATGTAAATCAAAACGATGTCTACTATCTGCACAAAAATCTTTATAATTCAGCGTTGTGAAAATTGAATTTTTATACTCATTATTTTTCAAATATGACATTAAGCTTAAAATATTTACAGTATCTCTATAGCTATCTCCCGCATGATTAGGCGCAACTTTTTTGAGATTTCTAATACCCGATTCTATCAGAATTAAATCATCATATGGCGCCTTTTCAGAATGCAATGAAAATATTAGATCAATTCTTTCAATTCTTTTTTGCACATTTTTTTCAATTTCCTCAGGTTTATATGTAGATGCCATTTCTGAATTGTGCTTAAACAAATATATATTGTCTTTCTCTTTCTTTTTAAAGTAAGTGACAATTTCGTTCTGGTAGCCATTTTTGTGCCTATTCCATTCATCAATAATGTTTGTTGGCACTATATGTTTTAAATGTCCATCTTCTATCCAGTAGCAAATTTCCTCTAAATAATTATCCTCATTTTGGAAATCTATCTGTAGAAGCTGCAGCCATACACACGTATCTAAAGTTATATTCAGCATTTAGCGATAATATTATTTTAATTATAATCCAGTAGCAAGATTTATCATAATTAAATGTTTTTGCTTATGCTAATTTAAAACTAATTTTTAATTACTGTCCTGTATCAAAATCTTTTATAATAATATTAAGCAGTTAGATTGTCAGATTTATTTCTCTATAAATTATTGGTAAAGCTTATGTCTGGTTATTTTTTCACAGTCGATATTTTCTTGAAGTATTCTTCAAATTTATCATTTAATAGCTCATATAATGATTTTGTCAGAGCATGTTTTTCAAAAAAATAGCTCATACTGCTCGAAGATCCTGATATTAATTTATAAACTTTACCACCCACCTCAATAGTTTTTTTCTTGTCCAAAAAATGATCCGTATAAGAAAGAGGACATCCTTTAGAATTTAGATAAAATTCTATTTTTGGTTTTGTTTTGCCTTTGATTATTTTTAAATTATAAATATGAATACCCGGAGACCCCCTCCTTTGTATTTGATCATCATCATATACCAGGTCGATAATTTGCAAGTCAAAAGTAGAAAAATAATTTAGTTCCTTAAAAATATTAGGAAAAAACGCTTCAATAAACTGATCATAAGTTTTAAATAATTGTTTATAAACAAACTTAAGTTTAATAAAGGCTGATTCAGGTGAATAGAGCTCCCATGCAAAACTACATTCTTTGTAAACTCTAGCCGGATAAGGTCTCTCAATAAAATTTATTCCCTGATTATATAAAAAAACAAGAGATTCTCTAATCCTTACAACATCATAATCATGTTTAGCATAAGTAATTTCAATCTTACTAAATTCTTCTTGTTTGTACCTTTCAATTGCAGTTACAGTAATCTTTTCTAAATCTTCATTAAATGTATGCCACAACATAGTTTCAATGTCAAATAATACTGGCTCATCAAAGTATTCATTTTCAGATTTCTGATATTCTTCTATCCAAATTGGTAAATAAAGATTAAGTAATTTTACCAATTCAATTATTTCTACACTATCTAAATTTATCTCAGGAAAAACTTGATAAAACTTGTCAAAAAAATCAATTATGTATTCCTGGCTTAAAGGAATATTTACAAGGCGAATATTCCTTTTTTTTATAACCTCTAATGTATCTTTTTTAATTAATAATAATGCAGATTCTATTGGGTTGTTCTTTATAGGATTCTCAAAATTATAATTTGTAATTAACTTCACAACATCAGACGAATATTTAGCTGTTAAGGACTTAGTTTCTTTGATAAGCAAGTTATTGTCTCCATATTTTATTGGGACAATAGCATATGAAAGTTTCGTGTTTTCAAACTTTGAATAAACAATGCTTAATTTCCAGTAGCCATGATACAATATTTCTTTGATTGAGCTAAAAGCATTGTCAAGATTATTATTTAGAGTGTCAATAAATAAATTTAGACAATGCAAGTCATCAGAACTTATACTATGAAATGGTTTCTCCTTTTTACCAATAGTTTTTTGAAGGATTTCTAATTCTTTATATCTTTCAAGAAGGTTATCGTAATCAAACTTCTTTTGAATATATGTGTTCAAAATTTCTGTCCATCTGTCTACATAAGATTTATCTGTCCTTGAAATCACATTTAAAATAGGAAAATTTACAACTATAGATTCGCCTTTAAGCCTTGAATTAATTTCAATCAAATCTTTACGATAAAAGTGCATCCAATATGCTTTTTCATTATTATAATTTACTGCGATAAGAATAACTGGAAGCAAACTATTTTCACAATGTGAAAGAAAGGGTAAAGTGCACTGATATTTTGGAGAAATAATATTATGGTCTGGCAATGTTTTTATTTGTAATTCACATTTACCGATAGGGTAATCGCTTTCATCCACGATAGTAAACTCTCCATCTGTGTTAGGAAATTTATCTATTAATTTCGGATCTGGTTTTATCCGAGATTTATCAAGAATATCCAATAATTTAATCACTGAATTATATTCTTCAGTATTATTGTTTGGAAATCTAGCTGGTTTTGAATTAAAAATCTTAGACATTAAATATAAGTTATTAAAGGAATCTTTTTATTTTGATTGTAATAAGTATAATTTCTTATTTATGAGTTTAAATAATGCATTATACTAACCTCAAGATTTACAGCATATTATTTATTTCATGATACTCAATAGATGATTCTTTATAGTTTTTAAGTATTTCACTTTTACTAATTGATACCAGCTTTGAATCTTGAATATTAAGCGCATATCTGCATTTATTATATATAGTCATTGCCGTATGTCTTGATAATCCCATATTTTGTAGTGCGATAACAATTCTATTTTGAGTACCATATTCTAAAAGGGTAGCCCAATTTTCTCCTGAATTTTCTTCACCCAATAGGTTTATTACTATTTGATAGTAATGGTTAAAATATTTTTCAAACAAAAACCTTAAGACATATTCAATATCATCAATAATTTTTTCAATAACAATGTTAATATGATTTAAATTATTTTTTTCAAATACTGCAAAGTCATTATAATCAACTTGTATCTGCAAGGATTTTTCATCATGCCAATTAAGAGACTGAACAATGATTTGATTTAAAGTTATTCCATTCATCCATTGGTTCATTATAACAGCATAGTATTTCATACTATTCTTATTTGAAAGCTTTTTTTCAGCTTTTTCCCATTCATATAAATCATACATACTTTCCAAAATCCGCAAACAAACTGCATACGAAATATCTGTATTGGGAAGTCTTATATCCTGCTTTTTTAAATGTCTTCCCTTTAAAATATTAAAAATTTTTTGCTGTTTACTAATATTGATTGACTGGTTTGCATTTAGAATTTCTCTGGGCACAGTTATATCCTTGGTAATGCTTTTTGCAAGGTCAATTATTTTTTGTTTATTTTTCTCGATAAGTTTTTCAATAACAGGGCTTTTGTATGAAGACCTGATTTCTAAAGTATCGATACATATAATATTTGCTATGTAGTCTAAAATTTCTTTTTCAGTTTCCGTCCCACTGATATTTTTGTTTAATAAAATTTTTTCAATTTTCTGCAGATTCTTGTCAATTTTGGTCAAAATTGTAGGCTTTAAGGTAATGGGCTTTTTGAGCAAAATAGTACTTTTATTTTCCCATGTACAATCCTCATGTTTAATGCAGTAGATATTTCCAAATAATTCTTTATTTAACCTGCCTGCCCGGCCAGTAAGGTTCCAAAAATCAATTTCTTCCAATTTTCCTAAACCATTTTTATTATTTAAGATAAATAAGTTTTTAGTCGGCATATTGACCCCCTCCAATAATGTCGATGTGCAGAATACATTTCTGATTTCCTCACTCTTATATAAATCTTCAACAAGATTTCTCAATAATTGCGGGAGTTTTCCATGATGGTAAGCAACCCCATTTTCTATTAAGTCAGCCAAAAAATAATCTTTATGTATGTAATCTCTAATTTGTTTTGAGGCATTGGCAATGGCAGTTGTGATCTCTATTTTTTTGTGATCTCTATTTTTTACAAAATCAACCGCTCCATTTATAGTTTTTGGTTTGCTGTTATTATAAATTAGATTATTCGAATTCTCCCCCAAATAATCTATCACTCTACTGATCGTGGAAAATTTTTCATTAAAATTTTCTGTCTCAATTTTTTTGAAATCGTTTTTCTCAATTAGTTCTACAGTTTCGTTTACTATGTCGATAAAGTATAAATTTTGAGAAACAGGCGATTCATCTGTTTGAAAATAATTATCGCTAGTCTGACTGTCAAACAAATTCAAAAAAACCTCCGGATTCGAAACATTGGGCGAGGAGAAATACAACTTAACATTTTTACCATATTTACTCAATGTTCGTTCAATAGCAGAATAAGTGGTTATGCTTCTTGAATCCTTTTCCTGTGCGAGTTTATGGGCCTCATCTACAAATAAAAAACCAATTGGAGGATTGTTTTTTTGCGACAAATAACTGATTAATCTTTCTGGTGTTAAAATGAGGATATAGTTATGAACTTCCTCTGTCAGTAGATCGCTAATATTGGAATTTGTTGCAATTTTATAATTATAGCGTTCAAGTATGCTTTGTAATTCTCCTTTTAAATCTATTGTAAACTGATTAATTAAAGCTCTTGTAGGAACTAATACAACTAAATTTTCAGGAGGAATATTTTTTATAACTTTTCTAATAAAAGCTTTTATTATAAATGATTTTCCCATTGAAGTAGGACCAGAAAAGCTATATCGCAGGCTTGAACTTAAATTCTTAAACAATAAATATTGAGAATCAGTAAAAACCTGATTATCGGAGTCCGGAACATGCTGAATTATCTTTTTTGCTTCCACTTCAATCATCCGATCAAATGGAATTAAAGAATGATTCGAATTTAAGTTTTCCAAATATCTTACCGCGGGAAAATTACCCAATTTTGAATATATAGCTTTTGACATTGTTCTATATATTTCATTATCACAATAACTATAATTAAGAAATGTAACAATCTGGTAAGATCTGTTTCTTGCTGATGAATCTAAAGAATTTGAAAGAATATCTGCAAATCGCAATGAATCCTTCAATTCTTTATTTGAAAGAATGCTTTTTATCTCTTTATTTATTGCTTGTTCAGCATTTATCAAAGAACATTTATCGAATAAGATTTTAAAATATTCATTATGAAATATGTCCTCGGTTAATTTATCTATGATTTTTAATTGGCTCATAGCAGTTCCTTTATTATGTCCTGCCTAGTTTTCTCTAAATCGGAAAATGGAATAACATATATATAAAAACTATAGCCCGTGAATTCTGCTTTCTTTATTTGATAATTTATTGAGGTTAACAATGAATCAACCTGAGCAGTAATTTTAGCTCTGATCTTTTCACGAAATTCATGATTGGGCATCTTTTTTTCGTCGGAATCAATATCAATATTAAATCCTAAAAAGATTCCAAATGAATGGTCAATATTTGTTTCGTCCGTGCTTGCGCTTGGTATGATAATTTTTTTTAAGATATCATAGCTATTCTCATCGTAAGCTTCCTTTACCAACTGGCTGCTTACTAATTCAATTTCAAAGTCTTTTTTCGCTCCTTTTTGGGAAAGTAATTTACCAATGGATTCAAATGCTTTATAAATCCCTTGCTGTAAATCCGAATGTAGTTTTGATTCTCCAAAAATCAATTGATAATCCTTATCATTTAATTTCAGCAAATGAACTCCGTCTGCACCATTAACAAACATTTGATTTGATGTTTTAAGTTCAAGTTTTGTTAGAATTTTTGGAGCATTTAAATGAGATTCTAACAGGCAATAAAGTAAAATTTCCCCTAGTTCACCTCCTTCAGTCTCTTTAGTTGTAGATGAAGTGTTTTTTTTGATTTCTAAATGATTTCTTAGAAGACCTCTTGCTTTATCAGTAAGAGTCCTAAATTTTCCTTCATCAACTAATTTCTTAACCTCTGTTCTCGATAAAGCAAAGTAGTGCAGCTGGTCGGCTAATAATTCAATCAGTTCATTATAAACAAATTGATTATTAGTAACTCGGAGAGTAAATAAATTTAACTTATTTGAATTTTCCAGTTCTTGATCTTTTATATCTGAATAGAACAAATCGAGAAAATCTTTTCTTACATCAGTTTTTAAACTCATCAGATATACTTTTAAAGATGATTAGGCAAAATTATTGCCCAGTATGAAATAAATATTTCATTATAAAATCTATTATACAATTATACAAAAAAAATACTACTAGTCTTAATAAATCTGATTTAATCAGTTTATAAAAAAACTGTCATTAGATAAATATTTACAATATTATTTGTTTAAATTCCTTGTGATCCAAACGAGCAGACTTATACTTTCTTAAAAATCTGTAATAAAAAACGGAGCTATAGAGCTCCGTCATCTGCAAAGGAATAGTAGGTTTCCGGTGTAATGATCAAATGATCCAGCAGTGCAATATCGAGTATTCCTCCAGCTTCCTTTACTTTTCTGGTTATCTGTTTATCAGCCTCAGAAGGTTTAATCTGTCCTGAGGGATGGTTATGAATCATAATCAGAGATACGGCATTTGCTTTTAGCGCTGCAGCAAAAATCAGTCTCAGGTCAACCGCAGTACCGGAAATACCTCCGGAAGATACTTCGTAAATACCCAGTACCTTATGGGACTGATTTAAAAGCATGATTTTAAACTGCTCGAAAAATTCTATTGTATTAGGATTCCAGGACTGGAGTGCCAGCTGGTAAGCCGTTTTTGAAGAATTGATAAAAGGTCTTTCGGATGCTTTTACTTTTGTTTTGTAGACCAATTCAATTTCTGCTACCTGATTCCAGTTCTGAAGTGTTTTTGAAGTTTCCATGATTTCTAAAGTTTTAAGATTAATTATGGAACCTCGGCCGGGAATGAGAAAGCGAGCGAAAAAAGCAACGCAATAAAGCAGGTTTTTCACCTGCATTTATGGGGGAATTTTTTTCGGCGAACCGCCTTTCCTTCCCGAACTTTGTTCTGAAATTAAGCCTGAACCCAGAAAAAACGGAAAAAAAGAAAGCAAGAATCCAGTGTCCGGTTAACGGGTACGGAGTGCTATAAGTCCCGAAGGGCAGCGAAGCTGTTATGCGCATGCAGTACCCGGCGGATACTAATTTGGCTGCCCTTTTAGTCCGTTTCGAATGAAAACCTGTTATACTCCTCCTTCATTTTTAAATAAAGTTATTACGACGCCGAGGAAATGCTTCAAATATGGAGACGTCAATATTTTATTACTGCCTTGGAAATAAAAGAGCTATTGAAAAACACACCTACAAAAAACAATGTGGGTTTTATGGATAAGCGACATCCGGTTTGGACTGCATATATGAGCAAAACGCAGGTAAACAATTAAGAATAAACAGGAGCAACATTTCGCCGATTTACAGTGATTAATAAATACAGCAATAACAAGAGATAAATTAATCAGGGGCATTAGGGGCTGAGCCTGATTGTGCGTAATTAGGAAAAAACACATTAAAAAAAATCATTTACTATTTTTATTGTGACCTTCCACTTAGGTAGTTTTTCAGTTCTTACGGGACTTAAGCTTATCAGAAAATAATGATTAAACAATTTTGTTATAAATTAGAACAATCAAAGCTATCTATAATGTTACGATCTGTAATAATTTTGTCATGTATAAAATGCTAAAGATTATGGAAAGGTCAGTTGTACATATCGATATGAATACATTTTTTGTATCCTGTGAAAGGTTAACAAATTCAGCATTAAATGGCATACCGCTCATTATCGGCGGAGGAGAAAGAGGCGTGGTCGCCTCGTGTTCTTATGAAGCAAGACGTTTTGGCGTCCGTTCAGCCATGCCTATCCACCTGGCCATGAAACTCTGCCCGCAGGCCAAAATCATGAAAGGCGATATGGAGTTATATTCACGCCTTTCCCACGACATCACCGAGATCATTCAGAAAAAAGCGCCCGTAGTGGAGAAAGCAAGTATTGATGAATTTTATCTGGATATTACCGGGATGGATAAATTCCATGGCAGCTACAAATGGACCGATGAACTGGCCAGTACCATAACAAAAGAAACTGGTTTGCCCCTCACCTTTGCCCTTTCAATCAATAAAACGGTCTCTAAAATCGGAACCGGAGAGGGAAAACAGAAACAAAATCTGGAGATTCCACCACATCTGGTACGCCCATTTTTAAATCCGCTGTCTATTCAGAAAATGCCCATGGTAGGCGAAAAAACCTTCCAGCTTTTATCTCGAATTGGAATCCGTACCATAGGTACACTTTCGGAAATGCCTCAGCAGGTCCTTCAGGAAATGATCGGCAAGAACGGCTCGGAGTTATGGAAAAAAGCAAACGGCATTGATAATAATCCTGTCGAGCCTTATACGGAGAGAAAATCAATTTCAACCGAACATACCTTTGGTCAGGACACCATTGACATACCCCGATTAAAAAGAGTAATTCTGGGCATGGTAGAAAAACTTGCCTTTCAGCTACGCTCTGAAGAGTGGCTTACCTCGACTGTTACTATCAAAATACGTTATGCCAATTTTGATACGGAAACCAAACAATGCCGGGTGCAGTATACCTCAGCGGATCATATCCTGACCAAAACAGTTCAGGAACTTTTCGATAAATTATACCAGCGCCGTATGCGTCTTAGGCTGATAGGGGTGAAATTCAGCGGGCTGGTACGTGGTACCTACCAGATTGATCTTTTTCAGGATACCGAGGAAATGCTGGCACTGTATCAGGCAATGGACAAAATGAAAAGCCGCTATGGTTTTGATGCCGTGATGCGATGCGCCGGTGCTTCCTTCAAACCCAACAACAAAAATGAAATTTTAAGACGTAAGCCATAATACCATGTATCTCAACTGCCACTCCTTCCACTCCCTTCGCTACGGCACCATACCGCTGGACGAACTGGTACCGCAGGCCGTCGCCTGCGGGGTCAAAGCCATGGCACTTACCGATATTAATACCGTAACAGGAATCTATGATTTTATAAAAAACTGTGAGCACGCAGGTATCAAACCACTAGTCGGTATGGAATTTCGATCAGAATTCCATTTTCGTTTTATAGGACTTGCCAAAAATAATAAAGGCCTTGCCGAGATGAACCGGTTCCTTACTCGTCACAACTTTGAAAAAACTGCCCTTCCTGCTTTTGCTCCCGGTTTTAAGGATGTTTATGTCATTTATCCCCTGGAAAATACACCCCCTGTTTTAAAAGAAAATGAGTTCATCGGCATCAGGCCCGAACAGCTTCAAAAATTGATTTTATCTGATTGGAAAAAAAAGATTGAAAAAATGGTAATTCTCCAGCCTGTGACCTTTCGCACCAAAAGAGAATACAACCTGCACAGGATACTCTGCGCCATTGACCGAAATGTTATACTATCAAAACTCGCTCCTGAGGACTGCTGCACGACCAATGATAAAATGATGGCTGTTGATTCATTGATAAGTCAGTATAATGAATATCCCCAAATACTTTCCAATACGCAGAAAATTGTGGATAACTGTAATTTTGCATATGATTTCGAAACGCCGAAAAATAAAAAATACTACACCTCCAACAGAAAAAGTGATATGGACCTGCTCACTTCCCTGGCAAAGCAGGGGCTGGTATGGCGCTATGGAAGTAAAAACATCCCGGCAAGGGAACGTATGGAAAAAGAGCTGAAAGTCATTGACCAGATGGAATTCAGCGGCTATTTCCTTATTACCTGGGATATTATCCGGTTCAGCAACAGTCAGGGCTTCCTGCACATCGGACGGGGAAGCGGTGCCAATAGTATTGTAGCGTATTGTTTGGGAATAACCGACATTTGCCCTTTGGAACTGGATCTGTATTTTGAACGTTTCCTAAATGAAAACAGAAAGAGCCCTCCTGACTTTGATATCGACTGGAGCTGGAAGGAGCGTGATGTGATATTGGAATATATATTCAACCGTTACACCTATGAACATGTCGCTTTTTGCGGCACAAATGTGGAATTCAAGTACCGCTCCATTTTCAGGGAGGTCGGCAAAGTTTTTGGGCTTCCCAAAGAGGAGCTTGACATGCTGGCCAAAAATCCCATGAAGCATCATGACTCCAACCACATTGTAAAGTTTGTGCAGGAATATGGCATGATGCTCGAGAAGTATCCCAACCAGAGAAGCATGCACTCCTGCGGGGTTCTGATTTCCGAGGAACCCATTACCAATTATACGCCTCTGGAAATGCCTCCCAAGGGATTCCCTATCGCCCTTTTTGACATGCATGTTGCCGAGAATATCGGTTTTGAGAAATTTGATATCCTAAGCCAAAGGGGCATAGGGCACATCGATGAGAGCGTAAGACTGGTTGAGAAAAACAGGGGTATCCGAATCAATATCCGCGACACATCCATTTCAAAAAATGAAGCAACAGCTAATAAATATCTGGCAGAGGGGAAAACGATCGGATGTTTCTATATTGAAAGCCCGGCTATGCGGGGCCTGCTCAGACGTTTGAAATGTGACAATTACAAAACACTGGTGGCTGCCTCGTCCATTATTCGCCCAGGTGTTGCCCAAAGTGGAATGATGAAGGAATATATTTTCAGGCACAACCACCCTGATCAGTTTGAATATTTTCATCCCGTGTTTGAGCAGCAGCTCGGGGAAACCTACGGCATTATGGTGTATCAGGAAGACGTAATTAAAATTGCCCTGCATTATGGGGGTCTGCCTGCTGCAGACGGTGATATCCTGCGCCGTGCGATGTCGGGAAAAGGACGTTCCAAATCGGCGCTCCAAAAGGTAAAAGATAATTTCTTTGCCAGCTGCGAGAAGAAAGGGCATCCCTTCGCGCTTAGTGAGGAAATTTACCGCCAGATTGAATCGTTTGCCGGATATTCCTTCTGCAAGGCACACTCGGCATCCTACGCGGTTGAAAGTTACCAGAGCCTTTACCTGAAAGTACATTTTCCCATAGAGTTTATGGTAGCGGTTATTAATAACGGGGGAGGTTTTTACAGACTTGAAATATATGTGCACGAAGCGAGGATGGCCGGGGCGGTTATTCACAATCCCTGCGTGAACAAAAGCTTTTTTGAAACAACGCTTTATGGGAATGACATCTATCTTGGATTTATGCACCTGAAAAGCCTTGACGCTAAAATGGCGCAGTTTATTGAATCGGAAAGGGAAAGAAATGGGGAATTTCGTTCGCTCGAAGATTTTATTAATCGCATCCCAATGGGCATTGAAAGTGTAAAAATCCTGATTTTTATAGGGGCATTTCGTTTTACTGGCAAAACCAAAAACCAGCTTTTGGTTGTTGCAAGCCTGTTATTAAACAATTTTAAGCCAGAAAACAGGGGACTTATGCTGATACAGGAGCCAGTTAAGGAATATAAACTTCCGACACTGGAAAGGTCCATTTTTGAAGATGCATTTGATGAAATCGAACTGCTAAGCTTTCCGATTTCCTGTACTGTATTTGACCTGCTACAGACCTCGCACAGAGGTGATATCAAGGTCAGGGACCTACCCCGCTGCCATAAAAAACAAGTGCGGATGCTCGCCTACCTGATATCCACCAAACAGGTGCCTACCAAAAAAGGCAACATGTATTTTGGAACCTGGATCGATAATGAAGGGGCCTATTTTGATACGGCGCATTTTCCCGACAGCCTAATTGATTATCCATTTCTTGGAGGTGGATGCTACCTGCTTTTAGGGACTGTGGAAATAGATTATCATTTCCCGACCATTACCATTCACAAAATGGCGAAAATGCCCTTTATACCCGATCCGCGGTATATGGATACCAAAGACCAATACAAAACGCAGGCACTGATACGTGAAGATGTCAGCACTACCGAGCGTGCGCCCTATCCTCAGGAGCATGAGATCAACCTGCCGCGTCACCGAATGAAATTTTGATTTATTATCTATGTTAATTCCTAATTATGAATTAAATTTGGTAGAGAGTGAAATAAAAACACAGATAAGAACGAACAAAAGCGTAAGCAGTCTATTGCTGTTTCTGCAAAGCAGATTATTTTTTCTCTGTGTGTTTTCCAAAAGCAGCAACTCTCTATGTTTATGACATCAAACAGGCATCGGTTCATTTATGCAATTTTTGATGATGAATTTAGAACAGGACGTTTCAGCAGATTGCCTGGAAAGGTTCAGATACTATTAAGATAAGTTGATTTAATTTAACAACGCAAGAAATCATGTGTTACTATACCCAGCAGTCGGCAACAATTGAAAATGTAAAACGACGCTTTAATGCAGAAGTGGATAACGAGGAAAACTACCTCCAGTCTGATTTTATAAATGGATTTGCGCATCCAAACATACCGATAATACTTAATTCCGCGCCTCATTTAATTACAACGGACTACACATGGGGACTGCTTCCAACTTGGACAAAAGATATAGAATTTAGAAAAAACACCCTCAATGCAAGAATTGAATCCATTGAAGAGAAAGCATCGTTCAAGACCATCACCCACAACCGCTGCCTTATAATAGCATCTGCCTATTATGAATGGCACTGGAATGATGAAAAAGGAAAAAGCAAGGATAAATATCAGATCAATTCGCAGGATGATGAAATCTTTACCTTTGCAGGCTTATATTCCACATGGACAGATCCTATTTCCGACGAAATTAAAAACACCTATACCATGGTTACTACAAAAGCCAATAAAACCATGCAGTATATTCACAACCATAAAATGCGAATGCCTATAATGCTTAAAAGAGATGATGAATCGGCATGGCTGGATCAGTCTGTCAAAATTGAAGATTTTGCATTTCCTTATGAAGGAAACCTTGTCGCATTTCAAGTTTAGAATTATAGCTATGGAAGAAATTGATTATTTTAAAGGCGTTACCAATCAGGAATTTCTTGATTACTATAAAGTAGATTTGTTTTCGCGTATGGAAATTTCACTCTACACTTATCCCCATGAGATGACCGAGGAGGAGCCTCTTCCGTGGGAACACTTCAACAGATGCGAGGGAATTCTATATGAATACCTTTACAACACATATGCTGAAGCAAAATTTCAAAGATGGCAAAAGGAAAAGAAGGAAGCAGCAGAATTTTCGAACACCAACGACCATCAGGCTGATCACAACCAAATCGAAATTCAAGAAACTAAAGAACAAAGGACTGAAAGGTATGCAATTGAGCAAGGCCATCGCAATATCATTGTCAGGGCAAAAATGCAGGAAATAAGGCCAGAACTCAACAAATTAACAGCTGATTATTTAAGGAAAGTAAAACTTCATTTTATTGATTTATAATTTTATATTTTATCCAGCCCGCTCTTCATGGACTTATCGTGACGGTTGCAACTGCGGATTGACAAAAATGGTAAAATCATAAAGCTCCTCATCAAAAAAAACTGTAATTTATTCGATGGTAATTCGATTAAAGTTTGCTAATTCTTGTCTTGAGACATTAGTATTGCTATAGTTTTATCATCCTTTAATCCCAAGTAATATTTTTCTAAAACTTTCTGGAAAATAGGATCTGTATTTTCAATCTGGCTAAATAGGGTCATACATGATTTAAGTTTTCTATCGTCCGGCTTGCCAAAGATTTCTATTGCTGTCTTGCCCTGTTGAGAAAGTACTGCTTCTGAAATTTCAATTAAGCGTTTACCGAGTACCGGATCATTAAGATAATGCCGGGCCTCCTCTAGGTCCTTAATTCCATAATACACGTTACAGTCCGTAAAACCCAAGCCTCTGATTTGGGGAAAAACAAACCACATCCAATGACTTTGCTTTTTTCCGTTTTTGATTTCATTCAAAGCCCGGAGGTAAACATTCTCTTGCGCCACAACAAATCTTTCTATACCGTCATCTGGATTCATAAGGAGTTGTTTTAGTTTAGTAGAGGGTTAAATTACTGGTTTAAATTGCAATTAGATAAAAATTCCTTGTCCCGTTTTCAAATTCCTGACTAATGATTCCACATTACTGGTTTAAGGAATCTATGCTTGCATATGAAGTTAATCTATGGCAGGATCCTGGAACCTGGAGAAGTTTTTTTTTTAAATACTTCCTAATACATAAGTTCAATACTACGCTCTTTTTTGGTCAGTCCCTGCTCGATAAAAACTATACTACATATGGGCTGGAGGCTATCCACTAAATTAGGGAAAGCATAAACAAGCTCTTGAGAAGAACTTTCCAAATCGACACCTAAACTCTTCTCGAGCTCTAAAATGCGGTATAAAACCCTTTTTTGCAAAAGTTTCATCATGTCCGACTGCGATATTGTCGGGAGCCACACCAAAGCGAAAATTTCTGCTTTCTTGTTAGCTAATAGATCACTAAAATGAGAGTGAATTGCCAAAACATAGGCTGGTCAATCAAATTATATGGGAACTCCAAATCCGCAGCTTTAATAGTGACTGCAAAATCTTCAAGATGTAGCCCCCATAAAACGATCAATATTGAGATCGCCAAATAGTAAAATATTTACGAAAAGAGTTTTTTAATAAATTAGTAAAATCAATCCAGAATACCTTTCCCAAATACTTTTTCTACCTGAAATATATACGTATTTAATATTGGCGTTGCTAAAAAGAAACGGCTTACTGCCGCCCCATTCGCATCTTTTTTTTGATTATCAAATGACCGCTCCAAAAGTGCGGTATAATCCTGAAGTTGACTACCGTCAAAAACCGTTCGTAAATTTCTCTCGGTATTGATAAACGATTTTAACATTGGAAAATCATTATTATTGTCCTGTTCGTACCTTTCTATTCCAGATTTAACATCAAGGAACTCTTTTCTGAACAAACCTAAAACTGCTGGTATATTATGTCCGTAAAAAATATTAGGTATAAGTCCTACCTTATAATTCGCATAATGCTCCTGTGAAGATATTGAATTGGCCAAGTACTTTTCAAAGGTTTGAATGCGATATATATAATCTGTATTAAAAAAATTAGTGTCTTGAAAATCAATATTCATGTTGTACAATATTTTAAGTTACATGTAAATTCAAACATAAAAGTAGCTAAATTTTTAAATTGCAAAGTAGCAAAAAAATAGTTTTCCCATCATTGGTGAATCCCTTCTCTACAGGTATATCGTTATATCTTTTGAATCTGTCCTGATCTCCGGACGGCATTCCTGCAGCAAATCGAGTGCCATACGGTCCACGTCGGTTTCACTCAAAGACTCGTACGCAATGCTTTGCTCAGAATCAAAGTGGATATCAATATAGCAGATTTCACTGCTTATCGCCTCCATGTCATCGCTGATAATATCGCAGTGATTATCAATTTCCACACCGAAATACTCAACCTGGGTCAATCCCCGGTTAATCAGCCCGGTGACAAAATCAATTGTGATGGTTTCAGGTATAACAACCTTTGCTGTTGATAAAACAAGAGTATGTGCTTCCATATCATGTTATTTTATATTAAGCCCTAATTTACAAATATTTATAAATACTTCAATAAAAAAAATTGCTACAGTCAACCGTAGTAGTATGGATGAACCACAATTTATTTCAGCCTAGGCCGTTCAGTTTAGTAACAAGCATTTTTTTATCCGGCAACTGTATTTTGTATTCTGCTACCATAGTGGGAGAAAGACTTCTGCTTAGCGCATATTCCACCACAGCATGATCCTGATCCTTGCATAATAATATTCCGATACTGGGGTTTTCATTTGGTTTGCGAACATCACGATCTAATGCTTCCAAATAAAAATTGAGCTGGCCTAAATGTTCCGGTTTAAATTTATCTGATTTAAGCTCAAAGGCTATAAGGCATTGAAGTCCCCTGTGATAAAAAAGCAGGTCAATAAAAAAATCGCTATGCCCTACCTGAACTTTATACTCCTCTGCAATAAATAGAAAATCCTTACCAAGTTCAAGTATAAAATCTTTCATCTGACTTATAAGTCCTTTTTGGAGATCGTTCTCGCTGTAGGAATCTGAAAGATTAAGAAAGTCAAAAATATAACTGTCCTTAAATGTATTTGCGATATCGGGATGTAATTCCCTCATCGCTGATGAGAGTTTTGTATTTCCCAGAATAGTCCTTTCAAAAACACCACTGTTTATTTGTCTCTCGAGCTCTCTCGAACTGAACTTCTCCTGCCTGGAGAGTCCCAGGTAAAACTCCCGCTCTTCAATGGATTTTGCCCTGCTTAAAATTATAAGATTATTTGTCCAGCTAATTTCTCTCAGCAGTGCTGAGAGATTTGGAAAATCTTTATAGGCCTGATAAAACTGCTTCATTCTCCAAAGATTTTTATCTGAAAAACCTTTTATTTCAGGCTCGGTATTCTTTAAAAACAGTGCTAATTCGGTAACCACCGACGCTCCCCACTGCAGGTTCTCCAGCCTGATATAAATATACTGTCCAATATTCCAGTACAGATTTATCATCTCGGTATTGACCGCTGTTATTGCATTGGATCTGGATTGTTTTATTAACTGGATTATATCTGAAAATTGTTCCTGTAACATCGCTTTTAAATTTTAAGTTTCTTACTGTTCGTGTTATTTCTTTAATACTAAATAAACCAGCGCGGGATCGTTCAGCAGGCGTTCCATTTCGGAATGATTTATATCCTGAATATCCTGCTTTATCTGAAGGTAATTACGCTGGATCATTGCGTTGTCAAGTTTTCGGACCGGTGGTATTTCCTTATAATTCTCTATCTCTTTTCTAAGCGCCTCATGATCATTTATAATTTCATTGTGAAAGGTTTTGAGCTCAATTTTACAATCGGGATCATCGGCAACCATCCCCACAAATTCCCCGGAACTCAGCGCCGAGATTTTCGAAGGCGGAACAGCAGATTCTAATTGTTTTGAGCGGCTGATCGACGTGTCTGCGCTGTTGATAGAGAGGCTTTCGCGGTCCTGCATAATTTTTCCGAATCGCTCTGATAATTGCTTGGAAGTATCTCCTGTAACCTGTCCGCTAATTATATTTCCGACAATATTCATAATGACATCCGCCTGTTCTCTACCATAATCCTTACGAAGCTGGGTGAAGTCCTGAACACCCAGGCAGGTTGCCACTTTATTGCTTCTTGCAGTGGCAATTAAACTGTCCATATTATTGAGATATATAGTAGGGAATTCATCAAAGACCAGACTTGATTTCATTTTTCCTTTTTTGTTTACCAGCTTAACAAGCCTGTTTACATAGAGGGACAGTACGGCTCCGTATATTTGTATTTTCTGCGGGTTGTTTCCCATGCATACAATTTTAGGTTCCTCGGGATTGTTGATATCCAAAGTGAAATCATTTCCTGATAAAACATAGTATAACTGCGGGGAGGAAAGCCTTGCCATAGCGATTTTTGCAGTAGCAATCTGCCCCTCAAGCTGGTCAGTCGCCTCATTGAGGTAAGCATTAATAAACGGATTTATCAGTACTTCAATTTCTTTCTCTGTCCGAAGCAGTGTAAAGAGACTGTCATAATCCATCTGCATGAGTTCAATTACATGAGGCAGGGTGCAGAATTCTCCATCTTTATACTTTCTGAGATACCAAATTACGGCCGATAAAAAATTAATTGGCGACTCCACAAAAAAGTCACCCTGCCTTTTAATCCACTCCCTGTTGAGTCCCATTAAAATAGTCCTTGCGGATTCCGAAGCATCGGTTATATCTTCCATACTCTGAGGATCCAAAGGATTGCATCGGTGCATGATCTTATCAAAATTTATAAAGTAACATTTAGGTACTATTTTATAAACATGTTTGTTGTTTTCAAATGTATTGTAGACAATTTTGGAGAGGTCATCATATTTAAAATCATAGACAAACATGCTGAACCCTTTTCGAATGTGCTGGGTTATAACGTGACGTATTACAAAATAAGATTTACCCGATCCCGGAGTGCCAAGAACCATCAGAGCCCTAAATGGATTTATAATATTGATCCAGCTGCTGCGCTGTTTGTCTTTTAGATAATATCTGGCGGGCAGGTTGATGGAATATTCATTTTCCAGAAGTCTTTCTTCCTGTGGAAAAGTCTCATTGAGCTTATTGAAAATATCTTTTTGGCTAAGCCTGTTTTTTATAATCCGAGAAAGCATAGTGCCTCCTGAAAGAATCATTAGAAATCCAGCCGAGGTGCACATCATATAAGCAACAGCATTACGGGAGTCAAGCGAAAACAGGAACAACGAAAAATAACTAATAAAATAAGTTGCCAGCCCAGTGAAGCAATAGGCAAAAGCTGTTCTATAATTAAGTTTTTCATTTTTGCGACCCTTTGCACCCAGGAGCGAAATCATCAAAAAACCGAGTGCAAAAAATTTGGATTTATGGAAATCGGAGAACAATCCCGTACGGTAGATATTGCCCAATATTTTATCGCTAAACGCGCTGGTGAGCTCCCATTGCCTAAAAGCGTAGTAGCAATAAAAGTAAAAGTGAATTATAAGAATGATAATGCCAATCAGCCTTGTCATATCGAGTATTTTTCTTAGTGCCTGTTCATTTTCTCCTGTCTGCATCGCCATTATATTTAGTGTTATTGATTATCGGATTGTCCTTTTATTTTTTTCTTTTTTCGCTTGCCTTTAAGCTGATTTGGAATATAATTTGCCGTATATTCTGACTGGGTCAAAACATCCACTATCTTTCCCAGTAGATCTGCACCGGACTCATTATTAGCCTGTAATAAACCCTTACTGTTAGTATCTGTAATCTTATCCACATCGGTTTTTAAAGAGCTTTCGTTACCAAAATTTTGCTTGTTGCTGCCAATTAAACCACAGCGCTCCTGCATTGCTTTTGCACTGTATTGTTTGCCTAATGCGCTGCCATTAAAAACACATTTAGTGGTATGATCCACGTAGGTAATCCCGTAGATTAATCCTTCAGTATTTTTTCGGCACACGATGTTGATTCCTTCTTTTTCAAGTAATTTGGTCAGCTGGGAAAACCGAATATTTTTCGCAAAAAGAGCAAGGTCAACTGCATTTTTTATCCTGTTTTTCATTCCTGTATTTACATTATTATTGGATGCGAATTTCTGCTCTAAAAACTTAAGTGTCGGCTTGTTATAAAAGTCACTTGCTTTAATGGGTACCCCAATAGGCTTTCCTTCCGTGTCCAATATTCGATATACAAGTCCATTTGCCTTAAATACCCTGGAGTTTTCGTTTCCTCGGTCAGCCATTACATTATATAACTGCAATACTGCATTCAGTTCCGAAAGACTGGTATAATTATAGGACGATAATACACCGTCGAGCACTGCCGAAATTGCTTTTTTGGATTGTATCCGGCCATAACAAACCTTGGATGCAGCTATAGGTTTGAGCGAGGAATCAGTATTGTTTTTGCGGCCCTGTGCTTCTACAAGCCCGAAAGATTTCTCAATCTCCTTTCGGGCAGTTTCAGATTGGTTCCGGCCGATGTTGTGCATATCAATCCGGCTTCCGTCCGGCTTCACTTTTATGGATACCAAATGGATGTGCGGGTGCGCTGCATCGTGATGCTGGTATACCAGATAGGGCTGCTCTGCAAAGCCAATTTTTTCCATGTAAGTGTTCGCAATTGCAATTAATTTCTCTTTGGATAATGTACTTTCAGAGGGATCAAAATTCAGTGAGATATGAACACTATTGCGCTTTACATTCTCATTCAAGGCATTTTGTTTGAGCAGCCTGTTGAGTCTCATTGAAACATTCATCTGCTCCAGATCAACAGGATAATTTCCTTCCGCTATACACTCTGCAACACCTAGTTTTACTTTGTTCTCATTATAATTAAAAACATTATGAACAGAGGATCCTGTCTTTATGATTGCAACCATTTTTCAGAAATTTTTTGCGTATATTTCTTTATCTCTTCAATCTTTCCCAGCAGTATTTTCTGCTCGAGTTCGTGGCTTATAATCCAGGTGCGAAACTCAGGAATCTGGTTCAGTGTGTGCAATTTTTTTACAGCCTGATTTAAGTTGTTTCCTATTGCTTTAAGTTCATTTCGCAAGCGGATAATTTCACCCATAAATTCGTCAAGGGACTCATTTCGGTAATTGGTTGTAATGGTTTTATTAAATAGATATTTGCGGATATACTCACTTAATTTCCTACAGGTTGTAGCTTTCCATTTACGCTCAATTTTTGCGTACTCCGCAGGCGTAAAACGCAGCCCTACAATACGCGTTCTGTTTGAATTTTCCTTTTCCATCTTCTTTCCTTTTCATTAATTTCAAACTCTTTTTCTCTTTTCAGTGTCCCTGCCCACGAGTTCCGAGTAGAGGGCAGCCAGATTCGGTTGTTTAACAACCGGACATCTGGCCGATTGCAGGAACGTGGCAATCTTTCAGCTTTATTAATGTCTTTTTAGAATTTCGGCATTATCTGCAGTATACCTTAAATCCAATCACAATAAACTGTCTTGAGTAAACATTACAAATTGTTTATAAATCTGTACGAAGTTATGCAAGCTCTGCCTATTGAACCTATCATGGACATATTATGTCCATGATAATTAAGAAGCCTATATATATCTTTGTATTAATAAATATTAATTTAAAGACGTGAAAATTATGATGACAACAAATGATGTAGCAAAGGTTTTCGATACTATATTTAGTATCCCGGGCATGAATGAAGTAGTGAAGATGGATTTAAAAATTTCACGGAAGAATGTACTTTTATTAAACCATGTAATTGAACGCGGGCTCGCGGCAAAAGGTGATGATAAATCATCGCTCTTTTTGACAAGTATTCCACAGGAAAATCTTCAGGAATTAAAACAATTTGGAGATGAGTTTCTCCAAAAAGCCGGACTCATAGAATTCAGCGAAAAACTCAGTACACTGAGCGATACCGGAAAGTAATTAAAGTTAAAAAAATCAATTGATGCCAATAAACAAATATTGTTTATTGGCATCTCCTTTTATGCTGGGAGGCAATCTTATTTTTTAACTAACAATTGAATGCTATTGAATAATCTGTGCCTGTTTTTGATAACAACCAAAATAACAGATCATTGTAAATTTGTCTTAGTTGTAATCAACAAAATACATGATCCTATCGGATGCTTTTTAAGATTTACAAAAGAGTATAGAGGCCCTATCAAGTCCTAATAACTCATCAGGAACTTTTCAACTAATTACTTTACCTGAAGTCATGGAATTAAACAAAAACATAAGAACAATTACCATACAAATAATATGTCTTTTATACGTGATGCTATTTGTTTATGCAGCTGTGAGCAAATTATTGGATTTTGAGAATTTTCAGGTGCAGCTTGGACAATCCCCATTATTGAGTTCTTATGCATCGTACGTATCATGGATGGTCCCAACTCTCGAGCTCTTAATTGCGTTTCTACTCTTTGTTCCGAAATTCCGCAATTATGGTTTGTATGCCTGTCTCTGTTTGATGACTATGTTTACGGCATATATTTATATTGTCCTCCATTACAGTTCTTTCGTTCCCTGTTCCTGTGGCGGAATTTTAGAGAAAATGAGCTGGAATGTTCATTTAGTCTTTAATATTTTCTTTGTTGGAATAGCGGTGCTGGGAATAGTTTTTAGTCATCGATATAAAACGGAGAATAATAGTCTAAAAAACAAATTGTCCCCAACTAAAACTATTCCTATTTCGATATTATTAAGCACAATATTAATTATCGTTTTATTTCTATCCTCTGAAGAAATTATGCACCATAAAAATCCATTTATCAGACGCTATATTAAGAGATCAGTACACCTTGTACATTCCACAGATTTAAAATATAATTCTTATTATTTCTCAGGCAGTAGCACAGGCAAACTGTACTTGGGCAATTACACAACACCTTCTCAAATTTTATCGATCGATACCTCATTCAAGTTTCAGCAAAGAAATAAAATAGATCTTAATGGCCACCGTATTGCCTTTGGTGCCATCAAAACTTTAGTAAGGGAAAAACATTTTTACTTAATGGATGGAACTGTTCCCTATATATATGCAGGCAGCACTGAAAACTGGAAGATTACTTCTTATTTAAAACAGCCTCCCCGTTTTACAGCAGCGGAGCCAATTGATAAATCAACTTTTATTTTTCGAAATAATAGCGGGGTCAAATCTGCTAACATTCTTGGTACATATTCAACAGAAAACGGCACTAAAATCAAGTATGCGCCGGATTTATTAATACAGCAGATTGACGGAATTTTTGATACCGATGGTATGCTGTTGTACAGCAATAAAATGGAAAGGGCTGTGTATGTTTATTTTTATCGGAATGAAATTATAGTAGCAGATAAGAATGGAAAATTAGATTACCGCGGCAAGACCATCGATACTATTTCCCAAGCAAAAATTAAGGTAGCATATCTCAAAAACGAAACTGTACGTAAAATGTCAGCTCCGCCGGTTATGGTTAATTCCCAAAGCACTCTGCATAACAACCTGCTGCTTGTAGAATCAAAAATTCCAGGACTTTATGAAGATCCTGCCATCTGGAAACATGCTTCGGTTATTGATGTTTATAACATTAGAAAAAACAGTTATATTTTAAGTTTTCCCATTTTTGAAATTGGAGATGACAAACTTAAATCTTTGTTTTTAACCGATAGACATTTGTATGTTATGATCGGTACAAAACTATTGATGTATGAGCTAAGGGAAAACCTTAAAAAAGAGATGGAAACTGATTAACAGACATTCATAAAATTTACAAAAGTATACCGGCCGGTACCAGGAATAAGATCGAACACCTGTATAAAATAGTAGATCATTTTAACCTTAATACATATTATTATGAAAACCACATTTTTAAAATCGACAATGCCCTTTGCACTAGTTGCAGTAATGGGAATCTCAGGTGCTTTTTTGACCACTTCAATGCAGAGTGCTTCAAAGGCTGCCCCTAAAACTGGATATATAAACAGCGCTCAATTGCCCTGTAATGTTCCGGTAAGTTGTAACACTACACCGAGACCTCAAATCTGTCAGGCCAATGGACAGCAGGCTTTTGGAAAGGATAATAACTGCCAGGAGGTTCTTTATCGTCCTAATTAATCAAAGGATGCTTAAATGCAATGCAGTTCTAAAAAAGAACTGCATTGTTGTTTAAATAATTAATTAACTGCCTCTTCTGGCCATGTAACAGACTGGTCATTTTTAAGGTAATAATCAAACCATTGACTAATTCTGCGACTAAGATTTATTTGATTTTTTTCTTTCATTAAAATATGCTTTTCATCAGGGTACAAAAGCATTATTGAAGGTTTTCCCAACCTTCTCAGGGCCATATAAAATTCCACACTCTGTTGCCAATTGACATGCCAGTCTGCTTTTCCAGTCCATAATAAAACAGGGGTCTTAATAGAGCTGGCATTGTTAACAGGAGAATTTTTTGAATATAAGTCCGGATCCTCAAAAGGAGTTTTTCCCATTCGCCACTGCTGGCTTTGAAAACGGCTCATATCTGAGATATTAAGGTCCCAGCCTACAGTCAGATAAAAACTGTTAAGATCTGCAATTGAAGCGCCAGAAACAGCTGCAGCAAAAAGGTCTGTCTGGGTAATTATAAAATTTACCTCATATCCTCCGAAAGAATGTCCCATCAAACCGATTTTTAATGGGTCAACCAAATTTTTATTTATAATGTGATGGGTTGCACTAACAGTACAATCGACCGAATTCTCTCCAACTTTTCCAGTTTCATGTTCAATATCAGGACATAAAACGAAATAGTCATTTGTTGTTAGCACAGATGCATTAAAGCCACTGCCGGAAAATAAGGTAGGATTAATATATTTATGAAGTCCATGAGATTGCTTTTCGTAAACATAAACAATCATTGGATACTTTTTTTTTGGACTGTAATTTGCTGGATAGTATAAAATGCCCTGTAATTCTTTTCCTTTTGAATTGCTGTATGAAATAAGTTCAGACGTTCCCCATTGAAATTTATTGTAATGGGAATTGCTTTGAAAAATGATTTTTTCCACAGAGTTATTTTCTTTTAAAATCAGCCGCGGCGGAAGATTAAATTTCTGCTGCTGATAGATATATAGCTGATGTTTTTTTATGTAATGCATATTATCAAAATAACTATCACCATACAATATTTGTTTCATGCCACTGTCTTTCTCCAAGCTGTAATATCCAGTCTTGCCGTCATCGCCTTCTGCACGAAGAATCAGCATATCATTTAAATCTATAGTAACTCCTTTCCAGCCGTCATAATTTTGGACCAGAAGATCATAATCTCCCAGAGTACTTAATCTGAATTTAGTTTTATTTTCCCTCCCCTTCGTAAGTCTTCTAAATGAAGTTCCATCATACCTTACTGCCCAAATATCATATTGATCATACAATAAGATCTCTTTGTCTCCTGGAGTCCATCCGGGATTACCATATGCGGAATCACCACCCAATATAAAGACTCTGCCAAAGAAAGGCACTTTGATTTTCTGTGTGATGTTCTTGTGAGATTTAATTTTAGCATCGTAAATCCACCAGTTATTATCCCTATAGTACGCAATAAACCTGCCCGAAGGAGATGGGAGCAGATCCGAATGGATTTCGCTCTGTTTTCTGACCAGTATATCTTTTTCACCTGTAACCAGATTCACTATATAATAATCCCTGGGAGCTTCAATTTCAAACTGGGGTTCATATTGTTTAGGATTCGATACAATTGCCATAGTTTTATTGCCGTTGAGCATAACGCTGGGGAAATCCGCAGATGAAATTTGGACAATATTTCCCGATGCAGGATACCACACAGCCAGATTTGCTTTTTCGTAAAACCTCCCAGATCTTTGTTCTCGGGGATAAATCCACTTATCTGCAGTATTCCAAACTTCCACTGTATCACTGGCTTTTTTTTGAGCAGGCCTGTTTTTTGGAGCAAGTCCAAAGAATACCTTTTCTAAATCAGGTGATATGCTTAATGGATAAGTCCCATCCTTGTCAAAATTTTTATCCAAAGGAAAATTACTTTGCTCACCTGCATCAAGCTTATACAATTTCTTTAGCTGCAGATTATACAAACAAAGACTCATACTATCATCATTTGAATCCGATGCGGTGTAAAAAGCGACTGCTTTTCCATTTTCCTCCCATGTCAAGTTGTAAAACTCACCACTCCCCTGCTTTATAATCCAGTTTATTTCCGAGGTATTATCCAAACCTAGAATTCCAACAGAATAATAAGAATTCTCTTTTATCGAAATAATAACCTCTTTTTCATTGGGGCTCAGGGAAAAGTGGACTACTTCGTGAATTGTTTTGACCTCATTAGTTGATAAATTAAGGATTTGCAGAATTTTGTCTTTTTTTAAAAGTGTAATTATCTGGTCTCTCGCAGATGAATATTCAACCTGTGTATCCATGGGATAAGCTTCCTGATCTCCTGAAGTTAAATTTAAAGTCCTGAGGTTATTTTTATCTTTACAGATCAGATGTCCATTACCCGCAAAACGAGGAAATATCCCTTTTGGAAAATTATAAGTTTTAAGGTTAGCTGTATTGCGTACAAATAAAGTATCTATATCATTATCATAAATCATTCTGTAGCTTATCCACTGGCCATTTGGAGAAATATTTTCAACTATTGGTTCTCCCCATTTCTGATAATCGAATTCAGTCAACGGTTTCTTTTGCACCACCTGCCCCCATAAGGGACAGGCTACTAATGGCAAAATAACAAATAAAACTAAAAAAAAATTCAGATTCATATACAGAGATTCCTGTTTCTTCATCCCGACTGGTAAAATATTTTGAGGTATCATAATTTAATATCCGCTATTCTGTGGACGCAGGTTAGGATTTATACTTAACTCATTTTGAGGCAGTGGGAATAAAACATCTGTTGAATTCCATCCTGCTTTTGACACAGAGAGAACACTATCAATTTCCCCCGAACGCTTCAGGTCAAAAAAACGATGTCCATATTCTGTAAACAGTTCCCATCTTCTTTCGCGTAAAACAGCATTAATAATTTCCTGCCCAGATACAGCCTGTGTGTCGGCCAGCCCCGCGCGCTTTCTTATAACATTTAAATCTTCTTTAGCACCTATGAGATCTCCCTGATGTGCCCTTGCTTCTGCTCTTATTAGATATTGTTCAGCTAGGCGAAATATCACCGAGTACTCAACTGAGGAAGCTGTATAATCAAACTCCTTATATTTATAGGAATGATTCCACGTAGTAGGACCATCACTAATAGATGCAGTCCAATTAGTTTTTCGCAGGTCATCTGTTTCAAATGATGTGATCAGATCATTACTTATAGCCACAAGAGGCGGAGGGCCTGAAAAAAATATAAAAATGCCTGCTTCATCTGTGTTTTTTCCGGACGCGGATGGCTGAAACTGCCAAAGTGTTTCCTTTGAACCTTTTATAAATACAAGGGCTGGATTATCTTCAATAGCATAGAGATTTACAGCATTTAATACCGCTGATGCAACGTTTGCTGCTTCTGCCCATGACTCGTTATACAGATATACCCTTGCCAATAATGCTTTGGCCGTAAATTGGTTGGGCCGTATTCTTTCTGCATTTTTATAGTCCGGTGCAAGCAGGGCTATCGCTGATTCCAAATCCACAATAACTTTGGCATAAATCTCTTTGACATTAATCTTCTCAGCTGCGTTATTGATCTTATGGTTCGTCGAAGTAATATAAGGAATGTCTCCATAGAGATTTGTTAGATAAAAATGCACCAAAGACCTTATAAATAGAGCTTCGCCTTTTAACTGCCCTTCTTCAATTGCAGTTAACTCATTACTTCGCTCCACTCCTTCCATGACTGCATTAGCTGCATAAATCTGATTATAACTGATATTCCAATAATCGGTGATAGTTGAATTTGCAGGCAAAAGTGTATTGGTGTAAAACGGAAGCGTCGGATCGCCAGGACTTGCAAAGCAGTTTAACTCATCAGCATAATTGCCCAGCTGATTAGAAACTCCTGATGCAGTACCGGAAAGTAAGCCCTGATCCCTCATTTTAGAATAAATATCCGACAGTGCAGCGTTTGCAGTTGAATAGTTATCAAATACTGAAACTGTTGTTAATTGTGATTTTGGCAGATCAACTTCTACAAAAGAATCACATGAGCTCAGACATACTATTGTTATTGCTTGAAAAAGCAATAATTGGTGTATAGAAATAATTTTAAACGAGATTGTTTTCATGACAGATAATTAAAAAGTGAGTTGAATTCCGGCAGTAATGATTTTCAGGGGAGGCAGGTAACCTGAGGCTATAAATTCAGGATCGCCATCCTTATATTTTGTAAAAGTGAGCAGGTTCTGCCCCTGCAGGATTAGCTGGCACTGTGTACTTTTCGTACCTAAAGGCAGGTCATAGGAAAAAGCTATATTCTTTAGGCGAATAAAAGACGCATCGGTAATAGAACCCGTGCTCTGGTTATAGAGATAGTCAGCAGTGACGGCATCTTCATTGTAACCGCTGGTATAAATTTGCTGTGCTGCATTATCACCGGACTTTATCCAGCTGTCCGCAGCCCTTGCCGGCTGATTGGACATCTGTCCGGCAAAACCATTATAATAGCTGCGATTCTCCTGTTTTACAAATTGAAAAAGTAAATCAAGCTTCCAGCGTTTGTAGGAGAGCTGATTTTGCAGTCCGCCAAAGTACTGCGGGTTGAAATCCACGACGCTCTGTTTGTCCTCGGGAAACGATATGGTGCCATCCTTATTAATATCCTCGAAAAGATAAACACCTGTCTGGCTGTCAATACCGGTATATTTATAATTAAGCTCAATATTTAAGGGTTCTCCGATACGATATTTCTCATTGTATGGAGACGCGGAAAGTCCTGGAAAACTAATAAGCTTATTTCGGGCAAAAGTAAGATTAAGGCTGGTCGTCCATTTAAAGTTCTGAGTATTGAAGTTTTGAGTCCGGACAGTGAATTCAAATCCTGTGTTTTGCACAACAGCATCTAAATTGGCCTGCATGGACTGGAATCCGGTAGTTCCTGCCAAAGGTATTCCCACGAGCTGATTGGATGAGCGGTTCTGATACCAAGCGGCGGTTAGAAATATTTTATCTTGCAGGATTCCCAATTCAAGAGCAGCTTCAATTTTTTTATTTGTTTCCCATCCAAAATCAGGATTATAAAGTCGTGAAGGCTGTAATCCAACAGTAGAATCATAAGTAAGTCCGGAAGATGTATAGGTATCAAGAAACTGGTAATCACCAATCTGATCATTTCCGGTCGTTCCGTAACTGCCACGCAGTTTGCCGAAACTCAGCCATGAAATATCTTTTAAAAATCTTTCTTTGGTGAAAATCCATGCCACGCCTGCGGCGCCGAAATTGGCAAACTGATTTCCCGGCGCAAATCGGCTTGAACCGTCCCGCCTTCCTGTAAGGTTCACGATATATCGGTCCTGCCAGTTATAATTGATCCGTCCGAAGAAAGCCTGGTATTTATACAGAGCTTCATCACTGTATAAAACCCGCACAGTAGCTGCAGATGCAAGGTCATAGATCAGATCATTTGATGTGAAACCGCTTCCAAATTGATACAGTCGCTCCGTACTCTGGCTTTGAAAAGTTCCTCCAGCCAGAATATTGACTTTCCCAAAAGTCATTTCTTTTTCCCAACTTATCTGAGGCTCCACTATCCAGGACTGTCGCTCTGTATTATTTAAATAAATCCCGGAAAAGGCGCTTGTGAGCTGATAAGCAGGATTATATATTGTAGAAGGGGAAGTTCGGGTTTCTTCGTGCCTTAAGTCCGTAAAACCGAAATTGCTTTTCAGAACTAAATTATCCAGTAAATCATAAGACAACACTGCGCTGGTCACAAGGTCATTTGTTTTGGATCTAAACTTTGCATCCCTGTAACGAAGCGGATTCTGCCAAGTTCCATTTTCCCAGTTTAAATTTTCGGCCTCATCATACAGCGCAGGAGCATTTGGCGCGAGATACCTTGAGCTTGCAGTAAGATCATATGCAGGCTGATCATTATCCTGAATATTGTATCCTGCTGAAAAAGTGAGTTTTAACTTATTATCATCGGAGCGGTGACTCATGCTGAACTGTGTCCCTCCTTTCTTGTACATATATTGGCCGGGAAAGACAGTAGACTCTGTGTGGTAAGAACTACTTAACAAAAACTGCGTTTTATCAGACCCACCTGAGAGTGTCGCCTGAAGATCGGTTATCTGCGCAGTACCACCCAAAAATTCTTTCTGCCAATCCGTTTCACGGCTCTGGTCCCATGTCCCGTTTATATCATAGTCCCATGGATTATACTGAGTGAGACCATCATTGACAAAGGCCTGTTTCCGCATAGCAAGATACTGCTCGGTACCCATCAATTTCATAAATTTAGTAGCCGTTCCGGCGCCTGTCGTAGCTTTAACAGTCACAACCGTTTTTCCGCCTTTTCCTTTCTTAGTTGTGATTAGCACAACACCATTGGCGCCTCTTGAACCATAGATCGAGGTAGCATCAGCATCTTTTAATATCTCGATACTTTCAATTGTATCGGGATTTATACTGTTGAGTGGACTTGTAACGGTGGGAAATGTGGAGGCCGTTTGATTATAGCCGATTGGATCCGATGCGTATGGAACCCCGTCTATAATATATAGCGGATTATTACCATCACTTCGAATACTGTTCTGTCCACGGATTTTAATATCGAAGCCCCCTCCGGGAACCCCTGTGGTCTGTATTATACTCACACCCGCCATTCGACCTTGCATAGCTGCAAGCACATTTGTTACCGGTTGGGTTTGAATATCTTTTGCGGTGATTCGGGCAATACTTCCTGTTCGTTCGCTTTCTTTAACGGAATAATAACCTGCATTGACGCGTACTTCCTGTAAAGTTGTTGTATCATAAAACAATTGCACGTTGACAATTTTTCTTCCTTGAACAGGAACGGTCATAGTTTTAAAACCTATGAAAGAAACTATTAAGGAATCCAATGGAGAAGCAGAAAGGGTGTACTGACCACTGTAATCAGAAATAGCTGCAACATTCGATTTGCCTTTAACAGCAATAGTTACGCCTGGCAAAGGATTACTACCATCTGTTATAGTACCCTGAATTTGATTTTGCTGAGCAAAAATGGTATAGTGCCGGACTAAATTTTTGGAATGTAGAGATGAAAAAGAAAAACATAGCCATACAAAAAATAGGCAATAAAGAGCTTTCCCATCCTTGTAAAATGAAAAAATATTCATAATATTGGATTGGTTAGTTAAACGATGATTTGATTAGCTATGGTCCTCTATACTAGTTTGGTCGCTACGGTAGAGGGCCATTTTTTATGCATTAAGTAAACGGCTTAATGATCATAAGGGGAATTAATTTGTTTAGTTCACATTACATTGATTAAAGGTTCAACACTTGCAATGCGAACTTTAAAATAAAGGAAGATTTTACTTTGAATGTTATCTGAGTTATTATAAAAAAGGCGCGAACTCAGCTTATTGTTTCAGAGGCATTGGCATACCCAACCACAAATAAGTGAGCCCACGCCCGTAAAGGTCGTGAGCATCTTACTTATCATCTCGTGGTTTTAAAAATGCCAATTTTCTGAAACGAGATTCAAAGCGAATGCTTCAATATTTTGTTTTGAAGAATCGCAAAGATATTAATTCATTTTCAATTGAATTGTTACAAATATATGTAAAAAAATATTTATGGTGATATATCACCATAAATATTTTTAATAAAAGTCAAATATTGTTCCTTCAAATTATAGTATTATGGCTAAGGAAGAACTTTTGAAGGCGTATAAGAAAGCCTTTGGAGAAAACTTAAAAAAAATTAGAGCGGAAAAAATAAAAACTCTAAGTGGAGTTGATAGTAAAACAAAATTTGACTCCAGTAATTATCATAAATATGAAATTGGTACGGGAAATCCAACTCTTGAAACAATAGTAAGTATCGCAACAGGTCTTGGTATACATCCTAAGGAATTACTTGATTTCGAATTCGACTTAAAAAAAATTGATATTCATAAATAAGATGCTTTACGCATCTTTTTTTTTTGTCTTCTCATACGTAAACAGGTATTTATACTGTACTAATATATTTATTAAAGAATTATTTTGCACCTTATTAATAATATTGATTATGGAAAACCGTAAAATATAACAAAAACGGTTTTGTATTTTTGATCTTCATCTTAATAATGGCATAAATCTTTAGAAGTTAGATTTGTTCAATCCATTCTGCGGCAAGCAAACAAGTTGTAATCAATTGTAAGACACTAAATATGAAGAAACATTATCTGTTGGACGAATTAGATTTCAAAAACGGTTCAGAAGAAGAACAAATTCGCACACGAAAAGTATTTGAAGATTTAAAAAAGAAAGCATCAAACAACGAAACATTACTTCAAAGAGAAAAAGATTTTTTGTGCACTTGTCTGAAGTTATCGCAGTGGGATGATGGAAACATAAAAGATTATAAAGTTTGTAAAGATTATGAATTTAAGGATCTATATTTGACTTATTTTCACAATAACCTTGAAGGTCCATTTATAAAAGTACATAAAACAGAAGTATTTGAGGTTTCTGAAGAAGAAAAAATCAAAGATTTTGCCTATTTAATGAAAGTTGCTGATGGATGGATAAAACAAATTGAAATTGGTAACCATACAGATCCAGTACTGCAAGAATTAGGTATTGAAACGCGAAGAGATTTAAAAGAGTTAAATCAAAAATTCTCTGGTTTGAATAGAATCTTTAGCAGGCAGAAAGATGAATATAAATTAAGAAAAGATAAATTAATTTTACAGTCGAAGTTTATATACTTACTTGTAAAATCAGTAATAGAAAACAACGAAAGTCAAGATTTTGAAATTCCGTTTTCAAATGAAATAATAGAATTTACAATTTACTCTTTAGTACATATCATCAGCAGGCACTACGCTCAACCAATAAAACAAAATGACGATAAAACTTATCATTACGACCATTTCTTTCCAACAGAATTGCACATTGATCTAAGAAATATTTTACTGGAAATCGATAAGTTGAATTTGATAAATATTAGTCAAACAGACAATATCATTTTTAAATTCAAAGGTGTAAATTATAGACTATACATTCAGAAAAGATACAAACAAATCAAGGGTGTAAAAGGAAATATACAAATTTTTCGAGTTCAGACATTTTATCCGCTGTATTCAGAAGAAAACCTTGAAATGCTAAGAAACCACTACACGGAAAATAAAATTAATGATGATTTAACTTTATATACTCAAAAATAAAAAGCTACTTATAAGAGCTGTTTGCGTGATTGCGAATTTTAGGTACATTGAAGTTTATCTTTTAAAAGAAAATTTCTCTTAAAAATAAGTCATGGTACAAACTTTTTCAATCTTACAAAACTGCAGAACGTTTTGAGGCATTTTGACAAAAAATTGAAAATTAAATTTAAAATATTTCTTCAAAACTCAAAATATGAAAAAAACAACATTGACTTTCATTTTATTAATGACAATAAAAACGTTTTCACAATGTACACTTTCCAATATATTTCAATTTAAAATAGGTCAAAATAAGTTTGACATAACAAAAATAATTAATTCGTCAAATAAAATAACTAAAGTCGGAGATCCCAATGACCCATATTATTATGAAAAATATAGCAACGGATGGAAGAACTATGGGTATTTAAAAAATGACAGTATTTATAGTTCTTACATTAAATTAGAGCATCAACAAGATAAATGTTTTAATGGTAATGAAAACAAAATTAATTTAAGCTTAGCAGATGATTTCTTATATGAAATATCTGTTATTCAGGAATACTCGAAAGATAGATTTGAAGAGATGATGCTCGATTATAATAACTATGTGGATATACTTTTACAAGAATATAAATATAGTAATACTTTCACAACAACTATTTCGGAAACAAAAGAGAAAATTGGTGAAGGTGTAAGTTTTTTCAAAGTTCCAATAGAAAAAAGAAGTAAAATAAAAATAGAAGAAATTAGTATTCGTACAATATCAACTACAAAACAATATACAGCAACACTAGCAAAAAAAACATAAGAACAAGTGAAGTTGATTATTATGAAATTAAAATTAATTCTGTGAATTTAAAAAATACTAAATTGACAAATCAAGGATTTTAAAAAAAACGCGACATAAGGTCTATGACAGCCGATTTATAAAATTCAATAATGGAAATACGGTTTGCATTTGAATGATTTGATAAAGCCGAAAATAGGTTTTGCTTTAGTATCAAACTCGATGCAGTACCAAAACGTCAGACTAGGATTTGTCCTAAACTAAAATAATCGCATAAAAAATTTAAAATAAAAAAACTTAAATAATATATGTACAACCATTATAATCCCCAAATTCATAAAGGATATTTACCAGTTCGTGTTTTGGCTCATAATTTCGCAGAATGGTTCTTTAATATATCTCCGGACTTTAAAAGTGAATTTGATTTCGAAGTCATTTCAAATAATTTAATTGAAAGAATTACAATCGACATAAAAAAATTAAGTATTAACGAAGTTGCTTTCATAGACACAAAAACGGGCATTACTCTTCATGAAAATTTCAATCAATTTCTTTGGTCATTATGCTATGCAACTTTCGTTATATTTGATGAAGGAATTCAGAAGCCCAGTATTAATAAAGAATTTAATGGTAAGATTGATTTCTCAAATGAATTAGTTTCAAGAGCAAATGAATTATTTAATCACTCTTTCTCTCTTTTTAATCTTTTTAATTCAAATAAATTTTATGAGCTTCCAAATCCAGAAAAATATGATGAAACAGAAAAATTTTATATAGAACGTACAAACGGTGTATATTGTGCGTCAATGGTTTTTATACTGTTACATGAATTTGGACATCAATATTTCGGTCATCTAACAACTTATTCCGATGATACACAATCAAAGGCAGATGAATATTTAGTCGATGATTTTGCATATGATAAAATGTCTTTACACTTTGAAGAAAGCGTTGGAACAACATATAAATATGGTATAATTATGGGAATTGGGGCGCTAATATTTCTATCAGAAAATTTAAGTGGAGGTGACCAACATCCTGATCCAGACAATAGGCTTAAAAGGCAAATTGATAAAATGAATTTAGATGAAGTTAATAATTTATGGGGGATATCATCTACTTTATTACATCTCTGGGGAATTAAATACAATAAGAAATTAAACGATAAATTAGAATTTGAAAATTATAAAGAAATGTTTCTATATACATTAGAAAAGATGAAAGAATACAAGGTTTGCCCATAAACATTTATTAAATAGTTTGATTTTTTATGGAATGCAAATCATTAATTATATTTCTGTTTTACAGAATATTATACGCTCCTTCTCCTCAACTTTACCCAGTACCATAACGTTGTCTGAAAAATAACAGTTTGTTAAAAAACAATCCTAAATTTTTCTCTGTATTTGCGGAAGATAATAAAGAAATTGATGAACCTCTTTTTTGTAAAGCGTGAGTAATAAACAAAAGCTAGCTAGTAACAAAAGTTTATAGCTACTGTTGTATTTAGTAAAATTACCGTTACGATTGAAATTCTGCGAAACAGGAAATTAAAACAAAGAACATTACTACTGTTACAAGCATAAGAACGTAATAGCGCAAACGCAAAGTATAGTCAGTTTAAAACAATAATTTAACAAATATATGAATCCAATTTTCACTGTAACAAATACTAATAATCTTAATGGTTATTGGTACGATGAATTTATAAGTCAATTTGAAAAAATATGTGAAGAACATATTGATAATAAAAGAGCTAAAAAATTTGCATTTATTGTTTATGATTTTCATTCACCAACACATGATGTTTTAAAAGATATTGGAGCATTTCTCGATTTAGATAGGTTATCAAGTAAAGATATTACAATATTTTACCTGGATGGTCAGCGTAATGAGCGACCGAATATGCAAAATAGATTATATAAAAACTTAAATAAAATTTTTCTTTTACTTACAGATCAAAAAATCCAAAGTATCCCCTTCATTGTTTTCTTCGATTTTATCGATGGTGATATTGAAAATTTTGTATGTTATCCAGTTAGAGACCATGAGAAATTCATTTTGAATGACTTGACTAAAGCAATTACTGCGGAACTTATTAACGTAAATACAAAATCAGAAAAAAAGACATCAGTTGTTAAATCATTAATGAACGAAACTCCCAAGATAATTTATACCGAATTTATTAAGCTGATGCTTAAAGGTATAATTGAGACTAAATTTAAATAGAAGTAACAAGATCTATCTTCTACATTAGATTTAGAAAAATAGTCTTAATGAAAATTTGTTTTTTTCTTTAGAAATTTGGCAGGTCCAAATAAAGGGCTTAACTAATTTCCAGACCACTTTTAACTAGGGAGTACTACGGTAATAAGATTACAGAGAGCGAAAAATTCAAATGTAAATATAATTAAATATGTTAATAGATAAATCTGAAATTAGAGAAGTCCACGGAATTTCTCACCTTGAAAAACAGAGAATAATGGATTTTCTTCATGGAGCAGTTTATTGCTGGTGTAATAATAATAAAGATGCTTGGCTTTCTGCTAGAGATTTTTTAGGAGGAGATAATTTTTTATGGCAAGGAAGTCCTCTCTACGCTCTTTTTGAAAAACAAAAAAAGTTAGGTAAGAATAGTGAAAACAGTGTAAAGGATGCTGGAAAAGATTCTGGCTGGCTACTTAAGAAAGTTATACATGCAGATAAGAGAAAATTTGAAACAAAAAAAGAAGATTTAATCCGAAAATATCGCTGGACTGGAGAAAAGGATTCTGATTAATAAATTTTGTAAAAGACGTAAAAGACCAGTTCCTAACACTTTGTTACTATTTTAGAGTTTAGTAAAATACTTTATCAAAATTATTTTCAATTAACTGAAAGCATTTGTAATCAAAGTCCACAATAGCTAAAAGCGTTGGAACATTAGCTCAACCTTCAAAGTAAAACTCTTAAATTGACTATCTTTGAAACTAAAATAAATTTTATGGATATTATTGTTTTACAAGGTTTACCAAACAAAGGAAAAACTGAAACCATTAGCCTAGCTTATGATATTGTTCAAAATAATGGCGGAATTTCTACCAATAGAACGCAAGTAGGAAATGATCCTCGGGATTTCGAAGATATTTTAACAAATTATAAAAGCAAAACGATTGCTTTTTATTCTGCGGGCGACAATTCTACTGAATTATCTCAAGCTATTTGGAAATACAGTGTGGCAAATTGTGATCTTATGGTATGTGCCCTGAGCACGGATACTGTAAAAATTAGAGCCAACAAAGCAATAAATGTACATAATCCCACAAGATTAAACAAAACTACAACTCCGATTGTAAGTCAATTTCAAGTGGTAAATGCAGTAGATGCACAAACTATTTTCTCTTTAATTTAGAAATTTTAAAGAATTAACCTAACCATTTTGTTGGTAGTACCACGCTATAACTTCCACTTATTGAAGTTTAATTTAAATAGCAATATAATGACTAAAGCTTAAGGTTTGAATAATTGTCTTAACAAATAAATTTATGAATACTTACTTTGAAAGTTTTTCATCTATTATTTCAGGAATCGTTTCTGGATTAATAGCTTCATTTATATTCTATTTATATCAAAAAAAGAAGGAGAATAAGGAAAAGTTGATAATTGATGTTTCCCCAAATCTAAAATCAGTTCCAAAAAACATATTAGATCATGTAAGGCCTGGCCTATCAATTGAAAAGATGAGGGAAATATTGGGGATTCCTAATTATATTTATGATAGAGAATATGATGAAGAAAACTTAATAACTACAAATGTATATGAATATAGATTCAAAAATATTTTTATAACTATTGTCTCAAGCGATGGCAAATCGATTGATTCTGTCGATGCATTTACCAGGTCATATATGGATTTCAATGTTGAATTTAGCGTAAATCCGTCTGACAATGAATGCAGGGGTATTATAGGTAAAAGCAAAATCAATTCCGAACTATTAGGAGGTACTTTCAAAATGGAAATTACTTCGTTGGATAGGCAAGAGTTTTATAAGATCATTACTTACCATGGAAGATATGGGCATTTTAATCAATATTCTTTTTTTTGTTACACAGATGCTAATTTAGAAGACCAAAATTGGGAGTATGAGAACAATGCCGACAAGTTGATTGGACAAATCATACTGGGCTTTCGAATAAGCAGGAACGAAAATTTAATTTTTTAAAAATGAAACTTTTATAATTGTTCGATTTTATTTATTTCCGAAATAAAATATGACGTTGGGCATCCCGCTCTTGCAAAAAATGCCTGTGCAAATCTTTGCGTGCTGCTAAAACCAGCCTCCTCTGCCAATGCTCTGTTGGAATACTTCCTCACTTTAGGATCCTCTTTCAATAAGGAGATTATATAATCTATCTTCAAATCTGCTATATAGTTGGTAAACTTTTTGCCCCTGAAATGATAAATAATCTTTGACAAATATTTAGGGTTGGATTTGAATACCGCGGCAAGTTTTATTGAAGTCAGGTCTTTTTCAAGAAATTTTTGATTTCTTTCAAATTTCTCAAGCTGCTTTAGTATCTGTGCAACCGTATCTTTATGAATATCATCAATTCCGTTCTGCCCATTTCGGGCTTCCAGCTTCGGGGCAGGGTCGTTTTGTTTCATTGCCTCTTCAAAATTCTGTCTGTAGATTTTTTTATTTCTAATATGCCTGTAGGCCATGAACAGTACAATTAAAAACAAGAGTACAGTTATAGCCGTAAAAATAAGGTCATTGTACTTTCTTTTGTTGAATGAGTCTTCAATCTCTTTTTTCTCTTTTACCAGTATATTGGTATCATATACTTTGCGGACCCTATTTGACAGGTACCTAAAATTGTTATCCAGTACACTGTCCGCTTTAAGCAGCTTTTCGATATAAAAAAGCTGTTTGGACAGGTCCTTTTTAGACTTATAATATTTTATTATCAGTTCGTAATTCTCCCTGAGGTCCGGGCGTATGTATTGCTTATCATCAAAAATCCGGTCCACTTTCATAAAATAGGACAATGCCATTTCGGGTTTTCCAAGTGCCCAATAACTTTTACCAATGTAAAAGTATCCAACGGATATGTTTCCAAAATCCTTATTTTTATTTAAGGCTGGCAGTGACTGGTTAATTTTCTGGATAGCGGTTCCATAATTATTTTTAAAATACTCATTGATTCCCTCTGAATGAATAAAGTAATCTCTCATGTCATTATTTTCCAGTCTTCTCCCCTCCTCAAGACCCTTGCTGTTTATTTCAGAGCATAGACCGAAGTTGCCAATCTTATTATAGCACAAGCCAAGCAAATGCAATGAATTAAGATACGCCCTTTCATTTTTGCCTTTAAAAAAATCCCGGCACTCACTAAAAAGAGAAATTGCCTCGTCATAAAATCCCAGATAGTATTTTATATTTCCGATGTTGTACTTAACCTTATATGTTAGGTATTTGTCGCCGGTTTTAGAAATATAATTATCTGCTATAAGATAATTATCAAGAGCATATTTATGCTTTTTCTGACCGTAGTAAACAATTCCTTTGGAAAGATAAGCAGAGCCAATCAGCGCATTATCTTTGAACCGCCTGGCAGCAAAAATCATACTGTCAGCATATATGAGTTTTAATTTTTCTGTGGAATAGTGCAGATAATTTTTATACCCATTTACGATTTCCTCGGAATTTCCCTCCTTATTTGCCTTACTGAGAAAGTACCTTAGATAATAAGCTTGTTTGAATTTATCCTCAGCCGCGGCTTCAATACGTTCAAAAAGATAATCATAACTTTTTGACTGCAGCGTATCGGGAATTTCCCGATGTAAATCACGGGGGTAAAATTGAACTCCAAAACAAATAAAAACTAATAAGAGATACTTTTTGATCATAAGCTTAATTAAATTTAGGGCACTAATTAAACACAAAATACAGTTTTACAAGAAAAAAACGCAATTCGATAAGGATAATGTAACGAATACGAAAAAAGAGCCTCAAATATAACGCAATATATTGATAACTAAGATATTTAATACAAAAAATCATGTGTGGATTTTCGGAAAATCCATATCCCAATTACCGGAAATCCACACACAATGTTTTGCGGGGCTGGATTTCTGCCTATAGATTTGTCATGAATTCAAAAGCAAAAAATATTGGGCAAGGTGCCCGATTAAAGTTCTGCTAACCCGGGTGAAATGAACTGACTGCGAAAAAGCAGTCTTTACATTTAACAAATTTATCCATGAAAAATCTTTTATCATTAGTGATTATCATATCACTACTAGCTTCCTGTACAAGCGAGAATATTGAGAGTACTGAAATTTTAGAAAATAGCATTGCTAAAGATGAATCCTATAAAGCAGGAAAAATGCTTACCGGACTCCATCCCGGAAACACAGCCAATCCTTATGATATAGCGGGCAAAATACACAATGACATTTTGGATGCGTACCTGACAGGATACCATACCTGCAGCACAATTGCAGAAGTAAGCCAAAAAGTTGATTCAATTTCAGCCTTGAATAATGATCTGTTAAGTTTAGAAACAAGCTCCCCTGTAATCAATGGTGAAATACAGGAGATTATTGATAATCCCCAAACAGAATTAGAACAGGCGATTGCAAATTCGCCAATGACAAATACTGCAAAAAACAGCCTTTCCGGTTTTATGGCCTCTATTCTTTTATGGCAGGATAATGATTATAGCATTATTCATGAGTCCATCATTTCATTTGAGGCCTCTGTTATGTCCAATTCTCAGTTTAGCAATGAGGAAAAAAGAATTATTCTGACCACCTCATCCATTACAAGATATGCGATATACTATACCAAGGAACGCAAGGATAAAGATTGGGAAACCTCTGTTGGAAATCGTGTTGGAGCCGTGCAGGGTGCTGTTGCCAATTCCTCTGCCGCAATTAAGAGATCAACTGTAGCAGGAATTATGGTTCAAAATTTACAAACGCCGTAGCCATGTATATAACTGAGCTGGCTGAAAAAAAACTGCAGTACGCATACTGTGTTTTTTTGATCCTTTTCAATCTAGTGTGCCTTTATTTCATCATAGATCTTTTAGTCTATGATGAAATATTAGGCAATCTGATAGAGGGAGGGATACAAAGTGATTCTTCCCGCAAATTAGCGTTTCTCTTTTTTGTAAATGGTATGTCAAATTTATTTTTCGTCTGCGTCATACTCATGGCCAGATTATTTAAAAATTAAACAGCCAGCTACATACAAGAAACAAACACTTTCCCTACCATACATACAATTAAAAATCATAAAGCATCTATTTTGGCATCACGCAAATCAAAATATAACCCTTCAGGCATTCAGGTCTATATCTTTAAAACATTCAACTCCAGAATTGCTTTTAAGGAAATACTTATAATGGATCGATTTACAGTCCTAATTATAAACTCAGGAGCCCTATGTATACAAATTAACAACAGAAAAATCCATTTATTTATAAATGAGGTGATCGTCATACCTAAGAGGTCCAACTGTGAAATTTTGATCATGAGCCATCAATTGCAGATCTGCCTGCTTTCCTTTACCTCAGAGTTCGCTTTGGAGAACAGCATAAGATGGCCGCATGTTGGCTATTTTGAATATTTCATTTCACAATATGTTTCCAAAATTTTTCTTAAGCACAAAGATATAATGCCTCTAATCGATTTACTTAAATTGGTTCACAGCAAGGTGAGAAGTTCAAACAAACATATCTATAAAAGGGAAACATTACTTTTAAGTTTTAATCTTTTCCTATACGAACTTGCCAGAGCTTATTATATATCATCGTGGTACAATCATGTAAAACATTCCAGTACTGAAAAATTGGTAGTTCATTTTTTCCGGCTATTAGAACTCAATTGCAGAAAACAGCACAGCGTAAAATTCTATGCCGATTCCCTGCATGTTTCTACAGGCCACCTAACTAAAATTGTAAAACAGGTTACGGAGATCACTGCCAAACAATGTATAGAGAATGCCATAATTCTGGAAGCCAAAATATTGCTTCAAAATAATGATTTAACCATCTTATACATTTCAGAAGAGCTTCAATTTGCCAATACCTCCTTTTTCAGTACTTTTTTTAAAAGACATACTTCAATGTCGCCCTCTGAATATCGTATAAGATTAAATGTTCGTTAAAGTTGCACAAAAATTAACCGTTAAAAATGCTTTGAAGGAATTGATTTAAGGTCACCTGAATTCAGAAATAGAGCTGTATTTACTAAAAAATTAAAGACATGACTCAAACCTATCTTTTAGAGTGGCTGGATTCGGTTGTTACTTTAAATCTAAACCCGAAAAAAAATGATGTTAATCAATTGACATCCCTTCAGTGCAAAGCAATAATAAATAAAGCTATAGAGGAAACACAATTAATCCAGACCCAGCTTACCATACAGGTTTTTTCGCTTACCCGGGAAAAGCATATTAAAGTGCTTGTGAAAAATTACCATTCAGCTCTAATTAACCTTTGGGAGCAGCTTATCGCCATAAACGCCACCATGCATCTACAGCGCGATGAAGTAAGGGAAGTTGTCACTGCTCTACTGTCATCACTTGACGAATTACTGACTTTTATAGAGTTCCGATTTAACCGTTTTTTAAGTTTGGATTCAAGAATCCCTACATCGTACCTGACTACATCCAATAAAAAGCAGAAGCAAAGGCTTGATAAACTCAAAAGCAGTCTGTTTTTTGAAACTCAGGAAAAGGTATTGGTCGATATTGTCTTTAATTCACTTTATTGTTTTGCCAGTCCAAAAAAGAAAAAGAAAATAACTTTTCGGGAAATCCTTTACCAAAAACTACTCGTAAAGGAATTAGAATCCTTAACGCACAGTTACGGTAAAGACACCGCTAATATGAGCCTCGAAGAATTATTGATTTATATGAATTTTAACAGCAAGATTTTTATCAACTATTTCACGCAGACCATTTCAAGAAAAATTGAAGCGTTTGAACACATGCACGATAGGATGGAATGCCTGCTTTTTTACTTCAAGGAATTCAATCAAATCAGCACTATTGAGGGAGTGGCTTTGTATCCTAATTGTCAAAGTCTAAAGAAAATACTGCGAGACTGGTTTGAACAGGAAATCATCTTTCAGGAAAAAAAACAGCAGCTGACTACCTCAACATCCTCTGCCTCTACAGCTCAAAAACACCCTGCACCTACTATAGCAGAAAAGAAAAGTGAGAAGGTTCTCTGCCGATTGTCAACGGATCAAACAGCGCTGATTCTCAGGGCATCGGGTGAGCTGGACATCTTAATTTCAAAATCGATGAATCAGCTATTCAAGACAATCGTTCCTTATTTATCGACCCCTAATAAGAATTTCCTCTCCTATGATTCGATGCGGAGCAAAGCTTACTCGGCAGAGGACCGGGATAAGGAAATAGCAATTGATACACTTGAAAGAATGATTAAAAAAATAAAAGAATATTAAATAGATGTTATTATGATTGTACTTAATATTCAAAACATTTTACCTAATTATAAATCAGCCTCCCGATGGGAGGCTTTTTACTTTTTTAAATTTTTTTTTTATTTTTTTTCTTCAGGTTTTATGGAGGGTCCAGCGGAGTCCAGCAGGGGTACAACATAAAGCTGGACTTGTACCGCCATGGTGACTATCGTTCCTTTGCCCTGTAATGATGAACATCCATATTGAAAATTAATCAAAAAGGATGATGAGAACTAATGTCGAACGATAAAATGAAGAGCGTATGTTTACAAACATTTCATGGAACAATTACATAGTTGTGATTGTTCTTTCAGCAGTGGGCTGGTACCTATTTGTTGGATTACGATTTTACTTTAATGACCTTAAAGAAATCGCTGCAGGGAAAAGAAAACTAAAATTTCACGGATTCCAGAAAGAAAATTATCAGGAGTTCGAATCACAGTTAAACACACCGTATTTACCAAAAACTACCGCAACAGATTCTTCTTCAGAAGAATTTGATACCACATTTACGCAGGTCGATGCCTTAATTGATCAATTGAAAACTGTTATTGCCGATGCGGCTAAAACAAAACTTGTCAAACAGGAATTTGCCTATAGGCTAAAATCAGTGCTTCAGCAATATCCCTTAATTAGAGATTCCTCCTTTAGTAGCTCAGTAAGTGAACTGATAGTCTTGGAATGTAACAAACTCGGATATTCCCTCTTAACCCAACCAGAAGCTGAAGCTTTATGGGGTTAGGTAATTCTGCAAAAATATTACGGAGGAAATCCCCCTGTCCATTCCTGTGCGGTATGGCTTATGTGACAATGGAAATGGAATTGTGACAGCGGCAGCTCCTCCGTTTTTTATCTGATTATTTGAACTTTAAAATAATGCGTTATGAAAAAATGGAGCTGGATTTTTAGAAAATCAACCAAACAAAAAATTATTATTGTTACCCTGCACCTGTTGCTGTTATGTATCAACTACAGCAGTTTTGCCCAAGACGGACTTGCCGGGATCAATGAGGCTAATGAGAAAGTCAGAAGCTATTTCGATGCGGGAACAGAACTTATGTATGCCGTTGGGGCAATTCTGGGCCTGATCGGCGCGGTAAAAGTATATCAAAAATGGAACGCCGGGGACCCGGATACCGGAAAAGTTGCTGCCGCGTGGTTTGGCAGCTGTGTATTTCTGGTTGTTGTCGCAACTGTCATCCAATCTTTCTTTGGAATATAAAGCGGGCAATCATGGAAAACATTCTCAAAGAAAAGTTATGGGAGTACATCATTCATAACAATCCTGAGCTGATGTACAAGCTACAGGAACAATATGGAGTTACGGAATATCTTGACCAGAAAGTAAAAAGCGTTCTTGCCCTGGCAGACGAGATGGCCTCAGAGTGTACCCCCGGGGAGATCATAGAAGAAATATGCATTAATGTACTTACTGCTGAGCTAAAGCCCTCCCGCTTTACCTACCTACGCTTGCTGCTCTTAGAAGAATTCAGAGACAAATATGTAGATTTTGCTCGTTCGGGGACGCTCACTTTTGAAGTATTGAACCTCATGGGCGCCTGTAGTGATTTTTTTGAAACAAGTGGTTTTACGGCAGGAAGTACAACAGATCCTAACTTCAAAAATACGCTGATCCCAAAAATAACCGACTATCTAAACAGGCTTCAGAGGAGCGACAGCCTATAGAAATCAGGATATATCTTAAATAATTTTAAAAGCAAAAATGATGTCAAACAGCGTCTACCAAATCAACAAAGGGATCAATCAAAGTATAGAATTTAAAGGCTTAAAAGCGCAATATATCTGGTATTTAGGCGGCGGCATCATAATACTGATGATTCTTTTTGCCACCATGTACATAGCGGGGCTGCCCTCCTTTCTCTGTATCGCTGTCATTGGAATTTCAGGTACGCTATGGGTACTTAAGATTTATAAGATGAGCCATAAATACGGCCAGTATGGATTGATGAAAACTTTGGCAAAACGGCAGATTCCAAGTGCAGTGAGAACACGAAGCAGAAGAATATTTCAAATGTAGAAAAACATTTGAAATTTCAATTAACTGGTAAATAAGATGAAAATGGAAAAGAGTATAGATGATATTTTACCGATAATGGATGTGCAGCACGACTGCATCCTATCCAAGCAAGGGGATGTTACAGTGGTGTTCAAAGCGGAACTGCCTGAGATATTCACCCTATCGGATCAGGAATATGAGGCATTCCACCAGGCCTGGCTCAAAGCCATAAAACTGCTGCCTAAGTTCACTGTTTTCCATAAACAGGACTGGTTTATCGATAGCAGGTTTGAGCCTGATTTCACACGCGAGGACTCTAGTTTTCTTACCCGAAGCAGTGATCGTTTTTTTAATGAACGGCCTTTTCTGGATCATTCCTGTTATATATTCCTGACCAAAAAACCGGCAGGGAGAAAAACATGCAGCTCCTTATTTTCTAACTTACTAAGACCATCCCTTGTCCCGGAAGAAAGTTTAAAAGCGCAGCTGCGCCAAGATTTTATAGATAGTACAGGACAATTCAGACGCATATTGGAAGACAGTGGTTTTGTAAAAATCACCCGTCTTGGAAACGAGGAACTCAGAAGCCACAGCAGAAAAATTGGCATTATAGAGCAATATTGTTTTCTGTCTGAAAAGCAAAACTCATTTGTTTTTAAAGATATCTCTTTTGATGATGGTCTTCAGGTAGGAGACAAACATTGCCAGATTTATACGTTGGGGGATGCCGCTGATCTGCCTGCCTTATGTGGTTCGAGAATTAATTATGACCGCTATTCCACAGATAAGACCAAATTCAGTATCGGATTTGCTTCGACTCTGGGGCAATTACTTTCCTGTAACCACATTTATAATCAATATATTTTCATAGAGGATTTCCAGAAAACGCTGCAAAAACTAGAAAGCAAAAGACTACGCCTGCAATCCTTATCAGCCTACAGCAGGGAGAACCTGATTGCCAGAGATGCTACAAATGATTTTCTAAACGAGGCTATCAGCCAGCAGCGACTGCCTGTAAAAGCACATTTTAATGTGCTGATCTGGACAGAGAATAAAGAAGAACTCAAAGACCTGAAGAATAAAGTTTCTTCAGCACTGGCTCAGATGGATGCAGCTGCTAAACAAGAAACAGTGGGTGGCGCACAAATATTTTGGGCAGGAATTCCCGGGAATTCCGCAGATTTCCCAATGAATGACACCTTCGATACGTTTACAGAACAAGCAACATGCTTCCTGAATCTGGAAACGGGCTATCGTTCTTCCCTTAGCCCAATTGGAATTCGGCTGGGAGATCGTTTGACTGGAAAACCGGTTCATGTGGATATCAGCGATGAGCCTGTAAAAATGGGGATTTGTACCAATCGAAACAAATTTATACTGGGACCTTCAGGAAGCGGTAAATCCTTTTTTACCAACCATATGGTCAGAAGCTATTATGAGCAGGGAACCCATGTTGTACTTGTGGATGTGGGACACAGCTACAAGGGACTCTGTGATATGGTAAAGGGCTACTACTTTACCTACGATGAAAAGAACCCTATTAGGTTTAATCCCTTTTATATCAGTGAAGGTGACTTGCTTGATACCGAGAAAAAAGAAAGTATTAAAACATTGCTCCTGGCTCTCTGGAAAAAAGACAATGAGACATTCAACCGCAGTGAATATGTTGCACTGTCCAATGCGCTTCAATTGTACTATGAAAAGTTAGACAGCAATTCTGATTTGTTTCCCTGCTTTGACAGCTTTTATGAATTTCTGAAAAATGAGTTTGTATCCATATTGGAAGGTGACAAGGTAAAGGAAAAGGATTTTGATGTAAACAATTTTCTGTATGTGCTGCGTCCTTACTACAAGGGAGGTGAATTTGATTACCTGCTCAATGCTACCGAGAACCTGGACCTGTTAAAAGAACGATTTATTGTTTTTGAACTTGATAATATCAAAGACCATCCGATACTTTTTCCAGTGGTGACCATCATAATCATGGAAGTCTTTATCAGTAAAATGCGCAAGCTTAAGGGAGTGCGTAAAATGATCCTGATAGAAGAAGCCTGGAAAGCTATTGCCAAGGAAGGAATGGCCGAATATATTCGGTATTTATTCAAGACTGTGCGTAAATTCTTTGGAGAAGCCATAGTAGTCACGCAGGAAGTAGAAGATATTATATCCTCTCCTGTCGTTAAACAGGCTATTATCAATAACAGTGACTGCAAGATATTATTGGACCAAAGCAAGTATCAAAACAAATTCGAACAGATTCAGGAACTGCTGGGCTTGACCGAAAAAGAAAAGGCACTCGTACTATCGGTAAACAAAGCCAATGATCCTGATAAGAAATACAAAGAAGTGTTTATCTCCCTTGGGGGCATGCAGTCTAAAGTATACCGTACAGAGGTATCCCTTGAGGAATACTACGCCTACACCACCGAAGAAACCGAAAAAGTAAAAGTACAGGCGTATGCTAAGAAATTTGATGGAGACATCAGAAAAGGCATTGCGGCACTTGCTAATGACTTAAGAGCATAAAAAATATAAAAACTAAACAACAATACTTATGAAAACAAAAAAGAAAATCATGATTTGCCTGTTGTGCTTTTTACTGATCAGCACTCCGGCAAGACCGGCAACGGTTGCGGCAATACCGATTTTAGAAATTGTAAAAGCGGTTGCCAAAAAGGTAATTAAGGCTATTGACCTTAGGATCCAAAAACTGCAGAACAAAACGATCTGGCTGCAGAATGCACAGAAAAAAATAGAAAATATCCTCTCCAAACTAAAGCTGGATGAGATTTCCGATTGGACTGAGAAACAAAAAGAACTCTACAAGAATTATTACGAGGAACTGGCAAAAGTCAAATCCATCATTACCTACTACCAGCGGATCAAGGACATCAGTGAAAAGCAGGTTCGTTTGGTAGATGAATATGAAAGAGCCTGGAGCCTGTTTCAAAAGGATGCTCATTTTAAGGCCAGCGAACTCGATTATATGCAAAGTGTGTATTCCGGGATACTCGATGAAAGCCTGAAAAACATTGATCAGATTTTCCTTGTGTTGGATTCTTTCACCACACAGATGAGTGATGCCAAAAGGCTGGAGATCATAAATGCTGCTGCAGATCAGATTGATGCCAATTATGATGACCTGACGCTCTTCAACAGGCAGAACATACTACTGAGTCTTCAAAGAGCCAAAACAGAGCATGATGTCAAATCCGTTAAACAATTTTACGGAATTCCGTAAACAACCAATAAATCATGAAAAAAATATTCTTACTAGTGCTTTTTACTGCACTGACCACAGGGAATCTTCAGGCGCAGGCCAAACAGCAACGGATGCTTTTAGAGCAAATTGCAGCCCTGCAGGTCTATATCGGATATGTCCAAAAAGGCTATTCGGCAGTCAAAAAAGGACTCAATACCATAAGAGATTTCAAACGTGGAGAATTTAATCTTCATACCGATTACCTGAATTCCCTGAAGGCCGTCAATCCCAAAATAAAAAAGTATGCCAGGGTAGCGGAAATTATAGGTTTCCAGATAAAAATCATCAGAACCTACGAGAGCTTACATCAGCAAATCAGGCAGGATGATTTGTTTCATGGAGATGAAGTCGATTATATCAAAAGGGTCTTTGAAAGGCTAATAAAAAATTGTGATACCACGCTGGATGAGCTTCTAACAATCGTTACGGACGGAAAGTTAGAAATGAAAGACGATGAGCGAGTGAAACGAATCGATATGATTTACCAGAGTATGCTTGATAACTATGCTTTCTCTGAGAGCTTCAGTAATGAAACTAAAATCCTGGCTGTATCGAGAGCAACCGAATTGAAAGAAGCAAAAAACAGCCGTTCACTGAACGGCATAAATACTGATTTGCCATGAAAAAATTACTGATTACAGGAATTGTATTTATCGGACTCTTATTTCCATCGCGGCTAACAGCGCAAAAACAGGAAATCCAGCAATTGATTTTGAACATAGAGAAGCTGGCCCAGTTCAAACAGATCCTTAAGGATATGAAAAAGGGCTACGAAATACTAAGTGGAGGGTATAATACCGTAAAGGATTTGTCCGAGGGAAATTTCAGCCTTCATGAAACGTTTCTTGATGCCCTCCTGCAGGTCAGTCCCACAGTTAAGAATTACAGGCGTATCGGAGATATTGTGAATTATCAGGTGCTGCTGGTTAAAGAATACAAGTCCGCTTTTAACCGCTTTAGGAACAGTAAAAATTTTAATACTGAAGAAATTAAATATTTCGAAAGGGTGTACGCAAATCTGTTTAAACAGAGTCTTAGAAATCTTGATGAATTGACCTCTGTGATAACTGCCAATAAAATGCGAATGTCGGATGATGAAAGGCTGGCTTCTATTGACAAAATATATACCGATATGCAGGACAAACTTTTGTTCCTGAGAAACTTCAACAATAATACTGCTGTGCTGGACTTGCAACGTGCAAAAGAGCGCAATGATACCCGCGCAATGCGCAATATTTATAAGTTAAATAACTAAATATCCAGTGTTATGATTAAGATAAATAAGCCAATAATACTTGCTCTTTTTGCAATGATACTGCCATTTACGATTCAGGCACAAGGAATTGCTGACGAGATGAACGGCCTGCATAGCGTACTGGAACAATTGTATGATGAGATGATGCCTTTATGCAGTAATCTTATTGGCGTAGGACAAGGACTTGCCGGCTTTGCCGCTATGTGGTATATCGCCTCAAGAGTCTGGCGACATATTGCCAGTGCTGAACCTATAGATTTCTACCCGCTCTTCCGTCCCTTTGTTATCGGATTTTGCATTATGATTTTTCCCTCTGTGCTTTATATGATTAATGGTGTCATGAAACCTACTGTTACAGCAACTGCATCAATGGTCGAAGGCTCAAATAAAGCGATTGAAAGACTGCTTAAAGAAAAAGAAGAAGCACTTAAAGAAACAGATCCCTGGAAAATGTATGTGGGTTCTACAGGAAGCGGCGATCAGGATAAATGGTACCGCTATACACATGATGATGCAGATCCAAGTGGTCAGGGAATGCTGGATGGTATTGGAAATGATATCAAATTTGCCATGAGCAAGGCCTCTTATAATTTCCGAAATTCAGTAAAGGAATGGATGAGCGAAGTACTGCGTGTATTATTTGAAGCTGCTTCGCTATGCATTGATACACTGCGGACTTTTCAATTGGTGGTACTCTCTATTTTAGGTCCAATCGTTTTTGGTATTTCGGTCTTCGATGGTTTTCAACACACCCTAACGGTCTGGCTGGCACGTTACATCAATATTTATTTGTGGCTGCCTGTGGCTAATATATTTGGAAGCATTATTGGAAAAATTCAGGAGAATATGCTCAAAATTGATATTGCGCAAGCAGGAGAATATGGAGATACTTTCTTTAGCAGGACTGATGTTGCCTATTTGGTCTTTATGATTATTGGCATTATTGGCTATTTCACTGTTCCCTCTGTTGCCAATTACATTGTTCATGCCGGAGGTGGCGGTGCACTGGGACAAAAAGTGACCACTATGTTTAGTACTTCTACAACTTCCGTGATGAGTACTGCATCCCAAGGGACAACAATGATAGCCGATGCGATGGGGAATGCTGCCGGACGTATGTACCAAAGCATGTCTGATTACGGTAATTCTGGGCCTTACTTCAAGGACAAGGACAGTTATATGGCCGATAAATTAAAAGGTAAATCTTAACCCTAAATACAAAGTTTATGTTTAGCAAAATGAAAAATATTGATACTGCCTTTCGGCATGTCCGCGGATTTACCCTGCTGGTCATTACAGGGTGCATCCTTATTAGCTGCTTTTCACTTTATAAGAGTTTTGCGCTGGTGTCCCAAATGCAGAATAAGGTTTATATACTGGCTAACGGAAAGGCGCTGGAAGCGTATGCTTCGGACCGAAAAGATAATATACCAGTCGAAGCCAGAGATCATGTAAAAACCTTCCATAAGCTGTTTTTTACACTCGATCCGGATGATAAAGTCATTAAAAGCAATGTAACAAAGGCGCTGTATCTGGCCGATGACAGTGCCAAACGGGTCTATGATGATTTAAAGGAAAACGGTTACTACTCCGGCATTATATCAGGGAACGTCAGCCAGACGATACAGATTGACAGTGTGACTATTGACCTTAACCGCTATCCGTATGGATTCCGATGTTACGCTACTCAAAATATTATTCGCACCACCAGCATTGCACATCGAAACCTCATTACGGAAGGCAACCTTCGTAATGTATCGCGAAGTGACAACAATCCCCATGGCTTTTTAATCGAGCGATGGAATACCATTGAGAATCGGGACATAAGTACCGAAAACAGAAAATAATAAAGCTGTTCATCATGAAACTCTTTTTTAAACGAAATAGCAATAAAAGCGATGTTCCTGCAACTGCTAAAAATAATCTATGGCAAAAGTTTGACCAGGCTAATCTGCGATTGCAGTATAAATGCGCCAATTGGCTGGAGCACAAAACAGCTCATTTTACACGTCTTAACTGGATTGTGATTCTGTTGTGTTTTACAGTATTTACAACTGGCTGCAGTATATTCCTGATTGTTAATAGTTTTTCAGGTAATACAAATAGAAATATAACCGTAACCCCGATTACCAAACCAACCAATCTGGTACCCACAAAAGAAAAGCCTCGTGAACTCAATACAATTATTAGCGAAACTGAATTTGAAAAAATCACACGTTTCAGGAAATATATGGATAGTCTGGGCCGAAGTCCGGCAGGAAAAAAAACGTATGACAGTATTGTCTCAGGCCGTCCCGGACTTCTGGACAGTTTAACAATACTAGAAAATTACTATTACTCACATCTTAAAAATTAATATCATGGAACAAAACACAAAATTATTAAAAAGCTTAAAGCATCGTAAGATGCTCCTGGTACTGCCACTATTGGCTTTGCCATTTCTGACTGCCCTATTTTGGGCATTGGGCGGTGGAAAAATGGATGCTGCCAACCCGGCAGCACCTCAGCAAAAAGGTTTTAATCTAAAACTTCCCAATGCGAACCTGAAAGAAGGGCTTCCGCTCGATAAAATGAATTATTACGATCTGGCTGCGCTTGATTCAGCAAAGCTTGATGAACTTATCCGAAAAGATCCCAACTATTTAAGCCAGTCCTTTCAGATTGATTCCACAGAGGACAGCAGTGCTGTTAGTCAAGGAAAAGAGCAACATGGTTTAAATAAATCTGTTTATCGCGATCCAAACGAAGAAAAAGTGCATCAAAAACTGGAAGCATTGCAAAAAGCAATCAATACACCAGCAACAGTTCCTGAGCAAAACAGAGATTATACTAAAATTGTAAAATCAAATGAAACATCAATGCATTCCAATGATGTGGACAGGCTGGAACAAATGATGCAATCCATGAATGATGGGCAGGACAGTCAGGATCCCGAACTGCAGCAACTTGGTGGAATGCTGGAGAGTATTTTGGATATCCAACATCCGGGCAGGGTACAGGAAAAATTAAAGAGAGCATCCGAGGCTCAGCGTGGACAAGTCTTTACTATTTCCACCAAGGACTATGAAGATCCTGTTTCTTCTTTACAAAATAAAACATTGAACAGTTCTGAGTACAAACAGAATGGTTTTTACTCTTTAGACGAATTTGAAAATGGTGATTTAGAGCAGAATGCCGTAGAAGCCATTATTCATGAAACACAAACTATTGTAAATGGAGCCACAGTTAAGTTTCGACTCATAAGCGACATATTTATAAATGGCATTAAAATCCCAAAAGATAATTTTCTCTATGGAATAGCTTCCTTAAAAGGAGAAAGGCTAACGATCAATGTTAACAGTATCAGATATAACAATTCCTTATTCCCGGTGGACTTATCTGTTTATGATATGGATGGACTTGCAGGTATCTATATTCCGGGAGCCATTAATCGTGATGTAGCGAAAGCCTCGGCTGATCGCTCCATGCAAACTTTAGGAGTTGCAACATTGGATGATTCCTGGGGCGCTCAGGCAGCGGGAGCAGGAATTGAGGCAGCTAAAAGCCTTTTAAGCAAAAAAGTAAAACTGGTTAAAGTTGTTGTGAAAGCAGGTTATAAGGTACTGCTGCGTGATGAAAAACAGAAATAAAAAGATTCCAATTAAAAACTAAAAATAATACAGATGAAAAATTTTAAACTATTGGTGATGGTTCCTCTATTATTTATGACCATCGGAGTATTGGCACAGCAAACAAGTAAAAGCCCTTTATCTAAAACAGAATCGGACTCTTTAATGATAGCCTATTCAAAAACGACCAATCTTGTATTTCCTTTTGCCATAAAAAGTGTCGACAAGGGAAGTCCCGACATACTGGTACAAAAAGCAAAAGGTCTTGAAAACATCCTTCAGGTTAAGGCCGCCCAGAAGGGATTTTTCCAGACCAATCTTACGGTAGTTACAGCTGATGGTAAACTCTATTCATTTGTGCTGGACTATAACGAAGAGTTTCCACAGCTGAATCTGACACTTAATAAAACCAAGCCTGATGGACAGGAAATATATTTTTCAGATGAAATTACTAATGAGAAGGATATTCAGGAATATTCAAAGTTAGCGCTATACGACAAAAAAAAGCTGCGAGGTCAAAAGGAAAGTAAATACGATATTGACCTTAAGCTGAACGGGATTTTTATTCGTGAGCAGGTGATGTACTACAGGATAAAAGTCACCAACCATTCTAAAATCAATTATGAGATTGATGAGCTTCGTTTTTTTATTCGTGATGCTAAAAAGATAAAACGAACGGCTTCACAGGAAATCGAAATTACACCAATTTATATCCTGAATGATGTTGATAAAATTCAAGCTGAAGCCGAAAACATCTTTGTATTTGCGCTGCCAAAATTTACAATTCCCGAGAAAAAATATTTAGCCATACAACTCATGGAAAAAAATGGTGGCCGCCATTTGGAGGAAGATGTCAAGAATACAAAGCTGGTACAGGTGACTGTACTTCCTAAACTATAAACTATTTAATTATTTAAAAAATTGAAATCATGAACGAGAAAAATTTTGAATACCTGCGCGACCAGTTAAAGTACACTGGTTTTGGAGATGCATTAGAGTCTGAATTAAAAGAAAAAATGCAGAAAGAAGAGCCTACTTTCACTTTGACGCATAATGCGCAATATGGTAATGATACTGCTGCAGCAACATTGAATTTTAATAAGTCAAAAGAAAGCGACCTGTATTTCTTTAATTCTTATAAAGTGGAACTGCAAAAGGAAAATTCCAAAGAAGCTTTGAAGCAGACCTTTTATATCAATAAAAGCAGCAACATAACCATGAAAGAAGCTTACAATCTTATTGACGGCAGATCAGTAAACAAAGATCTTAGCAACAAGGAGGGCGAAATTTACAACGCCTGGCTTCAAATCGACTTTAAGCAAACTGAAACTAATGGAAACTTTAAGCTAAACCATTACCATCAGAATTACGGGTACGATTTAGAAGCAGCACTCTCCAAACATCCCATTAAAGAACTCGAAAACCCAAAATACAAAGAAGACCTGATCAATTCTTTGAAAAAGGGAAACCTGCAATCGGCAACTTTCCAAAAAGAAGGAAATGAGATTAAGCAATACATTGAAGCCAGTCCACAATTTAAGACTATTAATGTATATGATACCAATCTGAAACGCATTGATACTCGTCAGTCCGCAAACGAAAAGCAGTCTGAAGGGGAAAAAAGTTCTATGAAGATGGAAAATAGGAAACAAAATCAAGCTCAGGACAACGACGGTCCGGACATACCTAAAGAAGGAAAGAAGAAAAGAAAAAATCAATCCAATTCGGTGTAGCAGACCAAAAAAAGTTGAATTATGAATGAGCAGTTTCCCGTTAACAGAGTGGAGATGGAATTAAAGCAGTGGCGCCTTAGAGAAGAGCGTTTTAATAAATTGTTTTCTTTTAATCTTTCAAGCAACAAGTCCCTTCTTGAAGAAAAACTGAGAGATTACGAGCGAATTGCCGCCAAGTATAAAACAACACAGAATACTGATGAACGATTTGCGCTAAGAGTTCTAAAACAAGAAAACGCAAGGATGATAAAGCTGCTTCATCCCAATCTGCTTGTTCGGCTTTTCCGAAAACTTGTTATCGGTCCATTACTTATTCAGGCATTGGCAAGGCGGGAATCAAAAGAATTGGAACTAAACATCGATTTGCTGCATGCAAAGATGCAGCGAATCGGTTTTCCTGATTTATCTGCCAGAATAAATCAACATATCCGGGAGGGGCAAGAAAAGTTTAGTATTCCACTGTCCTATTACATCAGCGAGAAAGAGAAAATAAATCATCAGCTTTCTTTTTCCAAAGATACCTCTGGCCGTTACCAATTGGAAGGTTATAAAAGCACTTTGCAAAATGAAACACATCCTGAAAATAACAGAGAGCAATATTTTAAGCTGCAGGGTGATGAAATTCTAGACCTTACCCAGGCATACAATTTATTAGCCGGCCGCTCGGTGCAAATTAAAGACTCCTGGCAACAGCTTGACTTCAATGATCAAGATCCTCAGGGCAACCATCGAATAAAAGAATTCCCGCTCGGATACGGCTATGACCTTGAAAAAATAGTAAGGGAGCTGCCATTAAAAAAAACCTTAGACAAGAGAGAAGAACAAAATTGGATAGATTCTTTAAAACAAGGAAACCGAATCGCTGTAATTATGGCACGAGACGGAAATGAACATCGATTTTTTATTGAAGCAAATCCTCAATACAGATCAGTAAATATTTTTGATGAGAGGTCCAGAAAAATAACACTTGCAGCTGCACAGGGAAACAAAACGCTGGGTAGTTTAAAACAAATGAAAGTAGAAAACGATCGGAACAAGCCAAGCCTGTCGTTGAGGAATAGCACTCCTGTCAATTAATGAAGCATACCATTATGGAATCCTTAACGTCATTATCCAACTTTTTCAAGGCGATAGAAAATGATTATCGTATCAGTATAACACATATAGGGTTATACGCTGCACTATTGCAGTTCAGATTAGATAAAGGTTTTACCAATCCTGTTCAGGCTTACAGATATGAAATCATGAGGATCGCAAAGATAACAGGTCCAGTCACCTACCATAAATGCATTCGGGAATTGCATGAGTATGGCTACATTCAATATTTACCTAAAAAAAATAGAAATCAGAGAAGCACAATTTATTTTCCACTGTAAATAATAAATTAAATGAAGAAGATGTTCAATTAAAATTTAAATTATGGAACAATATGTAAAATACTAAAGAAGCGATGGCGATTTTTAGGAATAAAAAGTCAAACGACAATCGGGAAATATGAAACGGATGGAAAACTTAAAGTTTAGTGGCTGTTTAGTAATAGAAAAAGATCTAAAGTCAGTGATTTGCTAATTCAATCTAAAAGATAGCATGTGCTATCTTTTTTCTTTAGTAATTCCATTCAACCTTTTCCCTTGCAACCCTTTAATGATAGCATTACTTTTAAAAAAAGTTCAAACGCTAAAATCACGGTAAAAACTTTAAAAACTGACACTTTTAAATTAGTTTACTATTACGAGCCATTTTGAATCATTATAGTAGTAATTGGATTTTTAGGCTTATCCGAAATATAAATAAAAAACCCGCCCTGTAATAACTACAAGACGGGGGTCCATAAACATAATCTTCCATTTTAAGTCTATTTAAATCTTCACTAAGCACTTCGTAGAGAATTTTACTTTATAATTCTTAAGCCTCGAAATATAATTATCTAAATATTTTAGGAAGCATCTTGAAATCCATTAGCTGTAAGCATAAATTCTTTTTAGTTTTGGGTAAGCCACATTTCCAATTCCCTTATATCCTTATTTTGGTCGGCAATCATTTTTTCGGTCATTTCCCTGAATTTTGTATTTTTTGCATATTTCAGAATTATCTGTCCCATTTTGATACCATCCTTATGGTGCTTTATCATCATAACGGCAAAATCCTTGTCTGTAGAGCCTTTAGTTGCCGGCATTTCCATCATTGACATCATATTGTCCATCATTGCCTTGCCTAAGCCCTGGTCGTCCTGACTATAATTTGTATCACCGCTTTTGGATTGGGACATAATAGTTTCCAATTCAGTAATTTCTTTTTGCTGTTTATCAGATATTTTCTGTGCCATGTCCTTAAGCTTTGTATCGTTTCCTGAACTGATTTCAACAGCTGACATCTCAACGGCTCCAATGTGATGCTCTTTCATTGCAGCGGCAAGATCATAGTCCGCATTGCCGGTTTTCTCGATTTGGTGCATTTTGTCCATCATGCTTTTCATTACATTTCCAAGAGTCTGGCCCGCTTCGCTAGTAGCGTTTTCTGATGGAGTGATGGTGGTATCAGATGCCGGTGCATCGGTGGTGCTTTGTGTGGCAGCATTTTTTTTGCAAGCTGTAATTGATAAAAAAATCATTAGTGCCAATATTAATTGTTTCATGAGATAATAGTTTATATGTGTTGAGTTTACAAATTTCGGGGATACAATACCGTAAATTTTATAAAATTACAATGATTTGTTACAGAATTAAACACGCTATACAACTGTACAACAATAACTTACAACAAAACACACAACAAAACACACAACAAAACATAAAAAAAACGCTCCTTAAAATGGAACGTTTTTAACTTTAATAATCATATCGATTAATGGGTCTCACAAAAAATATAACGGTTTATAATTTTATTGTATCTGAATGCTGCATATTAATAATTTAGATTTATCCCGATACCAAATCCCATATCGCTGTCATAGTGTGTTGTAGCACTAACATTTCTTTTGATAATATATCGCAGCCCTGCCATATATTCGTTGTCGGTATTCCACATCAGGTTCATTCGAAGCCTTTTGGAAACTGGAATATCCATTCTCTCAAATTGCAATCTGAAATTCCCATCGGTAAACACCTCAGCCTGTGCCTTTATAAGCATTGGTAGGGTATACTCGATACCTGCACTAAAAACCGCTCTGTTGTTTTTAGTGTTTCCTTGATTGAAGAGGTTTTTTTCCATTTCTCCATCTTCCATTTCCCTGTACCTCCAGTCAAAACCAATAAAGGGCATAAGCCATTGCATTTTCCCAATGTATCTCCCAATATGGGTTTCTGTTTCATAGCCATGCATGTCATTGTATCCCAATCGCCATTCTGTGCCTATGCTCCATCGGGTATTACTTAACATGGCCATACCGTCATTCCCGTTGGTGGCAAAATCGTTTTCTGCCATAAAATGAAACTTTCGGTCATCAGCAAATAATTTTCGCTGGGCCAGTTTAGGATTTGGTATTTCCGGATTTGGAGGTGAATTTTCATAACTAAAAACCCTTCCCATCCCGCTCATCATGTGATACAAAATATGGCAGTGAAAGAACCAGTCCCCGCCGTCCTCGCTTGCGGCGAATTCAATAGTATCTGTCTCCATGGGCATGATGTCGATAATATTTTTTAACGGGGCATAATCACCGTGCCCGTTAATTACCCTGAAATCGTGGCCATGCAAGTGCATTGGGTGGCGCATCATAGAATTGTTATGCATGACAATGCGTAGAATTTCTCCTTTTTTGATCAGGATTTTATCGGATTCCGATACCACTTTGTTATCCAGGCTCCAGACATAGCGATTCATATTTCCGGTAAGCTCGAATTTAAGTTCCCTTACCGGAGCATCTTTTGACAGTGCCGTATTGGTAGGGGATTTTAGCATCGCATAGTTTAACGTGACAATATCTGAAAGAGCATTGGAATTGTACTTATTTTCCATATTGTGCATGTCGTGCGATTTATCAGCAGTACTCTCTTTGGTTTCCGAATTGTTCATTTCCATTGGCATATCTTCGGTAGTCCCTTTTTGCGGACCTGTAATTTCTGGGTACATTACTGTATTCATATCCATCTGGTTCAGCGACATCTGCATCCCCATATCATCGAGGTCTCCATTCATCTTCATCATATCGTTCATCATCTGCATGCCTTCAAAGTATTTCAGTTTTGGCAAAGGCGAGATTAGCTGCTTTACACCCTGACCAATATATAGCGAAGTCGATTTTGTCCGGTCTTCCGGTGTGGCCAAAAATTCATAGGATGTGTTTTCTGCCGGAATGGTCAGTATCACGTCATAGGTTTCAGACACTGCAATGAGCAGACGGTCTACCTCAACAGGCTCCACATCATTACCATCACTGGCCACTACTGTAATTTTGCCTCCGGCATAGGTAAGCCAGAAATTGCTGGAAGCCCCTCCGTTAGACACGCGTAATCTTACTTTATCACCTGCTTTGAACTGCGAAAGCTGGCTCTCATTTTTTCCATTGATTAAGAACTTCTCATAATAGACATCACTTACATCCATAGCGGTCATACGTTTCCATTCGTTGATGACCTTAGTTTTGAAATAACCTTGTTTTATGGCTTCACCATAACTTTGGGTCGTGCCCTTTTTTATTGCAAACCAGTCTGAGGCATTGTGCAACAGCCTATGGACATTCTCCGGATTAATGTCGGTCCATTCGCTCAGTACAATGGGAACTGTCGGAAGATCATCTATGCCTTCCCTGAAATTTGGATCCGAGTTTCTTTTGTTCATCACAAAAGATCCATACATCCCGATTTGTTCCTGCAATCCTGAATGGCTGTGATACCAGTGTGTACCATGTTGTCTGATAGGAAAGGAATATTTATAGGTGCTGTGCGGTTTTATTGGCATTTGGGTAAGATTAGGCACACCGTCTTCCTTATTAGGCAAAAACAAACCATGCCAGTGTAAAGAGGTTTCCTCATCAAGCTGGTTATGTACATAAATCTCTGCGGTATCACCTTCAGTAAATGTTAATGTAGGCATCGGTATCTGCCCATTTACTGCTATTGCTCTTTTTGATTTTCCTGAAAAATTCACTACTGTATCGCGAACATATAAATCGTACCTGACTACTCTTGGCGGCTCGTCTTTTACCATCCTTTTTTTTACAGGAGGAGCCACTGCTGCCTTTTCCATGTTTTTCATCTCATGTCCCTTACCGGTATCGGGTTTAGCTGCAGTGGAAGATTTGCCTTTTTCCATTGTTTCCTTTTTAACAGTAGCTGCGGCCTTAGGTTTTGTAACTGTTTTGGACCGAATTGGCTTTGACTTTTCTTTTACTAATGCCATGCCGCATTTTGGACATTTCCCGGGTTTCGGTGCGTGGATTTCGGGATGCATCACACAGGTATAAAAAGTCTGTGGTGAATTAACCTGAGCTTTGGCAATGTGATTTATAAAAAAAAGAAAAACTATAATTAGTAATTTGCTTTTCATGACTTTAATTTTTTAATATTATTTCCCAATCCGCTATTTTTTTCTTTAATATCTCGATTGTAGTCTTCTTTTTTGCCTTTTCGGCCAGCGCCAGTGCTTTTTTAGCGGCTTGGATCGCAGTGGTATAATCTTTTGATTCTGAAGCTATTTTTTGTCGCAAATTAGGATAGTAGAAATTTTCAGGATTTAACTTTTCAGCCTCTTCAAGCCACATTATTGCTTGTCTGTAATCCCTGTTTGTGCTGTAATAATAATTAGCTGCCTGAAATAACAACGCGGGATCCTGAGTTTTCTGGGAAATGAGATGTTTATCGATCAATGCTAATATTGTATCGTCCTCTTTACTCTTTATTGGTATTTTGACCATTGTATTTTCCCAAATTATTTTTAGAAATGCTTCTCCTCTGCTATTGATGTCATTTAATTCAACTGTAAATGTTTCATAAAAGCCGGGACTCTTTTGTATAGGGACCTTGAAACGCATCACATCTTTTTTTTCATCATATCCAGTTTCCCCATGTAAAGTAGTATCTGTATTAACAATTAAAGTCCACTCGTTTATTGAAGGAATTGAAAATAGGGAATAGCTTCCTGCTTTCAATACATTGTTAGCAAATGAAATATCTTCGGAGGTTGTTATTATCGTACAATCACTTGCACCAGTGCGCCAAAGTTTATCAAAAGGCACCAGTTCACCGAATATTTTCCTTCCTCTTACTAGTGGCCTGCTGTACGCCATTTTTATTTTCGCGCTGCCTAGTTCCTGCTCAAAGGATGCTGCAGGGCTGGCTGAGGTTAGTTTAATTTGTACTTTGTCTTGTGCTGACAGTAATACAGACTGCAAAAGCAGAAAGCTTATCAGTATTCTTTTTTTCATTTATTTATATTTTATAATGATTTCTTAATTTTTATTGCGCTTTATCTAATTCATTAAGTTTAGCTTTCATTTGGTCAATTTCCGCCTGCTGGCTGGTAATAATGTTCTGAATCAATTCTTTTATTTCAGGATCAGTTACTGATGCCTCTTCTGCCATTAATATTGCTGCAGCATGGTGAGGTATCATTGATTTCAAAAATTGTTTATCTCCTACAGCAGTTTGCTGCCGGATACCCGTAAAAAACGCAATCAATAAAATCAAGCCTGAAGCCAATAGGATATAATTTAATTTTTTGTTCTTATACATCCCACCCATAATTACAATTTCAATAATAAGCATAGGCATAGTCATCAATCCGGCCATATACAGTTGGTTGACATTAGGTATTACATTGGCAAAAACATCTACCATTGCATACATAAGGGCATACATCGCACCAAATGATAATACTATCATCAGTGCTAATTTCTTGTACATCACACTTTCTTCTGTTTTATGTGGATACTGCTGTGCTGCGTGTTTCATTTCCATATTTATTTGATTTTAGTTGATTAGATGCTCATTATATCAGTCCAGATCAGTTTCAACCTATAAACTGTTTGTATTTAATTAACAGGCTTCTAAAGCTTCAGACTTCGCAATCTCAAAGCGTTTACAATTACCGATACGGAACTGAAAGACATTGCCAAAGCAGCGATCATAGGCGATAATAATATTCCAAAAAACGGATATAAAACTCCAGCTGCAATCGGTACGCCAAGCACGTTATAGAAAAAAGCAAAAAATAGATTTTGTTTGATATTTCTCATAACTGCATGACTTAGGTTTTTAGCTTTTACAATACCTTGTAAATCACCTTTGACCAAAGTTATTTTAGCACTTTCTATAGCGACGTCGGTTCCGGTTCCCATTGCAATTCCAATATTGGCCTGTGCCAACGCCGGAGCATCATTTATACCATCACCAGCCATCGCTACAATTTTGCCTTCGGCCTGCAAGCGTTTAATTTCATTTAATTTATCTTCCGGTAAAAAACCAGCCTTGTACGATGACAGGCCTAATTCATCGGCAACTGCTTTGGCCGTATTGATATTGTCACCCGTAATCATGATGACTTCCACACCCTGTCTCATTAATTCTTTTATTGCATCTTTGCTGGACGTTTTGATAGCATCTGTAATTGTCACAAATCCTGTCCCAATTCCATCAACGGCTATGTATGAAACTGTTTTTCCTAGTTTTTGTTCAGCACTAATTTCATTTTCTAAATCATCTGAAATCTTTGCCTGTACATGCTCCATCAGTTTTTTGTTGCCTAATGCCACTTTTTTACCGGTGACTGTTCCGGTAACTCCTTTTCCTGTAACGGCTTCAAAATCGTTTACCCCGATTAAAGAAATTGTTTTTCCTTTGGCATAATTCACTACAGCTTGCGCTAAGGGATGCTCGCTGTATTGATTCAGCGAAGCTATGGCCTGTAACAAATCAACTTCGTTGTTATTGGCTGCGTAAATTTTTTCTACTGATGGTTTCCCTTCCGTAATCGTTCCTGTTTTATCGGTAATTAAAACGTTTACCTTATTCATGTGCTCCAGAGCTTCGGCATTTTTTATCAAAACCCCTGATTGCGCACCTTTTCCAACCCCGACCATTACTGACATAGGTGTTGCCAATCCTAAAGCACAAGGACAGGCGATAATCAATACCGCAATGGCATTTATAAAACCATAGACCAATGCTGGTTCGGGTCCAAATTTTGCCCAGATTAAAAACGTAATTATCGATATAATCACAACAATCGGCACAAAGTATTTGGCTATGCTGTCCGCTAATTTTTGAATAGGTGCCCTAGAGCGTGAAGCGTCGCTGACCATTTGTACTATTTGGGAAAGCAATGTCTCAGAACCTACTTTTTCTGCAATCATCACAAATGACTTGTTGCCATTAATTGTCCCGGCAATTACATTATCGTCTTTCTTTTTGTCAACAGGTATTGGCTCACCTGTAATCATGGCTTCATCGATACTGCTTTCTCCGTCGGTTATTTTTCCGTCAACCGGAATTTTATCTCCAGGTTTTACCCGTAGTAAATCGCCTTCTTTGATGTCATGGATTGAGATTACTTTGTCTCCTCCGTCTATTACCAATGTGGCCTCAGTTGGCGCTAGTTTCAGCAGTTCTTTTATAGCGCTGCTAGTTTGGCTATGCGCCCGGGCCTCCAATAATTGTCCCAACAAAACTAAAGTAAGGATAACAGTAGTAGCCTCAAAATAAAGAAGGACTGTGCCGTGTTCTGTTTTGAATTCACTTGGGAAAATGTCAGGAAAAAACATACCGACTAAACTAAATAAAAATGCTACTCCCGTGCCAATTCCGATAAGGGTAAACATATTGAGATTCCAGGTAATGATTGATTTCCATGCTCGTACAAAAAATATCCAACAGGCATAAAAAACAACCGGAAGAGATAAAATAAGCTGTACCCAATTCCATTTAGCGGCATCCATTAGCCCGAGTAACGGATTGTTGTGTGCCATTTCTATCATGGCAATAACGAAAATGGGTACCGTAAAGAGTACTGCTATTTTCATTTTCTTTACCAAATCCTTATATGTCTTTTGATCTTCGCTTTCGCTTGGTTCCATAGCCACCAAATCCATCCCGCAAATAGGACATGAACCTGGAGTTTCACTGATTACTTCTGGATGCATCGGGCAGGTATATAAAGTTTTGCTGAGTGTTAGTTCAGGTGCCTTCACCAGATCCATTCCACACACAGGACAATCCCCTGCGTTGTCATATACCTTATCGCCTTCACAATGCATTGGACAATAATACTTTCCCTGTGCATTTTTTGGTATCCCGGTCTCTTTTTTATGATCCTCCGAATGCATGGAGCAGCATGACTTTGCAGAGGCTTCGCTAGTTGCCGCTTGCTCTGTTATCTTACCGTTATTCATTTCTATGGTGTATTTCCCAACTGCTGTCAATGCATCTTGCAGCCGCACTTCTGGAATGTGCTTTTCCATAGTAATCGTTGCCACTGGAGGCTGTAATGTTACAATAGCCTGAACACCGTCAATGGCATTTAATGCTTTTTCGACTTTAGAGCGACAGCCATCGCAAGTCATACCGGTAATACTGTAAGTATGTATCATATTTATTTCTTTAGTAAAATAGTATTATATGAATTATTTTTTTTCCTTTTCAATAATCGGCCGCGAGACTATCCGTTGTTTTCTCGATCCATTTAATAACTTGCTGCTTTTTACTATCTGATAGGATTGCATTTCGATGAATGAATGTATAAGAAGCCAATGGCATCTCATCAGATTTAATTTGTTTTACAATTCTGTCTAGCTTATTTTTTTGCTTGCGATTTCCATAATCTCCCCACTGGTCGAAATTCAAATTTTCTTTGCCTTCTTTGATATGGCCTTCCATAAAATAACGAGCAGGTTGAAGGTACGAATAAATAGGGTAATTCGTATTATTGCTGTGACAGTCATAACACGAAGTTCTAAGGATAGTTTCTATAGGTTTTGGAACATGATAAACCTTGGTAAAATTTACAGTTTTAGCCTGCTCATAACTTTCGTTGCGGGCAGGCTGATATAACTGTATCAGCAAAAAAACGAGTAATCCGATAAGAACTGATTTTTTGGCTGTACTTTTCATCTACAGTGTTTTTTTTACAGAACCGCAAGTAAGCATATCAGAACCATAATATGGATTTTTGATCTCTTTGATTTCACTGATCCAGATAGCACCCTTTCCTTCGTCAGCCATCGGACAATAATCCTGATATAACATTTGACTAGTTTTGAATGTTTTTAGCAAATCGTTAATGTCATTGCTTAACATTACAAAATGCTCCCTTTGGTGTGCAATTTTACCTGCATTGGCGCCAATATGTTCAGCATGCTCTTTAGCGTCATCAGCAATGTCCAGATATTCTTTTTTCAATTTTACATCCATGGATCCCGGATCGATTGTATTGAAAGCTGCATATAATTTTTTACCTGCCTTGGATGCCAGATTAGCATCATCTTTTGTCAACGCATTCTTTAAAGCCAAATAATCCGCCACAATAGCATCAATTGAAAATCCTGATTCAGCCGTTTTAGTGCCTGCTTTAACTGTTAAAGAATCTTTATCGGTTTGAGGTGCTGCTGCTGGTTTTACCGGCTCAGTTAGTTCCATTCCGCATTTAGAACATTTTTCACCTTTTTTTCCTGTTACTTCAGGATGCATAGAACACGCATAGGATTGTGATGCTGTTTCTTTAGGCTGTGGAGTATTGCTTACTGCTTCTTTATTTTTTTGATTACAAGACACTAGTAGTAATGCTGCTACTGTAGAGAGAATGATATTTTTCATGTTTTTTATTTTTTGTTTAAATTATTATTTTTTAATGGTTTCAACCGTCTTACCACATGTCATCATTTGAGTGCCATAGTAAGGGTTTTTAACTGCATTTTGTTTGCTTAACCAATTGGCATCTTGCATTGGGCAATATTGATAGTAAATCGGTTGCGCTGGTTTGGAAGCTTTTATCAATTCGTGCATGTTTTTAGACAATGCTTTAAAAGATTCCCTTTGCTTTTCAATATCCTTAGTTTCAGAAATACTTTTGGAATCTGCTGACAAACCCTTCAACACTTTCATCCAGACCACATGCTCGTCCATTGGCAATGTTTCCATTTTAACAGAAGAAATAACCGTCGACAATTCTTTTGCGCCCGCAGCAGCAGATTTGCTGTCAGTCTTAACCAAAGCATCTTTCAATATAAAATAAGAATCGTAGACAACTTGTAATGGATTCGATTCCTGATTCTGACCCGCATCAGCATGATCAGCCATAACCATCTCAGATTGAGATTCTGCTTTAACTAATGCTTTTGCTTCTCTCTGATATTGACAACATTTGGGTAATTGAGAATACGCCGTCTCAGGGGCAAGAAAGTTCTTATTGTCATACCCGGCTAATGCAATACGCTTAAGAATTTCATCAGGATTTGTTTTTTTGGCGTCGTAAGTAATGGCAGCCATTTTGGTCTCTTTGTTCCAATCGACATTAGCTTCATCTTTTATATTTCCAGCCTTTTCTATAGTGGATTTGCACATATCACAATTCCCAGATATTTTTATCGTTTCAATAGTTGGATTTTTAATTTGTGCGCTGAGCCCAGCGATTGACAGCAATAGAGTTATTGCTGTAATCATTTTTTTTAATGTATACATGTGTGATTTTTTTAAATGAAATCAGTCAGGAAATGATACAGCGCCAGACTAGCGAAAAGCAGCAGCTGTCCTCATTTGTATTGACCGAAAAAATGAATTGAATTGAGCAAAAATGCTCCTAATTTGACATACCTGTGGCTGTCAATTTTATGTTTAGCCTATTTTAGGAATAAGCCAGAGGGAAGAAAAACCTGAAGAAATAGAGGTTTCTACATAGTTAATTTTTTGTTTTTCATTTGAAAAATCATAGTAGTTAGATTCTAAGGTAACAGCAAAAAATGCTGAATAACCACTACAAGATGCAGTACACATGCATTTGGAATGCTTGCACTTTCCTCCACAGGAATTGTGATTTTTATTTTTGGAATGGCCGCTGCTAGCACAACAATCATTTTTTTTTGTTTTAGATGTCATTTCAGACTTAGAAGAGTGCCTTTCTGTTTTGTTTTCACACGCAAAAATATGACTCGGCATCAGGAAGAGACCAAGCAATAAAATCAGTAAAAAGTGAAAATTTTTCATCTGTACAACAATTCAAAACAAAAATAATGAAATTTTCCTTACTAATTACTAATGCCAAGTTAAAAATGAATCGTATAAAAGAAAGCGTGTCTTTGAAGCACGCTTTCTTTGAGAACCTTAAATATCTTGATTTTAAAATTTCATCTTTTGTATTCTTACAGCATTCAATATTGCCAATAATGCAACACCAACATCGGCAAATACAGCCTCCCACATCGTAGCGAGCCCACCAGCGCCAAGAATCAGAACAACTGCCTTTACCACAAAAGCTAATGCAATATTCTGCCACACGATTTTTTTGGTCTGTTTGCCTATGTTAATTGCCATAGGAATTTTGCTTGGCCTGTCATCCTGTATAACCACGTCGGCTGTTTCAATAGTGGCATCACTTCCTAAACCTCCCATAGCGATTCCAACGGTGCTTAATGCCACAACCGGCGCATCATTGACACCATCTCCAACAAAAGCAACTGTCTCATTCCTGGCCTTGATTTCATTTACCTTATTTACTTTGTCCTCAGGCAATAAATCCCCAAAGGCATTCACGATTCCTAGCTTGTCTGCAACAAATTGAACAACATTGGTTTTATCGCCACTGAGCATCGTTGTTTTAACTCCCATGGATTTTAGTTTATCAATAGTCAGCTGCGCATCTTCTTTAATAGTATCGGCAATAGTTAAATACCCTGCAAACTTTTTGTCGTATGCAATAGCAATCAAAGTATAGACTATGGAATTCGGATCGATATCATATTGAATATTGAACTTATCCATCAGTTTGAAATTGCCGACATGAAGTTCTTTTCCATTGATTTCGGCCTTTAATCCATGACCTGAGATTTCTTCTACCTTTTCAAGTACTATTGTCGGATCAATTTCACCAACATGATTGTGAATTGCCGTAGCCACAGGATGTGTGCTTTGGCCTTCAAGGGCATTGACCATTTTCAGGATTTCTTCTTTTTGGAATTCTTCTGAAATTACCACATCCTGAACTTTAAAAACTCCTTCGGTCATCGTTCCGGTTTTGTCCATCACTACATTCTGGATATTACCCATACTATCTAAAAAGTTACTTCCTTTAAATAATATTCCGTTTTTACTCGCCGCTCCAATTCCCCCAAAATACCCAAGGGGGATACTAATTACTAATGCGCAAGGACATGATATTACCAGAAAAACCAAAGCCCTGTAGAGCCAGTCATTAAAATCATAATTATCAACAATAAAATACGGCAGAAAACAAATTGCAACTGCGAGGAAAACCACAATCGGGGTATAGATTTTTGCAAACTTCCTAATAAAAAGTTCAGTTGGAGCTTTCTGAGTTGTGGCATTCTGCACCATTTCCAGTATTTTCGAAAGCTTGCTGTCATTATAGGCAGTAGTTACCTTCACCTGAGCAATGGTTGTCCCGTTTATCATCCCCGCCAAAACTGTGTCACCCTTTACTTTGGTATCGGGTTTGCTTTCTCCGGTAAGGGCAGCTGTGTTAAATGAAGCAGTATCCGATAGTAATTCGCCGTCCAATCCTAATTTTTCACCAGATTTAAGCTGTATAACAGAACCAATGCTCACCTCGGATGCCTTTACAGTTTGAACAACATTATTATTTATAATATTTACTTCGTCGGGACGCTGATCCAGCAGGCTTTTAATATTTAATTTCGCCCTGCTTACCGCCATGGTTTGAAATACTTCTCCAATGGTATAAAAAAGCATGACAGCAACACCTTCAGGATATTCGCCAATAGCAAAAGCGCCTATTGTTGCAATGCACATTAATAAAAACTCAGAAAAGACTTCACCCTTGGTAATGCTCTCAAAAGCTTCTTTTAAAACCGGAATTCCAACTGGTAAGTAAGCCGCTATATACCAGGCTAACCGAACATATTTTGTAAACCAGTCTTGAGGAAAATAATTGTCCAACCCTATACCAATAATCAGCAAAACAAATGATATAATAGCCGGAAGGAACATCTTAAAGGTACTTTGGTCAGCATTATGTTTATGGTCATGCCCGTCATTATCAGAATGGTTCTGCTCATTTTCTACAGAACAGCAACCGCTGCTTTTATCTGTTTTTGTATTGATTTTCTCTTCTAGTGTGCAACAAAGCTGTTTGCCGTTTGCATCATATTTGTGCTGATGTGCCATATCGTCTATTTTTTTTTAATTCAAAATTTTAATTATGGAATATATGTCTTTAATGTTCATGCTCACCACCGCCTTTTATTGCTGATAAAAGGTAAAATGCTCCTTTGAAAACTATTTTGGAATCAGATGGAATCTGGTCTACAAATTTTACTTCCGTAAAGCCCAAATCTGTTGTCCCTGGTATTACTTCGATCGCTTTAAAATGAATTTCATTATGTTCTGCTTCTTTGGTTTCAACTTTCTCTTCCTGATGGTTTTCTTCCTGAATATAAACAAAATATTTGTCACCGTTTCTAACAATGGCATCTTTTGGCAATGCAGGAACTGTCGCATTTGTGATGTTGATGTTGGCTGAGACATACATTCCCGGAATTAAGCCTTTTGCATCAGCAGGATCAATTTTAGCGTGAACTGCCACTGTTTTACTTTCGTTTGAAAATGATTTATTAATTCCGAATATCTTTCCTTTGATTGATTTGTTTGATTGATTGGTAAGAACAAAATCGATTACCTGCCCAACAGAAATAGACCCAAGGTCTTTTTCATAAACATTCAAATCCAAGTGCATCTGACTATTGTCTACCACTTCGAAAAGTGTTACGCCTGTTTCTGCAAAAGCACCTTTAGCAATATTTATTTTCCCTACAAAACCGCTTATTGGAGCAACAATCGGTACAAGCGAGCTGTTTCCTTTTGTACCTACATGCAAAGCATCTAATTTATTTTTAGCAGCCTGCGCTCTGGCTCTTTCCGCGGATAATTTTGCTTTTACCTCCTGAAAAGTTTTTCTGGGATTTACATTTTCTTCACTTAAGGTTTTCTGACGGTTGTATTCCAGTTGCAAATACTCAATATTGGCCTTTGCTGAATGATAGTCTTCCTGCATTTCGATCACTTCAAGATTTTGAATCGTTGCCAGGACTTTTCCTTTTTTGACATAAGTTCCTTCCAATACCAGAATATCCTTAACCGTTCCGCCAATTAGCGTCGCTACTTCTGCTGAATTTTGTGGCGGGACTGTAGTATAACCGTTGGCTTTTATAATTTTATTGAGATTTCTGTTCTCCAGTAAACCTGTTTCAATGCCAATAGTTTTAAATTGGGAAGCAGTTAAGGCTACTTCGTTCTCTAGCTTTTCTTCTTCATGGGATTCTTCCGCTTTTTTATCCTGACAGGAAGTAACAGAAAAGAAACCAATAAAAAGAATCAGAATATTAATTTTAACTGAAACTAAAGAGATATAATTTTTAAATATATTTTTCATTCTACGAAATTTATTTTATTTGTAATCGATGGAAACTGCAATTCGATAGCACTTTGATTGAAGGAATGGACAGCTTCAGCATATTGTTTTTTAATATCAATGGCCTGGTTTAAAAAACTGATGTAAGACCAGTAACTCATATCCCCATTGGCATAGCTTTTTTGCGCGGTTTCAATAATCTGTCCGGCATATTGCATGCCCTCATTTTGATAATAGGAAAGTGCTTTTTGCTGCTTTTCAAAATTGTTTTCCAATTCCTGCATCTGAAGATTTAAAACCAGTTTGTTTTTATCTAATGCCAGCTGTGACTGTGAAATACTTATAGAAGCGGCTTGCGCTTTGGCAGTATTTACACCTCCAAATAATGGAATCTGAAGACCTGCTGTAAATCCCTGAAATAAAGATTCCGTATTAATAGTCTGGGCAAAATATCCCAGTCCTAATTTTGGTGTTCGCAAGGCTTTAAAAGTATTGGCTTCCTTTTGATATACCGAGATCTGCTGCTGATAATAATCTGTAACCAGCGCCTGAACTTTTGGGTTTCCTTGTTGTTGTATAAAAGTATACAATAAAGGAACCGAAGAATCAGGGACAATATCCTGATCGGTCTGAACAAAAAATTGTAGTTGCTTTTGGTAGATTGCCAGATCATACTCTAATTGCGCTTTTTGTGTTTCAATCTCTTTTACTTTGGCCTTGGCGCTAATTACTTCAATATTTCCGCTTTCGCCCGTCTGAAAACGAAGTTCTGCATTTTTAAGAAATTTGGTATAAATATCATTGAGCTCCAAATTTAATTTTTGAATAGAGATACCATACAAATATTGATAATAAGCTAGTGTTACCGCTTTTTCTATTTCATATCCCGACAATGCTTTTCTTTTCTCAGCCAATTTTACCAGCTCTTCCTGAAGCTGACGATTGGCTTTTGTAATTTTTCCGATCGGAAAATATTGCTGGATCGAAACATTATGGTCAAAATCCGCGCTATTGAACTGACCTCCTTGATACTGAACATTCAAAGGATCGGGCTGAAAAGCAGTCTTTTTCAAAACGTTCTGTTTTTCAATTTCCTTATCGGCAATCTTCAAATCAATATTATTAGCTTTTGCCATCTCAAGTGCCCTTTCCAAACTGATTGTCTGGCTGTTTTGACCAAATGAAAAACTGGTAAAAAACAATACAAATAGTGTTATAATAGGTTTAGATATCATTTTTCTTTTTTTAGTTCCATTCTCCAATAACAAATATAATATTGGCAACACGATCAGGGTTAATAAGGTTGCTGAGAATAATCCTCCAATAACTACTGTTGCCAGAGGTTTTTGAACCTCTGCCCCTCCACTGGTGGACAAAGCCATGGGCAAAAATCCCAATGAGGCAACTGCTGCTGTCATCAATACCGGCCTTAATCTGGTTTTGGTCCCAATTAAAACGCGCTGTAACGGATCGGTAATACCTTCTGTTTTAAGCTGATTGAAATAAGAAATCAAAACAATTCCGTTCAGTACCGCAATTCCAAATAAGGCAATAAAGCCAATTCCAGCTGAAATACTAAATGGCATGCCACGCATCCAAAGTGCAAAAACACCTCCAATGGCGGAAAGCGGAATAGCTGTAAAAATTAAGCCCGCCTGCTTTATACTATTAAAGGTAAAAAATAATAGCACTAAAATCAATCCCAAAGCAATTGGCAACGCAACTGATAAACGTTTGGTTGCTTCAATTAAATTCTCAAACTGTCCTCCATAGGTTACATAATAGCCCGCCGGCAGCTTAAGTTCTTTATCTAATTTTAGCTGGATTTCTTCCACGACACTTTTAATATCGCGGCCACGGACATTGAGACCTACGGTAATCCTACGCTTGCCGTCTTCACGGCTTACCTGGACAGGCCCCTGTTCATAATTAATGGAAGCTACTTGTGAAAGCGGAACCTGCTGCCCGTTTGGAAGAGGGATAAATAAATTGCTGACATCGGTGATATCACTCCGGTTGTCCACCTTCATTCGGACTACAACATCAAATCGTTTGCTCTGCTCGTATATTTTACCGGCACTTTCTCCAGCAAAGGAAGAACGTATGATTCGGTTTATATCCGATATGTTTAGTCCATACAAAGCAATTTTGTTGTAATCGTATTTAATGGTAATCTGAGGCAGCCCTGTTACTTTATCGGCTTTTAAATCCCCAATTCCTTCAATACCTTTAACTTTCGAAATAAGTTCATTTGCTTTTGCATCGAGAACCTCTAAATCATCCCCAAAAATTTTGATGGCAATATCGCTTCGGCTTCCAGTCATAAGTTCGTTAAAACGCATTTGGATAGGCTGTGAAATTTCAATATTAGCTCCCGGAATCACTTCCATTTCTTCCTTCATGGCATTGGCGAGTTCTTCCCAATTGTCATATTTCCCGCTCCAATTTTTTTTATCTTTTAGGACAATTATTAAATCCGCGCTTTCTATAGGCATTGGATCAGTTGGTATTTCACCGCTGCCTATTTTGGCTACGATGGTTACGATTTCAGGAAATTTGGCTTTTAATATTTTTTCGTATTCAGTAGTGGTTTTAATTGTCTGTGTCAGTGAGCTTCCTGTCATAATCGTTGCATTTATTGCAAGATCACCCTCTTCTATAGTTGGGATAAATTCACCTCCCATGTTCTGAAAAACTATAATTCCCAAGGCGAATAATCCCAAGGCAATACCCAAAACTATTTTTTTGAACTGCAGCGCCTTTTTCAAAAATGGAAGATAGATATTCTCCAGTTTTGCCATCATTCGATCACTAAAATTATCCTTATGCTCTGTGTTTTTTGACAAAAACAAGGCGCTCATCATTGGTACATAGGTCAGTGAAAGCAGGAAAGCGCCGATAACTGCAAAGCCAACTGTCATAGCCATTGGTTTGAACATTTTTCCCTCCGTTCCAACCAGGGCCAGAATTGGGAGGTAAACGATAAGAATAATAATTTCTCCAAACGCGGCGCTGTTTCTTATTTTCGATGCTGAATTATAAACTTCCTTATCCATTTCTTCTTGCGATAATTCGTCTTTTCGCTTGAGTTTTTGCAAATGGTGCATTGTGGCTTCCACAATTATGACCGCGCCATCGACAATGATTCCAAAGTCAATAGCCCCCAGACTCATTAGATTTCCACTGACTCCAAAGGCGTTCATCAGGATAACGGCAAAAAGCATTGCTAGTGGAATTACCGATGCTACAATCAGACCGGCTCGAAGATTCCCAAGAAATAAAATCAAAACAAAAATAACAATCAATGCCCCTTCCAGTAAGTTTTTAGTAACGGTACCAATGGCATTATCTACTAATTTCCCTCTGTCAATAAAGGCTTCTGCAACAACGCCTTCAGGAAGGCTTTTATTGATTTGAATCATTTTTTCTTTGATGCGGTCAACCACCGCGCTCGAATTTTCACCTTTAAGCATTAAGGCCATCCCGCAAACAATCTCTCCTTTTCCATCTTTGGTAGATGCGCCGTAACGAAGTGAAACTCCTTCGTGAACCTCCGCCACATCTCGTACCAGAACAGGTGATCCGTTGCGGTTTTTTACTACTACATTTTCCAGATCTTTTACCCCGGTAGCCATTCCGACACCGCGGATAAAATACGCATACTGGTCTTTTTCAATATAGGCACCGCCTGTATTTTGATTATTTTTTTCTAAAGCATCAAAAATTTCAGTAATGGTAACCCCTAAGCTGTTTAAAGTGTTTGGATTGACTGCGATTTCATATTGTTTTAATTTTCCTCCCCAGGTACTTACTTCAGCAACGCCTTCTATTCCCTGCAATTGAGGAATGATGATCCAGTCCTGTATGGTTCTTAGTTTAACAGCGTCATATTTGGTTTCATAGCCTTTTTTGGCATACACATCATACTGGTAAATTTCACCAAGACCTGTGGAAATAGGCGCTAATTCAGGCGAGCCTGCATAATCGGGAATATTTTCCTCGGCCTGTTTTAAACGTTGGAATATTTGTTCCCTTGCCCAGTAAATATCTACATCGTCTTCAAAGACAACTGTTACAACTGACAGTCCAAAACGGGAAATACTTCGTAGTTCAATAACTTTGGGAACCGTTTTTACAGCCTGTTCCAAAGGGTAAGTAATTAACTGCTCTACTTCCTGACTGGCCAGAGTTGGAGCGGTAGTAATAATTTGCACCTGATTATTAGTTATATCCGGCAGGGCATCCAGTGGCAATTTTTTAATCGAATAGCTTCCCCAAGCAATTAATACCACGGTAAACAAGAGTATAATGAATTTGTTCTTTATACTAAATTGTATGATTTTATCTAACATTTTATATAATAATGAAATGAGAAAACAAGACAAGATTGTCTATTTAAATATTGTGGAAGTCCCACAAATCTCCGACCCGAAATTACTCGGGCAACATTATTATACTATTTGGGGCGGCTGCCAAATACTTCCACAGAAATTGGAAGCAAAAACTGAAGTATAGCTTGGTAAAGTAGATTTGATACTTTTCACAAGAACCGGGAATTCAAAAACAATGGCAGAGGCATAACTCAACACCTGAACTCCACAGCAATTACAGATACAAAACGGCGAGCACAAATCATTTTGTTTATCATGAGAATGATCCCTATCCGAAGCAGAAAAGTGGGCTGTTTTATAGGCAAAACTATTGGCTTCCTTGTCTGCACAGGGCATACAGGAAATCATCAAAATGATAAGTGACAATATGATATTGGTCATTTTCAAGACAGTAAAAATACCATTTATTCCATTACAAAACTAAATTATTTAAAATGCTCCTTATAAAAATGAACGCAACGGGCTGCAATGCCCAATAATAATACAGCACAAATCAAAGCAATAGCAAAAATTCGAATAAAGTCTTTAGCGGTTAATTTTTTACGTGCTTTTGTTTTTTTCTTTTTTTTTGACCTGATTTTTTTTTGAGATCTTTTCATTTAAGTTTATTCACAACTAAGATAGAATGGAAATGTCAAAATTTCGCAATTGAACTTAACTACTGTGTCTACTGAAATATTTATGTTGTCAAATTACGATTATATATTAAAACGTTACATCTATATTAAATAAAATAACTGCTATTTTAAGAAAACTTTCAATAAAGAAATATAGTTGCCAAAATTATCTATAAATTTGGGATGTGAAAATCTGGGTAACATTATTATCTATCGTTGTACTGTTTCTTTCAACAGTACCTTGTTCTGCATATTCGAAACATTCAAAATGTAATGCAGAGAAGAACTGCGAAAATGACTCACATGATTGTGGGGAGGATTGTAATGGAAAATGTTCTCCTTTTTATTCCTGTGGCAACTGTATCGGTTTTACTATTACACAAACTTCAAAAATAGTTAGTGAAAAATTAGATATTACAGCAAACGAAATACTACAGCCTATTTTCTACAATAGGTTAGTTGATTCGTCATTTTTTTGTAAAATTTGGCAGCCACCCAAAATTTTTTAATACTTACAATAGTTTTACTTCATGATCGTATGCTCATGAACATCTTTATGTATTAATATTAAGAAATTATAAATGTTTAAATATATTTTATTAATTGTGGCAATAACGACTATTGGCACAGCACAAGCACAGAATAAAATTAAAGTTATCGTTAAGGATGCTGAGACAAGCGAACCAATTAACGGCATCACGGCTAAAATTGAGCAGAATAATCTATCATCTGTATCCAATGTAGAAGGACTAATCATTTTTGAAAATCTTCAGCAGGGAGTTTATAATGCTTCTTTTTCTATGGAGGGTTACAAATCGCGTACGGTATCCTTTACGATACCTTTCACAGGCGAATTTTTAGAAATATCTTTAGAGAGCGAGGCCGAAGAGATGGACGAAATTATTGTCACTTCTACCAGAGGTACAAGAACAATCAGCAACATTCCTACCAGAGTGGAGTTCATCGCAGGAGAAGAACTCGAAGAAAAAGCCAATATGAAACCAGGCGACATCAGAATGATGCTAAATGAAAGCACCGGTATTCAGACCCAGCAGACATCGGCAACATCTGGAAACTCTTCTATCAGAATTCAGGGATTGGATGGAAGATATACCCAAATACTAAAAGATGGTTTTCCTGTTTATTCAGGAGCTTCCAGCGGACTGGGATTATTGCAGACACCGCCACTGGATTTGAAACAGGTAGAGATAATTAAAGGATCTGCCTCAACACTATATGGCGGTGGGGCAATCGCAGGATTGGTAAATTTAATTTCTAAAACACCTTCAGAAGAAAGAGAATTACGATTTTTACTAAACGGTACTTCTGCCCTGGGTTTAAACATTAATGGATTTTATTCGCAGCGATTCAATAAAATTGGATTGACTGTTTTCGCTTCTCATGATAGAAATGCACCTTATGATCCAGCCGATATTCAGCTTACGGCTATTCCAAAATTTGAACGTTTTAATTTTAACCCAAAACTATTTGTTTATTTTAATGAAAACACAAAACTTAATTTTGGCATAAATACTGTTTTCGAAAATCGTATTGGTGGAAACATAGATTACATTAAAGACGAAAGTAAATATCCGGACAGTTATTTTGAAAAAAATAAGACACAGCGAATCAGCACGCAATTTGCCCTTACGCATAAAATAAATGAAAAGGAATCTATAACATTCAAAAATAGCTTCAATAATTTTAACCGTGTTATTACCATTCCTGATTATACTTTTGATGGTTTGCAGAATAGTACATTTTCTGAAATTACATATTCACATAACGGGGAAATATCCGAATGGGTAACAGGAGCCAATCTATATACAGATAAATTTACAGAAAAGAGCATTTCTGCTTTTCCTCTTCGGGATTATAATCAGATAACATATGGCGCTTTTGTTCAAAATACTGTAAAGGCAAATAAGTGGCTGGACATTGAGACAGGCCTACGGGGTGATTATGTTATAGATTACGGATTTTCGCTTTTGCCGCGAATTTCCACTTTATTTAAAATCACTCCCAAGCTTACTTCAAGACTTGGCGGTGGCTTGGGATACAAAACGCCAACCATATTTACCGAAGAAAGTGAACGCATTCAATATCAGAACGTTTTGCCTATCAACAGTGATTTCAACAAACTTGAAAAAAGCTATGGTCTTAATTTTGATGTTAATTACAAGACCAATATTACCGAAGATATATCCTTGTCACTTAATCAGCTGTTTTTTTATACGAATGTAGATAATCCACTGATCTTGACGTCGCTTCCTAACAATATTTACCAGTTCGTAAATGTTGATGGTTTTTTAGACACCAAAGGAGCTGAAACTAATGTAAAGTTAGGATACAAAGATTTTAAACTTTTTCTAGGTTACACTTATACTGATGCATCAATCGATAATAATGGTGTTAAATCCGAAAATCCTCTGACCGCCAAACATAGATTGAACAACGTTTTAATGTATGAAGTAGAAGATAAATGGAAAGCCGGATTAGAGGCATATTACTATAGTCCGCAAAAATTGAATGATGGAACGACTGGAAGAGAATATTGGATTTTCGGTTTTATGGTTGAAAAATTATGGGAGAATTTTTCTGTTTATGCCAACTTTGAAAACTTTACCGATACAAGGCAAACTAAATTTGGAAGTATATACACAGGAACTATTTCAAATCCTGTTTTCAAAGATATTTATGCTCCGTTAGATGGATTTGTTGTGAATGCCGGAATTAAAATAAAAATTTAAATACCCTCGGAATTGTTACTTTAATAGATTTCAACACTTATCCTTAGGATCTACGAATAACAAATTCCACTACATTCAGGTATACTTTTGGAATCAAAAAAACCTCCAAGTTTAATTTGGAGGTTTTTAACTTTAGGCCGTCGATAAGGATTACAAACCGTAAATTATAACAATGAGATAACATTTTTAAATCATTTTCAATAATTATGTAGTAACCAGCTTTTAGTATTTTATAAAGCAATGTGACAAAAAATATCAATTTAAATTTTATGGCAAAATCGTGGCACAGCAGTATTTTAAAAAAACTAGTCGTCGCAAGTGATGCAAAAGTTAGGCTCAAATCTCCAGTTAACCGTAAATGAAATATTAGTCTATTACGTGCAAATGTCCAGAATAATTTTCAGTACAAACGAGCTAACAGTTATTTAAAATTAAAACAAACTTTCATTTACATATAAATTTTAAGCAATTTTAAAGTATACATCATTTATAACCGAAGGAGATTAAAGATAGGATAGCACTAACTTTTTTTGTTACGTTCAAAACGGTATCTTTTGCCGCTTAAATGAAGAAAAAACAGTCTCCGTAAATTAGGGGCCAAATTAGAGACCTGTATGTTTAAAACATTACAACTATTTGATTTTAAACAGCTTAATAACATGAATTACCTGTCTGTAGATAACATATTGCTTTGTATTAAATGCTTTTTGATGATCTAATGGAATGATATAAGTATTTAGCTGGCTGTTATCCCTCTATTTTTTTCGATTATGATTATATTTCAATACTTCTGATTCGATTTCCTGTATTGTTTTCTTTTTCCCTTTAGAGATCCATTCTAAAAGTTCTTCTTCAAAAAAGTACAGCTTTTTACCATATTTATAGCACGGAATTTTTCGTTGCCTTACAAGAGCGTAAATTGTAGGCTTTGCTTTTCCTATTAACCGGCTTACTTCTTCAATGCCAATAGGAATACTTTTTTCTTTAGATTCATATACCTGTACATTCTGAATCATAAGTTTAATCTCAGCAATTTCTTTCACTAAGTGTGCTACTGCTTTGGGCAGGTTCTCAAAAGAGATTTCGTTTATGTCCATTTCTATCGTTTTTAATAGTTATGGTGCAAATGAAAAAAGTGTTTCTGCTGTGTCCTTCTTCACAACAAAAACACTAGAAAAACACAGTGTTTTATAACTATTGGTATTTACAAAACTGTAAAATCTTCCGTAATCTTTATAAGCCCTTTCTGTTCATCATCTTTCAGATGCGTTTTAATACTCTTCATTTCAACATCTTTTAAAGCGTCAGCAAAAGTCAGTTTTAAAAATTGTGCAGCTCTGTCCTGTCTGCTGACTTTAAAACAATTCCAGATATTCCAGCCAAAATGATACAGATCGAGATTGGACAGATCCTTTACTTTGACCGGTTTAATCTTCTCGAAATTTATTTCTTCAGCATATATGATTATATTCTTGCCTAATTGTTTCAGACCATCATCCGACGCATAAAGCGCGAACTCCTGCTGCGCATAACGGATGGCAGCATCAATTCTGGCCTGTTTTTGATTTTTGACTGCAATTTGCCGCTCCTCCCTTATCTGTTCAATATCTCTGGCTGAATTTTTATTTTCAGCCAATTCGAGCTTAATTAAAACATCCTGCCCCTCCTCTTCTATTTTTTCAAGGTCTTCACCTGGAATACGGCTTTCAGGCAATTCATTATTTTTTACCTTCAAAAAACGGTTCAGTAATCTCTCAGCCAAATCGTTAAGAAATAAACTTAGAATTGCAAACATTAAAATTCCAAATCCAGTGCTGATCCAGAAAAATATGCCGGCCGTATAATCATCAGCACCCATTTCTAGCAGCACAAATCTTGCGATTGCGCCTATGAAAATACAGACCAAAAAAACAGACAGGTAAACTGCAATATATTCAAAGTATTTTGTTTTCATTACGGCCTGTTTTTTAAAGATTCCAATTGTATTGCCTGCGAAGCTCTGTTTTTCTTCTCATCTATTACTTTGGCATAAATTTCAGTAGTTTTTACATTGGTATGCCCCAGCATTTTACTGACTGTATAAATGTCTGTCCCGCTTGATAGCTGCAGTGTTGCAAATGTATGGCGGAAGCAGTGGAAGGTAATATTTTTTTTAATGCCTGCAGATTCAATCCATTTTTTCAGAGGGCGTGAAATCCACGACGGGTCCGGCAGATCCTCAAAAACAAGCTGCCCGGGAAGTCTTGGTTCTCCGCAGAGCTGGAAAGCCTGCTGGGAAATAGGCATGTATTCGACACCCTTTGTCTTTTTCTGCGTAAAATGCAGTTTGGCCCTGCCGTCTTCCAGACTTATCTCTTTCCAGCGGAGATTCTGAATGTCGGAATGCCTCAGACCTGTAAGCGCTGAGAAAAGCGCGGCTCTTTTAAGGACGTCTTTTTCGCAGGGCGTTTCGGCCAATGCATTTAATTCTTCAATAGTCAAATATTCGCGTCTTGATTCCTGCTCCGGGATGCCCTTAATTTTTGAAGATAAATCAACGCTTAAATATCCGTCGATAAAGGCCTGCTTCAAAGCTGCTTTAAATATGGAGAAATAGGTTGCCGCAGTGTTGCAGGAAATAGTTCCCTTCTTACCTCCTCCGCGCGGAGCTGATAATAAAAACAGTTTAAAATCTTCTGCCATTCTGCTGTCAATCTGTGAAAATATAAGGCTGCCTTTGGAATAAATTTTTAAAAATTCTCTGCTCCGCTGCCAAGTGATCTGAATGGATTTTGAACTTCGGGCGTGTCTTCTAGCCGCCACAGCGGCAATGTATTTAATAAAATCCTCTTTTCCTTTTTCTTTCTGTTCAGCCAAAAGGTTCTCAGCATCACTGTATAGATCTGTATTATCGAATTCTTTCTGCCGGATTTTACGCACTGCGTCAGCATAAAGCATTATTTCACGGTCGCTCTCGCTACTGCACATTATAATTCCGTTATCGCTGCGTCTGGGTTTGTAGGATTTTATGCCCTCTGCATCTGTTCGGGCAGTTCTTTTCTTGTCCCACTCAACTGTTGTTATGGATCTGTTTAAATATTCACGGATTCTCTGGGGCGTTTTCTTTCCAGAAACCTGGACAGGATAGCTTTCTATGTAGACATACCATTCTTTTTGGTTTTCTGCTTTTCGAAGACGCACAGTCACCTTGGTTTTTGCTAATTGTTTCATATAAAATCATTTCCGTTATACAAATTATCAATTTCCGTTTTGGGGGCATATACATGCTTTCCGATCTGTCTGGTCGGTATTGAATATTTCCTGATATGATTGTAGACTGAACCTTCTGATATCTGAAATCTCTGAGCTATTTCACCGATTGAATAGCAGTCTTCTTTTTCAAGGCTGTATAATTTTTTCTTCGGTGCACTTTCAGACTGCGGCAGGCTGCGGGCAGGGCCGAACATTCCTTCCATTACTCTGCGGTCTATCCTTACAAGGCGGGTTCCCAGATTAACTGACGGAATTTTTCCCTGGACGACAAGCCGGTAAAGGGTCCTTTTGGCAACACCAAAAAGCATACCAGCTTCCGGAACAGAAATAAATACCCTGTTCTCGGGTATTGTATCTGCCAGCGCTTTGAGCTCCGCTTCATTCTTAAGCCGCATCATCTTCCGTTTGTATGCTTTTTTACTGCATATATGTGAGCAGTAAACAGAAGTCACGGTTTTAGGAAGAAAATCATCCCCGCAGTTAAGACATTGTTTATTTATTCTTTTCATCTTTGTCTCCTCATTAAGGTACCATAAGTATACATAAGTGCCACTTTGTCTCCTTTTAAGTGCCGGTACAAATATGGTACAAATATATGATAAAAAATGATTAAAAAAGAGCAGAATCCAAAAATACAAAAAAAGAAAAACCGCTGTAAACATTTCTATTACAGCGGTTTAACACTTATTATTAACTGATGTTAATCAGTATTTATTTGACTTCTTCGAATTCAACGTCTTCAACATTGTCTCCAGCAGATTGCTCTTGTTGTGGAGCAGCTTGTTGACCTTGGTCACCACCTTGAGCGTACATTGCTTCTGTAGCTGTTTTCCAAGCTGCATTTACATTGTCTAATCCTTTTTGGATTGCATCAAGATCCTGAGATTGGTGAGCCATTCTCAATTCTGTTAAAGCATATTCGATAGCTGTTTTGTGATCGTCTGTCAATTTATCTCCTAACTCTTTCAATTGAGATTCAGTTTGGAAGATAGTACTGTCAGCTTCGTTCAGTTTCTCAGCTCTTTCTTTTGCGATTTTATCAGCATCAGCATTAGCTTCAGCATCTTTTTTCATTTTTTCGATTTCTTCAGCTGTTAAACCAGAAGAAGCTTCGATACGGATATCGTGAGATTTCCCAGTTCCTTTGTCAGTTGCAGAAACTTTGATGATACCGTTAGCATCAATATCGAAAGTTACTTCGATTTGAGGAACCCCTCTTGGTGCTGGTGGAATACCATCTAAGTGGAAACGACCGATAGTTTTGTTATCAGCAGCCATTGCTCTTTCTCCTTGTAATACGTGGATTTCAACAGATGGTTGAGAATCTGCAGCAGTAGAGAATACTTGTGATTTTTTAGTTGGGATAGTTGTGTTAGACTCGATTAATTTAGTCAATACACCACCCATAGTTTCGATACCTAAAGAAAGAGGCGTTACGTCTAGTAACAATACATCTTTTACATCTCCAGATAAAACTCCACCTTGAATAGCAGCTCCAATAGCAACAACCTCATCAGGGTTAACACCTTTAGATGCTTTTTTACCAAAGAATTTTTCAACTTCGTCAGCGATTCTTGGCATACGAGTAGAACCTCCTACAAGGATTACTTCGTCGATATCAGATGTAGATAAACCTGCATCTTTTAATGCTTTAGCAACTGGCTCCATAGAACGTTTTACTAAAGAATCTGACAATTGCTCGAATTTAGCTCTTGATAATTTTTTTACTAAGTGTTTTGGTCCAGAAGCAGTAGCAGTTACGTAAGGTAAGTTGATTTCTGTTTCAGCAGAAGATGATAATTCAATCTTAGCTTTCTCAGCAGCTTCTTTTAAACGTTGTAATGACATTGGGTCTAAACGTAAATCAATTCCTTCTTCAGATTTGAATTCGTCAGCTAACCAGTCAATAATAACCTGGTCAAAATCATCACCACCTAAGTGAGTATCACCATTTGTAGATAATACTTCAAATACACCGTCTCCTAATTCAAGAACAGAGATATCAAAAGTACCTCCACCTAAATCGTAAACAGCAATTTTTTGATCTGTTCCTTTTTTATCTAATCCGTAAGCAAGTGCAGCAGCAGTTGGCTCGTTGATGATACGCATAACTTTAAGACCAGCAATTTCTCCAGCTTCTTTTGTAGCCTGACGTTGTGCATCGTTAAAGTAAGCAGGAACTGTAATAACTGCCTCAGTTACTGTTTGACCTAAATAGTCTTCAGCAGTTTTTTTCATTTTTTGAAGTGTCATTGCAGACAATTCCTGAGAAGTGTATAAACGACCGTCAATATCCACACGTGGCGTATTGTTGTCACCTTTTACAACACTGTAAGGAACTCTTTTTGCTTCTTCTGTAGTTTCAGCAAAAGTGTGTCCCATAAAACGTTTAATAGAAGCAATCGTTTTTGTAGGATTCGTTACTGCTTGTCTTTTTGCAGGATCTCCTACTTTAATTTCTCCACCTTCAACAAAAGCGATGATAGATGGTGTAGTTCTTTTTCCTTCTGCGTTAGGGATAACAACTGCTTCGTTACCTTCCATTACAGAAACACAAGAGTTCGTCGTACCTAAGTCAATTCCGATTATTTTACCCATTTTTTATATATTTAATTTTTGATTTAATTTCAAACTCATGTGGCATAAGTCAATCTTTGTGCCAAGATAAAAAACTAATATAATTTGTCAGTTTGATATTGGCACACTAAAAAAATCTGCCAACATGACATTTTTAATTACTGACAACCGTGGCATATCAGTCTTTTAGCTGTCATTTAAAGGCTTTACTAAAATTGTTAATGTTGATAATTTATCAGCAAAAAAATATTGTTCAATTAAATATGAAGATTAATTACATTAGCGCTTTCTAAATTTAAATAATGGAAAACTATACTATCATTATCTTTATTCTCACTGTTATAATTGGTTTGGCTGCCTTTGCCGACAAATTAAAAGTGCCCTATCCTATTCTTTTAGTTATTGTGGGCGTTGAAATTGGCTTTATTCCGACAATGGCAGAAATAGAGATTAATCCCGATATTATTTTTTTACTTTTTTTGCCTCCTTTATTATATGAAGCTTCTTTTAATATTTCGGCAAAAGATTTCAAAACCAATATTCATACTATAACCACACTTGCCATCTGGCTTGTCTTTCTTACTACGGTAGGAATTGCTGTTGCAGCCTATTATTTAATTCCCGAAATGACCTGGCCATTGGCATTTGTCCTCGGATCTATCCTTTCGGCTACAGATGCAGTCGCAGCTATAAATATTACAAAAGGACTCAAAATATCGCACAAAACAATTACTATACTGGAAGGAGAAAGTTTAATTAATGATGCTTCGGCATTGGTTGCCTATCGTTTTGCCGTTGCAGCCGTTATGGGTTCTGCTTTTATAATATGGAATGCCGCCTTTGAATTTTTAATCTTACTTGGAGGAGGATTTCTTGTTGGATTTGTAATTTCAAAAATCCTTGCTTTTATTTTATCCAGAGTAAAAAATAAGCCGGAGGTAACCATTAGCTTCATGCTTTTAATGCCTTTTGTAACTTATCTCCTTGCCGAACATCTTCATGTTTCGGGTGTAATTGCAGTTGTAATTTTAGGATTGGCAATTTCCCGTTTTAGTAAAAAAGTCTTTCCCGAAAGCCTAAAAACACAGTCAAAAGGATTGTGGGATGTAATCATTTTTCTTCTAAACGGATTAATCTTTATTTTAATCGGACTCAATTTTCGTTACATCCTTAAAGATATTGATAGTACTATGATTCTTCCTTACATTGGTTACGCTGTAATTATTACAATTATAGCGCTACTGATTCGAATGGCCAGAATATTTCTGCAGAAAATCAACCTTCAAAAAGCATTTCAAAACAATAAAAGAAAACGAAAAGTCAGCGAACATGCTTTATTAGATTTTAATAATAGTATCATTTTAAGCTGGTCCGGAATGCGTGGCATTGTTTCTTTAGCAATTGCCATCGGACTTCCAAAATTTTTAGAAGACGGAACTCCATTTCCGCACCGCAATGCAATCATTTTTATTTCTGTGGCAGTTGTGCTTTTAACCTTAATTGGACAAGGTTTAACGCTTCCCTGGATTGTAAAAAAACTGAATCAAAATACAATCCATGAATAAAAAAGATACTGAAAAAGAAGAAGTTAAAAAAATCACTATATTAGATTTTATTATTCCACAATTAAAATTATGAAAAACATTATAACAATATTTGCTTTGACTCTAATAATCAGTTGTAACAACGTAAAATCTGAAAAAATGGCAACAGTATCTTCTTCTCAGAATGAAAAACTCATAAAGCAATATTTTGAGTATTTCAATAAACATCAATGGAATGAAATGGCAGCAATGTATACCGAGAATGCAGATTTTAAAGATCCTTCTCTGGGAAAGGGAATTGTAAAACAATCTCATCAGGACATTATAAAAAAATATACTGAATTGAGTACCGTTTTCCCGGATGTTCAGGATAAAGTAATTCAAATATATCCTTCAGGCGAAAACCATATTGTAGTTGAATTTGTTTCAACTGGAACCGCTCCCGATAATTCAAAATTTGAATTACCAATTTGCACGATATTTACAATTGAAAACGGAAAAATATCTAAAGATTATACTTATTATGATAATTTTGAGGAATCTCAGGAATAATGACTTTTCATAATTATAAAATTCAATAATGAATTCACAAATACTTTCCGCAACACCAAATTCGGAAATTGTAACGACACGAATTTTGAATTCCCGACAAGAACTCGTTTTTAAAGCCTGGAGCACGCCGCATCATTTAAAAAACTGGTGGGGACCAAAAGGTTTTACCAATACTTTTCATGAGTTTGACTTCCGCGAAGGCGGTAAATGGACTTTTACCATGCACGGTCCAGAGCAGGGAAACTATGAAAATGACGTCGAATTTATTAAAATTGATGAACCAAATCTTATTGCATGGAAACGCCATTCGAAGCCTCTATTTCAAATCTTAACGACTTTTGAAGCCATTTCTGAGAACGAAACCAAAGTAGTTTTTAAAATGCTTTTTGAAACCGTACAAGAATGTCAAAAATTGAAACCGTATGTGGTGGATAAAAACGAAGAGAACTTTGATAAGCTGGAAACTGAACTTTCAAAAATGAAGTTTTAGGATTGATTGTAAAATGAAATATAACATATTCCTTAATAATGTAAATATTGGTTCTTCTGATTTAGAAAACGCCGATTCCCCTATGGGATTTGTCTCCGTCCAAATTAATTTTCAAGATAAAAATTTTGATTATAATTTCTTTAGCAATTATTGCAAAATAAATACTATAAAGACCGAAGAATATCCTGAAGATCAATTTATTTCAACCCAAATTGTTGCAAATCTAAAAGTTTATAATAAAAACGGAATAGAAATCTCCGGCAATGGATGTTATATAACAGGTATGGATTCCGAAGGATTTGAAATAAATATAATAGGAATTCCTTATCCTTTATATCAGGAAGAATTTCCTCAACATGTCAATCATTATCAAAATAATTTTAAATAGAAATCCTTATCTCTAAATTTAATATGAAGTAAGCTTTTTATTCGTAATTTCGATTTCTCATTAATTTACAAATAAAAAAAATGGCATCATTTATAAAAGAAATTTCTTTTCGCTGGTCAGATCTGGACCCTAATTTTCACATTCGCCACAGTGCTTATTATGATTTTGGCGCACAGCATCGTATCGAAATTCTCGAAGAATTAGGCTTAACATTAAGAGTTATGCAAACTCAGGGGTTTGGGCCCGTTTTATTTCGGGAAGAATGTGTTTTCAGAAAAGAATTAAAACTTTCAGATAAAATATTCCTTCATACCAAAACTTCAAAAATGAAAGCCGATGCGTCGCGCTGGTCGATCATTCACGAATTTAGAAGAGAAGACGATACACTTTGTGCAACTATTACTGTAGATGGTGCGTGGATGGATACCAAATTGAGAAAACTGGCATCTCCCACTCCCGAAATTGCAATTCAGGCATTGAGTATTTTTCCAAAAAGCGATGATTTTATCGGATTATAAAGTACCTGTATGAGATCTGTTTTTTCGTTTTTGATTATTCTCACACTTTTGGCAGGATGTAAAACTTCTGAAGGAACAAAATCGCCCAGACAAACTGGAGAGGCTTATTTAAATGCTTGTAACCGTTTTGATAGTGAAGCTGCAAAAGAATTATTGATTCTCAACAAAGAAAATTTAATGGTTTTGGAAACGCTTAAAAAAATGGAAAAAAGCCTTCCGGACAACCGAAAATCCAGTTTTATCAATAAAGAAAAAAATGCCGTGTATACAGAAAAAGAAATAACAGACTTGACTGCAAGAATTATAGTTTCTGAACAGCAAGCAGCATTGCCTTTTGAATTTAATTTAAAAAAAACAAATGGCATCTGGCTTATAGAATCTATTAAAGAATTATGACAAATAAAATCCAAAATGTATCTTTTACTTTTGGATTTTTTCATTATAAAATAAATCGGGATACGGTTGCTGTAATTTTTCTGATAATTTTAAGATTTTACGCTTTGTTTTAAAAATGCTTCGGTTTAACTTTATAAGTCATAAATCAAATACAGGACAAAATGAAAATCTTAAAAATCATAATGCTTCTTTTGCCTCTTCTGGGTTTCTCGCAGGAACGAAGTATAAAAGCGCTCGATATAAATCTGACGAATTACGAATACCCGTTTCCGGTTAAATTTCTGGATATAAACAATCAGCGTCAGGCACTTAAAATGGCGTATATGGATATTAAACCAGAAAATTACAACAACAGGAATATTGTGTTACTTCACGGAAAAAACTTCAATGGTGCGTATTGGGAAAACACTATAAAAGCCCTGATAAAAGAAGGTTTCAGAGTTATTGTACCAGACCAGATTGGTTTCGGAAAATCCACAAAACCCGATAATTTTCAATACACATTTCAGCAATTAGCCGAAAACACAAAAACGCTTTTAGAGCATTTGGGAATTCCAAAAACCACCATTTTAGGTCATTCCATGGGCGGAATGCTGGCGACACGTTTTGCATTAATGTATCCTGAAACGACAGAAAAACTGGTTTTGGAAAATCCGATTGGTTTAGAAGACTGGAAACTGGTGGTTCCTTATAAAACGGTCGACTGGTGGTATGAATCAGAACTTAAACAAAATTACGAAGCCATTAAAAAATATCAAATGGCGAATTACTATGATGGAAAATGGAATGCAGATTACCAAAAATGGGCCGAACTTGGTGCCGGATGGACATCTGCCCCGGATTATAGTAAAGTCGCGTGGAATTCGGCACTTTTATATGAGATGATTTTTACACAGCCTGTTTTATACGAATTTAAAAACATCAAAAGTCCGACACTTTTAATTATCGGAACCAGAGATAAAACTGCTTTAGGAAAGAATCTGGTGGCTGCAGAAGTCCAGAAAACAATGGGAAATTATGTCGAATTAGGCAAAAAAACACAAAAAGCAATTCCGAATGCCAAATTGGTCGAAGTTTCAAATACAGGACATTTACCACATATAGAATCTTTTGATCAGTTTATAAAACCATTAATCGTATTTTTGAAATAATAATATTGTTGCCCGGTTCGGATGACAGCAAACAGCGAAGCAATTACACAAACTAGCATGAAATATTAAAGATATTCTAAATAAAAATTTCTAAAAATTCGTGTAATTCGTGTCAAAAAAATTTAAAATCTAAAATCTAAATTACATGTTTACAATAGAGCAAATAAAAGAAGCACATTCAAAAGTAAAAACCGGAGCAGATTTTCCAAATTATATTCAGGATTTAATTATTCTGGGCGTAAAGGGATATGACACTTTCGTGAAAGACGGACACGTAGAATATTATGGCGTGAATAATTACAGTGTAACTGCCGACGAAAAATACACCGAAATCAAAGTTGCAGATTCTCCAAACAAAGAATTGTTTATCGAATTTCTGGTAAAACACCAACAAGGCGAAACCGATTATCTAACTTTCTGCAATCATTCTGCACAATGCGGAATTGCAAAATGGCGAGTTGATATTATGGAAATGACCTGCACTTATTTTGATAAACTGGAAAATGAAATTTTAATTGAAAAAATTCCAAATTAATTTTCATTTGATGCTGTTTTCAAATCAAAAAACAACCTCTATTTTAAGTATCCTATTGTTTGCGTTGCTGCTATTGATTTCATTTTCGGGTTTCTCCCAAAACAGGAAAAAACCAAAATTTAAAGTCATTGCTTTTTATACGGCACAGAACGATCAGGCACACATCAGTTATGTTCATGAAGCGAATAAATGGTTTCCGAAAGTAGCTGCCGAAAATCATTTTGAATACGATTCGACGAGCAATTGGGATAATCTGAATGCAAAATACTTAGCCCAATATCAGGTTGTTTTGTTTCTGGACACGCGTCCTGAGAAAAAAGAACAGCGGGAAGCTTTTCAAAAATATATGGAAAACGGCGGCGGCTTTATCGGATTTCACTTTTCGGCTTTTGCTTTAAATAATTCCGGTTATTCGCAGGACTGGAACTGGTATCACCAAACATTTCTGGGATCGGGAGAATATGGAAGTAATACCTGGAAACCTACTTCGGCCATTTTGCGTGTAGAAAATCAACATCCGGTAACCAGAAATCTGCCAAAGACTTTTACATCGGCGCCAAATGAATGGTACAGATGGTCGAATGATTTGACAAAAAATCCCGATATTGAAATTTTAGCAGCAATCGACGAATCCAGCTTTCCATTAGGTACAGGTCCGAAAGCGCACGAAATATGGCACAGCGGCTATTATCCGGTAGTCTGGACAAACAAAAAGTATAAAATGGTCTATGTTAATATGGGACATAATGATATCGATTATGAACACGGCACCAATAAAACGCTTTCTTATACTTTTGAAAACAAAACACAAAACCAGTTAATTTTGAATGCATTGCTTTGGCTGGGTAATTCAAAAAAATAATTCAAAAAAAAATGTCAGATACAATTTCTCCTTTAATTTCTGCTGAAGAATTGAGCAATTTAAATGCTATTGTTTTAATTGATGCCAGAGCGGGTACGAATGCTCTGGAAAATTATCAAAAAGAACATTTACATGGTGCAAGATATGTTGATTTAAATCGGGATTTGGCAGCAATTCCCGAAAATCCGGCAAATGGCGGAAGACATCCTTTGCCAACTGCAGAAAACTTTTCAAAAACACTTTCTTCCCTCGGTATTTCGCCGCTGGATCATGTCGTAGTTTACGATGATAAAAACGGTTCTAACTTTGCCGCAAGGTTCTGGTGGATGATGCGGGCAGTGGGACATGAAAAAATTCAGGTTTTAAACGGCGGGTATCAGGCAGCAATTCAATACGGATTTCCGATAGGTTCCGGAGATGAAAATTTTGAAAAAACAGCGTATCCGGTTTCGAACTGGCAATTGTTGCTCGCCGATATCGATGAAGTCGAAAATGCCCGTAAAAGTGACGAAAAAATTATAATAGATGTTAGAGATCAAAATAGATTTGACGGACTTACAGAACCATTAGATTTAATTGCCGGACATATTCCCGGTGCTGTCAATGCACCGCTGACCGCGAATCTCAATGAAAACGGTTTTTTTAAATCTCCTGAAGTTTTATACGAAAAATATCAAGCCTTAACTGGCGATAAATCTGCAGAAAATATCATTGTACATTGCGGTTCGGGCGTTACGGCATGCCACACTTTACTGGCAATGGATTATGCCGGAATTCCGATTCCTAAATTATACGTAGGTTCATGGAGTGAATGGTCCAGAAGCAACCGCGAAATGGCGACTAAAAATCCGGAATAATTTTATAGCCATTTCACATAGCCATGGGATTTACAGATTCAAATGACGTTTTGTTAATCCTTAAATATTGGCATAAAACCATTCAGAATAACAAATTTTAAAAATACCAAAATGCAGCATTGGGATATCCTTTTATCAAATCAGGTAAATAAAAAGGCATTTATAGACACCATATTAAACGGAGAAGCAAAAGGTGATCTCGCCGTTTTTAATAATCAAAAAGGAATATTGTTTTCAGATATTGCAATTGAGAAATTTATCGAAAAAGAATTTCAGTACGACAGTGTTGAGGCCTCTACCGATACTCAAAGACAATTGCGGACTTTTTCATCCGGCGAACGTAAAAAAGAATTTTTAAAATACTGCATCAGTCAAAATCCGGATTTCATTATTTTTGATAATCCGTTTGACCATCTGGATCAGGCTTCCCGCGTGATTCTCGCAGCATCATTAAAAGATTTAGTCGAAGATATTTCCATTATTCAATTGGTAAATCGTGTAACTGACATACTGAGCTTTGTTCCAAATAAGGCACAAATCAAAGACAACTCCTACGAACTTCATCCGATTTCAAAAACCGAAAGTCATTTTAAAACTTTAAATACTGCTGCAATTCCAAAGGGTGCAGAAACACACTCTTTTCACGAAAGTGTATTAATACAATTAGAAGATGTTTCTGTGAGCTATGAAGACAGAAAAATCCTGAACAATATATCATGGACGATCAGACAAGGCGAATTCTGGCAGTTAATCGGGCCTAACGGTTCCGGAAAAAGTACGATACTTTCCTTAATCACGGGAGACAATCCAAAAGGTTTCGGACAGAATTTATTTTTGTTCGGAAGAAAAAAAGGAACCGGGGAAAGCGTCTGGGATATCAAAAAACAAATCGGAATTTTTACCACTTCCATGACCGATTTATTTCAGAAAGGTCACACTTTGGAACAAATGATTTTATCAGGTTTCTTTGACTCGATCGGGCTATACACGAAGCCTACGACACATCAAAAACAAATTGTAACGCAGTGGCTCGAAGTTATTGAAATGACACATTTACGCAAAAAACGTTTTATCGATCTTTCTATTGGTCAACAAAGAGTGGCTTTAATTGTTCGTGCGGTTTTAAAACATCCTCCATTATTAATTTTAGATGAGCCTGTTGAAGGGTTAGATGACGAAAATGTTGATCTGGTCATTCAGTTAATTAACACAATCAAACAGGAAACAAACGTGAGTATTATTTTTGTATCACACCGAATCGAACAAGGCCTCGCTCCTACTTCGGTTTTTGAACTTATACCGTCTGAAACCGGATCAACAGGAAATATAAAACAGCAACCCGAATTCAATAAAAATGCAAAAATATAGTACGGCAATTTTTCTCTTTTTTACTTTAATTTCTTGTTCACCAACCATCTCTACTAAAGAAAAAGAATATCAAATTAGCGAAAAAACAAAATTTGAAAAAGAATGGAAATTTAAAGGCAAAGAATGGTCTCTTGAAAATAATATTTTAGAAGGAAACGGATCTCCGGAACATTGGGCAGCCCTTATTTCTAAAAAGAATCTTCCCGAAAATTATGAGATTAATTTTGAGATGATGCTTGTAGCAGGAAACCTTACAGAAGTAATGCTTAATTTCGACAAAGCAGATTATATCCGCGCTTACGCCTACAATATTGACAAAAACATTATAATCGGAAGAGGAACTTATAATGATAAAAGTGATGAATATGGAAAACGCGGTGGTCCTACTCTTTTGAAAAAACCATTTGATTTTCCATCAAACATCTGGCATCGCGTAAAAATCAAAGTTCAGAACAACCAGCTTCAATTTACAGTGAATGACAATATAACTTTAGAATGTTCTTTAGAAAAATACAATCTCAGTCAAAAAGGAAAACTGGGTTTTATCACAAACGGAAACACAGAAATTAAAAATCTGGTTATCAAAACCCTATAAAAAAAGCTCCAAAGGAGCTTTAATTTTTTATATGTAAAAGAAATTATCTAATTAATTATTCTCTTCTTCATCAACGTTATGTGTTTTTACATAGCCGCGCCATTTCTCAATACAATCCTGAAAATCCTGAGGCAATTCGGTATCAAAACGCATTAACTCTCCTGTATTGGGATGCACAAACCCAAGTGTTTTCGCATGTAGTGCCTGACGTGGTAACGCTTTAAAGCAATTTTCGATAAATTGTTTGTATTTTGTAAACGTTGTGCCTTTCAAAATCAAATGTCCGCCGTAACGTTCATCATTAAACAAAGGATGCCCGATATGTTTCATGTGCGCTCGGATTTGGTGTGTTCTTCCGGTTTCCAATTTACAGGAAATCAAAGTCACATAACCAAAACGTTCCAAAACTTTATAATGTGTAATGGCTGGCTTTCCAATTTCAGGATCAGCAAAAACTGCCATTTGCATGCGGTCTTTTAAATGTCTGGCCAGATTTCCTTCGATTGTTCCGCTTTCTTCAGCAACATTTCCCCATACAAGAGCAATGTATTCGCGTTCTGTTGTTTTCGCTTCAAATTGTTTTGCCAGGTGGGTCATAGCGGCCTCCGTTTTGGCTACAACCAAAAGTCCCGAAGTATCTTTATCAATTCTGTGCACCAACCCCGGGCGCTCGCTGCTGTTCATAGGCAGATTGTCAAAATGATGAGCCAGTGCATTGACCAAAGTTCCGGTATAATTACCGTGACCCGGATGCACAACCATTCCCGGCTCTTTATTAATTAATAAGAGAGCTTCATCTTCATAGACAATATTAAGCGGAATATCCTCCGGAAGAATATGATTTTCAAACGGCGGATGCGATAACATAACCGTTACAACATCAAAAGGTTTTACTTTATAATTGGACTTAACCGGAATATCATTTACAAAAATGTTTCCTTCAGTTGCCGCGTTCTGAATTTTATTTCGCGTAGCATTCTGAATCAAATTCATTAAATATTTGTCAATACGCAAAAGCGCCTGACCTTTAGGGACTTCAAATCTGAAATGCTCGAATAATTCGTCTTCCAGATCTAAATTTTCAATATTATTGCTCATCACTTGGGGTTTCTACAGGAGCCGAAGTACTGTCTGCTGCCTGACTTTCATCTACATAACTTGCTTTTCCGTCTCCTAAAACCAAATCGATTTTAGATGCTTTAAGCACGCGGTCACCAACTTTTAAATTTCGCCCTTTCAGACGCATTTCCAAAACCATATCTTTTCCAAGATTAGGGATATAAGTAATTGTTCCCAATTCAAGCCCTAATGCTTTTAAAGTTGGCACAGCCTCACGGTATGTTTTTTCAATTAAATCCGGAATCTTCACAGAAGAAAAACCGGAAGCATTAATCTTAATATAAATTTTTCTTCCCTCCTTTACCTTAGTTCCCGGCAGCGGATCCTGCTCAACCACACTATATTTAGGAAATTCGCTTCTATAATCTACACTATCCAAAAGTACGTAATCTAAATCCAGTTCATCCAATTTAGCTTCCACCTGTTCTTCGGTAAGTTTAGATAAATTCGGGACAGCGATTTCGTGTCCGTGATCAGTTGTAAAAGTCAACCAATGCATAAATAAATAACCAATAACCGCAATAATAGCTGCGGCGGCAAGCAATTGCAGAAAAAAAACGCGGCTTGTTAAATACTGACGTAAACTCATAAATTTATTTTTAATAGCGACAAAGATAAAGTATTTCGTTTCAAAAAAAATGATAATTTTGTTTTAAACTAGAAAGCGTCCCCGATTGCTTTCCTGAGTAAAGTCAGGGATAATTATCAGGAGCTGTTTCCTGCTGTTCGCTGTATCTTTTACTTTTAAAGAAAAAAGTAAAAGGATACTCCCGAAGCTTCGGGGCCATCAGGTCTAGGGCATTTGGTTTCATTAGAACGAATAATTTTAACATTTCGTACAGAAACCTGAAACATTAAACTTGAAACAATTAAAAAATAAAAAAATAAAATGAAAAATATTGCCATTATCATGGGCGGTTATTCCAGTGAGTATAAAATATCATTAATCAGCGGAAATGTCGTTTATCAATATCTGGACAAAACAAAATTTAACGGATTCAGAATCCATATTTTTAAAGAAAAATGGGTTTATGTGGACCAAAATGACGTAGAGTTCCCAATTGACAGAAATGATTTTTCGGTTACCGTAAACGGCGAAAAAATTACATTTGACTGTGTTTTCAATGCCATTCACGGAACTCCCGGCGAAGATGGTTTAATGCAGGCGTATTTCGAATTAATCGGATTGCCGCAATCTTCCTGCGATTATTACCAATCTGCTTTAACTTTCAATAAAAGAGATTTATTATCTGTTTTAAAACCATACGGAATCAAAACGGCAATTTCTTATTACTTAAATAAAGGAGATAAAATTGATACTGCAGAAATTGTAAAAAAAGTGGGGTTACCGTGTTTCGTAAAACCAAACAAAGCAGGATCAAGTTTCGGAATCTCAAAAGTAAAAACCGAAGCCGAACTGCCAATCGCAATTGAAGTCGCTTACAAAGAAGACAACGAAATTATTATCGAAAGTTTCCTTGACGGAACAGAAGTTTCTGTAGGAGTAATTAATTATCAAGGCGAAATAAAAGTTTTACCCATAACAGAAATTGTTTCAGACAATGATTTCTTTGATTACGAAGCCAAATACGAAGGAAAATCTCAGGAGATTACACCTGCGAGAATTTCCGACGAACTAACTCAAAAAGTAGGTGAAACCGCAAAACGTGCTTATGAAGTTTTAAAAATGAAAGGTTTCTCCAGAAGCGAATTCATTATCGTAGACAACGAACCGTACATGCTGGAAATGAATACTATTCCCGGGTTAACAAAAGAAAGTCTGATTCCGCAACAGGCAAAAGCAGCCGGAATTTCGCTGGAATATTTATTTACAAATGCTATTGAGCTGGCTTTAGCGTAAAGCTATTAAAATATAAGGGTGCTAAGATTTTAGCACCTTTTTTATTTGGAAGAAATACAGCTATGAAACGTTTATCATAATTTACAGAAAAAATTAAGATTGGACATGGAAATTAATATACAGGTCTAACACTAAAACTTAGTACCTTAGTCTGTGCGTCCTGAAGCGTCGGGATAGCAATTTAAAAAACTCAGCAAATTAAAAAAATGAAACAAATCTTCGAATGGGAAAGGGTCCTTTTGAACAATCTGCCTCAAAATTTTCTTCTGGAAGTAATTTTTCGTTCCACCATTATGTTTATCATCTTGCTTCTGACTTTAAAACTGGCAGGGAAAAGAGGTGTAAAACAATTATCTATTTTTGAAACCGTAATTATTATTGCACTTGGTTCTGCAGCCGGCGACCCTATGTTTTATGAAGATGTAGGCATTATTCCCGCCGCTGTTGTTTTTACAGTAATCATTATTTTGTACCGTGCGGTAACCTGGCTTACAGGAAAAAGTAAAAAATTCGAAGAATTTATTGAAGGTAAAACTGAATGCTTAATTAGTGACGGAAAATTTTCGGTCTCCAGTTTCAAAAAGGAAAGTCTGGCGCAGGATGAATTTTTTGCAGAATTAAGAATCAAATCCATTGAACATTTAGGTCAGATAAAACATGCTTTTATAGAAACTAGCGGTGAAATCAGCGTTTATTTTTACGAAGATGATAAAGTAGGATACGGCCTCCCTATTTTACCTTCACTGTTTTATGCCAAGAATAAGTTCATTCCAAAAGACGGAATTTTCTCCTGTACTTTTTGCGGTCATACACAGGAACAAAAAAGTGGAACCGCAATCTGTAAAGTCTGCAAAAAAGAAGAATGGGTAGAATCTATCAATACGAAGAGAATTACTTAAATTATAAATTTTATCCTAAAGCAGGGACCAAATTCCCAAACTTTAGCCTTTTACTCATTGTATCTTTACAACTTTTAATCTTAAAAGAAAAAATCTTAGTAGCTTAGCGGCTCAGAACCTTAGAACCTTAAAAAGATGCGTAAAGCCATATTCCCGGGATCTTTTGATCCCATTACTTTAGGTCACGAAGATATCATCAAAAGAGGAATTCCTTTATTTGATGAAATTGTAATTGCTATTGGTGTAAACGCCGAAAAAAAATACATGTTTTCATTAGAAGAAAGAAAACGTTTTATCGAAGAAACTTTCAAAGACGAACCTAAAGTTTCGGTGATTACGTATGAAGGTTTAACGATAGACCTCGCCAAAAAACTCAAAGCCAATTTCATTTTAAGAGGTTTACGTAATCCTGCCGATTTCGAATTCGAAAAAGCGATTGCACACACCAACAGAAAACTTTCGAAAATAGAAACAGTATTTTTATTAACTGCTGCCAGTACTTCATTTATAAGTTCGAGCATTGTGCGTGATGTATTGCGCCATGGCGGAGAATATGAAATGCTCGTTCCAGATGCTGTTAGGGTTCAGAAATAAACAGTTCATTATTCTCTTTTACAAGAATTACAGAAATAAAACCCAATTCTTTTATCACAAAAGATATAAATAATATAAACTTGCCAGCGAAGCAAAATATAAGTAATTTCGCATTTTTAAAATAACCCATATATAATGAGCATCGAAAGAGAATTAAGCAAACGAAGCGGATCGAAATGTGAACTTTGCGGAAATGAAGAAAATTTAAAAGTTTATCAGGTCCTGCCAACTAAAAAAGGCGGTATTGACGAAGCTATATTAGCCTGTAACACTTGTATCGACCAAATTGAAAATCCGGATAACGTTGATTTAAATCACTGGAGATGTCTTAACGACAGCATGTGGAATGAGAATGTTGCAGTACAGGTTGTCGCTTGGAGAATGTTAAGCCGCATGCGCGCAGCAGGTTGGCCGCAGGAATTGCTGGATATGATGTATTTAGATGAAGATACACTAGAATGGGCAAAAGCAACCGGAGAAGGCGAAGAAGACGAAAATAAATTAGTTCACCGCGACAGTAACGGTGTAGTACTACAACATGGCGATTCTGTAGTGTTAATTAAAGATCTTAAAGTAAAAGGATCAAGTATGGTTGCCAAACAAGGAACGGCTGTTAGAAATATCCGCCTCGATCACGAAAATCCAGAATATATAGAAGGAAAAGTAGACGGTCAGCAGATTGTGATTATTACACAGTATGTGAAGAAAATATAGTTCTTTTTGAGGGACAAAGGTTTCAAAGGGACAAAGGTTTCAAAGGGACAAAGCGACAAAGGTTTGAAACTGAAAATAAACTTTGAACTTTTGTCGCTTTGACCCTAAAACAAAAAAAGCTGATCGAGAGATCAGCTTTTTTATTATAATAAGATAAGTTTAAAAAACTTTGTTCCTTTGTTCCTTTGTCCCTTTGAAGCTTTAACCCTTCAAAAAGAATTATTTTTGGAATAATTTATTGATTTGATCTTTTACAAATGGCTCAGAAACGTTGTTTGTTGCTGCGTCTCTTTCTTTTCCGGAAACCATAAATTGTACAGTTGCTTTGTCCGGAACTACATTTCCTGTGTAGTGCAACCAAATGTAGTTGTTAGGTAACTCCAATTTGATATCGTACAACGGCGAAGCTGTAAATCCGCCCATGATAATGTTGTATAAAGAATTATAAGCATTATCAATGTTTTTAAATGAAAATTTTCTCAAAGTAGAATCATCATCACTTTGAATAATAGTGTAATACAAAGTGTATTCATCACCAATTTTCTGAATGTAATTGTTGTTTACTTTTCCTAATTTCTCAACAGGAACTGTTTCAAGTACCTTAACTTGTGCAAACGAGATAAAACTAAAAAACAATGCGGCAAGAGTAATAATTTTTTTCATGTGGTATTTGGGGTTTACAATTTTACGATCACAAAAAAACATAGAATTTATGAAAAAACACCTATCAAACCATTATTTTTTTAACATAAAATTGTTAATCTTGTCAGATTACCTATAAAACACTGATTTACAAAATCATAAATGAAAGTTTTAAACTTTTAACCCATCTGAAAAATCTTAAAATTTCTTATTTTTATCCTCTTCCTCCTTCTTGATCACATTTCGGGCCACTTCAATTTTAAATTTCCTGCCTTTCATTTTTTCATCTTTAATATGATTCAAAAGTTCTTTTACCTTATTAAATTTTACTGCTGCAAAAGAAACAAAATCTTTAACTTCAATTAATCCTAAATCGTCTTTTTCCAGTTTCCCTTTCTGAGAAAAGAAACCCACTATATCAAATTTATTGAGTTTCGTTTTCTTTCCACCGCTGATATAAATAGTCTGAAATTGAGGCGGTTTAGGAAGAGAAACTTTTCCTTCTACATCTAAAACGTCCATTTCATAATCGATATAATCAAGCTTTTTTTCACTTTCGTGAATAATAATATACGCAGTTCCTGTTGCCTGCATACGCGCTGTACGGCCGTTTCTGTGTGTAAACTCATCTTCTTTTAAAGGCAAATGATAATGAATAACGTGCTTCATTTCCGGAATATCCAAACCACGCGCTGCCAGATCTGTGGTAACCAGATAGGTAACACTTCCGTTTCTGAATTGAATCAACGCCCTTTCACGCTCCTCCTGATCCATTCCGCCATGATAATAAACCGAATAAATTCCTTTTTCGTTCAGAGTATCACTAATTCTTTCTGCTGCATCTCTGTGATTACAGAAAATAATAGCCGATTCTGAATTCAGCGAACAAATCAAATTGAATAAACTTTGCAATTTATCTTTTCCAGTCGAAATCACCATTTTCATGGAAAGGTTGGTCTTTTCCTCTTCCTCCGGAATAAAATCTAACGTAACCGGATTAACCACTCGAGTATATTTCGGAATCTCGATATCGGATGTTGCCGAAACCAAAACCCTTTTATTTACTTTGGATAATCTCCCGATAATGAAAGACATTTGTTCGTGAAAGCCCAATTGAAGCGATTTGTCAAACTCGTCTAGAATTAAAGTCTGAATTTTATCGGTTCTGAAGGTTTCCCTATCAATATGGTCTGCAATTCTTCCCGGAGTTCCTATTAACACCGCCGGCGGATTGCTTAAATTCTTAATTTCTGTATCAATGGAGTGTCCGCCATAACAAATATTTACTTTGTACTGCGTTCCCATTTTCTTCCAAACCTGTTCGATCTGCAATCCTAATTCGCGTGACGGAACTAAAATTAAACATTGTACAGAAAGAATTTCCGGCTGTAATAATTCTAATATCGGAAGCAAAAAAGCCAGTGTTTTTCCAGACCCGGTTGGAGAAAGTAATAAAACATTGTTTTCGTTTAAAATGGCATCGTGCGCCACTTCCTGCATTTCGTTCAGACTCTGAATCCCTAAATTCGAAAGTATATTGTTGGAATGGTGTTTTTTATTCATTTTGCAAAAGTAGGGAAAATTGTTTTGTTTGTTTCAGGTTTAAAGTTTCATGTTTGAATGCTGTTGATTTTAACGCAAGGAACGCAAGGTTTTTTATTTTAGAATGAACTTAGTAAACGCAAAGTTCACAAAGCTTTATGGATAAAATCTTTGCGTGCTTTGCGTAAATCTTTGCGTGCTTTGCGGTTAAAATCATTAGTTTGATTTTCAATTTAATTATATTTGATTCCCAATAAAACCAAAACCATGAAACGTTTCACATTTTTCCTTTCACTTTTTACCATTTCAATTCTCGCCCAAAACAATAAAAAATACGATACCTTTTTCGAGAAAGGAAACGGAAATCAGGCGGCAGATTATTACGAGACTATTCGTTATTTTAAACTTTTGGCTGCTGATTTTCCGACTGTAGAAATAAAAGAAATGGGATTGACAGATTCTGGCGAACCTTTGCACATGGTAACTTTTAATGCGGATAAGGAATTTGATTTTGATAAAATCCAGAAAAACAAAGCGGTTCTTTTTGTCAATAACGGAATCCACGCCGGAGAACCGGACGGAATCGATGCAAGCATGCAGTTTTTCAGAGATTTGGCAATTGGTAAAATGAAAGCACCAAAAAACACGGTTTTGGTTTGTATTCCGGTTTATAATATTGGCGGCGCTTTAAACCGTAATTCTACAACTCGTGCCAACCAGGACGGACCCGAAATTTATGGTTTTAGGGGAAATGCGAGAAACTACGATCTGAATCGTGATTTAATGAAATCGGATACCCGAAATACCAAAAGTTTTGTAGAAATTTTCCAGAAAATAAACGCCGACGTTTTTATTGATAATCACGTTAGCAACGGCTCTGATTATCAGTACAAACTCACGTACATCATGACGCAGCACAACAAACTGGGAACGGTTTTAGGGAATTATATGAATGAAGTAATGATGCCGGCTTTGGTAAAAGATCTACAAAACAAAAAAATTGAAACTACACCTTACGTAGATTCGTTTAAAGATACACCAGACAAAGGTTTTGGACAATTTGTCGACAGTCCGCGTTATACGACGGGTTATACTTCGCTGTTTAATACGATTGGATTTGTGGTCGAAACACACATGCTGAAAAAATACGCCGAACGTGTAAAAGTGACATACGAATACATGAAATCGACTTTGGATTTTACGGATACCAATTACGCTACAATCAAAGAATTACGAGCAAAAAATCTGGAGCAATATCAGCCAAAGAAAAAATACACGTTGCAGTGGCAAATGGACAGCACCAAAGCAACCAAATTTACTTTTTTAGGATATGAAGCCGGTTACAAAAAAAGCGACGCTACAACAGGTGATCGTTTGTTCTACGACCGAAACAAACCGTACAAAAAAGACGTTCCGTATATTAAAGAATTTAAATCGCAGAAAGAAGTTGTTATTCCGTCCGCTTATATCATTCCGCGTGGATATTGGAATATTATTGAGCTTTTGAAAAACAATAATATTCAGTTTTCGCAACTTAAAAATGATACGATTATTGAAGTTGAAAGCTACAGAATTGCCGATTTTAAAACTATTCCATCTGCTTATGAAGGGCATTATTTACATCGAAATACAACGGTAACTTCTAAAGTTGTTAAAACTGCTTTCGCGAAAGGCGACTATTATGTTCCAACCACTCAAAAAGGTGTAAAATATCTTTTAGAAGCTTTTGAACCTGAAGGAGTAGACTCGTTTTTTAATTGGAATTTCTTCGACCCCATTTTACAGCAAAAAGAACATTATTCTGAATATGTTTTTGAAGATACCGCAGCGAAACTTTTAAAAGAAAACCCTGCTTTAAAAGCGGAATTAGAATCTAAAAAACAAAATGATGCTGCGTTTGCTAAAAATCCTGAAGCCCAATTGGATTGGATTTATAAACATTCTGTTTATTATGAAAAGGCGCATATGCAGTATCCTGTTTATAGAATTTTGTAGATTTTTTGATTGTGTTGTTTTTTTTAACGCAATCCCGATAGCTATCGGGAGCAAGGTTTGTTAATTTTGATTAGTTGAGAAAACGCTAAGAACGCAAAGCTTTACGTGTAGCACTTTGTCAAAGTTTAAAACTTTGACAAAGTTAGAATACAGCTGCGGATACAAAGTCGGGACTTTGCACAGCCATTAAAATCTTAACGAGAATTTTATAATCAAACAAATCTTTGTCAAGATAATTGTGAAGATTTCTTATTCCTCTAAATGACAAACCGGACTCAAAAAAGGCTAAATAATTTTTTTTTTCGGGACTTTTGATCAATATAATAGAAGAGTTATTTATCCTTCAATTTCTCTAAAAAACAGAACTTTATCTTTTGTTTGAACTAACGATTCATTTAATTTTAATTACTTTTTTCTGACTAATCGTAAAAGTCATATATTTGAAAAAATCAAATTTTAATTCTAAAAATCAGAAGGAAATGGGACTATTTAATAATCTTTTCAAAAAGAAAGAAGAAAAAACAGAATCGGTTGTGAGTCAGCAAAATAACAGTATACAATTTACGTCTGAAAATGATTTTCTGGAAAAATTCGGAGCAATTGCTTTAGAAAAACAAAGAAATTTATTTGAGATCACGGGCGGACTTTCTTGGAATGTGGATATGGATAAAGAGGAAATAACCTTTGGCGATGATCTTACTTTTCCGATGCAGGTTTTGGGTTCTTTTTCCCATTCTTCTGAAACGTGGCTTTGGATCTGGGACAATAAAGCGGGCGGTTATACGGAATCTATGATGAAACAAGCGCTGTTATTAAAACAATATGGAGAAGAAAATAATATTGATTTACTGACTGTTGGGAATTTTGACGCTGCCTCAAATGATTTACATTTAATAGGAATGATTGCTGTTGAAATGTTAAACTCAAGTGGGTATTATCTCGGAAACTACGGGCAGGGAACCATGGTTGTTACGATTAAATCGGATGTAATAGATCAGGTTGAAAGCGAAGAATTTTCAAGAATTACGACTGTTTTTCCTGAATTGATTTCGACTTTTGAAATTCAAAATCATAAAAATGCTTTTACAAATTATCTTTCTCAAAAGGGCTACGAACTGATTTCTAATGGAAATGAAATTAAAGCTGAAAAGAATGGCAAGGTTATTAATGCTTTATTTAATGACGATGATCTTTTGATAAAATTAAATGGTAATTCGTAAGTTCTATAGTAAATAAAAATCACGAAACGAACTTTTGAAAACGAGTTTGCGTGAGGGATAGCAGCAAGCTACCGAAGTAGCGTGGATAGCCCGACAGCATTTAAAAAAAGACCCAATGAACGCAAAGTTGATTGGGTCTTTTTTTAAATGGTGGCACGCCCAAATTGTATAATTCTGATGCTCTAAAATACTAAGATTCTAAATTTTCCTTTTTTACTTTTAATTCGGCTGTAGGGTAATTTTCTTCGTGAAATAATAACTTTATGTTTTCATACGAATTGGTAAGTGCTTCTTTGATTTGTTCGGGATTGAGCCAGGCTACTTTTTCGATGCCTTCTTCTGCTTGTCCGTGTGGAATTCCTTCAAAATCGGAGGACATTTCGAACCAATGGGTGATTTTGAGTTTGTATTTTCCGTTGCGCTTGAAAACGTGGTAGGTTTTTTCCAGTTTTTTTATGATTTTCAGTTTTCCGACACCGGTTTCTTCTTCTACTTCACGCATTGCGGTGTCTTCGATTTCTTCTCCTTTTTCGATTCCGCCCTTGGGTAAATCCCATTTGCCGTTTCTAAAGATGAATAAAACCTCGCCCTTCTTATTGTACACTAAGCCCCCACCCGCTTTGTTTACAGGGATTTTGGCCTTTAATGTCTTCATCATTTCACTTTCGTCGGGATGATAAAGAATGGCTTTTTGAATTTTATTTTGAAAGATTTTTATGATAAGATGCTCGATATCAATACTCTCCAACAAGAACATTTGGAAATCTGTTTCTTTCGAGATTTCATTTGTCAAAAAAAGTGGTTTGTCGTTTACAAAAACTTTATACATTTGTACTATGATTTTTAATAAAGATACTGCCGAAAAAACAGCCGAATTGCTTTTGCAAATAAATGCAATTAAATTGAATCCCGAAAATCCTTTTACATGGGCTTCTGGTTGGAAATCTCCTATTTATTGCGATAATAGGTTAATTCTTTCATTTCCGAGCATTAGAAACTATGTTCGTGATGAATTTGCCAAAAACATTGAAAAACAATTTGGAAAACCTGATGTTATCGCCGGTGTGGCCACTGGAGCGATTGGAGTAGGAATTTTGGTTGCCGAAAGTTTAGGCTTGCCTTTTGTATATGTACGTCCGGAGCCTAAGAAACACGGTAGACAAAACCAAGTTGAAGGTTTTTTACAAAGAGGACAAAATGTTGTGGTTGTTGAAGATTTAATTAGTACCGGAAACAGCAGTTTAATGGCTGTAGAAGCTTTGCGTAATGAAGGTGCCAATATAAAAGGTATGGCGGCCATTTTTACTTACGGCTTCGGGGTTGCTGAAGAAAACTTCAAAAAAGCAAATATTGACTTATTTACATTGAGCAACTATGAAAATCTATTGGATTTAGCGGTTCAAAAACAATATATTACAGAAGATCAGCAATCTACTCTTTTAGAATGGAACGAAAGTCCGTCTACCTGGGGACAGGAAGATTAGATTTTAGTCCCGATCCCTCGGGATAGATTTTAGATTTTTCAAAAATCGCTTTGCTCTTTTTTGGAATTTGGGATTTTATTCAATTTTAGCTTTGCAAAATTTGTAATGCTTGCATATTAAAAAAACTTTGCGCATTTTGCGGTAAAATAAAAAACAAAAAATATGAACTTAGAAAGTCCAAAAGTTACTGTTCAGAAATCAGCACAGGATTTATTTGATCAACTGACTGATGTAAAGAATTTTGAAAAATTAATGCCGGATAACATCGCTAAATTTGAAGTGACTGGCGAAGACGCTTTTATTTTTGGATTGAAAGGCATGCCGGAAATCAAATTAAAAATGAAAGACAAAGTGGCTCCAAACAAAATTGTTCTGGGTGCAGCGAGTGATAAACTTCCTTTTACTCTGACTTCTAATATTGATAGTATTTCGGATTCTGAAAGTGCTGTTCAATTGTTTTTTGAAGGCGAATTCAACGCGATGATGGCGATGATGGTTAAAGGTCCTATCAGTAAGTTTATTGAAACTTTAGCAAATAATATGACAAAACTTTAATAATGATAAATTATTAATTTGAGATTATAAATGCCTGGCTTGTGTCGGGCATTTTTTTGTTTAGCACAAAGGCCCGATCTTTTCATTTTGCTACAAAGACACTAAGCCACGAAGTTTTTTTAATTGGAGCCGAAAATTTCTCGCAAAGGCGCAGAATCTCAAAGTTTTTTAGTTTTTAATAGTAACTTAGCGCCTTAGCGTCTTTGTGGCAAACCTTTGCAACTATTAGCCTTTGTTCCCTTGAAACTCTCAATAAAGCATCTTAACTTCTTTAATTTCAAATTCGGCGACAGAATCATCTTCCAATAATACCTGCAATTTGCCGCTTTTGGAAACGCCTTGGATGATTCCCATAAAATCCTGATCATTTTTATTTCTAAAAGGCGACGGAATTCCTTTTTTAAAGAGAGAATCAAAGTAAGTACTCCAGAAAATCTCCCATGAAGTTTCCCACAATTGAATCTTTTGCTTTAATTTTTCGACAATTAAAACGGCAAGATCTTCCTTATCAAAAGACCTTCCTTTGATAACGGCCAGAGACGAAGCATGTGGCAATTCATTATAATCTGTTTGATTGACATTAATTCCGATTCCGACAACTGACACGATTCTGCCATCACTTTTGATAGTATTTTCGATTAATATGCCAGCGAGCTTCTTATTATATGACAGAATGTCGTTCGGCCATTTTATACATATATCGGGAATATTTAATGATTTTAAGGCTTCTGAAACGGCCAGCGAGACCGCAACGCTTAAATCAAAAACTTGTTGGTTGTTATGCAGAAAATCTCTAACCAAAACACTCATTGTTAAGTTCTTACCAGCTTCAGACTTCCACACTCCACCTACTTGTCCTTTTCCTTTTGTCTGATATTCAGCTGTTACGACTGTAAAATTCTCCAGTTCTTCTGCACTTGACAATGCTTTCAGGAAGTCATTTGTGGAATCTATGGCATCGAGTTTGATTAGTTTCATTAAAGTATTTTAAATAACTTAATTTAATATTTTGTTAAGGTTCAAAAATAATCACAAATTTTGGTAACTTTACAAATTCATATAAAATAATTCATGGCGAAAAAGACTATTAATAATGATGTTCTACTGGCGAACATAATAAAAGGGATTGAGGAAGTAAAAGGAAATGACATCGATATTCTTGACTTAAGAGAAATAGATACTGCAGTTTGCGACTATTTTGTAATTTGCAACGGTAGCTCAAATACTCAGGTTAACGCCATTGTAAACTCAATTCAAAAGACAGTTTCAAAAGACTTAAAAGATAAACCCTGGCATGTAGAAGGTACAGATAATGCGGAATGGGTTTTAATGGACTATGTACACATTGTGGTACATGTTTTTCAAAAACATATACGCGAATATTACAATATCGAAAGCCTTTGGGGCGATGCCAAAATAACTACAATCGAGAACAAATACTAAAGAAATTTCACTAGATGGCTAAAGATAATAACCCAAATCCGAATAAATTTAAAATAAGTCCCTGGTTAATATACACCGCAATACTTTTAGTTTTTTTATTTATAAGTTTTGCTACCGGAGGATCCAGCTTAAACGAACCTGCGCAGATAACTTCTTCTAAATTTAATACTCTTTTAGAAAAAGGGCAGATTAAAAAAGTTATTGTTTACAATAAAGCAGATGCTGAAGTATATTTAAATGATGCTGCGTTAAAAGACCCGGCAAACAAGGCAGTTGCTGTAGATATGTTCAAACAGCCAAATAAAGGTCCGCACTATACTTTGGACATTGGTAATGACCAGATCTTTCAGACTAAACTGGAAAGAGCTGTTGCAGAACATAAACTGGGAGAATTCAATTTTGAAAAACAAAATAACTGGAGCGATATTTTAATCAGCTTACTTCCTATCATCATTATTGTTGGTGTCTGGATTTTCATCATGCGTAAAATGTCTGGCGGAGGCGCTGGCGGAGGCGGACAGATTTTCAATATCGGAAAATCTAAAGCTAAATTGTTTGATGAAAAAACAGATATAAAAACTACATTTAAAGATGTTGCTGGTTTAGAAGGTGCTAAAGAAGAGATTCAGGAAATTGTTGAATTCCTTAAGAACCCTGAAAAATATACTAATCTTGGGGGTAAAATTCCTAAAGGAGCTTTACTTGTAGGACCTCCGGGAACTGGTAAAACTTTATTGGCAAAAGCTGTTGCAGGTGAAGCTCAGGTACCTTTCTTCTCTCTTTCAGGTTCAGATTTCGTAGAAATGTTTGTTGGAGTTGGTGCATCACGTGTACGTGACTTGTTCAAACAGGCAAAAGAGAAATCTCCTGCTATCATTTTCATTGATGAGATTGATGCTGTCGGAAGAGCAAGAGGAAAAAGCAATATGTCTGGCGGAAACGACGAAAGAGAAAATACATTAAACCAATTACTAACCGAAATGGACGGTTTTGGTACAAACTCTAACGTAATTGTATTAGCTGCAACCAACAGAGCAGATGTCTTAGACAAAGCTTTAATGCGTGCAGGACGTTTTGACAGACAAATTTTTGTGGACTTACCGGACATTCGTGAAAGAGCAGAAATTTTCCAGGTACACTTAAAACCGATTAAAAAGGTTGAAGGTCTTGATTTGGATTTCTTAGCAAAACAAACTCCAGGTTTCTCTGGTGCCGATATTGCGAATGTGTGTAACGAAGCAGCTCTTATTGCTGCAAGAAACAATAAACCTGCCGTAGACAGACAAGATTTCCTTGACGCTGTGGACAGAATTATCGGTGGTCTTGAAAAGAAAAATAAAATCATTACTCCTGAAGAAAAACGCGCTATTGCGATTCACGAAGCAGGTCACGCAACCGTAAGCTGGATGCTGGAGCATGCCGCGCCGCTTATCAAAGTTACGATTGTACCTCGTGGACAAAGTTTAGGAGCTGCATGGTATTTACCGGAAGAAAGACAAATCGTCAGAACAGATCAGATGTTAGACGAAATGTGTGCTACAATGGGCGGAAGAGCTGCTGAAAAAGTAACATTTGACAGAATCTCAACCGGTGCTTTGAGCGATTTGGAAAAAGTAACACGTCAGGCGCGTGCTATGGTTACCATTTACGGACTGAACGATAAAATCGGAAATGTTACTTATTATGATTCAACGGGTCAGAGCGAGTACAATTTTTCTAAACCATACTCTGATGAGACTGCAAAAATTATTGATGCTGAAATTTCAGAATTAATCGAAGGTCAGTACCAAAGAGCAATTCAAATTTTAGAAGAAAACAAAGATAAATTAAATCAACTGGCTGATATTCTGATTGAAAAAGAAGTTATCTTTAAAGATGATTTAGAAAACATTTTCGGAAAACGTACTTTTGATAAAAATTTAGAAGAAGTAGTTTCATAAATAATTACGGAAAACGTAATAATTTTTTAAAATCTTAATTCAAAACACCCTTTTGAATTAAGATTTTTTTATCTTTGAACGTTTTCAATTAACATGTAAAGCATTTCATATAAAAAATGAATTTTTTCAAAAAAATATTTGGCTCAAGTGAAGCCGCTTCTGACGAAGAACACGAAAGCGAATATGCAGGAAATTCTGCTCCAAATAGTCATTTATCCCTGGATGAGCAATTCATTTTTAATTTTAAAAAAAATGGAGGCAAATTCCTGTACTGCGAAAACAAAGCTGAGGTTACAGAACAATTTGAAAATATATTAGAAGAAAATGACTGGTTTGAAAGTGAAGTTTTATGTTATGAGCCTTCCCTTTCTAGTTTATTAGAGGAAAACAGATTGTTTTACATCGCTCCTACTAAACCAAAATTTTTACTGGCAACTTGTGAAAACCTTATTGCCGATGAAGGTTCAATTTTATTTTCGTCGAAACAAATAAGATCAAATAAACCAAACGAATTACCTGCCAATATTGTTATTATAGCAACGACAAGTCAGATCCTGCCAATGAAAAGTGACGGATTGACGGCTATAAAACGTAAATACGACAGAGACATTCCCACAAATATTACTACAATAAAATATTTCGAAAAAGCAAAAGAGGAAGATTTTACGCAATACGGAAGTGTTGCAAAAAACCTTTATTTACTGCTTTTAGAAGATCTTTAAGATGAACGAAACACTGAAGAGAACCATTTCCGGTGCTGTTTATATCGCTTTGTTATTAACTTCGATATTGTTTTCTACCGAAAGCTTCATTACTCTTTTTGGTATCTTCTTAATTATCACGATATACGAATTCTCCAATATAGTTGCTTTAAACAAGGTATTTTCTATTGCCTTTGGCGTTATAATTTATTCCTCTATTATTCTGGTAAGTCATTACAATAAGCAGACTGTTAAATTTTTAAACGACTCATTTAATTCTGATATAAGTTTAGAAACAAACATCAACCAGCTGGATTTAATTCTTCTGGCGATTACAATTGTTGTTTCTATTAAATGCATCATATTCCTTTTTTATGATTCTGTCCAGAAAATAAGTATTTCTTCAAAATATTTATATCTGCTTGGATATATTACACTTCCTTTTATTTTTATTGTTAAAATTTCTTTTGGTACAAATGATTATAATCCGAAAATTATAATTGGTTTATTTGTATTGATCTGGACTAATGATACATTTGCTTATTTGGTTGGAAAATCAATTGGAAAACATAAATTATTCGAGCGTGTTTCTCCTAAAAAAACAATTGAAGGTTTTATTGGAGGTGCTGTTTTTGCGGCATTGGCCGGTTTTTTGATTTCTAAATTCTATATTCAGCCAAAACCTGAATTTAGTAATATGTCTATTATAATCTGGACATCAATTGCTTTAATTGCGAGTGTTTTTGGTACAATTGGCGACTTAATTGAATCCAAATTTAAACGTATTGCCGGTATAAAGGACAGTGGTTCTATTATGCCGGGACATGGAGGTATTCTAGATCGATTAGATAGTGTTATATTTGTAGCACCAATTATATTTTTATTTTATCAAATTTTATATTATGTTTCATAAAGAAGGAGGTCCGTCCATTTTATTGGGTACAAGTTTTACTGTAGCATTACTTTTAATTGCTGATCGATTTATTGATACCTATTGGCTCAGAATACTGGTTCAGATAGCGGCAGTGGTAATTTTGATTATTATTTTACAATTCTTTAGAAATCCCAAAAGAATTGCAGTAAGACATACAGATCATATTCTTTCACCTGTTGACGGAAAGGTCGTTGTAATTGAAGAAGTTTACGAAGGTGAATATTTTAAGGATAATCGCTTACAGGTTTCGATCTTTATGTCACCAATTAATGTTCATGTTACGCGTTATGCAATGGACGGAATTATAAAATTTAGTAAATATCATCCCGGGAAGTTTTTGGTTGCATGGCACCCGAAAGCAAGTGAGGAAAACGAAAGAACTACAGTTGTTATAGAAAATGACAGCTTTGGTGCTATTCTATACAGACAAATTGCAGGAGCACTTGCTCGCCGTATTGTAAATTATGCCAAAGAAGGAATGCAGGTTGTACAAGGTACAGATGCAGGCTTTATTAAATTTGGATCAAGAGTAGATTTATTTTTACCTTTAGGTACACCAATTAACGTTGAGTTAAATCAGAAAGCAATTGGTGGAAAAACAATCATTGCTACAAAAGCATAAATGGCTGAAAAAGATTTAGATATTCGCTTTGAAAAAGCTGTAGAAGCTGCAATGGAAATGACTCAGGCTTCGCTGCCGCAAGACGTGCAGCTAAGACTTTATGCTTTCTACAAACAGGCAACTTTTGGAACAGCAGTCTACAATCAATCTGAAAATTTTGATCTGAGAGATGCTTTCAAAACCAATGCCTGGATGCAGATTAGTCATATTTCAGTAGAAGAAGCGAAAGAAAATTATATTGAGATTATCAATTCATTAACATCAAAATAAATAACATTATGAAGAAAAACGTTGTTCTTTTTAGCACTTTAGCTTCATTTTTACTATTGTTTTCCTGTAAAGAAGATAAGCTTATCGAAGTTGTTGAGGTGCCTCTTCCTACAAAAGAAGAAAAAATTACTATTGGTGCGCCAGACGATGTTAAAGCAGATCCGGGTTCTTTTGAGATGACTAAATTGTCATTTCCTTATGATGGTCTTGCGCCGGCAATTCGTTCCCTGACTTTAGAAACGCATTATTCAAAGCATTATTTATCCTATACAAACAACTTTAATAAAGAGATTGTTTCGACTGAATTTGAAAATATGCCGATTGAGGATATTTTAAAAAAGATGGATTTAAACAATGCCAAACTTCGTCAGAACGCTGGAGGATATTACAATCATACTCTCTATTTTAATATCTTAACACCAAAACAGCAAACTCCAAAAGATACACTTTCGGGTTCTATAGATAAAGAATTTGGCTCTTTTAATAACCTCACCAATCAATTTAAGGCGCAATCTGAAAAACAGTTTGGTTCAGGATGGGTTTGGCTTGTCGTAGACCGATATGGCAAATTGCAAATTACTACGACTCAGGATCAGGATAACCCTTTAATGAAAAATGCCTTAATACCGGGAACCCCAATTATGGGAATTGATCTTTGGGAACATGCTTATTATCTGGATTATCAAAACCGAAAAGGAAGTTATGTTGACGCTTTTTATGAACATATAAATTGGGAAAAAGTAAACGAATACTATATCGAAGCGTTAAAAAAGGTTAAAAAAGTATAGAAAGAAAGCTGGTACAAAAAAAGTATCAGCTTTTTTTTATACCTTAAATGTAGCTTAGAAACAACAGATATGATAGATATTGCAAATCGTTTTACAGAGAATCCATTATTGTCCCCAAAAGATTTACCACCAAGTCTGGAAGGTTTAGAAATTACCTGTCTTCTTAATCCGGGTGTTTTCCAGTTTGAAAATAAAATCTGGCTGGCAGTCAGAGTGGCTGAAAGGCCAAAACAAATTGAGAATATTATTTCTTTTCCCGTACTTACTAATACAGGTGCCATTCAAATTATTGAAATTTTAAAAGATCATCCTGAACTTTTTGCGACAGATGCACGTGTGATAAACTATCAGGGAATTGATTACCTTACTACTTTATCGCATATTAGATTATTGTGCAGTGAAGATGGAAAGCATTTTTACGAACCTGAAAATTTCCCGCATTTAGTTGGAGAGGGAATATTAGAAACCTTCGGAATAGAAGATTGCAGGGTTTCCTTAATTGAAGGAAAATATTACCTGACTTTTACTTCTGTTTCAGATAATGGTGTTGGCGTTGGATTGAGAACCACAACCGACTGGAAAAATTTTGAGAAGCACGGAATGATATTTCCTGCTCATAATAAAGACTGTGCTATTTTTGAAGAAAAAATAAACGGTCTGTTTTACGCCTTACATCGTCCGAGTAGTGTCGATATTGGCGGTAATTATATTTGGATTGCTTCCTCGCCGGATGGAATTCATTGGGGAAATCACAAATGTATCATCAAAACCAGAAAAGGTCATTGGGACAGTAAAAGAGTCGGTGCCGGAGCTGCTCCGATTAAAACAGAATTTGGCTGGCTTGAGATATATCACGGCGCAAATGAGTTTCACCAATATTGCCTCGGTGCTTTCTTAATGGACCTCGAAGATCCTACAAAAGTCATTTCGCGAACAGAAGAAAGTATTATGTTTCCTAAAACCGATTATGAATTAAGCGGCTTTTTTGGAAATGTCGTTTTTACAAACGGTCATATTTTAGAACCGGACGGCGACACTTTGACTGTTTACTACGGCGCGTCTGATGAATTTGTCTGTGGTGCAACATTTTCAGTAAAAGAAATACTTTCACTCCTAAAAGAGATTTAAAAAAAAACTGGTTTAGAAACAAATGCTTTTAAACCAGTTTATATGTTTTTCAATAATTAAGATTAAATTAATTTACTTCATAGATCAAAGATTCAGAAGGCTTAATATGAACCTTCGCTGCTCCTTCCCCATTTTTTACATAGAGGTAAGTTTTACTTTGCAAATACAATTGATCGGATAAGACGTATGAACCATCTTTTAAATTCCACTTTGAAATAATTTCAGCAGGAATTTTTAGTTCAAACTGACTTTCTTTTTCAGAAGAAAAATTGGCGATTACAATTAATTTTTGATTGGATGACCAACGTGTATACGAATATAATGAAGGATCATAACCCGGATTTTGGCGATTAACCGTTTGGATTTCTTCGAAGCTGCCCATTAAAGCGTCACTTTTGATTGTAAAATTCAATAAACGTTTGTAAAAATCGCGAAGTCCTTTTTCAGACTCCGTTAATCTTCCACCGTCAAATTTACCATCGTTCATCCAACGCTGATGATTGGGAACTCCAATATAATCAAATATAGATGTTCTGGATCGCTTTCCAAAACCGGCATCTTCATTTCCTGCCTCTCCAACTTCCTGTCCGAAATAAATCATTGTTGGCGAACTACTAATTGTTGCCGAAACCACCATTAAAGGCTTTCCTCTTTGAGGAGTACCTGCAAATTCTGCACTCGCTAAACGCTGCTCATCGTGATTGTCCAGAAAATGAAGCATGTGATGTTCAATATCCGACATTCCTTTTTGAATATTAGTAAGTTCATCCGGAGAAGATTTACCTCGAATAATATCTTTCAGCTTATCGTACGTTTCTACTTTATCATACAAATAATCCATTTTTCCTAAACGGATATAATTTCTGTATTCATTTGGATTGTAAACTTCTGCTAATAAGAATGCATCCGGATTTTTCATTTTAATCGATGAATTCATATAACTCCAAAATTCATAAGGTACCATTTCTGCCATATCGTATCGAAAACCATCAACTCCTTTTGCCGTCCAGTATAATGCGATGTCCCTGAACTTTTTCCAGGAATCGGGAACTTCTTTATCCTGCCAGAAAGCAAAATGTTCCTGATATGATTTTTGATCGTAACCTGCGGGAAGCTCCGGGAAATCTTTGCTTCCGTCAGGACGAATCCCGTAATTTACTTTAACCGTTTCGTACCAGTCATTTTGATCTGGCTTTGCTTTTCTCGAACCATTTCCAGTCCATTTTGCAGGACTTTCATCAAATTTTCCATCAATAAGAGGATTTTTTTCTCCGTTTAACGGAATTTCTCCATCTGGAATTTCAAAATGTGAATTTGGAATGTAGTAGAAATTATTATCTCTTTTATATTCGACTGTAACATCATCTTCGGCACCAAAATCCCTTACTCCTTCCGGATTTGTTTTTCCTTCATATTTTCGGGCAATGTGATTGGGAACAATATCAATAATTACTTTCAAACCTGTATTATGGGTACGTTTTATTAAGGCTTCAAATTCTTCAAGTCTTTGCGCAGGATTTTCAGCCAAATCGGGATTTACATTATAGTAATCTTTTACAGCGTATGGCGAACCGGCGCGTCCTTTTACCACTTCAGGATCATCGTTTGAAATGCCGTAAGATGTATAATCGCGAACCAGGGCATGATGGGGAACTCCGGTATACCAAATGTAATTTACTCCTAAATCCTTTATTTCTTGAAGCGCTTTGTCTGTAAAATCATTAAATTTTCCTACTCCATTCTCTTCGATGGTTCCCCACGGTTTGTTTGTTGTGTTTTTATTTCCAAATAGGCGTGTAAAAACCTGATAAACTACGACTTTCTTTTCTGTCGCAGTTTGCTCTTTTGCTGTACTCATTTTTAAATCTTTTGTTTTACAGGCTGAAAACAGTACCGATAATGTTATTCCGGCTGCAAATATTCTTTTACTTATCATATTTATTGGTCTAATCTTAGTAAGTTTTAATTTTAGATACAAAAATGCATCCAACTATTTTCTAAAAGTAGCTCATTTTTTAAAATTCAGAACATCATTCTTTATAAGGGTTCTTCTTTCGGTCTAATTTACGACAACTACAACGAGAGAGTTCATTATTTTGTTGAAAAAATAGAATTTGTATTTTCCTTCAATTTTAATGTACGAGTAATTATAAATTAATCCTAATATCAATCACAGGTTGCTTCCTTTTTTATAAATTTGACAAAAATTTAATCAATTGAAGAAATCACTCTTTTTCATATTTTTCTCCTCGTTTTTTTTATGTGTGCAATTTATTTCTGCACAGACAAAAAAAGCATCAGCCCCGAAAAGTATTGTTGTTGAAAACGCAGATTGGTCTGATGTCGATCAGGTCAACGCACCAGATGCACTTTTGCTTACAGGAAATGTAAAAGTAAATCATGATGGTGTGGTTTTAACTTGTAATAAAGCCTATTTTTTTCAGAAAGAAAATTATTTAAAAGCTTTTGGAAATGTACAATTAGTACAGGGAGATACATTATTTTTAAACAGTAAATATGCTGAGTATAGCGGAAATGCTAAAAAAGCTTTTGCAACAGGAAATGCAGTTCTTACTTCTCCGGATGCCACTTTACAAACAGACACTATTAACTTTGACAGAAACATTCAGGAGGTATTTTACAATACAAAAGGAACTATTGTAAACAAGGACAATACTTTGGTCAGCAAATCCGGAAGATATTTTGTAACGCAAAAAAAATTCCAGTTCCTGACTCAGGTTACTATTACAAATCCGAAATACGTCATTAAATCCAATCATTTGGATTATTATAGTAATTCCGGACACACTTACCTTCTTGGGCCTTCGACCATTACAAGTAAAGCCAATTATATTTATACGGAAAAGGGGTTTTATGACACCAAGAAAAACCTGGCACATTTTTTACGAAAATCTTATATAAAATATGATGATCGGCGTATAGAAGGCGACAGCTTATTTTATAATCGGAATACCGAATTTGCCTCGGCAACGCGAAACGTAAAAATAACCGATTCTATTAACAGAGGAATCGTAAAAGGGCATTATGCAGAGCTTTATAAACTTAAAGATTCTATGTTTGTGACCAAGAGAGCTGTCGCAGTTAATTTGGTAGAGAATGATTCAGTTTATATACACGGTCAGAAATTAATGGTGACCGGAAAAGAAGGCGAGCGAATTTTAAGAGCTTTTAAAAATGTTCGATTCTATAAAACAGACATGAGCGGAAAATGCGATTCGATACATTCTAATTCTAAAACTGCTTTAACCAAACTAATTGGGAATCCGATTTTATGGAACGGTGAAAATCAAATCACAGGTGATATTATGCATTTAATCGGAGATAATAAAACAAGGAAAATTGATTCTTTAAAAGTGCTCAATAATACTTTTCTACTCTCTAAAGATACACTTGGAACCGGCTTCAACCAGGTAAAAGGGCTCAATTTATTTGGAAAATTCCGGGATGGAAAACTTCATGATGTAGATGTAGTTAAGAACACAGAAGTTGTGTATTACATGCGAAATGATGCCCATGAACTGATTGGTATCAATAAAAACGTGAGTAGTAAAATCACTATGGTTTTGGAAAATAATGAATTACAGGATATCACATTTTTTAATAAAGTTGACGGAGATATTTTTCCGGAAGACGAACTTCCTGAAAACGCACGAAAGCTGCGGGGAATGGTTTGGCGGGGCGATGAAAGAATAAAATCGAAAGATGATATTTTTACCAAGGAAGAAAACGATCTCAACGAAAAACTGATCAAAGAAGGAAAAGACGAAGAAGAAAAGGGTAAAAATGTTCCGTTGGAAGTAAGAAAGGAAACTTTAAATTACGACAAGAAGAAACCAGCTGCCAAGAAAGAAACTAAATCTAAAAAATAGTGATTCTTGTTCAGTTTTTAGTGTTCGGTATAAAAACGATATATAAAAACTTTGAAGCTTAGTAACTTTGCAACTTAGCACCTTTAAAAAATGAATTCAGACTTTATAAAATACCAGGCGCAAACTTCTCCTTATCCTTTAGGGATGGAAGTTTCTCACGCTATTGGCTCTTACATATACGACACAAACGATAAAAAATACCTGGATTTTGTTGCCGGAGTTTCAGCCTGCACTTTAGGACATCAGCATCCGAGGGTTAATCAGGCCATAAAAGATCAGTTAGATAAATATTCTCACGTAATGGTATATGGCGAATATTCGCAAAGTCCGGCCGTTCAATATTGCAAATTACTGGCTTCACTCCTGCCCGAATCTTTAAATAAAACTTATTTAGTAAATTCTGGTACAGAAGCTATAGAAGGGGCTTTAAAATTAGCGAAACGAACAACAGGAAGAAGTCAACTTATTTCCTGCCATAATGCCTACCATGGGAACACAATGGGTTCGATGAGTGTTATGGGATTTGAGGAACGCAAACAGGCATTTAGACCCTTACTTCCTGATGTTGATTTTATTACATTTAATAACGAAGATGATTTACAAAAGATAACCACAAGAACAGCGGCCATTTTATTAGAAACCATTCAGGGTGGCGCAGGTTTTATCCAGCCGGAAAATAACTTTTTACAAAAAGTACGTAAACGCTGTGATGAAGTTGGAGCGATGATGATTGTGGATGAAATTCAGCCTGGTTTTGGACGAACCGGGAAATTATTCGGTTTTCAAAATTACGATGTTGTACCTGATATTGTGGTAATGGGAAAAGGAATGGGCGGCGGAATGCCCGTAGGTGCTTTTACCGCTTCTGCTGAAAAAATGGACTTACTGACCGAAAATCCAAAACTGGGACATATTACTACCTTTGGAGGTCACCCGGTCATTGCGTCAGCCTGTCTGGCTACTTTGCAGGAATTAACTGAAACAAATTTAATGACAGAGGCACTTGAAAAGGAAAAACTCTTCAGATCGCTTTTGGTACATCCTTTGATTAAGGAAGTTAGAGGAAAAGGATTAATGCTGGCCGCCATGACAGAATCGCCTGAAATTACAAATGAGGTTATTCTAACCTGCCAGGACAGAGGTCTTATTTTATTCTGGCTTTTGTTTGAAGGATGTGCCATTCGAATTACGCCTCCCCTTACCATTTCAGAAGACGAAATCAGAGAAGGTTGTGCGACCATTTTGGAAGTTATGGATGAGATATTCCAAAAAGTAAAGCAGTAAGCCAACCAGAATAAATCTGCACCTAATAACATAATTATCAAGTGAAGCTAACTCATTAATACAAAGAGATTTCTTCCCAAAATAGAATAAAAAATTGCCATATATTGTTAATTAAATTGTTCAAAACAATTAATTCCTTATCCTTACAACAATTATATGGTTGCCTAAATTTATAAAAGGCTAATTTCAAAAAAACGAAGTATGCAATTAAGCAACGAAGAAGAAGATTATAACCTATCCCTATCCAAATTTGAGTCTATGTTAAAAACTAACAAAGTACTCTTTTTTGATTCTGAAGAATTTGAGGAAATCATTCTTCATTATTTAGATATAGGCAAGGCTAATTTAGCAAAAAAGGCCTTAAAACTTGCATTAGACCAACATCCAAAATCTACAGGCTTAAAATTAGTACAAGTAGAAATGCTGGTTTATGATGACAAACTCGATATCGCCGAAAAGCTGTTGAACGAGTTGTATGCAATTGAACCTAATAACGAGGAAATATATATTCAGAAAGCTAATATTTGTTCCAAAAGAGATCAGCACGAAAAAGCAGTTGAACTGCTAAAAATCGCGCTGCAGTATACTGATGATTATGCTGATGTATATAATTTGATCGGAATGGAATATCTTTTTATGGATAATCTTGAACTTGCAAAAGAAAATTTCATAAAATGTCTCGAAGAAGATTTAGAAGATCAGTCTGCGCTTTATAACGTAGTATATTGCTTTGAATTTTTAGACCAAAATCAGGAAGCTATTGTTTACCTGAACGAATATATTAACCGTAATCCTTACAGCGAAATTGCGTGGCATCAGCTCGGGCGACTTCATTATGGTGTTAAGGAATATGAGAATGCGATTCGTGCGTTCGATTACGCAACCCTGATTGATGACGAATTCTTAGGAGCTTTTATGGAAAAAGCAAAAGCGTACGAACGCCTGAAAAAATACAATGAAGCAATAGAGAGTTACAACAGAACCATCGAATTAGACGATGCAACCTCTTATGCGCTTCTTCGAATTGGAAAATGTTATGAGAAACTCGGAAATTTAGCAAAAGCGATTCAATATTACAACCAGACAGTTCACGAAGATCCTCTTTTAGACAAAGGCTGGATTGCGATTACGGATTTTCATCTTCGTCAGAAGAACTATCAAAAAGCGCTTTTCTTTGTGAATAAAGCTTTGGCGATCGACAATCAAAATCGTTTGTATTGGAAAAGATATGCAACCATCAACAAGCATATGAACTTTTTTGAAGAAGCTGAATTTGGATACAGAAAAGCTGTTGAATTTGGAGATTATGCCTTGGATACTTGGTTATTCTGGGTCGATATCCTGCAGTTTTTAGGAGAATTTGAAAGCGCCATTCAAACCTTATTACAGGCGACAGAATATTTTCCCGAAGAAAACGAAATCGAATATCGTCTGGCAGGATTGTATTTTATGATTCAGGACAACACAAAAGCTAAATTCCATTTAAGCAATGGTTTACGTTTAAACTTTGAAAACTATATCTTAATTGAAGATTTATTTCCTGTGGTTTGGGCAAAAAAAACGGTTAAAAATTATATAGAAAAACATCGCAAATAATAATGGTTGATATTTTATTGAGAAGACGTTTCGGACTATTAGGACGCAATATTAGTTATTCTTTTTCTAAAGGTTATTTTACAGACAAATTTAAAGATGAGGTTTTTGAAGGCAATACCTACGAAAACTTTGATATATCTGAGATAAAATATTTTACAGAATTAGTTAAAAATAATCCTGACCTTAAGGGATTAAATGTTACGATTCCGTATAAAGAACAAGTTATACCGTTCTTAGACAAATTATCAAAAAAAGCTGCATTAATTGGAGCTGTAAACACCATTAAATTTACCAAAAACGGAAAATTAAAAGGTTACAATACAGATTATTACGGATTTAAAAAATCGCTCAAACCCTTATTAGAACCACATCATAAAAAAGCCCTGATTTTGGGAACGGGCGGTGCCTCCAAAGGAGTTGCTTTCGCTTTGGACGAGCTTAATATTCCGTACACGTTTGTGTCCAGAGAAGCAAAAGAAAATATAATTGATTATGATTTGATTAATGCCACCACTTTTGACAATTTTCAAATTATAATTAATTGCACGCCAGTCGGAACAAGCCCCAATATCGAAGCCTGTCCTAACCTGCCTTACGAATTTTTTACAGAAAAGCACATTGCATACGATTTGATTTATAATCCGGCAGAAACTACCTTTCTTAGAAAAGCAAAAGAAAGAGGTGCTATAATCAAAAACGGTTTGGACATGCTCATCTTTCAGGCGGAAAAAGCATGGAAAATCTGGAATAAATAAAATAAGATTGTAAAAAAAAAGCTGGCTGTATTTTTTGTACATTTAAACCACTGATAAACAAGTGGCTATGGATAAAATAAAAACTTTCAGCATTTTATTTTTTTTATCTTACAATCTACTTTCAGCTCAAAACACAGACACCATACAAAGTCCGTTATCTGAGCCACGATACCATTACTTCCTAAAGACTATTCTCTTTTTTAATGAGTATCTCGATACCGACAAAGGGTCTTTCAACACGACGCAGGTTCGTTTTTTGCTGCCAATTGGTAATAAAGCCTGGAACTTACGTTTTGATCTTCCTTTAATTTCTGCCAACACAATGCAATCAACAAAACGGCTATTGGAGATGTTGGAGGCGGTATAAGTTTTATACCCTATTTAAGAAACAATAACGGAATAGCGGTGCGCGCACGCGTGTATTCTAATACGGCATCAGACCCAAATTTTGGAACCGGAAAATGGGTTGTAATGCCCGCCATGATTTATGGAAAATATTTTGCGCAAAAAAGGTTTTTATCCCTAACTACAGTTGAGTATCAAAAAAGTTTTGCAGGAAATAGTTCCCGGGATGACATAAGCGTTGCTCTATTTGAAAATCTCCTAATGTATTTTTTTGGAAAAAATTGGATTTCAGGAGATGTAGCTTTTCGCTATAATGCTATTTTGAAAGGATTTCAAAATAATACATTTGTAGAATTCGGACGCAAAATAACTCCGTCTAATCTGGTTTACATTCACCCCAGTGCTGGTTTTGGTCCTGAGAGAACGTATAACTTTGGTATAGAGGCTGGTATATTAGTTTTGTTTTAATGCATAAGTACACTTTTATGCAGAAAAAAATACAGCCTTTACATTCAAATATTGTTAAAAATCTTTACTAATACAATCAACATTATAATATAATGCTTTACGAAGGACAGAAATTACCACAAAATACTGCAAAACATACGAATTATTTTGTATTTAGAAACACCTTTACTATCTTTCGCTTGTTAAATAAGAACCTTATACATTTTTAAGATGTTAGAAGAAAAGAATGATAACCTGCATGAAGCAGATGGAAAATCAGAAATCGAAATTAATGATTCTGTAGCTAACGATGCAACAGAAGTTTCAGATTCTGAAAATACTGTGCAGACTTCTGCTTCAGAAACTGATAGTATTGCTGTAAACGAACAGGATAATGAAAATCAGGAAGCATTAGACGTTATAACGAATTCGAATGCTGCGGAAAGTGAAGATGAAACTTTAAAAGACCGTCATGACATTCCGATGCAGGATTACAACACATTTTCTCTCGAAGCTCTTGTCGATGAGCTTAAGAAACTGGTTCAGACCGATAAAGTTATGTCTGTTAAAGATCATATTGAGGAAATCAAAAAGGCTTTCTTATTACAATATCACCATCTAATTGAAGAAAAAAAGGAAGAGTTTATTGCATCAAATCCTGATCCAAATGAGGAATTTGAATATCACCTGCCTTTAAAATCAAAATTTGACGAATATTACAATCTCTTCAGAGACAAAAAAAATGTTCATTTTAAACATTTGCAGACTAATCTGCAGACCAATTTAGAAAATCGTCTGGCAATTGTTGAAGAACTGAAAAATCTTATCAATCCTCAGGAAAACATAAAAGATACTCTTAAACATTTTAATGAGTTAAGAGAAAGATGGAAAAATGCCGGAGCAATTCCAAAAGACAAATACAATCACGTCTGGAATAACTACCATTTTCACGTTGAGAACTTCTATGATTATCTGCACCTGGACCGTGAGGCAAGAGATTTAGACTTTAAACACAATTTAGAATTAAAGCAAAAAATAATTACGCGTGTTGAGGAATTGGCAAACGATGCAGATGTGAATAAAGCTTTCCGCGAATTGCAGGATTTACACAGGATCTGGAAAGAAGATATTGGCCCTGTTTCTAAAGAACATCGTGATGCAATATGGAATCAGTTTAGTGAACTGACTAAAAAAATTCATGATAAGAGAGAAGTTTTGTTTGAAAACCAAAGAGCAAACGAGCACATCAATCTTGAAGCTAAAAAAGAGATTATTGCTAAAATCGAAATTTTAGGGACTGAAAAGGTAAATTCACATTCACAGTGGTTGATTCAGATCCAGAAAGTAGAAGATTTAAGAAATGCTTTTTTTGCAGCGGGAAAAGTTCCTTCAGAAGTAAACGAAGAAACATGGGCAGCTTTTAAAACGGCAGTTAGAAATTTTAATGCTTTTAAAAATTCATTTTATAAAGACATTAAAAAAGACCAAAATGACAATCTCAACAAAAAACTGGCTCTTGTTGCCAAGGCAAAAGAATTACAAGAAAGTACAGATTTTACAGCTACGACTCCTGTAATGAAACAAATTCAGGAAGAATGGAAACAAATTGGCCATGTTCCTAAAAAATATTCAGACAAGATCTGGAAAGATTTTAAAGATGCGTGCAACCATTATTTTGATAAATTAAAAGAACACAAATCAGAAGAAAACGGTGAAGAAGTAGCAGCATTTGACAATAAAAAAGCGTATCTGGAAACTTTAAGAGCTTTTGAGCTGACCGGAGATCACAAAACTGATCTGGACGCTATAAAAGCACACATAGAAACCTGGAAAGGTTTTGGAAAAGTTCCTTTCTCGAGAAGACATATAGAAGGAAAATTCAATAAAATATTAGATGCTCTTTTTGAAAAACTAAGTTTGAGTAAAAAAGAAACTGAAATGATGCGTTTTTCCAATAGAATTGATTCTTTGTCAGACAGCAATGATACGCGTAAATTAGACAACGAAAAGATTTTCCTGATGCGTAAAATTGAAGAAGTTCAAAATGAAATTTTCCAGTTAGAAAATAACATTCAGTTTTTTACTAATACAAAGAATGCGAAAAAAGAAAATTCAATTGTACTTGAAGTGCGAAAAAATATTGCAATTCACAAAGAAAGTCTTCAGGTATGGAAAGATAAGCTGAAACAATTAAGAAATCTAGGTCAGGAATAAACAGATCTTTAGTTATAAAAATTAAAAGGTGCGATAATTAATTTTATCGCACCTTTTATATTTAAGCCTGACTTAACAAATCGATAAAAACAAATTGTAAAATATTAGTTATATTTGATAGAAAGTATCTATTGATAACCAAATAAATAAAACTCTTTAATTAATTTAATACCACAAAGAAATGAAATTTACAAGAAAAGCACATGCCAACTGGAAAGGTACCGGTATGGAAGGAACCGGAACTATTAGTACGCAAAGTACCACTTTAGATAATGCGCAACTGTCTTTTAAAACAAGATTTGCAGATGGTGTTGGAACAAATCCTGAAGAATTAGTTGCTGCAGCGCATTCGGGCTGTTTTACCATGCAATTAAGCTTTTTGCTTAACGAAGCAGGATTTACTGCAGATGATTTAACTACTGAAGCCACTGTAACTTTTGAAGATGGTACAATCACTCTAATTCACCTGGATTTAAAAGGAAAAGTACCTTCTATTTCTGCAGAAGAGTTTGCTGCAACAGCTGCCAAAGCCAAAGAAATCTGTCCAATTTCAAAATTATTAAATACTACAATTACTTTGTCGGCAAGTCTTGTAGAATAAAAGTTTTACTCTTTTTTTTAAGTTAAGTAATTCAAAAAAGAAATACTTTATTATGGAAAACAAAAGGTTTATGAAAAATCTTAAGCATAAAAAAAACCAAGGCGCAAACCTTGGTTTTTTTATGCTTTATAAATGATTAATTACATCTTAGCTTTCAATGCTTTTGCTTCTGCAGTCATTTCCAGAGCACTGTATACTCCGATTAAGGTTTTAGAAACATCTTCATTTTTAGGATCTAATTCATTTGCTTTTTTAAGATAAGGAATTACTCCTTTAAAAACGCTTTCTCTTTGTGCTTTTAAAACATCGTAACGTTTCATGTCTTTTGCAGAAGTACCCAGTTTGTTCATCTCATCAATGATTGGTTTTTCTGCCTCTAATTTTAAAGCCGCAAGGTTTAAGTAAGCATTTGTATAATTAGGATTAATTTCAATTGCTTTTAAATAATATTTCTCAGCATCAGCGTTATTTTTTGCTCCTGCGCTAATTACACCAAGATTAAATACTAAATCCGCATTGTTTGGATCTTTTTCTAAAGCTTCTCCAACTAATTTTTTGTACATCTCGAAATCTTTACTTTCAAGATACAAGTTAGCTTCAGTAAGAATTAACGAAGTATCTTCAGGGTTTGCTTTTCTTGCATCAGAGATTGCTTTTTTAGCATCCTCTGTACGTCCTTTCTGTACAAGGATTAAAGCTAAGTTTTTATAAATTTCGCCTCTTTTAGAAGGAATAGCTTCTGTTTTAGGTTTTTCGTGAGTACCTAATTTTACAGCTAAGTCTCTTTCTTTTGCATTTGCAAAATTATCTTCGTTTCCAGATGCTTTGTTAAGAGCTGTGTACATTGTTCCTTTTCCAGAGTAATTAAGTTTTTTCAACTCCTCATACATTGGCAAAGCAAGATCAAAATCCTGCGCATTTACAGCGGTTGAAGCAGCATAATACAAGTTAATTGTATCTTTTGTGTCTAGAGAATAAGCATCATATAATTTCTTTGCCCCTTCTGCATTCTTGCTCGATTGTGTATCGGCAATTGCAGAATTAATCAATAAGCCTTTAATACTGGCAATTGATGCAGCTGCTTCTGTAGAATATTTTTGCTTTCCTGAAGTTTTTTCAACCTCAATTAATTTTTTATAACTACCTGCCGCCAAAGACAAGTTTTTACTTTCTTCTACTTTTTTCTTAGCAAGGTCAAGGTATGCATTTCCCTGAACGAAATAAAATTGTGCTTGTTCAGTATCTTTAGCATTAGCAACTAAATTTTCAGCATCTTTTAGTATTGTAACAGCTCCTTGAGCATCACCGCTTTTTAATGCCTTTTCAGCGCTTTTAATTTGATCTTTTTGAGCAAACGTAGCTACAGAGATCAGTAATGCTGACGCTAGTATTACATATTTACTTTTCATAGTGATTTTTGTTTGTATTTAATTTTCTTAATTATTTTATTCCTCAGACTCTTCTTCGTCTGCTTCATCAGTGTCATCGTCTTCTACTGTATCATCCTCAGAATCATCCTCTTCTTCTGCCGTTCCGTCATCTTCAAGAACTTCCAGATCCGGTTTTACTCTTTCTATTGCAGACTCGATTACATTACCGTCTTCATCTACAATAACTTCTTCTACATCGTCTTTCATTACTTTTGTAACAGCAGCGATAGAATCTTTTCCTTTAAGGTTAATCAGTCTCACACCCTGAGTAGCACGTCCCATGACACGTAAATCTTCAATTGCCATTCTGATTGTCAGTCCTGATTTGTTGATAATCATTAAATCATCTGCATCTGTAACGGCATTAATAGAGATCAGTTTACCTGTTTTCTCCGTAATATTAAGGGTCTTAACACCTTTTCCTCCACGGTTGGTAATTCTGTAGACATCTTCTCCGTCTTCATCTACTAATTTAGTACGTTTTCCGTAACCATTTTCTGTTACAACAAGAATTTGTGATTCTGTTATGTCATTTTTATCTACAGTAACCATTCCGATTACTTCATCAGTCTCATCTTTTAAGGTAATTCCGCGAACTCCGGAAGCTGTTCTTCCCATCGGACGGGTTTTAGTTTCCTCAAAACGAACTAATTTACCAGATTTAACAGCCAGAATGATTTGACTTTCTCCGTTTGTTAATTGCGCTCCGATTAACTCATCACCTTCTTTAATTGTAATAGCAGCAACACCATTAACTCGAGGTTTAGAATATTTCTCTAAAGAAGTCTTCTTCACCTGACCTTGTTTTGTCACCATTACAAGATTATGTGTATTGATATAATCTTTGTCTTTTAAATCCTGTGTACAAATGAAAGCCTTTACCTTATCATCGCTTTCGATATTTACCAGGTTCTGAATGGCTCTTCCTTTTGCTGTTTTACTTCCTTCCGGAATTTCGTAAACACGCATCCAGAAACATTTTCCTTTTTGAGTAAAAAACATCATATATTGGTGGTTGGTCGCAACGAACATGTGTTCTAGGAAATCCTGATCTCTTGTTCCCGCACTTTTTTGTCCAACTCCTCCTCTGTTTTGAGTTTTGTACTCTGTCAGGTTTGTACGTTTGATGTAACCGGCGTGAGAAATGGTAATTACCACATTTTCATCTGCAATTAAATCTTCAATACTAACATCTCCACCAGAATATTCAATCTGAGAACGTCTTGCATCACCATACTTATCGCGAATCTCAATAAGTTCTTCTTTAATTAAATCTGTTCTTAAATTAACATCTGCCAATAAAGCTTTCAAATGCTCAATTAACTTCATTAATTCCTCAAACTCAGCTCTTAACTTATCCTGCTCCAGACCTGTTAATTGACGTAAACGCATCTCAACAATTGCACGAGCCTGAATATCAGATAATTTAAATCTTTCAATTAATTTTTCTCTTGCTTCATCTGTATTTTTAGATCCTCTAATTAACGCAATAACTTCGTCAATATTATCAGAAGCAATAATTAAACCTTCTAAGATATGAGCTCTTTCTTCTGCTTTGCGCAATTCAAACTGCGTTCTGCGAACTACAACTTCATGACGGTGCTCGATAAAATAGTGAATCATATCTTTCAGATTCAACATTTGCGGACGGCCTTTTACCAGTGCAATGTTGTTTACACTAAAAGAAGATTGTAATTGAGTATATTTATATAAGGTATTTAAAACTACGTTTGGTGTAGCGTCACGTTTTAAGATGTAAACAATACGCATACCTGTTCTATCCGATTCGTCACGAATATTGGCTATACCTTCGATTTTTTTCTCGTTAACCAAATCGGCTGTACGCTTAATCATCTCGGCTTTGTTAACCTGGTACGGAATTTCAGTCACAATAATGCATTCTCTTCCGTCTACTTCTTCAAAACCAACTTTTGCACGCATTACAATACGTCCTCTACCTGTTTTAAAAGCTTCGCGAACGCCTTCATAACCATATATTACACCACCGGTTGGAAAATCGGGAGCTTTAATATGCGTCATTAATTCATCCACTTCAATATCGTTATTATCAAGGTAAGCTAAAGTACCATTGATAACCTCAGTTAAATTGTGCGGCGGCATATTGGTCGCCATACCAACTGCAATACCTGTTGCTCCGTTTACTAATAAAGTAGGAACCCTTGTCGGCATTACTTTTGGTTCGTATAATGTATCGTCAAAGTTCAACTGAAAATCAACTGTTTCTTTTTCGATATCTGCCATAATATCTTCCGATATCTTACGCATTCTTGCCTCAGTATAACGCATCGCTGCCGGACTATCACCATCGACAGAACCAAAGTTACCCTGACCATCAACTAATAAATAACGCATACTCCATTCCTGCGCCATACGCACCATGGCGTCATAAACAGAAGTATCTCCATGCGGGTGGTACTTACCCAGAACCTCCCCTACAATTCTAGCAGACTTTTTGTGGGCAGATCTTGATGTTACTCCTAAATCATACATTCCATAAAGAACTCTTCGATGCACTGGTTTCAAGCCATCTCTAACATCAGGAAGTGCTCTCGATACAATTACTGACATCGAATAATCGATATAAGCTGACTTCATTTCATCCTCTATGTTAATAGGAATTAACTTTTCTCCTTCAGACATAAGTTGTTATATTAAATAATTATATTAGTTTCAAAGCGTGCCAAGATACGTTTTTTTGAAATTTTTTCAGCTATTTCCTTACACTTATTTCAATGATTTATTAACAACTTTATTTCCGGTTTTAGTTAATAAATTAAGCGTTTTTTAACTCTTTTATTGTCTTTTTTTTCGTCTATTAGCTGACAGGAGTTCGTGAAGGGTACGGTTTTTGTTTTTCAAACTGTAATTCATTAAATTTACAATACCAATTATATATTATGGATGATAATTTTTCACCAAGAGTAAAAGATGTTATTACATACAGTAAAGAGGAAGCCTTACGTTTAGGCCACGACTTTATTGGTACTGAACATCTAATGCTGGGCATTTTAAGAGATGGTAACGGAAAAGCTATTCATATACTTAATAACCTTGCAGTCGATTTAGACCATTTACGCAGAAAAGTAGAAGTACTTAGCCCTGCCAATCTGGGTATTGAAGTAAATGCCGAGAAGAAGAATCTTCATCTTACCCGACAGGCCGAAAGAGCCCTGAAGACCACTTTTCTTGAAGCTAAAGTATTTCAAAGCTCATCAATTAGCACCGCGCACTTACTTCTATGTATTTTGCGAAACGAAAACGATCCAACAACCAAGTTACTGAATAAACTAAAAATAGATTATGACGTAGCTAAAGAACAGTATTTAAATATGACTCCAAACGAAGAAGAATTCTTAGAAAACTTGCCAAGAAACGAATCATACAATGATGATTCAGGACAAGATGACAGTCTAAAAGAGAGTAGTTTTAATAATCCCGCCAATAAGTCAAACAAAAAATCTAAAACTCCGGTGTTAGATAATTTTGGGAGAGATTTAACAGAAATGGCGGAGGAAGGAAAACTAGATCCGGTTGTGGGACGCGAAAAAGAAATTGAGCGTGTTTCACAAATTCTAAGCCGAAGAAAAAAGAACAATCCGCTTCTTATTGGAGAACCGGGAGTCGGTAAATCTGCTATTGCAGAAGGACTTGCTCTTCGCATTATCCAGAAGAAAGTTTCGCGTATTCTTTTCAATAAACGTGTTGTAACTCTTGATCTTGCCAGTTTAGTTGCAGGAACAAAATACCGCGGACAATTTGAAGAAAGAATGAAAGCAGTAATGAATGAACTGGAAAAGAATGACGATATTATTCTTTTTATTGATGAAATTCATACAATTGTGGGAGCCGGAGGAGCAACAGGTTCACTTGATGCTTCAAATATGTTCAAACCTGCTTTGGCGAGAGGCGAAATCCAATGTATTGGTGCTACAACTCTTGATGAGTACAGACAATATATCGAAAAAGATGGTGCCTTAGAAAGACGTTTTCAAAAGGTGATTGTAGAACCAACTTCTGTTGAAGAAACAATTGCAATTTTGAACAACGTAAAAGACAAATACGAAGATCACCACAATGTAACCTACACTCCTGAAGCTATTGAAGCTTGTGTAAAATTGACAAACAGATACATGTCTGAGCGTTTTTTACCGGACAAAGCTATCGATGCTATGGACGAAGCAGGATCTCGTGTACACATTACCAATATTGATGTTCCGAAACAAATTTTGGATTTAGAACGTCAGTTAGAAGAAGTGCGTGAAAACAAAAATATGGTTGTTAAAAAACAAAAATATGAAGAAGCAGCCAAACTTCGTGATGATGAAAAACGCATTGAAAAAGATCTTGCAATTGCACAGGAACAATGGGAAGAAGATTCTAAAAACAACAGGATTGAAGTTACAGAAGACAATGTAGCTGATGTTGTTTCTATGATGACCGGAATTCCGGTTAACAGAATCGCGCAAACAGAAAGTAATAAACTGGCTCAGTTACCTGAATTAATTCAGAACAAAGTAATTGGTCAAAACGAAGCGGTTCTTAAAATTGCACGTTCTATTCAACGTAACAGAGCAGGACTTAAAGATCCGAATAAACCAATTGGTTCTTTTATATTCTTAGGTCAGACTGGAGTTGGTAAAACTCAGTTGGCAAAAGTATTAGCAAAAGAATTATTTGATTCTGAAGATGCTTTGGTTCGTATCGATATGAGTGAATACATGGAGAAATTTGCGATTTCACGTTTAGTTGGAGCGCCTCCGGGATATGTTGGTTATGAAGAAGGAGGTCAATTGACCGAAAAAGTTCGCAGAAAACCATATTGTGTTGTTCTTTTGGATGAAATCGAAAAAGCGCATCCTGATGTGTTTAATATGATGCTTCAGGTTCTGGATGACGGATATTTAACAGACAGTTTAGGTCGTAAAATTGATTTTAAAAACACGATCATCATTATGACATCGAATGTTGGTGCCCGTCAATTAAAGGATTTTGGACAAGGTGTTGGATTCGGAACTGCTGCGAGAGTGGCTCAAAGTGACGAAAACTCAAAAAGCATTATCGAAAATGCATTAAAGAAAACTTTTGCTCCTGAATTCTTAAACAGAATTGATGACGTAATTGTATTCAACAGCTTAGAGAAATCTGATATTGATCTAATTATCGAAATCGAATTAAAAAAATTATATTCCCGTATTGCGGAATTAGGGTATAAATTAAGTCTGACAGACAAAGCAAAAGCATTTATCGCAGACAAAGGTTTTGACAAACAGTTTGGTGCGCGACCATTAAAAAGAGCGATCCAAAAATATGTTGAAGATTTACTGGCAGAAGAAATCATTACTTCTAAAATCCATTCTGGTGACCAAATCATGATGGATCTGAAAGACGATTCACAAGAACTTTCGGTAGAAATACATAAAGCCGAAGAGCCGACTAATCAATAAATTAGTTTACATTTATAACAAAAATAATTTACCCGTTACGTTTTCATAACATAACGGGTATTTTTTTTGCATAATTTACTATCTTTAGTAAAAGCAAATAGCTATTTTTGAATATAAATTATATAATAACAAACAAAGTATGCTTCAGAACAAGGTCATTTTAGGCAGCGAAGAATGGTGCTCATTTCCCGAATTAGGAATTCCGACAATTAAGGCTCGCGTAGACTCAGGCGCCAAAACATCGGCAATGCACGCCATAAACATCGCTCCTTTTATTAAAAATGATGCCAATTGGGTAAAATTTGATATCAACCCAATTCAGAATAATATTAAAACGATAATTCATTGTGAAGCACCGCTTGTTGACAAAAGAATTGTAAAAAGTTCAAGTGGTTTTAGAGAACACCGTTACGTTATTCAGACAAGCCTGAAAATCGGCGATGTAAAATGGCCAATAGAAATGACACTGACCAATCGTGACTCAATGGGTTTCAGAATGCTTCTGGGACGTGAGGCAATGAGCGGCCGTGTTTTGGTTGATCCGGAAGAAAAATATCTTTTAGGACAGCCAACAACAGAATCTTTAAAAGAACTTTACCAAAACTCTGAAAAAGCAAGCTCTGGTTTACGAATTGGCCTTTTAGCCAGCAATCCGGAATTATACAGCAATAAAAGAATCATGGAAGCGGGTGAAATGCGTGGCCATGAAATGCATTTTCTGAACATAAAGGAATGTTATATGAAACTGGACGCAAAGACTCCGGAAATTCATTACAGAGGCGGGAAAATCTTAAATCAGTTTGATGCTATTATTCCACGAATCAGACCCAGCATTACTTTTTATGGTTGTGCGCTTACACGTCAGTTTGAAGCGTTGAAGGTTTTTGTCTTAAATTCAGCTACAGCCATCACACAATCGCGTGATAAGCTATATTCTTTACAATTATTATTGAATAGCGGTATTGATATCCCGACCACTGGATTTGCTAATTCTCCGCTTGATACAGATAATTTAATTAAAATGGTAGGTGGTTCTCCCCTAATTGTAAAATTATTGGAAGGAACACAAGGAAAAGGAGTCGTTTTAGCAGAAACTAAAAAGGCAGCAGAAAGTGTAATCAATGCATTTAAAAGCTTAAACGCCAACATTCTGGTACAGGAATTCATCAAAGAGGCAAATGGAAAAGACATTCGCTGTTTTGTAATTGACGGAAAAGTTGTGGCTGCAATCCAGCGTGAGGCGATGCCGGGCGAATTTAGGGCTAATATTCACCTTGGCGGAACAGCTTCTGTTATTAAAGTAACGGCAGAAGAGAAAAAGATCGCTATTAAGGCTGCAAAAGCTATGGATCTGAAAGTGGCAGGTGTAGATATTATTCGTTCCTCTAAAGGGCCATTATTACTTGAAGTAAACTCTTCTCCTGGACTTGAGGGAATTGAAGGTGCAACTAATAAAGATATTGCCGGCGAAATGATCAGAGCGATTGAAAAGAATTTTAAGCTCATATAATAAACATAATAGTTGAAAAAGTATTTTAGCAGCTTTGTCAAAGTTTTAAAACTCTGACAAAGCTTTTTTATTTAACTTTAATAAAAAAAAAGATGTTATTTCCTTACCTGGATATTATTTTACGAAGTGCAGCAGTTTATTTTTTCATGACGATTGCCTTGAGGATTTTCGGCAAAAAAGAGCTTTCTCAATTAAATACCGCAGATATTATCCTGATATTATTGATTAGTAATTCAGTGCAAAATGCAATGGTTGGTCCCGATACGAGTCTAATTGGAGGATTAATTGCAGCTTTAGTACTATTTGTAATCAATTTCATTATTAAAAAGCTGATTCGCAAATACAAAGTCATTGGAGAGTTATTATTAGACAAGCCTCAAATCTTAATTCACGACGGAAAACTGGATTTTAAAACATTAAGCGGTCTGGATATTTCTGATGAAGAATTAAAAGAAGCGATGCGCGAACACGGAATTGAATTTTTTAAAAACGTAAAACTGGCAATGCTGGAAATTGATGGCACAATCAGCATTATTTCTGAAGATCATAAAAACTTAAAACAAACACATTACAAAAGAAAACATACTCATAAGAATCTTCAGAAGTTTTAGATTAAGCATTTAAAAATTAACATTATCAACTAAAGCTGGAATTCCCTCAACCTTATAAGGGACATAAAACGGAAATCCATACTTATTAGTCTTTGTTGTTGTGATATAAAAACTATTATAAATATAAAAAACTTCATCATATTTGTTTTGACAGGTTACTTTTCCAGTTTTATCTATGTAGCCCCACTTGTTTTCCAGTTTAAAATGTGCTTCACCATCATAAAATCTATCAAGCACATCATATTTTAAAGGAATTATAACTTTTCCTTTTCTATCTATACACCCCCACTTTCCATTTAATTCTACTCTTGCCACACCATATGCAAAATCCAAAAAACAATCGGATGCCCATCCAAAAGTGTTATCATATTTTATCGGTGTTATTGCCTTTCCTTTTTTATTTATAAAACCAATTTCATTATCAATTTGGACACAACCAATTCCTTCATTAAAATGTCCTACAAAATCATAATGAAGTGGAATTACCTCTTTACCGGTTTTATCTATATATCCCCATTTGTCATCTATAACAACACCTGCAAGACCTTCAGAGAAATGATGAACATAATCATATTTAAGTGGGATAATTATTTTTCCGCTAGCGTTAATAAACCCCCACTTTTTATTTTTACAAACTGCTGCCAATCCTTCACTAAAGAACTGTGGATCATACCGAACCCCCTCTTCATAATCATAATTTAAAGGAATCACTTCTTTTCCTTTTTTATTTATATAACCGCATTTACCTTCATAAACTACAAATGCTATTCCATCCACAAACGTATGAATTTTATCATACGGCTTTAACAATTTAATTTCTTTACAATTGTTATCTATTAAAAATTTTTCTCCGTATAACATTACTACGACAGCCCATATACCAGACCCTTCCTTAAATGAATCTTCATATGAAAGTAGAAGCCTTTCATAATTTAGAGGCTTTAAAACAACACCTTTCTTATTTATAAAACCATATTTATCATCAAGATAAACAATAAAAAAATTTTTATTATACATATAAATTTCATCATATTTAAACGCTATTATTACTTTACCAAATTGATTGATAACACCCCATTTATTATTAAGCTTTACCATTGAAAACTTAAAATTGTAGTCAACATCATCATAGTTCAAAGGAATTATTTCAAGTCCTTTAATATTGAGAGCCCCCCATTTTTTACCAATCCGTACTTTGAAAAAATTCTGATAATCGACAACTTCATCATATTTTAAATCTATAACTTTTTTACCCAGCTTGTCTAAAAAACCATATTTTCCATTTAATTTTATCACTATTAAATCTGAATGTACTACTACTCCATCATATATTGGTAAAAGTACTTCTTTACCTTTTTTATCAATTAATCCATATTTTAAAATGTCTTTTTCTTCATTGGTTTGCCTCTCATGACTTTCGTCGATAATGATGGAATACTCCCACTCCTTCTCAAATTGTGCTGTATCTATTTTAATATATAATCCTATATATACAAAACCGCTTATAATTATAATTGCCAATAAAGTGTATGCTGTCTTTTTCATTTTTTTCAATTTATTATTTATCTCTAATTCAGAAATTACCAATCTGATTCTAATTCATAGGAATGATTTCACTTTCCACTTAATTATTAAAGCAGATTACAATCAAATTACAATCATCAGAAATTTTTGTCACAGGTATAGAATTTTGTATACTCAGATATCCTGGTTTATTAAAAAATAAAAAAAACTGAATTTATTCAATTCAGCTTTTTTTATTTTTACCAACATAAGATCTTTCAATCAGATTAATTCATAGAACCATTGTAGATTGGTATTAAATAGGTATTATAGTTGCTCCACAGCTGTTCTATATCTTTTGCCTGCAGTCCTTTTCCATTCACTTTAGCTTTGCTGCTTGCCACTACATACTTACTAGCCATTTCATAAAACTCTCTATAATTAGAAGGAGTCTGATTATCATTTGCATATAATAAATGTTCCGTAATGGGACCTTCTAATTCTGCCAAAGAATTTTTTATTGCTGTGCTGTTCAAATTATCAGAAGCAGAACATAAACTTATAAACTCCTTTATAGCATCCATATCGTTGTAAAGATAAGTGTAAGCAACTTTATAAGGAGATTTTGCCACAGAATAAGGGAAAAGCTGTTTCTGTAATTGTTTGTTACGTGCACTTAGTTTTTCACGGGTCTTATTGTATGTATCCAATAAGGATTCCAGTTCCAGACAGTACTTTTTACCAATTTCCAGTGTAGGAATATTGGGTTTACTAAAAGATCCCATATCATTCCATATCAATGCTATTTTTTGAAATGTTTCGGCAAGCGTTTTATAATTTTCATCATAAAAAACGATATCTCCTGCTTCCATAATGTCAGGAGCATTTCCTTTTATACAGCGGGCATTATTTTTAGTAAGGTCATAAGAAATATAAATACTATAAATGACTTTATTCTTTGATCCGCTTTGATTTTTTACAAAATAATTGTACCATGTAGTGTAATATTCCTGACGGTCTGCAATTTCTTTTTGCTGTTTATTAAGACAACTAACAATGTTATTTGTATACTCAATTACAACACCATAGTTTTGTTCATTAATTCCCTTTACGGCAGTTGTTCTTTCGGTGTTGGCTTTAGCAGCAGAAGGTTTGGTTGCTTTTTTCTTTTGCTGTGCATTTACGCTGACAAACAGGCTTAGAAAACACAGAACGATTATAGTTCTTTTCATATCATTCTTTTTTAACCATTTAAATCTTTTATCAATTGTACAGATTATCTCTATTACTATAACAATATTATTGTTATAATAATCTCAGTAATCATATTACAATGATGCAAAATTCTTATAATTAAACAAATCCGATAACCCGTAGAAGTTTGTTAATTGTCACTTTAAGACATTTTAATACCAATTACAAAAAGCAGCATACTCATAAGAATCTTCATCAGTTTCAGATTATTTCTCATTGCCATTATAGATACTGCTTATCTCATTAGAATAAGCTGCTTATACTTTAATTTAATTATAGAATTCATATTTTACGCCAACTCCAAATTTCAATACTATATTTCGCAGGTAGAGATCATTTTCCCACTTAATTATTATAACCAGATTACAATCATCAGAAATTTTTTGTCACAGGTATAGAATTTTGTATACTCAGATATAATGGTTTATTAAAAAATAAAAAAGCTGAATTTCTTCAATTCAGCTTTTTTTTCTTTGACAAAATTTTCACAACTGCAAGACCTGCTATAAAATTTTCCACTCCATCATACTTGCAAGCTGTAATTTCTTTTCCCATTGTATTTATATAACTCCATTTTTTATTAACGCTAACTCTGGCAAAACCGTTTTTAAAAGATTGTGTTTCATCATATTTAAATGGAGTTAGTTCTTTACCTCTTTTATTTATAAAGCCCACTTTTCTGCCATAAGCTACTTCTGCAATTCCTTCGCTAAAAGAGGCACCATTACTATATTTTAGAAGTATTTTTTCTTTACCATTCCTATTTATATAACCAATTTTACTATTCAATCGAACCATTGCCAATCCTTCATTAAAATCTTCTATAAAATCATACTTTATTGGCGTTAATTCTTTTCCTTTTTTATTGATAATTCCCCACCTTCTATTATAACCTTTTTCTATATTGACTATTGCTATTCCATCATTAAATTCCCAGATAGTACTATACTTAAGCGGTGTTATTTCTTGTCCTTTTTTATTAATTAGACCATACTGGCTATTTAAACCCACTTCAGCTATTCCATCTTCAAAATTATTAACAAGATCATATCGTGTAGGGATGGTTATATTACCAAGTGTGTCTGCAAATCCATATTTTCTATTTTTACTGTTTTCTACAATTCTCAGATCATCAAAATAGAATCTCTTTTTAGTTCGTCCAGAATTGTAATATAAAACAGCTAAAGAATCATATTTTGTAGTTTCAACTACATCCCCTTTTTTAGTTAAAAACAAATATTCTGATTTTTCTGTTTTTTGTCTATTGTTTGGGTATATATTGCTTGTATATATACGCACCAGGCCGTTATTAAAATAGGTATGCTGTTCGTTAAGAAATTCAGAATTATAATACTCTATTGGTTCCCCACTTCTATCTACATAAACAGGCTTAACATTTTTACGATCATCAAAACTGCTTCCACAAACGAATCTTGATCTTGATTCAAAAAATTCATCTTTAAAATCATAAATTAAAGGAATAACCTCTGTGCCGGTTTCATCAATAAAACCCCATTTTCCATTTAACAGAACCCTTGCCATTCCTTCACTAAAGAAGAAGACATAATCGTATTTTATCTTAGATATTTCTTTGCCATTTTTATCTATAAATCCCCATTTTCCGTCTAAGTAAACTTTGGCAATTCCTGACCCATTAAAATAAGGTTTACTATCACTGAAATATCCTAACGGATTTGATTCAATAGGTTTCCAATTTCTATCTGTTAATGTAATTTTATCTTTTCCATATAAACATAAAACAACAGACGTAGTGGTATCGTGAATAAAATCATATCGTAATCCAGTAATTTCGATGCCTTTTTTGTTGATAATTCCCCATTTTCCGTCAACTTTTACACAAGCAACTTCATGATCAAAGCGACCAATATTATCATATTTAATTGTATGATTTCTTTTCCTGCTTTATCAATTAAGCCATATTTATTATTGAGCTTAATTCTTGAAACTCCATCGATGAAGTCATATATAGTATCATATTTTAAAAGTGTGATCTCTCTTCCTTGATTATTAACGAGTCCCCATTTGCCATTTTCGCATACTTTAGCTATACCATCAGGAAAGGCACATGCATGATCATATTTTAAGGATGTAATTTGATTTCCGTTTGTATCTATAAAACCATACTTATAAATAGTATCATTTTTTAAAACTAAATTATTTTTATTTTCAATTTTGTTTTTATTAAAACTGCTAATTGTTATAAAAATAATGAGCAGAACAATTACTAAAATAGTTTTTTTCATAAATGTCTTTTTAATTTTTTTTAGTCTAAAATTTAATTAAGCTGATTGCAATATTATAATCCAAATTCACAACTCCCGAAAAAGAATTATATTAGAAACACCTGGTCATTTTTATTTTCTTAATCTTCCTGGCAATCATACCAATCTGTACGCATATCCATTTCAAAATCATCATGATAAGGTGGCCTGAATTCAAAATCATCTATCTCATCATATTCAATCGGAATAATTATTTTTCCGTTTTGATTAATAAGCCCCCATTTTCCATTCAATTCAACCATTGAAAATCCGTTTCTAAAGTTTTGAACCCGATCATAAATCAAGGGAATTATTACTTGGTTTTTTTTATCGATAAAGCCCCACCGTATTCTATTATTTTTTATAATCTGCACAGCAGCAAGTCCCTCAGAAAAATCTTTAGCATTGTTATACAGGGGTTTTATGACTTCGTTGCCTTCTGCATTGATGAAGCCCCATCTACCAGGTATTTGCACGATAGATACGATATCAATATCAATATGAGCTTCAAAACCCCCTTTCCCATATTCAACTCTTATCATATCATCTCGTAACTCTCCTACACCCAAATAGCGGGTAGCTGTAATCTCTTTTCCATCTTTATTAATAATACCCCACAAAAATTGTGATTTCCCGATTTTGTTATAATCTTTTATTCCAACAATAAAAAACGGACTGGAAGAGGTAATAATTTTGTCAAATTTAAAATCTGTAATTTCTTGTTCTTTTTTATTAATAATACCCCATTTGTCATTTAACTTAACTGGTAACAAATCCCACTCAAATGAATTAATTACATTATACTTTATATTAATTATTTCTTTCCCAGTTTCGTCAATAAGTCCAAATTTCTCCCCTGACCCTACTTTTGCGATTCCGTCAGAAAAATCATTTGCATAATCATATTTTAAAGGAATAACCAATTGACCAGCTTGGTTAATATAACCGTATTTGATACCTTTTTTTACAACTCCTAAACTATCCCTGCCGAATTTAATGTAATCATATTTAACTGGCGTAATCTCGCGACCACCTTTATTAATTAAACTAAATTTATCACCTTCTCTTACTACCGCTAAGCTATCAACGAAAAATCTAATATCATCATATTTAACCGGAGTAATCTCCTGACCCGTTTTGTCAATTAATCCAAATTTTTCTCCTATTTTAACAGTCAAAATTCCATTTGATGAAGTTGAGATATTATTATATTTAAATTCCGTAATTTCTTTGCCAGGAGCATTCATAAGTCCTAACTTATTGTTTTTACTTTGAAGTGTAAATTGATTTAAAAATCCATAATTATTATCGTATTCAAGGGGAATAACAATTTTACCTGTCTTATCAATAAATCCATACTTTCTATTATCCAATGCAACCATTGCCAGTCCTTCTGAAAAACTATTAGCTATTGTGTATATAGCTTCTATTACTACATTACCTAATCTATCTACATAACCATATTTATCATTTATTTTTATTACAGCTAAGTCTTCACTAAATTTACTTACCTGCTCATATGGCATTGTTGTAATTTGATTTTTTTGAATCTTGTGAGTATTGTTATTCAATATGAATTCTTCCCTATCTAATCTCAACCTAATTTCATTACCATTTTTGTTACCAGTAAAAATATCATCATACATTAGTGGTAAAATTTCCTTTCCTTGTGTGTTAAACAGACCATACTGTTTATTTTTAACCACCCTAATAAATTTTTCTTGTGAATTATTACTTTGCGCATAATTCGTAGCTACGAATGCGAGGAAAAAATATAAAAACCATTTTTTTTTCATAAGTAAAACTTTTTATTAGAAACACAAAAAGAACAACCAAAGCTGTTCTTTATCAATTTTATCAAGAAACATAGAATTATACTCTACATTTTTACCACACTAATTTTAAAAGGAGGATTTAACATTCTTTTGAGAACAAAGAACAAATAAACAAAAACCAATACGATTGTCACGATTAGAAAAGGCAAGTAACCTATTGGCTCAGCTAATTTTCGAAATAAAAGCACGTAGCCTTTAACTCTTCTTTGCTGCATATCATCCCTTTGCAAACTATAAACATAACTAGTTAATAATCCTGCAAAAATACCAATCCCAAGTGCTTTTTTTGCAGGTGAAATCGCAGCTTCTAAAGATGTTAATTGAGTTTTTTCACTTTTAAATCCAATTTGCTTAAATTGATTTTCGGTATATTTTTCAGCCTTTTAGGCTACCACTACATTCTGAAAATCGATTTTTATTTATGGATCAGCGTTATCTGTTATCATAGTAAAACTAATAGAAGAATCTAATCTTGGGAAAAATTCATTTTTTGAACAAATTTTACATCAATAATAAAATCTACCTTGTCTTTTCAATATTCCCAATTATCAATCTATCATAAAACAAAACTACATTTTCCACCAAGCCACATTCATAAATTTCCTATTCAATTAAATTATAATACTTTTTATTATTAAATAATTTTACAAAAATCCACCTGTAAAATTTAATTAATTACTTGCAAAAGTTTTTAAACTAATATTTTACGACATTTCATAACAATGTTTACCTGAAAACAAAAAAAAAGCCGTTTTCAAATTGAAAACGGCTTTTTATATATTATAAATATAAATTTATTTAAATAAAAACACTCAGGATAAAGTAAACCAATCCAGCTAATAAAGCTGAAATAGGAATAGTTAAAATCCACGCCCAGATTAAGCTTACTGTTACACCCCATCTTACAGCAGATACACGTTTTGTTAATCCAACCCCGATGATAGAACCTGTAATAGTATGCGTTGTACTTACCGGAATTTTTAAGTGTTCGGTAAAGTAAAGTGTCAAAGCTCCTGCAGTTTCTGCTGCTACCCCTTCAAACGAACTTACTTTTGTAATTTTAGAACCCATTGTTTTTACAATTTTCCATCCACCGCTTAATGTTCCTGCTGCAATTGCAGAATAACACGCTAACGGAATCCAGGTTGGCATTTTAAAAGCGCCATCTTCAGATGGCAGGGCTACGTCTAACCAGGAAGCCATATGTACTCCCGGATTTGTATTAATGTATACCACAACTGCTGCAGCAATAATTCCCATTACTTTTTGAGAATCGTTTCCTCCATGACCTAAACTAAAAGCTGCCGAAGAAAGCAATTGCATTTTCTTTAAAGCACCATCTGCCTGATGGATGTTCAAACTGCTAAATATTAAGCAGAATACACTTACTGTCAATACAATAAAGGCAACCAAAAGCCATTTAATATTATGTGGTTCTAAGGCAACGCTCCAAAATTCTGAAGAGGCAAAACGAGGTTTATGTCCGTCTTTTATAATTTCTTCATAAGGAATCATTTGGGTATACACAAACCAAATAGTTGCGATCATTAAAAGCACGGTAAATATTTTTGGACCGATATTTTTACGTGAAGCATTTAAAAGCCAGATCGAAATTAAATACGATGCCAAAGCTCCTAATAACGGTGCTAACACAATAAATGCGATAATAATAAGAACTCCGGAAGGCATTCCTCCGTCTTTGCCGGCTTTGTACCAGCTTACTATATCATACCAGTAATGTGTTGTTCCGTCTGACCCAACATATCCAGAAAATCCGTGAACTGCTATAGCGTGCGCAATAGCCGCACCCGCAAAACCACCAATTAAGGTATGAGAAGAACTGGAAGGGATTCCAAGCCACCATGTTAAAAGATTCCAGCAAATTGCGGCAATAACCCCGGCTAAAATTACAACAAGGTCTATTTGCATTGTGTCTGCAGTTTTAGCTACAGTATCTGCAACACCAAAACCGAAAACCCAATAGGCCAAAAAGTTAAAAAACGCAGCCCATAAAACGGCCTGAAATGGCGTTAAAACTTTTGTAGCGACAACTGTAGCGATAGCATTTGCTGCATCATGAAAACCATTGATGTAATCAAAAATTAAAGCTAATACTATAATAATTATAAGTATAGTCATAAATTATAACTTCAGAATGAAATAAATTAATTAAGAGTGTTTTACAGAAATAGATTCTAAGATATTAGCCACACTCTTACATTTGTCTGTAGCAGATTCCAGAACAGACAATACTTCTTTATACTTAATAATGTTTTTAGCATCGGTTTCGTTTTCAAAGATTTCGAAAACGGCTTTGTTGTAAACGTTATCAGATTTGTTTTCCAATTTATTAATTCTGGCACAAGCATCTTTAATAACATTCATGTTTTTCAGGTTGCTTAACTCTTTTACAGCACTATCAATGTTCTGACAAGCCTCAAGGTTGATTTCTGTCATTTTTCGGATAGATTTTGTAATCTTGTCAACCTGATACAATCTCATACGACTTGCTGCACCATGTAAATAATCGGCAACGTTGTCAATTGAAGTAATCAATGTATGGATATCTTCTCTATCAAATGGAGTAATAAAATTTCTGCTCAACTCTAAATTAGTCTGGCGGGTAATGTCTTCTCCTTTTTGTTCTAATTCGTCAATTTTCTGAAAAAGGACTTCTCTTTCTTTTAATGGTAAATTTACAGCTTCGTGTAAGTTAGAAGCTAATTCAATTAAATTGCTTGAAGCCTCTTCAAAAAGTGGAAAGAATTTTTTGTCCTTCGGCACTAAAAATTGGAAAATACTGTTTATTGACATTTGTTTATTTTTGATAGTGCAAAATTACTTCAATAATATTCAGCAATGTTAAGCCATTGTTAACAAATCGTTTTCTATTTGAAAACTAGACAGAAACGAAACCGTCTTTTCAATATCATAATGTAAGATCCTATCTTCCTTAACCAATGGCACTTCCTCTCTGTAACTGGCTAAAAACATCTCTATAAAATCACTCGATTTTAAAGGCGCCCTGTACGCAATTGCCTGAGAAGCGTTCAATAATTCTATCGCCAGTATACGCTCCAGATTTTCCATCACTTTTAAAGCTTTTGTAGCTCCGTTTGCGCCCATGCTCACATGATCTTCCTGCCCGTTGCTCGACACAATACTATCAATACTGGAAGGGGTTGCTAATTGCTTGTTCTGACTTGCAATACTGGCGGCAGTATATTGCGGAATCATAAATCCTGAATTCAGTCCCGGATTATCTACCAAAAAAGCGGGAAGATTACGCAATCCTGAAATTAACTGATAAGTCCTTCTCTCTGAAATACTTCCTAATTCTGCCAAAGCAATTGCCATAAAGTCTAAAGCTAAAGCCAATGGCTGACCATGAAAATTTCCGCCCGAAATAATCTGATCGGCTTCTATAAAGATATTCGGATTATCGGTAACCGAATTAATTTCTGTTTTGAATACTTTTCGAACATAATCAATCGCATCTTTTGAAGCGCCGTGAACCTGTGGCATGCAGCGGAAAGAATAAGGATCCTGAACATGTTTCTTTTCCTGAGTAATTATTTCACTTCCGTCTAAAAACTCGTTTATTCTTTGTGCAGTTACAATTTGTCCTTTGTGCGGACGTATATAATGTATCAATTCGTTAAACGGCTCGATTCTTCCATCAAATCCTTCCAAAGAAATTGTTCCGATTAAATCTGCTAAATACGAATATTTATATGCTTTTATTAAAATATGGGCTCCGTAAGCACTCATAAATTGTGTTCCGTTTAATAATGCCAGACCTTCCTTAGACATTAGAACGATTGGCTCCCAATTAAAATGTTTTAAAACCTCTTTTGAAGTTGTCTTTTTACCTTCAAACAACACTTCACCTTCACCAATAAGCGGTAGTGACATATGGGCCAAAGGGGCTAAATCTCCAGAAGCTCCAAGTGATCCCTGAGTATAAATAACTGGTAAAACATCATGATTATAAAAATCCACCAAACGTTCCAGCGTTTTGAGCTGAATTCCGGAATGTCCGTAACTTAAAGACTGGATTTTAAGCAAAAGCATCATCTTTACAATTTCTGACGGAACTTCATCTCCTGTTCCACAAGCGTGCGATTTGACTAAATTTTCCTGAAGTTTGGATAAGTTTTCATTCGAGATTTTTACACTGTAAAGTGATCCAAAACCAGTATTAATGCCATAAATTGGTTCAGAATGTGAAGCCATTTTTTTATCGAGATAATCACGGCATTTCTGAACATTTACCTTTGCTTCTTCAGATAGTTCGAGTGTTTTGTTATAACTCAAAATTTCGTGCAACGTCTCTAAAGTTATAGTTTCGGTACTTATATAATGAATCTCTCTCATGATGATTTTAAATTTAAAACGCCAAAATTCAACAAATCAACATTAAAAAGCAACAATTTATCACAATAATTAAAAATTCAATTGTGAATATTATATAGTTTTATTTATTTCTAAATCTAAATTATTGCTTTTGAAGCTGATTTGAGCACCAAAATTAAGTTTAAAAGTGCAGAAACATGTATTAAAGGCTGTTCAAAATCTATTAAAACGATAACTTAACATATCTAATTTTACCAAATGCTCAATATTGAATTGATGAGATTTGAATTATTAAAATATTCGCAAAAAGACTTTTTAAGTTTTTACCTTTTCTAAAAAGCTGTACTTTTGAAAAATCAAAATGAAAAGTAACAGCACTACATATCAATCTGCAATGACAACTCAAACAGGAGTTGCAATCGCTGTTACCTTTATTTCTACTACAACAACTACAACCCCTTAGGGGTATACATTTTTACATATAATCCTGGTTATCTATACTTTTTTCTAAAAAGAAGAAAGGCATTGGATACATAAAAATATTTGCATAAAAAGAAAAAGAAATAAAAAAGCCGCAGTTTTCAGTTCAGTTCACAGTTAATAATCTTTGAACCTTTGTTACTCAGAACCAAGGCACCTTAGAAAAAATATCAAAAATGAAAGTATTAAAATTTGGAGGAACTTCAGTTGCCAATGCTCAAAATATAAAGCTCGTTCTAGAAATTGTTAAACAAAAATCGCAACAGGACAAACTGGTTGTAGTAGTTTCTGCCTTAAGCAAAGTAACCGATTTATTGCAGTCTGCAGCAGCAAAAGCAGCTTCTAATGACGAAAGTTTTAGGGAAATTGTTGCCGAAATAGAGAAAAAACACCTTGACACTTTAAAAGAATTAATTCCGGTAAGCGAGCAAAGCAGTCTTTTAAGTCATGTAAAAAGAATTATAAACCACTTAGAAACTTTGCTTGACGGTTGTTTTCTGTTAGGCGAATTATCTCCGAGAACTGCCGACACTATTTTAAGTTTTGGCGAATTACTTTCGTCTTACATTATTGCGCAGGCGTATCAGCAAATTAATAAAAATGCTGCTTACAAAGACAGCAGGGAATTGATAAAAACAGATAATAATTACGGTAAAGCCACAGTAAACTTTGAAGTTTCTAACAGTTTGATTCAGGAATATTTTGGACAAAGCGAAACTCAAATTCATATTTTACCCGGATTTATTGCACAGACTCCCGACGGCATTACTACAACGCTGGGCCGCGGCGGATCTGATTATACAGCAGCGATTATCGCCGGAGCGCTTGAAGCAGAACAACTGGAAATCTGGACTGATGTAAACGGAATGTTTACTGCTAACCCGAAAATTGTAAAACAAGCCCGTCCGATTGCTACTATTTCATATCAGGAGGCAATGGAGTTGTCGCATTTTGGTGCCAAAGTTTTATATCCGCCCACAATTCAGCCGGTTTTAAGAAAAAACATTCCGATTTTAATCAAAAATACTTTCGAACCTGAAGCAGAAGGAACTTTAATTTCCAATCATGTTTCTACAAAAGATACGGTTGTAAAAGGAATCAGTCATATCGATCATATTTCGTTACTGACTCTCGAAGGTCCCGGAATGATTGGTGTTGCAGGTTCTTCCCGACGTTTGTTTGAAGTATTGTCTCAGGAAAAAATCAACGTAATTTTTATTACTCAGGCTTCTTCTGAGCATTCTATTTGTATCGGAATTTTAAATTCGGATGCCGATAATGCCGAAGCTGCCATTAACAGCGCTTTTGAAATTGAAATTGCTCAAAACAAAATCGATCCTTGTTACGTAGAAAAAGACCTTTGCATTATTGCTTTGGTAGGCGAAAACATGAAAAATCACCAGGGTCTGAGCGGAAGAATGTTCAGCACTTTAGGAAAAAATAACGTAAACATTCGTGCGATTGCTCAAGGTGCATCTGAACGTAATATTTCGACTGTAATTAATGAAAGAGACGTTAAGAAAGCGTTGAATACTTTACACGAAAATTTCTTTGAAGAAAATACCAAACAGCTGAATTTGTTTGTAATGGGCGTTGGAAATGTAGGAGAGAAATTCATCGAGCAGATTCACAACCAAAAGAAATTCTTAAAAGAGAATTTGAAGATAAATGTTCGCGTTATTGCCTTATCAAACTCCAGAAAAATGCTTTTTGATGAAGACGGAATTTCCCTAAAAGAATGGCAGTCTGATTTGGATAAAGGCGAACCAGCCAACAAAGAAGCTTTTATAGAACGTGCCAAAGAACTAAATTTACGTAACAGTATTTTTGTGGATATTACTGCAAACGCAACGGTTTCTGAAACTTACGAAGAGTTCTTAAAACAAAGTATTGCCGTTGTAACTTGTAATAAAATTGCCTGTTCGTCTGCTTACGCGAATTATAAAAAACTAAAAAATCTTTCTCGTCAATACAACGCTCCGTTTTTGTTTGAAACGAATGTTGGTGCGGGATTACCAATTATAGATACTGTAAAAAACTTAATCGCTTCTGGTGATAAAGTGCATAAAATTCAGGCGGTTTTATCAGGAAGTTTAAACTTTATTTTCAACAATTTTGATGAAAATAATTCTTTTCACGATGTGGTAAAAGAAGCCGGAGTACAAGGTTTTACAGAGCCGGATCCAAAAATTGACCTTAGCGGAATCGACGTTGCGCGTAAAATCCTGATCCTGATTCGCGAAAGCGGTTACGAAATGGATATTGACGCGATTGCAAACGAATCGTTTTTACCCGCAGAATGTCTGGCAACAACGAACAACGAAGATTTCTTTGCATCATTAATCAAACATGCACCGCATTTTGAGAATATTTATAAAGAAGCTTTAGCCAAAGATTCAAGATTGAAATACGTAGCACAATTTGAAAACGGAAAAGCAAGTGTTGGCCTGCAGTTTATTCCAAAAGATCATCCGTTTTATAATCTGGAAGGAAAAGACAATATCGTGCTTTTCTACACCGATCGTTATGTAGATCAGCCTTTATTAATCAAAGGCGCCGGAGCCGGTGCAGCTGTAACGGCTTCAGGAATTTTTGCAGATGTAATTCGTATTGGAAATGTTTAAAAAAGGTACAAAGGTGCAAAGCAACAAAGGCTCAAAGTTTTTTTCTTTAAACCTTTAAACCTTTGAATCTAAAAAACAAAAACTAATGATTGGCAAAACCTCTGAACCTCTGAGCCTTTGCCCCTCTGAACCTATAAAAATGAAAGAAATAAAATTATTCTGTCCCGCTACAATCGCCAATCTCTCGTGCGGATTTGACGTACTTGGACTTTGCTTAGACAATGCGGGTGACGAAATGATCGTTCGAAAATCAGATCAGAAAGGAGTTCGAATTACTAAAATCGTTGGTGCCGATTTGCCTCTTGAAACAGAGAAAAATGTTTCCGGAGTTGCAGCTTTGGCAATGTTAGCGACTTTAGACGAATTGGATTATGGATTTGAAATCGAAATTTATAAAAACATAAAAGCCGGAAGCGGAATCGGAAGCAGCGCTGCAAGTTCTGCCGGAGCGGTTTTCGGAATTAATGAATTATTGGGAAGACCTTATTCGCGAAAAGATTTAGTTCAGTTTGCGATGCAGGGCGAGAAGTTGGCCAGCGGAAACGCGCACGCCGACAACGTTGCTCCTGCCCTTTTAGGCGGTTTTACTTTGGTAAGAAGTTATGCTCCGCTGGACATTATCAGAATTGATAGTCCGGAGGAATTGTTTGCGACGGTGGTTCATCCTCAGATCGAATTAAAAACGTCCGACGCACGTTCGGTTTTAAAACAAACGGTTTCCCTAAAAAGCGCGATTATGCAATGGGGAAATGTCGGCGGATTGGTTGCGGGTCTTTACACCAAAGATTACGAATTAATCGGCCGTTCGCTTCATGATGAAATCGTTGAGCCTTTAAGAAGTGTTTTGATTCCGGGATTTGATTTAATCAAACAAACGGCTTTAGAAAACGGCGCTCTAGGTTCGGGAATTTCAGGTTCCGGTCCGTCAATTTTCGCTTTAAGTAGAGGAAAAAACACCGCAGATCAAATCGCAAAAGCCATGAGCAACGTTTACGAAAAAATGAATTTACCGTATGAAATTCACGTTTCGAAAATAAACCCTGACGGAGTACGAATTATTTAGAGAGTCCTTAGTCCTTAGCTTTTAGTCCTTAGCCTAAAAAGCTACAGGTTTAGACTAAGAAATAAGGACTAAGAACTAGAAACTAAAAAAACTAAGGACTAAGTACTAAAAAACTAAGTACTAAACAAAAAAACAATGAAATACTACAGTTTAAACCATAATGCCCCAAAAGTTTCTTTTCAGGAAGCGGTAATACAAGGATTGGCAAGCGATAAAGGATTATATTTCCCGGAAAGCATTACGCCTCTTGATCCTTCTTTTTTTGATAAAATCGAAAGTTTAAGCCACGAAGAAATTGCTTTTGAAGCGATTAAACAATTTGTAGGCGATGAAATTCCGGAAGCCAAATTAAAAGAAATTATTGCAGATACTTTGGTTTTTGATTTTCCGGTGGTGAAAGTCGAAGACGGAATTTATTCGCTGGAATTATTTCACGGACCAACAATGGCGTTTAAAGACGTTGGAGCGCGATTTATGTCGCGTTGTCTTGGCTATTTCAATAAAGATAAAAAAGACGCTAAAAATACGGTTTTAGTAGCCACTTCCGGCGATACAGGCGGAGCGGTTGCGAGCGGATTTTTAGGTGTTGACGGTGTTGATGTTGTCATTTTATATCCGTCTGGAAAAGTGAGCGACATTCAGGAAAAACAATTGACGACTTTAGGGCAAAACATTAAAGCGTTGGAAGTTGACGGTGTTTTTGACGATTGCCAGGATATGGTGAAAAAAGCGTTTTTGGACGAAACTTTAGCGCATAAAAACCTGACTTCGGCGAATTCTATTAATATTGCACGCTGGTTACCGCAAATGTTTTATTTCTTCTTTGCTTACAAAGCGTTGAAAAACCAAAACAAATCATTGGTTTTCTCTTGTCCAAGCGGCAACTTCGGGAATATCTGCGCCGGAATTATGGCAAAGAAATTAGGTTTGCCAATTGAGCATTTCGTAGCTTCTACAAACGTAAACGATACCGTGCCCAGATTTTTAGAAAACGGAAAATACGACCCGAAACCTTCTAAAGCAACCATTTCTAACGCAATGGATGTTGGAAACCCAAGTAACTTTATTAGGATTCAGGAATTATACAATAATGATTTAAAAGCTTTCGAAAAAGATTTCTCTTCTTATAGTTATACAGACGAACAAACACTGGAAGCTCTAAAGAAAATTTATAACACCGACGGTTACATCGCAGAACCTCACGGCGCGGTTGGTTATTTAGGTTTGAAAAAAGAGCTTCAAAAATTTCCTGACGCCATTGGTATTTTCTTAGAAACCGCTCACCCAATTAAATTCTTAGATGTTGTTGAACCGGCTTTAGGAATTACGCTTCCGATTCCGGCGCAGATTGAGAGTGTTATTAATGAGGAGAAAGTTAGTGTGAAGATTGGGACTTATGAGGAGTTGAAAAACTTTTTGGGTTAAAAAGTTTATATGAAATGAGATATCCAACGACTGAGATTTATTTTCAGTCGTTTTTTATTTCAATAAACTTAATTATTTGAGTTATCAAATAAAAACATCAAGTATGGAAATCCGTAAAAAATGGCATAAAAAAATACATATATTTGAAAAAGAAAACCAAATAAAGCTTCGCTATCTATCTGAATTTATACGATACACGATTTTTTTTGTATACAAACGAGTTAATAGAAATCATATCTAAAAAAGCATAAAATGCATATTGAAGATTATAGACAAAATGATTACCAACAATTAATTTTAGCTGTATTGAGTCAGCCTGATAAATCAAATATTGAATTGACTTATAATGAATACTCAAATCACGCTTTTGCAAATACAATGTTTGATATTCAAGATTTAGAAAATCAAGATAATTTTATAAATAATGGAAGAAGAAATATAGTAAGTGTTTAATGTGGTTTTTAGCATTAGAAGCCTATATAAATGCTATTTGCAAAGTTACTTGTGTCATAAAACAACTAAACATTGATGAAGTAATTAATAAGGAAATTTGTGGAAGAATTGTCTTTCTCATTGAAGAACTCGAATACAACAAGTTAAATATACAAAAAACAGGTATTTTTAATAGAGTCAATGAATTTCGTAAATTTAGAAATGAAATATTTCACGATCGCCACACAGGCGAGGAAATTAAATTTAAAAATACGTTGTTTTCATCAGTACCAAATAAAGGTAGTCAAATTGATGTATTTCAATCTTTAAAAATATTTCTTGAAGTTGCATCATTATTTCGGTATTCAGTTCCTGGTTTAGACTTAATGCCAAATATCGCAATTGGTAACGAAAAGGAAATCAAATTTGCAAAACTTGATCAAATATATAGTAGATTTTTAGGTCCTTACTTCCAAAGAGTTCTAATTAAAAGAAGTTTACAAACCAAATTAGAACTTTCATTTACACTTTATGAATTAAAATCCAGTACCACTTTTAAGTTAGGTGAAATAGTAATATTGATGAAGATAAAACAAGACGAAAAATACAACATTTCAAACTTGGAAAAAACTAATCTAGGAGAAGAACTTTATAAATTAATTTTCAACTCTGAATTTAGTACTGTAGCAGAAAACTTTATAACTGATGAATTAAGAAGTATTACGAAATAATAACTTCTGTTAACATAGGTCTTGCGCAATTACGGATTTAGTACAATTATCTTTTTTATCCTATTTTCGTTTAGCCTTAAATATGTGTCTTTGTAAGTTGGAAAACTGCGCAAGGCATGAGAAAATAATGCTAAAAAAATCGTAGAATTTAATGACGGAACGAAACAAATTATAAAATAAGTTACATGAAAAAAGAATTCCAAAATTTGATAAAAACTTCCATAAATTCACTAATTAAAAGTGGAGTAGTTAAATCTGTAACCGCAGAACAATTTAATAATGAGAACCGTTTAATTGCGAAGTTAAAGGGAGAAGATTCAACTTATGCTGAAATAATAATTGGCAGAGCATCTTCTAAAATCATATACAAAAATGGTGGCCTTGATGAAAGATTGATAAATGAATCTAATATAGTACTAATGGATGATGAATATGGAAATAATTTAAGATTTACAACAAATGAATATACAAATCTCGAAAATACATTTGAAATTGAAAAAGATAAAAAAACGAAAGATTTAGAAGCGAAACAACTTTCAAAAATAACACGAATTTTAGAAGATTATTGGAGAGATAATTAAACTAAAATTTTCACACGCGGGCGCGAGCGTCAAGCTCGTGAACACAAAAAATATAAAAAAACAATTGAGACGGCACAAGCGAGACGCTCGATTAGCGGAGAAAGTTTTTATCGCCCACAAACCAACTAGAACAAAGGATATAACATACAAAAATCCATTTGAAATTGAAAATAAAATCTATTTTAACTCTTTTAACACTGTTCTTTTTGGCAACTGCTTGTTCCAAGATTACACCAACGGGTTTTTGGATAAATTACCAAAAAGACTTAATTACAAAAAAGGTAAACAACCAAGGACCTTGGGGCGGAACTATTGAGATTAATTGGAAAAGTAATCGCATAAATTATTTCTCAACTAAAGAAATTCTTGCCTTTGCAAAACAAAATGGCTGGCAACTTACTGATAGTTTAATTTATAAAAAACACTCAATTAAACCTTTTACAAATTATAACGAAAAAGATTATTCCTTTCAGCTTTTAGAAATTTACCTCAAAAAATATAATTCTACCGAAAATTATGTTTACATCTTTAATACAGATTGGTTATTAGTTGAACCGGGAAATGAAAGAGAAACAAACAAGAACGGATTTGTTGTAATAAGTTCAGACCGAAAAGAATTTGCTGTTTACCATAAATGGGGAGAGTAGCTTAACAATATAAAAAAATGAGTACGAGCGAGACGCTCACGCTATCAACCAAGAAGCAAAAATAAAGAGAACTAAAAGGTCTCATTTCAATTAATATATCTTAAAAAATGGATTATTTCCCATTCAATAATTTCTCTAAATATTCAACTTTATCTTTTTCAGCTTGCACCAAACGCTCGTAAAGTTCAATTGCAATTATAAATTCCACTTTGGTCTTGAAAAGTATTTCCAATAATATTAAAAATTGCTTCTTCTGAAAAGTTCTTTAAAGCTTCAACAGAAACATCAAGCACTTTTGCGATTTCAATTAGTTTTTGATCGTCTACGGTTTCGCGGTTTTCAAGAACAGAAAATGCCTGCTGGCTTATAAAATTCTGAAACGAAAATAGATTTTGGTAAAAAAAAAGATTTATTTGTAGGATACGCTTTTCAAAATTGATATAAATTATCTTTCTCTAAGGCTTTCTCTTTCAAATTTGAATAAGTTTATTACGTTTGATTTAAAAAAAATAAAATTCAATATGGGCACAAACGTTGTTCTGGTCTTTTTAGCAATAATTATTATTTTTCTTATCATTTACCCAAAAATTCTGTCTTGGATTGATTACTATAAAGAACAAAGAGCAATAGAATTTAAAGAAAGAACAGGTCTTGATCTGTGGTCTCTGTACAGATTATCAGCTCCAAAACCTTACTTAGAAAATTTGATATTCAAACCTGTGGTTTTCTATTTTGATCAAGACAATTTATACCGAATAAAACCAAATGAGCCTTTAATTAAATATCCTCTTTCAACAATTACTGAAGCCAGGAGAACTATGGTTATGATTAATAACAGAAGAGTCTGGAAAATAATTATAAACCAATCGGGTCAGCAAATAATATATAAGTTGAGAGCTTACAAAAACTTTAGCCTTTTCTTAGAGAAAGTAAGCGAAAATCCAAATGCAATTGTAGACAACATATATATTTGGGGAATATTTGAGTGATAAAAATCAATAATTAAAACACTACAAATGGCAATCTGGCAATATCTTTTAATCGTTGTTCCTAAAAATTCCATCGATACGAATTACAATATTTTTGAAGCTAATGAAACTGGATTTTTACCAGATACTGATTCATTCTGGAAAAATTTTGATGGCAGTATTATTGCTATTATTTCAGAATTGAATCTAATTCTTCCAAAAGCCGATTGGGGCAACGAAACTTATTTAAACTGGAAAGGCAATGGTAATAATAACGAAGACAATGATGCCTGTATTTGCTTAACAGATTATGCAACTCAAATAAAAGAATTTCAATTCAGAATTGATTTGAGAAAAGCGTCCAATATTACAAATGTTCTTCAATCAATTTTAGAACTTTGTAAAAGATATGATCTTGTTGTAATTGATTTAAAAGGAGAAGTTTTTGAATCTGAATTAAAAGATATTGTAAATAGTATAAGAACATCAAATGCTTTCAGCTATATTTCTGATCCTATAAAATATTTTGAAGATTTAGACCAACGCTAGCGCAACCGTCTCGCTAGTAAACATAAAGATTTGATTGAACACAAAAAAAGCACATAGCCATATGAAATTACAATTTAAAAGAATAATTCAGCTAACAATTATTGGTCCGCTTTTTATTCTAATTCTTTACAGATCATATCACGTTGATAACATTTTTGCTGTTTTTTTCTATTTGATTTTAGGTTTTTTTGAAATTGTTCTGCTTTCAAAAATAATTCCTGAAAATTTTAAATCTTTCAAAAAGAATAAAAAAATGTACAATCTGGTTCCAAGCTTTTTCGCTTTTTTGATTGTATTTTCTATTTTAGGATTATACCTCTATTATGAAAATCTGGAAAATTCTAAAACATATATCTATGCAAGAGGAAACGGATTAATTATAGATTTAAAAGAAAATGGAAACTATATAATTAAAAGTGGAAGCTGGGGAGAGCGGACTCATCATTATGGAACATACACAAAAAGTGATAGTATAATATATCTTGACAAAAAGATATTAGGAAAGATCAAAATTACTGGAGAATTCAAGCAAGGCAAAATTTATATAGATAAAGAAAAGGTCACTGAAAATGTACTTTTTGAAAGTTATAGAAGTAAAACATTCGAAAATGCCAATTACTATTACATAAAACAATAATTTATCTTCTCGTCCCCAACAAATACAAAATCTTAGTTGGCCCTGATTTCACCCTTCCAATTTCCCAGTTAAAATTTGCTGTATTGTTTAAATTAGCAACCAGAGCATTCATTTCGTCAACAGAATACGTTCGTAAAGAAGAAACCACGCCATCCCACAAAATTAAAATGGGCACAATCGGAATCAGGTACGTAAAAATAATTCGACCAATATGAAAGGGTTTTATAAAAGGCGTTGTAAGCAAAACTGTAATCGGCGAAAAAATCATCGCCAAAATACTCTGAAAGCTTCGCTCCTGCCCTTCAAAAATCGCAATCGAACTATTAGAGTCAACAGCGTTTTGCAGAATCTGCTGTGCATCTTTAGGTTTAAAATGATGCAGAGATAAAAACTGCGTCCGGAGTCCGTTTAGGTTTTCTGGAACATTTCTGGCGTCAATTCTGGTTTTTATAAATTCGAAATTATCGGCTTGTTTCTGAGTGTGTTCAAAAGCGGGAATATTAGGAAAGTAATCCGTCAGCAGGATTTTTAGATGTGGAATATCCTTTGTCAATTCTTTATTCAGCCAGATTAATCCGCCGCCTCCGCCAGAACCTAAATCTATTATCTGACTGGTGTTGGTTTCCCTTAATCCTTTTTTTATAATTGGCACAATTCCTTTATACATGGGCGTTTTATTAGAAAGGAATTGCAGAAAATCGGTCATGTAATTTCTTATAAAACTGGGCAACCAACTTTGATCTTCAAATTCGAATAAATGAATTCTTGCCATATTCTGTTTTGTTTTCGTACTATTACAAATTTCAATAATTTTTCAGATATTTCCTTACATTTATTAAAATTAAAGCAACCAATTTCAATTGTCTCCGGCTTAGCTGGAGGTCTAGATTTTAATCTCATTTCGGCTTTAGCCAAAAAAACGATGCAATTTGGCTAAAGCCATTTCTTAATATTCTAATTTTGCCCATCCGGCTAAAGCTGGAGGCAATTCAAATCCTTTATTAAAACATGATTACAAAAGCATTATTGGAAGATATTCCGGCATTAACAACTTTAATAAATTCAGCATACAGAGGAGAAACTTCTAAAAAAGGCTGGACAACCGAAGCGCATTTACTAGAAGGAAAAAGAACTGATGAAGAGGAAATGACAACGATTTTTCTTAATCCAAAAAATACAATTCTGAAGTTTACGGAAAATAATACAATTATCGGTTCAGTCTTACTAATTGAAAAAGGACAGCAATTGTATTTAGGAATGTTAACCGTTTCTCCGGAACTCCAAAATAGCGGCATAGGAAAAAAGATGTTGGCAGAAGCAGAAGTCTTCGCAAAATCTTTGGGATTGGATTCTATTATTATGACGGTGATTTCAGTTCGCGAAGAATTGATTGCGTGGTACAAACGTCATGGTTATGTGGACACAGGAGAAAGAGAACCATTTCCCGAAAGCGAAATTCATGTTACGGTTTCTGATGAACCTTTGGAGTTTATTTTTATGAGGAAAAGGCTTTGAGAGTTTAACTGTGAAGTGTGCTAAGAGTTACGCAATCCCGATAGCAATCGGGAGCAAAGTTTTCTTTTTTAATCTCGCAAAGTCGCGAAGTTTTTTTTAAAATAAATTAAACGCATAGTTTGTCATCCCGAGGAACGAGGGATCTCCACAAGTAACTCCATGCAGTGTATCGTCAATCTTTGTCGAGCTACTTACGGAGATCCCTCGTTCCTCGGGATGACAAAAATGAGTGTATTCCCTGATTTAAACCTTTGCTCATATGTTCCTTTGAACCTTTGAACCTTTTCTAGAGAACCAACTCTTCAAACAAGCGATTAATCGTTTTTTCTAAATCCAAGCATAAACCAGGATGCGGTCTTGACGTCTGGATTGCAGAACTTCTAATCGCCGTTAACCAGCGAAAACGTTCCGGAATTTCAAATTCTGCTATTGGGCCTCCGTCTTTGTCTCCCGCTGCTATCTTTTTTAGAGCTGTTACATTACAGTGCAATTGCTGGATATCAAAATCACTCGAAAGCGCTTGTACTTTGGCATCGTCGATGTGCGCCAATACTTTTATAAATTTGGCTTTTTTACAAAATAAAATGATTCCGATATTCAGGAATTCTTCGCGCTCTACTCTTGGTACAACACGAATCACGGCATACTCATATAAGTGATTATCTTGCATTTTTAGCCTGATTTACAAAGATTTCTGAATGGGCTAAACGGGTCTTTAAAAACTGCAGGTATACATTTCGCAAGCCTTCAGGCGTTTCGTCTGCATCTTCCCACTGCAGCCAGTCCAGCGGAATGGTATTGACAATTTCTTCCAGGATTTCCGGAGTCAAAATGGCTTTAAATTCGGAATCGACTTCTTGTAACAAGGAAGCCTGCGGCAATAAAACGTGATCTTTTATCAAAGCAAACGGACTTTTGGCATGCTGCTCCCAATTGTTCCAGGAATGATGAAAATACAGACACGCTCCGTGATCTATAAGCCATAATTCTTTGTGCCAGATCAGCATATTGGTATTTTTGAAAGTTCTGTCTACATTGGTTATATAAGCATCGAGCCAGACAATCTGCGAAGCTAATTTATCATCTACAGTGGTTACAACAGGATCAAAAGTTATGGCACCAGATAAAAAATGAAGCGCCAGATTTAATCCCTGACTGCCCTGCAGCAGATCCTGAATTTCTTCATCGGCTTCGGTTCTTCCAAAGGCTTCATCGAGATTGGCAAAAACCAGTTCGGGTAATTGTAATTTTAAGGCTTTTGCGATTTGTCCGCCCACTAATTCGGCAATCAAAGCTTTTACACCGTGACCGGCGCCTCTGAATTTTAAGACGTATTTAAAATCGTCATCGGCTTCTGCCAAAGCGGGTAAAGATCCGCCTTCGCGCAGTGGGGTTATATAACGGGTAACGTTTACCGTTCTGAGATCGAAGTTGTTTTCCATTTTTTTAAGATTCTAAGATGCTAAGAAACTAAGCTGCTAAGTTTCTAATCTTTGACATTACAAACTTACAAATTTTTGATTTTAGATTTTAGAGTGTAGATTTTAGATTTTTTTCTAAGAGCCAAGAGCGCAAAGATTTAAGAACGCAATTCTGAAATGCAAATAGCTCGCAAAGTCGCGGAGGCGCAAAGTCTTTAGTTTCACGCAGATTTAAAAAGATTTAAGCTGATATAAGCAGATTATCTATTTGACACATTTTCTAATTATCTAATTATATAATTATCTAATTGCAAAAAAGCTTTTCCTAAATATTTAATAATTGTGGAAGCCGTAAAAGATTCATAACCAAAATTTGGCAGTGCTAAATCCGCTGTTAAGCCGTGGAGATATACGCCGAATTTTGAAGCATATTTAGGTTCGTAGCCTTGCGCGAGCAGGCTTGTCAGAATTCCGGTTAAGACATCTCCGCTTCCGGCTGTTGCGAGTGCGGCGTTTCCGGTTGTGTTTTGGTAAACCGAAGTCCTGTTGATAATATATGTCGAGGCACCTTTCATGATGACAATGACTTTGTATTTTTCTGAAAAAGCGATTGTTTTCTGAAATTTTTCCGATTCTGAATTCCATTTTCCTATTAAGCGTTCCAGCTCTTTTGGATGAGGTGTCAGAATCGTGTCTTCGGGAACTAATTCCAGCCACGATATATTTTCTGAAATAATATTTAAAGCATCGGCATCGAGAACAAGCGGTGCTTTATTGATTCTTAAAAATTCAAATAAGGCCTTTTGGGTTCCGAGCTCCTTTCCTATTCCGGGTCCGATTCCGACGGCTTGCGGAATTATTGAAAAATGGATATTGGTGATGAAATTTACATTTTCATCGGTTACAATCATAACTTCGGGAATCGAGATTTGCAGTATCTGGTAACCGCATTTTGGCGTAAAAGTCGTTACGAGTCCGCATCCCGATTTTAAGCAGGATTTGGATGCTAAAACGGCGGCTCCGATTTTGCCGTAACTTCCGGCAATTATCACTGCGTGGCCCTGCGTACCTTTGTGTGCTTTGGAATCTATAGGCTTGTATAATTTTAGAATTTCTTCTTTGGTGATTAAATACGGTTCTTTCATCTTCATAAATTTATTTTTAAACACATAGCCTCGATTCAAAAGTATCGGAACGGTATAGTAATTCTTTATTTTAAAAGGTGTTTTACTTTTTTGATAAACATAGCTAAATTGAAAACCCTATTTTTATATACTAAAGTTACTGAAAAAAATGAAACCGGAATTCTTCTTTTGAAACTGCCTGGCCTGGCCTGATAGTCCCGAAGCTTCGGGAGTATACTTTACTTTTTTCTTTAAAAAGTAAAAGATATAGCGGATAGCAGGAAATAGCTCCTAAATATTGCGAAATTTATAATTTAGGAGATTCAAATTAGATATTTTTTGAATAGATTTGCAAAACAATTTTATAAAACATCACAATGAAAAATACTGCGCTTACGCACATACATGAAGGTTTAGGAGCAAAAATGCTTCCTTTTGCGGGTTATAATATGCCAATTACATACGAAGGAGTTAATGCAGAACATGAAACAGTTCGTAATGCTGTTGGTGTCTTTGATGTTTCGCACATGGGAGAATTTTTATTGACGGGTCCAAATGCTTTGGCTTTGATCCAGAAAGTGACTTCAAATGATGCGTCTGTTTTAACAATTGGAAGAGCGCAATATTCTTGTCTGCCAAATAATGATGGCGGTATTGTTGATGATTTGATTATTTACAAAATGAAAGAAGAGCAGTATTTACTGGTTGTAAATGCTTCTAACATTGAAAAAGACTGGAACTGGATTTCTTCTCACAATGATTTGGGTGTTGAAATGAGAAATCTTTCTGATGACTATTCCCTATTAGCGATTCAGGGACCAAAAGCGGTTGAGGCTATGCAGTCTTTGACTTCTGTTGATTTGGCTGCGATTCCGTATTATCATTTTGAAGTCGGTGATTTTGCCGGAATTGATCATGTAATTATTTCTGCGACAGGATATACAGGTTCAGGTGGGTTTGAAATTTACTGCAAAAATGAGGAAGCAGAACAGGTTTGGAATAAGGTTTTTGAAGCCGGAGCTGCTTTTGGAATTAAACCAATCGGACTTGCTGCGCGTGATACTTTGCGTCTTGAAATGGGTTTCTGCCTTTACGGAAATGATATTAACGATACTACTTCTCCGCTTGAAGCTGGTTTAGGATGGATTACAAAATTCAATAAAGATTTTACGAATTCTGAAAATCTGAAAAAACAAAAAGAAGAAGGTGTTTCTAAAAAATTGGTTGCTTTTGAAATGCAGGAACGTGCTGTGCCAAGACATGATTATGAAATTGTAGATGATGCCGGAAATGTGATTGGAATTGTAACTTCGGGAACTATGTCGCCTTCTATGAATAAAGGGATTGGCTTAGGTTATGTGACAGTTGCAAACAGTGCTGTTGATAGTGCTATTTATATCCGAATCAGAAAAAATGATGTTGCTGCAAAAGTGGTTAAACTGCCTTTTTATAAAAAATAATTAGTTTTAAAACTATATTTAAAATGCGTTGCAATGAAAGTTGTAACGCATTTTTTTTATGTCTTTTTATTCTTTTGCCACGGATTACACTAATTTATGTTCGTTTTTTTGCCACGAATGGCACTAATTTACGCTAATCTTTTGTTTGCTGAGATTACACAGATTCCTTGTTATTCATATGCTTAGTAAATCTGGGGGTTTCTTTGCCACGAATTTACACTAATTTCGGTGATCTTTTGTTTTTTGAAATCATGTAGCAGGGGTTTATGTGAATTCCTTTCGTATAGATTTAATAATCATTTTAATCTGTGGCATCTGTGGCAAGAAAAATATTTTAATTGATGTCAAACAAATAAATGCATTTAACGGTGAAAAAACTTTTCGTCATCGATATTTAAAGAAAATACTGCTTTTTGTAAAAAAATTAGTTGTAACTTTAATTATAAAACCACGAATTTCCATTTATGAAAAAGATTTCACTGTTCCTTTTTTTGCTGACATCAACTGTATTTTTAGGTCAGAATAGTGCAGAAACCTGTGAAATTGTAAACAAAATAAATGCGCTGATTCAGGCCGAACATTTAAGACCAAAACCAGTCGATGACAGTTTATCTGTTTTTGTTTTTGATAATCTCATTAACGATCTTGATCCGTCACGCAATATCTTTTTTAAAAGCGAATATGACGAATTGTCCAAAAAATACCGTTACAATCTCGATGATCTGATTCTGAAAAATGACTGCAGCTTTCTTACCGACATAAAAGCCCATTATGTAAATGGACTTTTGCGTACTAAGAAAGTTTTAGAAAAAATTCAGTCTGCCCCTATTGATTACGCTAAAAAAGATACCATTCGTTTTTATAAAAAATCCTTTGCTTTTTATCTTAAAAAAGAAGACATGGAGAGAGTCTGGACAAAAAAGCTGCGTTATCAAATTTTAGACGAAATCGCAGAAACAAGTGATAACCTGGATTCTCTTAAAACCAATTTTAAGTCTATAGAAATGGTTTCAAAAGATAAAATTCTTGCTAATGAAATTTGTCGTTTTAACACTCTGTTAGACACCAATACCAAGCAGGAAGAGAAATTCTATAATTTTTTCTGTACCTATTTTGATCCGCATACGGCTTATTTTAGTGACGATTCTAAAACGAGTTTTGTCGCTTCTTTATCCAAAGAACATTTATCTCTGGGAATGACTGTCAACCTGAATGAGAAAAACGAAATTATTATTGATGAAGTAGATCCAAACGGACCGGCATTCCAGACGGGACAGATAAAAAAAGGCGATCAGATTATTTCGATTTCCAATCAGAAAGAGACGCTTCAGGTTTCCTGTGCTTCATTAGAATCTATTTCGACGATGATTTTGTCTGAAACAAACAAACAGATTACACTGACTCTAAAACGCAATTCCGGTAAAAGTTTTGATGTTTATATTGAAAAACAGATGATGAAAGACGAAGAAAACTCTGTTTTCAGTTTTATTATCGGTAAAGACAGTAAAATTGGCTACATCAAAATTCCGAGTTTCTACGCAGATTTAGACGGTAACAGCAGAAAAGGCTGTGCAGATGATGTGGCACGCGAGGTTATTAAACTTGAGCGTGATAACATAAAAGGACTTGTTATTGATTTAATAGACAATGGCGGCGGTTCTATGGAAGAGGCTATTAAACTGGCGGGAATGTTCGTAGATTCCGGGCCACTTTCGATTGTAGTCGACAACAGAAAGGAAAAGTCGGTTATTAACGATCCTATCAAAGGTGTAATTTACAGAGGTCCGATTGTAGTTTTAGTAAATAGCAATACCGCTTCTGCCAGCGAATTTTTCTCTTCTATCATGCAGGATTACAATCGCGCCCTATTATTAGGAAGCAATACGCTGGGAAAAGCTACGATGCAGACCATTCTTCCGCTTGACGAACAAAAAAATACAGATTTCTTAAAAATTACTATTAATAAATTTTACCGAATTACCGGAAAAAGCCATCAGTATAAGGGTGTAAAACCCGATGTTGTACTGCCGGAGTTTTATGAAGATATTTATCAGAAAGAAAGTGATTTTCCGACTGCCATAAAAAATGACAGTATTGAGCCTTTCTTAAAATATAAAACTTACGTAAAACGAAATTTAATCGACAAAATTGCTAAAAACAGTTCTGCCCGACTCACAGATAATTACTTTTTTAACAACATTAAAAAGATAAATCTTAAAATAGATCAGCTCGTGAATACCCCAAAAGCTGAGTTTCTGATGACACTGGACGCGGTTTTCAAACAGAAAAAAACATTAAATGCGCTTTGGACAGAAATCAATACTTTTAATGATGAAAATAATCCGCTGGATGTCTACAACTCGAGTATCAATCAGTTTTTACTGGGCGCTTATCCGACCGATAAAATGATTAATCAGGGCCAGATGGATAATCTCAAAACCAATCCGTATCTCAATGAAGCTGTCAATATTATTAATGAGTTTAACGGAGCTGCTAAATAATTTACCTGACCAGAATGCTGAAACTAAAAAAACAAAAAAACTATCTTATTTGTTTTTGGAAAAATAAGGAATAACCGTATTTTTGCATCACAAAACTAAAAATTAGAAATGGGAAGAGCATTCGAATTTAGAAAAGGAAGAAAAATGAAACGTTGGTCTGCAATGGCCAAGACTTTTACCAGAATTGGTAAAGACATCGTAATGGCTGTTAAAGAAGGCGGTCCAAATCCGGATGCCAATTCTAGATTAAGAGCTGTTATACAAAATGCGAAAGCTGCCAACATGCCAAAGGACAATGTGGAGCGCGCGATAAAAAATGCAAGTAATAAAGATACTGCCAACTATAAAGAAATTTTGTTTGAAGGCTACGCGCCTCACGGAATCGCAATTTTAATTGAAACTGCTTCTGATAACAATAACAGAACAGTGGCCAATATTCGAAGCTATTTTAATAAATGTAACGGAACAATGGGAACTCAGGGTTCTGTTGAGTTTATGTTTGATCATACCTGTAACTTCAGAATTGCAAAAGGAAATCTGGATCCTGAGGAATTAGAATTAGAGCTAATTGATTTTGGTGCCGAAGAGGTTTTTGAAGACGAAGACGGAATCTTAATCTACGCTCCTTTTGGAAGTTTTGGTGCTTTGCAAAAGGAACTTGAAAACAGAGGCCTTGAAATTTTATCTTCTGGTTTTGAGCGTATTCCGCAAATCACAAAAGAATTAACGGAAGCTCAAATCGCGGATGTTGAAAAATTAATCGAAAAAATTGAAGAGGATGATGACGTGATGAACGTTTATCATACGATGAAAGAGGAATAATTTTTCTTTTATTTAATATATTTAAAGCTCTGGAATTTTCCAGGGCTTTTTTTTATCAATTCCTGCTTGCAATGTTAATATTTATAGATCTAATGTATTCAATATAACAAAGAATTAATTTGCATACTAAGTTTGGAGAAATAGTTTTAATGAAGAAAACAAGAAATTATGCAATAATTGAATAAAGCAACAGCATAGTAAAGAATAGTCGAATTTAGAATATTAGATAGTGATGAAGTTCTAAGTGTTAAAAAATTAAATAAGCTTAAAAAAATGAGTATAAATTTAGTTACAGTTGTAGAAGCTTTTTATAATTATTATAATGAATATCCATATGAAAAATTACGTATACAATATGAATTCACGGCATCGGGCAGCTACAAATTTTTGGTAAGATATTTATCTGAAACGACAACTTCCACAAATAAAAGCTCTGGTCCTATTGATGATGAAGTAGAAAAAATATCTGAATATTTCGAAGAGACTATTCATACTGAAAAAAGATTTAATCGCTTTATCATAGAAATAAACAATGACAAAACCTATTCTCAGGAACAATATTGGGATATCACAAAAGAAAAGCAAGATTTATTAAATACAGCAGATGTCTTTTACCAATGGGTAAATGAGCGAATGATGTCCATGATATTCGAATATGAGAAAGATAATAATCTTATACCTACACAATATGATTCGGATGGAGACTTGGAATATTTAAGTTCTTGGGATAGTGGTGTATTTACTTTTCATATTAATGAAAAAAATGATTTAGAGTACAAAGTGGCCCTCACACA